>Ga0255338_1000046_pt1 | contig 536623 bp, 499 predicted proteins | sample MeOH1_35cm_T4_19_FD_203715 | JGI IMG/M metagenome (GOLD analysis project Ga0255338, IMG submission 203715) | Sandy soil microbial communities from University of British Columbia, Vancouver, Canada - MeOH1_35cm_T4_195 | ecosystem: Engineered > Artificial ecosystem > Sand microcosm >... | reverse complement strand
ACGGCCACGATCGCCGGCGGCAGGCTCGTCATCACCGGCACGTCCGCGCGGAGCGGGGCGACGATCAAGATCGACGGCACCCGGCTCGAGACCAAGGCGAAGAAGGACAAGAGCTTCGCGCTCGAGGTGGTGTTCGTGCCGCCCGACTGCGTCGCGACGCTGGTTGTGAAGAACAAGCGGCAGACGGTGGCCGTGGCGAACTGCGGGCCGGAAGGCCCCGCCGGGCCGCGGGGACCTGTCGGGCCGCAGGGAGCGACGGGGGCGCGGGGCGTGATCGGGCCGCGGGGCCCCGAGGGCCCCCAAGGGCCTGTGGGCCCCATCGACCCGTTGTCGCTCGAGTGCCAGACGACACCGGCCGTCTCCAACTCCGTCGCGGCGGGCGGTACCAGCGCCACCATCGCGGAGGCCTGTCCGGCCGGATTCAGGGAAACGGCGACGTATTGCGAAAGCAATTCCTGGGACATGCCCGTCGTCTTCGCGAGCCGAGGCGCGTGTTTGGCGCGGAACAACGGAGGGGTGTCCGCAGACCTTCAAGCACTTCGACGGTGCTGCCGCGTTCCCTCGGCACCGTGAGGTGACGGAGGACGAGGCGGCGACCCCGACCGTCGGACGAGTGACGTCTTTGCCGGCGCCCTCGTCGGGTGCCGTCGGCCGTCTCATTCGTCGCCGCTTTGACAACCTCCCCCGGGCGTCGCTAGTCTCCCGCCGCTCCATGGGGGTGCCCGAAACCTGGCTGAGAGGCCGCGCGGCCAACCCCTAGAACCTGAACCGGGTCATGCCGGCGGAGGGAATGGGAATGGTCCCCGGTCCTGGTGCCTTCAGCGCGGACGCGCGCGCCGCCGCGGCGCGGCGGGCGGTCGACCTGCGTGTCTACGTGCTGGTCGACCCGGCGGTGACGGGCGCCCGCTCGCCGGTCGAGGTGGCTCTGGCCGCGGTCGCCGGCGGCGCCACCATCCTGCAGTACCGCGACAAGGACGGCGCCACCGGCGCCATGGTCGAGACGGCGCGGGCGCTCATGGCGGCGCTCGCCGGCAGCGGCGTGCCGCTCCTCGTCAACGACCGCGTCGACGTCGCGCTCGCCGCCGGCGCCGACGGGGCGCACGTCGGCCAGGACGACATGACGCCGGCCGACGCGCGCCGCCTCCTCGGGCCGGACGCGCTCCTCGGGTTCAGCCTCAACTCGGTCGCCGAGGCGGACGCCGCGCCGCTCGGCCTCCTCGACTATGTCTGCGGCCAGTGCGTCTACGCGACCGCCAGCAAGGCCGACGCGCCGCCGCCGATCGGCCTCGACGGCATCGCCGCGATCGCCGCCGCGGTCCGCCGCCGGGCGCCCGCGATGCCCGTCGGCGCGATCTCCGGCATCACCGCCGCCAACGCCGGCGACGTCGTCGCCGCGGGCGCCGACGGCGTCGCGGTGATCTCGGCCGTCGGCGCCGCCGCCGATCCCGCCGCGGCCGCCGCCGCGCTCCGCGCCGCCGTCGACGCGGCGCTCGCCCGCCGAACCCCGGAGACCCGCCGATGACGCCGATCGCCCTCACCATCGCCGGAACCGACCCGACGGCCGGCGCCGGCATCCAGGCCGACATGAAGACGTTCGCGGCGATGGGGGTCTACGGCGCCAGCGTCGTCACCGCCCTCGTCGCCCAGAACACCCGCGGCGTGCAGGCGATCCTCGACGTCGATCCGGCCTTCGTGCGCGCCCAGATGGATTCGGTGCTCTCCGACCTCGCGGTGGCGTCGATCAAGATCGGCATGCTGTCGCGCCCGGCGGTGATCGAGGCGGTGGCCGGCGGGCTCGACGCCTACCCGCGCCGCCCGGTGGTGCTCGACCCGGTGATGGTGGCCGCCTCCGGCGACCCGCTCATCGTCGACGAGGCGGTGGCGATCCTGAAGGCAGTGCTGTTCCCGCGCGCCCTGGTGATCACCCCGAACCTCATGGAGGCGGCGCGCCTCCTCGGCGCGCCGATGGCGGCGGACGAGGCGGCGATGGCCGCGCAGGGGCGGGCGCTGCTGGCGCTCGGCCCGGCGGCGGTGCTGGTCAAGGGCGGCCACGCCACGGGCGCCGAGAGCGCCGACGTGCTGGTGACGGCGGACGCCGAGCCCGTCTGGTTCCGCGCGCCGCGGCAGGCGACGAAGAACACCCACGGCACCGGCTGCACGCTCTCCTCGGCGATCGCCGCCGGCCTCGCCCGCGGCCGCCCGCTCGCCGAGGCGGTCGGCGAGGCGAAGCGCTACCTCACCGCCGCGCTCGCCGCCGCCGACCGGCTGACCATCGGCCACGGCCGCGGCCCGGTGCACCACTTCCACGCCCTATGGCCGGAAACCTGAGCTTCCGCCGGGCTTTCCCGTCACAATCCTGATATCGGAATCGTGTTCCTCAGCGCCCGAACCGGCCGCTTTCGCAAGGGCGGCCACCGGACGGGCGAGGGATCATCATGTCGGATCCGGAGGCGACGCGGAACTTCCGCACGATCTTCCTGTCGGACGTCCATCTCGGCACGCGCGGCTGCCAGGCCTACCTGCTGCTCGACTTCCTCAAGCACCACGACGCCGAGTGCATCTACCTTGTCGGCGACATCATCGACGGCTGGCGGCTGAAGCGCTCGTGGCACTGGCCGCAGGAGCACAACGACGTCGTCCAGAAGCTTCTGCGCAAGGGCCGCAAGGGCACCCGGATCGTCTACGTGCCGGGCAACCACGACGAGTTCCTGCGCGACTATCTCGGCACGCACTTCGGCGGCGTCGAGGTGATGGACAGCGCGGTGCACGAGGCGGCCGACGGGCAGCGCTACCTCGTCATCCACGGCGACCAGTTCGACATCGTCGTCCGCCACGCCAAGTGGCTGGCCTTCTTCGGGGACTGGGCGTACACCGTTGCGCTGGGGATCAATACGTGGATCAATGCGATCCGCCGGCGACTCGGCATGCAGTACTGGTCGCTGTCGGCGTGGGCGAAGCTCAAGGTGAAGAACGCGGTGAGCTTTATCGGCAGCTTCGAGGAGGCCCTCGCCACGGAGGCCCGGCGCCGCGGCGTCGACGGCGTCGTGTGCGGCCACATCCACCACGCCGTGATCCACGACCGCTTCGGCATCCGCTACGCCAACTGCGGCGACTGGGTCGAGAGCTGCACGGCGCTCGTCGAGACGCACGACGGACGGATCGAGATCGTCCGCTGGCGGGCGAAGGCGACGTTGCCGGTGCCGGCTGTCGCTCCGGGTGAGCGCGCCGCGGCATGACGCGCGCGCTCATCGTCAGTGACGCCTGGCACCCACAGATCAACGGAGTCGTCCGGACGCTCGAGCGCCTGATCGAGGAGCTCGCCGAGCTCGGCGTCGAGACGGTGATGCTGACCCCGGCGGATTTCTGGACCATTCCCTGTCCGACCTATCCGGAGATCCGGCTGGCGATCACGCCGTTCACCCGGGTGCGCCGCAAGATCGAGTCGGCGCGGGCCGACTTCATCCACATAGCGACCGAAGGTCCGCTCGGGCTGATGACGCGCACGTGGTGCAGGAAGCGCAACGAGCCGTTCACGACGAGCTACCACACGCGCTTTCCGGAATACGTCGCCGCCCGGCTGCCGGTGCCGCTGTCGTGGAGCTACGCCTGGATCCGGCGCTTCCACAACGCGGCGAGCGGCGTGATGGTGGCGACGCCGTCGCTCGAGACCGAGCTCGCCGGGCGCGGCTTCCAGAACCTGATGCGCTGGAGCCGCGGCGTCGACCACAAGCAGTTCCACCCCGGCCACGAGCCCGCCCTCGACCTGCCGCGGCCGATCTTCGGCTACATCGGCCGGGTGTCGGTGGAGAAGAACATCGAGGCGTTCCTGTCGCTCGACCTGCCGGGCACCAAGGTGGTGGTCGGCGACGGGCCGGTGCTCGCCGAGATGCGGCGCCGCTACCCGGACGTGGTGTTCACCGGCGCCAAGGTCGGCGACGATCTCGCCCGCCACTACGCGTCGCTCGACGTGTTCGTGTTCCCGAGCCTCACCGACACCTTCGGCAACGTGCTCGTCGAGGCGCTCGCCTCGGGCGTGCCCGTCGCGGCGTTTCCGGTGACCGGGCCGCTCGACGTGGTCGGCGACGCCGGCGTCGGCGTCCTCGACACCGATCTCCGGGCGGCCGCGCTCGCCGCGCTCGACATCCCGCGCGAGCGCTGCGCCGCCCATGCGCTGAAGTTCACTTGGTCGGAGAGCGCGCGCGAGTTCCTGGAGAACATGCGGCGCGCCCAGGGCGATCCGCCCCGCGCCGCCAGCTACGACGTCGACATCAGGGCCGCGGCGGAATAGTCACGTCGCCCTCCGGGTGGGGGGTGCCCGTCGCCACGATCACGTGGAACAGGGCCGCAGTCGACAGCCCGAACAGCAGGATGCCGTCGGCCGCGGTCATCGGCCCGAGCAGGCGCCAATGCGGCACCGGCACCATGTCGCCGTAGCCGAGCGTCGTGTAGTTCACGAACGCGAAGTAGAACGCGTCGTCGGGGTTCGACGTCATGCCGATGAGCCGGTAGACGCCCCCCCAGACCAGAACCTCGGCGATGTGGGCGAACATCAGCAGCACGCCGGCGACGGTGACGCCGTGCGCCACCCGGACGGCGCGCTGCGACCGCCGCAGCAGCTCCGAGAGCAGGCGCACCACATAGACGACGGCGGTCATCGCCGCGGCGTGCATCACGATGGTGATCGCGGTCACGCCCGCGGCGATCGCCAGTTGGGCCAGCATCATGCCACGGCCCCCGCCGACCGTGGCGCGGCGGCCGCGGCGCCCCCATATGTCGCCCGACGCCACCAGCAACGGATCATTCCATGTCCCGCCCGTTCCTGCACCGCCTGCGCTCCGCCGTCGCGGCCCTGGCGCTCGTCGCCGCCGCGGCCGTCCCGGCGAGTGCCGCAGGGCCGGACTTGATCTTCGAGAAGTCGACCGTCTGGCACATGCTGACGCCCGACGCCAAGCTCGCCGTCTACGGCATCGACGACCCCGCCGTCGAGGGGGTCGCCTGCCATTACACCCTGCCGCTGCAGGGCGGCGTGAAGGGCATGTTCGGCGTCGCCGAGGAGGTGTCGGACATCTCGCTCGCCTGCCGGCAGATCGGTCCGATCCGCTTCAAGGAGAAGTTCGAGCAGGGGGACGAGGTGTTCAGCCAGCGGCGGTCGCTGGTGTTCAAGCGCATGCAGATCGTGCGCGGCTGCGACACGGCGCGCAACGTGCTCGTCTATCTCGTCTATTCGGACCGGCCGATCGAGGGCAGCCCAAAGAACTCCACCTCGACCGTGCCGATCATGCCGTGGGGCGGCGAGGCGCCGGCGCGCTGCGAGGATTTTCTGAGCCGCTGACCGCCCGCGTGCCTGAACGCCACGCACTGGCGGGGCCGCCGGCCGGCCGCTAGAGAAGAAGCGGCGAGAGGGGACCCCATGCGGCACGGCAGCGGCGCGAGCGAACGTCCGGCGACCCGCGCGGGCGGCGTGCGCGCCGGCCGGCCCCGCCGTATCGGCGCAGCGCTGCTCGCCATGGCCGTTCTGATCACGCCCGCCGTGGCCGGGTCGCAGCCGCGCATCGGCGAGCGGCTCTACGTCGTGCTGTGGCAGCACAACCCGGCGCAGTTCTCGAACGCGCTGAAGGCAGCCGACGAGTTCCTCGCCGTGCGCCCGGGCCGCCGCTTCGAGATCATCATGGACTACTACGGGATGTTCGCCGCGATCCCCGGCGTCACCACCGCCCAGCGCGACTACGCCGCGATCAAGGGCCGCAACCCCGGCCTGACGGTGGTCGTCTGCCGGGAATCGCTCGACGCGCTGCGCAAGAACAACAAGCGGCGCATCGCGGTGCTGCCCGGCATGACGGTGCTGCCCTGCAAGGGCCGCCGCGACAGGCTGGAGCGCGACGGCTGGCGCCCGGCCCTCGGCTTCTGACCGGGGCCGGGCGCGAGGGCAGGGAGGCGCAGCGCCGGAGTGTGCGCCGTCAGCTCTTGCCGGTGCCGTCGGTCAGGCTGCGCTTGCCGCCCGGCTGAGTGATCGACGGGGGATCGCTCGCCGGAAAGGACTCGTCGAGCGCCTCGTCCAGCGTCTCCTCGACGTGCGCGCGGGTCGGCGGCTCGGGCTTGCGGGCGGGCGGCTTCGGGTCGGGGCGGGGGTTCGCCATTGCGATCTCCTTGCGTTGGTTGGAGGAACGCGGCACCGCGCCGGACGTTCCGGCGGGGCGGCGGCGGCTCAGTAGATCGTCCACAGCCCGGGGGTCACGAGCTCGAGCAGGTGGCCGTCGGGATCGCGGAAATAGAGGCTGCGGCCACCGCGCGGCCAGTTCGCCTCGCCCTCGATCGCCACGTCCGTTCCGGAGAACCGCGAGCGCCAGGCGTCGAGGGTCGCCGCGTCGATGGCGAAGGCGATGTGCTGCCGGCCGCTGCCGTCGTGCGGCGGGATGACGCCGCTCGGCAGCTGCACCGGATCGGTCGACGCCCCGCGCCGGAACAGCAGCAGCACGCTGCGGCCGCCGATGTCGTAGGCGGCGAGGCGCGCATCGGCGAACAGCGCCGTCAGCCCGAGCACCGTCTCGTAGAACCGCCGCGCTCGGTCGAGGTCGGCGACGTAGAGCGCCGTCTCCAGCACCCCGCGCAGCGGCGGCGCCCCCTCCGGCGGCTTCGTCTCGGTCGTCGGAACCGCCGGGCTGTCGAGCTTCACGTCGGGTTACTCCTCATCGGGGGCATGTCGTCGGGAGAGTCGTCGGGAGGGTCATGGCAGCGGCCAGCGCGACAGCGCCGCCTGGGCGCCGCGGCGTGCCGCCTCGGCACGGATGTCGTCGGCGTCCGGCTGCTCGGCGCCGTCCTCGGCCGCCACGACGGCCTCGTCGGTGCGCTCGGCCGCCTCGGCGGGCGAGCCGGGGCGCGCCACGCGATCGTCGAGGGTGCTGTCGGGATAGGGCGTCTTCGGTCCGGTCATGGTAGCGCTCCCCAAGCAGGATCTCTGCTGTTTGCGGCCGCGCGAAGGCGGCTCACCGGGGCAACGCCGCCGGACGCGGCGGGTTCCGCGCCGCGGTGGCCGAGGGGCCGATGGAACCGCGGCGGCGGCGGCGGGTTTGTCGAAGGGGCGCCCGCTCGAAGGACGCCCCGGACGAAGGAGATGCCATGCAACCGGTTCCTCCCGGCGAAAAGCCGGCCGATCCGCGCCTCCAGCCGCACGACGCCGCGCCGGTGAAATCGCCCACGGAGGCGCGCCAGGCGCGGCCGTTCCACCGCGTGCGCTACGTGCTCGCCGTCGGCATCGCTCTGGTGGTGATCGCCTTCCTCGCCGTCTATCTCTGGACCCCGGTGCCGCCGCCGGCGTCGTGACGCGCGTCGGGCGGCTTGCGCCGGCGGCCGGAGTGGGCGAGGGAAGGGCATGTCCGCCCCCGCCGCCCGCCCCGACGCTCCGCCGCCCGCGCCGCCCGACGACCCGTTCGGGCTCCTCGGGCGCGTGCTCCACCGCGACGGGCTGATGCTGATCATCGACAAGCCGGCCGGCGTCGCGGTCCACCGCGGCCCGAAGGGCGGCCTCGTGCTCGAGGAGAGCTTCGACGTCCTGCGCTTCGGGCTGCCCGACCGGCCCGGCCTCGCCCACCGCCTCGACAAGGACACCTCGGGCTGCCTCGTGCTCGGCCGCCATCGCAAGGCGCTCGCCTTGCTCGGGCGGCTGTTCGCCGAGGGCCGGGTCGAGAAGACCTACTGGGCGGTGGTGGTGGGCGACCCCGGCGCCGATTCGGGGCGCATCGAGGCGCCGCTCGCCAAGCGCGACGCCAGGCGCGGCTGGTGGATGGTGGTCGATCCCGCCGGCCAGCCGTCGGTCACCGACTACGTCGTCCGCGGCCGCGGCGCCGGGCTCACCTGGATCGAGTTCATGCCGCGCACCGGACGCACGCACCAGCTGCGCGCCCACGCCGCCCACATCGGCACGCCGATCCTCGGCGACCCGATCTACGGGCGGGCGCCGGCGAACGGGCCACGGCTGCACCTGCACGCCCGCCGCGTCGCGGTGCCGCTGAAGCGGTCGGGCCCGCCGGTGGTGGCGACGGCGCCGGTGCCGGAGGACATGGCGGCAGCGCTCGCGGCGTGCGGCTGGGACCCGGCGCGCGACGGCGCCTGATCGAGCCGGCGTCTGGCGCGGTGACGGCGGCGCGGCGGGTTGCTACCGTCCGGCCCGGCCGGGCGTCTCCGGCCGCAGGAGACGACTATGCGCAACGATCTCGCCCCGTTCGACTTCGGCCTCGGCGACACCGCCGACATGCTGCGCGACACCGTGCGCGCCTTCGCGGCCGACCGAATCGCGCCGATCGCCGACGAGATCGACCGCACGAACGTGTTTCCCCGCCACCTCTGGCCGGAGATGGGCGCGCTCGGGCTGCACGGCGTCACCGTCGAGGAGGAGTACGGCGGCGCCGGGCTCGGCTATGTCGAGCACTGCATCGCGCTCGAGGAGGTGAGTCGCGCCTCGGCCTCGGTCGGGCTCTCCTACGGCGCCCACTCGAACCTCTGCGTCAACCAGATCCGCCGCAACGGCAGCGAGGCGCAGAAGCGGCGCTACCTGCCGAAGCTGATGGACGGCAGCCACGTCGGCGCGCTCGCGATGTCGGAGCCGGAGGCCGGGTCCGACGTCGTCTCGATGCGGCTCCGCGCCGACCGCAAGGGCGACCGCTACGTCCTCAACGGCACCAAGATGTGGATCACCAACGGCCCGGGCGCCGACGTGCTCGTCGTCTACGCCAAGACGACGCCCGACGCCGGGCCGCGCGGCATCACCGCGTTCCTGGTGGAGAAGGACTTTCCCGGCTTCGCGGTCGCGCAGAAGCTCGACAAGCTCGGCATGCGCGGCTCGGACACCGGCGAGCTGGTGTTCACCGACTGCGAGGTGCCGGCCGAGAACGTGCTGGGGGAGGTCGACCGCGGCGTCGCGGTCCTGATGTCGGGGCTCGACTACGAGCGGGCGGTGCTGGCGGCCGGGCCGCTCGGCATCATGCAGGCCTGCCTCGACCTGGTGCTGCCCTACGTGCACGAGCGCAGGCAGTTCGGCAGGCCGATCGGCGAGTTCCAGCTGGTGCAGGCGAAGGTCGCCGACATGTACGTGGCGCTCAGCTCAACGCGCGCCTACGTCTACGCCGTGGCGCGGGCCTGCGACGCCGGGCGGACGACGCGCGAGGATGCGGCCGGCGCCATCCTGCTCGCCGCCGAGAACGCCACCAAGGCGGCGCTCGACGCCATCCAGTGCCTCGGCGGCAACGGCTACATCAACGATTTTCCGGCCGGCCGGCTGCTGCGCGACGCCAAGCTCTACGAGATCGGCGCCGGCACCAGCGAGATCCGGCGGATGCTCATCGGCCGGGAGCTGTTCGCCAAGACCGGGTGAGCGGCGCGGCTGCGGCCGCGCCAGCTCAGCGGACGCTCTGGCGGGCGATCGACGGGATGTCGGAGCGGCTGATGCCGAGCTCGTCGAGCTCGCGGTTGGAAAGCCGCATCAGCTCGTCATAGGCCTGGCGATAGCTCTTCCAGCTGCGGTAGCGCCTGACGATGGTGTCCAGCATCGCGAAGTTCCCTCTGTCGGTCGGGCCGGGGAGGGTGTGGAGACACCAGCTGACCCGTCATCCGATGATGCCGCGTGCGGCATCGCTGAGGGCAAGGTAGGCCCGAGCGGGCCGCTCGCGCAGGGGGTTTGCTGCATAGCAACATTGCGATTTCTGCAGCGCACACTGGATGGGCACTCACGCTCGGCCGCCCGGCCGCGTCTCGTCGCGGTCGACGCAGGCCCGGAATCGCAAGCGCCCGCCGGGGGAGGATCCGGCGGGCGCTGCTTTCGACATCGAAGCGGAAGAGGGGAAAAACCGCTTCGGTCGATTAACCGGGGGCGCGGAGGGGAGGGAACGCGCGCCCCGGTTAGTTCTCGTCGCTCGGCCGTTAGTGGGCCGCGCGCCGGGCGATGCCCGGGATCTCCGACCGGGTGATGCCGAGATCGTCGAGCTCACGGCTCGAGAGCTTCATCAGCTCCTCGTAGGTCGAGCGGTAGCGGCGCCAAGTGCGGTAGCGGTTAACAAGCGTGTCCAACATGATCGTCACCTTTCGAAGTCCGTTGCCCATCGACACGGAAGCCTCGGAGGGCCTCGACGTGCTGGGCTGCGTTCGTCACGGCGCTTATCTAGGCGACTGCATCGATTGCAGGCAGGGGGGGGCCCGCATAGCAGCCCTGCCAATTGCGCATTGCAGCATCACAGTGCTGAAATGTGAGGCAAAAGCGCCGTTGGCCGGCGTTCGCGGCCATGCGGCGGTGCCGCATCGGGCCGGCCGGCGCGTGGGCGCGCCGGTCGCGACGTCGTCGCAGAGGGTGGCGTTCGGGTAGGGAGCGGCTACTCGGCCGCGCTCGCCGCGCGGCGCGGCCGCCGGCCGACGAGGTCCTTGAGGAACTGCCCGGTGTGGCTGCGCTTCTCGCGCACGATGTCCTCCGGCCGGCCGGCGGCGACGATCTCGCCGCCGCCGTCGCCGCCCTCCGGGCCGAGGTCGACGACCCAGTCGGCGGTCTTGATGACCTCGAGGTTGTGCTCGATGACGATCATCGTGTTGCCCTGGTCGACGAGCTCGTGCAGCACCTCGAGCAGCTTGGCGACGTCGTGGAAGTGCAGGCCGGTGGTCGGCTCGTCGAGGATGTAGAGGGTGCGGCCGGTCGCCCGCTTGGCGAGCTCCTTGGCGAGCTTGACGCGCTGCGCCTCGCCGCCCGACAGCGTCGTCGCCTGCTGGCCGACCTTGATGTAGCCGAGGCCGACGCGCTTCAGCGTGTCGAGCCGGTCGCGCACCGACGGCACGGCGGAGAAGAACTCCACCCCCTCGTCGACCGTCATGTCCAGCACGTCGGCGATCGACTTGCCCTTGAAGGTGACGTCGAGCGTCTCGCGGTTGTAGCGGTGGCCGTTGCAGACGTCGCAGGTGACGTAGACGTCGGGCAGGAAGTGCATCTCGATCTTGATGACGCCGTCGCCCTGGCAGGCCTCGCAGCGGCCGCCCTTGACGTTGAACGAGAAGCGCCCCGGGCCGTAGCCGCGCGCCTTGGCCTCCGGCAGGCCGGCGAACCACTCGCGGATCGGCGTGAAGGCGCCGGTGTAGGTGGCCGGGTTCGAGCGCGGCGTGCGGCCGATCGGCGACTGGTCGATGTCGATCACCTTGTCGAGCAGCTCCAGCCCCTCGACGCTGTCGTGCGGCGCCGGCGCCTCGCGGGCGCCGTTGAGCCGCCGGGCGGCCGCCTTGAACAGGGTGTCGATCAGGAGCGTCGACTTGCCGCCGCCGGAGACGCCGGTGACGCAGGTGAAGGCGCCGATCGGCAGCTCGGCGGTGACGTTCTTGAGGTTGTTGCCGCGCGCCCCGGTGACCTTCAGCCAGCGGCCCTTGCGCGTCTTGCGGCGCTCGGCCGGCACCGGCACCTCGAGCTCGCCGGAGATGTAGCGGCCGGTCAGCGAGGCCGGGTTGGCGATGACCTCGGCCGGCGTGCCCTCGGCGACGATGCGGCCGCCGTGGATGCCGGCGCCGGGGCCGACGTCGACGACGTAGTCGGCGGAGAGGATGGCGTCCTCGTCGTGCTCGACGACGATCACCGTGTTGCCGAGGTCGCGCAGCCGCTTCAGCGTCTCGAGCAGGCGCGCGTTGTCGCGCTGGTGCAGGCCGATCGACGGCTCGTCGAGCACGTAGAGCACGCCGGTGAGGCCGGAGCCGATCTGCGAGGCGAGGCGGATGCGCTGGCTCTCGCCGCCTGACAGCGAGCCGGAGCCGCGGCCGAGGGTGAGGTAGTCGAGGCCGACGTCGACGAGGAAGATCAGCCGCTCGCGGATCTCCTTGAGGATGCGGTAGGCGATCTCGTTCTGCTTGTCGGTGAGCGCGGCCGGCAGCGTATCGAACCAGGCGCTGGCGGCGCGGATCGAGAGCGCCGCCGCCTCGCCGATGTGGCGGCCGGCGATCTTCACCGACAGCGCCTCGGGCTTCAGGCGGTGGCCGCCGCAGGCGAGGCACGGCCGGTCGGACTGGAAGCGCGACAGCTCCTCGCGCACCCACTGCGACTCGGTCTCCTTCCAGCGCCGGGCGATGTTGCCGATCACCCCCTCGAAGGTCTTGCGCGTCTCGTAGGTGCGCACGCCGTCCTCGTAGACGAAGGCGATCTTCTCCGAGCCCGAGCCGAACAGGATGCAGTCGCGCACCGCCTCCGGCAGGTCGCGCCAGGGCGTGCCCATCGAGGCGCCGTAGTGGCGGCAGATCGCCTCCAGCGTCTGGGCGTAGTAGGGCGCGGTCGAGCCGGTCTTCGCCCACGGCACGATGGCGCCGCCGCGCATCGACAGCGACGGGTCGGGCACCACGAGCTCGGCCTCGAACTCGAGCGTCGTGCCGAGGCCGCCGCACACCGGGCAGGCGCCGTGCGGATTGTTGAACGAGAACAGCCGCGGCTCGATCTCGGGAATCGTGAAGCCGGAGACCGGGCAGGCGAACTTCTCCGAGAACAGGATGCGCCGCGGCGTGCCGTCGGCCTCCGTCTCGTCGGCGTACTCGGCGACGGCGATGCCGTCGGCGAGGCGAATCGCCGTCTCCATGCTGTCGGCGAGCCGGCTCGCCATGTCGGGGCGGACGACCAGCCGGTCGACCACCACGTCGATGTCGTGCTTCAGCTTCTTGTCGAGCGCCGGCGCCTCGCCGATCTCGTGGAAGGCGCCGTCGATCTTGACGCGCTGGAAGCCCTTCTTCTGCAGGTCGGCGAGGTCCTTGCGGTACTCGCCCTTGCGGCCGCGGACGATCGGCGCGAGCAGGTAGAGGCGGGTGCCCTCCGGCAGCGCCAGCACCCGGTCGACCATCTGCGACACGGTCTGGCTCTCGATCGGCAGGCCGGTCGCCGGCGAGTGCGGCACGCCGACGCGCGCCCACAGGAGGCGCATGTAGTCGTAGATCTCGGTGACGGTGCCGACCGTCGAGCGCGGGTTGCGCGAGGTCGTCTTCTGCTCGATCGAGATCGCCGGCGACAGGCCGTCGATCTGGTCGACGTCCGGCTTCTGCATCATCTCAAGGAACTGGCGCGCGTAGGCCGACAGGCTCTCGACGTAGCGGCGCTGGCCCTCGGCGTAGATGGTGTCGAAGGCGAGCGACGACTTGCCCGAGCCCGAGAGGCCGGTGAACACGATCAGCGCGTCGCGCGGCAGGTCGAGGTCGACATTCTTCAGGTTGTGCTCGCGGGCGCCGCGAATCGACAGGCGCTTGGCGCCCCCGGTCGGCCGGCTCGCCAACGATGAAGTGCTGGGCACGGTGTCGGCCATGGGTGTCATCCGGCAAGACGGCGCAAGGAGGCGGCGCAGAGATCTGGAAGGGCGAGTTCGGCCGATGGGAGGCCGGCCGCACGTCGCGCAGACAAGGTAGGGTGCCGCGGGCGCGAAGCAAGGTTCTTTTTATGTTCTCCTGCCGCCGCCGTCGAGCCCCGACGGCCGCCGCGTCACGGTGAACGCTTGCCAGCGCGGGACCGCGCCGGTATCGGTCAGGGGACATCCACAGGGCTTTGGGGTTCGGCGATGGTCGACTTCGCTGACGCGCGCCGCAAGATGGTCGACGGACAGCTCCGCACGACCGACGTCACCGATCACGCGGTGCTGAAGGCGATGGGGGAGGTGCCGCGCGAGGCGTTCGTCCCGACCTCGCTCGCCGCGCTCGCCTACATCGACGACGACCTGCCGGTCGGCGGCAGCGGCGCGACCCGCTTCCTGATGCGGCCGGCGACCTTCGGCAAGCTCGTCCAGCTGGCCGAGATCGACCCGTCCGACGTCGTCCTGGTGATCGGCGGGGCGTCCGGCTACGAGGCGGCGGTGATTGCCCGCCTCGCCGGCTCCGTGGTCGCCCTCGAGGCGGACGGCGAGCTCGCCAAGGCCGCGTCCGACCGGCTGTCGCGGCTCGGCGTCGACACCGCCTCGGTGGTCGTCGGCCCGCTCGCCGCGGGCTGGCCGGCCGAGGCGCCCTACGACGTGATTCTCGTCGCCGGCGCCGTCGAGACCGGGCTCGGCCCGCTCGGCGAGCAGCTCCGCGACGGCGGCCGCATGGTCGCCGTCGAGGGCGTCGGCGGCGCGGCGGCGGCGCGCCTCTACACGCGCGCCGGCGGCTCCGTCAGCGGCCGGTTCGCCTTCAACGCGGCGGCCAAGCCGCTGCCGGCATTCGAGCGGCCGAAGACCTTCGTCTTCTGAGCGGTGGGCTGTTGCATTCGAGTCGCAGCTTGTGGAAGCCGGCGGCCGGCGACGCTTCGCGCCTTTGTCATGCGGCGGTTCCCGCATATAGGTTAAGGGTAAGTTACGATCGGCGTGGCGACGCGCCGGGCCATGATATTCTGTGCTGCGTGGCGCTCGGACTTGTGTGTGCGTAGGGCGGCCGCCGTTGGGCGGTCTCGCTCGAAGAGTGAGGGGATCGGCATGGTGGCGGCGGTGATACGGTCTCGAAGCCGATCCGGCTCGCTTCGCCCTGGCTCGCTTCGGCTGGCGGCGGCGGCGATCATCCTCCTCGGCGGCACCGCCGCCGGCGGCGCCCAGACGATCACCGACGCGCTCGCCAACACCTACATGACGAACCCCACGCTCAACAGCGCGCGGGCGACGCTGCGGGCGACCGACGAGAACGTGCCGCAGGCGCTCTCCGGCAACCGGCCGCAGATCTTCGGCACCCTGTCGACCGGCGCCTCCGGCACCCGCACCTACGGCGGCAACGGCAAGGTCGTCGGCGGCGTGCGGACGTCGCACGGCAAGGGCTACTACAACTCCTATCCGACGACGATCGGCGTGCAGCTGACGCAGCCGCTGTTCGACGGCTTCCAGACCCCGAACGCCGTGCGCCAGGCCGAATCGCTCGTCAAGGCGCAGCGCGAGGTGCTGCGCAACACCGAGCAGTCGGTGCTGCTCGATGCGGCAACGTCGTTCGTCGACGTCATCCAGGCCGAGGCGCTGGTCGAGCTGCAGATGAGCAACCTGCAGTTCCTCGACGAGCAGGTGAAGGCCTCGAAGGACCGCTTCCAGGTCGGCGAGGGCACCAACACCGACGTCGCCCAGGCCGAGGCGAGCCAGGCGCAGGCGCAGGCCGAATTGAACTCCGCCCGCGCCAACCTGCAGGCGGCGCGCGCGACCTTCCGCCAGATCACCGGCCTCGACGCCAAGCGCCTGATCGACCAGCCGAAGCTCGGCGACCGGCTGAAGCCGAAGTCGCTCGAGGCGGCACTCGGCTCGGGGCAGAAGCAGCACCCGGCGATCCAGGCCGCGATCTTCAACGTCGACGTCGCGCAGTTCAACGCCAAGGTGCTCGAAGGCCAGATCCTGCCGAGCGTCAACCTGACCGCCGACGTCCAGCGCGCCTACGACTTCGGCAACATCCAGTCCGGCCTCAACCGGCAGGCGGACACCGCCTCGGTCGGGCTCAACGTGTCGATCCCGATCTATCAGGGCGGCCTGCCGTCCTCGCAGGTCCGCCAGGCGAAGGAAGAGCTCGGCTACGCCCGCATCCAGGTCGACCTCAACCGCGACCAGGTGCGCTCGCTCATCGTCTCGGCGTGGGGCAACCTCGTCGCCGCCGAGGCTTCGATCTATGCGGCGCGGACCTCCGTCGTCGCCAACCAGCTCGCCGTCAACGGCGTCATCGAGGAGCAGAAGGTCGGCCAGGCCACCACCCTCGACGTCCTCCTGCAGCAGAGCAACCTCATCGACGCCCGCACCATCCTCGTCGAGGCGGAGCACGACCGCGTGGTCGCGCTCTACACGCTGATCTCCGCGGCCGGGCGCCTCGACGCCGAGACCCTGGCGCTGCCGGTCAAGGCCTACCGGCCGGCCCAGCACTACGAAGCGGTGCGCGACAGCTGGGGTGGCCTGCGCACCCCGGACGGACGCTGATCGCGCGGCGGACGCCCGCCGGACCGGCGCGCCGCGTGCGGCCGCCGGCGGCCGTTCAACCGGAAATTTCGGCCGGATCCTGCTAGCATTCATCTCACAGGCACCGATTCGCCTCGTGCGGGGGAGCACGGCTACGTGCGGAGGAGCGACATGGCTGCGACGAGCCCGATGCGGGACCAGACGATGGACGAGATTCTCGAGTCCATTCATCGGATGATCTCGGAGGGCGAGACGGCCAGTCGCGCCGAACCGTCGATCCCCGAGGCGGCGCCGCAGCCGGCGCTTGAGGACGACGGCGACGCCGACGGCGCGACGGCGCTGCCGGACCTCGACGCCGACACCGACTGGATCGCCGCCGGGGTAGCTGCGATACTGGAGAAGTCGCGGACCGCGGAGCCGGCGCTCGCCGCCGAGCGCGGCTTCGTCGACGGCTTCTCCGCCGGAACCGAAGATCTAGCCCTAGTCGATGCCGCTGAGCCCAAGGTGGAGAGCACGATGACCGAGCAGCAGCGCGCCGCGCCGATCGCCGCGATGCCGATCGCGGCAGCCCCGACCCCGGTCGCGGCGCCCCGTCCCTCTGCCAGCCGGCCGGAGGCGGTGCGCCCGGTCGCCGAGGCGGCCGAGGAGAAGGCCGTTTCCGACAACACCAGCGCCAGCGTTGGCCAGGCCTTCGAGCAGCTGTCGCGCACGATCCTGTCGCAGAACCCGCGCACGCTGGAAGACCTCGTCCGCGACATGATGCGGCCGATGGTGCGCAGCTGGCTCGACCAGAACCTGCCGCGCATCGCCGAGCGCATGGTGAAGCAGGAGATCGAGCGCATCACCCGCGGCGAGCGCTGACGCCCGCGCCCTCGCGTCCCCGCCGGGGGCGCCTCCCGCGCGCGGGAGAGGGGTGGGACCGGTCCGGATCGACCCGGCGGGGCACGGCCGCCGCCGCCCGGTGAGGCGCCGCGGTTGACTCGCGGCCGGGCATTGCGCTTCTTGGCGCGCACGGCCGGCCCTTGCCGCACCACGTCACATCCGGAATCGACAGCCCACGATGCTCGACAAGACCTACGAAGCGGCGGCGATCGAGCCCCGCATCTCCGCCCTGTGGGACGACCGGCAGGCCTTCCGGGCCGGCGCCGGCGCGCGGCCCGGTGGTCAGCCCTTCTGCATCGTCATTCCGCCGCCGAACGTCACCGGCTCGCTCCACATGGGGCACGCCCTCAACAACACCCTGCAGGACATCCTCGTCCGCTTCGAGCGGATGCGCGGCCGCGACGTGCTGTGGCAGCCGGGCACCGACCACGCGGGCATCGCCACGCAGATGGTCGTCGAGCGGCAGATGATGGAGCGGCAGGAGCCGGACCGCCGCACCATCGGCCGCGAGGCCTTCGTCGAGAAGGTCTGGGCATGGAAGGCGGAATCGGGCGGCACGATCAGCCGGCAGCTGAAGCGCCTCGGCGCCTCGTGCGACTGGAGCCGCGAGCGCTTCACCCTAGACGAGGGGCTTTCGAAGGCAGTTCTTGAAGTCTTCGTAACGCTTTACGAGCAGGGGCTCATCTATCGCGACAAGCGGCTCGTCAACTGGGACCCGAAGTTCCAGACGGCGATCTCGGACCTCGAGGTGCTGCAGGTCGAGACCAAGGGCAAGCTCTGGCACTTCCGCTACCCGATCGAGGGGCGGACGTTCGACCCGGCCGACCCGACGACCTTCATCACCGTGGCGACGACGCGGCCGGAGACGATGCTCGGCGACACCGCCGTCGCCGTCCACCCGGACGACGAACGCTACCAGGCCTTCCTCGCCGCCGGCGCGCACGTCGTGCTGCCGCTGGTCGGCCGGCGTATCCCGATCGTCGCCGACGACTACGCCGACCCGGAGACGGGCTCGGGCGCGGTGAAGATCACCCCGGCGCACGACTTCAACGACTTCGAGGTCGGCAAGCGACATGCGCTGCCGATGATCTCGGTCTTGAACGGCGAGGCGAAGATCGCGCTCGCCGGCAACGAGGCGTTCCTGGCCGGCCTCGACGCCGCCGCGCTCGGGCCGGTGATGGCGCTCGAGGGGCTCGACCGCTTCAAGGCGCGGGCGCGCGTCGTCGAGCTCATGGAGGAGGCGGGCTATCTCGAGAAGATCGAGAACCACGCCCACATGGTGCCGCACGGCGACCGCTCGAACGTCGTCATCGAGCCGTTCCTGACCGACCAGTGGTACGTCGACGCCAAGCGGCTGGCGATCCCGGCCATCGCCTCGGTGCGCGACGGCCGCACCCAGTTCGTGCCGAAGAACTGGGAGAAGACCTATTTCGAGTGGATGGAGAACATCCAGCCGTGGTGCATCTCCCGCCAGCTCTGGTGGGGGCACCAGATCCCGGCCTGGTACGGCCCGGACGGCGCCTTCTTCGTCGCCCGCAGCGCTGAGGAGGCGGCCGCGGCGGCGCAGCGCTTCTACGGCCGCGAGGTGCCGCTGAAGCGCGACGAGGACGTGCTCGACACCTGGTTCTCCTCGGCGCTGTGGCCGTTCTCGACCCTCGGCTGGCCGGATTCGACGCCCGAGCTCGCCCGCTACTACCCGACCTCGGTGCTCGTCACCGGCTTCGACATCATCTTCTTCTGGGTCGCCCGGATGATGATGGCCGGCCTGCAGTTCATGGGCCAGGAGCCGTTCCACACCGTCTACATCCACGCCCTCGTCCGCGACGAGAAGGGGGCGAAGATGTCGAAGTCGAAGGGCAACGTCATCGATCCCCTCAGCCTCGTCGACGAGTACGGGGCCGACGCGCTGCGCTTCACCCTGGCGGCGATGGCCGCGCAGGGCCGCGACGTCAAGCTCGCGACGAGCCGCGTCGCCGGCTACCGCTCGTTCGCGACGAAGCTGTGGAACGCCGCCCGCTTCGCCGAGATGAACGGCTGCGTCCGCGTCGCCGGCTTCGACCCGGCAACGGTCGAGACGACGCTCGGCCGCTGGATCGTCGTCGAGGCGGCGCGCGCCGCCGCCGAGGTGACGGCGGCGATCGAGGCCTACAAGTTCAACGACGCCGCGGCCGCGGTCTACCGCTTCACCTGGAACACCTTCTGCGATTGGTATCTCGAGTTGTCGAAGCCGATCCTCGCCGGCGACGATGGTCCGGCGAAGGATGAGCTCCGCGCCGTAACCACCTGGGTGATCGACGAGATCCTGAAGATCCTGCACCCCTTCATGCCCTTCGTCACCGAGGAGCTGTGGCAGGTGACGGGCGAGGCCGGCCCGGCCCGCGAGACGATCCTGGCGCACGCCGCCTGGCCGACGCCGGCCCTCGAGGCGAGCGCCGCCGCCGAGGAGATCAACTGGCTGGTCGACCTCATCAACGCGGTGCGCTCGGTCAGGGTCGAGACCAACGTGCCGGGCAGCGCGCAGGTGCCGCTGGTGGTGGTCGGTGCGGACGCGGTCGCCCGCCGGCGCCTCGCCGACCACGACGGCGCCATCCGGCGGCTCGCCCGCATCGAGGCGATCGCCCACGCCGACGCGCCGCCGGCCGGCTCCGCCCAGATCGTGCTCGGCAGCGTCGTCGCCTGCCTGCCGCTCGCCGGGGTGATCGACCTCGACGCCGAGCGCGCGCGCCTCGAGAAGGAGCTCGCCAAGGTCGCCTCCGACATCGCCCGCGTCGACGCCAAGCTCGGCAACCCGGACTTCATCGCCCGGGCGCCGGAGGAGATCGTCGACGGCGAGCGCGAGAAGCGCGAGGAGGCCGACGCCCGCCGCGAGAAGATCACCGAGGCGCTCGGCCGCCTGACCGCGGCCGGCTGACCGGATGTGCGTGCGCGGCCCTGGCGCCACATCGCCGCCTTCAATCGGGTGTCGAACACGGCGGCGCCTTTCGCCCGCCGGATGCGGATGCTATGAGGCGCCGCGCGGGCGCGGCCGGTCGGCGGGACGCACGTCCGGGGCACCCGCGGGGAGAGGCGAAGGGTCGTGATGGCTGTGTGCGCGGGAGCGGGACAGGTGGGCCGGGCCTTGCTGGCCGTGGGTGTGCTCCTCGCCGCCACCGGCGGCGCCGCGGCCGACCTCAGGAACACCAACCCGGTCGCGGTGTTCTCCGGCCTCGACAAGATCACCGGGCGGATCATCACCTTCGACGTCTACATGAACGAGACGGTGCAGTTCGGCGCGCTGCGCGTGACTCCGCGCATCTGCTACTCGCGCCCGTCCACCGAGGCGCCGCAGACGGACGGCTTCGTCGAGGTCGACGAGATCACCCTCGACAGCCAGATCCAGCGCATCTTCACCGGCTGGATGTTCGCCGCGAGCCCCGGCCTCAACGCCGTCGACCACGCGATCTACGACGTCTGGCTGGTCGACTGCCGCACCGTCTCGAAGGTTCCCCCGCCGGACGGCTTCGACATGTCGGGCTATGTCGACCACGGCCTCGGCGTCATCGAGCGGCCGGAAGGCTGGCTGGCAGTGCCGCTGCCGAAGCCGGCGGCCGGCGCCGCGACGGCGGGGACGGCCTCAGAGCCCGCCGCCACCGACGAGACCCCCGCCGACGTTCCCGAGGACTGACAGCGCTTCGGCGCCCGTCGCGGCCGTCGGCAGCGCGTCGAAGCGTCCGGCGCCGGTGAGCGCCTCGTCGAGCCGCGCCTGATAGGCGCGGCGGCTGACCTCGGTCGCGCCGAACTGGCTGAGGTGGTCGGTCACGAACTGCGCGTCGAGCAGGGTGAAGCCGCCGGCGACGAGCCGCGCGACGAGGTGGACGAGCGCCACCTTCGAGGCGTCGCGGGCGAAGCTGAACATGCTCTCGCCGAAGAACGCCCGGCCGAGCCGGACGCCGTAGAGGCCGCCGACGAGGCGGCCGTCCTGCCAGGCCTCGACCGAATGGCCGTGGCCGATCGCGTGCAGGTCGCCGTAGAGCTTGCGGATGCGCTCGTTGATCCAGGTCTTGCGGCGGCCGGGCATCGGCGCCGCGCAGCCCTCCATCACCCCGGCGAAGTCGGTGTCGACGCGGACCTCGTAGAGGTCGGCGCGGACCGTGCGGGCGAGGCGGCGCGGCACGTGGAAGCGCTCGAGCGGCAGGATGCCCCGGCGCTCCGGCTCGATCCAGTAGAGGCCGGGATCGTCGGCCGATTCGGCCATCGGGAAGATGCCGCAGGCATAGGCCTTGAGCAGCACCTGCGGCGTGATCTCGAGAACGGCGTCGTTGTTGCGGGCCAACCCGTGCACCTCCGACCGGCAGGCCGCCGACCCCGCCGCCCGTCGATCGCGCCGCGCCGGCGGCGGGACGGCCGCCGCCCGGATGATCGGGCGGCGACGCCGCGCCGGCAAGGGCGGCCGACGGGCGAGGCGGTCAGTGGTGGCCGCCGAGATAGCCTTCGAGCCAGTGGATGTCGTACTCGCCGGCGATGATGTCCGGGTGGTTCACGAGATCGCGGAACAGCGGCAGCGTCGTCTTGATGCCGTCCACCACGAACTCGTCGAGGCAGCGCCGCAGGCGGGCCATGCACTCGTCGCGGGTGCGGCCGTGCACGATCAGCTTGCCGATCAGGCTGTCGTAGGTGGGCGGGATCAGGTAGCCCTGGTAGGCGCCCGAATCGACGCGCACGCCGAGCCCGCCCGGCGGGTGGAAGTACGAGATCCGCCCCGGCGACGGCATGAAGGTGGCCGGATCCTCGGCGTTGATCCGGCACTCGATGGCGTGGCCGTTGAAGACGATGTCGTCCTGCGTCACCGACATGCCCTCGCCGGCGGCGACGCGGATCTGCTCGTTGACGAGGTCGATGCCGGTGATCATCTCGGTCACCGGGTGCTCGACCTGCAGGCGGGTGTTCATCTCGATGAAGTAGAACTCGCCGTTCTCGTAGAGGAACTCGACGGTGCCGGCGCCGGAGTAGCCGAGCGCCTTCATGGCGTCGGCCACCGTCTTGCCGATGGCGCGGCGCTGGCCCTCGTCGAGGGCGGGCGAGAGCGCCTCCTCCCAGACCTTCTGGTGGCGGCGCTGCAGCGAGCAGTCGCGCTCGCCGAGGTGGACGGCGCCGCCGCGGCCGTCGCCGAGCACCTGCACCTCGATGTGGCGCGGCTTGGCGAGGTACTTCTCGATGTAGACGGCGTCGTCGCCGAAGGCCGACTTCGCCTCGGCGCGCGCGGTGCCGAGGGCGGTCTCGAGCTCGTCCTCGCTGCGCGCCACCTTCATGCCGCGCCCGCCGCCGCCGGCCGAGGCCTTGATCAGCACCGGGTAGCCGATGTCGGCGGCGATCTTCTTCGCCTCATCGAGGCCGTGCACCGCGCCGGGCGAGCCGGGCACCACCGGGATGCCGAGCCGCTCGGCGGTGCGCTTCGCCTCGATCTTGTCGCCCATCGTGCGGATGTGCTCGGCCGAGGGGCCGATGAACGTCACGTTGTGGGCGGTCAGGATCTCCGCGAAGCGGGCGTTCTCCGACAGGAAGCCGTAGCCCGGATGCACCGCGTCGGCGCCGGTGATCTCGCAGGCGGCGAGCAGCGACGGGATGTTGAGGTAGCTGTCGCGGGCGGGCGGTGGCCCGATGCAGACGCTCTCGTCGGCGAGGCGGACGTGCATCGCGTCGGCGTCCGCGGTCGAATGCACGGCGACCGTCGGGATGCCGAGCTCCTTGCAGGCCCGCAGCACGCGCAGCGCGATCTCGCCGCGGTTGGCGATCAGGATCTTGGAGAACATCGCTAGGCCCCCACGCTCGCGCCGCGTCCGCGCCGCATCGCCGGCGCCGTCACTCCACGACCACCAGCGGCTCGCCGAACTCGACCGGCTGGCCGTCCTCGATGAACACGGCGACCACGGTGCCGGCGCGCGGCGCGGGGATCTGGTTCATCGTCTTCATCGCCTCGACGATCAGCAGCGTCTGGCCGGCCACGACCTTGTCGCCGACTTCGACGAAGGCGCGCGCGCCGGGCTCCGGCGCGCGGTAGGCGGTGCCGACCATCGGCGACTTGACGGTGCCCGGGTGGGTGGTGTCGAGGGGCTTCTCGGCCGGCGCGGCGGCGACCGGCGCGGCGACGGCCGCCGGCGCGCCGGCGGCGACCACGGTGGTGGCGGCCGAGCGGGCGATCCGCAGCCGCATGCCGTCCTGCTCGATCTCGATCTCGGTGAGCGCCGTCTCGGTGAGCAGCGCCGCGAGCTCGCGGATGAGGTCCTGGTCGATCACTTTCGGCTTCTTCGTGGACATGGCTCTCTCTGGCTGGCGAGGCGCCGCGGGCTCAGGCGGGGAGGAGCCCGGCGAGCGCCTCGAGGGCGAGGACGTAGCTCCGCGGCCCGAACCCGGCGATGACGCCGGCCGCCGCCGGCGCGATCATCGAGCGGTGGCGGAACGGCTCGCGGGCGTGGATGTTCGACAGGTGCACCTCGACGACCGGCAGCGCGGCCGCGCGGATCGCATCGTGCAGGGCGATCGAGGTGTGGGTGTAGGCGCCGGCGTTGAGGGCGATGCCCTTCGCCGCATCGGCCGCCTCGTGGATCCAGTCGACCAGCACGCCCTCGTGGTTCGACTGGCGGAAGTCGATCGCGAGGCCGAGCCGCTCGCCCGCCGCACGGCAGAGCGCGGCGATGTCGTCGAGCGTCGCCGACCCGTAGATGCCGGGCTCGCGCTTGCCGAGCCGGTTCAGGTTGGGGCCGTTCAGCACGAAGATCGGGATCGCCATCCGCCATCACCAAGGTCGGGCGGCAGGCACCCGCGGGGCGCCGGGCCACCCGGGCCGGTCGAGACGCCCTTATAGGGTGTCGCGACCGGCGAGGGAATGCTCTCGGATGCGGGTCGGCTGGTCGGCGGGCCGCGCCGGCCGGCAGGGGCGGGTCAGCAGGTCTCGCCGGCCGCGCAGCCGCGCGTCGCGACGATCTGCTGGTCGAGCTGCGGCAGGCCGACCGCGCCGACCATCACCTTGTCGCCGACGACGTAGGACGGCGTGCCGTTGATGCCGAGCGCCTGGGCGAGGCCGTAGACCTCCTCGATGGTGCGGGCGACGTCGGGGCTCTCCATCGCCGCCCGGACCTTGTCCATCGGCAGGCCGAGGTCGGTCGCGACCGCCAGCGCCACGTCGCGGTTGGCCGGGCCTTCGCCGCCGAGCAGCCGCTGGTGGAACTCGAGATAGCGCTCCGGCGCCACCGCGTTGACGGCGATCGCCACCTGCGCGGCCTCCGACGAGCCCTGGCCGAGCACCGGGAACTCCTTGAGCACGATACGGAGGTCCGGGTTCTTCTCGATCAGCGTGACCATGTCGTTGAGGGCCCGCTTGCAGTAGCCGCAGTTGTAGTCGAAGAACTCCACCATCGTGACGGAGCCGTTGCGGTTGCCGAGCTCGACCTGGCGGGTCGAATCGTAGATCAGCCCCTTCTGGTCGGCGATCGCGGCGGCGCGCTTGGCGTCCTCGGCCGCCGTCTGCTTGGCCTCGAGGGCCTGGTAGGCCTCCTGCAGCACTTCCGGGTTGGCGATCAGGTACTCGCGGACCAGCGGGCCGATCGTCTCGACGTCGAGGGTGGCCGTCGCGGGCTCGGCCGCCTGCGCCTCGTGGGCGGAGCGGACGGCGAGGAGCGGCACGGCGGCCGCGGCGACGACGATCACCGTGGCGATGGCGATGAGCAGTGCGCGCATGGGAACTCCAAATCCCGCCGACGGGAGGTCGGCAGCTCAGGTCGTAGCTCAGATCTTGGGCGGCTTATAGGACACGATGTCGTCCGCCTGAAGCCAAGCCGGCGATCCGGTCTTCAATTTCGATTGAGCGCGCGCCGCGTAGCGCCGCGCGTTGGCGAGGTCGCCGTCCGCCATCAGGCCGCGCGCGGTGGCGAGATCGGCCATCGCGACCTCGCCGCGGCGGGCGTAGGCGCTCGCCAGGTGGCGATAGGCGAGCCCGGCGTTCGGCTCGGCGGCGAGGCCGCGGTTGAGCTCGCCGATCGCCTCGTCGACGACCGCCGGGTCGTCGGCGGCGACGAGCGCCTGGCCGAGCAGGATGCGGATCAGGGCCGCCTTGGGGGCGAGCGACACCGCCTTGCGCAGCGGCGCCAGCGCCTCGCGCGGCCGGCCCGATTCGAGCAGCACCTGGCCCTTCAGCTCCCAGAAGTAGGGGTTGCCGGGCTGCACCTTGAGGAGGGCGTCGAGCTCGCGGACGGCCGACGCCGGGTCGCCGAGCCGGAAGGCGAGGATCGCCCGGGCGTAGCGCGAGGGCGCGCTCTGGTCGCTGCGCGGGTAGGCGCGGTCGACCGTCGACGGGTTGCCGGTGAAGGCGAGCAGCTTGGCGCGCACGAGGTCGTGGCGGGCCTGCAGGGCAGGGGGGTCCACGGCGTCCCAATAGGGGCTCGCCTTCGCCCGCTCGGTGAGGTTCACGATCCGGTCGCGCGGCATCGGGTGGCTCTGCGCGTAGGGGTCGGCGAACTGGCTCGACATCAGCTGCTGGTCGGCGAGCCGCTCGAACACGGTGATCATGCCGCGCGGCGACTGCTTGGTGCGCTCGAGGTACTTCAGCCCGGCGCGGTCGGCCGCCTCCTCCTCGCCGCGCTGGTAGGCGAGCAGCGAGCGCTGGGCGACGTGCATGCCGCCGAGCATCACCCCGAGGCCGCCCGAGCCGAGGTCGCTCGATCCGGTGTTGGCGCCGGCCACCATCGCCCCGGCGCCGACCAGCATGCCGAGCGCGGCGATCATCTGCGCCTGCGCCATCGCCTCGCGGATGCGCGCGAGGTGCCCGCCGGCGATGTGGCCGGTCTCGTGGGCGAGCACGCCGATCACCTCGTTGGGCGTCTTGGAATCGATCAGCACGCCGGTGTTGACGAAGATGCGCTTGGCGTCGACGACGAAGGCGTTGAAGTCGCGCTCGTTGACCAGCACCACCTCGGCGGTGCCGCCGGGAATGTTGGCGGCGCGCATGATCGGGCCGACATAGTCGCGCATCAGCGACTCGGCCTCGGCGTCGCGGACGATCGGCAGCGGCCGCTGCTGCGCCTCGGCGGCGGCGGGCAGGAAGCCGAGGTGCAGCGCCGCCGCCACCGCGACGACGGCCCGCGGACGGGCGGGCTTTATCCTGGCGGCCGGCTGCGCTAGGCCTCGTGCAGTCATCCGAAGGTTCCGGTCAGCGTGCCCGTCGCCGACCGAACCGGTGAATTGAGGCGAGACCGCGGCAGCCTTGGCCGCCGTCGCCGGCCAATGCAGCCGCAAGGAGTGCCGATGCCCCTGGTTCCCCCGGCCGCCTCGCGGCGCAGCGCGGTGCAGCCCTTCATCGCCATGGACGTGATGTCCGCCGCCGCCCGGCGCGAGGCCGAGGGCGCCCGCATCCTGCACATGGAGGTCGGCCAGCCGTCGGCGCCGGCCCCCGCCGCGGTCATCGCCGCCGCCCACGTCGCCCTCGCCGACGGCCGCATCGGCTACACCGAGGCGCTCGGGCTGCCGGCGCTGCGCCGGCGCATCGCCGCCCACTACGGCGAGCGCTACGGGCTCGCCGTGCCGCCCGAGCGGGTGGTGGTGACGACCGGCTCGTCGGGCGCCTTCAACCTGCTGTTCCTCGCCGCCTTCGACCCGGGCGACCGCGTCGCCATCCCGACGCCCGGCTATCCGGCCTACCGCAACGTGCTGACGGCGCTCGGCCTCGAGGCCGTCGAGATCGAGACGACCGCCGCCGCCCGCTGGGCGCTCGATCCGGACGACGTCGCCCGCGCCCACGCCGAGCGGCCGCTGAAGGGCATCCTGGTGGCGAGCCCGAACAACCCGACCGGCACCCTGATGACGCCGGGAGCCCTCGACGCCCTGGTCAAGACGGCCGAGCGGCTCGGCCTCTGGATGATCTCCGACGAGATCTACCACGGCCTGGTCTACGAGGGCGTCGAGACGTCGGCGCTCGCCTTCGGCGGCGAGCCGATCGTCGTCAACTCGTTCTCCAAGTACTACTGCATGACCGGCTGGCGGGTCGGCTGGATGGTGCTGCCGGAGCGGCTGGTGCGGCCGGTCGAGCGCATCGCCCAGAGCCTGTTCATCTCGGTGCCGGCGCTCTCGCAGCTGGCCGCCATCGCCGCCTTCGACGCGACGGCCGAGCTCGAGACGATCAAGGACGGCTACCGCGCCAACCGGACGCTGCTGCTCGACCGCCTGCACGCGATCGGCTTCGACGAGATCCTGCCCGCCGACGGCGCCTTCTACATCTACGCCGGCGTCCGCCGCTTCTCGAACGACTCGGTCGAGTTCGCCCGGCGGATGCTCGCCGACGCCGGCGTCGCCGCGACGCCCGGCCCCGACTTCGACCACCAGCGCGGGCACGGCTACATCCGCTTCTCCTTCGCCGGGGCGACCGCCGACATGGCGGAGGCGATGGACCGGCTCGCCGACTGGCTGCGCTGACGCCGCAGCCGCGCCGGCCGCCCGCCGGCTGTCTCATTTTGGCAACATTGTTGTCCTCCCGTGGCCGCGTGTCGGGCGGCGATCGTGGATTCGCGGCAACAGGCGAGGCGTACCGGGTTCATGGCGGTGGTGGGCGAGACGCTGACGGTGGTCAGGCCGGGCAACGGCGGGGGGGACCGTCCGACGATTCTGCGCCTCGCCGGCCTCGTGACCGTCGTCGTCGCGCTCGTCGCCGTCTCGGCGACCTTCCTCGTCCTCACCGGCATGACGCCGATCGCCCCGACGCCCGGCGTCGTCACGGTGGCGCTGTCGGTCAACGGGGCCCTCGTCGCCGGCCTCATCGCCATCATCATCCTGGAGATCCGCGCGCTGGTGGTCGCCCGCCGGCGCGGCCGCGCGGCGGCGCAGCTGCACGTGCGGGTCGTCGCGCTGTTCTCGGTGATCGCGGTGCTCCCGGCGATCCTCGTCGCGATCCTCGCCACCATCACCCTCGACCGCGGCCTCGACCGCTGGTTCGAGGAGCGCACCCGCGGCATCGTCGGCAACGCGGTCGCGGTCGCCGGCGCCTATGTCGAGGAGCACGCCCGGCTGCTGCGCGCCGACCTCATCGCCATGGCCGCCGACATCGACCGCGAGCGCGACCTCTATTATTCCGAGCCGGCCCGCTTCGACGTCTTCATGGAGACGCAGGCCTCGCTCCGGCAGATCCCGGCCGCCTTCCTGCTCGACGGCACCGGGCAGGTGGTCACCAGCACCATCATCGACGACACCAAGTCCTACGAGCAGCCGCCGCTCGAGGCGCTGAAGCGGGCGGCGAACGGCGACGCGCCGGTGCTGGTGGCGCCGGGCGACACCAACCAGGTCGGCGGCGTCATGAAGCTCGACGTCTTCGACGACCTCTACCTCTACGTCACCCGGTCGATGGACCCGCGCGTCGTCGACTACGTCCGCCTCGCCCGCGAGGGGGCGACCGAGTACGCCGGGCTCGACGACAGCCGCACCAGCGTCCAGATCGCCTTCGCGCTCGTCTACATCGGGCTGTCGCTGGTCCTCCTGCTCGCCGCCATCTGGCTCGGCTTCGGCTTCGCCAACAGCCTCGTCGCGCCGATCCGGCGGCTGATCACCGCCGCCGACCAGGTGGCGCACGGCAACCTCGCCGCGCAGGTGTCGATCGACGGCCGCGAGGGCGACCTCGCCCACCTCGGCGAGACCTTCAACACCATGACGACGCAGCTCACCTCGCAGCGCGAGGAGCTGATCGCGGCGAGCGAGCAGATCGACCGCCGCCGCCGCTTCACCGAGGCCGTGCTGTCGGGCGTCACCGCCGGCGTGATCGGCATCGACGAGGCGGGCGCGATCTCGCTCGCCAACCGCTCGGCCCAGACCCTCCTCGACGCCGACGAGGGCGACCTCGTCGGCCGGCCGCTCGAGTCCGTGCTGCCGGAGATCGCGCCGGTCCTGCGCCAGGCGCGGCTCGACGGCGAGCGGCCGCGCGCCGAATCGCGGCAGGACCAGATCCGCATCCTGCGCCGCGGCCAGGAGCGCATCCTGATGGTCCGCATCACCGCCGACCGGCGCCCGGGGGAGGGGCGGCAGGACCTCGTCATCACCCTCGACGACATCTCCGACCTCGTCACCGCGCAGCGCGCCTCGGCGTGGGCCGACGTCGCCCGCCGCATCGCGCACGAGATCAAGAACCCGCTGACGCCGATCCAACTCTCGGCCGAGCGGCTGCGGCGCCGCTACGGCAAGCGCGTCGAGGACGACCGGCCGGTGTTCGACCAGTGCGTCGACACCATCGTCCGCCAGGTCGGCGACATCGGACGGATGGTCGACGAGTTCTCCTCCTTCGCCCGCATGCCGAAGCCGGTGTTCGAGGAGCGCGACCTCGGCGAATCGGTGCGCGAGGCGCTGTTCCTGCAGAGCGTCGGCCACCCCGAGGTCGAGTTCGCGGCCAACCTGCCCGATGAGCCGGTGATCGGCCGCTTCGACCACCGGCTGATCGGCCAGGCGGTCGCCAACGTCGTCAAGAACGCCGTCGAGGCGGTGCTCGCGGTGCCGCCCGAGGTGCGCGGCCAGGGCCGCGTCGAGGTCGGCGTCCGGCGCGAGCGCGGCGACCTCGTCATCGACGTCGTCGACAACGGCATCGGCCTGCCGAAGGACAACCGCGAGCGGCTGCTCGAGCCCTACATCACGACGCGCGAGAAGGGCACCGGCCTCGGCCTCGCGATCGTCGGCAAGATCGCCGAGGAACACGGCGGGCGGCTCGAGCTCCTCGATTCCCCGGCGGTCGCGGCGGGCGGCCGCGGCGCCTGCGTGCGCCTCGTCATTCGCGGCGACGGCCCGCCGGCCGGCGGCGTCTCCGAACAATCGAACCATCAGCCCGAGCCTCGCTCGGACCAACGGACGGGTCATGGCGACTGACATTCTCATCGTCGACGACGAGGCGGATATTCGCGAGCTCGTCGCGGGCATCCTCGACGACGACGGCTACGGCACGCGCACCGCCGGCGACAGCGACCAGGCGCTGGCGGCGATCCGCGAGCGGCGGCCCTCGCTCGTCATCCTCGACATCTGGCTCATGGGCAGCCGGCTCGACGGACTGCAGCTCCTCGACGCGATGCGCGAGCAGCACCCCGACCTGCCGATCGTCATCATCTCCGGCCACGGCAACATCGAGACCGCGGTGTCGGCGATCAAGCGCGGCGCCTACGACTACATCGAGAAGCCGTTCAACGCCGACCGGCTGGTGCTCGCCACCGAGCGGGCGCTCGAATCCTCCAAGCTGAAGCGCGAGATCCGCGAGCTGAAGGAGCGCATCAGCGAGGCGACCGACCTCGTCGGCCAGTCCTCGGTGATGAACCACCTGCGCCAGACGCTGGAGCGGGTCGCGGCCACCAACAGCCGGGTGATGATCGCCGGGCCGTCGGGCTCGGGCAAGGAGATGGTGGCACGCACCATCCACCGGCTGTCGACGCGGGCGTCGGGCCCGTTCGTGGTGATGAACGCGGCGGCGATCACCCCGGACCGGATGGAGGAGGAGCTCTTCGGCATCGAGGGCGTCGACGGGCGCTCGCGCAAGGTCGGCGCGCTCGAGGAGGCGCACGGCGGCACGCTCTACCTCGACGAGGTGGCCGACATGCCGCGCGAGACGCAGAACCGCATCCTGCGCGTCCTCGTCGAGCAGACCTTCCTCAGGGTCGGCGGCGCGACGCGCGTCAAGGTCGACGTCCGCATCCTCTCCTCGACGGCGCGCGACCTCGAGCAGGAGATCCTCGAGGGCACCTTCCGCGAGGACCTGTTCCACCGCCTGTCGGTGGTGCCGCTCCGGGTGCCGGCGCTGGCCGAGCGGCGCGAGGACATCCCGGCCCTCGTCGACTGCTTCATGGACCAGATCTCGCGCTCGACGGGCCTGCCGATCCGCCGGATCGGCGAGGACGCGATGGCGGTGCTGCAGGCGCACGACTGGCCCGGCAACATCCGCCAGCTCCGCAACAACGTCGAGCGGCTGATGATCCTCACCCGGTCGGACCCGGAGGCCGTCATCACCGCCGACCTGTTGCCCTCGGAGGTCGGCGCCATGGTGCCGACGCTGCCGACGGCGGGCGGCGAGCACCTGATGGCGCTGCCGCTGCGCGACGCCCGCGAGGCCTTCGAGCGCGACTACCTGCGCGCCCAGATCAACCGCTTCGGCGGCAACATCTCGCGCACCGCCGAGTTCGTCGGCATGGAGCGCTCGGCGCTGCACCGCAAGCTGAAGTCGCTCGGCGTCGCCTGAGCGGGCGCCGCCCGGCCGACGTGCCCGATCGTCGCGGCGGTTGCGCCGCCGCATGGATCGGCGGCGCCGGCCGTGCGATGAGGGAGGGGAGGGACGCCGGTCGGCGCGCCCCGTGAGAAGGCACCTCCGAGATGCGCATCGTCATTTGCGGGGCCGGGCAGGTCGGCTACGGCATCGCCGAGAAGCTGGCGGCCGAGCAGAACGACGTCTCCGTGATCGATTCGTCGCCGCGGCTCGTCGGCATCGTCCGCGACACCCTCGACGTGCGCGGCGTCGTCGGCCACGGCTCGCATCCCGACGTGCTCGCGGAGGCGGGCGCCGACAACGCCGACATGCTGATCGCCGTGACCTTCTCCGACGAGGTCAACATGGTCGCCTGCCAGGTGGCCCACACGCTCTTCAACGTGCCGACCAAGGTGGCGCGCATCCGCGCCCAGAGCTACCTCGCGCCGCACTGGCAGGACCTGTTCCAGCGCGAGAACCTGCCGATCGACGTGATCATCTCGCCGGAGATCGAGGTCGGCGACACGGTGCTGCGCCGCCTCAGCCTGCCGGGCGCGGCCGAGACGGTCGCCGTCGCCGACGAAGGGGTGGTGATGGTCGGCGTGCTCTGCGAGGAGGACTGCCCGGTCGTCGACACGCCGCTGCGCCAGCTCACCGCGCTTTTCCCCGACCTCGGCGCGGTCGTCGTCGGCATCGTTCGGCGCGGCCGGCTGTTCGTGCCGCGCAGCGAGGACGCGGTGCTCGCCGGCGACCTCGCCTACGTCGTCTCGCCGCGCGACCAGGTGCGCCGCACCCTCGCGATCTTCGGCCACGAGGAGCAGCAGGCGAGCCGCGTCGTCATCGCCGGCGGCGGCAACATCGGCCTCTACGTGGCGCACGCGCTCGAGACGCGGCACCCCGGCACGCGGGTGAAGGTGATCGAGGCGAGCCGCGAGCGGGCCCTCGCCATCGCCGAGGAGCTGAAGCGCACGGTGGTCCTGAGCGGCAGCGCCCTCGACCAGGAGATCTTGCGCGAGGCCGACGTGCAGGACGCCGACACCATCGTCACCCTCACCAACGACGACGAGACCAACATCCTATCGGCGGTGATGGCGAAGAACCTCGGCTGCAAGCGCAACCTCTGCCTGATCAACTCGACGAGCTACCCGGCCTTCACCCACGCCCTCGGCATCGACGCCTACGTCAACCCGCGCGCCGTGACGATCTCGCGGGTGCTGCGGCACGTCCGCCGCGGCCGCATCCGCGGCGTCCACTCGGTGCAGAACGGCCAGGCCGAGCTGATCGAGGCCGAGGCGCTCGAGACCTCGCCGCTCGTCGGCAAGCCGCTACGCGAGCTGAAGCTGCCGGACGGGATGCGGATCGGCGCGATCTGGCGCAAGGGCGAGGTGGTGGCGCCGCGCGGCGACGTGCGCATCCAGGCGCACGACCGCGTCGTCATCTTCGCCCTCGCCGAGCACGTCCGCCGGGTCGAGCAGATGTTCCGCGTCAGCCTCGAATTCTTCTGACCCGCCGCCTTGCCCGGCCGCCGCCGGGCGGGCAAGCTCGCCGCCACGCCCGTTCCAGACGCTCCCGCGACCCAGAGGACCCATGAGCCGCATCGCCTACGTCAACGGCCGCTACGTGCCGCACCGGGAGGCCGCCGTCCACGTCGAGGACCGCGGCTACCAGTTCGCCGATGGTGTCTACGAGGTGTGCGAGGTCGCCCGCGGCATGCTGGTCGACGTGCCGCGCCATCTGGCCCGGCTCGACCGCTCGCTGTCGGAGCTCGCGATCCGTCCGCCGATGGGCCATCCGGCGCTCGTCCAGGTGATGCGCGAGGTGGTGCGCCGCAACCGGGTGCGCGACGGCATGATCTACATTCAGGTGACGCGCGGCGTGTCGCGCCGCGACCACGTGTTCCCGGGGCCCGAGGTGGCGCCGTCGGTCGTGATGACGGCGCGCGCCGCCGATCCGCTCGCCGCCGAGCGAACCGCGGCGGCCGGCGTCGGCGTCATCACCGTGCCGGAGAACCGCTGGCCGCGCGTCGACATCAAGACCGTCGGCCTCTTGCCGAACGTGCTCGCCAAGCAGCAGGCCAAGGAGGCCGGGGCGCGCGAGGCGTGGTTCGTCGACAAGGACGGCTTCGTCACCGAGGGCGGCTCGACCAACGCCTGGATCGTCTCCGCCGCCGGCGTGCTCGTCACCCGCCCGGCCGAGAGCGGCATCCTGCGCGGCATCACCCGCACCGTGGTGCTCGACGTCGCCGCGGCCGACGGCATCGCCGTCGAGGAACGGCCGTTCACCGTCGCCGAGGCGAAGGCGGCGCGCGAGGCCTTCATCACCGCGGCGACGACGCTCGTCATGCCGGTGGTCCGGATCGACGGCGGGCCGGTCGGCGACGGCAAGCCCGGCGCGGTGACGCTGGCCATCCGCAAGCGCTTCCACGCCCTCGCCGACCTGCTGGCGGTTTGACGCACAAGCGACAAATTTTCCTGACTCTCTTCGCAGTTGCGATATGATCGCATCGGCATTGCGTTCGGGCGCAAATTGCATCGGCTCCTCCCGGCTGGTGGTTTCGTCTAGCCCACTGCGCACGCAATGCCTGCTCTAAGAACAGGAAAAATATACAATGGCGGACCGCGCACAAAACCTACAAGACACCTTCCTGAACCACGTTCGTAAGCAGAAGACTCCGCTGACCATCTTCCTCGTCAACGGCGTCAAGTTGCAGGGTGTCGTTACCTGGTTCGACAACTTCTGCGTCCTGCTGCGGCGGGACGGTCATTCCCAGCTCGTCTACAAGCACGCCATCTCGACGGTGATGCCCAATCAGCCGATCCAGCTGTTCGAGCCGACCGAAGAGGGCGCCTGACCGCCGTCCGGCGCGACGGACCTCCCGTCCGGCCGCCCGCGGCCGGCGGACCCCGTGCGCCGGGCCTCGCGCCACTCCCGTGGCCACGTCGCGCCCGGCGGTGAAGCCGCCGGTGCGGACGGCCGCGCGTTCCCGCCCGGGTCGCGGCCCGGGCGGCGATGTGCTATCCATCGCGGTTCGGGCGGGAGAAGCATCCACCCAACCAGCGGGTTCTGATCGTTGAGCGTTCGACCGACAGAAGAAGACGACGGCGACGACGCCGCGCGCAAGGACAAGAAGGACAAGCCGGAGCCGATCTCGACGGTGCCCCTGCGCACCCGGGCGATCGTGCTCGCGCCGATTCGCACCGACCGCCGCGGCGGGGAGGGCGATCTCGCCGTGCGCTCGCCGGAGGCGAAGCTCGCCGAGGCCGTCGGCCTCGCCCAGGCGATCGACCTCGACGTCGTCGGCTCTTACGTGGTGCGGCTTTCCCAGGCGCGGCCGGCGACGCTGTTCGGTACCGGCAAGGTCGAGGAGCTGAAGCACGCGGTCGAGGCGGAGGAGGCGGCGCTCGTCGTCATCGACCACCCGCTCTCGCCCGTCCAGCAGCGCAACCTCGAGAAGGCCTGGGGCGCCAAGGTGCTCGACCGCACGGCGCTGATCCTGGAGATCTTCGGCGCCCGCGCCCGCACGCGCGAAGGCACGCTGCAGGTCGAGCTCGCCCACCTCAACTGGCAGAAGAGCCGGCTCGTCCGCTCGTGGACCCACCTCGAGCGCCAGCGCGGCGGCTTCGGCTTCCTCGGCGGCCCCGGCGAGACGCAGATCGAGGCCGACCGCCGGCAGATCCAGGAGCGCATCGGCCGCATCGAGCGCGATCTCGAGGACGTCAAGCGCACGCGCGGCCTCCACCGCGCGCAGCGCAAGAAGGTGCCGCACCCGGTCGTGGCGCTCGTCGGCTACACCAACGCCGGCAAGTCGACGCTGTTCAACCGGCTGACCGACGCGACGGTGCTCTCGCAGGACCTGCTGTTCGCCACCCTCGACCCGACGCTCCGGCGCGTGAAGCTGCCGCACGGCGGCGAGGCGATCCTGTCCGACACCGTCGGCTTCATCTCCGAGCTGCCGACCCACCTCGTCGCCGCCTTCCGGGCGACGCTCGAGGAGGTGCTCGAGGCCGACCTCATCCTGCACGTGCGCGACATCTCGCACCCGGACACCGAGGCGCAGGCGGCCGACGTGGTGCACACCCTCGACCTCCTCGGCATCGACGCGCGCGACCGCCGCCGGGTGATCGAGGTGTGGAACAAGGTCGACCTCCTCGACGCCGAGCGGCGCGCCCGCCTCGCGGCCGAGGAGTCCACCGGCCCGCTGGCGATCTCGGCGGTGACCGGGGAGGGGATCGAGCGCCTCGTTCGGCGCATCGAGACCGAGCTCTCGGCCGACCGGCGGACGATCATCCTCGAGGTGCCGGCGACCGACGGCGAGCTCATCGCCTGGCTCTACCGGACGACCGAGGTGCTCGACCGGCGCGACGGCGAGGCGACGGTGCACATCGCCGTGCGCGTGCCGCCGCGCCAGCTCGACGCCTTCGAGCGGCGCGCCGGGCAGTATCTCGTCGCCGAGCCGGGCGCCGAGCGCGGCCGCCGCCGGCGTTCCCGATGACGTGAACGGCCGGCCCTCGACGCCGGCCGGCCGCGCGGCCCACACTCGCCAGCTTGGAACGATCACAAGAAGCGAGGGAGGACGCGCCATGCCGATCCGTTCGCCGTCGATCCGTGCGCCGAGGACGCCGCCCGCCGCCCGGTTCGCGGTCGCGGCCCGTCGTGCCGCCGGCCTCGCGGTCGCGGTGGCGATGCTCGCCCTCTCTCCCGCGGCGCTCGCCGCCGCGCTGTTCGATCCGGCCCAGCCCGGCGCCTCGGCCGCGCCGAGCTCGGCCGGCCGCGAGGGCGTGGTGCGCGAACGGCTCGTCCGCCTCGACGGGCAGGTGCTCGCGGCGCGCCTCCTGCCGGCCGGGACGGCGACGGCGCCCGACCGCGCCGAGCGATCCTCGCGCCTGCCGGCGGCGATCGAGCTGCCGCTCTTCCCCGACGCGGCGGTCGAGGCGCGGCGGACCGACGTCGCGCCGGCCTTCGGCGGCGGCGTCGCCTGGAACGGCACGGTGATCGGCGGCCGGCCGACCGACTTCGCGACGCTGATCGTGACGCCGCGCGCGATCACCGGGCAGGTGCAGGCGAACGGCCGCACCTACCGCATCGAGCCGGCGGCCGGCGGGCTGCACCGCATCCTGGAGATCGAGCAGCGCCGCTTCGAGGGCGACGACACGCTGGTGCCGCCGGCCGCGCCCGAAGGCGCGCCGGCCGCGCCGCCGTCGCGCACCGAGGCGAAGAGCACCATCGACGTGCTCGTCGCCTACACCAACCGGGCGACGGCCGGGGCAGGGGGCAAGGCGGCGATCCTCTCCGACATCAACCTCGCCGTCTCGATGGCCAACAAGGCGCTGAAGGCCTCGGCGGTGGCGGCCACCTTCCGCCTCGTCGGCGTGATGCCGGTGAAATACAACGACGCGGTCGGCCAGAACGCGGCGTTGACGGCGCTCACCGACGGAACGGGGCCGTTCAAGGCGGTGCACGCCCGGCGCGCCAAGGCGCGGGCCGACCTCGTGTCGCTGATCACCGAATCGGGCTGCGGCCTCGCCTGGGTGATCGACAAGCCCGGCCCGTCGACGAGCGCCTACGGCTTCTCGACGGTGGCGCGCTCGTGCATCCCGAGCCACGCCTTCGCCCACGAGCTCGGCCACAACATGGGCCTCTTCCACGACCGCTTCGTCGAGCCCGCGGCGCCGGCGTCCGCCTATCACTTCGGCTACGTCAGCCTGCCGGCGAAGGCGATCACCGTGATGGCCTACTGGAACGAGTGCGATGCCAACGGCCTCTTCTGCGACCGCATACCGCTCTATTCGTCGCCGAAGAAGAAATACAAGACGTTCGTGATGGGCATCCGCAGGGGGCAGGCGGGGGCGGCCGACGCCGCCCGCCGCCTCAACGAAACGCGCGGCGCCATCTCGCGATACCGAGGCGCCAACTAGACAACGGGACGGGGGGAACGATGGGGGATGGAATCAGCCGGCGGGCGGCGCTCGCGCTCGGTGCGGTCGCCGCGGGCGGCGCGATGGCCGCGTCGACGGCGGCCGGCGCGGTCGGCGTAACCGAGGGGCGTGGGCGCGACTACCTGCGGCCGGACGCCGGCAAGCTGCGCCGGCTCTACGACGACCTCGCCGCCATGCGGCGGCGGCGCGAGTTCGCGCGGCTGCCGATGATCCTGACGACGCCGAAGCAGTGGGACGCGACGCCGCTCGACGCGCTCCTCGGCTACACCGGGCCGCGCCAGGTGTTCGATTCGACCGACCTCGCCGGCACCTGGATCAACCAGATCCGCAACACCGTGAACGCGCAGGTCTGGGCCTTCCGGCGGCCGGACTTCCTCGTCGTCGCGGCGCCGCACGGGGCGGCCGGCTATGCGCTGTTCACCCAGGCGGCGTGGACGAAGTACGGGCTCGCGGCGCTCACCGACGGCGTCATGAAGCGCAACACGCTGTTGCGCGACCCGCCGTTCCCGCGCGCCGCCGTCGACCAGCCGGAGAACGGCAAGGGGCTCTATTCGTCCGCCGCCGGCAACACCATCCCGGTGCTGCAGAAGCGCGGCGTCGTCTTCCTCGCCTGCCACAACGCCATCTGGGAGCTCGCGAGCGTTCTGATCGCGAGCGGCGTCAACCCCGACGGGCGCACCCAGGGCGAGCTCGCCGCCGACCTCACCGACAGCCTGATTCCGGGCGTCGTCACCACCCCCGGCAACGAAGCGACGATCGGCCTCCTGCAGCAGGCGGGCTATTCCTACTCCTTCGCCGAGGCTTGACCCTCGGCGGAGCACTCGCGCTCGGCGGCCTTCGCCGAGACTTGGCTCGCCGCGGCTTTCGCCGCCTGGCGCGCATGGCGGACCGTGCGGACGACGAGGCGCGCGTAGTTCGCGCAGATCGAGGCCGAGAAGATCACGGACAGCGCGGTCAGGATGGCGACCGACGTCCATCTCAGGGTGCCGGTGATGTCGGCTAGAGGGTCGTACAGCGCAGCCACGGCGACGAGCGGGGCGGCGAGGAACGCCACTACGAACAGCTCGACGACCACGAGCTCCAGGACGACGACCACGACGTGCGCTCCGCTCGCCGTCTGCATCCCGAGGAAGGGCTCCAAGATCGGCGTCGGGTCGTCTTCCCCGAGCGGGCCGGGCGACGATGCGAGACGCCGAAACAGCAGTGAGCTCCAGGCGGCGAGCCCGACCGACAGCGCGGCGGTGACGAGCAGCGCCACGCCGTAGCGGGCTTCGATCCCGAGGATCGGAATGCGGATGAGCGCGGCCTCGAACCGGGCGCGCATCGCGAGATAGGTGTCGCGCGGGTCGTCCTGCCTGAGACCATGGACCCGGCCGAGCCTCTGCACGGCGTTGTCAAGAGCGTCCGGGGTGTCGATCCCCGGGTCCTGCAGTGCCGCGTCGGGCTCGGAAAGGACCGACACCGCTCCCAGCCGGTAGCAAAAGTCGAGTTCCTCCGGTCGATAGACCACATCGACATTCGTGAAGGCCAACGAATGCCCGAACAGCAGGTCAGCGGCCTCGTCCGTCCGGACGCCGAGCACGAACAGGCGCCTGGCGCTCTCGTCGGGCGTCCCCCGGCCGTTCGCGTCCGCGTCGCACGGCGGAATCCACCCGTCGGCCAAGGCGGCGATCTTGGCCGTGCCGGCGGCCGCGCTCGGCACGAAGACATACTCAACGCCTTCGACCATCCGTGCGCGGCGCGGCATCTTCCAATCGAACGCGCTCTCGAACTGCCCGATCGCCTCCAGGGCGCCGAACGTCTCGTAGTCGAGGTAGGAGCCGACGTCGTCGTTCCACTTTTCGGAGTCTTCGAAGGTCTTCGGCAACTCCGGCACCGCATCCCGGGCCGGCAGCCGCATCAGGCTCGCCGCCAGCGTGGCGGCTTCGGCGAGCTTCAGGTCCTCGCCCATCTGATGGCGGTCCGAGACCAGCGCCGCGAGGAATACCAGGATCAGGGCTTGGGCGGCGGCGGCCGTGCGAAGCGCTCGAAGGTGGGCGTGCATGGCCGGCATACTCCCGTGACCGCGGGACCATCATACATGTCGTCGACCACGATCGGAATGCGAGCATAGTTCGAAATCAGCATCCCTGGGTAGAGGATCCCTCGACCGCCGGTGGCGCTATTCCTGCTCCTTCGCCGAGGCCTGACCCTCGGCAGAGCACTCGCGCTCGGCCGCCTTCGCCGCCTGCCAGTGCGCCTCCATCTCCGCGAGGCTAGCCTCGGCGGGGCCGCGGCCTTCGGCGGCGAGCGCCGCCTCGATCGCCTCGAAGCGACGGCGGAACTTCTGGTTCGTCGCCGCGAGCGCGCTCTCCGGGTCGACGCCGGCGTGGCGGGCGAGGTTGGTGACGGCGAACAACAGGTCGCCGACCTCGTCGGCGATCTCGGCCGGCCGGCCGGAGGCGAGCGCCGCGCGCACCTCGTCGACCTCCTCGGCGATCTTGTCGAGCACCGGCCCGGCGGCGCCCCAGTCGAAGCCGACCGCCGCGGCCTTCTCCTGCAGCTTGAGGGCGCGGCCGAGGGCGGGCAGGGCGGGCGGCACCCCGTCGAGCACGCTCGCCGCAGGCTCGGCCGGCAGCCCGCGGGCGAGCCTGTGGGCGGCGCGCTCCCGCTTCTCCTCGGCCTTGATGGCGCCCCACAGCGCCTTCACGGCCTTCGGGTCGCGCCGGTCGAGCGTGCCGAAGACGTGCGGGTGGCGGCGGATCAGCTTGGTGGTGATCGCCTCGACGACGTCGGGCAACGCGAAGGCGCCGGCCTCCTCGGCCATGCGGGCGTGGAACACCACCTGCAGCAGAAGGTCGCCGAGCTCGTCGCGCAGGTCGTCGAGGTCGCCGCGCGAGATCGCCTCGGCGACCTCGCAGGCTTCCTCGATGGTGTAGGGCGCGATCGTCGCGAAGGTCTGCTCGACGTCCCAGGGGCAGCCGGTCGCCGGATCGCGCAGCCGCGCCATGATGTCGACGAGGACCGCGATGTCGCGGCCCGGCGCGACGGTGGCGCGCGCGCCGCGGGCCGCGTCGGCGATCGGACCGCCGTCGCTGGCGGCGCCGTGGCGCGTGACGTCGTCTGCATCGCTCATCGGCATTCTCCACGGCCCGTCGACCCGTTGGTACGGGCTGCGACCGGCGCCGACAAGTGCGGCGCGCGTCGGCGGCCGCGTCGTCGCGGACGGACGGGAGGGACGCCGGACGACCGCCGACGGTCGGGACGAGGGGGCGTCGCACGGTGGGCGAGCCGGCGACGGCCTGTGCGCGTTGCCGCATGCCGCCAAACCCACCCACCACATCCGGCAATCCGTTTGTCGCATAACATGGATTATGGAACATCGAGGCGGTAGCGGTCCGGCGGCGCCAAGGGTTTGGCAGCGTTCGACAATTCTGCCGGCGGCGGCGCCGCCGTGTCGAGCTGGCCACCTTCTTCGCCGAGGCGCCGATGCCGAGGTGGCGATGTGCGCAGATTTGGAGCGCGCAGGCTTGGAGTGCACAGGCTTGGAGACCGTGCCCGCGGCGCGCGGTCCGATTGCGCGGCGTCGAGGCCGCTCCTACCGTCGCACGACTCGGGGCGCCGAACCTCGGCCGCCGGAACCGGAGGAAACGTCGGTGCGCAGGATGTTCGGAACACGCGGTCTCGGCCACGCCTTGCTGCTGGCCGTCGTCGTCTCGACGGCAGCCGGCGCCGCCGAGCGCGGCCAGCCCGAGATCGTCGGCGGCAGCGTCGCCGAGGACGGCGCCTGGCCCTGGCAGGTCGCGCTCGTCAAGGCGAAGACGAAGGACAACTACGACGCCTTCTACTGCGGCGGCTCGCTGATCAACCAGCAATGGGTGCTGACCGCGGCGCACTGCGTCGTCGACGACCACGGCCGCGTCGAGACGGCCGGCAACATCGAGGTGCTGGTCGGCACCAACGACCTGAAGAGCGGCGGCCAGCGGGTCGCCGTCGCCCGGGTCGTCGCCAACCGCGACTACGATCCGAAGACCGTGGTGAACGACGTGGCGCTCCTCGAGCTCGAGGAGCCGGTCGCCATCGAGACCATCGACGTCGTCTCGTCCGAGGAGCAGGAAGACCGCGTCGCGCCGGCCGGCACCGACGCCGTCGTCACCGGCTGGGGCCGCACCTCGGTGAAGCCCACCGTCTTCCCGCGCCGGCTGATGCAGGCGGAAATCACCACGGCGACGCTCGCGACTTGCCGTAAGGCGCACCCGGGCGAGACCGTCAACGGCACGATGATCTGCGCCGGCGTGCCGTCCGGCCGCCCGGATTCCTGCAACGGCGACAGCGGCGGCCCGCTCGTCGTCGAGGCGCGCGCCGGCGACTACGTGCTGCTCGGCGCGGTGAGCTGGGGCAACGCGACCTGCGACAGCTGGGGCGTCTACACGCGGCTGCCGATCTACGGCGACTGGATCGCCAACAAGATCGACGGCGACGGCGCCCGCCCGTCGGTTCCGCCGGCGCTGCTGCGGCCCGTCGCCGGCACGGTCGGCGGTGCCCCGACCTTCGTCTGGAACGCCGTCGCCCGGGCGACCGAGTATCGGCTCGTCGTCCGCATGGCGAGCGGCCGCGCCGTCGAGAAGTCGCTGCGCGCCGCCGAGACGGGCTGCGGCCGCGGGCTCGGCACCTGCCGCTACGAGTTTACGGCGGCGATTCCCGACGGGCGCGTCGTCTGGCAGGTGCGCGCCGTCAACAAGGCCGGGCCGGGGCCGTTCAGCGACCCGGAGGACTTCCGCCACGCCGACGAGTAAGCTCTCGCGACGGGCCGGCCACGGGCAGGCGGGTCGGAGACCCCTCCCCGCGCCGGCGGCGCCGCGCTTGACGTGCAGCAATGCACGCGGTGCGGCGTCGGCGCTCTGTCGGGATCGCCGGCGCGGCGGGCCGGACGTGCGGGAGGACGAAGAATGAAGACGAAGAAGCCGGAAAAGCCGGGAAAATCTGAAAAGCTGAAGCGCAAGCCCTACGAGCGGAAGCTCCGCGATCTCCACGTCGAGCTCGTGAAGGTGCAGGAGTGGGCGAAGCGCACCGGCGCCAAGGTCTGTATCCTCTTCGAAGGCCGCGACGGCGCCGGCAAGGGCGGCGTCATCAAGGCGATCACCGAGCGGGTCAGCCCGCGCAGCTTCCGCGTCATCGCGCTGCCGCCGCCGACCGAGCGCGAGAAGTCGCAGATGTACGTGCAGCGCTACCTGCCGCTGCTGCCGGCCGCCGGCGAGATCGTGATCTTCGACCGCAGCTGGTACAACCGCGCCGGCGTCGAGCGGGTGATGGGCTTCTGCACCGAGGACCAGGCGAAGCGCTTCCTCGCCATGTTGCCCGCCGTCGAGCGGGCGATCGTCGATTCCGGCGTGATCCTCCTGAAATACTGGCTCGAGGTCAGCCAGGAGGAGCAGACCCGGCGGATCTCCGAGCGCATCAGCGACCAGCGCAAGATTTGGAAGCTGTCGCCGATGGACGTGAAGTCCTACAGCCGCTGGTACGACTATTCGCGCGCCCGCGACGACATGTTCGCGGCGACGGACACGGCGTGGGCGCCGTGGTACGTGGCGCAGTCGGACGACAAGAAACGGGCGCGCCTCAACATCATCTCGCACCTCTTGAGCCGGATCCCCTACGAGGATCTGCCGAAGGCGAAGAAGATCCACCTGCCCGCCCGTCAGGACGCCGAGGGCTACCGCGAGCCCGACGACGTCCGCCACCACGTGCCGGACGTCGCCTGAGCAGCGCGCTCCGGCCCTCGCCGGGCCGGGGCGCGCGCGGGCTACCGGCCTGGCGGCCTCACCAGCAGATGTAGATGGCGACGTCGCCCGGCATGCCGCCGGGGAAGCTCACGATCTCGGCGCGCGCATGGTAGCCGAGCGGCCGCATGTTGGCCTCGAACCACTCCATGCCGCGCTTGGCGAAGCCCTCGAGCGTCGCCGGCCAGTCCTTGTCGAAGCTGTTGATGGCGCGGCCGCCGTCGCTGAGGAAGGTGGACGGGAAGCGCATCGCCTCGACCTCGTGCCGCCCGTCCTCGGCCGCCCGGCGGACGATCTCCATCACGCGGTCGGCGATCTCCGGGTGGATGTCCTGCGACATGAAGCTGTCGTGCAGCTCGCGCTGCGCGCGCTCCTGCGCGGTCATGCGATCGAGCTCCTCCTTCGCCTTGGCCATCTCGGCCTGGGCGGTGAGCGCCTGGAGGTCGGCGGTCGACATCAGCGGATTCGACGAAGCGGTCATAGCACTCTCCCCTTGCGACCGGCGTGTTCTGCGGCGGCTCGCGTCAGCGTGGTCTCTTGCGGTCCAGCGCCTCTCCTCCCCGGGCACGCGACCCGCGGCGTCCGACAGCATCCGGCAATCCACGGCGGAAGCAAAGCGGCGAGAGCGCTCCGGTCGCATTGAGGTGCGTCAACGAGGGCCGAGGGCGCGCGCCGCCTCTCAGGACCGGCCGACCGAATGGCGCGGCAGCCGGAACTCGCCGCGCTGCGTGCCGATCGCCATCTCGAAGCTGTCGGCGATCCGCCGCGCGCGGTCGATGAACGCCGCGGCGGCGGCCGGCGGGCAGACCTCGCGCGCCGTCGCCTCGAACAGGTCGAGCCAGCGGTCGAAGTGAGCGCCTTCGAGCGGCAGCATCAGATGCGGGCGGAGCGGCCGGCCGGCATAGCGGCTGGTGCGCAGCATGACGCCGCTCCAGAAGTCGGTGATCTTGGCGATGTGGTCGTCCCAGTCCGCCACCTCGGCGGTGAAGATCGGCCCGATCAACTCGTCCTCGCGGGCGCGCTCGTAGAAGGTGCGCACCAGCCGGGCGATGGTCGGCTCGTCGATGCCCGGCGGGGCGACATGGATGGGAACGCTGCTCATCGGCCTCGCCGCCTCGTGTGTCGTCGCGCGGGGGCCGGGCACGCTCGGCCGCCGTCGATCGGCGCGACCACCTCCCACGAGCGCACGCTCCGGCGCAAGTCCGGAAAAGCCCTCGGTGGCGGCGCCGGGCGCCCGGTAACCGAGCGGCGAAAGCTATGATGAATCAGGATTGTGGCGGCAGGAGTTCAAACACCTCGAGAGCTTCGGCGCGGCCCTTCGCCTGCACCGCGCCGAGGGGCCGGAAGGTGACCGGCGCGGTGCAGCGGTCGCGCACGGCGCGGCTCGCGATGATCAGCGTGCCGAAGGTCTTGTTGATGCCCTCGAGCCGCGAGGCGACGTTCACGGTGTCGCCCATCGCCGTGTACTGCAGGCGGTCCGCGGCGCCCATGCTGCCGACGACCGCCGGCCCGGTGTGGACGCCGATGCGGGTGACGAGCGCCGGCTCGCCCTTCGCCGCCTGGCGTTCGTTGAAGGCGGCGACGGCGCGGCCGATGGCGAGCGCGCAGCGGCAGGCGTCGTCGACGTGCGCGGGATCGGCGATCGGCGCGTTCCACATCGCGTAGACGGAATCGCCGAGGAACTGGATGATCGCGCCGTCGTGGTCGTGCACCGCGGCGCTGATCGCGTCGAAATAGGCCGACAGCATCGCCACCACCGCCTCCGGCTCGGCGGTCTCGCAGATCGTCGTGAAGTCGCGGATGTCGGTGAACATCACCGTCACCTCGCGGCGGACCGCGGAGCGGGTATCGAGGCCCCCGCCCCCGCCGACGATCATCCGCACGACCTCCTTCGGCACGTAGAGCGCGAAGGTCGTCACCGCCTTGCGGGCCGCTGCCATCGCGCCGGCGAGCTCGGTCACCTCGCTGATGCGCGAGCGGATCGGCCGCGGCTCGGCGAGGTCGAGCGCCTCGAAGCGGCGCGCCTGCCCGGTCAGCGCGTCGAGCGAGCGGCTGATCCAGATCGAAATCAGCACCGCCGCGCAGATGCCGAGGAGGAGCACGCCGGCGGCGATGAGGACGCCGTTGCGCAGCAGCGCCTCGGCGTCGGCGGTGAAGTCCGACTGCGGCGCCGCGACGACCACCGCCGCCCCGTCGGCCAGCGAGGCGATCTTCAGGCGCACGAGGTGCATCAGCCAGGGCGCGCCGTCGTGCTCGACCGTGCGGTTGCCGTCCTCGCCGCGATCGAGCCCGTCGAGGATCTCGCGCGCCGCCGCCACGAGGCCGGCACCGGGCAGGCGGCCGAGCTCGGCCGCCCCGGCGCGGCTCGCCACCGCCGCCGACAGGGCGCCCGCCACCTCGTCGCGCGAATGCGCCAGCAGGCGGCCGGTGCGGTCGAACACGAAGGCCTCGGCGTTCGGCGACACTTTCTCCTCGGCGAGGAAGCGGCCGATGGTGTCGAGCAGCACGTCGGCCGCGACGACGACGCCCGACCCGGCCGCGCCCGTCTCGGAGATGCTGAGCCCGATCGATCCGGTGGTCGCCATCGCGTAGGGGCCGCTCATCGCCGGTCCCGGCGCCGCGGCGAGCGCCGCCCGGTACCACGGCCGGCGGCGCGGGTCGTAGCGGCTGTCCTTGGCCGGCGCCTCGCCGATCGTCCGACCCGCCGCGTCGAGGAAGCGCCAGCTCTCCTGCGGCGCGTCGCCCGTGCCCGGCACGATGACGCGGATCGCCCGGACGGCGTCGGCCGGCGCGCCGATCGCCGCCTGCCACTTGCCGTCGTCGTCGAGCCGCACGCCCTGCACGAAGCCGCCGTCGCCGCGCCCGACATAGAGGCTGTCGATGGCCGGCGCCGCGTCGAGCACCTCGAGGATCAGCGCCGTCTTGGCGTCGAGATCGGCGGCGGGCGGCGACAGCATCTGCTCCGACACCGCCGCCATCGTCACGAAGCCGAGGCTGCTCGAGACGAGGTCGTCGAGCTCGTCGCCGACGCGGTCGGCGAGGAGCCGCATTTCGCGCTGCGCCGTCGCGAGGGCCGCCGCGTGCCCTTCGCGGAAGCCGATCCAGACGAGCGGCATCGCCACGGCGACGAGCAGCGCGACGATGACGACGCCGAGGTGGAAGCGCAGCGGCTGCGACCACACGCGCGCCCGCGCGCCGGCCGGCGGCGGAGCGCCGGGCGGCGTGGCGGTGGCGTCGGTGGGCTCGGTCGTCAACGCGGCTCCTCGGACGGGCGAGTCGGGCGCCGCGAGTATGCCACGAGTATGCCGGCCGGGGCGCCCTTGCGGCGCCCGTCCGTCGACCGCCGGCCGTCAGGCCGGCTCGCCGTGCGCGCCGAGGGCGTCCGCGGCCTTGTGCGGCCCGGGGTGGAGGTTCGCCGCGCCGGCCTCGACGACGAGGCCGTCATAGGCCGGCTCGACGCCCGGCGGCAGCTGCGCGGCGAGGGTCGCGTAGTCGAGGTCGAAGTGCAGGTTGGTGAGGATCGCCCGGCGCGGCTTCAGGCGGCCGATCCACTCGAGCGCCTGGGCGACGGTGAAGTGCGAGCCGTGCGACGCGTAGCGCAGGGCGTCGACGACCCACACCTCGAGCCCCTCGAGGAGCGGCAGGCTCTCCGCCGGCAGGTCGTTGAGGTCGCTCGAATAGGCGAGGCCGCCGAAGCGGAAGCCGAGCGCGTCGATCTCGCCGTGGTGCTGCCGGAAGGCGGTCGCCTCGATCGGCCCCCCTGCCCCGTCGACGGCGATGCGGTCGCCGGCATGGATGCGGTGGTCGGTCAGGATCGGCGGATAGAACGAGCCGTGCGGCGTGTGGAAGCAGTAGCCGAAGCCCTCGTGCGCCCGCTCGGCGGTCGCCGCGTCCATGTAGACGTCGACCCGCCGGCGGTTCCTCAGTGCGAGGCCGCGCAGGTCGTCGATGCCGTGCAGGTGGTCGGCGTGGGCGTGGGTGTAGAGCACGGCGTCGACGTGGGTCACCCGCGCGGCGATCAGCTGCTCGCGCAGGTCCGGGCCGGTGTCGACGACGACCGTCGTCACGCCGTCCGGGCCGTGGCGACGCACCAGCAGGGCGCAGCGGCGCCGGCGGTTGAGCGGGTTCGCCGGGTCGCAGGCCCCCCACTCGCCGTCGATGCGCGGCACCCCGCCCGACGATCCGCACCCGAGGATGGTGAACTCCAGGCTCGGCACGGTCATAGGGAGGCCTGCGCCGCCTTGTCGAACAGGCGGAAGAAGTTGGCGGTGGTCGCTTCGGCGAGCGCCGCGGGCGTGACGCCCTTCGTCTCCGCGAGCACCGCCGCGGTGTGGACGACGTTCGCCGGCTCGTTGGTGCGCCCGCGCAGCGGCACCGGCGCGAGATAGGGCGCGTCGGTCTCGACCAGCAGGCGGTCGAGCGGCACCGCGGCGGCGATCTCGCGCAGCGCCGTCGAGCCCTTGAAGGTGAGGATGCCGGAGAACGACACGGAGAGCCCGAGGGCGACGCCGCACCGGGCGAGCTCCGGGCCGGACGAGAAGCAGTGCAGCACCGCCTTGAAGGGGCCGGCCGCCATCTCCTCCTCGAGCACCCGCGCGACGTCCTCGTCGGCCGCGCGGGCATGGATGACGAGCGGCAGCCCGGTCTCGCGCGCCGCCGCGATGTGGCGGCGGAAGCCGGCCATCTGCGCGTCGCGCGGGGCGGTGTCGTAGTGGTAGTCGAGCCCCGCCTCGCCGATCGCGACGACGCGCGGGTGGGCGGCGAGCGCGACGAGCTCGGCGACCGTCACGTCCGCCTCCTCGCCGGCGTTGTGCGGATGCGTGCCGACCGAGCAGGTGACCGACGGGTAGCGCTCGGCGATCGGCAGGATCTCCGCCGCGAACCGGCGCACCCGGGTCGAGATCGTCACCATGTGGCCGACGCCGGCGGCCTCGGCGCGGGCGACGACCGCATCGCGGTCGGCCGCGAAGTCCGGGAAGTCGAGGTGGCAGTGGCTGTCGACGAGGGTCACGACGCGTCGGGCTCGCTTTCGACATAGCGCGGGAAGAGGCCGGAGGGCGCCGGCAGCGGCGTGCCGGCGACGAGCCGCCCGGCCGCTCCGAGCGCCGCGAAGGCGCGCGCGCCGTCCGGCACGCCGAGGAGGTCGAGCAGCCGCCCGCACGCCGTCGGCATCACCGGCTGGGCGAGGATCGCGACCTGCCGCAGCACCTCCGCGGTGACGTAGAGCACCGTCGCCATCCGCGCCGGGTCGGTCTTGCGCAGGACCCACGGCTCCTCGTTCGCGAAGTAGCGGTTGGCCTCCGCCACCACGGCCCAGACGTGGCCGAGGGCGACGTGGATCTCCTGGCCGTCCATCGCCGCGCGGCACGGCGCCAGGAGCCCGTCGGCGCGCGCGAGGATCGCCTCGTCGGCCGCCGTGAGCGGGCCCGGCGTCGGCACCCTCGCCTCGCAGTTCTTCGCCACCATCGACAGCGAGCGCTGCGCCAGGTTGCCGAGGTCGTTCGCGAGGTCGGCGTTGATCCGCCCGACGATCGCCTCGTGGCTGTAGTTGCCGTCCTGGCCGAACGGCACCTCGCGCAGGAAGAAGTAGCGCGTCTGGTCGAGGCCGTAGTGCTCGGCGAGGCTGAACGGGTCGATCACGTTGCCGACCGACTTCGACATCTTCTCGCCGCGGTTGAACAGGAACCCGTGCGCGTAGACGCGCTTCGGCAGCGGCAGGCCGGCCGACATCAGGAAGGCCGGCCAGTAGACGGCGTGGAAGCGCACGATGTCCTTGCCGATGACGTGCAGGTCGGCCGGCCACCACTTGCGGAACGAGGCGCCGTCGACGTCCGGGAAACCGGCGGCGGTGATGTAGTTGGTCAGCGCGTCGACCCACACGTACATCACGTGCCGGTCGTCGCCCGGCACCGGGATGCCCCAGTCGAAGGTGGTGCGCGAGATCGAGAGGTCCTTGAGGCCGCCCTTGACGAAGCTCACCACCTCGTTGCGCCGCTCGTCCGGGCCGATGAACTCCGGGTGCGCCGCGTAGTGCGCGAGGAGCCGCTCCTGGTAGTCGGACAGGCGGAAGAAGTAGCTCTCCTCCTCGACCCAGTCGACCGGCGTGCCCTGCGGCCCGCGGCGGACGCCGTCCTCGCCGAGCGTCGTCTCGCCGTCGCCGTAGAACGCCTCGTCGCGCACCGAGTACCAGCCGGCGTAGGCGTCGCGGTAGATGTCGCCGGCCGCCTGCATGCGCTCCCAGATCGCCTGGCTCGCCGCGTAGTGGCGCTGCTCGGTGGTGCGGATGAATTCGTCGTTCGAGCAGCCGAGCGCGGACGCCATCTTCTGGAACAAGGGCACGTTTCGGTCGGCGAGGGCACGCGCGGTGAGGCCCTCGCGCGCGGCCGTCTGCACCATCTTGATGCCGTGCTCGTCGGTGCCGGTGAGGAAGAAGACGTCGTAGCCGTCGAGCCGCTTGAAGCGGGCGAGCGTGTCGGTCGCGATGATCTCGTAGGCGTGGCCGATGTGCGGCGCGCCGTTCGGGTAGGAGATCGCGGTCGTCAGATAGAATTTCGGGGCGTCGCTCATCGGACCGTCTTGGCGCTCGGGTTTCCGGGATCGGGAAACCTCGCCCGGCCGTCGCCCCGGCGCCCGGGACCGGCGTCAGGCGCTTCGGGCGGCACGGCGCGCCGTCTCGGCGATCTCGCGGAAGATCCCGAGCACGACCTGCTTCCGGTCGAGGTTGAGCGCCTCGGCCCGGCCGACGACGCGGTCGACCTTTTCCCACACCTCGGCCCAGGCGGCAAGCGCGCCGGGTGCCGCGCCCTCCCCCGCCCCGGCCCGCACGACGCGGCTCAGATGATCGCGCACCGCGCCGACGACGAGGGCGAAGCCGGCCTCCTCGCCGCGCGCCGACACCGCGTCGGCGAGGCCCGCGAGGGCGCGCCGGTCGAGGGTCGGCGCGGCGAGCAGCGCCTCGGCGCGGGCGAGGAGCTCGAGCTTGCCGCCCTCCAGCAGCTCCGCCGCGCGGCCGATCGAGCCTTCGCTCGCGCGCGCAGCCGCCGTCACCGCCGCCCGGTCGTGGCCGTCGGCGAAGCCGAGCTCGGCGAGCGCCGCCTCGACGGCCTCGGCGCCGAGCGGCGCCAGCGCCAGGCGGCGGCAGCGCGAGCGGATGGTCGGCAGCAGGCGGCCGGGCGAATGGCTGACGACGAGGAAGACGCCGCCGGCCGGCGGCTCCTCGAGCGCCTTCAGGAGCGCGTTGGCGGCGTTGCCGTTGAGGTCGTCGGCGGCGTCGACGATGCACACCCGCCGGCCGCCGGCGGACGCGGTGGAGCCGAAGAACGGCACCAGCCGGCGCACCTCGCCGACGCCGATCTCGGTCTTGCGGCGCTTGCCGGTGTCGTCCCAGCCGCGCTCGATGACGAGGAGGTCCGGGTGCGCGCCGGCGGCGATCAGCCGGGAGGCTTGAGCGTCCGCGGGAACGGAGAGGTCGCGCGCGGCGCGCACGGCGGGCGACGACGGGTCCGGATGGGCGAGCAGGAAGCGCGCCGCGCGGTAGGCGAGCGTCGCCTTGCCGATGCCGGCCGGCCCGCCGAGGATCCAGGCGTGGTGCATGCGGCCGGCGCGGATCGCCTCGAGGAGCTCGGCCTCCTCGGCGGCGTGGCCGACGAGGTGCGTCTGCGCGCGCGGCTGCGGCAGGCCATCCTCGTCGCTCTCGATCGGCTTCCGCGCCATCTCAGGCCCCGGCGCGTGCCAGCGGGGCGCCGAGCGGCACCCCGAGCCGGGCCTCGACGGCGCGGGCGATGCGTCCGGCCACCGCCGCCGGGTTGCCGGCGGCGTCGATGACGACGCAGCGGTCCGGCTCGGCGGCGGCGATCGCTAGGAACGCCTGCCGGCGCGCCTCGTGGATCGCGACGTCCTCGCCCTCGAAGCGGTCGACCAGCGCGCCCTCGCCGTGGCGGCGCGTCGCGGCGCGCGCGAGCCCCTGTTCGGCCGGCAGGTCGAGGATGATGGTGAGGTCCGGCACGACGCCGTCGAGCGCCACGGTCTCCAGCGCGTCGATCAGCCCGCCGGAGACGCCGCCGCCGCCCTGGTAGACGCGCGTCGAATCGATGAAGCGGTCGCACAGCACCCAGTCGCCGCGGGCGAGCGCCGGGGCAATGACGCGGGCGACGTGCTCGGCGCGGGCGGCGGCGAACAGCATCGCCTCGGCGTCGCTGCCGAACGGCGTCGCCCGGCCGGACAGCAGCACCTGGCGGACGAGGTCGCCGCTCGGCGTGCCGCCGGGCTCGCGCGTCGTGACGACGGCGAGGCCGGCCTTCTGCAGGGATTTGGCGAGGGTGCGGATCTGCGTCGACTTGCCGACGCCCTCTCCGCCTTCGAACGTCACGAACCGCCCCGGCGCATCGCGCCGCGGCGGCCGCTGCGGGCTCACTGGGTGCCGTCGGCGCCGGCCGCCGCCACGAACTTGGCGAGCGCGGCCTCGAGCGCCGTCCGGCGCGGCGCCGCGGCGAAGGCCGGCGGCAACGCCATCGGCGGGGCGATCATCGCCGGCGCGCCGGTCGCCGCGGGCGGCTCCGCCGGGATCAGGTCGCCGATCGAGGCGGGCTGGGCCTTGCGCGGGCTCGGCATCGGCAGCGGCGCCGCGGTGAAGCCGAGCGAGGCGATGGCGATCGGCGCGGCGGCAAGCGGCTCAGCGGTCGGAACCGCGGCGGCAGCGGCCGTCTCGGCGACGGGCGCCGCCGGCGCGGCGGAAAGGGCCAACTGGGCGGCGGCCGCGGCGCCGACCGAGCCGGGGCGCGGCCGCGGCAGGGCCATGCCGCCGGCGAAGGCGATGGTCTCGGTGGCGGCGAGCGCCTCGCCGGCCTGTCCGGCGTCGGCGACGAGCGCCGGCGCGGTGACGCCCGGCAGCGCCTCGGCCGAGGCGATTCCGGTCGGCTGCGCCGTGGCCGACAGCGCCGCGATCGGATCGGCGGCCGGCGGCACAGCCTCCGGCGCGGCGGCGATCTCGATCGACTGCGCGGCCGCCGGCTCGGGCGCCGGGGCGACGGCCGGCATCGGTGCGGCGGCGGGCTTCGGCTGGGCGATGATCGGGCCGGAATCGCGGCCGCCGCGGACGAACATCGCCTGGGTGGCGCTCGACGACGGGGCGGTGCGGCGGGCGGCGGGCTTGGCGGCCGCCGGGGTCGCCGAGGCGATGGTCAGCTCGCGCGCCGCCGGCACCATGATCGACTGGCCGGGTGCCGGGCCGAGCGGCTCGCCGGCGACGCGGAACGAGGAGGCGAGCTCCTTGACGTCCTTGCCGTCGAGCCGGGCCGGCCCGAGATACTGCACCTTGAGGCGCGCCATGCCGATCTGCTTGAACTCGAGCACCTCGGCGACGCGGCGGGACACGTCTATGACGCGGCGGCCGTGGAACGGCCCGCGGTCGTTGACGCGCACGATCACCGAGTGCCCGTTCTTCAGGTTGGTGACGCGGACATAGGAGGGCAGCGGCAGCGTCGGGTGGGCGGCGGTGAGGGCGTGCGCGTCGAACACCTCGCCGTTCGCGGTGCGCCGGCCGTGGAAGTTCGAGCCGTACCAGGAGGCGGTGCCCGTGGTCTCGTAGTTGCCGGGGTTCTCCATCGGGGTGAACCACTTGCCGGCGATGCGGTAGGGCTTGCCGACCATGTAGCGGCCGCCGCCGACCGGCACCGGCTCGCCGGAGGCGACCACGCGCGGGCTCGGCGCGACGCCGTATTTCGGGTCGATCGCCGCCTTCTGGCCGGTGGTCGTGCAGGCGGCGGCGGACAGGCAGGCGGCGATGACGATGAGGCTGGGGATGACCCGCCGCGCCGCGCTCGGAGCATGGCTCACGCGGCGCGGCTCCGTCCGCTCGGCTTCGCTGAGGCCCGGCACGGCAAGCCGGTTCCCGTCGGTCGCGTTCGTTCCGCCGGCCGCTACGTTCATGCCGCCTCGCCTGCTCGCCCCCGACGGATCCGCCGGGGGTACCGGCTGTTCCATTCCCGAGGGTAGATTGCCCGTCGTGCAGCAGCGACGCAACAGACGGAGCCCGATCGGCACCAGCCTTTGCGCCGACGGCGTTACGCCGGACTTAACAGCGCCCGACGGACGCCGACTTCCTGCCTCCGATCAAGGGGGAATGCGGCACGAGTGTGGCCCGCCGGTGCAGGGACCGCGGCGGAGGGTCCGCGGGAGCGGCCCCGGGACGCGCTCCTGCGGCCGCCCGGAGCGCCGTCCGTCCGGCGCCTTCAGCCCGCCCGCGCCGCGTCGATCGGCGGCAGGCCGAGCCGCTCGGCCACCACGTCGGCGAGCGCCAGCGACGACGTCAGGCCCGGACTCTCGATGCCGAACAGGTTGACGAGCCCGGCGATGCCGTGCGCCTCCGGCCCGTCGATGCGGAAGTCGGGCATCGGCATGTCGGGGCCGTGCAGCTTCGGCCGGATGCCGGCGTAGTCCGGCTGCAGGGCGCCGTCCGGAAGCCCCGGCCAATAGGTGCGGATCGCCGCGTAGAAGCTCTCCGCCCGCGCCGGCGAGACCGCGAGGTCGTCGTCGCGGTCGACCCATTCGACGTCCGGGCCGAAGCGGCAGCGGCCGTCGAGGTCGAGCGTCGCGTGCACGCCGAGGCTGGCGGCGCCGGGCAGCGGGTAGACGAGGCGCGAGAACGGCTGCCGCCCGGCCAGCGAGAAGTAGCTGCCCTTGGCATACCACTGCCGCGGCCGGCCGGCCTCCGCCAGCCCCTCGGTGGCGGCGGCGAGGCGCGGGGCGCCGTGGCCGGCGGCATTGACGACGATCCTGGCGGCGATCTCGGCCGGCCCGTCGCCGCCGGTCGTGACGACGAGGCCGCCGTCGCCCGGCGCGATGTGCTCGGCCGGCGTGCGGACGGCGATCGCGCCGCCGCGGTCCTCGAGGTCGCCCCGGTAGGCGAGCATCAGGGCGTGGCTGTCGATGATGCCGGTCGAGGGCGACAGGAAGGCGCGCACGCAGGCGACCTCCGGCTCGAGCGCCCGCGCCTCGGCCGGGGTGAGCCAGCGCAGGTCGTCGACGCCGTTCGCCGCCGCCGTGCGCCACAGCGCCTCGAGCTTCGGCAGCTGCGCCGCCTCGCTCGCCAGCACGATCTTGCCGCAGCGCCGGTGCGGCACGCCGCGGGCGGCGCAGTAGGCGTAGAGCCTGGCGCGGCCGGGGGCGGCGACGCCCGCCTTGATCGAGCCGGGGGTGTAGTAGAGGCCGGCGTGGATCACCTCCGAGCTGCGCGCCGAGGTCTCCATGCCGATGGCGGGGTTCCTCTCCACGACGACCGTCTCGAGCCCGGCGAGCGCGAGCCGCCGCGCGACCGCGAGCCCGACGACGCCGGCGCCGACCACCACCGCCTCGACGCGATACCGCTCCATCATCGCTCCCCGCACCCCCTCCTTGGCCTCGCCGCGCTTTCCGGGCATCCTCCGGCCGCACCGGCGCCCCCGCCGCGGACGACGCGGCACTATGCTATGCGGGATTCGGCCGGGGCGTGACGGGCGGCGGCGTTCGGCCGCGCCCGGCGGCCGCGCCGCGACGGCCCCGCGATGGAGACTGCGAAGAGATGCGCGTCCTGATCACCGGCAACATGGGCTATGTCGGTCCCGTGCTCACCCGCTACCTGCGTGGCACCGCGCCGGACATGGAGATCATCGGCTACGACGCCGGCTTCTTCGCCCACTCGCTGGTCGGCGCCGAGCACCTGCCGGAGACGAGCGTCGACCGCCAGCACTTCGGCGACACCCGCGACCTGCCCGAGGCGGTGCTCGACGGCGTCGACGCCGTCGTCCACCTCGCGGCGATCTCCAACGACCCGATGGGCAACCGCTTCGAGCGGGTGACCGAGGAGATCAACCAGGGCGCCAGCGTGCGGCTCGCCGGGCTCGCCGCCCGCGCCGGCGTGAAGGCCTTCGTGTTCGCCTCGAGCTGCAGCATGTACGGCTATGCCGAGAGCGGCGCGCGGCGCGAGAGCGACGCCACCAACCCCCTCACCGCCTATGCCCGCTCGAAGATCGGCACCGAGCAGGCGCTGAAGCAGATGGAGCTCGGCGGCATGGCGGCCACCTGCCTGCGCTTCGCCACCGCCTGCGGCATGTCGGACCGGCTCCGGCTCGACCTCGTGCTCAACGACTTCGTCGCCTGCGCGATGACCACCGGCGAGATTACCGTGCTCAGCGACGGCACGCCCTGGCGGCCGCTGATCGACGTCGAGGACATGGCGCGCGCCATCCACTGGGCGATCGGCCGCGACCGCGAGGCCGGCGGCGGCTTCCTCGCCGTCAACGCCGGCAGCAACGACGGCAACTACCAGGTGCGCGAGCTCGCCGAGGCGGTGGCGCGCCAGGTGCCGGGCACGCGCGTCAGCATCAACACCGACGCGCCGCCCGACCGGCGCTCCTACCAGGTCGACTTCTCGCTGTTCCGCGCGCTGGCGCCGGGCTTCCTGCCGCAGGTTTCGCTCGACGCCTCGATCGCCCGCCTGCGCGAGGGGCTGGAGCGCGCCGGCTTCCGCGACGGCGACTTCCGCAATTCCAAGCTGATGCGCCTCAAGGCGCTCGAAGGCCACATCGCCGCCGGCCGCCTCGCCGAGGACCTGCGCTGGGCGAACCGCCGCGCCGCCTGAGGCGCGGGCGCGGTCTGCGCAGCCGGGCGGCTGCGCATCGCCCGAGGACGCGCGCGGGCGCGCCGCCGCGGATCGCCCGGGCGCGGACCGCCTTGACAGAGGAACCGCCTCCGGCCGACACCAGCCGCGAGGACGGGTGGCCGAGCGGTTGAAGGCAGCGGTCTTGAAAACCGCCGAGGGTGCAAGCCCTCCGTGGGTTCGAATCCCACCCCGTCCGCCAGCTTGGCCACCATGCCAGTTCAGCGAACGGCGTGCCGCCGGTGTCCCGCTCGAATCCGATCTCCCGGAATGGGTTCACGAGCGGCACGGCCGGCAGGCCGATCGGCGAGGGCCACGACCGGACAGGGCTCGTCGGTCTAGAGCCGGGGCCGCACTTTCGCTTTCCTGCGCCTTCCGCCGCGCTTGCCCGCCAGGTCGACGAGCCGTCGGAACGTCGGGCACTCCATATGCGAGGGCGCCGGGCAATCGGCGACATGGCGGAGCGTGTCGCGCAGCGCCGTCAGTTCGTGGATCTGACGGTCGATCTCGTCGGCCTTCGCGTGCATCACGTCGCGCGGAAGGTCCGGCATCCCGTTTCGGCCGAACATGCCGGCGATCTCGTCGAGCGAGAACCCGGCCGACTTGCCCATCGCGATCAGCTTGAGCTGCAACAGCACTTCAGGCGGAAACTGCCGGCGCAGCCCGTGCCGGGAAACCGAGGAGATCAGCCCGGCCTCCTCGTAGTAGCGCAGCGCCGAGGGCTTGATTCCGCTGCGCGTCGCGACCTCTCCGATATCCAGAAAATTCATGCTTGACCTCAAGTCGGCTTGAAGTGGCAGCCTGCTCTCGAACCAACATTCGGGCAAGAGGGCAAGGCGGTGGAACAGGTGGAAACGCCCGCGTCGGCGAGGGCGCAATCGGCAATCACGATCACGCTGGCATTGGCGATGCTGCTGGCGTCGCTCGGCACCAGCATCGCCAATATCGCGCTGCCGTCGCTGGCCGAGGCGTTCGCCGCGCCGTTCGGCGAGGTGCAGGCGGTCGTCGTCGCCTACCTCGCGGCCCTGACGGTCTCGGTGCTGGTCGCGGGCCGGCTCGGCGATCGCCGCGGGCTGAAGCTCATGCTGGTGGCCGGCCTCGCCGTGTTCGCCGTCGCCTCGCTGCTGTGCGCCCTCGCGCCGACCCTGTGGCTGCTGATCGGCGCCCGGGCGCTGCAGGGCATCGGCGCGGCCTTCCTGATGACCCTCTCGATGGCGCTGATGCGCCAGACTGCGAGCGAGGCGCGCGTGGGGCGAGCCATGGGTCTGCTCGGCACCGTATCGGCGCTGGGGACGGCGCTCGGTCCGTCGCTCGGCGGGCTGCTGATCCCGATGGCGGGATGGCGCGGCGTCTTCTGGGTGCAGGTGCCTCTGGCGGGCCTCGCCCTGATGCTGGCCATCGCGATGCTGCCGGCCGACCCGGCTCGGGAAAAGGCGCCGCCCGCCAAGCCGTGGGCGGGCATGAACCGGAGCCTCCTGCCCAATCTCCTCGTCAACCTGCTGGTCGCCGCCGTCATGATGACGACGCTGGTGGTCGGCCCCTTCTTTCTCGGCATCGGACTTGGCCTGACGGCGGCGCAGACCGGCTTCGCCATGGCGGTCGGCCCGGTGATCTCCATCGTCAGCGGCGTCCCGTCCGGGCGGCTGGTCGATGCATGGGGCGCTGGCCGCGTGCTCGCCATCGGCCTCACCCTACTGGCAACGGGGGCGTTCCTGCTGGCGTTGCTGTCGAACGGGATCGGCGTCGCCGGCTATGTGCTCGCGATCATCGTGCTGACGCCCGGCTATCAGCTCTTCCAGGCGGCCAACAACACGGCCGCCCTGGCCGCTGTCGCCAGGGACCAGCGCGGAACGGCCTCCGGATTGCTCGGCCTGTCACGCAACATCGGCCTGATCGCCGGTGCGTCCGCCATGGGCGCCGTGTTCGCCTTCGGAGCGGGGACGGAGGATTTCGTCCATGCGGCCCCCGCGGCAGTCGCGGCCGGGATGCGGCTGACCTTCCTGCTGGCGGGCGGCATGATGCTCGCCGCGATCGGAATTGCGTTTGGACATCCCAGTTCCACCAAACGCCCACTTTGACCCGTGCGACCGGCCAGTGCGGCCCCCGGCGGCCCGATGGCGCCTGAAAGCCCAGGCTGCATGCGACGCCTTCGGTGCATGGCCGGCGGGCCGGGGTTTCATCACCGAACGGCGGCGAGTTGACCAAGATGTTCGGTGAGATCCACGCCGGCACCCGCCACGTTGGCCGTCGCGAAATAGTCATGCCAGCCAGAGGCGGCGATGCCCGCAATCAGGGCATCGAGCGTCGACGGGTCGGGGGCTCGCCAGACCGCGAAAAAGCGCTGCGCAGCGCCATGCGGAATGGCGCCGGCCACCTCGCCGAAGGCGATCGGCTCGACGCCGAGGGCGAGAATGTCGCCCATGCTCGCGCCGATCCGGGTGAAAATCGCCTCGCGCTCTTTGGCCGACAGCATCAGCCACGCCGGCTTTGGATCGTAGAGCTCGATCAGGGTCTGGGTCACCGGGGCGCTCCTGTGCAGGGTCATCTCGTCTCGATGGAACGCAACGCCCGACGTGCGATGCGTCGGGTTTCGTCCACGGGTGAGCGATCGAGCCATTCGGCGATGAAACGACGAACCCAGCCAGGCCGGGTCTTCGCGGCGTCGTTCAACCAATTGCCGACCGAATCCTGCACATACACGGACGCATCCGCCATGAGCGGATCGAGCAGCGCCCGCCCCGGCTCCGGATGGCTCTTGAGCGACGCAATGTGCCTACACCAGACGCCGCGCGGCCGCGTGGCCTCGCTGGCAAAGCGGCGAATGCGGTCCGAAGGATCGGTCGTCCAATCCACCAGAAGCCCGAAGGCCTCGTCCAGGCGATCGGCAATCGCCGGGCGCACCGCCAGCCATGACCATTCGCGCACTCCGAAATGCGGATCGTCCGCGAAGGGACGGATCGCAGCGAGCCGCTCGGGCAAGGGCATGTCCTGCGCCGCGATCACGAAACAGGCCCAGCCGCGCACCGTATCGCTGCGATGCCGGCGCAGCCTGTCGATCGCCGCCGGATCGGCCCGGTTCGCAAGAAGCCTGCCCACCGCAGCCATGCGTGCCGAAATTCCGAGGCGGCCGATGGCGTCGACCTCGGCGACAAGATCCTTGGTCGCCTCGGGAAAGACGGACCGGAACAGTTTGGCGGCATCGACCGCCAGGACCTCGGCGAGCGTGGCGGCCTCGGTTCGTCCGCCATTCAATGCGGCGAGGCGATCATCGGCGCCGTTCATCATCGCCTCCATCCGATGCCGTGCGACCGGCGCCGATGTGGGCATGGGCGCTCGTGATGAGACGACTGAGAAGAGCACTTTCTTCTGTCGAAAACCCTGAAAACAGCGATGCGATCCAGCGACTGTGCGTCTCGGCAAGATCGCGCGCCAACCGACGCCCCTCCGGCGTCAACTGCACGGTGAGTTTCCGGCGATCGCTCCCATGTGACAGGCGACGCAGATGCCCATCCCGCTCCAGCCCATCGAGCAGGCCGGTGATCGTGCCGCGCGTCACGCCGGCCCGCTCGGCCAACTCGTGCGGGGAAAGGCCGTCCTCTTCATCGTGCAGCAGGAACAGCAACACGAACTTGCCTTCCGACAGGCCGTGCGCGCCGAGCCGATCCGCGCAATCGCGGTCGATGGCGGCGGCGAGCGTCAGGAGCTCGAAGCACAGGCGCATGCCCGCGACCGCACCCGCGTCGCTCGGGCCGGTTCGCTTCAGGAGAGCGGCATATTTCTGTTCGAGCTTCATCATAAGGCGCACGATAGTATGGTGCCTTATGATGTGCAAGGCGATGATGGGCCGGAGCGATCGAGCACGCCGAACGCCATAGAGGGCATCCGTTTGGCGCGTGCCTGCCCCGAAGGCCGCCGACGCCGCACCAATTCGCCCGCCATCTCCCGACGACCGGATCGTCCGCCACGTTACGCCGGCCCACCCTCCCGACACTTAGCTGATCGACGAAGTTTTCCTTGCGCCGCCGGCGCATCGGATGATAGTTAGCAATATGACTAAGCATCAGCCGGACCTCTCGCTGCTCTTCCATGCCCTGGCCGATCCGACCCGCCGGTCGATCCTGGCGCGGCTGGCCGAAGGGCCCGCGCGGGTGACGGACTTGTCCGAACCGACCGGCCTCAGCCTTCCCACGGTGATGCGGCACATCGCGGTGCTGGAGGGGGCCGGGCTGATCGCCTCCGCCAAGGACGGGCGGGTGCGCACCTGCGCCATCGTGCCCGAGGCGCTGGCGCCGGTCCGGACATGGCTCGACGAGCAGCGGGCCCTGTGGGAGGCCCGGCTCGACCGGCTGGAGGCATTTGCGACGAAGGCGATGAAGGAGCGCACGGAATGACCTCGACGCCCGATCCGGACATCCGCGCGGTGCGCGAACCTGCGAAACCCGCCGCGCGCGATGCCGCGCGGGGCCGCTTCGCGACGCTCACCTTCGAGCGGGAGGTGGCGGCGCCCTTGCCCGCGCTGTGGCAGGCCTGGACGGCGCCGGCCGCGCGGGCGGTCTGGGCGGCGCCCTCGCCCGCCGTCACCGTGGAGTTCCTGGAGGCCGACACCCGGGTGGGCGGGCGCGAGGTCTCGCTCTGCAAGGTCGCGGGCGAGCCCGACATCCGCTGCGAGTGCGGCTGGCTGGCCTTGCAGCCGGCGGCGCGCAGCGTGAACTACGAGGTGGTCTCCTCCGGCGGCGCGACGCTGTCGGCGGCGCTGGTGACGGCCGACTTCTCGGGCACCGAGGAGCGCAGCCGGGTGACCGTCACCGTGCAGCTCTCCGCGCTCGCCGCCGACATGGAAGCCGGCTACCGCCAGGGCTTCGGCGCGGGGCTGGACAACCTCGCCGGCGTGGCGCGGCGGACGATGGTGCTGCGGCGGACCATCCGGGTCCCGCGCGGCGTCGTCTGGAACGCCTGGATGAACCCGGAGACGCTGCCGCAGTGGTGGGGCCCGGACGGGTACTCCTGCCGCACCAAGCGGATCGACCTCAGGGCGGGCGGCGAATGGCTGTTCGACATGATCGGGCCGGACGGCACGGTGTTCCCGAACCACCATCTCTATACCGTGGTCCGGCCCGAGGAGCGGATCGGCTACACCCTGCTGTGGGGCGAGAACGGGCCGAAGCACGCCGACGCCTGGGCCTCGCTCGAGGACCACGACGGGGCGACGACGGTGACCCTCGGCATGGTGTTCGCCACGGAGGCGGAGTTCCAGGCCGCGAAGGGCTTCGGCGCCGTGGAGCTCGGCCAGCAGACGCTGGGCAAGCTGGAGCGCTTCGCCGGATCCCGGTGACGGGCCGCGGCGCGGCGCCGGTCATCCGCCCCCTCCCCGCCCCCTCACGCCCCGCAGGCGCCCGCGGCCGCCGCCGTCGGTGCGCGGCGGCCGATCCACACCAGGGCGAGGCCGGCGAGGGCGAGGAGGCCGCCGGCGACGGGCACGGCGGCGTAGCCGAGGCCGAGGCTGATGATGGCGGCGCCGAGCGCCGCGCCGAGCGCGTTGCCGAGGTTGAAGGCGCCGACGTTGATCGAGGAGGCGAGGCCCGGCGCGTCGGCCGCCGCCTGCATCACCCGCATCTGCACCGGCGGCACGATGGCGAACGCCGCCGCCCCCCAGACGAGGAGGCCGATCGCGGCGCCCGCGTGGCTCGTCATCGCCACCGGCAGGGCGAGCATGACGAGGCCGAGCGCGGCGAGGAAGATCGCCGTCGCCCCGTCGAGCGACCAGTCGGCGAGGCGGCCGCCGAGCCAGTTGCCGAAGGTGAAGCCGACGCCGATCAGCACGAGCGCGAGCGTCACGAAGCCGGCCGAGGCGCCGGTCAGGGTGGTGAGCGCCGGCGCCACGTAGGTGTAGAGCGCGAACATCGCCCCCGACCCCATCACCGTGGTCGCCATGGCGATCAAGACCGCCGGCCGGGTGAGCACGGCGAGCTCGCGGCGGACGTCCGGCATCCGGCCGGCGACGCCGCGCGGCAGCGCGATCCAGAGCGCCGCGATGGCGAGGAGGCCGAGCCCCGCCGTGCCGGCGAACGACATCCGCCAGCCGATCTCCTGGCCGAGCCAGGTGGCCGCCGGCACGCCGCCGATGTTGGCGATGGTGAGCCCCATGAACATAGCCGCCACCGCGCTCGCCTGCTTCTCCTTCGGCACCACGCTCGCCGCCACCACCGCGCCGAGGCCGAAGAAAGCGCCGTGGTTGAGGCTGGTGACGAGGCGGGCGGCGAGCAGCGTCCAGTAGTCCGGCGCCAGCGCCGACATCAGGTTGCCGACGGTGAAGATGCCCATCAGCAGCATCAGCGCGGTGCGCTTGCCGAAGCGGCCGAAGGCGAGCGTCACCACCGGCGCGCCGACCATCACGCCGATCGCATAGGCGCTGATCAGGAGGCCGGCGGTCGGGATCGTCACGTCGACGCCCTCGGCGATCACCGGCAAGAGGCCCATCGGCGAGAATTCCGTGGTGCCGATGCCGAAGGCGCCGATGGCGAGCGCCGTCAGCGCCCACGCGGGGTGCCGCGGCGCGGCGGAAGCGGCGATGGGGCTTGTCGTGGTGGCGGTGGTCATGGTGCTCAATCCCAGGCGGGCGCGAGGCGCGTTCGCTCGCCGGGGAGATACGCCGCCGGCCGCGGCTTGATAATCCGCCCGCCCTGCACTTTATCTGTGAAACGGGTTCACAGGTCGGGGCGGCATGGACAATCGCGCGGGCGAGATGCAGGTGTTCCTGCGCGTCGTCGAGGCGGGCAGCTTCTCCGAGGCGGCGCGGCTGATGCGCATGGCGCCCTCGACGGTGAGCAAGCTCGTTGCCCGCATCGAGGCGCGCATGGGCGTGCGCCTCCTGGAGCGCTCGACGCGCCGCCTGTCGCCGACCGCCGAGGGGCGGATCTACTACGAGCGCAGCTTGGCGCTCGTCGGCGAGCTCGAGGAGATCGAGCGCGAGCTGTCGCTCGGGGCGGCGAACGCCGGCGGCACGGTGCGCGTCAACGCCTCGGTGGCGCTCGGCACGCTCGGCCTCGAGCCGCTACTGCCGGCGTTCTGGCGCGCCTATCCGAACATCGTCGTCGACCTGTCGCTGTCCGACGAGCTCGTCGACCTCTATCTCGACCGCACTGACGTCGCCTTCCGGGTCGGCCGGCTGCCGGATTCCGGCATGACGGCGCGGCGCATCGGGCTCGCCCACCGCAAGATCGTCGCCGCGCCCGCCTATCTCGCGCGCTGCGGCGTGCCGCGCAGCGTCGACGACCTCGCCCGCCACAACTGCCTCGGCTTCAACTTCCGCCGCGCGGCGCCCGTCTGGCCGGTGAAGGAAGGCGGGCGGATCGTCGACCGCGCCGTCGCCGGCACGCTCCTCGCGAACAACGGCGAGACCGTGCGGCGGATGGCGGTCGCCGGCCTCGGCCTCGCCCGGCTCGGCGACTACCACGCCCGCGACGACCTCGAGGCCGGGCGGCTGGTCGAGGTCCTGGCCGACGTCGTCGAGCGCGACGAGGAGGAGATCAACGCCGTCCACCTCGGCGGGGCGCGGATGCCGCAGCGCGTGCGGGCCTTCCTCGACTTCGTCGTGCCCCGCCTGCGGCAGTTCCTGGAGCGATAGCGGGCGCGCCGTGTCGCCCCCTCGCCGCCCTCAGCCGGCGATCTCGGCCGCGTAGGTCTCGGCGATCGCCATCACCGCGGCGTTGATCGGGCCGGCGGTGATCTTCGGGATCACCGAGGCGTCGACGACGTCGAGGTTGTCGAGGCCGCGCACGCGGAGGTCGCCGTCGACCACCGCGCCCTCGTCGCGGCCCATCCGGCAGGTGCCGAGCGGGTGGTGGTGGGTGATCACCGCGCGGGCGACGAAGGCGTCGATCTCGGCGTCGCTGCGGGCGCCCTCCCCCGGTAGGATCTCCTCGCCGCGCCAGCCGTCGAGCGGCGCAGCGCGGGCGATCGCGCGGCCGGCGGCGACCGCGGCGCGGAAGGCGCGCCGGTCGGCCTCGGTCGAGAGGTAGGCCGGGTCGATGATCGGCGCGTCGTCCGGCCCGGGGCCGGAGAGCTTGAGCGAGCCGCGGCTCGTCGGGTGGCAGGCGCCGCAGAGGAGCGTCCACGCCGTGCCGTTCGCCGGCCGCTCGAACATCTCCGAGACGGCCGGCACGACGACGCAGCCGACGACGATGTCCGGGCTGCCGTCGCGCCGCGTGTAGTCCTCGCTGTTCAGGTAGAGCAGCGATTCGGAGAGTTGCAGCCGCGTCGGCGGCACCGTCCGGCGCGCCGCGTAGAGGTTGCCGGCGACGAGCAGGTGGTCGTGCAGGTTCTGCCCGACGCCCGGCAGCGGCACCGTGCAGGCGACGCCGGCGGCGGCGAGGCCGGCCGGGTCGCCGATGCCGGAGCGCATCATCAGGAGCGGCGTCGCCACGGCCCCGGCCGACAGCACGACGCGGCGGGCGCGGATCGCGAACGGCGCCGCGGCGGTGCGGCCGACGACGTGGTCGACGCGGCCGCCGGCGATCACCAGCCGCTCGACGCGGGCGCCGGTGACGAGGGTGAGGTTCGCCCGCTCCGCGAGCCCGGCGAGGTAGGCCTCGCCCACCGTCAGGCGGCGGCCGCCGCGGATGTTGAGCGAGTTCGGCGCCGTGCCGATCATCGGCCCGCCGTTGTGCTCGCCGAGGCGCGGCGCGCCGATCGCCTCGCCGGCGGCCATGAAGGCGCGGGTGAGCGGGCTCACCTCCTCGCCCGGCAGCCACACGTCGAACGGCCCGGCGTCGCCGTGCATCGGCGAGGCGCCGCCGGAGAACCGCTCGCTCCTGCGGAAGCCCGGCAGCAGCCCGTCGTAGGACCAGCGCGGCCCGGCCGCCTCCGCCCAGGCGCGAAAGTCGTCCGGGTGGCCGCGCACGTGCGCCATCGCGTTGATGCCGCTCGAGCCGCCGACCATGCGGCCGCGCGGCCAGGCGTGCACGCGCCCGGCGGTGCCGGCCTGCGGCGTCGTCGCGAAGGCCCAGTCGTAGGGGCGGCCCTGCAGCAGCGGCCACATCGCCGGGTCGGCGACGTCGGGATCGGTCGGCCACTCGCCCGCCTCGAGAAGGCAGACGCTGCAGGCGGGGTCCTCGGAGAGGCGGGCGGCGACGACCGCGCCGGCGGAGCCGGCGCCGATCACGAGCACGTCGACTTCGGCGGGCGGCAGCATCGCGGGGCCTCGGCGGGCGGGAGGAAATGTTCGGGAGGGGACGGCGTGGACGGTCGGCGCGCCGCGCCGTCCGGGTCAGGCGGCGCTGAGGCCCGGCGACAGCCGGTCCATGATCTGCCGCTGCACGGCGGCGAGGTGCGTGCGCATCGCCAGCTCGGCCGCCTCCGGGTCGCGGGCGAGGATCGCGTCGGCGATGGCGCGGTGCTCGGCGTCGCGGCGGGCGAGCCGCTTCGGGCACGTCGGCGCGGAGTTGCTGACGCGCACCCGCGCGTCGGTGCCGACCTGGCGCAGCAGCCGGTAGAGCTCGACGGCGAGGCCGTTGCGGGCGCCGACGGCGACGGCGCGGTGGAAGGCGAAGTCGGCGGCGCTGTAGGCGGTGCCCGGCGGCGTCGAGGCGGCGAGCACGATGCGCTGGATCTCGAACGGTGAGGCGCGCAGCGCCGCGAGGCGCGCGAGGCTCGGCTCCAGCATGAAGCGCAGCTCGATGATCTCGATCGGGTTGGTGACCCGGACGAGCGCCTCGTCGTGCGAGGGCGTGGCGGTCGCCCGCCGCCCGGCCTTGGCGGGGCCGATCTCGCCGGCGCCGCGCAGGGCCTCGAGGGCGAGCCTGAGCCGGTGCCGCTTGACGCCGATGCGCTCGGCGAGCGCGCGCTCCGACGGAATGGTCGGGCTCGCGGCGAGAATGCCCCGGACGGCCTCGACGATCGCCTCGAGCGAGGTGTCGTCCTGCGACGCCGCCTCGCGCCGCCCGCTGCCGATCTCCGTCATGCCTGCCCCTATGCCGGCCCAGCCGCCCGGTCGCGCCGCGGTGGTCGCGGCCGACTCAACCAATCTTCGACTGTTTATACGGTTTCCAGTTCGTGGTTGACAAGATTGGTTGCTCAATGGTCGAGTTGCGACGCGGCGGGCGCGTCCATGCGCCCGGCGAGCGAGGGGACGAGTGCCGATGCGGGACGACGCCGCTTACGACTACGTGGTGGTGGGCGCCGGCTCGGCCGGCTGCGCCCTGGCGAATCGGCTCTCCGAGGACGGCGGCGCGTCGGTGCTCCTGCTCGAGGCCGGCGGCTGGGACCGCGATCCGTGGATCCACATCCCGCTCGGCTGGGGCCGCATCCTGCAGCACCGCCTGCACGACTGGAACTATTTCTGCGAGCCGGAGGCGAACGTCGACGGCCGCGCCGTCGAGTGCGCGCGCGGCAAGGTGATCGGCGGCTCCTCGTCCACCAACGCGATGGCCTGGGTGCGCGGCAACCGCGGCGACTACGACCGCTGGGCGTCCGACTACGGCCTCGCCGACTGGTCCTACGCGCACGCCCTGCCCTATTTCCGCAAGCAGGAGCGCTGGGAGCGCGGCGCCGACCAGTATCGCGGCGGCGACGGGCCGATCGGCACGCAGACCTGCAAGTACGCCGACCCGCTGGTCGACGCCTTCGGCGAGGCGGCCAAGAGTGCCGGCCACGGCTGGACCGACGACTACAACGGCGCGGTGCAGGACGGCTTCGGCCGCCTGCAGATGTCGATCGCCGACGGCCGCCGCGCCAGCACCGCGAGCGCCTATCTGCGGCCGGCGCTGAAGCGGCCGAACCTCGCCGTCACCGTCGGCGCGCTCGCCACCGGCCTCGTCTTCGAGGGTGACCGCTGCGTCGGCGTCGACTACGTCGTGGGCGGCGAGCGGCGGCGCGTGCGCGCCGGCCGCGAGGTGATCCTGTCGGGCGGCGTCATCAACACGCCACAGCTCCTGATGCTCTCGGGCATCGGCGACCCGGCCGAGCTGTCGGCCCACGGCATCGACCTCAAGGTCGCCCTGCCGGGCGTCGGCAAGAACCTGCAGGACCACGTCTCGGTGATCCTGATGTATCGCCGCAAGACGCCGGGGCCGTTCCTGAAGGCGATGCGATTCGACCGCATCGTGCCGTCGCTCGCCCAGGCCTACCTGTTCGGCACCGGCTTCGCGTCGGACGTGCCCGGCGGGCTCACGGCCTTCCTGCGCAGCGCGCCGGAGAAGCCGCTGCCGGACGTCCAGATCCTGCTCACCGCCGCGCCGCTCGGCGCCTGGCCCTACCTCGAGCCGTTCAAGAAGCCGTTCCAGGACGGCTTCGCGACGCGCATCGTGATGGTGCATCCGGAAAGCCGCGGCACGGTGCGCCTCGCCTCGGCCGACCCCGCCGCGGCGCCGCGCATCCACCAGAACTTCCTCGCCGCCGACGCCGACTGGAAGGCGCTGCGGGCGGGGGTCAGGATGGCGCGCGAGATCGCCGCGCAGTCGGCGATGGCGCCCTACGTGGCGGCCGAGTTCGCGCCGGGCCTCGCCAAGACCGCCGACGCCGATATCGACGCGCACATCCGCAAGACCTCGATCACCGTGCACCACCCGCTCGGCACCTGCCGGATGGGCACCGACGACGATCCGGCGGCGGTGGTCGATTCGCAGCTGCGCGTCCGCGGCGTCCGCAGCCTCCGGGTGGTCGACGCCTCGGTGATGCCGGACCTCGTCACCGGCAACATCAACGCGCCGGTGGTGATGATCGCCGAGCGCGCGGCCGACCTCATCCGCGGCCGGCAGACGCTGGCGCCGACGCCGGCCTGAGCGGCGCCGCGCCGTGGCCGCCCGGGCCTTCCTGGTCGGCGGCCGCGCGGTTTTGGTCGGCCGCGGTCGGAGGGCGGGCCCGCCCCGCCCGGCGGCCTGCCGCGGCGGGTCGCGGTGCGGGCCGGAATGGGCTGGAAGCCGCGGAATGCCTGCCGTTTCGGGTGGTTCCGCGCCGCCGGCGCCGGGTCTCCGACGGCCGGTCGAGCGGTCGGAGATCGGTTGCCGCGGCGACCGTGTTTTCGGTTGATGGTCGAAACCAGCCGGCTTATGGTTGTCTTCTGGTCAGAGTTTGCATCGGCAAACAGGTGGAGGATCTGATGACCGTGGTTCAACCGCTGCGCAACCGCGAGGCGGCGCTGAAGGCGCTGTACGACGACCTGGCGGCGAAGAATCTGTTCCCGTTCTGGGCGACGTCGGCGGATGTCGAGAACGACGAGGTTCGCCAGCTGATGGCGACCCAGAAGGCGATCCCGTTCGTGTGGGAATACGCCAAGGACATCGACCCGATCCTGAAGCGGGCCGCCGAGCTCATCAAGATGGACGATTCCGAGCGCCGCTCGGTCATCTGCATCAATCCGGGCCTCGCGCCGAAGCGGGCCTCGGTCGCGACCATGTACACCGCCTACCGGCTCAATGATCCGAACGAGATCATGCCGCCGCACAAGCACTCGCCGAGCGCCATCCGCTTCGGCCTCACCGGCAAGGGCAACTTCACCGGCGTCGAGGGCGAGGACATCGTGTTCGGCCCGGGCGACCTGGTGCTGACGCCGAACGACACCTGGCACAACCACGGCACCGTCGGCGACGAGCCCGCGGTCAACCTGTCGGTGCTCGATCTGCCGCTGGTCGAGACGCTGTCGGCGATCCACTTCGACCACCACTACACCGAGCTCGTCGACGGCAAGACCGTCGAGAAGAAGGTGCAGACGGCGCGCTATCCGTCCGACTACTCGGCGAGCGTCTACGGCCACGGCGGCCTGCTGCCGCGCTTCGTCGACCACCGCCGCGGCTCCGGCCTCTCCTCGCCGATGTACGTCTACCGCTGGGACGCCATGCGCGACGTGCTCGAGCGCCACAAGGACTGGGACGGCGACCCGTACGAGGCGCTGATGGTCGAGTACACCGACCCGTCGACCGGCGGCCCGGTGTTCAAGACGATCACCTTCTTCGCGCAGATGCTGCGGCCGGGCGAGAGGACGATGCCGATGCGCCAGACGGCGAGCCTGCTCGTTGCGCCGTTCGAGGGCAGCGGCCACTCGATCATCGACGGCCAGCGCTACGACTGGAAGCAGTTCGACACCATGGCGGTGCCCGGCCAGTGCTGGTGCGAGCACGTCAACGGCTCGGCCACCGAGCCGGCGATCCTGTTCGTCGCCAGCGACGAGCCGGCGCTGAAGGCCTTCTCGCTCTACAAGAAGTGGGGCCGCGACGCGGCCGGCGACGTCGTCCGCATCGTCTGAGCGGGCTCGGCCACACCGAAATGCCGGGCGCGCGGCCTCCGCCGCCCGGCTCCCCCTCCCCCATTGCGTGCCACAGGGTGCCGTCCGTGCTGAAGAGCAAGAATACGAAGTTCGTCTCGCATATCGACTGCCCCGGCGGCGGCCAGGTCTGGGTCGACGGGACGACGCTCTACATCGGCCACATGCGCTCGCCGAGCGGCACCACGATCGTCGACGTCGCCGATCCCCGGAACCCGCGCCTGCTGACGGTCGTCGACGTGCCGGAGGGCTGGCACTCGCACAAGGTGCGGGTGAAGGACGGCATCATGATCGTCAACCACGAGAAGCTCGGCCAGACCGGCGACGCCGAGTTCGGCGGCGGCCTCGCGATCTACGACGTCTCGAAGCCCGCCACCCCGAAGCCGATCTCGAAGTGGCTGACCGGCGGGCGCGGCGTCCACCGCTACGACTTCGACGGCCGCTACGCCTACATCTCGCCGACCGCCGAAGGCTATGTCGGCAACATCGTGATGATCCTCGACCTCCAGGACCCGACGAAGCCGAAGGAGGTCGGCCGCTGGTGGATCCCCGGCCAGTGGAAGGCCGGCGGCGAGGAGTATCCCTGGGACAACTGGGTGTCGCCGCGCTGCCACCACCCGATGCGCATGGGCAACCGGCTCTATGTCAGCTACTGGCACCATGGCTTCTACATCCTCGACATCGAGGACATGGCGCGGCCGAAGGTCGTCTCGCACATGAACACGAGCGCCGCCTTCCCGCACCCGACCCACACCTGCCTGCCGATGCCGCAGCCGCTGATGGGCCGCAACGTGATGGTCGTCGCCGACGAGGACGTCGCCAAGCTGTGGCCGGCGGCGCCGTCCTTCGCGTGGGTCTACGACATCACCGAGGAGCGGCTGCCCGTGCCGATCTCGACGATGCGCGTCGCCGGGATCGACGTCGATGGCAGCCCGCAGCCTCCGATGACCGGCTGCCACCAGCCCTCGGAGCGCTTCAAGGGGACGATCATCCCGTTCGCCTGGTTCGCCCAGGGGCTGCGCTTCTTCGACATCGCCGACCCGTTCGCCCCGAAGGAGGTCGGCCACTTCATCCCCGACACGCCGCCGGGCGCCGACCGGCCGTCCTCGAACGACGTGACGATCGACGACCGCGGCCTCGTCTACCTGGTCGACCGCATCAACGGCGTCGACATCGTCGAGACCAACCTGTTCTGACCTCGATCCTCGGAGAGCCCAAGGTGTCCGACAAGCCCAGCCGCTACGCGATCGGCAAGAAGAACCCCAACCTGCCGTTCCACCCGGCGGTCCGCGCCGGCGACTTCATCTTCGTGTCCGGCCAGGTCGGCAAGGACGCCGACGGCAACATGGTCGACGGCACCATCGAGGAGGAGACGCGGGCGACGATCCTGTCGATCGAGCGCATCCTCGCCGAGGACGGCGCCACCCTCGATGACGTCGTGCGGGTCTGCACCTACCTCCAGGACACCCGCGACTTCGGCCGCTACAACAAGGTCTTCGCCGAGCACTTCAAGAACGCCGGCCTGGCGCGCACCACCGTCGAGGCGCGGGCGGTGATCAACACCAAGATCGAGATGGACGCCATCGCCTACAAGCCGCTGCCGAAATAGGCCGCGGACGGCCGTCGCCCGTCGCGGCGCGGCCGCCGGCGCCACGGCGCACAGAAACCGAAGACAGGAGGTAACCCGCGTGATCAAGCTTCTCGGCCGCCAGACGTCCGGCAACGTGCAGAAGGTCCTGTTCCTGCTCGAGGAGGCCGGCATCCCGTACTCCCGCGAGGACTACGGCCGGCAGTTCGGCAACACCCAGACCGCCGAGTACAAGTCGCTGAACCCGACCGCCAAGGTGCCGACCGTCGTCGACGGCGACACGGTGATCTGGGAATCGAACACCATCCTGCGCTACCTCGCCGCCGCCTACGCGCCGGCGCTCACCGGCGCGACGCCGGCCGAGCGCACCGAGGTCGAGCGGTGGATGGACTTCCTGCTCGCCGCCGTGAACACGCCCTACCTCGCGATGTTCAAGGAGGCGAAGCTGAAGCCGGAGGAGCGCAGCGCCGGCTACGCGGCGCAGGAGAAGGACCTCGGCGAGCAGCTCGCCCTGATCGACGCCCACCTCGCCGGCAAGGACTTCGTCGCCCTCGGCAAGCTCACCATCGCCGACATCGCGCTCGCCCCGGTGGTGAAGCGCTGCATGGACTTCCCGATCGAGCGGCCGGCCTGCGAGAACGTCGCCCGCTGGCTCGCGGCGATCGCGGCGCGGCCGGCCTTCCAGGTCGCGACCGGCGCCAAGCCCGCCGCCTCGGCGGCCTGAGCGGGCGCGCGGCGATGACGATTGCGGCGATCATCGGTCTCGGCACCATGGGCCCGGGCATGGCGGCCCGGCTCGCCCGCGGCGGCGTCGCCGTGCGCGTCTTCGACACCGCTGCGGCGGCCGTCGAGCGCGCGCAGGCGATGCTGCCGACGATCCGCGGCGTGCTCGACCGGCTCGGCATCGCCGTGCCGCCCGGCGGCGACGGCGAGATCACCTTCTCGGGCGACCTCGCCGCGGCCGTCGCCGGCGCCGACATCGTCATCGAGAACGTGCCGGAGAACCTCGAGATCAAGGCGTCGGTCTACCGCGCCCTCGACGGGCTCCTGCCCGCCGACACCATCGTCGCCTCGGACACCTCCGGCATCCCGATCACCGAGCTGCAGCAGTTCATCTCCAATCCGGCCCGCCTCGCCGGGATGCACTGGTCGAACCCGCCGCACATCATCCCGATGATCGAGGTGATCGGCGGCGAGAAGACCGCGCCGGAGACGGTGGCGTTCATCGTCGAGCTCATCCGCGCCATCGGCCTGCTGCCGGTGGTGGTGAAGAAGGACGTGCCGGGCTTCGTCGAGAACCGCGTGCTCTACGCGCTGCTGCGCGAGGCGATCGACCTCGTCGAGCGCGGCGTCATCGACGCCGAGGGCCTCGACACCGTCGTCTCGTGGGGCATCGGCTACAAGCTCAGCGTCGTCGGGCCGATGGCGCTGCTCGACATGGCCGGGCTCGACATCTACCGCTCGGTGTCGAGCTTCCTCAACGCCGACCTCGCCGACCGCAAGGACGTGTCCGCCCTCGTCACCGAGCGCACCGACGCCGGCAAGCTCGGCCTCAAGTCGGGCGAGGGCCTGTTCTCCTACACCCCCGAGCGGATCGCCGAGCTGCAGGCCGAGCGCGCTCGCCGCCTCGTCGCGGTGCGCCGGGCCCTCGAGGGGCGCGAGTAGCGATGGCCGAGCCGCGCCCGATGAACGAGACCGCGGCCGGGCCGGCCCGCGTCGGCCCCGCCAAGGCGGCCGAGCGGCTGCTGCGCTCCCTGCTCGGGCTGATCCTTCTCCTCATGGTGGCGGTCAACGTCGTCAACGCGGCGGGGCGCTATCTCGTCGGCGCGCAGTGGATCGGCTCCGACGAGTTCCTCGTCTACGCGCAGGTGTGGATCGTGATGCTCGGCCTCGCGGTCGTCACCGCCGAGCGGCGCAACCTCGCCCTCGACCTCCTCGTCGGCGGGCGGTTCGTCCGGCTGCGCCGGGCGCGCGACGTCGCGACCGGCCTCGTCACCGCGGTCGCCTGCGGCTACGCCGCCTGGCAGTCGTGGGTGTTCATCGGCCGCATCGCCTCGCTCGGGCAGACCAGCATGGCGCTCGGCCTGCCGATGGCGATCCCGCACGCCGCCCTCTTCGTCGGCTTCGCCGCCACGGCGGTGGTCGCCGCGGGCCTCGTCGCGGCCGACCTCGTCGGCCTCGTGCGCGGCGAGCCCGCGCCGCGGGAGGCGCTGCCGTGACCGCGACGCTCGTCATCGCCCCGATCGCGCTCCTCCTCGTCGGAGCGCCGATCTTCGTCGTCTTCCTCGCCGGCGCGGTGGCGACGCTCGTCTTCGTGCTGCCGATCCCGCCGATCGTGCTGCAGCAGGTGATGTTCGGCGCCCTGTCGAGCTACGCGCTCCTCGCGGTGCCGTTCTTCATCCTGGCCGGCGAGCTGATCCAGCGCAGCGGCATCGCCGACCGTCTCATCGACTGGGTGCAGTCGCTCATCGGCCACGTCCCCGGCAGCCTCGGCCTGACGGTGCTCGGCACCGGGACCGTGCTCGGCGCCGTCTCCGGCTCGAGCCCGGCCACGGTGGCGGCGGTCGGCAAGAGCCTCTACGGCAGCCTCCTCGGCGCCGGCTACAGCCCGCGCAACGCCTCGGGGCTGATCGCCTCGAGCGCCTCGATCGCCATCGTCATCCCGCCGTCGATCGCGATGATCCTCTACGGCGCGGCGGCCGAGGAATCGGTCCAGAAGCTGTTCATCGCCGGCATCCTGCCCGGCCTCTTCATCGCCGCGGCGATGGGCGTCGCCGTCGTCGGCACGGCGGTCTGGCGCGGCGACCGCGCCGCCTCCGCGCGCTTCTCGCTCGCCGCCGCGATCGCCGCCACCGTGCGCGCGGCGGGCGCGCTGCTGATGCCGGTGCTGGTGCTCGGCGGCGTCTTCCTCGGGCTGTTCTCGCCGACCGAGGCGGGCGGCTTCGCCTGCGTCTACGCGATCGTCGTCGGCGTCCTCGTCTACCGCACCCTCGGCTGGGCGCAGATCATCGAGGCGGCGGTCGAGGCCGCGGCGCTGACCGCGCAGGTGCTGATCATCGTCGCCGCGGCGGGCCTCTTCTCCTACATCCTGACGACCCAGCAGGTGCCGCAGCTCATCACCCAGTGGGTCGCCGACCTCGGGCTCACGCAGGTGGGCTTCCTGCTCGCCGTCAACGTGCTCCTGCTCATCGTCGGCTGCCTGCTCGACCCGACCTCGGCGATCCTGGTGCTGACGCCGCTGCTGATGCCGATCGTCCACGCGCTCGGCATCGACCCGATCCACTTCGGCGTGATCATGACGGTGAACCTGTCGATCGGCATGTTCACCCCGCCGTTCGGCCTCAACGTCTTCGTCGCGCAGTCGATGTTCAAGCTGCCCCTGCAGGAGATCTACGCAGGGGTGCTGCCCTACGCGGTGGTGCAGATCGCGGCGCTCGCCGTCATCACCTACTGGCCGGCGCTGTCTCTGGTGCTCACCGGCCTCATCTAGATCGAACACGAGGGGAACCACGCAATGTCGACTTACCTGCTGCGCTCGACCGCCCGATTGGCCGCCGCCGCGCTCGCCGCCTGTCTCGCGACGGCGCCCGTCGCCGCCGAAACGGTGATGAAGCTCGCCAACGCGACCATCAACGACGTCCAGCACCAGTGGCAGAAGGAATTCGCGGCCGACCTCGCGGTCCGCGTCAAGGACAAGGTCACCACCGCGATCTTCCCGGCGAGCCAGCTCGGCGCGATCCCGCAGATGGCCGAGGGCGTGGTGCTCGGCACCATCGAGTCGTTCATCTCGCCGACCGCGTTCCTGACGCCGGTCGACCCGCGCTTCCAGATCTTCGACGTGCCGGGCCTCTTCCAGTCGCCCGAGCACCTCGTCGCCGTGGTGCACGACCCGGCCTACCGCGACCACCTCGAGACGATGTTCCTCGACAAGGGCATCCGCGTCATCGGCGCGATCTTCAACAGCCCGACGATCGCCCTGACCCGCACGCCGGTCGGCACGCTCGAGGGCTTCAACGGCCTCAAGATCCGCACCTTCGCCTCGCCCCTGCAGATGAAGCCGATGGAGGCGCTCGGCGCCACGCCGGTGCCGCTGCCGCTGAGCGAGGTGGTGCCGCAGCTGCAGTCCGGCGGCATCGACGGCATGCTGGCCGGCATGCCGATCCTCGCGGCGTTCAAGTACTACGACGTCGCGAAGTACGTCACCGACCTCAACTTCTCGCAGATCCTGTCGGTGGCGCTCGTCAACGAGGCCTGGTTCCAGGCGCAGCCCCCCGAGGTGCAGGAGGCGATCCGCGCCGCCGGCCGCGCCGCCGAGGTCAAGGTGTTCCCGTGGGGCGTCGAGAACCTCGCCCGCGCCAACGCCGTGTGGACCTCGAAGGGCGGCGAGGTGCTGACGCTGCCGCCGGCCGAGCAGGCGAAGATGATGACCGAGTTCCGCGACATCGGCGCGGCGATCGTCTCCGCCGACCCGGCCGTCAAGGCCGAGTACGACATCCTCTTGAAGGTGGTCGAGGAGAAGGCCCCGAAGTGATCGCGCGCGGCGCCCCAGGACCCGTCCAGGGCCGTGCCCCAGGACCCCGGGCCGGCGGCTCAGCGGCAGTCGAGCCGCTCGCCGCCGGTGCAGGCGACCGCGACGTCGGCCGCCGCGCCGGCGTGCTTCGGCAGCGCGATCTCCGACCGGGTCGCCCAGGCGCGCCCGGCGAGGCCGCACCACAGGCGCTCGACCGGCAGCCGGTCGCCGACGGCGTTGAGGACGAACACCGTGCCCTTGGCGGCGTCGCGCCACAGCGCCATCCGCACCGTGCCGCCGGCCGGCGCGGCGCCGAGGTCGACGGAGAACCAGTGCGCCACCGCGGCGGCGCAGGCGATCTCCGCGCCGGCCTCGTTCGTCGCCTCCACCGTCAGCGGCGCCAGCCCGGCGCTGCCGCGCTCCGCCCCGGCGGCGCCGCCCGCCGCCAGCCAGAAGGTGCCGCACGCCACTAGAATCGACCGGTAGCTGAAGCTCATTCGCATTTCGCCAACCGTTGTTTGCGCGAGAGATCCATATTAACGACGAATACTGTTACATAAATACTTATCGATCGACAATAATTACGTTGACGCGTTCTAAATTGACGGCTTAGATTTCGAGGGGAATTATCGTGTTCATCATGAACCATGGGGAGTGGGAGATGACGAGAGCAGGCTTGAAACTCGGCGTCAGCGCGATGGCGCTGATGCTGTCGATCGGTCTGGCGAACGCCGCCGAGGTGAAGTCGATCGCCGTGCTGACGCCCGAGCAGGGCACCGACTTCGGTTGGAACCAGCAGGGCGTCGACGCCGCCAAGGCCGCCGGCGCGAAGACCGGCGTCGAGGTCGTGGTCGCCGAGGGCCTCGGCTACGGCGACGTCCGTCCGACCCTGCGCGAGCTCGCCGCCGACGGCGTCGGCCTGATGATCGCGCATGCGAGCGGCTACAACACCGCCGCGCCGGAGATCGCCGAGGAGACCAAGGTTCCGGTGGCGATCGTCGACACGCCGACCGGCCTGAAGGCCGGCCTCGTCGCAGACTACACGCTATCGGGCCACGAGGGCGCCTACCTCGCCGGCCGCCTCGCCGCCAAGGTGTCGCGCACCGGCACCGTCGGCGTCGTCGTCTCCGGCGAGCCGCCGTCGTGGAACTCGCAGTCGGCGGCCTTCGCCGAGGGCGTCAAGGCGGAGAACCCGGCCGTCAAGATCCGCTACGCGGTGATCGGACCGGCCGCCTACTCCGACGCGGCCGGCGGCAAGCGCGTCACCGAGTCGGTGATCGCGTCGGGCGCCGACGTGATCTTCGGCCAGGGCAACGGCTCGAGCTTCGGCATGCTGCAGGCGGTCGAGACCACCAAGGCGACCGACGGCGGCAAGGTCTTCTTCATCGACGTGATCGGCGACAAGTCCTCGATCGACAAGGGCAACCTGCTCTCGTCGGTGGTGTGGGACATGACCCCGGTCTACGTCGCCATGATCGAGGACCTGAAGGCCGACAAGTTCGGCACGCACGGCTACAAGATCGGCCTCGCCGACGACTCCGTCCACCTCCTCAAGACCAAGAACGTCCCCGAGGACAAGTGGACCGAGGTGATGGCGCTGCGCGACGACATGCTCGCCGGCAAGATCACGGTCACGCCCGAGTTCGACGCGGCCAAGGTCCGCGCGATGATGACGGACGTCGCCGCGCCGGCCGCCCAGTAACCGGGCGAGGCGACCCGAACCCTGCGCCCCGGCCGGCGGCTCACCGCCCGGCCGGGGTCGCTCCATGCCGCGGGTCGCGGCCATTGCGCGCCGCCCGCCGCCCGATCACGATGTTCCAGGTTTCGAGGCTACCCCGACGATGACGGCTGCCGCCATCGCACGCGCTCCAGGCGAGGCCGACCCGGCCCGGCCGCTGGTCGAGCTCGTCCAGGTGACGAAGCGCTTTCCCGGCGTCGTCGCCAATGATTCCATCGACCTCGCCCTCCGCCCGGGCGAGGTGCACGTGCTGCTCGGCGAGAACGGCGCCGGCAAGTCGACGCTGATCGCCATCCTGTCCGGCCTGCAGGAGCCCGACGCCGGCGAGATCCGTGTCGACGGCCGCCGCCAGCGCATCACCTCGCCGCGGCACGCCCTGTCGCTCGGCATCGGCACGGTGTTCCAGCACGTCATGCTGGTGCCGACGCTGACCGTCGCCGAGAACCTGATCCTCGGCGCGGCGTGGTGGAAGCGGCCCGACCGCGCCGCCCTCGCCGCCCGGGTGCGCGAGATCACCGAGAGCTTCGGCCTCGCCGTCGACCTCGACGCGGTCACCGGCGAGCTGTCGCTCGGCGAGCAGCAGCAGGTCGAGATCGTCCGCGCGCTCCTGCGCGACACCCGCGTGCTGATCCTCGACGAGGCGACGTCGATGCTGACGCCGAAGGGCATCGACGAGCTCGGCGCGCTGATGCGCCGCCTCGTCGCCCGCGGCCTCGCCGTCGTCTTCATCACCCACAAGCTCGGCGAAGCCTTCCGCTTCGGCGACCGCATCTCGGTGCTCAGGCTCGGCCGCAAGGTCGGCGAGATCCCGCCCGAGCGGCTGAAGGCCCTCGACGAGGCGGCCGCCACCGACGAGATCGTCCGCCTGATGTTCGGCGCCGGCTCGGGCGATCCCGACGCCGTGCCGCACGTGCCGGTGCCGCGTCAGCCGGGACCGCCGCTGCTCGAGGTGCGCGGCCTCACCGTCCCCGGCGCCGCCGGCACCGTCGGCGTCGAGGCGGCGAGCTTCGAGGTCGGCCCGGGCGAGATCTTCGGCATCGCCGGCATCGACGGCAACGGCCAGAAGCAGCTCGCCGAGGCGCTGGCCGGCCAGCGGGCGGCGAGCGCCGGCAGCGTCCTCGTCGCCGGCCGGCCGATCGACCGGCTCGACGTCGGCGCCCGCACTCGGGCGGGCCTGCGCTACCTCACCGACGACCGCCTGTCGGAGGGCACCGTCGGCGAGTTCCAGATCTCGCTCAACCTGCTCCTGAAGCAGATCGGCGCGCCGCCGTTCTGGTCGGGCGGCATCGAGCGGCCGGCCGAGATCGGCCGCCACGCGGAGACGCAGGTCGAGCGCTTCGACGTGCGCACGCCCAGCATCGAGACGCCAATCGGAAAGCTCTCTGGCGGCAACATCCAGAAGGTGCTGCTCGCCCGCGAGCTTGGCGAGGGCGCGCGGGTGGTGATCTTCAACAAGCCGACCTACGGCCTCGACGTGCAGAACATCCGCGCCTCGCGCCGCCGCATCCGCGAGATCGCGGCGCAGGGGATCGCCGTCGTGCTGATCTCGACCGAGCTCGACGAGCTCGTCGAGCTCGCCGACCGCATCGCGGTGATGTCGCGCGGCCGGATCGCTGGCATCATCGACAACGACGAGGGTGCGCGCTTGCGCGTGGGTGAACTGATGGTGGGGCTGTCGTGACGGCGGGCAGCGCGAGCGTGGCCGCGGCCGACGGTGCCGGGCGGGTCGGCGGCGGCGGCGGTTCGGGCGATCGCGGCCGGACCTTCGGCCGGATGATCATGATGTCGGTGGCACCGATCGTTGCCGCGCTCGTCATCGCCGGAGCGATCCTCCTCGCCCTCGGCGTCGACCCGCTCGCCTACTACGGCTACGTGCTGGAGCGCGGGCTCCTGACGGGCCTCGGGCTGCAGCAGACGCTGACGCGGATGGCGCCCTTGCTGCTGCTGGCCGCGAGCCTCATCGTCGCCTTCCGGGCCGGCATCTGGAACCTCGGCATGGACGGCCAGTTCCTGCTCGCGGCGGTCGCAGCCGGGGCGCTCGCGCCCGCCCTCATCACCGTGCTGCCGACGTGGGCGACGCTCCTCGTCTCCTTCGCCGCGGCGGCGGTCGTCGGCGCGCTGTGGTCGCTGGTGCCGGCGCTCCTGCGCGCCTACCAGGGCGTCAACGAGATCATCACCAGCCTGATGATGACCTTCCTCGGCGTGTCGCTCGCCAACGTGCTGGTAAAGCTGCTCTTCCTCGACCCCGGCACGACGGTGCCGCAGACCCGCACGCTGCCGGTCGCCGACCGGCTGCCGCGGCTGTTCGACACCACGGTGTCGAGCGGCCTCCTGATCGGCCTCGTCGCGGTCGTCGCCGTCCACCTGATGATGACGCGCACCGCCTTCGGGCTGAAGCTGCGGGTGGTCGGCGCCAACCCGCGCGCCGCCGTCCACGCCGGCCTGCCGGTGGCGAAGCTCACGGTCGCCGTGTTCGCCATCTCCGCGGCGCTCGCCGGCCTCGGCGGCGCGGTCGAGATCCTCGGCGTGCACGGCAACGTCCGCGCCGACTGGAACCCGGCCTACGGCCTCGCCGTGGTGCCGCTCGTCTTCCTTGCGCGCCTCAACGGCTTCGCCTCGATCGCCTACGTGTTCCTGTTCTCGGTGTTGTCGATCGGCGGCGAGAGCGCGGCGCGGCGGCTCGGCGTGCCGCACTTCTTCACGCTCGTGCTGATGTCGATCATCCTGATCCTGCTGGCGGTCGTCGAGTACGCCGACCATCGCCGGCGCGCCGGCGGAAAGGGCTGAGCGATGGGCGGCCTGTTCACCGAGGCGTTCCTCACCGCGCTCGTCTTCGGCGCCGTCAGCGCCGGCATCCCGCTCCTCCTCGCCGGCCTCGGCGAGCAGGTGTCGGAGAAGGCGGGCGTGCTCAACATCGGCATCGAGGGCATGATGCTCGCCGGCGCCTATGTCGGCTTCGTCGCCGCCTTCTACTCCTCCTCGCTGTGGATCGGCTTCGCCGCCGGCGCGGCGGGCGGGGCGGCGGTGGCGGCGCTGATGGCGCTCCTCTGCGTGCGCCACGGCCTCAACCAGGTGGTGGTCGGCATCGCCCTCACCCTCGGCGTCGAGGGGCTGACTGCCCTCCTCCACCACTTCCAGTTCGGCCGCACCTACCCCCGCCTCGACGCCGCCTCGAGCCTGCCGATCCCGCTCCTCTCGGAGATCCCGGTCGTCGGCCCGGCGGTGTTCGACCGCCATCCGATCGTCTACCTTGCCCTCGCGATGGTGGCTGTCATGGCCTTCGTCTACCGCCGCACCAACCTCGGCCTCGACCTGCAGGCGGCCGGCGACAAGCCGGCGGCGCTCGACGTCGCCGGCGTCGACGTGATGACCGTCCGCACCGTCGCCGTGCTCGCGACCGGCGTGATGGCCGGCGTCGGCGGCGCCTTCATGGCCAACATCGGCGCCGGCCTCTTCATCCCGTTCATGACCGGCGGCGCCGGCTTCATCGGCATCGTGCTCGCCATGCTGGCGCGCGGCCGGCCGCTGTGGGTGCTCGGCGGCGCCTTGATCTTCGGCGCCTGCCTGTCGCTGACGACGGCGCTCCAGGTCGCCGGCGTCAACATCCCGACCGACGTCATCCAGATGCTGCCGTTCGCCGCGGTGATGGCGGTGCTGGTGATCTTCGGCCGCCGCGCCAGCCTGCCGGCGGCGCTCGGCCTGCCCTACGTGCGCGGCGCCCGATGACGGGCGCCGCCGACCAACGGCCGCAAGCCATGAAGGGGAGCCCGCGACCATGACGGACACCAAAGTCTTCCTGCTCGACGGCGGCTCGCTCGTCCTCGACGGGTTCCACGTCTACTGGAACCGCGGGCCGGGCGGCGAGGTCCGCTTTCCGGTCTACTCGATCCTGATCGAGCACGCCGAGGGCCGCTTCCTCGTCGACACCGGCTTCGACTACGACCACGTGCAGAAGGTACTGCCGTTCGAGAAGCCGATGCAGACGCCGGAGCAGACGATTCCCGGCGCCCTGAAGCTGCTCGGCCTCGAGCCGAAGGACATCGGCGTCGTCCTCAATTCGCACTTTCACTTCGACCACGTCGGCGGCAACAAGTACTTCCCGCACGCCAAGAAGATCTGCCACGTGAAGGAGGTCGCCCAGGCGGCGGCGCCGGAGCCCTTCGAGGTGCTCGGCTACTCCGACCTGTCGTTCTCCGCCGAGGCGGCCGAGGCGCGCGGCAAGTCCGACCAGCTTCTCGCCGGCACGACGGTCGCCAACTCGCGCTTCGAGGGCATCGACGGCGACACCGAGATCGCTAAGGGCGTGCACATGATCTTCACGCCCGGCCACGCCATCGGCAACTATAGCCTGCTGGTCGAGTTCCAGACGCGCAAGCCGATCCTGTTCACCATCGACGCCTCCTACACCCAGCAGAGCCTCGAGACCCTGAACCAGGCGTCGTTCCACATCGACCCGGTGGCCGGCGTCGCCTCGATGCGCAAGCTGAAGGCGCTCGCCGAGAAGCACGGCGCCGACCTCATGTATTCGCACGACATGGCGAACTTCAAGACCTACAAGACCGGCGTCAACTTCTACGGCTGACCGGCGACGACGAAGACACTCCGACGGAGGTGGACAGGCGATGGAACAGATCTCGGAACCGGTGTTCACCCTCACCTCGGGGCCGGTCGACGCCTACCCGGCGGTGCTGCGGGCCCTCTCGCGCACCGTCTGGTACGACTACGACCCGGCGTTCCAGGCCTTCTACGAGGCGACGGCGCTGAAGGCGCAGCAGGCGCTGAAGACGCCGGCGGTGCCGACGATCCTGCAGGGCGAGCCGGTGCTCGGCCTCGAGGCCGCGGCCGCCTCGCTGATCGCCGCCGAGGACGTGGTGCTGAACCTCGCCTCCGGCGTCTACGGCAAGGGCTTCGGCTACTGGGCGAAGCGCTACTGCAAGGAGCTGCTCGAGATCGAGGTGCCGTACGACCAGGCGATCGACCCGGCGGCCGTCGCCGCGGCCTTCGACGCCCGGCCGGACATCAAGGTCGTCGCCGTCTGCCACCACGACACGCCGTCGGGCACGATCAACCCGATCGCCGAGATCGGCGCGATCGTCGCGGCGCGCGGCGCCTACCTGCTCGTCGACGCGGTCTCCTCGTTCGGCGGCATGGACGTCGACCCGGTGTCGTCGCAGTCCGACATCTTCGTCACCGGCCCGAACAAGTGCCTCGGCTGCCCGCCGGGGCTGACGATCGCCGCGGTGAGCGACCGCGCCTGGGCGAAGATGAAGGCCAATCCGCTCGCCCCCCGCGCCTCAATGCTGTCGATCCTCGACTGGGAGGAGGCCTGGCGGCGCGACCGGCCGTTCCCGTTCACCCCGTCGGTGTCGGAGATGTACGCCCTCGACGCGGCGCTCGACCTCTATCTCGGCGAGGGGCCGGAAGCGGTCTGGGCGCGCCACGCGGCGACCGCGAAGGCCTGCCGCGCCGGCGTCGAGGCGATGGGCCTCGAGATCTGGGCGGCGAGCCACGCCATCGCCTCGCCGACGACGACGGCGGTCAAGGTGCCCGACGGCGTCGCCGAGGAGGCGCTGCGGGCCACCATGCGCTCGCGCTACGGCGTCACCGTCTCCTCCGGCCGCGGCGAGACGCTAGGCAAGCTGATCCGCATCGGCCACATGGGGCCGACCGCCCGGCCGATGTACGCCGTGATCGCCCTCGCCGCCCTCGGCGGCGCGCTCGCGGCGCTCGGCCGGCCGACCGACGTCGGCGCCGGCGTCGCGGCCGCGATGGCCTCGATCGACGCCGGGCTCTGATCCTTCGACGACCACCCATTCGAACCACTCAGGGGACAGACATGAGCGGCAGGCTTTCCGGCAAGATCGCGATCGTCACCGGCGCGGCGCAGGGCATGGGCAAGGCGATCGCGACGCGGCTCGCCGCCGACGGCGCCCGCGTCGCGGTGAGCGACATCAACGCCGCCGGCGCCGAGGCGGTGGCGAAGTCGCTGCCGAACGGCGCGTTCGCGGTCACCTGCGACATCTCCGACCCGGCCCAGGTGACGGCCCTGCACGAGGCGGTGATCAAGACGGCGGGCGACCTCGACATCCTCGTCAACAACGCCTCGATCGTGCCGTTCATCGCCTGGGACGACGTCGACCTCGCCCACTGGCAGAAGATCATCTCGGTCAACCTCACCGGCACCTTCCTGATGGCGCGGGCGGCGAGCGACCTGATGCGCAAGCTCGGCAACGGCGGCACGATCGTCAACATCTCGTCGAACACCATCTTCGCCGGCACGCCGAACATGGCGGCCTACGTGGCGGCGAAGGGCGGCGTGTTCGGCCTCACCCGTGCGCTCGCGACCGAGCTCGGCAAGCACGCGATCACCGTCAACACGGTGACGCCGGGCCTCACCGAGACCGAAGGCGTGATGGCGAGCCCGCACGCCGGCGCCTTCGAGTTCGTCGGCATGCTGCAGGCGCTGCCCGGCAAGGGCCAGCCCTCCGACATCGCGGCCGCCGTCGCCTTCCTCGCCTCCGACGACGCCAAGTGGATCACCGGCCAGACCCTCAACGTCGACGGCGGCATGGTCCGCTGGTAGCCGATATCTCCGCGGCGGGCGGCCGACGCCCGCCGCTGCCGCTCGACGACCCTTCCGATATGGAGCCTCTTCCGCCCCGGCGCTGAGCTCCGTCGACGAGTCGCACCGGGCCCACCGAACATTGATCTGGATCGGGGGCGGGCAGGCCCGCAGCCGTGCTACGATTTTTGCGTTCGTCGGCTGCTTCGCGGCGGCCGGCGGCGTCGACGGCTGTCCGCTGCACCGGGTGTTCGGCCGTCGCGCGCGGCGAGCGAGCGGAGCCCGGGACACGGTGTGGACGCGAGATGCACGACGATCCGACCGTCCCGGTCAGGCGCCTTCTGGTAGCGGTTGCCGCCGTCTTCGGCGTGCTCGTAGCATTGGCTCTGGCGCAGTTCGCCGTGCAGGCGTTCTACGCGGACCGGGTCGCGTCCTACGCCACCGCGGTCCTGGACCAGGCGAGCGCGGTTTCGCGCGCGAGCATCGCGTCGCTGAGATCTGAACGCCGCGTCTCTGGCGCGCTTTGCTCGGACGAGGATCTCGTCGAGCTGCGGCACGCGCGGTTCCAGAGCGAGTATCTCTACGACCTCGGCCGGGTGCAGGACGGCCGCATCGTCTGCACGGCCGAATGGGGCCGGATTCCAAACGCGGTGGCATTGCCACCGCCACACCGTCGGGAGCCGAACGGCGACGAGCTGTGGCGTGACGTTCCACACCCGATGGACGGTCGCGTGTCTGTCGACATGGCGAAGAACGGCGCGGTCATCGTCTTCACGGGGCCGCGGGTCTTCAAGGCGTTCGAGACGCCGCCCGACGGGTACAGCTCCCTCCTCCTGACTCGCGACGGCCAGTACGTCTTTCGCCGCTTCGGCGACACGTCGTGGCTCGACGGAGTCTTCGAAAGCCCGCCGCCCGGACATGGTGTGCTCTCATCTCGGCTGACACGCGTCGCGTGCGCGGAGGGCCTCGATCTCTGCGTCGTCGCGGCGGTGTCCCACGTCAACATCCTGCAGCAGCCGATTCCGACCTGGATCGGCATCGCGGGAATCGGGGCGCTGGCGGGTGGAAGCTTCGCGCAGATGCTGGTGATGCGGCGGATGATGAAGTCCTCCCTGCCGCAGCAGGTCCGCCGCGCGGTCGCCAGCGGCCGCCTCCACCCGGTCTATCAGCCGCTGGTGTCGATACGCGACCGCCGGATGGTCGGAGCCGAGGCCCTGGCCCGCCTGACCGACGACGAGGGGATGCCGATCGCGCCGGACGTGTTCATCCCGATCGCCGAGGAGATCGGCCTCATCGGCTCGATCACGCACATCGTCATCCATGAGGCGCTGACCGAGATGCGGCCGCGGCTGACGGACGCGAGCGGCTTCTATCTCAGCATCAATCTCACCGCCGCCGACGTCGCCGATCCCGGCCTGCGCGACTACCTGGACGCGGAGACCGCGCGGATCGGCGTTGCGCGCGAGCGTGTGGTCCTGGAGATCACCGAGCGCTCCACGGCCGAGCATGGCCGGCTGCTCGAAGGCATCACGCGCCTGCGCGCCAGCGGGTACCGCTTCTTCATCGACGACTTCGGCACCGGGTACTCGAGCCTCGCCTATCTCGCCGAATTGCCGATCGACGGCATCAAGATCGACCGGATGTTCACGATGGCCATCGGCAAGGAGGCCGTCAGCTCGACGATCGTCGAGAAGATCTGCTCGATCGCCGACGAACTGGGGGTCAGGCTGGTCGTTGAAGGCGTCGAGGAGCAGCAGCAGGCCGACCACATCTTGGGTCTGCATCCCGGCGCCATCGGACAGGGCTGGCTGTTCGGCCGTCCGATGGCCGCGGGCGCGCTGATGAGCTGGAGCGCATCGAGGCGCGCCTGAGCCGCAGGGCCGCCTCGCCGCCGCCTGGACCGCATCCGACCCCGGGGTCTTGATCTGCGTCATGGGCGCCCCAGCTTCGTGAGAGCACCGTGACGATGAGGCCGCGCGGGCCGCCTGCGCGACGCGATGGTCGGGAGTGCCACGATGTCCTACGCGACGGTGATGGTGCATGTCGGCCTCGAGGCCGACGAGGACGACCGGGTGCGGCTCGCCGCCGACCTAGCCGAGGGCTTCGCGGCGACGCTGATCGGCGCCGCGGCGGCCGAGCCCCGGCTGCCCTTCGTCGCCGACGGGATGATCGTCGACGGCGAGATCGCCGTCGAGGAGGCGCAGCAGATCACCGAACGGATGGCCGTCCGCGAGGCCGAGTTCCGGGTGCTGGCGGCGCGCACCGGGCGGCCGGTCGAGTGGCGGGCGACGGTCGACCTGCCGGCCGAATACCTGGCGCGCGAGGCGCGGGCGGCCGACCTCCTCGTCGTTGGCCGCGACGGCGAGCCCTTCGATCCCTATCGGCGCCTCGACCTCGGACGGCTGCTGCTGCGGGCCGGCCGGCCCGTCCTCGTCGTGCCGCCCGGGCGGACGGCGCTCAGGGTCGCGCGCGCCCTCGTCGCCTGGAAGGACGGGCGGGAGGCGCGCCGCGCCATGCGCGACGCCCTGCCGCTGCTGCGCCGCGCCGACGAGATCCTCGTCGCCACCGTGGGCGAGGGAGAGGAAGGCGAGCGCGCCGAGGCGGCCGTCGCCGACGTCGCGGCCTATCTCCGCCGCCAGGGGCTCGCCGGCGTCAGCACCAAGGTCGTCACCGAGGCGGGGCCGGCGGGCGAGCACCTCGTCGCTCTCGCCGCCGAGCGCGCGGTCGATCTCGTCGTCGCCGGCGCCTACGGGCGCACCCGCCTCGGCGAGTGGATATTCGGCGGCGCGACGCAGTCGCTGATGACGGCGTGCCCGACGCCCTGCCTGTTCTCGCACTGACGAAGCGTCCGCCGCGCCGTTCTGGCCGGCGGGCCGGACAGTTGGAGGAAGCGATGGAAGTTCCCGCGCAGATCGACATCCAGGGCGTCGAGGCGAGCCAGGCGGCGAAGGAGGCGATCGCCGGACACATCGCCGCGCTCGAGAAGCGGTTCGGCCGCATCACCGCCTGCCGCGTCGCGCTGAAGGCGCCCGGCGGCCACCACCGCACCGGCGGCCTCTACGAGGTCAACGTCTGGCTGTCGCTGCCGGACGGGCGCGAGGTCGCCGTGGAGCGCACGCCGCCCGAGGACGAGCGCTACGCCGACCTGTCCTTCGCCATCAACGACGCCTTCAAGCGGGCGCGCCGGCGGCTGCAGGACAAGGTCCGGCGGCTGCAGGGGGCGGTCAAGGCGCATGCCGAGCAGCCGCTCGGCACCGTCACGCGGCTCGAGCCGGAGGCGAGCTTCGGCTTCCTCGAGACCGCCGACGGCCGGGCGATCTACTTCCACCGCAACAGCGTGCTCGACGACAAGTTCGGCCGACTGAAGGTCGGCACGCGCGTCACCTTCGCGGAGGAGGAAGGCGAGAAGGGCCCGCAGGCGAGCACCGTCAAGCTGCTCGGCCGGCACGGACTGCGGGCCTGATCGACACTCGCCTGCGCGATCAGGCCGCCGCGGGCGCGCCGGCGAGGATGGCCGACAGCGCCGAGAGGAGCCGGTCGACCTCTTCGTCCGTCCCCACCGTGATGCGCAGGTGGTCGGCGATGCGCGGGGCGGAGAAGTGGCGCACGATCACTGCACGCTGCCGCAGCGCCGCGGCGAGCGCCGCGCCTTGACGCGCCGGGTGGCGCGCGAAGACGAAGTTGGCGGCGGACGGCAGCACCTCGAAGCCGAGCCGGGCCAGTCCGAGGCTCAGCCGCTCCCGCCCCGCGATTACGCGGGCCCGGCTCTCTTGAAAATAGGCGTCGTCCTCCAGCGAGGCGATGGCGCCGGCCTGGGCGGGCCGGCCGAGCGGATAGGAGTTGAAGCTGTCCTTCACCCGCGTCAGCCCCTCGATCAGCGCGGCGTCGCCGATCGCGTAGCCGACCCTGAGCCCGGCCAGGGCGCGTGACTTCGACATGGTGTGGACGACGAGCAGGTTCGGATGGTCGGCGACGAGCGGGATCGCCGTCTCGGCGCCGAAATCGACGTAGGCCTCGTCGATCACCACCGGCACGTCGGGATGCTCCGCGAGCAGGGCGGCGATCTCGGCCCGCGACAGCGCGATCCCCGTCGGCGCGTTCGGGTTCGCGAGGATCAGCGCGCCGGCCGGCCGGCGATAGTCGGCGATGCGGATGCGCATGGCCGCGTCGAGCGGCACGGCCTCGAAGGCGATGCCGAACAGGCGGCAATAGACCGGGTAGAAGCTGTAGGTGACGTCCGGGAAGAGCAGCGGCGCATCGTGCTTCAGGAGCGCGGCGAAGGCGTGCGCCAGCACCTCGTCAGAGCCGTTGCCGACGAACACCTGCTCGGGCCGCACCCGGTGGTAGGCGGCGAGCGCCGCCGTGAGCGCGGTCGCCTGCGGGTCCGGATAGAGCCGCAGCGCCTCCGTCGCCGCGCCACGGATCGCCTCGAGCGCGCGCGGGGACGGGCCGTAGGGGCTTTCGTTGGTGTTGAGCTTGACGAGGTCCGCCATGCGGGGCTGCTCGCCCGGCACATAGGGCTTCAGGTCGTGCGTCGAGCGGCTCCAGAAACGGCTCATCGTCGGTCCAGGGTTTTGGGGGCCGCGGCGGCGGCCTCGACCGACGCTCAATAGCCGAGCGCGACGCCGCCCGCGAGGGCCTCGTTCGGCCGGCGGCGCGACGCGGGCACACGCGAGACAACCGCCGCGACCGGGGGCCGCGGCGGCGATGCGTCGTCGATGATCAGCCGGCTACACCTGAGGCGCGGCCGTCTCGGGCGCCGGCGCGGTGGGCACGTAGTCCCCCACCGTGGCCTCGGTGACGGACTTCGCCGCGTCCGCCGCCTCGTGGAAGGCGGCGAACCACGAGGTCATGCCGTCCTGCACCACGGAGGCGCCGATCTCGGCGAGCCGGCCGCTCTCGCCGAGATAGGCCTGCGTCGCCTCCTCGACCCATGCCTGCTGCACCTTGGCGACCTCGGCCGCGTCGCGGCAGCCGGCGAGCGCCGCGGGCAGCTCCATGTCCGCCTTCACCCGGTTGGAGACGAACGCCAGCATCTCGCGCTGCCATTCGCCGTAGCGCTGGCCGATCGTCTCGCCGGCGCGCGCCATCGCCGCCGCCGTGCCCGGCAAGTCGAAGATGCTCGCCGGCTCGAACCGCCCGCCGCCCGCGGCGTCGTTCTCGTGCATCGCCATCACTCTCTCCCTGTCCGCCGTCGGTGCCCCTGCCCCGACCGTGCCGCGCGGCCGGCACCGGCGCCTCGCCGCCCGGCCGCGCGTGTGATCCCGGCCGCTCAGGCGGCCTTGATCGCGATGGTCTTCTCGCTCTTCTTCGCCGCCGCCGTCTTCGGCAGCTTGACCGTCAGCACCCCCTTCGCGAAGGAAGCCTCGATCTTCTCCGCGTCGACGCCGTCGGGCACCTGGAAGGAGCGCATGAACGAGCCGTAGCGGCGCTCGGAGAGGTAGTAGTCCTTCTCCCGCTCTTCCTTTTCTTCCTTCTTCTCGCCCTTGATGGTGAGGACTCCGCTCGCGACCTTCACCTCGACGTTCTTGTCGTCGAGGCCGGGAAGCTCGGCGGTGATCTCGTACTCGCCGTCCTTCTCCGTGACGTCGACGGCGGGGGCGACGGCCCAGCCGGCCTCGCGCAGGCGCGGGAAGTCGAACGCGTGGCGGCCGGCGGCGAACGGCCACGCGGCGGGGCTGAAGCCCTCGAACACGCGGTCGATCTCGCGGCGCAGGGTCTCGAACGGCGTCCATGCGGCCGGCGTCGGCGCGGCGGCCTTGGTGTCGGTCTTGACGGCAAGCTTGGTGGGTTCGGCCATGATCGTCTCTCCTGTCGGATGCACGACGAAAACGGGGCGCGACGGCCTGCCTGCTCCTGCCTCGGCCCGGGCGACGCCACCCGGGCGGTCGGCGAGCGGTGGGGGGCCGGACGCCCATCGGGGTCGGGCGATCACCTCTCGCGGGCTCGATCCGGCAAATCATCGACGCCGCCCGCCCGCAGGACCGGCGTCGGTCCGATGTATCGGCAATCGATCCGACCAGCATTGGCGGACACGCACATTGATCTCGCTCAACGGCGGTCGGCGTGCAGCTTGACCAGTATCAAGGCTGAAGCCGGCAGGGATGTGACAGGAAGCGAATTCGATCTGCCGTGGCCGCACCGACGGACGGACGACGCCATGATCGCGAGCCGTGAAATCATCATTCCGCCGCTCGGCCTCGCCGGGACGCTCGCCGTGCCCGGCGGGGCCCAAGCGCTCGTCGTCTTCGCGCACGGCAGCGGGTCGAGCCGGCTCAGCCCGCGCAACCGCATGGTCGCCGAGGCGCTGAACGAGCGCCGGATCGCGACGCTGCTGTTCGACCTCCTGCTGCCGGAGGAGGACGCCGACCGCGGCAAGGTGTTCGACATCGCCCTCCTCGCCGCCCGTCTCGCCGACGCCGTCCGGTGGCTCGACGGCGAGCCGGCGCTCGAGGCCCTGCCGCTCGGCCTGTTCGGGGCGAGCACCGGGGCGGCGGCGGCCATCGTCGCGGCGGCCGAGTTGCCCGAGCGCGTCGGCGCCGTCGTCTCGCGCGGCGGCAGGCCCGACCTCGCCGGGGCGGCGCTGCGGCGGCTCGCCGCGCCGACGCTGCTGATCGTCGGCGGCGACGACCGCGAGGTCATCGCCCTCAACGAGTGGGCGCTCGAGCGAATCCGGGCTCCGAAGGACCTTGCGATCGTGCCCGGCGCTAGCCACCTCTTTCCAGAGAAAGGTGCGCTCGAGGCGGTGATCGACCTCGCCGGTGCGTGGTTCGACCGGCACCTCGCCGCGCCGCTGTCCCGGTCGCCCGACGTGGCCGTCCGGTCGACGGCCCGATAAGAAAGGGAGACGAAGGCCATGCCCTTCACCAATCGCGTAGAGGCCGGACGCCAGCTCGCGCGCGCCCTCGCTGCCTACCGGGATCGCGACCCCGTCGTGCTCGCGCTGCCGCGCGGCGGCGTGCCGGTGGCCGCCGAGGTCGCCCAGGCGCTGCACGCGCCGCTCGACCTCGTCGTCGTGCGCAAGATCGGCGTGCCGACGCAGCCCGAGCTCGCGATGGGCGCGGTCGTCGACGGCGCCGATCCGATCGTGGTGCGCAACGACGACGTCGTCCGCGACACGCGGGTCAGCGAGGCCGACTTCCAGATGATCTGCAAGGCCGAGCTCGCCGAGATCGAGCGGCGGCGGGCGCGCTACATCGGCACCCGTGCCCGCGTCGAGCCGGCTGGGCGGACGGTGATCGTCGTCGACGACGGCGTCGCCACCGGCGCCACCGTCCGGGCGGCGCTCGCCGCCATCAGGGCGCGCCGCCCGAAGTGGCTGGTGCTGGCGGTGCCGGTCGGTCCGGTCACCACGATCGAGGAGCTGCGCCGCGAGGCCGACGATGTCGTCTGCCTGGAGGAGCACGAGCGCTTCGGGGCGATCGGCTACTTCTACGCCGACTTCCGCCCGACGACCGACGAGGAGGTGGTCAAGCTGCTCGCCCGCCACCCGGTCGAGCGGCCGCGCCAGCAGAACGGCTCGCCTACCCGCTCGGCGGCATAGCCTCTCAGAGGCGGTCGATCTCGAACTCCTCGCAGGAGTAGCCGAGCAGCGACAGGCCTTCCTCGAGGAAGTCGCCGACGAGCGGCATGCCGCAGAGGTAGGCCGCGGTGCGGTCGTTGTGGGCGGCCGCCGCCTCGGCCCGCACCTCCGGCCAGTCCGCGGCGGCATAGTCGCCGCGGCCGAGCCAGGCGAGCGCGACGAGGTCGACCTGCTCGTCCTCCGAAAGCGCCGAGATCAGCGAGGTCAGTTCCTCGAGCACGGGATCGTCGTCGTGCGCCTCCAGCACCGCGATGTCCTTGTCGTCGGAGGGATTGGAGCCCGGGTCCGGCTCGCTCACCTCGTCCTTGGCGTCGTACTCCTTCGCCTTCACGATGACGAAGCAGACCTTCTCCGGCGAGATCGTGAGGACGTCCTCGCCGTCGTCGCCGGTCGAGGCATCGTCCGGTGCGCGCGCCATGTCGGCTCTCCTTCGTCGTCGGCCGGTTGCGGTCCGAACGGAACGCCCGCCGCCCCGGTCGGGTTCATGGCGGGCGCGCGGGGACGATGGCCCGGACGGCCGGGCGCCGCCTTGAGAGAGGTCAACCGGCCGCGGCGGCGGCGCTTGACCGAGCACAATGCGCCGCGCTGCGGCTCGTGCAGGATGGCGACCGGCCTGAGGAGGGTTCCCATGTTCGGACGAAGCGTCTCGCTGTTCTCGGTGTCCGGCATCGAGATCAAGATCGACTGGAGCTGGGTGATCATCGCGGTCCTGATCGCCTGGTCGCTGGCGCAGGGCTACTTTCCCTCGATCTCGGAAGGCCTGCCGCAGGCGACCTACTGGGGCATGGGGATCGTCGCGCTCGTCGGCCTGTTCGCCTCGATCGTGCTGCACGAGCTCGGCCATTCGCTGGTGGCGCAGCGCTACGGCCTGCCGATCCGCGGCATCACGCTGTTCGTCTTCGGCGGTGTGGCCGAAATGACCGAGGAGCCGGCCCGGCCGAAGGTCGAGATCGTGATGGCGATCGCCGGGCCGATCGTCAGCCTCGTCCTCGCCGCCGCCTTCACCGCCGCCGCCGGCGTCGCGGACTCGCTCGGCGTCGCCGCGCCGGCGGTCGTCGTCCTCGGCTATCTCGGCTCGCTCAACCTGCTGCTCGCCCTCTTCAACCTCGTGCCGGCCTTCCCGCTCGACGGCGGCCGCGTGCTGCGCGGGGTGCTGTGGTGGTCGACCGGCGACTTCCGCCGCGCCACCCGCTGGGCGTCGATCGGCGGCATGGTGTTCAGCGGCGTCCTCATCGCCGTCGGGCTCGCCTCGATCTTCTCGGGCGATTTCGCCGGCGGCATCTGGTGGGTGCTGATCGGCCTCTTCCTCAACGGCGCGGCGCAGTCGTCGCGCCAGGACGTCGAGCTGCGCGCCGCCTTGAAGGGGCTGACGGTCCGCCGCCTGATGACCGGCGGGCCGATCACCGTGCCGCCGGACCTCGGCGTCGACGCCCTCGTCGACCACTTCATGTACCGCCACCACCACCGTCTGTTCCCGGTGGTCGACGGCGGCCGCCTCGTCGGCGCCGTCTCGACGCTCGACGTCGGCCGGCTGCCGCGCGAGCGCTGGAGCGCCGAGACGGTCGCCGCGATCATGCAGCCGACGACGCCGCAGAACACCGTCGCGGCGGACGCCGACGTCGTCGCGGCGCTCGCCACCATGCAGACGCAGAAGGTCGGCCGGCTGATGGTCGTCGACGGCGGGCGCCTCGTCGGCGTGCTGGCGCTGTCGGACGTGATGCGGCTCCTCGCCATCCAGCTCGACCTGGCGCAAACGACGTAGGGCGCCCCTGCGGTGGACGCCGGCGCCTCGGTGCACCATTCTGTTGGAATTCCAACAGTGAGGGCGCCGGTTGTTCACCCTCCACATCGGCCGCAACAAGGCGGGATCCTCGACCATCCAGGCCTACCTCGCCGCCAACGAGGCGGCGATCGCGCGGGCCGGCGTCGTGGTACCGCGCCTCGTCAAGCCGACGCCGGCCGGGCACCAGTTCTGGGCGACGTCGCTGCGTCGCGGCGGGCCGATGGACGAAGGCGAGCGCGCCGCCTACGCCGAGGCCTTCGCGGCGGTGGCGGCGCGGCCGGCGACGGAGCGGTTCCTCGTCTCGTCGGAGTTCCTGTTCGAGCTCGCGCCGGAGCGCATCCGGGGCCTTGCCGGCGCCCTCTCCGGGCACCGCGTCCGCCTCGTGCTCTATCTCCGCGACTACCCGTCCTGGCTCGCCTCGGTCTACGCCCAGATGACGCGCAAGGGTGCCAACGTCGATGACGTCGACACGCTCGCCCGCAAGCTGATCGACCGCACGCTCGCCCGCTTTCCCGGCCAGCTCGCCGCCTGGGCCGAGGCCTTCGGCGATGCCGCGCTGCACGTGCGCACGCTCGATCCGGCCTCGCTCGAAGGCGGCGACCTCGTCGAGGACGCGCTCGCGGCCGCCGGCCTCGGTCGTGCCGTCGTGGCCGCGCACGGCGGCACGTCCGCTGCCGCCGAGGAAGAGGAACGCCGCAACGTCTCGCCGCCCTGGCACGCGATCGAGACGGTCCGCGCCGTCGCCGCGGCGCTCCGACCGTCGCTCGGGGCCGGCCGCGGCTTCGGGCAGCGCAAGGGCGAGGTCCGCCGGCTGCTGCGCGCCGTTGCCGGCTGGCAGGCGGAGATCGGCGCCGGCAACGCGCCGGTGCCCTATCTGACGCCGCAGCAGTTCGCCGAGGCGCGGCAACTGTTCGAGCGCGACGTCGCCCTCGCCAACGCCCGCATGGCGGATTTTGCGATCCCGCTCGACACCCCCGAGCCGCCGCCGCCGCGCCGGGCGACGCCCTCGATCGACCTCGTGCCGGCGGCGCAGCGCCGGGAGATCGCCGCGCGCCTCGCCGCCGATCCCTTCGTCGCCGGCCTCGCGGCCGACCTGCGCGTGAGACTTCTCAGCCGGGTCGCCGGCGGCTGAGGCGGCTACGCCGCGATCGCCGCCAGCACGCGGACGCCCTTGCGGATCTCCTCGGCGCGGATGCCGCTGAAGCCCATGACGATGCCGCGCTCGGCGATCGGCTCGAGGCAGAATTTTGCGAGCGGCACCACCGTGACGTCGCGCTCCCACGCCCGGCCGGCGAACGCCGCTTCCGACAGGCGTCCGCGCAGGAGGCCGATCGTGTGCAGGCCGGTCTCCGTCGGCACCACCTCGAGCACGCCGTCGAGGTGCTCCCTCGCGGCCTCCTGCAAGGCGGCGTGGCGCTCGGCATAGAGCTTCCGCATGCGCCGGATGTGGGTGGCGAAGTGGCCTTCGTCCATGAAGTCGGCGACGACCGCCTGCGGGTTCGACGGCACGCCGGGCGCGAACGCGCTCATCATCTTGGCGAACACCGGCACGAGCGCCGGTGGCGCCAGCACGTAGCCGAGCCGAAGCGCCGGGAACAGCGTCTTCGAGAAGGTGCCGACGTAGATCACCCGGCCGGCGACGTCGATGCTCTTAAGCGTCGGCGGCGGCCGGCCGCCGTGGCAGAACTCGCCGTCGTAGTCGTCCTCCACCACCCAGGCGTCGGCGGCGTCGGCGGCGGCGAGGAGCGCGAGGCGGCGCTGCAGGCTCATCGTGCTGCCGATCGGCTGCTGGTGCGACGGGGTGACGAAGGCGAGCCGGAAGTTCGGCGCGCGCGCGAGCCCCTCCTCGACCATCAGGCCGTCGCGGTCGACCGGCACCGGCACGAGGGCGGCGCCGGCGGCCGCGAAGCAGTTGCGCGCGCCGATCGCGCCGGGGTTCTCGAACCACACGGTGTCGCCGGGGTCGAGCAGCAGGCTGCCGACGAGCTGGAATCCGTGCTGCGCGCCGTTGACGATGAAGATCTGCTCGGCCTCGCACGAGATCGCCCGGTTGGTGCGCAGGTGCGCCGCGATCGCCCGCCGGAGCGGCAGGAAGCCGTGCGCGTCGCCGTAACCCATGACGACGTCGCGGTGGGCGCGCCAGTGCTTGGCGACGGCGCGCGACCACAGCGCCATCGGAAAGGCGTCGAAGGCCGGCATCGCCGTGGTGAAGGCGCGCGGCTCGTGCGGCAGGCGCTCGTCGAAGGCCTCCGCGCGCTCGGCGATGGCGCGCGACAGCCGCGGCGGCCTTCCCTCGGCCGGGCGCGCCGGCGCCGCTCCGGGTGCCACCGGGCGGTGCTCGAGCAGCGCCTGGCTGACATAGGTGCCGGCGCCGGTGCGCGAGACGACGAGCCCCTCCTCGGCGAGCCGCGCGAACGCCTCGATCACCGTGGTGCGCGACACGCCGACGTCGTCGGCGATCGTCCGCGTCGCCGGAAGACGGTCGCCGGCCCTGAGGCCGCCGGAGAGGATGAGCTCGCGCAGCGCGCCGGCGAGCTGCGTGCTGAGCGGCTTCGCGGCCTCGTGGTCGAGCTTCAGGGTGAGGAGCAGCGCGCCGCCGGTTTTCTTCAAGGGCTGGATCGCTCCGTTCGCGGCCGGCGCCTGCCCTCCGGAGGCGCCGGGGCGGCGCGGGCGGGGAAAGCGGACTGGTAGAATATCGAAAATGGACCTTCCGCAGCAACCATTTCGGCCCGCATTGATCGATGCGACATCCCCCGATGGTGGCCGTCGGCCGCCGGCGCCGGCCGCCCGATCCGGGCGCGCCGGGCCCTCAGGATTTGCGAGCGATGAAGATCAGATCCCTCGAGACGTTCTGCACCGAGTTCGTCGGCTTCGTCCGGGTGACGGCGGAGGACGGCTCCGAGGGCTGGGGCCAGATCTCCACCTACAACTCCGACATCACCGCGCAGGTCTTCCACCGCCAGATCGCGCCGTGGGCGCTCGGCGCCGACGCGCACGACATCGAGCGGCTGGTCGACCTCGTTCCCGAGAAGGAGCTGAAGTTTCCGGGCTCCTACCTCTTCCGCGCCATCGGCGGCCTCGACACGGCGCTGTGGGACTGGCGCGGCAAGCGCGAGGGCAAGAGCGTCTGCGCGCTTCTCGGCGGCACGCCGCGGCGCCTGCGCGCCTACGCCTCCTCGATGAAGCGCGACATCGCCCCGGCCGCCGAGGCCGAGCGGTTCCTGCGCCTGCGCGACCGGCACGGCTTTGACGCCTTCAAGTTCCGCGTCGGCGCAGAATTCGGCCACGACGTCGACGAGTGGCCGGGCCGCACCGAGGAGATCGTGCCGACCATCCGCCGCGCCCTCGGCCCGGACGCGACCCTCCTCGTCGACGGCAACAGCGGCTTCTCGCCGGCCCGCGCCATCGCGGTCGGCCGGATGCTCGAGGCGAACGGCGTCTGCCACTTCGAGGAGCCGTGCCCGTACTGGGAGCTGGAGCAGACCCGCGCGGTGAAGGAGGCGCTCGACCTCGACGTCACCGGCGGCGAGCAGGACTGCATGCTGCCGACCTGGCGCCACATGATCGAGATGGGCGCCGTCGACATCGTCCAGCCGGACGTCTGCTACCTCGGCGGCATGGTGCGCACGCTGCGCGTCGCCGGCATGGCCGCGGCTGCCGGCCTGCGCTGCACGCCGCACAGCGCCAACCTCTCGATGGTGACGCTGTTCACCATGCACCTGCTCGGCGCCATCCCGAACGCCGGCGACTACCTCGAATTCTCGATCGAGGGCGAGGACTACTATCCCTGGCAGGACGGCCTGTTCCGCAACGCGCCCTACGACGTGACCGACGGCCATGTCACCATCCCCGACGCGCCGGGCTGGGGCGTCGAGATCGAGCCGGCCTGGCTCGCGCGCGCCACCTACCAGAAGAGCGAGCGCGCCTGAGATGGACGCCGCCCTCGCCGCCCTCGCCGCGGACGCCCTTGCGGGGCGGCTGCCCGCCCTGCCCGACCGGCACTTCATCGATGGCGTCTTCGTCGCCGCCCGCTCCGGCCGGACGATGCCGTCCTTCGACCCCGGCAGCGGCCGCGCCTTCCTCGACTTCGCCGCCGGCGACGCCGACGACGTGAGCGACGCCGTGGCGGCCGCCTCCGCCGCCTTCGCCGGCCCGTGGCGCGACACGAAGCCGGCCGAGCGCGGCCGCATCCTCGCCCGCGCCGCCGCGCTCGTCCGCGAGAACGCCGCCCGGCTCGCCGTTGCCGAAAGCCTCGACTGCGGCAAGCCGGTCGGCGAGGCGCTGGGCGACGTCAACGGCGCCGCGCGCGCCTTCGAGTACTACGCCGGCGCCGCCGACAAGCTCGAAGGCGCCAGCATCCCGCTCGGGCGCAACCACCTCGCCTTCACGGTCAACGAGCCGGTCGGCGTCACCGCCCACATCGTGCCGTGGAACTACCCGATCTCGACGACGGCGCGCAGCCTCGCCCCGGCGCTCGCCGCCGGCTGCACCGCCGTCGTCAAGCCGGCCGAGCAGACGCCGGTCAGCGCCCTGATGCTCGCCGCGCTCCTCAAGGACGCGGGCCTGCCCGACGGCGTCGTCAACGTCGTCACCGGCACCGGCGCCGCGGCCGGGGCGCCGCTCGTCGCCCACCCGGCGGTCCGCCACGTCACCTTCACCGGCTCGGGGCCGACCGGTGCCCGCGTCATGCAGGCGGCGGCGGAGAACGTCACAAGCGTCACCCTGGAACTCGGCGGCAAGTCGCCGGTGGTGGTGTTGGCCGACTGCGACGTCGACGCCGCCCTCGAAGGCGTGCTCGGCGCGATCTTCGAGAACGCCGGGCAGATCTGCTCGGCCGGCTCGCGCCTCGTCATCGAGCGGCCGCTGCACGCGACCTTCCTGGAGCGCCTCGTCGCCCGCGCCCGCGCGCTCTCGATCGGCCACGGGCTGCGCAACCCGCAGGTCGGGCCGCTCAACTCCGCCCAGCACCTCGCCAAGGTCGTCGCCTACGTCGACGACGCCCGCGCCCGCGGCCTCGACATCGTCGCCGGCGGCCGCGTCACCACCGATCCCGCGACCGGCCTCGGCTGGTTCTTCGAGCCGACCATCCTCGACGGCGTCCGCCCCGACGACCGCATCGTCCAGGAGGAGATCTTCGGCCCGGTCCTCGCCGTGCAGGTGGTCGATGGCTTCGAGGAGGCGCTCGCCGCCGCCAACGGCACCCGCTACGGCCTCGTCGCCGGCATCTACACCCGCGACTTCTCCAAGGCGATGCGGCTCGCACGCGACATCGACGCCGGCCAGATCTACATCAACGAGTACTTCGCCGGCGGCGTCGAGGTGCCGTTCGGCGGCAACCGGCTCTCCGGCTTCGGCCGCGAGAAGGGCCTCGCGGCGCTCGCCAGCTACTGCAAGGTGAAGAGCGTCGCGGCGCGACTCTGAGCGTGCCGCGCCGGCCGGAATGCGGCATCCTCCGCCGGCGGCCGGCCAATCCGAGGATCCCCGTGAGCGACAAGCTGTTCAGCGACGACTTCAACCCCGAGCCCTACTGGTGGGAGCGGGTCCCGCGGCCCGACCTCGGCGCGGCGCCGCCGCCGGCCAAGGCCGACGTCGTCGTCATCGGCTCGGGCTACACCGGCCTCAACGCGGCGATCGAGACGGCCCGCGGCGGCCGCGCCACCGTGGTGCTCGACGCCGAGGCGGCCGGCTTCGGCTGCAGCACCCGCAACGGCGGCCAGATCTCGACCAGCGTCAAGCCGGAGCTCGGCGAGCTCACCCGCCGTTACGGCCGCGAGCGCGGCGCGGCGGTCCTGCGCGAGGGCCACGACGCCCTCGCCTGGATCGGCGACTTCATCCGCCGCGAGGCGATCGACTGCGACTTCGCCGTCGTCGGCCGCTTCCACGCCGCCCACAACGCCGCCGCCTACGAGGAGCTGGCGCGCGACGTCGAGGGCGTCTCGGCCGAGTTCCCGACCGACGCCTACGTGGTGCCGCGCGCCGAGCAGCGGCACGCCATCGGCACCGACGGCTACCACGGCGGGGCGATCTTCCCCCGCCATGCCTCGCTCGATCCCGGCCGCTACCACCAGGGCCTGCTCGACCGAGCGCGCGCCGCAGGCGCCGTCGTCGTGCCGTACTGCCCAGCGACGGCGATCCGCCGCGAGGTGGGCGGCTTCGAGGTGACGACACCGCGCGGCATCGTCCGCGCCCGCGACGTCGTCATCGCCACCAACGGCTACACCGGGCCGCTGACGCCGTGGCTGCGCCGCCGAGTGATCCCGATCGGCAGCTACATCATCGCCACCGAGGACCTCGGCCCGGAGCGGATGGCCGAGGTCATTCCCGAGAACCGCATCGTCAGCGACACCCGCCGGGTGGTCTACTACTACCGCGCCTCGCCGGACGGCCGGCGGATGCTGTTCGGCGGCCGCGTCTCGGCCGACGAGACCGATCCGAGGATCAGCGGCCCGCGCCTGCACGCCGAGATGGCGCGGCTCTTCCCGCAGCTCGCGCGGACGAAGATCAGCCACTCCTGGGCCGGCACCGTCGCCTACACCTTCGACGAGCTCGCCCACGCCGGGCAGAACGACGGCCTCTACTTCGCCATGGGCTACTGCGGCTCCGGCGTGTCGATGGCGAGCTATCTCGGCATGCGCATCGGCCAGCAGGTGCTCGGCCGACCGGAGGGGCGAACCGCCTTCGACGCCGTGCCGTTCCCGACCCGGCCGTTCTACACCGGGCGGCCGTGGTTCCTCGGCGCGGCGGTCGCCTACTACCGCTGGCGCGACGGCCTGGGCGGCTGAACGGTCGGCGCGAGCGCCGAATTGGTATCGGACATTGTCGAGAATGGACCTTACGTCCAGACCATTCCGAACTTCTCATGGTGCCCACGGTGCGCATCCGCCCGAGGGGACCCGGCGGACGCACCAGCCTTTGTGATCACGTCCGCCGCACGCTCCGGCCGTCGATCCGCCGGGTGTGCCGCACGGAGGGAGGAACGTCACGATGACACGCGTCCGCGCCACGCTCTTGTCCGCCACCGCGCTCGCCATGCTGGCGCTGTCGCCGGCGGCCAACGCCGAGACCCTGCGCCTGCTCACCTGGGGCGGCTACGCCCCGGACAAGGTCGTCCAGATGTTCGAGGAGAAGTATCCCGACATCGACGTCGAGGTGACGCTCTCCAACAACGAGGAGATGGTCGCGAAGCTCCGCGCCACCGGCGGCGCCGGCTACGACCTCGCCCAGCCGAGCCACGACCGCATCTTCTCGGTGCAGAAGGAGTACGGCATCTACAAGCCGCTCGACCTGTCGAAGATCAACACCGACGGCATGGACCCGAAGCTGCTCGACGGCGTGAAGGCCAACACCACGATCGACGGCGCGGTCTACGCGGTGCCGCACCAGTGGGGCACCTCCGGCCTGATGGCCGACAAGTCGAAGGCCCCGGACATCAAGAGCTGGGCCGACCTCTGCGATCCGAAGTACAAGGGCAAGACCTCGATGCGCCTCCGGCGCACCATCCTGCTCGGCACGGCCTTCGCCATGGGCGAGAACCCGTTCGAGGCCTACGGCGACCTCGCCAAGTACCAGCAGATCCTCGACAAGGTCACCGAGAAGCTGATCGCCTGCAAGGACAACGTGAAGGTCTACTGGCAAGGCGGCGACGACCTCGCCAACCTGATGCTCTCCGGCGAGATCGTCGCCTCCGAGACGTGGGACTCGACCGCCTTCAAGCTCTACAACCAGAACAACAACATCGTCTTCGTGCCGCCGGAGACCGGGGCGCTGGCGTGGATCGACACCTTCACCATCCCGAGCAAGGGTGAGGCCGACGACGCCGCCTACAAGTGGATCAACTTCGTCATGCAGCCCGAGATCGTGACGATGATGTCGGAGAGCACGGGCGCGGTGTCGGCGGCCAAGAACGGCGCCGACCTCCTGCCGGCCGACAAGAAGGCGGCCGTCGCCGCCGCCTTCACGCCGGCGGACATCGCCAACCTGAAGTTCTTCGCCAACATCCCGCCCGGCGTCGAGGACATGGAAGGCAAGGCGCTCGAGCGCATCAAGGCCGCGACCTCGAACTGACCCGAGCGGCGAGCAACGGGAGGGGCGCTCGCCGCCCCTCCCTCGACCACGACAGGCCGTGAGCGTCGACATGGATGGGCGTCGATCTTGAGCAGCTATGACCTCGAGTGCCTGAACGTCTCCAAGCGCTTCGGCGCCTTCACGGCCGTCGACGACGTGTCGTTCGAGATCCCGAGCGGCTCGTTCTTTTCGATCCTCGGGCCGTCGGGCTGCGGCAAGACCACCCTGATGCGCATGATCGCCGGCTTCGAGGAGCCGGCGGCGGGCGACATCCGCATCAAGGGCAAGTCGGTGATCGGCACGCCGCCGAACCGCCGCAACGTCAAGATGGTGTTCCAGCACCTCGCCCTGTTCCCGATGATGAACGTCGCCGAGAACATCGCCTACGGCCTGCGCTGCCGCGGCGCCCCGAAGGCCGAGATCACCCGGCGCGTCGGCGACGTGCTGGAGCGGATCGGCCTGCCGGGCGTCGGCGCCAAGGAGGTCAACCAGCTCTCCGGCGGCCAGAAGCAGCGCATCGCCATCGCCCGCTGCATGGTGCTCGAGCCGGACGTGCTGTTGCTCGACGAGCCGCTCGGCGCGCTCGACCTCAAGCTCCGCGAGCGCATGAAGATCGAGCTGAAGCTCCTGCAGCACCAGTTCGACACCACCTTCGTCTACATCACCCACGACCAGTCCGAAGCGCTCGTCATGTCCGACCGCGTGGCGGTGATGAACGCCGGCCGCTTCGAGCAGATCGGCGCGCCGCAGGAGCTCTACCATTCCCCCGCGACCGCCTTCGTCGCCGGCTTCGTCGGCGACAGCAACCGCTGGGAGGGCCGCGTCACCGCCGCCGACGGCAGCGGGGCGCGGGTCGAGACGGCCGGCGGCGGCGCGTTCCTGTGCGCGGCCGGTCCGGCGCTCAACGTCGGCGACGCCGCCGAGGTGTTCGTCAGGCCGGAGACGGTCGCCCTCGTCCGCCCCGGCGAGCCGGCCGGCGCCGACGACGGCAACCGCCTGGAGGGCACCATCGACAGCCTCCTCTTCAACGGCGCGGCGAGCCGCGTGCTGGTCCGGATGGGCGACGGCGGGCTGATCGAGGCGAACTATCCGGCCGCGGGCTCGGCGGTCGACCTCACGCCCGGCGCGGCCGTGGCGCTCGTCTGGCCGCGCGCGCAGACGCGCTGCTTCCCGCGGAAGGGCTGAGGCGATGTCCGGCAAGGACGCCCGGCGCCTGTCGCTGTTCCTGCTGCTGGCGCCGTTCGTGCTCTGGATCCTGCTCCTCATCGTGCTGCCGCACGTCGGCATCGGCTACCTGTCGCTGCGCGAGAAGGTGGCGCCGCGCGTCTACACCTTCGGCTTTGGCAACTACGCCGACTTCATCCGCGAGCCGATCTACTGGAACACCCTGCTGCGCACCGCGGTGATGTCGCTCCTGGTGACGGCGCTCACCCTCGTGATCGCCTTCCCGGTCGCCTACTACATCGCCAAGGTCGCCCGGCACCGGAGCCGCGCGGCGCTGTTCCTGCTCTGCCTGATCCCGCTCTGGGTGAGCGACCTCGTGCGCGCCTTCGGCTGGATCGTGCTCCTGCGCGAGACCGGCGTCGTCTCGGCCGCCCTGCAGTGGACCGGTCTCGCCGCCGGCCCGGTCGAGCTCCTCTACAACGACGCGACCGTCGTCGTCGGGCTCGTCTACACCGTCGTGCTGTTCATGATCGTGCCGATCGTCTCGACGCTCGACGGCATGGACGACAGCCTGACCGAGGCCGGCTACAACCTCGGCGGCAGCCGCCTGACGGTGCTCCGGCGGATCATCGTGCCCTACGCGATGCCGGGCATCGTCGCCGGCTGCATCGTCGTCTTCATGCTCACCGCCGGCAGCTACCTGACGCCGATCCTGCTCGGCGGCAAGAACAGCATGTGGTTCACCGAGCAGATCTACGACCAGTTCATCACCCGCTACAACTGGGAGTCGGGGGCGACCTTCGGCGTCGTCCTGCTCGCCTTCACCTCGTTCGTCGTCTGGCTCGGCCTGAAACTCAGCGGCCAGAACCTCTCGACGACGATCGCGCGGAGCTAGGGACAATGGCCGCCGCCCCGCGCAACGGCTTGCTGACGTGGACCTACCGCGCCTACGTCGCGGCGTTCTTCGTCTACCTCGCCGCCCCGCTCGCCGCCGCGGCGGTGTTCGCCTTCAACGACTCGCTGTTCCCGGCGCTGCCGTGGAACGGCTTCACCCTCGACTGGTTCTTCAGCGACACCGAACCGATGCTCGGCCTCTTCCACGACCGCCGGCTGCTGCAGGGCCTCTACAACTCGTTCTTCATCGGCATCATCGTCTCCGTGCTCGCCGTCGCCGTCGGCACCAGCAACGCCTTCCTGTTCGAGCGCCGCCAGTTTCCCGGCAAGCAGGCGCTCTACGTGCTGATGATCGTGCCGCTCGTCATTCCGGGCGTCATCCTCGGCATCTCGATCCTCGTCTTCGCCAGCATGCTGGCGAACGCCGCCGAGACGAAGCTCGGCCTCCAACTCCCCTTCCTGCGGCCGGGAACCTTCCTCGTCGTGATGGGGCAGTTCTCGTTCCTCGTCACCATCACCACCCTCGTCATCGCCGCGCGGCTCCGAAAATTCGACGTGGCGCTCGAGGAGGCGGCCTTCAATCTCGGCGCGAGCCGCCTCAGGGTGCTCCTGACCATCACCCTGCCCTTCCTGAAGCCGGCGCTGATCGCCGGCGGCCTCGTCGCCTTCCTGGTGTCGTTCGAGAACTTCAACACGACGCTGATGCTGGTCGGCTCGGACTCGCCGCTCACCATCACCATGTACGACCGCATGGCGAAGTCCGGCTCGACGCCGGTGCTGAACGCCGTGTCCTTCCTGCTCATCCTCGGCTCCGGCGCGCTGGCGCTCATCAGCGTGCTGCTGCAGCGCGAGCGCCCGGCGACGGCGCCCGCGCCGGCCGACGGCTGAGCCCCCGAAACCTCCGAGACCGATCATGGCGGCGTTCGACTACATCATCGTCGGGGCGGGCTCCGCCGGCTGCGTGCTGGCCGACCGGCTGACCGCGAGCGGCCGGCACCGCGTGCTCCTCATCGAGGCCGGCGGCAGCGACGACCGCTTCTGGATCAGGACGCCGATCGGCTACGGCAAGACGTTCTTCGACCCCCGCGTCAACTGGATGTACCGCACCCTGCCCGACCCCGGCACGGACGGCCGGGTCAGCTACTGGCCGCGCGGCAAGGTGCTCGGCGGCTCCTCGTCGATCAACGCGATGGTCTACATCCGCGGCCAGCGCGGCGACTTCGACGACTGGGCGGCGGCCGGCAACCCCGGCTGGGGCTGGGCCGACGTGCTGCCCTACTTCAAGCGGATGGAGGCGAACGCCTTCGGCGCCAGCGACCTGCACGGCGACGACGGGCCGATGGCGGTCGCCGACGCCTCGCGCGACATGCATCCGCTCTGCCAAGTCTACCTCGACGGCTGCCGGGCGGTCGGCGTGCCGGTCGTCCGCGACCTCAACGGCCCCGAGGCCGAGTGCGCCGGGCTCTACCAGATCACCACCCGCAACGGCCGCCGCGAGTCGACGGCGACCGCCTACCTGCGCCCGGCGATGCGGCGCGCCAACCTCCGCGTCGTCACCGGCGCGCAGGTGACGCGCATCCTGTTCGAGGGCCGCCGCGCCGTCGGCGTCGCCTACCAGGCGGCCGGCCGCCTCGAGGAGGCGCGGGCCGGGCGCGAGGTGATCCTGTCGGCCGGCGCAGTGAACTCGCCGCAGCTTCTGCAGCTCTCCGGCGTCGGCCCGGCCGCCCTCCTCGCCCGGCACGGCATCGCCGTCGTCGCCGACAGCCCGGCGGTCGGCCGCAATTTGCAGGACCACCTCGGCATCGACTTCCTCTACCGCTCGCGGCGGCCGACGCTGAACCAGGAGCTCGGCCCCTGGTGGGGCAAGCTGTGGGCCGGCATGCGCTACGTCCTCGCCCGCCGCGGGCCGCTGTCGCTCTCGGTCAACCAGGGCGGCGGCTTCGTGCGCGGCCGGCCGGGGCTCGACCGGCCGAACCTGCAGCTCTACTTCTCGCCGGTCAGCTACATCCGCGCCCCGCCGGGCAAGCGGCCGCTGATGAGCCCCGACCCCTATCCGGGCTTCCTGCTCGGCTACTCCGCCTGCCGGCCGACGAGCCGCGGCTTCCTCGAGATCGCGAGCGCCGACCCGTTCCAGCCGCCGGCGATCCACCCCTGCTACCTCGCCACCGACGGCGACATCGAGGACATGCTCGATGGCAGCCGCCTGATGCGCCGCATCGCCGGGACGCCGGCGATGGCCGCGATCATCGAGGAGGAGCTGAAGCCCGGCGCCGCCGTGCAGTCGCGCGAGGCGCTCGTCGCCGACATCCGGGCGCGCTGCTCGACGGTGTTCCACCAGAGCTGCACCTGCGCCATGGGGCCCGACCCGCGGACGGCGGTCGTCGACCACCGCCTGAAGGCGCACGGCCTCGACGGCCTGCGCATCGCCGACGCCTCGGTGTTCCCGTCCGTCACCTCCGGCAACACCAACGCCCCGACGATCATGGTCGCCGAGAAGGCGGCGGACATGGTGCTGGCGGAGGGGTGAGCGGGGGGCGGGCGGAGGGTGCACCGGCCTAACCCTCTTGCGCGCACCTCTCGGCCGCGTCCCCGAGCCCCTACCCCTCCGATGGTCATCCCCACCCACCACCTCTCGATGGTGATCCCACGCCCATCCCCCCTCGATGGTCATCCCCGGACTTGTTCCGGGGACCCATTGCCGGGTGCGGCGGCCTATGCCGTGGGATCGTCGAGCGGCATAGGCCGCGGGCGGTGCCAATGGGTCCCCGGGACGAGCCCGGGGATGACCGTGGGGTGGGGTTGCGCGATCCTCAGCGTGACGCGGTTCAGGCGCCCCGGCGGTAGAGCTCGCGCTGAGCCGCGTTCAGCGACAGCGGGTTCCAGTCGCGCTCCCGCTTCGACGCCGGGAAGTGCTTGCGCCGGTGGCCGAACTCATAGAACAGCGTCCCGTGGAGTCCCATCGCGTCCCGCTTCTCGATCGGCCGCTTCCAGATCGCCTCCAGCGCCGACGTGCACCCCTCGTCGAGGTCCTCGGCGAACTGGATGTCCTGCTCCTCGGCCGGAAAGAGGAGGGCGAATTCGGCGTCGGTCGCCTGAAAGATGCTGAACGTGCAGTTGTCTGCACCGTCGACAATCTGGATATTCTTCACGAAAGTCGCTCCTGCCGCATCCATGCTGCACCATCCTCGGCGTTGCGGCAACCTCCGGTTCGCCGTTCACCACCACCCCTCGCGAGGCCCCCGTGACCAAGCCCCCGGCCCTCTTCACCATCGGCTACGAGCAGGCGACCGTGCCGTCGGTGATGGACGCGCTCGCCGGCGCCGGGGTCGCGCTCCTGGTCGACGTGCGCGCGGTGGCGGCGTCGCGGCGGCCGGGCTTCTCGAAGCGCCAGCTCGCCGCCGGGCTCGACGAGCGCGGCATCGGCTACCTGCACCTGCGCGGGCTCGGCACCCCGGCCGACGGTCGCCTCGCCGCCCGCCAGGGCCGCCACGCCGACATGCAGCGGATCTTCGCCGAGCACATGGCGACGGCGGGCGCGCAGGCCGAGCTCGGCGAGCTCGTCGACATCGTCCGCGGCGGCCGCCCGGTGTGCCTGCTCTGCTTCGAGCGCCACCCGGAGCACTGCCACCGCAATATCCTCGCCGGCCTCGTCTGCGAGGCGGTCGGCGGCGCCCCGGAGCACCTCTACGGCGCGCCGGTGTGATGTCGGGGCCCCCGCGCTAGCCGGCCGCCGGCTCGAACACGTCTAGCGGCGCGTCGAGGCCGCGGACGCGGTGGGCGCCGAGGGTGCGGAACGGGGTGTCGGCGACCGCGCCGGCGAACACGTCCGAAACGAGGAGCGGCTTGCCGAGGATGCTGCAGAGGCCGGAGAGCCGCGAGACGACGTTGACGTCGCGGCCGACCACCGTGAAGTCGAGCCGGTCGATCGCGCCGACGTTGCCGTAGGCCACCTCGCCGTGGTGCAGCGCGATGCCGAAGCGCACCGGCGCGCCGTTCGCCTCGAGGCTGACGCCGGCGGCGAGCGCCGCCTCGGCGGCCCGGAGCGCCCGCGCGCAGGCCTCGGCCGGGCCACCCTCGACGCCGTCTTCGAAGATCGCCAGAAGCCCGTCGCCGATGAACTTCAGCACCTCGCCGCCCTCGGCCGTGACCGCCGGGACGAGGATGTCGAAGTAGCGGTTGAGCACGTCGGCGGTCTCCTCCGGACGCAGCTTGGTCGAGAGCGCCGTGAAGCCGCGCAGGTCGCCGAACATCAGCGCCGCCTTGATGCGGGTCACCTCGCCGCGGTGCACGGTGCCGCGCACGATCTGCTCGGCCGGCCCGCGCCCGACATAGGTCGCCAGCACCTCGCGCAGCACCCGGTGATAGGTGCGGATCTCCAGCACCGCCGAGAGCGCCGGCATCAGCCGGTCGATGAACGCCATCGCCTCGGACGTGAAGCCCTCGTCGTCCTTGCTCGCGAACGTCACCGCGTTGACGGCGCCGTCGGCGAAGAACAGCGGCACGGCGGCGTAGTGCCTGTAGCCGTCGGCCTTCAGCTCCGGCACGATGCCGAAGGCGTCGTCCGGGGTCTCGGCGAGATCGATCACGAGCGGCTTGCCGGTGGTCTGGATCACCCGGAAGGGGCTGCGCTGGTAGAAGCCGGAGTCGCGGTCCACATAGTCGAAGGTGCGGAAGCTCAGCGGCTCGCCGGGCCGCCACGACACGGCGACCGCGAGCACGCTCGACGACAGCACCCGCAGCGACACCACCATCCGGTCGATCGGCACGCCGGCGGCGCGCAGCCGCCAGGCGAAGCTGTCGACCATCGCCGTGAACACGAGGTCGCGCCCGTCGGTCAGGAGCCAGTCGGAGATGGCGGCGGCGGCGGCGGGCGTTCGGATCGGCATCGGGCGCTTTCTCGCGAAGGGAGCGCGACCCGGGGCGGCGGGCGGCGATCGGTTTCGACCATCTAGGAATCGACGGCCGCAGCGCAAGGGCGGCCGCGCCGCGGTGCGGCGAAATTCAACGTGACCGGACGCCGGCCGCGCCGGGCGCTATGATCGGCCGGCGAACACGAGGAGGGCACATGGCCAGCGGCGGCGGAGATCACGGCGGCTTCTATGCCGGCGTGCCGGTGTTCGACGGCTTCGACCGGATCATGGATCCGGCCGTCTACGCCCCCTTGCCCGACGACTGGGTCCTCGGGCTCACCGACGTGGTGCGCTCGACGGCGGCGATCGGCGCCGGGCGCTACCGGGCGGTCAACACCGCCGGCGCGGCCGCCATCGCCGCGGTGTCGAACGCCCTCGGCGACCTCGCCTTCCCGTTCGCCTTCGGCGGCGACGGGGCGAGCTTCGCCGTGCCGCCGGTCAAGGAGGAGATCGTCCGCCGCGCCCTCGCGGCGACCGTCGCGTGGGTGCGCGACGAGCTCGACCTCGAGCTCCGCGCCGCGGTGGTGCCGGTGGCGGCGGCACGGGCGGCGGGGTTCGACGTGCGCGTCGGCCGCTTCGCAGCCTCCCCCAACGTGACCTACGCGATGTTCTCCGGCGGCGGCCTCGCCTGGGCCGAGCGGCAGCTCAAGGAGGGGCGCTTCCGCGTCGAGCCCGGCGCGTCGGGCGACCGGCCGGACCTCAGCGGCCTCTCCTGCCGCTTCGCCGAGATGCCTGCGGAGCGCGGCATCGTCGTCTCGCTGATCGTCACGCCGGCCGCGGGCGTCGACGAGGCGCGCTTCCGCGCCCTCGTCGAGGAGATCCTCGCCACGTGCGACGCCGGCGGCGGCGCCGCGCGGCCGATCCCGGTGGGCGGCCCGATCGTGCAGTGGCCGCCGCCGAGCTTCGAGCTCGAGGTGCGCGCCCGCCGTCCCAAGGGTGGCTCGCTCCTCGTGCAGAGGCTGAAGACAGGGATCGTAACCCTGTTCGCCTATGTCATTTTCCGTTTTCGGCTGGTGGTCGGCAAGTTCGACCCGAAGCGCTACGTCGGCGAGCTCGTGGAGAACTCCGACTTCCGCAAGTTCGACGACGGTCTGCGGATGACGATCGACTGCCCGCCCGCCCTCGCCGACCGCCTGGAGGCGCGGCTGAAGCGGGCCGAGGCGGACGGCGTCGCCCGCTACGGCCTGCACCGCCAGGCGGCCGCGGTGCTGACCTGCTTCGTGCCCTCGCCGTTCGCCGCCGACCACGTCCACTTCGTCGACGGCGCCGCCGGCGGCTATGCGGCCGCCGCCGCCGCGCTGAAGGCCGGCTGACCGGCGCCGGTCGGCCCCGCATCGGACAAAGAAAAAGGGCCGCTCGCGAGGCGAACGGCCCAAGTCTAGGGAGGAAACGCCCAAGGAGGGCTGCGACGGGCAAGGCCACATCGCACTGCACAAACTAATGATGCAGTGCACCAATGTCAAGTCCCCTCGTCGATCGAGCCTCCTGCAGGCCTGGCGCGGGCGGCAGCGAAGCCCCAGAAGCCGCCGTTTGCCGCCGCTTCTGCCGCCGATGCGCCTTGACGGCGGTCGGCCGGTCCGCGATGCCTTCCGGATCCGGGAACCCGCACGGCCGCCGAATCGATGCCACGCTCCTCCGCCGCCGTCGCCCGTCCGCCCGCCCGCGCCTCGGCGGTCGGCGCCTGGATCCTGTTCGACTGGGCGGCGCAGCCGTTCTTCACCCTCGTCGCCACCTTCGTCTTCGGCCCCTACTTCGCCACCCGCCTCGCCGGCAGCGACGTCGCGGGCCAGGCGGCGTGGGGCTACGCCACCGCCGCGGCGGGCCTCGTCATCGCGTTGCTGTCGCCGCTGCTCGGCGCCGTCGCCGATGCCGCCGGCGCGCGGAAACGCTGGATCTTCGGCTTCTCGATCCTGCTCGTCGCCGGCACCGCGTCGCTGTGGTGGGCGGCCCCCGGCAGCCCGCACGGGGTGGCGATCGCCCTCGCCGGCTTCGTCGTCGCCGCCATCGGCGTCGAGTTCGCCACGGTGTTCAACAACGCCATGCTGCCCGGCCTCGTGCGGCCGGCCCGGCTCGGCCGCCTGTCCGGCGACGGCTGGGCGGCGGGCTACGTCTCCGGCCTCGTCTGCATCCTGATCGCCTTCGGCTTCCTGATCGCCTCGCCCGAGAGCGGCCTCACGCTGTTCGGCACGCCGCCGGTCTTCGGGCTCGATCCCGCCGCCTTCGAGGGCGAGCGGCTCACCGGCCCGTTCACCGCCGTCTGGTACGCGGTGTTCGTGCTGCCGATGTTCCTGCTGGTGCCCGACCTGCCGGCCCGCGCAGGCCTCGCGCGCGCCGTCCGCGCGGGCTTCGCCGACCTCGCCGCGGCCGTCGAGCGGCTGCCGCGCGACCGCCGCCTCGTCGGCTTCCTCGTCGCGCACATGGTCTATACCGACGGCCTTGCGGCGCTGTTCGCCTTCGGCGGCATCTACGCGGCGGCGCGGTTCGAATGGGGGGCGACCGAGATCGGCCTGTTCGGCATCCTCATCATGCTCGCCGGCGCCGTCGGCACCTTCCTCGGCGGCCGGCTTGACGACCGCTTCGGCTCGCGCCCGATCATCGTCGCCGCGCTGCTCGCGCTCGTCGCCGCGGGCGTCGGGTTGCTGTCGGTCGGCCCGGGATACGTGCTGTTCGTGGTCGACGTCGCGCCGCCGGCGGCGGGCGACGGCCTGTTCGGCTCCTTCGCCGAAAAGTTCTACCTGGCGCTCGGCGTCGCCATCGGCCTCGGCATGGGGCCGCTGCAGGCCTCCTCGCGCTCCTTCGTCGCCCAGCTCGCGCCGCGCGGTGCGGTGACGCGGACCTTCGGGCTGTTCGCGCTCTCCGGCAAGGTGACGAGCTTCCTCGCGCCGGCGGCGGTCGCCACCGTCACGGCGTGGACCGGCTCGACGCGGCTCGGCGTCGCCACCATACTCGCCTTCTTCATCGTCGGCGCCGTGCTGATGATGCTGTTGCCGCGCGAGGCCGCGCCGGACGGGCGGCGGTGAGGCCGGTCTTCCGCTTCGCGCCGAGCCCGAACGGCCGGCTGCACCTCGGCCACGCCCTCTCCGCGCTCCTCAACGCCGACCTCGCCCGCGCCGCCGGCGGGCGCCTGCTGCTGCGCCTCGAGGACATCGACACCACGCGCTGCACGCCGGCCTTCGAGGCGGCGATCCTCGAGGACCTCGCCTGGCTCGGCATCGACTGGGAGGAGCCGGTCCGCCGCCAGTCCGAGCACTTCGACGACTATCGCGCCGCCCTCGCCCGCCTCGCCGGCATGGGCCTCCTCGCCGCGAGCCACGCCACCCGGCGCGAGATCGCCGCCGCGGCGGAGGCGGCCGCCGTCGCCGGCCGGCCCTGGCCCGCCGACCCGGACGGCGCGCCGTACTTTCCGGGCGACGTGGCGATCCTCTCCGCGGGCGAGATCGCCCGGCGCCGCGCGGGCGGTGCGCCGGCGGCCGAGCGGCTCGCCATAGCCGCCGCGCTCGCCCGCCTCGCGGAGCCGCTCGACTGGCTGGAGACCGGCGCCGGCCCGGCCGGCGAAACGGGGCGCGTCGCCGCCCGGCCGGAGGCCTGGGGCGACGTCGTGCTCGCCCGCAAGGAGGTGCCGACGAGCTACCACCTCGCGGTCGTCGTCGACGACGCGCTGCAGGGCGTCACCCACGTCGTGCGCGGCCGCGACCTCTTCCACGCGACGAGCGTCCACCGCCTGCTGCAGGCGCTGCTCGGGCTGCCGGCGCCCGCCTACCACCACCACCGGCTGGTCACCGACGCGGCCGGCCGCAAGCTCGCGAAGTCGAGCCGCGACACCGCCCTCGCCGACCTGCGCGCCGCCGGGGCGACGCCGGCCGACATCCGCCGCCTGGTCGGCCTGCCGCCGGCCTGACCCGGTGCGCCGGCCATCGCGACGAGCGCTGCTCCGCAGGCGACCGATCCTGTACGCTCGGTGCCGACCCCCTCGCCTCCCCGCGACCAGGACGATCCGGACATGGCCACGCCGCCCCGCTTCCTCGGCCTCCCCGAGCGCCTCGCCGACGGCGGCACGCCGCGCGCGGTGATCTTCGGCGCCGGCCACGGCACTCCCTATCCGGGCCAGGACGGCGGCGGCCATGCCGCGGCCGCCGCCGCCATCCGCGCGGCGAGCCAGGAGGACGCCGGGCTCCTCGATCACTGGGACTTCGATCTCGGCGGCCCACTCTTCGACGTCGGGCCGGTCAGTTGCGTCGACGCCGGCGACGTCCCGACCACCCTCGGCGACAGGGCCGGCAACCGCGCCCGGATCGAGGCGCGGACGCGCGAGATCCTGGCGATGCCGGCCGTGCCGATCCTCCTCGGCGGCGACGATTCCGTGCCCATTCCATTCCTCGCCGGCTTCGCGGAGCACGGGCCGGTGTGGATCCTGCAGATCGACGCCCACATCGACTGGCGCGACGAGGTGCACGGCGAGCAATACGGCTATTCGAGCCCGATGCGCCGGGCGAGCGAGATGGCGCACGTCGCCGGCATCGTGCAGGTCGGCATCCGCAGCGTCGGCAGCGCCCGCCGCGCCGAGGTCGAGGCGGCGCGGCACTACGGCAGCCGCATCGTGACCGCCCGCGAGGTCCACGCCCACGGCGTCGAGGCCGCGCTCCGGCATATCCCGGACGGCGCGCGGGTCGTCGTCACGCTGGACTGCGACGGCCTCGATCCCGGCGTCATGCCGGGGGTGGCGGCGCGCACGCCCGGCAGCCTCTCCTACACGCAGGCGATCGACCTCGTCGCCGGCCTCGGCGGGCGGGCTAGGATCGCCGGCTTCGACCTCGTCGAGCTCTACCCGCCCGCCGACATCGACGGCCTGTCGGCCCTGACGGCGGCGCGCCTCGTCGTCAACGCGATCGGCGCCATCGTCCGGCAGGGCTGAGACCCGGCGCCCGCTCGCGGCGCGGCGCGGTCACTACCCGTACGCCCCGGTGATCAGCATCCAGCCGGTGATGGTGAACACCGCCGCGATCGTCGACAGCGTGATGCCGTTCGAGGCGAGGCCGTGGCCGACGCCGAAGCGGGTCGCGAACAGGTAGGCGTTGACGCCGGTCGGGCACGCGGCGAGCGTCGTCGCGACCGCCGTCCACAAGGGCGGCAGCCCCGCCACCCGCGTCGCCATCAGGAACACCACCGCCGGCATCACCACCACCTTGAGGCTCGCCATGGCGAGCCCGCCGGCGAGGTTGTCGCGGATGCCGTAGCGCTTCAGCCCGAGCCCCATCGAGAACAGCGCGCAGGCGATGGCGCTGTCGGCGAGCTGGTCGACGATCGCCTTCGGCACGCCGCCGAGGCCGATGCCGGTGACGTTGAGCACGAGGCCAGTGGCGATGCCGATGATCAGCGGGTTGCGCACGAGGTTCTTGGCGATCCGCCGCGCGAGAACGACGGGATGGACGGCGCCGCCGCGCTCGCGGCTCTCGATGCGCTCGAACAGGATCGCCGAGGCGGTCGCCATCACCGGCAGGTGCACCGAGACGAGGAGGAGCAGCGGCACCGCGCCCGCCTCGCCGTAGGCGGTGTAGACGATCGGGATGCCGAGCAGCACGAGGTTGGAGAAGGCGGCCGTCAGCCCGCCGATCACCGCCACCTTCTCGTCCTGGCGGAAGGCCCGCCGCACCAGGAGGTGCCCGGCGGTCCAGACGACGGCGACGCCGGTGAAGTAGGTGAGCCAGAACGGCCAGGGCGAAAGGTCCGGCAGGCTCGCCCGCGCCACCGAGCGCATCAAGAGCAGCGGCAGCCCGATCGCGAAGACGAAGCTCGCGAGCCCCTCGCCGACGCTGTCGGGCAGGAGGCGCAGCCGCCCGGCCGCGAAGCCGACGGCGATCAGGCCGAAGGTCGGCAGGATCATCGCCAGGAGGTCGGCGATCCCCATCGGTTCCTATTCCGCCGGCGCGTCCGCTCCGATCGCGTGCAGCCGTGCCCCCTCGCGCTTCAGCCAGGCGCGGGCGGCGCGGTGCTCCGGATAGAGCTCCGCCACCACCCGCCAATAGGCCGCAGAATGATCCATGAGCACGAGGTGGGCCACCTCGTGGGCGGCGAGGTAGTCGAGGATCGTCGGCGGCGCGAAGACGAGCCGCCAGGAGAACGACAGCACGCCCTCCGCCGAGCAGGAGCCCCAGCGGCTGACGGTGTCGCGCACCTTGAGCGCCTTCGGCCGCGCGCCGAGCGCCGCGGCGTGCCGGCCGACCGCCGCCTTGAGGTCGCCCCTGGCCTCGCCGATCAGCCAGTCGCGCAGCCGGCGCTGCAGGTGCGCCGCCTCGCCGGAGACGGCGAGGATCGCCTCGCCGGCCTCGACGTCGCGCCGCACCACCGCCCCGCGCATCGCCGGGCGGTGGACGATCCGGTGCGCGTCGCCGCGCAGCGGGATCGTCACCCCGTCGCGGAACGGCGTCGGCTCGGGCCGCTGCTCGAGGTGGCCGGCGAGCCATTCCCGGTGGGCGGACAGGAAGGCCTCGACCGTGCCGCGCGCGACCCGGCTCGGCACCGTCAGAACCGGCGGCTCGGCGGCGACCGGCACGCGCAGCGTCAGCCGCCGCGCCCGTCCGTCGCGCTTCAGCCGCACCGCCACCATCCGGCCGCCGACCTCGACGTGGACGAGGTCGGCGCCCGGCGGTGCGGGGCGGAAGAAGGGGGCGAACTCACGCAGCATCGGTGGGGAGATCCAGTGCGGGCGAATCGAGGCGACGCCGGGATTGTGCCTGCCCGGCGAGCGGGAAGCGACCACCCTCGCCCGGCCGTCCACACGCGGGTGCGCCCGCCGGCCGCGGGCCGGAATGCAGCGAGGGGACGCCGCTGCCGGCATCCCCTCGGGTCGTGCGTCGTGCGCGTCGCCGCCGGTCCGAGGACCTGCGGCGCGCCGTCGTCGTGTCAGATCGCGGCGCCGTCATCCGCGGCGGGCTTCGAGCCGCCCTCGCTGCGGCGGGCGCGTTCGGACATGAAGCGGTCGAACTCTTCCTTGTCCTTGGCCTGACGCAGCTCGTTCAGGTAGGTGTCGAACTCGGCGCGCATCTCGTCGAGCTTGGCGCGCTCGGCCTCGATGCGCTCGATCTCGCGCGAGCGGTAGTCGTCGAAGGCGGAGTTGCCGGTCCGGCCGAGCCCGGCCGAACGGGCGGCACGATGGCCGCAACCGCCCCACTTCGCGGCGCGGAACTGCCCGCGCGCGTCGTCGGCCATCCGGTGGAAGCGATCGCCCCACAGGATGTAGGCCAGCATGGCCAGGCCGAGCGGCCAGAACACCACGAAGCCGAGCACCATCAAGGCAATGGTGAGCGGCGTCCAGGCGGGCCTCAGCATGAGCGTGTTTGTCATCGTCTTTCCCGAACCTCCAGAAGGGACGATCCCGACGTAGGGATCGCCGGGGCGTCCTTCAAGAGAACGGGGCGACGACTTTACGCGCCCGCCGTCGGTTCGCCCTTGCGGCGGCCCCGGCCGGGCTTCGCCTCGGCCGCCGCCGGAGTCGCCGCAGCGGGCCGCGCGCGGCCGGCGTTGGGGCGCGGCGCGCGGTTGTGCGTCCACACGAAATCGGCGATGCGCGGGGCGATCTCGGAGCGGAAGCGCGAGCCGTTGAAGACGCCGTAGTGGCCGACCCGCGGCTGCTCGTAGTGCGCCTTGAGGTCGTCCGGCAGGTTCTTCGCGAGGCCGAGCGCCGCCGACGTCTGGCCGATGCCGGAGATGTCGTCGTTCTCGCCCTCGACCGTCAGCAGCGCCGTGCGCCGGATCGCCTCCGGCCGCACCGGCCGGCCGCGGTGGGTGAACTTGCCGTTCGGCAGCGCGTGGCGGATGAACACCGAGTCGACCGTCTGCAGGTAGAACTCGGCGGTGAGGTCCATCACCGACATGTACTCGTCGTAGAACTCGCGGTGCTTCGAGGCCGAGTCGCCGTCGCCGTCGACCAGGTGGTCGTAGAACTCGCGGTGCGCCGTCAGGTGGCGGTCGAGGTTCATGCTCATGAAGCCGCTGAGCTGCAGGAAGCCCGGGTATACGTCGCGCATCACGCCCGGGTGCGGCCACGGCACGGTGGTGACGACGTTGCGGCGGAACCAGTCGAGGCCGCGCTCGCCGGCGAGCCGGTTGACCTCGGTCGGGCTCTCGCGCGTGTCGATCGGCCCGCCCATCAGCGTCATCGAGCTCGGCGCGAACGGATCGCCCGCCTCCTCCATCAAGGCGACGGCCGCGAACACCGGCACCGCCGGCTGGCAGACCGCCATGACGTGGGTGTCCTCGCCGAGGGCCTGCAGCATCTCGACGACGTAGTCGATGTAGTCGTCGAGGTCGAACGGGCCGAGGGCGAGCGGCACCATCCGCGCGTCTTCCCAGTCGGTGATGTAGACGTCGTGCCGGGGCAGCATCGCCTCGACGGTCCCGCGCAGCAGCGTCGCGTAGTGGCCGGACATCGGCGCGACGATGAGGAGGCGCGGGTCGCGCCGGCCCGGATCGGGCAGCGTGCGCTCGAAGTGGATCAGCCGGCAGAACGGCTTCTCCCAGACGATCCGCTCGGTGACCGGCACCCGCACGCCGCGCACCGAGGTCGAGGTGATGCCGAACTCGGGCTTGCCGTAGCGCCGGGTCGATCGCTCGAAGACCTCGCAGGCGGCGGCCATGTTGCGGCCGACGGCGGTGTGGGCGAGCGGGTTGAGGGGGTTCTTGAAGTAGAGCCGCGTCACGTCCGCCGCCGCCCGGAGCGGGCTCAGCGCGGCGTGGTTGAGTTCGTAGAGCTGGTAATACACCGGAGGGACACCTCGTCGTCGCCGCGGCTCCGACGCCGGTCGGAACCTGCTGCGCTGCACAATCCTACGGCGGCAAACGCCCAAGGAGCAAGCAAATCGTCGCCCTGTGCCCACGCGGGCGCCGGTCGCCTCAGTGCCGGACGGTGTCCGAGAGCAGGTTGAGGACCAGCACGCCGGCGATGATGAGGCCGATTCCGGCCATCGCCGGGACGTCGAGCGACTGCTTGAACCACAGCCATCCGACGAGCGCGATCAGCACGACGCCGGCGCCCGACCAGATCGCGTAGGCGATGCCGACCGGCATCGTCCGCAAGGTCAGCGCCAGGAGATAGAAGCTGATCAGGTACATCACCACCGTGACGACCGACGGCACGAGCCGGCTGAACTGATCGGATGCCTTGAGGGAGGATGTGGCGATCGTCTCGCAGACGATCGCGATGCCGAGGTAGACGTACTGCATGGCCCGCATGGTCCCCGCTGAGAGCCGGGGCGATCCCGACCGCACGGCCGGGCCATGATGTCGGCACCCGCCGAAAATTCTGTTAAGCGTTCGGCACATCACGGGGCGAAGGCCGGGCGGAGACGCGCGCCGCCCGCGCAAGTCGCCCGCACGGGATCTTCGAGCCGATGAGCCTCGCTCTCGACGAGCTGCCGACGTTCGGCCAGCGCAGCGTCCGCCTCGACACGCTGGTGCGGCTGCGCTGGCTGGCGATCGCCGGCCAGACCGCGGCGGTGCTCGCCGTCGCCTTCTGGTGGGGCTTTCCGCTGCCGACCGGCTGGTGCCTCGCGCTCATCGCGCTTTCGGCGTGGGTCAACCTCATCCTGCGGCTGCGCTACCCGCCGAGCCGACGGTTCTCGGCGCGGTCGACGGCGATGCTGCTCGGCTACGACATCCTGCAGCTTGCCGGCCTGCTCTACCTCACCGGCGGGCTCTCGAACCCGTTCTCCTTCCTGCTGATCGCGCCGGTGATGATCTCGGCGACGGTGCTGCCGCCGCGCATGACGCTGGTCCTCGGCGCCCTCGTCGCGGCGGTGGCGAGCGGCCTCGTGGTCACTCACGAGCCGCTGCCGTGGCGCCCCGACGAGACCCTGCGGCTGCCGTTCCTCTACGTCGCCGGCGTCTGGATCGCGCTCGTCTCCAGCCTCGTCTTCATGAGCGTCTACGCCTTCCGCGTCGCCGAGGAGGCGCGCCAACTCGCCGAGGCGCTGACCGCGACGGAGCTCATCCTCGCCCGCGAGCAGCACCTCAACGCCCTCGACGGGCTCGCCGCCGCCGCCGCGCACGAGCTCGGCACCCCGCTCGCGACCATCGCCCTCGTCACCCGCGAGCTCGAGCGCGAGCTGCAGCCGGGCGATCCGCACGCCGACGACATCCACCTCATCTCGACGCAGTCGCAGCGCTGCCGCGAGATCCTCCGCAAGCTGACCTCGCTCGGCAACGACCCGGACAGCCCGCTCGACCGCATGCCGGTGTCGCAGCTGCTTGAGGAGATCGCCTCGCCGCACCGCGACTTCGGCGTCGAGATCAGCCTCGTGCCGCAGGCGAGCCACGGCGACGAGCCGGTGATGTCGCGCAATCCGGCGATCCTCTACGGCCTCGGCAACCTCGTCGAGAACGCGGTCGACTTCGCCCGCGACGTCGTCGAGATCCGGGCGAGCTGGACCGACCAGTCGGTGACCGTCACCGTTTCGGACGACGGGCCGGGCTTCGGGGTCGAGATCATCGAGCGGCTCGGCGAGCCCTACGTGACGACGCGGGGATCCCCGGCTCCGGCCGAGGGGCGCGACGCGTCGGAGGCCGGCGGCCTCGGCCTCGGCTTCTTCATCGCCAAGACGCTGCTCGAGCGCACCGGCGCGCGGCTGTCGCTCGCCAACCGCCCGGTGCCGGCGCGCGGCGCGGTGGTGTCGGTGGTGTGGCCGCGCCAGGCCATCGACGTGTCCCGCTACGAGCCGACTTCGGCATAAGCAAGATGACCGATGGTCGCGACCGCTTCCCACGAGCGGCGCTAGACCCTATAACCACCGCAAATCAAGGAAAGGCATCGAGGCAGAAATGGAACCCCTCTCGCCGCCGCTCGACGCTCCTGCAGCCGTCAGCGGAGAGGTGAAACTCCTGATCGTCGACGACGACAAGGCCTTCGCGCAGCGCCTCGCCAGGGCGATGGAGAAGCGTGGCTTCGTCACCGAGGTCGCCGAATCGGTGGCCGAGGCGAGCGCGATGGTCCAGGCCGGCCCGCCGGCCTACGCGGTCGTCGACATGCGGCTTGCCGACGGCAACGGCCTCGACGTGATCGAGATCCTTCGCCAGCACCGCCCCGACGCCAAGGCGGTCATCCTCACCGGCTACGGCAACATCGCCACCGCCGTGACGGCGGTGAAGCTCGGCGCGGTCGACTATCTCGCCAAGCCCGCCGACGCCGACGAGATCCTCGCCGCCCTCAACCGCGAGCCGAACGTCAAGGCGCCGCCGCCGGAAAACCCGATGTCGGCCGACCGCGTCCGCTGGGAGCACATCCAGCGCGTCTACGAGCTGTGCGAGCGCAACGTCTCCGAGACCGCCCGCCGCCTCAACATGCACCGCCGCACCCTGCAGCGCATCCTGGCGAAGCGCGCCCCACGCTGAGCCCTGCCGGCTCCAAGGCCGCCGCGCGTTCCCTCGCCACGAGGGGACGTCGCAGGTGCGATCAGCACCTCGTGCGTGGACAATCGGCCCTCGCCTCGTCTAGACAGGCCGCCCGGCGCGACCCCGCGGGCCGGGCCGGAGAAGCGCATGCTGCGTCGCCTCTACAACTGGACCATGCAGTTCGCCGGCCACCGCCACGCGACCCTCGCGCTCGGCGCCGTCTCCTTCGCCGAGAGCTCGTTCTTCCCGATTCCGCCCGACGTGCTGCTGGTGCCGATGGTGCTGGCCAACCGGGCGCGCGCCTACGTGCTCGCGGGCTGGTGCACCCTCACCTCCGTCGCCGGCGGCATGCTCGGCTACGCGATCGGCGCGTTCCTCTACGATTCCCTCGGCCTCTGGCTGATCCAGCTCTACGGCCACGGCGACGCGGTCGACGCGTTCCGCCAGTCCTTTGCCGAGTGGGGCGCCTGGATCATCCTGATCAAGGGGCTGACGCCGATCCCCTACAAGGTGGTGACGATCACCTCGGGCTTCGCCGGATACGACTTCCTGTGGTTCGTCGTGCTGTCGGCGATCACCCGCGGCGCCCGCTTCTACATCGAGGCGGCGCTGCTCAGGCGTTTCGGCGAGCCGATCCGCGACTTCATCGAGCGGCGCCTCGAAATCGTCACGACCGTGTCGGCCATCATCATCATCGGCGGCCTGGTGGCGTCGAAGTACCTGTTCTGACGGGCGGCCGGCCCACCGCCCCGACCCGAGAGAGGCGCCCGATGGCGGCGATCCAGACTGCCCGCGACCCGCGCCCGGCCCTCGCCGCCGCGCTCGCCTTCGTGCTCGGCCTGGCGACGATCGCCGGCGCCTGGGGCTTCCAGCTCATCGGCGGCTACGTGCCCTGCGCGCTCTGCCTCGAGCAGCGCGTGCCCTACTATGTCGGGCTGCCGGTGATCGCGGTGGCGCTCGTGCTGTCGCGGCTGTCGCCGGCCGGCTGGGCGGCGAAGCTCCTCCTCGTCGTCGCCGCGGTCGTCTTCGCCTACGGCGCGGCGCTCGGCGTCTACCAGTCCGGGGCGGAGTGGAGCTTCTGGGCCGGCCCGTCCGACTGCGGCGGCGGCACCGCCGCGGTGACGAGCGCCGGCGACCTCCTCAACCAGATGAAGGCGACCCGCGTCGTCAGCTGCACCGAGGCGTCGTGGCGGCTGCTCGGGCTGTCGTTCGCTGGCTGGAACACGGTCGTCTCGGCAGCGGTGGCGCTGCTCTGCCTGGTCGCGGCCCTTGCGCCGCGGCGCAGAAGCGCCGATCTCTGAGCGATGACCTACACCGCGACCAACGCCCGCACCGCCGCCGACTGGTCCGACCGCCTCGCCCCGACCCTCGAGGACTTCGAGGCTCTGGCGACGGCCGCCTATGCGGAGCTGCCCGGCAGCTTCCGCCGCCTCACCGGCGACCTCATCATCCGTGTCGCCGACTTTCCCGACGACGACGCCCTCGACGCGCTCGACCTCGAGTCGGAGTTCGACCTCCTCGGGCTCTTCGTCGGCGTCGGCCTCGCGCACGGGTCGGCCAGCCCGCCGACCGGCGCGATGCCGAACCAGATCTGGCTCTACCGCCGCCCGATCCTCGACTACTGGGCCGAGCACGAGGACCCGCTCGGCGCCGTCGTCACCCACGTCCTGGTGCACGAGATCGGCCACCACTTCGGCCTTTCGGACGACGACATGGAGAGGATCGAGGCGGGCGGCTGAACGGTCGGGTCGGCGGCGAGGGCGGGACGACGCGCGGGCTGAAGTCCGTGGAGCGCGCCCGCTTCGCGGCTTGCCGGGCGTGACGAGCTCTGGGCAAGTCGTGCCGAGACCTGGGCAAGTCGTTGGGGCGAGCGTTCAAACTCGCCGCCGCTTCGTGCGACGTGGCCCTATAAATGGCGGCCGACATCCATTTTCTGGTGCAGGACGCGCACAACGACGATGCTCCCATCGTCCGATGATCGACGGTAGAAAATGAAGTGCGATCCGACCGGGCATTTAAGATATCCCGCACGAACATCGACGGCCCGACCTGCCCTGCCGCCGTCGGCCAGATCCTCGAATGCGGCCACAATATCAGCAATATAGCGGTCGGCTCGTTCTATTGACCAAGTGCTGAAGCTGTAGAGCCAGATTTCCTCCAGATCGGCCTGGGCAAGCGGCGAAAGCCTGTAGCGTGGGCTATTTGACATGCCGGTCGCGCATGCTGCACAGGAATGCCTCGCGGTCGAACGGCTGTGGCGGCCCCGATTCCTCGCCCGCGATCAGCGCATCCTGCAACGCCTTCACGTTTGCTTCGTGCTCTTCGAGCAGGCGGAGCCCTGCCCGCACGACATCCGATGCGGAGCCGTAGCGGCCGCCGCGGACCTGGGCGTCGATGAAGGCGGCGAAGTGATCGCCAAGGGAGACGGACGTATTGCGAGCCATGGCCGCACCTCCTCGTCAGGGGCAAGTGTATACCAATTATTGGTACATCGCCAATCCGGCAGGCGGCACATCGACGAATGGACGCACCGTAGGCACCGGTTCCCGTCGCGCTCGGCGACCGACGCGCCGGCATGGGGGAGCGCCGAAACGCCCTACCCCTCCCCACCCGCCACCGGCGCCCACAGCACGTCGTCGATGCTCCGGGCGCCCGTCGCCAGCATGACGAGGCGGTCGACGCCCAGCGCGATGCCGCTCGCCGGCGGCATCTTCTCCACCGCGGCGAGAAAGTCCTCGTCGATCGGGTGGCGGCTGCCGTAGCGGCGCTCGCGCTCGGCCATGTCGGCCTCGAAGCGGCGGCGCTGCTCGGCCGCGTCGGTGAGCTCGCCGAAGGCGTTGGCGAGCTCGACGCCGGCGGCGTAGAGCTCGAAGCGCTCGGCGACGCGCGGATCGCCGGGCTTGCGGCGGGCGAGCGCCGCCTCGCAGGCCGGGTATTCGCAGAGGATCACCGCCCGCCCCGTCCCGAGCCCCGGCTCGACGCGCTCGACCAGGATGCGGCTGAACACGTCCGACCAGTCGTCGTCGGCCGCGACGCGGATGCCGGCGCCGGCCGCCGCCGCGGCGAGCGCGTCGCGATCCGGATGGTCGGGGTCGGCGAGGGTCGCGAGGAGGTCGATGCCGGTCGCCCGCCGCACCGCCTCGGCGACCGTCAGCCGCTCGGGCGCGAGACGCGGGTCGGTGGCGCGGCCCTCGAAGACGAGCCCGTCGCGGCCGGCGGCGGCCGCGGCGAGCGCCATCAAGGCCGCGCAGTCGTCCATCAGCGTCTCGTAGGGCGCGTCCGCCCGGTACCACTCGAGCATCGTGAACTCGGGGTGGTGCCGCCGCCCGCGCTCGCGGTTGCGGAAGGTCCGCGCCAGCGTGAAGAGCCTCGGCTCGCCGGCGGCGAGGAGCTTCTTGCAGGTGAACTCGGGCGAGGTGTGCAGGTAGAGCGGCTCGCGGCCGCCGGCGGCCGTCTCGAGCGTGGTCGCGAAGGCGTGCAGGTGCACCTCGTTGCCGGGCGAGCGCTGCAGGATCGGCGTCTCCACCTCGACGAAGCCGCGCGTTCCGAAGAACGCCCGGATCGACGCCAGGATGCGGGCCCGCGCCATGAGGAACGGGCGCCGGTCGGCATAGGCGTCCGGGTGCCACCAGGGCGCGGGTTGGTCGGTCGGCATCGCGCTCTTTCCCGTCGCCGGCTCGCCGATTGCGGGCGGATGCGGCAGTTGATAGGTTCCGCGCCACTTCTAGATCGAGAGGAATATTCCGTGAAGGTTCAGGCGAGCTCGCTCCGGCAGGGCAACGTCGTCGATGTCGACGGCAAGCTCTACGCGGTGCTTCGGGCTGAAAACATCCATCCCGGCAAGGGCACGCCCGTGACCCAGCTCGACATGCGGCGGATCAGCGACGGGGTGAAGATCTCCGAGCGCTACCGCACCACCGAGCAGGTCGAGCGCGCCTTCATCGACGAGGCCGACTACCAGTATCTCTACCAGGACGCCGACGGCTTCACCTTCATGAACGGCGAGTCCTTCGAGCAGGTGACCGTGCCGACCGACGTCGTCGGCGACGCGGCCGTCTACCTGCAGGAGAACATGACGGTGAAGCTCAGCCTGCACCAGGGCGTGCCGGTGGCGATCGAGATTCCCGCCCGCGTCACGCTCGAGGTGGTCGACACCGAGCCGGCGATGAAGGGGCAGACCGCCTCCTCGTCCTACAAGCCGGCGATGCTCTCGAACGGCGTGCGCACCACCGTGCCGCCGCACATCGCGACCGGCACCCGCATCGTGGTGATGACGGCCGACGGCTCCTACGTCGAGCGCGCCAAGGACTGACGCGCCGCGGACCGGCGCGCCGAGAACCGGTGCGGGCCCGACCGGGCCCGCTCCGCTCGTCTAGTCGCCCTTGCAGGGCTGCCGCTCGAGCAGCTCGACCGAGGCGAGCTTGCCGACGATGGTGAACTCGCCGTAGTCGAGCTCGAGCCGGCGCGTGATGCCGTTCGCGTAGATCAGGAACGACAGCTCGTACATCGGCGTCTGCTCGCCCTGCGGCGCGTCCATGTCGAAGTAGCTGAGCCGGACCGGCCAGCGCGGGCCGCCGCCGATCTTGGCCACCGCCGCCGCGTCGTCGTCGCCCGCCGTGTCGTCGCCGGCGACGGCCTTGCCGATCACCGCCGTCGTCAGCGTCGACTTGTCGCCCTTGTCGCCGCCGTCGTAGAGCGGCGCCTCGAAGATCGACCGGCCCTGCTCGGCGGCGTCGATCACCCCGGCGATGTGATTCGTCGGGAACAGCGCCTTGCCGTCGAGCGTGACCTGGCGGTTCGCCGGCTTGACGAGGTCGACGACGATCTTGTCGCCGTCGCGGGTCGCGACGCCCTTGGTCTCCTCGGCGAGCTTCCGGTCGGTGTAGTTCTGGGTGACGAACTGGAAGCTCGCCCCGTCGCCGGCCTCGTAGCTCGTGGTGCGCAGGTCGGTGACGCGCGAGCCGCCCGACTGGTCGTCGATTCGCGACACGAAGCGGAAGGTCGTGCTGAAGCCGTCGCACGAGGAGCCGGAGAACTCGGTGACGATGCGCCCGGTGATGGCGCGCACGTTCGCCCCGTCCTCCACGTCGCCGAGCCGCATGTCGTAGACGGCGCGGTGCGGCTGCAGGGCGTCGAGCACCTCGGCCGTGCCCGCCGCCGCCGGGCCGGCGAGGCCGGCGGCGAGGACGAGGATGCAAGGGCCGGCAAGCCGCCTCGGGTCTGGCATGGACGTTCTCCCTCAGCGGAGCCGCAGCGCCCGCACCCCTGCAATGGTGGGTGACGGAGGTCGCCGCCGCAAGGGGGCGGCGTGTCGCTCGCCGCCGGCCGGCGGGCGCGGGCCCTCGTTCGTGTCTCCACCACCTTGCGGGGGTGCGCGATTTCGGCGATGACGGGCGCCGACACGACCACGAGAGAGGGAAAGGCCCGATGGCCGAGACGGTTGAAGATCGCCTGAGCGCGCTCGGGATCACCCTGCCCACCCCGACGGCGCCGGCCGCGAACTACGTTCCGACGGTGCGCTGCGGCAACCAGCTGTTCGTTTCCGGCCAGCTGCCGATGGCGGACGGCAAGCTCGTCGCCACCGGCACGCTCGGCGTCGACGTCGCCGTCGAGGACGCCGCCGCGCTGGCGCGCCTCTGCGCGATCAACGTGCTGGCGCAGGTGAAGGCCGCCGTGGGCGACCTCGGCCGCGTCGTCCGCCTCGTCAAGGTGACCGGCTTCGTCGCCTCGGCGCAGTCGTTCGGCGACCAGCCGAAGGTGATGAACGGCGCCTCCGACCTGTTCGTCGCCGCCCTCGGCGAATCGGGCCGCCACGCCCGCTCGGCGGTCGGCGTCGCGGCGCTGCCGTTCGGCGCGCCGGTCGAGGTCGAGGCGATCTTCGAAGTCGCCTGATCGATGACGCCGGGCTGGCTCACCGCGCGGCCGATCGCCCACCGGGGCCTGCACGACGCGGCGGCCGGCCGGCTCGAGAACACCCTGCCGGCGGCGACCGCCGCCGCCGAGCGGGGCTTCTCGATCGAGGTCGACCTGCAGCTCTCCGCCGACGGCGAGGCGATGGTGTTCCACGACGACACCCTCGACCGGCTGGCGGCGGCGTCGGGCCCGGTGAAGGCGTTCGACGCGGCGACCCTCGGCAGCCTGTCGCTGAAGGGCACGGATGCCCGCATCCCCACCCTCGCGGCGCTGCTCGCGGCCGTCGCCGGGCGGGTTCCGCTCGTCCTCGAGCTCAAGACCGACTGGAGCCGGCATCCCGGCGAGGCGCTCGTCGCCCGCGTGGCGGCGGAGCTCGCCGGCTACGACGGCCCGGCCGCGCTGATGTCGTTCGACCCCGACATCGTCGCCGAGGTCCGCCGCGTCGTGCCGGGGCGGCCGCGCGGCATCACCGCCGACCGCGCGCTGAGCCGGGCCGACTATCCCGGCCGCTCGCCGGTCGAGCGCTTCGCCTACCGCCACCTCCTGCACGCGCCGCGCACCCGGCCGGACTTCGTCGCCTACGACGTCGACGCCCTGCCGATGCCCGGACCGGCGCTGCTGCGGCGGCTGTTCGGGCGGCCGCTGCTCGCCTGGACGGTGCGCACCCCGCGCCAGCGCGAGCGTGCCGCCGCCCTCGCCGACCAGATGATCTTCGAGGGCTTCGATCCGGACCGCGGGGCCTGACGGCGATGGCGCGGATTCAACCGAAGGTCGCGGATCGGGCGCTCTCTTTACGAGCGGACGACTTCGGGATTAGGGTCGGGCCGACGGCCATGCCCGGTCGTGACAGACGCCACGCTTCCCTGGCTCGCCGGTTCGGCGACGGGCGAGCTCGACAGAAGGGAATCGGATTGCTGTCCAGAAGGGCCACGTCCCGACTGGCGGAGTCCGCCTCGTGGCGGCGCCGAGCGGTGCCCTCCGCGAGCCTCAACGGAGCGTCCCCGCGCTGATGCCGTCGAAACCGCCCAAGATTCTCATCTACAGCCACGACTCCTTCGGCCTCGGCCACCTCCGCCGCTGCCGGACGATCGCCCATTCGCTGGTCGGCCACTTCTCCGAGATGTCGGTGCTGATCCTGTCGGGCTCGCCGATCATCGGCAGCTTCGATTTCCGCACCCGCGTCGACTTCGTGCGCATCCCCGGCGTCATCAAGCTGCGCAACGGCGACTACACGCCGCTCAGCCTGCGCATCGACATCGAGGAGACGCTCGAGATCCGCGCCTCGATCATCGAGCACACCGCGAGCGTGTTCAAACCCGACGTCTTCCTCGTCGACAAGGAGCCGCTCGGGCTGCGCGGCGAGGTGAGGCGCACCCTGGAGCGCCTCCGCGGCACCGATACGCGCCTCGTGCTCGGCCTGCGCGACGTGATGGACGATCCCGACGCCCTCGCCGAGGAGTGGCAGCGCAAGGGCGTCCCGGCCGCCCTCGAGGCGCTCTACGACGAGATCTGGATCTACGGCCAGCCCGAGATCCACGATCCGCTCGCCCGCGTCGGCGTCAGCGACGCGGTGCGGCAGAAGTCGCTGTTCACCGGCTACCTGCGCCGCAACCTGCCGGCGATGCAGCCGGCGACGAGCTTCCGCCCGCCGTTCGGCGACGAGCCCTACATCCTCGTCAGCCCCGGCGGCGGCGGCGACGGCGTCGAGCTCGTCGACTGGGTGATGCGCGCCTACGAGGCGCACGACCAGCCGCTGTTCCCGGCCCTCATCGTGCTCGGCCCGTTCATGGACGTCGAGCACCAGGCGGGCTTCATCGCCCGCGCCGAGCGGCTGCGCGACGTCCACGTGATCGACTTCACGCCGAACATCGAGCCCCTGCTCGACCAGGCGACAGCGATCGTCGGCATGGGCGGCTACAACATCTTTTGCGAGATCCTCTCCTTCGACAAGCCGACCCTCCTCGTGCCGCGTGTCGTGCCGCGCCAAGAGCAGGCGATCCGCGCCGCCCGCGCCGAGGAGGCGGGTCTCGTCAAAGTGCTGCCGATCGACAAGTACCCCGACGTCGACCTGATGATCGAGGCGCTCGCCGAGCTGCCGCGCCAGGCGCCGCCGTCGGCCGCCCGCGTTCCGCACCTGCTCGACGGGCTCGACATCATCAACGGCCGCGTCGAAGGCTTCCTCGACCGTCGCGTCGCGCCGATCCGCCGCGCCGCGGCGCTCGGCTGACGGCCGCGGAGGAGCGCTCCATGCCGCGCGTCGCCGTGGTGCTCAAGGGCTATCCGCGCCTGTCCGAGACCTTCATCGCCCAGGAGATCCTCGGGCTGGAGCGGCGCGGGCTCGACGTCCTCATCGTCTCGCTGCGCCGGCCGACCGATGGGGCGCTGCACGACGTCCACCGCGAGATCCGCGCCGACGTGCTCTACCTGCCGGAGTACCTGCAGGACGATCCGCCGCGCGTCGCCGCCGGCCGCGCCTACGCCGCCGGGCTGCCGGGCTTCGCCGCGGCCGAGGCGGCCTTCGCCGCCGATCTCGAGCGCGACCGCTCGGCGAGCCGGCGGCGCCGCTTCGGGCAGGCCTGCGTGCTCGCCCGCGAGCTGCCCGCCGACATTGAGCGCCTGCACGTCCACTTCCTGCACACCCCGGCGTCGGTCGTCCGCTACGCCGCCCGGATGACCGGCCTGCCATGGACTTTCTCGGCCCACGCCAAGGACATATGGACGACTGCTGACTGGGAGCTTCAGGAGAAGATCGCCGACGCCGCGTGGGGCACCACCTGCACCGCGGTCAACGCCGCGCACCTGCGCCGCCTCGCCGACGATCCGGCGAAGGTCGAGCTCGTCTATCACGGGCTCGACTTCTCGCGCTTCCCGCAGCCGCCAGCGCGGCCCGCCGACCGCGACGGCCGGCGCGCGCCGGTGACGATCCTCTGCGTCGGCCGCGCCGTCGACAAGAAGGGCATCGACGACGTGCTGCGGGCGCTGGCGCGGCTGCCGAAGGACCTCGACTGGCGCTTTGAGCACATCGGCGGCGGCGGCCTGATGCCGCGCCTCACGGCGCTCGCCGAGCGGCTCGGCATCGCCGACCGGATCGTCTGGCACGGCGCGCAGCCGCAGCGGGCGGTGATCGCCGCCGGCCTCAGGGCCGACGTGTTCGTGCTGGCGAGCCGGCTCGTCCGCTCCGGCGACCGCGACGGCCTGCCGAACGTGCTGATGGAGGCGCAGGCGCTCGGCCTCGCCTGCCTCTCGACCACCGTCTCGGCCATTCCCGAGGTGATCGAGGACGACGTCACGGGGCTGCTCGTGCCGCCGCGCGACCCGCCGGCGCTCGCCGCCGCCCTGGAGCGCCTGATCGTCGATCCGGCGCTGCGCCGCCGCCTCGGCGAGACCGCCGCGCGCACGGTGCGCCTCGCCTTCGCGAGCGACCCCGGCCTCGACCGGATCGCCGCACGGCTCGCCGGGCCGCTGCCGGCGGCGGCGTGATGCGGGTCGCCCTCTACGCGCCGATGAAGCCGCCCGACGATCCCCTGCCGTCCGGCGACCGCAAGGCGGCGCGGATGCTGGAGCGCGCCCTCGCCCACTCGGGCCACGCCACCGTCCTCGCCTCGCGCCTCGTCACCTGGGCGGCGGCGCCCGAGCCGGCGGCCGACGCGGCGCTCGCCGCCGCGGCCGGCCGCGAGGTCGATCGCCTGCGCCGCGCCTGGGCCGGGAGCCCCGACCGCCCCTCGCTCTGGCTCACCTACCACCTCTACCACAAGGCCCCGGACCTCCTCGGCCCGGCGGTCGCCGACGCCCTCGCCATCCCCTACGTGGTGGTCGAGGCGAGCCGGGCGGCGAAGCGCACGCACGGCCCGTGGGCCGCCCGGCAGGCGGACGCCGACCGCGCCCTCGCCCGCGCCGACGCCGTCGCCGCCGTGCACGGCGAGGACGCCGAGGGGCTCGCGGCCGTGGTGCCGCCCGGGCGGCTGCACCGCCTGCCGCCCTTCCTCGACATCGCCCCGTTCGCCGTCGCCGCCGGCCCGCCGCCGTCCGACGGCGTGCCGCGACTGCTCGCCGTCGGCATGATGCGGCCGGGCGGCAAGGCGGCCTCCTATGCCGTGCTGGCCGCCGCGCTCGGCCGGCTGGCCGATCGCCCGTGGCGGCTCGCGATCGCCGGCGACGGGCCGGCGCGTGACGCCGTCGAGGCCGCCTTCGCCGCGGCCGGCCTCGGCGCCGACCGCGTGCGCTTCCTCGGCCGGCTCGCCGAGGACGCCCTGCCCGCCGCCTATTCGGACGCCGACGTCTTCGTCTGGCCGGCGGTGCGCGAGGCCTACGGGTTCGTCTTCCTGGAGGCGCAGGCCGCCGGCCTGCCGGTCGTCGGCGCCGACCGCAGCGGCGTGCGCGCCATCGTCCGCGGCGGCGAGACCGGGCTGCTGCCGCCGGAGGGCGACGCCGCCGCCTTCGCCGCGGCGCTGGCGACCCTCCTCGACGATGCCGCGCTGCGCCGGCGGATGGGGCGGGCCGCCGCCGCCCACGTCCGCCGCGACCACGGCCTGCCGGCCGGCGCGGCGCGCCTCGATGCGCTGCTCGCCGCCGCCGCGGCGGTCCACGCAGGACGCCCGCCGTGCGCGCGCTGATCCACGTCCATCATCTGCTCGGCACCGGCCATGCCGTGCGCGCCGCGGCGATCGGCCGGGCCCTCGCCGCCCGCGGCGTCGCGGTGACGCTCGCGACCGGCAACGCCCTGCCGCCGACGCTTTCGACCGACGGCCTCGAGGTCGTCGCGTTGCCGCCGGCGCGCGCCGCCGACACCCGCTTCTCCGGCCTCGTTCATCCCGACGGCACGCCGGTCGACGACGGCTGGCGCGAGGACCGGCGCGCCCGGCTCATGGCGCTGTACGAGGCCGTCGCGCCGGACATCCTCGTGACCGAGACCTTCCCCTTCGGCCGGCGCCAGCTCGCCTTCGAGCTCGTGCCTCTCGTCGAGGCGGCCCGGGGGGCCGGCGCGCTCGTCGCCGCCTCGGTGCGCGACATTCTCGTCGCCAAGGCCGACCGCGCCAAGGAGCGGGCGATGGCCGACCTCGCGCGGCGCCACTACGACGCTGTGCTGGTGCATTCCGACCCGGCGCTGGTGCGGCTCGAGGCGAGCTTCCCGTTCGCCGACGAGATCGCCGACCTCATCCGCTACACCGGCTACGTCCACGAGCCGCGCGCCGACGAGCCGCCGCCCGGCGTCGGGGTCGACGAGGTGGTGGTGTCGTGCGGCGGCGGCCCCGTCGGCGCGCGCCTGCTCGCCGCGGCGGTGGGCGCCCGGCGCCTGTCGCGGCGGGCGCGCGACGCCCGCTGGCGCCTCCTCGTCGGCCACGGCCATGCCGGCGAAACCGCCGCCCGCCTCGCGGCGGAGGCCGGCGAAGGGTTCGTCGTCGAGCCGGCGCGGGCCGATTTCCCGCGCCTGCTCGCCCGCGCCCGCCTCTCGATCAGCCAGGCCGGCTACAACACCGTGCTCGACGTGCTGGCGGCCGGCTGCCCGGCGGTGCTGGTGCCCTTCGCCGAGAACAACGAGACCGAGCAGAGCGTGCGCGCCCGCCTCCTCGCCGCCGGCGGCCACGCCGTCGTGCTCGACGAGGCGGCGGTCGAGCCGGCGACGCTCGCCGCCGCCTGCGACGTCGCCCTTGATGTCGGGGCGCGACCGATAGAGGTTCGCTCCGAGGGAGCTGCGGCGAGCGCCGAGATCCTGATCGCCGAAGCCGAGCGGAGGCGGCCGCGATGACCGCGCCATCGATCGAACGGGAGGCCGGCCGCTTCGCGGACGCCCTCGTCGCGCGGCTCGACGCCCTCGCCGCCGCGGGGCGCCGCCTCTCCGTCTGGTGGCGCGACGACGACGCCGTCGCCGCAACCCCGGCGCTCGACCGCCTGCTCGCCGTCGCCTCCGCGCACCGCGTGCCGATCGCCCTCGCAGTGATCCCCGCTCCGGCCGAGCCCTCGCTCGCCCGCCGCCTCGCCGATGCGCCGGAGGCCTTGGTGCTGCAGCACGGCTTCGCCCACGCCAATCACCAGCCGGCCGGCAGCCGCGCGGCGGAGGTCGGCGACGCGCGGCCCATCGAGGTGGTCCTCGCCGAGCTCGCCGACGGCCGGCGCCGCCTCGAGGACCTCGTGGGCGACCGCCTGCTGCCGGTGCTGACGCCGCCATGGAACCGCATCGCACCGGCGGTGGCGGCGCGCCGCGGCGAGGCCGGCCTGCCGGGCCTCTCGACCTTCGCCGAGCGCCGCGCGGCGCCGCTGCGCCTCGACACCCACCTCGACCCGATCGCCTGGAAGACGACGCGCGGCTTCCGCGGCTTCGAGCGGATGCTCGCCCTCCTCGACGAGGAGATCGCGGCGCGCGCGCCCCTCGCCGACCCGGCGCCGATCGGCCTCCTCACCCACCACCTCGTCCACGACGACAGCGTGTGGGCCTTCGCCGAGGCCTTCGTCGCCTCGACCGCGGCCCACCCGGCGGCCGACTGGCCCGCCCTCGACGCCGCCTTCGGGCTCGCGGGCCATGCGGCCTGAGATCCTCAACTCGCTGTTCCGGCCGGTCTCCTCGCTGAAGGGCGTCGGGCCGAAGCTCGCGCGCGCCTTCGAGCGGCTGCTCGACCCGCCGGACGGCCAGGAACCGCTTGTCGTCGACCTGCTGTTCCACCTGCCCTCCGGCGTCATCGACCGGCGCCTGCAGCCCGGCGTCGCCCGCGCGCCGCACGGCGCGATCGTCACCCTGACGCTGAGGATCGACCGCCACGAGGCGCCGCGGCCGGGCTCGCGCACGCCCTACAAGGTGTTCGGCCAGGACGAGACCGGCGAGGTGGCGCTCGTCTTCTTCGCCGGCCGCGCCGACTGGCTGGCGAAGCTCGCCCCGGTCGGCTCGACGCGGATCGTCTCCGGCCGCGCCGAGTGGTTCAACGGCCGGCCGCAGATCGCCCATCCAGACTATGTGCTGCCGCCGGAGGAGTCCGAGCGGCTGCCGCTCGTCGAGCCGGTCTATCCGCTGACCGAAGGCATCGGGCTCCGCACGATCGGCCGCGCCGTCGCTTCAGCGCTCGAGAGCCTGCCGGAGCTGCCGGAATGGCTCGACGGGCCGCTCCTCGCCCGACGCGGCTGGCCTGCGTTCCGCGAGGCGCTGGCGCGGCTCAACCGCGCCGACACGCCGGAGGAGCTCGCCCTCGACGCGCCGTCGCGCGCCCGCCTCGCCTATGACGAGCTTCTCGCGAGCCAGCTCGCGCTCGCCCTCGTCCGCGCCCGCCTGCGCCGCCCGTCCGGCCGCGCCCGCGTGCCGACCGGCGCCCGCACCGCCCTGCTCGACCGCGCGCTGCCGTTCCGCCTCACCGCCTCGCAGGTGGCGGCGATCGCCGAGGTCGGCGCCGACCTCGCCGCCCCCGTGCGGATGCTGCGCCTCCTCCAGGGCGACGTCGGCTCCGGCAAGACGATGGTGGCGCTCTACGCCATGGCGATGGCGGCCGAGGCCGGCGGCCAGTCGGCGCTGATGGCGCCGACCGAGCTTCTGGCCCGCCAGCACCTCGCGGCGATCGGCCCGCTCGCCGAGGCGGCGGGGCTCAAGGCCGCGATCCTCACCGGCCGCGAGCGCGGCCGCGAGCGTGCCGCGGTGCTGGAGGGCCTCGCCGACGGCACGATCGACATCCTCGTCGGCACCCACGCGCTCTTCCAGGGCGAGGTCGCCTTCAAGGCCCTGGCGCTCGCCGTCGTCGACGAGCAGCACCGCTTCGGCGTGCACCAGCGCCTGGCGCTGACCGACAAGGGCGCGCACGTCGACATCCTCGTCATGACCGCGACGCCGATCCCGCGCACCCTGGTGCTCTCGGCCTTCGGCGACATGGACGTCTCGAAACTCACCGAGAAGCCGGCCGGGCGGCGGCCGATCGACACCCGCTCGCTGCCGATCGAGCGCCTCGACGACGTCGTCGAGCGGCTGCGCGCGGCGATCGCCGGCGGCCAGAAGGCCTACTGGATCTGCCCGCTCGTCGAGGAGAGCGAGACCTCCGACCTCGCCGCCGCCGAGAGCCGCCACGCGACGCTGGCCGAGGCGCTCGGCCCGCGCGTCGGGCTCGTGCACGGCCGCATGAAGGCGGCCGACAAGGACGCCGCGATGGCCGCCTTCCGCGACGGCCGCACCGCCGTGCTGGTCGCCACCACGGTGGTCGAGGTCGGCGTCGACGTGCCGGACGCCACGATCATCGTGATCGAGCACGCCGAGCGCTTCGGCCTCGCCCAGCTGCACCAGCTGCGCGGCCGCGTCGGGCGCAGCGACCGGCCCTCGGTCTGCCTCCTCCTCTACCGCGGCCCGCTCGGCGAGACGGCGCACGCCCGCCTCGACGTGATGCGGCGGACCAACGACGGCTTCCTGATCGCCGAGGAGGACCTGCGCCTGCGCGGCGAGGGCGAGCTCCTCGGCACCCGCCAGAGCGGCACGCCGGGCTTCCGCATCGCCGACCTTTCGGTGCACGCCCAGCTCGTCGAGATCGCCCGCGACGACGCCCGCCTGGTGCTCGCCACCGACCCCGACCTCGCCGGCCCCCGCGGCACCGCGCTCCGCCTCCTCCTCCACCTCTTCCGCCGCGACGCCGCGGTGCGGCTGCTCCGGTCGGGGTGAGGCGCGTGGCGGCGGCGGGGCAAGCCGATACCCTGCGAGCGGGGGGATCGCCGTGACGGGACCGACGTTCGTAAAGCTCAATCTCGATTGGAACGCCGATCCGAACGTTCCACTCGATCAGGTCGGGGTCGTCGGCCGGACCGTCTTCGTGCGGTTTCGGATGAACCACTTCGTCTACGAGCGCTTCGCGCCGTCCGATCTCGGCGTGCTCACGTTCCGGAACTGCAGCCGGTGGCGGCAGGACGAGACGAACGACCACGGCTGGTACCTGAACCAGTGCCGCTATGGCCGCGCCGCGCCGCACTGGGGCGAGTTCTATGAGATCGTGGGCGACGATCCGCAACGCGACACGCCCGCCGACTGGCACTGGATCGATCGGCAGGCGCCCGTGGCGCGGCATTTCCTGTTCTACTTCAAGGACGATTCGTTCGAATGCGTCGCCGACGATTGGACATTCGGCGTGAATGTCGACATCGGCGCGTTCACCCGCGAGCCGATCGACTGGATCACTTTCGGCTCCGACTGGTGATCGCCCCGCCGCCCCGTCTCGCCCGCCCTCTCCCCGCGGTCATCCCCGGACTTGTTCCGGGGATCCATGCCGGGTGCGGTGGCCTATGTCGGGAGACGCTCCAACGGCGATGCCCGCGGGCTCTGCCATTGGGTCCCCGGGACAAGCCCGGGGATGACCACCGAGAGGTGGGGGCGGGCGCGCTCGGCCGATTGTCGAGGGACCTTATCTTCCCAGCTCGGAAAAGATGAGCGCGTAGTCTTCATAGCTCAGACGGCCGCTGGCCGCGCCTTTGAAAATGTTCGTGCATATCGACTTCGCCGTCGTGTTTTCCGCCTTGAACCCGAAGACGATGCCAACGACCCTTAGCGCGCGACGGTCGTCGTTGGTCAAGGGCTCCGCCGCGCAAGTCTCGACCATGCGGTCAAGCCCTTCTGGATGCTCTTTGAGATAGGCGACCATCTCGACGTATTGCGGCTTCGTCAGGGCCTTTTGGCACGCGCCGACGCTGAGCGCCGCGAGTACGGCCGCGACCACTCCGATCGTTCGAAGCAATGGATAACCCCCCCCCCCTTGACCGTCCGACGGGCGTCCGCCGGGTCCGCCTAGTTGGCCTTCAGCATCGGCTGCATGTCCTCGAAGGTGAGCCGTCCGGCGACGGCCGCCTTGATGACGTTGGTGCAGAGCGACCTCTGCGTCAGGCTCCCCGGCTTCAAGCCGGCGGCGATCGCCATCACCTTGTGCTCCCGCTGGTCGGCCGGGGTGAGCTTCTTCGCGGCGCACTTCTCGGTGAGCAGCGCCACGTCCTCCGGGTTCTCCCTGAGGTAGGCGATCCACCGGTCGTACTGCGCCTCCGTCACGACCTTCTGGCACGCGCCGACGCTGAGCGCGGCGAGCACGGCCGCGACCACTCCGATCTGTCGAAGCACTGGATATCCCCCCATTGCGGATCGCACGGGCAGCCCACCCGTGCGGCGCGGGATCTGCAACCTATTCGCGAGTCCCGCCGCCGAGGGGTATATTAAGCCTTGCGCAAAAGCTCCGCCAGCGTCCGCGCGATCACCGTCGTCGCAGCCTCGAGGTCGGCGAGCTCGAGGTGCTCGTCGGCGGAGTGGGCGTTCGCCTCGAGGATCGAGCGCGGGCCGGCGCCGTAGAGCGCGGTCGGGATGCCGGCGGCGGCGTAGTGGCGGGCGTCGGTGTAGAGCGGGACGCCGGTCGCCTCCACCGGCACGCCGAGGACCGCGGTCGCGATGCGGGTCAAGGGCTCGACCAGATGCTCGCTGCCAGGCAGCGGGCGCAGCGGCTCGGCCAGCATGATGCGGCGGCACTCGACCTCGAGGCCGGGCGTCTTCGGCGCGGCCGCCTCGATGAGGGCGATCAGCGCCGCTTCCACGGTCTCGCCGTTCTCCTCCGGGATCAGCCGCCGGTCGAGGCGGAAGGCGACGCGGTCGGGCACCACGTTGGTGTTGATGCCGCCGGCGATCAGGCCGACGGTCAGCTTCGGCGAGCCGATGCCCTTCTCGGCGCTCACCCGCGCCCCCAGCCGGTGGCGCTCGGCATAGAGCGCGGCGAGGATCGGCGTCGCGCCTTCGAGGGCGTCGACGCCGCTCTCCGGCATCGCGGCGTGCGCCTGCCGGCCGCGCACCACCACCTCGAGGTGCAGGCAGCCGTTGTGCGCGGTCGTCACCGCATAGGAGAAGCCGGCGCAGATCGCGTAGTCGGGCTTCGTCAGCCCCTGCCCGATCAGCCACTGCGGCCCGACGAAGCCGCCCGCCTCCTCGTCGTAGGTGAGGTGCACCTCGACGGTGCCGGCGAGCTCGGCGCCCGCCGCCGCGGCGTCGAGCGCCTTGAGGGCGAACAGGTAGGTGGCGAAGTCCGACTTCGAGACGGCGGCGCCGCGGCCGTACAGCGCGCCATTGCGGATCTCCGCGCCGTAGGGGTCGGTGGTCCAGCCCTCGCCCGGCGGTACCACGTCGCCGTGCGCGTTGAGGGCGATCACCGGGCCGCCGGCGCCGAAGGTGCGGCGGACGAGGAGGTTCGTCACGCTCTTCATGCCGAACGGCCGCAGGAAGGCGTCGGGCACCGGGTGGCGCTCGACGGAAAAGCCCAGCGCCTCGATGAGGCGCGCCGCCGTCTCCGCCGCCTCGGCGCAGTCGCCCGGCGGGTTGTCGGTCGGCAGCCGCACGATCTCGCGCAGGAACGCCGTCTCCGCCGCGAAGTCCGCCGCGACCGCCCGCCCGATCGCCTCGTCGATGTCCGTCATGGCCGTTCCGTCTCCCCCTTGGCGAGCCCTTCGATCGCGCGCACCAGCGCCGCGACCGCGAGCCCCATGTCGTCCACGGCCGCGTGCTCGGCCGGATTGTGGCTGATGCCGCCGCGGCAGCGCACGAAGAGCATGCCGACGTCGCAGAGCTCGGCCATCGCCTGGCCGTCGTGGCCGGCGCCCGACATCAGCGTCCTGACCGGCAGCCCGAGCCCGGCGACGGCGGCGCCGATCGCCGCCTGCAGCCGCGCGCTGCAGGGCGCGGTGGCGCGGTCGTGCGTCGGCGTCACGGTAATGGCGACGCCGCGCGCGGCGGCGATTCGCGCGGCGGCCGCCGCGATCTCGGAGAACGCTCGCCGGCGCGGCGCGTCGGCGGCGGCGCGCAGGTCGAGCGTCATCTCGACGGCGCCGGGCACCACGTTAATCGCGCCGGGCCGCGCGTCGAGCCGGCCGACGGTGGCGACGAGCCCGTCGGCCTCGCCGGCCCGGCCGATCGCCTCGACCGCGAGGATCAGCTCCGCGGCGGCGGTGAGCGCGTCGCGGCGGATCGCCATCGGCACCGTGCCGGCGTGGCCGGCCTCGCCGGTGACGGTGATCCTCGCCCGCGTCGCCCCGGCGATGGCAGAGACGACGCCGAGCGGCAGCCCCTCGCGCTCCAGCACCGGCCCCTGCTCGATGTGCACCTCGAGGTAGCCGACGGCGTCCTCGCGCGCGATCGCCGCGGCCGCGATCTCGGCCGGGTCGTGTCCGAAGGCGCGGAGCGCGTCCGCGAGCGTGACGCCGTCGCGGTCGGGCTGGTCGAGCTCGGCCGGCGACAGGATGCCGGCCACCGCCGAGGAGCCGGCGAGCGTCGTCGGAAAGCGCACGCCCTCCTCGTCGCCGAAGGCCAGCACCTCGACGGCGAACGGCAGCGCCGTGCCGCGCCGGCGGATCTCCTCGATCGCGAGGATCGCCGCCACCACCCCGAGGGTGCCGTCGTAGCGCCCGGCGTCGACCACCGTGTCGATGTGCGAGCCGAGGAGGAGCACCCGGCGGCCGTTGCCGGCGGTCGGCGGCAGGCGACCGCGCACGGTGGCGAGCGCGTCCTCGGAGACCGCCATCCCGGCGTCGCGCATCCAGCCGGCAACGAGGTCGGCGGCCCGGCGGTGCTCCGGCGTCAGATAGAGGCGGACGAGCCGGTCCGGCTCGGCCGAGATCGCCGCGAGGTCGGCGAGCATCGCCTCGGCGCGCCGGCCGAGGGCGGCGGAATCGGGGGTGGAGCCATCAACCATGGCGAAGAGCCCGCGTGGCGACAGGACGCCAGCCCGGATCGAACCCTTCCCCCTCGCGCAGGGAGGGTGCGCATGTGTGGTGCGGGACGATCGTCGCCGCTCTTCCCTTCGCCCCGCTTGCGGGGAGAAGGTGGCGCGCAGCGCCGGATGAGGGGCGCCACACGACGGAGGCCCCGGTTTTCGGCCGAGCGACGCACCGTCTCGCCGTGGCCCCCTCACCTGCCTTCGCTGCGCGAAGGCTGCCCTCTCCCCGCAAGCGGGGCGAGGGAAAGGCGAGCCCCTCCCATATGTTCGCCCTGCCCGCGGGAGGACGAGGTGCCCTCGCGGCAACCAGAGTGACCGGCGCCACCCGCATCCTCGCGGTCTCCGCACCGCTCATGTCGCTCACCCCCGTCACCCCCGTCACCCCCGTCACCCCCGTCACCCCCGTCACCCCCGTCACCCCCGTCACCCCGGCACCCGATCCTCGATGCGGAAGCGGAAGATCCGCTTCACCTGGGCGAGCGCGGTGGCGAACTCGGTCTCCGGGGCGGCGTCGATGCGGGTGGCGAAGGCGGCGAGGATGTCGTGCTTGGTCGCGCCCTTCACCGCCAGGATGAACGGGTGGCCGAAGCGGGCGCGATAGCGGTCGTTGAGGGCGAGGAAGCGGGCGTGCTCCTCGGCGGTCAGCCGGTCGAGGCCGGCACCCGCCTGCTCGCGGCGGGAATCGGGCGCGAGGTCGCCGGCGATCGCCGCCCGGCCGGCGAGGTCGGGGTGGGCGTCGAGGAGGGCGCGCTGCGCCGCCGGGCCGGCGGCGTCGACGGCGGCTTCGAAGGCCGCGATCATCGCCTCGCGGTCGGCGAACGGCCGGGCGCCGGCGGCCCGCTCAGCGACCCACGGCGAATGCTCGGCGACATCGCCGAAAAGCGCCACGAAGGCCGTAGCCGGCAGGGCGTTGATCTCGGCGACGGACGGCGGTCTTCGACCCGACGGGCCCACGATCTCTCTCCTGGCCGGCGGGCCGGCGATCTTTCGCCCGCTCTCGTCCGCCGGCGCTCAGTGGCCCGGCTGGGCGGCGAGCCAGGCGCCGAGCTCGCCGCGCTCCGCCGCCGACATCCTCGTCTCGTTGCCGAGCGGCATCGCGTTCGACGTGACGGCCTGCGCCGTGATCGCCTCGGCGTAGCGCCGGAGGTCGTCGAGGCTCGTCAGCTCGACCCCCTTCGGCGGCTCGGTGATGCCGACGTGGGTCGGCCGTCCCGAATGGCACATGGTACAGTGCTTTTCAACGATCGCCGTCACCGCGGCGTCGCTCGGCACGGGCCCGCCGGCGCTCCGCCCGGTCGGCGCAGTGACGATGACGAGGGCCGCGATCGCCGCCGTCGCCACGGGCAGCGCCCACCAGATCCGGCCGAGCGGGTCGCCCGCCTCGTGGCGGTTGATGAAGTGGCGCACCGAGCCGCCGGCGAGCACGACGAGCGCCACGACCAGCCACGGGTACGGGTGCCCGGTGAGCAGCGGATAGTGGTTCGACACCATCATCAGCAGCACCGGCAGCGTCAGGTAATTGTTGTGCAGCGAGCGCTGCTTGCCGGTGGCGCCGAGGGCGGGGTCCGGCGCCTCGCCGGCGAGCAGCGAGGCGACGATCTTGCGCTGGTTCGGAACGATCACCCCGAACACGTTGACCGCCATGATGGTGCCGATGAAGGCGCCGACGTGGATGAAGGCGCCGCGGCCGGAATAGACCTCGCCGTACATCCACGCCGCGCCGAGGATCAGCGCCAGGACGGCGAGCGCCAGGAGGCCGGTGTGCCGGCCGAGCGGCGACTTGCACAGCCGGTCATAGACCAGCCAGCCGCCGCCGAGGCTGAGGACGGAGATCGCCACCGCCTCGCTCGGCGCCATCTGAAGCACTGTCGGATCAATGAGATACTGCCGAGAGTTCCAGTAATACTGGAGGACGAGCAGGCAGAACCCGGTGACCCAGGTGAGGTAGGCGTCCCACTTGTACCAGATGAGGTCGGGCGGCAGCGTCTTCGGCGCGACGAGGTATTTCTCGACGTTGTAGAAGCCACCGCCGTGCACCAGCCAAGCGGTGCCGTAGACCCCCTCCGGCATGTGCGCGCGCTTCCGGAGCTGGAAGTCGAGCGCGACGAAGTAGAACGACGTGCCGATCCAGCCGATGCCGACCACGAGGTGGCCCCAGCGGACGAGCAGGTTCAGCCACTCGACGACGAAGCCGCTCATGCCGCGCGGCCGGACACGTCGTCGGGCGCGCCCGGCCCTTCTCCCCCCGAACCCCCGTCCGTCATCCCGCAGCCCCCCGCGCCCATGCCCTGTCCTTCACGATCGTCGCCGCGGCGTGCGCCTCGTCGGCGGCGAGCAGCTCCGCCACCGTCGTCGCGGCGATCGCCGCCGGCAGCTTCGAGCGCACCGCGGTGCCGCCGATCGGGCAGACGAGCCCGGCGATCTGCTCCTCGGCGATCCCGGCGGCGCGCAGCTGCCGCTCGAAGCGGGCGCGCTTCGTCGCGCTGCCGATCACGCCGACATGGGGAAACCGCCCGGCGGCGAGCGCCGCCGCCACGACCGCGAGGTCGAGAGCGTGGCTGTGCGTCATCGCCAGCACGAAGCCACCGTCCGCCGCCGCGGCCAGCACGGCGCCGGGATCGCCCGCCGCGAGCGGCACGGCGTTGGCCGGCAGGTGGCTCGGGAAGGCGCCCGGCCGCGGGTCGACCCAGGTCACCGCGAAGGGCAGCGGCGCCAGCGCCAGCACCAGCGCCCGGCCCACGTGGCCGGCGCCGAAGAGATGGAGCGGCCGCGCCGCCGCGCCGAAGGTCTCGGCGAGGGTTCCGTCGGCGATCGTGGCGGTCGGCGCGCCAGCGGCGGCGCCGGCGAGCACCGTGCGCGCCACCCGCGCGCCCGCGCCGACCGCGCCCTCAGTCGCGAACGGGCCGGCCGCCTCGCGCTCGGCGAGCGCCCGCACCTCGGCCCGGGCCTCGCCGGTGAACACCTCGTAGAGCAGGCCGACGCGGCCGCCGCAGCACTGGCCGAGGTCCGGGCCGAGGGCGACGCTCTGCCGCTCGAGGCGCGCCGGCACGCGGGCGAGCGCCGCCGTCGCCTCGGCGATCGCCCGCCATTCGAGCGTGCCGCCGCCGATGGTGCCGGAGAAGCCGCCGTCGGGCCGCACCACGAGCCGCGCGCCGGCCTCGCGCGGCGCCGAGCCCTCGACCGCGACGACGGTGACGAGAGCGCAGCGCCCCGCCTCCTCGATCGCCCGCCCGACGGTCTCCCAGACGCGCATTTCCCTAGCTCGCCTCGATCGCCTTCACCGCCCGGCGGATCGCCTCCGGCGTCGCCGGCGCGTCGAGCGCCGGCACGGTGCCGGGCCTGAGGCTCGCCACCGCACGGGTGATCGCCGAGAACACCGAGATCGGCAGCATCAAGGGCGGCTCGCCCACCGCCTTGGAGCGGAACACCGTCTCCTCGGCGTTGCCGCCGCCCTCGAACAGCCGCACCCGGAAGTCGGCCGGCACGTCGGCGGCCGTCGGGATCTTGTAGGTCGAGGGCGCGTGCGTCCGGAGCCGGCCGCGCGCGTCGTAGACGAGCTCCTCGCCGGTGAGCCAGCCCATGCCCTGCACGAAGCCGCCCTCGATCTGGCCGATGTCGATCGCCGGGTTGAGCGAGCGGCCGACGTCGTGCAGCACGTCGACGCGGTCGACCCGCGTCTCGCCGGTCAGGGTGTCGATCGTCACCTCCGCGCACGAAGCGCCGTAGGCGAAGTAGAAGAACGGCCGTCCGCGCACGTTGGCGCGGTCCCAGGAGATCCGCGGCGTCGCGTAGAAGCCGGTCGAGGAGAGCTGCACGCGGGCGAGCGTCGCCTCGCGGCAGAGGGCGCCGAAGGCGATCCTCTCGTTGCCGACGGTGACGAAGCCGTCCTCGAAGCGCACCGCGTCGTGCGCGGCGGCGAAGCGGCCGGCCGCGAAGGACGTTAGCCGGCTCTTGATCGTCTCGGCGGCGATCTTGGCCGCCATGCCGTTGAGGTCGGTGCCCGACGAGGCGGCGGTCGGCCCGGTGTTCGGCACCTTGGCGGTCGTCGTCGCCGTCACCCGCACGAAATCGAGCGGCACGCCGAACACCTCGGCCACCACCTGCGCCACCTTGACGTAGAGGCCCTGCCCCATCTCGGTGCCGCCGTGGTTTAGCTGGATCGAGCCGTCGCCATAGACGTGCACGAGCGCGCCGGCCTGGTTGAGCGGCATCAGGGTGAACGAGATGCCGAACTTCACCGGCGTCAGCGCCACGCCCTTCTTGAGGAAGCGGCTTTCGGCGTTGAACGCCTCCGCCGCGGCGACGCGGGCGCGGTAGTCGCTCGTCGTCTCGAGCTCGGCGAGGATCTCCGGCAGCCGGTTGTGCTCCACCGCCTGGCCGTAGGGCGTCACGTCCCGCCCCGGCCCGCCGTAGAGGTTGGCGAGGCGCACGTCGAGCGGGTCGTGGCCGAGGGTGATGGCGATCGCGTCCATCACCCGCTCGATGCCGACCATGCCCTGCGGCCCGCCGAAGCCGCGGAAGGCGGTGTTGGAGACGGTGTCGGTGCGGAGCCGGCGCGAGCGGATCGCCACCTGCGGCAGGTAGTAGGCGTTGTCGGCGTGGAACATTGCCCGGTCGCAGATGCCGAGCGACAGGTCCCACGAGTGGCCGCAGCGGGCGAACTGGTTCATCTCGACCGCCTCGATGCGGCCGTCGGCGTCGAGGCCGGCGCGCCAGTCGATGCGGAAGTCGTGCCGCTTGCCGGTCATGATCATGTCGTCGTCGCGGTCGAGGCGCACCTTGACCGGCCTGCCGGTGACGCGCGCCGCCACCGCGGCGAGCGCCGCCCACTGCGTCGCCTGGCTCTCCTTGCCGCCGAAGCCGCCGCCCATCCGCCGCACCTCGGCGACGACGAAGGCGTCGGCGACGCCGAGCGCCTGGGCGACGAGGTGCTGGATCTCGGTCGGGTGCTGGCTCGAGGTGACGATCGTCATCTCGCCGCCCTCGCCGGGGATCGCCAGCGACACCTGCCCCTCGAGGTAGAAGTGCTCCTGCCCGCCGACGCGGATCGAGCCCTCGAGGCGCCTCGGCGCCGCCGCGAGGCCGGCCTCGACGTCGCCGCGGACGAAGGCGTAGGGCGGCATCACGTCCCGGTCGGCGGCGATCGCCTGATCGACGGTGACGACCGGCTCGGCCGCCTCGACGTCGACGACGCCGAGCCGCGCCGCGCGCCGGGCGATCGCCCGCGTCTCGGCCACCACGGCGAACACCGGCTGGCCGTGGTAGCGCACCTCCTCGGCGGCGAGGATCGGCTCGTCGTCCTTGTGCGCCGGCGACACGTCGTTGACGCCCGGCACGTCCGCGGCGGTCAGCACCGCGATGACGCCCGGCACCGCCCGCACGGTCGCGAGGTCGATGCGGCGGATCCGGCCGACCGTCGCCTCACGGGCATAGCCGGGCACGCAGTGCAGCGTGCCGGCGGGCTCGCGCACGTCGTCGACATAGAGCGCGGTGCCGGCGACGTGCTTCGTCGCGCTGTCGTGCGGCAGCGGCTTGGCGACCGTCCGCGTCGGCGGCTCGGCCGGCGCCGCGATCGTCCCGTCAGCCGGCATCGACAAGGTCCGCCTCCCTCACCCCGTGCACCCGGGTCTCGGTCGTCGGCGCGCCGGCGATCTCGCAGAGCGCCTTGCGCACGAGCCCCTGGGCGACGTCGAGCCGGTATTCCGCCGAGGCGCGCATGTCGTCGATCGGGTGGAAGTCCTCGGCGAGCGCCGCCGCCGCGCGCAGGGCGCCCGCCTCGTCGCCCAGGCGAAGGCCCGCGAGCGCCGCCTCGGTCGCCGCCGCCCGCTTCGGCGTCGCCGCCATGCCGCCGAAGGCCACCCGCGCGCCGGTCACGACGCCATCGACGACCGTGAACTTGAAGCCGGCCATGACTGCGGAAATGTCCTGGTCGAAGCGCTTGGCGATCTTGTAGGCGCGCACGTGGTCGTCCGGCCCGAGCGGCGGCACGCGCAGCCGCGCCACGATCTCGCCCGGCTCGCGGTCCTGCCGGCCGTAGGCGATGAAGAAATCCTCGAGCGGCATCGTGCGCGCCGCCTCGCCCTTCAGGAGCTCGATCGTCGCGCCGAGGGCGATCAGCACCGGCGGCGTGTCGCCGATCGGCGAGCCGTTGGCGACGTTGCCGCCGACCGTGCCCGACGCCCGCACCTGGCGCGAGCCGATGCGGCGCCAGAGGTGGCCGAGGTCGGGGTCGAGCCGCGCCATCACCGGCTCGACCGCGGCATAGGTGGCGAGCGCGCCGATGACGAGGCCCTCCGGCGTCTCGGCGACCTCCTTCAGGGCGTCGATGCGGCCGAGCCAGACGATCTTCGGCAGTTCGCGCAGCTGCTTGGTGATCCAGAGCCCGACGTCGGTCGCCCCGGCAACGAGGGTCGCCTGCGGGTGGCGGGCGAGCAGCGCCGCGAGGCCGGCGAGCGAACCGGGTGCTGCGAAGAAGCCGTCCTCGTCGCCGATGAACACGTCCTCGTCGTCGCCGTAGGCGGAGAGGATGCCGGCGGTCGCCGCGGCGCGCTCGGCGAAGGCGTCGGCGGGCCGGCCGGCGCAGCTTTCGAGCGCCGCCTCGACGATCGGCCGGTAGCCGGTGCAGCGACAGAGGTTGCCGGCGAGCGCGTCGAGCACCGCCGGCCGGTCCGGCGCCTCCGCCCGGTGGTGCAGCGCGAACAGGCTCATCACGAAGCCCGGCGTGCAGAAGCCGCACTGCGAGGCGTGCAGATCGACCATCGCCTGCTGCACCGGGTGCAGCCGGTCGCCCTCGGCGAGGTCGTCGACGGTGACGACCTCCGCCCCGTCGACCATGCCGAGGAGCAGGATGCAGGCGTTGACCGGCTCGTAGACGAGCCGCCCGCCCTTCATCCGGCCGAGCACCACCGTGCAGGCGCCGCAGTCACCCTCGTTGCAGCCCTCCTTGGTGCCGAGGCTCCCCTCGCGCAGGCGCAGATAGTCGAGCAGCGTCTCGGTCGGCTGGGCGGGCACGACCTGCACCGGCTTGCCGCGCCGCAGGAAGCGCACATGGGTCCGCGCCATCTCAGCTGCCCCGGTAGGTGGAGTAGCCGTGCGCGGAGAGGAGCAGCGGCACGTGGTAGTGCGCGTCCTCGGCGAGCCCGAATCGCACCGGCACCACGTCGAGGAACGGCGGGTCGCCGAGCGTGGCGCCGCTCGCGCGGAGATAGTCGCCGGCGTGGAAGAGGAGCTCGTAGGTGCCCGGCGCGAAGTCGGCGCCGGCGAGCAGCGGCGTGTCGAGCCGGCCGTCGGCGTTGGTGGTGCCGCTGGAAACGAGGGCCCGGCCACTCTCTCCGAGGCGCCAGAGTTCGACGGCGAGGCCCGCGGCCGGGCGGCCGAGGGCGGTGTCGAGGACGTGCGTGGTCAGTCGCCCCATCGGGTCTCCTCTGCGCGGGCCCGGAGGCCCGCACGCTGTGCATGGCGCTAGACTATGCACATCCGATGCCGGCGAGAAGTGGACCGTCAGGGGACGAGGATGGTCGATCCGGTGGTGCGGCGGCCTTCGAGCGCCCGGTGCGCCTCGGCGGCGTCGCGCAGCGCGAACTCCTGGTTCACCTCGATCTTCACCGCGCCGCTGGCGACGACCTCGAACAGGTCGTTCGCCGTCTCCACCAGCTCCGCCCGCGAGGCGATGTAGGTGAAGAGCGTCGGCCGCGTCATGTAGAGCGAGCCCTTGCGGGCGAGAAGGCCGGTCTCGAGCGGCGCGATCGCCCCCGACGACTGGCCGAACACCACCCACAGGCCGCGCGGCTTCAGGCAGTCGAGCGAACCCGGGAAGGTGTCCTTGCCGACCGAATCGTAGACGACGTCGACGCCCGTGCCGCCGGTGATCTCCTTCACCCGCTCGACGAAGTTCTCCGTCCGGTAGTCGATGACGTCGGTGTAGCCGTGCGCGCGGGCGAGCGCCGCCTTCTCGGGCGAGCCGACCGTGCCGATGATCGTCTTCACGCCGAGGTGGCGCGCCCACTGCCCGGCGATCAGGCCGACGCCGCCGGCGGCGGCGTGGAACAGCAGCGTCGTCGTGGGCGCGACGCGGTAGGTGGCGCGCAGGAGCGAGCGCACCGTCATGCCCTTCAGCATCATCGCCGCGGCGGTGCGGTCGGCGACGCCGTCGGGCAGCTTCACGAGGCGGTCGGCCGGCAGCACCCGCCGCTCGGCGTAGGCGCCCGGCCCGACCACGTAGGCGACGCGGTCGCCCGGCGCGACGTCGGCGACGCCCGGCCCGACCGCCTCGACGACGCCCGCGCCCTCGGCGCCCGGGGTGAACGGCGACGGCACCGGGTAGAGGCCGCTGCGGTGGTAGACGTCGATAAAGTTGACGCCGATTGCCGTGTGCCGGACGAGCGCCTCGCCCGGGCCGGGGGTCGCCAGCGGCACCTCCTCGAAGCGCATCGCCTCGGGGCCGCCCGGCGTCGCGACGCGGATCGCATGGGTCGTCTGCTCGCTCATCTCGGTGTCTCCAAAAGGCTCAGTGGCCGCCGTCGGGGCCGGCGGCGCCGGGGGACTTCGTGCGCGCGCGGCGGGCGAGGATGTTGATCACCTCGACGCCGGCCGAGAACGCCATCGCGAAGTAGATGTAGGCGCGCGGGATGTGGAAGCCGAGGCCGTCGGCGACGAGCGCGACGCCGATCAGGAGCAGGAACGACAGCGCCAGCATCTTGGTCGTCGGGTGGCGGTGGATGAACTCGGAGATCGGCCCGGAGGCGACGTACATCACCGCCATCGAGATGATCACCGCGGCGATCATGATCTCGACGTGCTCGGCCATGCCGACGGCGGTGATGATCGAATCGACCGAGAAGACGAGGTCGATGGCGAGGATCTGAGCGACGACGAGGCCGAAGCTCGCCTTCGCCTTGTTGTTCGCCGCGTGGTCCTCGCCCTCGATGCCGGTGTGGATCTCGAGCGTGCCCTTGACGATCAGGAACAGACCGCCGGCGATCAGGATGATGTCGCGCCACGACACCGCGTGGTCGAAGACGCTGAACACCGGCGTCGTCAGCCCGATGATCCAGGAGATCGCGAGCAGGAGCAGGATGCGGAAGATCAGCGCCAGCGCCAGGCCGATCTGGCGGGCGCGCTTGCGCGTCGCCGGGTCCTGCAGCTTGCCGGAGATGATCGACAGGAAGACGATGTTGTCGATCCCGAGGACGATCTCCATCGCGGTCAACGTGACAAGGCTCGCGAAGGTCGCGGGCTCGAACACCCAGGCCAGCATCGACGGCTCCATGCGCACGGGAAGATCGCGGCGCGGGAGGCGCCGGCCTGCGGCAATCTATCACCGAGCCGCGACGGAAGGCGAGCGTGGGGAGCGGACGCGAAACCGTGATCGCCGCGCTCAGCCCGTGACGAGCGGGGTGAGCGTCGCGGCGCCGCCGGCGAGGAGCCCGAGGCCGATCCCGCGCGGCACGGCCTGGCCGCGCGTCGCCTTCTCGGCGACGATCGCGAGGGTGAGGATCGCCATCCAGACGACGTTCATCAGGCCGAGCGCCAGCATCGCCGCCATCGGCCCGGCGCACGAGCCGAGGCCGGCGGCCGCGTCCGACGCCGCCGCCGCGAGCGCCGCCCGCGGGCGCGCGGCGAGCGGCGGGATCGCCGGCCGCCGGCAGCGCTCGAGGCAGGCCTGCTTCAGCGGAGTGAACTGGTAGAGCCCGGCGGCGAGGAGGGTCGTGCCCGCGAGCACCGTGCTCGCCGGCACCAGCGCCGGGGTGAGCGCGCCGGCCGCCAGCAGCGCCGTCTGGCCGAGGGCGGCGAGCGCCGTGAACGCCGCCCAGACGAGGCCGTAGCCGGCCGCCGCGGCGAGGATGCGGACGACGGCGCCCGTGGCGCCGGCCGCAGCGTCGACGTCGGCGAAGCGGACGAAGGCCGGCACCACCGGCGGCAGCATCATCGCCACCGTCATCGCGAGCCACATCGCCGCCGCGCCGCCGAGGGCCGCGGCGGAGAACGGCGCCGCGCCGGGGCCGGAGGTGCAGAGCGCGGCGAGCGCCGCCTGCAGCTCGGGCGGCAGGCCCGGCTCGCCGAACACGTCCATCAACGGCCCGAGGGCGCCGCGGCCGCCCGGCGGCACCGCCGTCACCATCGCGGCGAGCGCCAGCCAGCCGGCGGCCACGGCGAGGAGCGCGGCCGCGCCGGCGGCGATCCCGGCCGGGCCGAGCGGCGGCCTCGCGCCGCCGGGCGCCGACGGCGCCGGTCCGGATCCGCTCGAGAAGGTCAGGGGTCGCATGCGTTCGCCTCCTCTTCGTTGATGCGCCCTGCGCGCGCCGGCGCCAAGTCCGGAGAAGCCGGTATGCGGCCGAGACAGTTTGGGGACTTGATCCCCGCCGGTCCCGCGCCCGACATAGGCCGGGACGATCGGCACCCGCCGCGGCGCCGCAGGAAGCGCCGCGGCATCGCTGCAGGAGCCTTGGCCATGACCGACCCCGACCCGACCTTCGCCGCGGCGGCCGCCCCTCTCCCGGAGGCGTTCGACGCCGTCGTCGTCGGCGCCGGCCCGGCCGGGGCGACGGCCGCGCTGGCGCTCGCGGTCGGCGGCCTCTCCGTCGCCCTCGTCGGCCCGGTGCCGGCGGTCGACGCGCGCACGACGGCTCTCCTCGGCGGCTCGGTCGACCTCCTCGCCCGGCTCGACGTCTGGCCGCGCGCCGTCGAGGCGGCCGCGCCGCTCAAGGTGATGCGCCTCGTCGACGACACCCGCCGGCTGATCCGCGCGCCGGAGACGACCTTCGACGCGGCCGAGCTCGGGCGCGATGCGTTCGGCTGGAACATCCCGAACGACGCGCTCAACAAGGCCCTCGCCGACGTGATCGCGATGATGCCGCTGGTCACGCGGATCACCGCGCCGGCCGAGCGCATCGCGCCGGACGCGACCGGCGTCACCCTTCTCGCCGGCGGGCGCACGGTCCGCGCCCGCCTCGCGGTCGCGGCGGACGGCGCCAACTCGCCGACGCGCGAGGCCGCCGGCCTGCCGGTCCGCCGCTGGCGCTACCGGCAGACGGCGCTTGTCACCACGCTCCGCCACACGGTGCCGCACTTCGGCGTCTCGACCGAGTTCCACACCCCATCCGGGCCGTTCACCCTGGTGCCGCTGCCCGGCCAGCGCTCGAGCCTCGTGTGGATCGAGCGGCCGGCCGAGGCCGAGCGCCTCGCCGCGCTCGACGACGCGGCGCTCGCCGCGGCGATCGAGGCGCAGGCGCAGTCGATCCTCGGCGCCATGGCGATCGACGGGCCGCGCGGCCTCCTGCCTCTCGACGGCCACCTAGCCGTCCGCTTCGCCGGCAACCGCGTCGCCCTCGTCGGCGAGGCGGCGCACCGCTTCCCGCCGATCGGCGCGCAGGGGCTGAACCTCGGGCTGCGCGACGTCGCCGACCTCGCCCGCGCCATGCGCCGCTCGCCCGCCGATCCGGGCGCTGCGTCCGTGCTCGCCGACTACGACGGCGCCCGCCGGCGCGACGCGGCGCCGCGCACCGCCGCCGTCGATCTGCTCGACCGCTCGCTCCTCACCGGCTTCCTGCCGGTGCAGCTCGCCCGCAGCGTCGGGCTGTGGGCGGCCGGCCGCATCCCGCCGCTCCGCCGCCTCGCCATGCGCGCCGGGCTCGGCACGATGGCCGACGACACTAGGGGCCGGGGAGCATCGTCGGCAGGGCGTGCGTCGCGATGAGGTAGAGCACGCCGGTGACGGTGACGACCGACACCACCGTGCCGACCAGGATCGCGCTCGACGCCCGCTCGATGTAGACGCGGTACTGGCTCGCCAGCACGAAGCAGTTGGAGGCCGGCGGCAGCGAGGCCATCAGGACGGCAGTGGCGATCCACTCCCACGACACGTCGCCGACGAGCAGCAGGAAGCCGAGCGCGATCGCTGGGTGGATCACGAGCTTGACGAGGAGCAGCCCCGGCAGCTCGAGCGGAACCCGCGTCAGCGGGCGCAGCGCCACCGTCACCCCGAGGGCGAACAGCGCGCACGGCGCGGCCGCCGAGCGCAGGAAGGTCAGGAGCTGGTCGACCGCCGCCGGCGGCTCGAACTTCACCGCCGCGGCGATCACCCCGGCAATCGTCGCCAGGATGAACGGGTGGGTGAAGATCCGCTTCAGGCAGACGAGGATCATGCCCTTGATGCCGCCCGGCTGGTCGTCGCCGATCGCCATCAGCACCGGCACCAGGATGAACAGGAGGCTGTTGTCGAAGCAGAAGATCAGCGCCGTCGGCACCGCCGCCGCCTGGCCGAGGGCTGCGAGCGTCAGGCCCGGCCCCATGTAGCCGATGTTCGAATAGGCGCCGATGAGGCCGGTGATCGTCGCCTCCGGCACCCGCCGCGTCGCCACGATGCCGATCGCGAAGGCGATCGCGAAGGCGAGCGCCGTCGCCCCGGTGGTCGCGGCGATGAAGCCGAAGCTCGCCAGCTGCTCGATCGGCGTGCGCGACAGGAGCTGGAAGAACAGCGCCGGCAGCGCGAGATAGACGACGAAGAACTGCAGCCAGGCGAGCCCGACCTCCGGCAGCTTGACGATCTTGCCCGACGCGTAGCCGAGGAAGATCAGCCCGAAGAACGGCAGGGAGAGCGAGAGGACGTGCTGCATCGTTCCGACCGCCGGGGCGTGCTGTTGCCGGCGGGGATTGCGCCGCCGCGCCCCCCCGGATATGCGGTTCGCCGTAGCCGGGAAGGCGCCCACGGTCAACGCGACGTTCGTCGCCACGGCCCGATCGGATCCGATTGTCGCTGATGACACGAGACGCTGATCCCTCGGCGCCGCCCCTCTCGCCGCTCCGCGACGGCCTCGCCCGCGCGCAGTACGCGGCCGCCCGCGCCGCCGCCGGGATCGTCCGCGCGATGCCGCTCGACATGGCGTCGGCGACGATGGGCGCCGCCTGGCGCACCATCGCCCCCTGGACCCACCGCCACCCGCGCGCCCTCGGCCACGTGGCGCTGGCGATGCCCGAGCTCGACGAGGCCGAGCGGCGCCGCATCGTCATGGGGATGTGGGACAATCTCGGCCGCGTCACCGCCGAGACGCTGCAGATCGACCGGCTGATCGCCGACCCAAGCCGCATCGAGCTGCCGCCGCGGACGATCGAGATCCTCGAGCAGGCGCGCCAGGGCGGCGTCCTCGTGTCGCTGCACACCGGCAACTGGGAGGTCGTGGTGCGCGCCGCGACGGCGGCCGGCCTGATCGCCACCGGCATCTACCGCGCCGTCGACAACCCCTACGTCGAGCGCTGGCTCTACGACATGCGCCGGCCGCTCTACCCGGGCGGCCTCATCCCCAAGGGCGACCCGGCGGCGCGTCTCCTGATCGCGCGGGCGAAGCGGCGCGAGACCATCGCCGTGATGGCCGATCTGCGCGATTCGCGCGGCATCCTGGTGCCGTTCTTCGGCCACATGGCCTATGCCAACCCGTTCCCGGCGATGGTGGCGCTGATGACCCGCAAGCCGCTGATCGCCGGCCGCGTCATGCGCCTCGACGGCGCCCGCTTCCGCATCGACGCCGAGGAGATCGCCGTCACCCGCACCGGCGAGCGCATCGGCGACGTGCTCGCCACCACCATCGCCCTGCACGAGCGCTTCGAGACATGGATCCGCGAGCGGCCGGAGCAGTGGATGTGGATCCACCGCAAGTGGGAGGTCGCCCAGGCGAAGCGCCGCGCCGCCCGCTTCATCGGCCCGCCGAACCGCGAGGAGGACTGACGGCCGCCGCGACTGTTTGATACTCTGCCGGCGGGCACTTCCCGGGGGGGCGGCATGGGCGCGTGGGGAATCGGCATCTTCGACAACGACGGCGCCTGCGACCTCGCGGGCCTCGTCGCCGAGGGCGGCGGCCTCGCCGCGCTCGAGGAGGCGCTCGACGCCGTCCTGGCGGCGGGGCCGGAGTATCTCGAGATCACCGAGGGCGAGGCGGGCCTCGCGGCCGCCGACATCGTCGCGCGCCTCAAGGGAAACCCCGGCCGGAGCGACTCCTACACCGAGGAGGTCGACGCCTGGGTGGCGCGGCAGCGCGCGGCACCGTCCGCCGCCTTGATCGCGAAGGCGCGGCGGGCCATCAAGCGGATCCTCTCCGAGCCCTCGGAGCTCTTGGAACTCTGGCAGGAGCACGACGATTTCGACGCCTGGAAGAGCGGCACCGCGGACGTGCTGGCGCGGCTCTGACCGACCCGGCCGCCCTGCCCCGGCCCGTCACCCCTTCGACCATCCGACCACGAGGTTTCCATGAAGACGCCGCGCGCCTTCTACCAGCCGCTCGCCATCGGGGCGCCGGCGCCGTTCCGCGACCTGCCGGTCAAGGTCGAGCGGATGATCCACTTCGTGCCACCGCACCTCGAGAAGATCCGCGCCAAGGTGCCGGACCTCGTGCGCGAGGTCGACGTGGTGCTCGGCAACCTCGAGGACGCGATCCCGAGCGACCAGAAGCTCGCCGCCCGCCGCGGCTTCATCGCGATGGCCGAGGCGACCGACTTCGGCTCGACCGGCCTGTGGACGCGCATCAACGCCCTCGACAGCCCGTGGATGCTCGACGACGTGGTCGAGATCGTCGGCGCCGTCGGCCACAAGCTCGACGTCGTCATGGTGCCGAAGGTCCAGGGCCCGTGGGACATCCACTATCTCGACCAGCTCCTCGCCCAGCTCGAGGCGAAGGCCGGCATCGGGCGGCCGATCCTCATCCACGCGATCCTGGAGACCGCCGAGGGCGTCAAGAACGTCGAGGCGATCGCCGCCGCGAGCCCGCGCATGCACGGCATGAGCCTCGGCCCGGCCGACCTCGCCGCCTCGCGCGGCATGAAGACGACGCGCGTCGGCGGCGGCCATCCGGACTACGTTGTGCTCGCCGACGCGGCCGAGGCCGGCGCCGCCCGCGCCGCCTACCAGCAGGACCTCTGGCACTACACCGTCGCCAAGATGGTCGACGCCTGCCTCGCCGTCGGCATCAAGGCATTTTACGGCCCGTTCGGCGACTTCTCCGACGCCGCCGCCTGCGAGGCGCAGTTCCGCAACGCCTTCCTGATGGGCTGCGCCGGTGCCTGGACGCTGCACCCGAGTCAGGTGGCGATCGCCAAGCGGGTGTTCTCGCCGCGCGCCGAGGAAGTGGCGCAGGCGAAGCGCATCCTCGAGGCGATGCCGGACGGCACCGGCGCGGTGATGATCGACGGCAAGATGCAGGACGACGCCACCTGGAAGCAGGCGAAGGTGATCGTCGACCTCGCCCGCCAGGTCGCCGCCAAGGACCCGGACGCCGCCGCGCTCTACGGGCTCTAGGCGGCAGTGGGGAGTGGGCAGTAGGGAGGTCGGCATCGAAGGGAGTCCGAGCCGGAGCCTCAGCCCGGATATCGCTCTCTTCGTCGTTCCCGACTGACCACTGCCTACTCACCACTGCCTACTGCCCACCGGCCCTTCACGGCACCGCCACCGCCGCGGCGCCCGCCTCCTCGGCGCTCGCCCAGCCGTCGCCGGTCCACAGCCGCGCCTCGACGGCGGCGATGCCGTCCTCGATGCGGATGCGGTTGTAGGCGTTCGGCTCGTCGCGCAGCCGGGTCGAGATCGCCGAGCCGGCCTGGACCACCAGGAGGTCGCGCGAGGCGGCGCGCTCGGGCGGCCGCGGCGCGAGGTCGGTGAGCTCGCCCGCCGCGTCGATCACCGGCGCGAGGATGCGGGCATAGCCGCGGTGCAGGTGGCCGGCGAGGGTCAGGCCGACGCCGAGCGACTGGAAGCACGAGAGCGCCTCGTCGGCGCGGCCGACCACGCGGGTGTCGGGCGCGAACTCCGGCGGCAGGAACGGGTGGTGGGCGACGACGATGCGGAAGGCGCCGCTCGCCAGGGCGGCGAACCGCTCCTCGACGCGGCGGATCTGCTCCTTGCCGAGCCGGCCCTGCGACCAGTCGAGCTCGAGCGCCATCGCCCGCGCGCTGTTGAGGCCGACGACGGCGATCTCCTCGTCGTGCCAGTCCGGCTCGGTGATGGGGTGGATGTATCGGCGCCAGCGCCGGAACGGATCGGTGAAGCGCTGCACCAGCCGGTAAGGGCTGATGTCGTGGTTGCCCGGCACCGCGATCCACGGCGCGGCGATGCGCGCCAGGAAGTCGGCCGCGGCGCGGAACTCCGACCGCCGCGCGCCCATCGTCAGGTCGCCGGAGACGATGACGAGGTCCGGCCGGCTCTCGTCGAGGTCGGCGAGGAGCGCCGCTGCGACCACCGGGTCGACCCGCCCGAAGTGCAGGTCGGAGATGTGGGCGATGCGCCTCACGCCGCCGAGCGCCGAAGCTCGACAGCGCGCGGCGCGGGCTCCGGCTCGGCCGGAGGGGCGGCCGCCGCCGGCGCCGGCGCGGCGCGCGGGACGATCACCTTCAAGGCCTTCGGGCGGATGCGGTAGCGCAGCGGCGGCTCGATCAGGAAGGTCTCGCCGTCGTTCATCACCCGCACCATCTTACGGCGGCTGTGGATGGTGAAGTCGGTCTCGGTGAAGCGGTGCAGCCCCGGCGAATCGTGCCAGCGGCCGGCCAGCATCCGCGCCGCGAGGCCGAGCGTGCCGAGGATGCCCATGCGGTGGGTGACGTAGAGCGCGAGCGTGCCGCCGTCGAGCCGCGCGCGGGCGAACGGCTGGCCCGGCGCCGCCGCGAAGTCGTTGTCGATCACGGCGAGCGCGCGGGTGCGCAGCGTGTGGCGGCGCCCGGCCCGGTCGATCGCCACCGTCATCGGCGGGTAGCGGCGCATCGCCCTGAGCGAGGCGACCCAGAACCGCCACAGGGCGCCGGGCCCCATGCGGCCGCGCGAGCGCTCGCGGCGCACGCCGAGACGGGTCGCCATGCCGAGCATCGAAGCGCAGAGGAACGCCCGCCCGTTGACCTCGCCGACGTCGATCTCCCGCACCTCACCGTCGGCGAGCGCCGCGATCGCGTCCGGCAGGGGTATCGGAACGCCGATGTCGCGGGCGAGCAGGTTCATCGTGCCGAGCGGCAGGATGCCGAACGGCATGCCCGTGTCCGCCAGCATCTCGGCCGCGCAGGCGATCGTGCCGTCGCCGCCGGCGACGATCACCGCGTCGACCCCGCGGTCGCGGGCGGCGGCGAACTGGTCGTGCAGGGTGTCCGCGGTCTCCACGGTCACCGTGAAGCCGGCCGCCGCGAGGTCTCGGGCGATGGCGTCGATGCCGCCCGGGACGGCGGCGACGCCGCCGGCCGACGGGTTCGCGACGAGGGCGATGCGCATGCGGAAGGCCTCCCCGGGCGGCGATCGCCCCGATGCACCTTCAACGCCCGGAGCGCCCGTCCGGTTCAATCGCGCGCGACGGTTCCGCTTGACTTCGCGTGCATGGCGCGCGCATCACACCCGCCGAACGAAAATCGACGACGGCCCGCCACCCGATCTCGTTCTGGCACCGCCGGCGTTGCGTAGCGAAAGCCGTGAGGCGATGACCAACACCCGCACCGCGAAGTTTCGGATCGGCCAGGTGGTCCGCCACCGCTTCTATCCGTTCCGCGGCGTCGTCTTCGACGTCGATCCGGTCTTCGACAACACCGAGGACTGGTGGCTGTCGATTCCGGAGGAGATCCGGCCGACCAAGGACCAGCCCTACTACCACCTGTTCGCCGAGAACGCCGAGACGGAGTACGTCGCCTACGTGTCCGAGCAGAACCTGCTGCCGGACGATTCGGGCGAGCCGCTGCGCCATCCGCAGGTCGACGAGGTGTTCGTCGGCGACGAAGGCGGCGGCTACCGCTCGCGCGACGAGCGGCTGCACTAGGCGGCCCTCCGCCGACCACACCCAGCTTCGCGATCCGTCGGCCGGGCCGCCCAGCGACCCGACTCTGCGGTCATTCGATATGTGACCATATTGACACGTGTCGATATGGTCACGTAACGTCGACCCCGTGGACGACATCTTCGACGCTCTCGCCAACCCGCTTCGCCGACGGCTGCTCGATGCTCTTCGCGACCGCGACGGGCAAACCCTCGGGCAACTCGAGAGAGAGCTTCCCGTCACGCGGTTCGCCGTGATGAAGCATCTGAGGGTGCTCGAGGAGGCCGGGCTCGTCGCCACGCGGAAGGTGGGCCGCGAGAAGTTCCACTACCTGAACCCCACGCCGATCCAGCGCCTCAGCGACCGCTGGATCTCGAGATACGCCGCTCCGTTCGCCAGGACGATGAGCGACGTGCAGTCCCACTTCGAACGCGAGGCGCTCGCAATGACCGGTCCTGCCCCCGTGCACGTCTACGAACTCTACATCCGCGCTTCGGCCGAGGCGGTCTGGCAACTCCTGACGGACGACGAGAAGACGCCGCTCTGGCAGCACTTCAACATGACGTCGCGGACCGATTGGCGCGTCGGCGGCAACATCGAGTTCCTCGTCGACGGACGGCAGATGATCGTCGGAACGCTCGTCGAGCTCGATCCGCCGACGAGGCTCGTCCATACCTTCAGCGCCCGCTGGTCGCCGGACGTCGCCGCAGACGCGCCGTCGCGCGTGACGTGGGAGATCCGGCCGCTCGGCGAGGGAGCCTGCAAGCTCGTGTTGACCCACGACGACTTCGGTGGCGAGACCGCGACGAGCCGGGCGGTGACGGGCGGCTGGCCCGAGTCCCTGTCGCGGCTGAAGACGCTCGTCGAGACCGGGCAGCCCTTCGTCGTGCCGGCCCCTACCGCCGCCTGACGGCCGGCCGGACAGGCCCGCCCTGGTTCCAGAGGGACTTCGCGGACACGGACGCGACGCTCGCACCGAGCGCCGCGGCGGCGGCGCGCCGCCGGTCAGCTCGGCAGGTTGAGGCGGATGCTGAGCTCGCGGAGCTGCTTCGCCGACACCTCGGACGGCGCGCCCATCAGGAGGTCCTCGGCGCGCTGGTTCATCGGGAACGGCACCACCTCGCGCAGGTTCTCCTCGCCGCACAGCAGCATGACGATGCGGTCGACGCCCGGCGCGATGCCGCCGTGCGGCGGGGCGCCGTATTCGAGCGCCCGCAGCATGCCGCCGAAGCGGGTCTCGAGCTCGCTCTCCGGATAGCCGGCGATCTCGAACGCCTTACGCATGATCTCCGGCCGGTGGTTCCGGATCGCGCCCGACGACAGCTCGATGCCGTTGCAGACGACGTCGTACTGGTAGGCCTTGATCGTCAGCGGGTCCTGCGTCTCCAGCGCCTCGAGGCCGCCCTGCGGCATCGAGAACGGGTTGTGCGAGAAGTCGACCTTCTTCTCGTCCTCGTTCCACTCGAACATCGGGAAGTCGACGATCCAGCAGAAGGCGAAGCGGTTGTCGTCGACGAGGCCGAGCTCGCGGCCGACGCGGGTGCGCGCCAGGCCCGCGAAGGCGGTGAACTTCTCCGGCCGGCCGGCGACGAAGAAGCAGGCGTCGCCGACCTTGAGGCCGAGCTGGTCGCGGATCTGCGTGGTGCGCTCCGGCCCGATGTTCTTGGCGAGCGGCCCGGCGCCGCCCTCCTCGCCCTCACGCCAGAAGATGTAGCCGAGGCCCGGCTGGCCCTCGCCCTGCGCCCAGCCGTTCATCCGGTCGCAGAAGGCGCGGTTCCCGCCGCCGGGCGCGGGGATCGCCCACACCTCGACGCGCGGGTCGGCCTCGATCATGCCGGCGAACACCTTGAAGCCCGAGCCGCGGAAGGCCTCGGTCACCGCCTGCATCTCGATCGGGTTGCGGAGGTCCGGCTTGTCGTTGCCGTACTTGCGCATCGACTCGGCATAGGGGATGCGCGGGAACACCTCGGTCACCGGCTTGCCGTCGCCGAACTCGACGAACACGTCGCGCAGCACCGGCTCGACGGTCTGGAACACGTCCTCCTGCTCGACGAAGCTCATCTCGATGTCGAGCTGGTAGAACTCGCCCGGCGAGCGGTCGGCGCGGGCGTCCTCGTCGCGGAAGCACGGGGCGATCTGGAAGTAGCGGTCGAAGCCGGCGATCATCAAGAGCTGCTTGAACTGCTGCGGCGCCTGCGGCAGGGCGTAGAACTTGCCGGGATGGAGGCGCGCCGGCACCAGGAAGTCGCGCGCGCCCTCCGGGCTCGAGGCGGTCAGGATCGGCGTCTGGAACTCGGTGAAGCCCTCGTCGACCATCCGCCGCCGCAGCGCCGAGACGATCTTCGAGCGCTTGACGACGTTGCGGTGCAGGCGGTCGCGCCGGAGGTCGAGGAACCGGTACTTGAGGCGGATCTCCTCCGGGTATTCCGGCTCGCCGAACACCGGCAGCGGCAGCTCCTTCGCCGTCGACAGCACCTCGCACTCGCGGACGAACACCTCGACGGCGCCCGTCGGCAGCTTGTCGTTCACGGTGTCGGGCGTGCGCGCCTTCACGACGCCGTCGATGCGCACCACCCACTCGGCGCGGATCGTCTCGACCGTCTTGAAGGCCGGCGAATCCGGATCGCAGACGACCTGCGTCAGGCCGTAGTGGTCGCGCAGGTCGACGAACAGGAGGCCGCCGTGGTCGCGGACGCGATGGACCCAGCCCGACAGGCGGACGTTGGCGCCGACGTCGCCCGCGCGCAGTGCGCCGCAGGTGTGGGACCGGTAGGTGCTGGCGAGATCCGACATCAGGCTCTTCCCTGCCCGCTCGGGGCGCGCTTGGGCGAATCCGGGTCCGGGGCGGTGCCGATCGGCGCCTTCGGGCGGGGGTTCGCGACAGTCATCCGGCGCCGCCCGGACGGGCGGCAAAAGCGGCCGGAAGTGGGCACGCGACCCCGCCTTTGTCAAGAATGACGGCGCGCGCGGCCACGCCCGCGCGCGGGCGACGGCCGTTCTCGCGCGCCGCGCCATCCCCGTCGCGGCGATCCGGCGGGCAACGCTGGAGGGTGGCGCCGCCGATGGCGATCGTGTATGTAGCCGCCGACCTCCCGACATTGGCGGCTTCGAGGCCCATGCAAACGGTTCTGCTCGTCGTTCATATTATGGTCGTGCTGACGCTCGTCGCGGTCGTGCTGCTGCAGCGCTCCGAAGGCGGCGCGCTCGGCATCGGCGGCGGGGGCGGCGGCGGCTTCTTCTCGAGCCGCGGCACCGCCAACCTGTTGACCCGTACGACGGCGATCCTGGCGGGGATCTTCTTCCTCACCTCGCTCGCGCTCACGATCCTCGCGGGCCTCGACGGCCGGCCGGCGTCGATCCTCGACGCGGTGACCGCCCCGGGCGGCGCCCCGGCCCAGCCGGGCAACACGCGCGGCTCGGGCGAGGGCATCCTCGACATCCTGCGCGGCGCCGGCCCGGGCGAGCCCGGCGCGCCGCCGACCGCCCCGCAGGCTCCGGCGCCCGCTCCCGCGCCGACCGGCCCGCAGGTGCCGACGACCGACTGACCCCTCCCGCGCGGCGCTCTCTCAAGTGCCGCGCGTTCTCCCGTGCGCGGCACCGACGCCGCGCGTGCCGTTCGATGTTTTCCACAGGACCGGCGCATTCGCCCTCGCGGCGAATCGCATGACCATGTGATAGGCTGAAACCCCATGGCGCGGTACGTCTTCATCACCGGCGGCGTGGTTTCATCGCTCGGCAAGGGTCTCGCTTCGGCGGCGCTCGGCGCGCTGCTCCAGGCGCGCGGATACAAGGTCCGCCTGCGCAAGCTCGACCCCTACCTCAACGTCGATCCCGGCACGATGTCGCCGTACCAGCACGGCGAGGTGTTCGTCACCGACGACGGCGCGGAGACCGACCTCGACCTCGGCCACTACGAGCGGTTCACCGGCCGGCCGGCGAACCGGATGGACAACATCACCACCGGCCGCATCTACCAGGACATCATCACCAAGGAGCGGCGCGGCGACTATCTCGGCGGCACCGTGCAGGTGATCCCGCACGTCACCGACGCCATCAAGGAGTTCGTCCTCGCCGACAACGACGGCTACGACTTCGTGCTCGTCGAGATCGGCGGCACCGTCGGCGACATCGAGGCGCTGCCGTTCTTCGAGGCGATCCGCCAGCTCGGCAACCAGCTGCCGCGGCACCATGCGGTGTTCATCCACCTCACCCTGATGCCGTTCATCCAGAGCGCCGGCGAGCTGAAGACGAAGCCGACGCAGCACTCCGTCAAGGAGCTGCGCTCGATCGGCATCCAGCCCGACGTGCTGCTGGTGCGCTGCGACCGCCCGATCCCCGACTCCGAGCGCCGCAAGCTCGCCCTCTTCTGCAACGTGCGCGAGAGCGCGGTGATCCCGGCCCTCGACGTCGCCTCGATCTACGACGTGCCGATCGCCTATCACGAGCAGGGGCTCGACACCGAGGTGCTCGCCGCCTTCGGGCTGCCGCACGCCGAGGAGCCCGACCTCACCCGCTGGCGGACGATCTCGCACCGCGTCAGCAACCCCGAGGGCCAGGTCACGATCGCCGTGGTCGGCAAGTACACCGGCCTCAAGGACGCCTACAAGTCGCTGATCGAGGCCCTGGTGCACGGCGGCATCGCCAACAACGTGCGCGTCACCATCGAGTGGATCGAATCGGAGATCTTCGAGCAGGAGGACCCCTCCCCCTGGCTCGAGCGCGTCAACGGCATCCTGGTGCCGGGCGGCTTCGGCGAGCGCGGCTCGGAGGGCAAGATCGCCGCCGCCGGCTTCGCCCGCCGCCGCGAGGTGCCCTATTTCGGCATCTGCTTCGGCATGCAGATGGCGGTGATCGAGCAGGCGCGCAGCCTCGCCGGCGTGGCCGAGGCGAGCTCGACCGAGTTCGGCCCCTGCCGCGAGCCGGTGGTCGGCCTGATGACCGAGTGGATGAAGGGCAACGAGCTCGAGATCCGCGCCGCCGGCGGCGACCTCGGCGGCACCATGCGCCTCGGCGCCTATGCCGCGCGGCTCGCGCCCGGCAGCCGCATCGCCGAGATCTACGGCTCGACCACCATCTCCGAGCGCCACCGCCACCGCTACGAGGTCAACGTCGCCTATCGCGAGCGCCTCGAGCAGCAGGGCGTGCGCTTCGCCGGCATGTCGCCCGACGGCCTGCTGCCCGAGACGATCGAGCTCGCCGACCACCCCTGGTTCATCGGCGTGCAGTTCCATCCCGAGTTGAAGTCGCGTCCTTTCGAGCCACATCCGCTGTTCGCGTCGTTCATCGCCGCCGCGGTGGAGCAGAGCCGGCTAGTCTAAAAAGCAAGCCCCAAGCAAGGCTCCGGCTTTTTGGACGTGATTCTAGGCACTTGGGCGGGGTTCGCGCGGGGGCTCGCCGCTTGCGGACGAACGAAGCGAATGGGTACACTTGTCGCGGTCGAGGATTCGGGTCGCGCTCTCGCGGGAGCGCCCGGTGGAGGGATGGCGTGCAGAGAGCATCGCCCGCACCGGCTGGTCTGACGGGTCTCGCCGAGACGGCCTTCATTCCGCTCGTCGCGCGCGCCCTGGCCGCCGAGCGGTTTCCGGACGCCGGCTTCCGCGACCCCACGGCCGAGGCGATCTACGGCGCCCTGCAGCTCGATCTCACCGCCTATGTCGGCGGCAACGCCAGCATGCACGGCGTGATCGCCCGCTCGTGGATGCTCGACCAGATCGTCGGCGTCTTCACCTCGCGCCATCCGAACGCCCAGATCGTCGACCTCGGCGCCGGGCTGTCGACCCGCTTCGAGCGCATCGACAACGGAATGATGACGTGGATCGACGTCGACCAGGCGCCCGTCATCACGCTCCGCCAGACGCTGTTTCCGCACGTGCCGCGACGGCGGATGGTGGCGCTCGACATCGGCTCGCCCGGCTGGGTCGACCGGCTCGAGCTCGCCGAGACGCCGACCCTCGTCGTCGGCGAGGGCTTCTTCGTCTACCTGGAGCCGGAGGTCGCGGCGGCGACCATCCGAGACCTCGCCGCGGCGGTGCCCGGCCGGCCGTGCGAGCTCGCCTTCGACTATGTGAGCCCGCTCCTCGTCGGCACGCCGCGCGCCCACCCGGTGCTCAACCGGCTGAACGCGGCCCGCCCGGACGGCGCGCCCGTCACCTTCCGCTGGGGCGCCCGGCGGGCGGCCGACCTCGCGCCCGCCGACGCCGGCTGGCAGGTGGTGCGCACCCACCCGGTCTACGACAAGATCGGCTTTCCCTACCCGCTGATCGACCGGCTGCTGCGGCTCTGCGGCGGCGGCCACGTGCACGCCATCGCCCACCTCGCGCGCGCCGCGCAGCCGCGGCCGATCACCCCGCCCGCCGCCGAGGCCGTGCCCGCCGGGGCGGCCTCGCGGACCCCGGACGCCGCCCCGCCGCGCCCGGCGCCGCGCGCCCTCGGCCGCCTGCACCCGGCGATGCCGCGCCGCCGCGTCTGACGCCGCCGCCGCACTCCCCTTCCCGCCTCCCCCGCCTTGCCTTCGCCGCCGTTCCGCGCCAGAACGGCCGCGACCCCACCGAACCGGAATCCGCGATGACCATCGCCGCCACCGCCGCCGTCGCCGCCAGCCCGATCGTCGAGGTCGGTCCCGTCCGCTTCGGCAACCACCTGCCGCTCGCCCTGATCGCCGGCCCGTGCCAGATGGAGAGCCGGCAGCACGCGCTCGAGTGCGCCCACGCGCTGAAGGAGATCGCGGCGCGGCGCGGCATCGGCCTCGTCTTCAAGACCTCCTACGACAAGGCGAACCGCACCAGCCTCTCCGGGGCGCGCGGCGTCGGGCTTGCGGCGGCGCTGCCGGTGTTCGCCGAGATCCGCGAGGCGACGGGCCTGCCCGTCCTCACCGACGTGCACGAGGCCGGCCACTGCGCCGCCGTGGCCGAGGCGGTGGACGTGCTGCAGATCCCCGCCTTCCTGTGCCGGCAGACCGACCTCCTCGTCGCCGCGGCGGCGACCGGCCGGGTCGTCAACGTCAAGAAGGGCCAGTTCCTGGCGCCCTGGGACATGGCGAACGTGATCGCCAAGGTGACCGGCGCCGGCAACGGCCGCGTGCTTGCCACCGAGCGCGGCGCGAGCTTCGGCTACAACACCCTCGTCAGCGACATGCGCGCCCTGCCGATCATGGCAGAGGGCGGCGTTCCGGTGATCTTCGACGCCACCCACTCGGTGCAGCAGCCGGGCGGCAAGGGCACCTCGACCGGCGGCGAGCGCCGCTTCGTGCCCGTGCTCGCCCGTGCTGCGGTGGCGGTCGGCGTCGCCGGCGTCTTCGTCGAGACGCACCCCGACCCCGACCACGCCCCCTCCGACGGCCCGAACATGGTGCCGCTCGCCGAGTTCGAGGCCCTCGTCGCCACCCTGCAGGCCTTCGACGCCATCGCCAAGGCGCTCTGAAAGGCCGTCTGAAAGGCGCTCTGGACGGCCGCGGCGGTTGACGCCGCCGCCCGTTCGCTCTACCCCGACGCGGCGCGCCGTCCCGCCGGCGCCGCGAGCCCGTAGCTCAGCCGGTAGAGCACGTGACTTTTAATCATGGGGTCGTGGGTTCGAGTCCCACCGGGCTCACCATGATTTCGACGGCTCTCAATCGCTTGCAGACCGCTCCCGCGGCCCCCCGGTGATCGGCGCTCTCGTGGGCCCACGAATGCCCTTTGGATGGCGGCGGCGCGATCTCGAGCGACCGCACGGGCGGCTGGTCCAGCGTGGACCGCCGCAGCCCGACCCGCCGTGCCGAATGGCCTCTCGCGCCCGTGAGCCCGCGGGCGATCGTCGGCGCGACGGCGGATCGGCCGTCAGAGCTGCCCGGCGCTGGCCGCGGCGGCGATCGAGAAGCCGAGCACGACGAGCGCGGCCCCCTTGTACGAATATCGCCTGACGCTCTTCGGCAGGAGCGACCCCAAGGCGACCCAGCCGATGCCCGCGAGGATCGATAGCCCGACGAAGACCGCGGCGGCCAGGCCCTGCCGATCACCGGCCATACCGGGGATCAAGACCGTGCCGACGAGCATCGCCTTCGGGTTCAGCAGGGTGGTGACCAGCACGCGCACGAATGCGCCTCGCCGCTCGGTGAGATCCGGCACGACCGGCTGGCGCCACAGCGTGTAGGCGGTGATCAGCAACCACACGGCCGCGATCGCCTTGAGGGTGGGCAGCGCGAAGGGCACGGTGCTCAGGAAGGACGAGGCGGCCAGGAACGCGCCGACCGCGATGGAATAGCCGACGGCCTCCGCCACAGGGAGCGCCGCTGCCCGCCGAAACCCCGTGGCCCCGCCCGACCCGGCGAGGATGGTGTTCGTCGGACCCGGCATGAGCAGGACGGCAAGGCTGGCAGCGACGAAGGACAGCATGCAGGCCATCGGCGTGGACGATCGCCGGGCAGACTAAGCCGAGCCGCCGCGGAGCAGCATCGGCGATTCGCCGCGGCTAGGCGCCGTCCCGGCGGCGGCTACGTCGTGGGCCGAGGACACCGATCACCGATCGAGGCCGCTGCTCGGAGCTGCCTGCGGGAAGGAACAAGCCGGGCTTCGCGAAGCGGAGGCCGAAGGCTGAGAGGCGGGAAACGCCGGACGGCCGCGGCCCGGGGCGAACGCGGCTGGAAGCCGGCGGATTTGGTGGGTGTACCAGGGCTCGAACCTGGGACCCGCTGATTAAGAGTCAGCTGCTCTACCAACTGAGCTATACACCCGTCGCGGCGCCGACTTCGAAGCCTGGGCTCGAAGCCTTGGCTCGGCGCTGGCGGCCGCGGACGAAGCTCCTATAAGGAGATCGGGCGGCGAACGCAACAGGCCTGCGACACCTTCCGGCGGATGCCCCGGCCGGGGTCCCTCGCCGCGGCGCCGGCGGCCGTCAACCATGGCGCGGGTTTGTTGGCACTCGGGCGGCCCGAGTGCCAGTTTTTTCGCCTCCGCCCCTTGCGGCGCGGCCCCATCTAGCCCAGATCAGGCCTGCCCACGGCCTCCGCCGACGCTCGGCGCCGCAGGCCGCTGGTGAAAATTCGCACTGATCGGGAGAGTCACCATGAAATTCCGTCCGCTGCACGACCGCGTGGTCGTCCGCCGTGTCGAGTCGGAAGCCAAGACCAAGGGCGGCATCATCATTCCGGAGACCGCCAAGGAGAAGCCGCAGGAGGGCGAGATCGTCGCCGTCGGCCCCGGCGCCCGCAACGACAAGGGCGAGCTCATCGCCCTCGACGTGAAGGCCGGCGACCGCATCCTGTTCGGCAAGTGGTCCGGCACCGAAGTGAAGATCGACGGCGAGGATCTCCTCATCATGAAGGAGACCGACATCATGGGCGTGATCGACGGCAAGGCCGCCGCCAAGAAGGCCGCCTGAGCCAGGCCGCCTCACTCAGGCCGCCTGAGCCAGGCCGCCCGACGCTCCGCCGTTCCCCGAGATTGAAGGAAATCATCCATGTCCGCGAAAGACGTACGCTTCTCCGTCGACGCCCGTGACCGCATGCTGCGCGGCGTCGACGTCCTCGCCAACGCCGTCAAGGTGACGCTCGGCCCGAAGGGTCGCAACGTCGTGCTCGACAAGTCGTTCGGCGCCCCGCGCATCACCAAGGACGGCGTCACCGTCGCCAAGGAGATCGAGCTCGAGGACAAGTTCGAGAACATGGGCGCGCAGATGGTGCGCGAAGTGGCCTCGAAGACCAACGACATCGCCGGTGACGGCACCACGACGGCGACCGTGCTCGCCGCCGCCATCGTCAAGGAAGGCGTCAAGTCGGTCGCCGCCGGCATGAACCCGATGGACCTGAAGCGCGGCGTCGACCTCGCGGTCGAGGCCGTCGTCGCCGAGCTCGCCAAGAACTCGCGCAAGGTCACCTCGAACGCCGAGATCGCCCAGGTCGGCACCATCTCGTCGAACGGCGACACCGAGGTCGGCCGCTTCCTCGCTGAGGCGATGCAGAAGGTCGGCAACGAAGGCGTCATCACGGTCGAGGAGGCGAAGTCGCTCAACACCGAGCTCGAAGTCGTCGAGGGCATGCAGTTCGACCGCGGCTACATCTCGCCCTACTTCGTGACCGACGCTGAGAAGATGCGCGTCGACCTCGAGGATCCCTACATCCTGATCCACGAGAAGAAGCTGTCGGGCCTGCAGGCCATGCTGCCGGTGCTCGAGGCGGTGGTGCAGTCGGGCAAGCCGCTCGTCATCATCGCAGAGGACGTCGAGGGCGAGGCGCTCGCCACCCTCGTCGTCAACAAGCTGCGCGGCGGCCTCAAGGTCGCGGCCGTGAAGGCGCCGGGCTTCGGTGATCGCCGCAAGGCGATGCTCGAGGACATCGCCATCCTCACCGGCGGCACGGTGATCTCCGAGGACCTCGGCATCAAGCTCGAGAGCGTCACCCTCGACATGCTCGGCACCGCCAAGAAGATGGTGATCACCAAGGAAGACACCACGATCGTCGACGGCGCCGGGTCCAAGAAGGACATCCAGGGCCGCGTCGCGCAGATCAAGGCGCAGATCGAGGAGACGACCTCCGACTACGACCGTGAGAAGCTGCAGGAGCGGCTGGCGAAGCTCGCCGGCGGCGTCGCGGTGATCCGTGTCGGCGGCGCCACCGAGGTCGAGGTGAAGGAGAAGAAGGACCGCGTCGACGACGCCCTGCACGCCACGCGCGCGGCCGTCGAGGAAGGCATCCTGCCGGGCGGCGGCGTCGCCCTGCTGCGCGCCTCCAAGGCCCTCGCCGGCGTCAAGACGGTGAACGACGACCAGAAGACCGGCGTCGAGATCGTCCGTCGCGCCATCCAGTCGCCGGCCCGCCAGATCGCGCAGAACGCCGGTGCCGACGGCTCGGTCATCGTCGGCAAGCTGCTCGAGAAGGACGACGTCGCGTTCGGCTGGAACGCCCAGACCGGCGAGTACGGCGATCTCTTCAAGATGGGCGTCATCGACCCGGCCAAGGTCGTGCGCATCTCGCTGCAGAACGCCGCCTCCGTCGCCGGCCTCCTCATCACCACCGAGGCGATGATCGCCGAGCGTCCGCGCAAGGACGCCCCGGCGATGCCGGGCGGCGGCGGCATGGGCGGGATGGGCGGCATGGGCGGCATGGACTTCTAGTCCATCCGACCCGAGCGGTTCGCTCCCTAGTACGAGAGGCCCCGGTGAAAGCCGGGGCCTTTTTCGTTGGGCCCTTGTTCTCTCTCTCAGGGAGGAATCCGCGCCGTCGTCGCGCGGTCGAAGTCAAATTTTCAAAAAAGATTCAAATTGAATTTCGAACTGGCGGACTCGGCGTTCCGGCGCCGATCGCCCCCCTCGCGGGCGGGCGAGCCGCTCAGAACGTCACGCCGCTGCGGACGCCGAACACCGCCGCGTCCTTCAGCGCCACCGTCGGCCGGGTGCCGTTCGGGTTCGCCACGTTGCCGCCCGGGTGGAAGACGTACTGGGCGAACGGCTGCACGCTGAGCCATGGCGTCGCGGCGATCTGGTAGGTCGCCTCGATCACCGCCTCGTAGTCGGGAATCGGGCCGCGGACGCCGCTCACCCGGTTCGTCCGGCGGGCGAGGTCGGCGAGGTCCGGGCTCATGTCGGCGAGCGCGAAGGCGACGCCGACGATGTCGTCGTCGCGCCCCGGCAGCGGCCCTTTGAAGGCGAGGCCGGTGTCGACATAGAAGCTGATCGGGTTGCGGTCCTGCTCTGGCGTCGCCGCGATCCGGAAGAAGCCGGAGAGGCCGCCGTCGTCGGTGCCGGGCGTCCGCCACAGCTGGTGGTCGACCATCGCGTAGAGCGCGTAGTCGCCGCTCTCCTGGCGCGGGCCGCCGCGGGCGCGGGGGCTGGCGAGCGAGCGGCCGTTGCGGGCGATCGACAGGTTGTCGAAGTCCTCGGTGTTGTACCAGGCGCCGACGGTCCAGGTGCCGGCGAGTCCGTCCTTCGGCGCGTAGGCATAGGCGCCCTCGATGATGGCGAACACGCCCTGATCGGTCGGGAACTCAAGGCCGTTGGTGTTGCCGTCGGCGCCCTCCGGGTTGCCGTTGTAGAGGGCGCCGCGCACCGTCCAGGCGTCGGACGGCGTCCACTGCACGCGCACGCCCGGGGTCGGCAGCGGATAGGACGGGCCGCCGCCCGGCAGGTCGGTGCCGTTGATGCCCGGCCAGCCGAAGGTCGAGTTGATGAAGAGGCCGGCGGTGTCGCTGATCCAGAACTCGGTGTCGGCGGCGATCTGGCCGGCGCGCACCGACAGCGTGTCGTCGAAGAGGCTCTGCTCGAGATAGACCTCGTTCAGCCGCCAGGCCGCCGGCGCCTCGATGCTGCTGACGGTGAGGAGGTTGCCGACATAGTAGGTCGAGAGCCCCCTGCCCTGGATCCAGTAGCCGGAGGCGTGCAGCGTCGCGCCCTTCCAGTCGAACAGCTTGTCGAAGTCGAAGTCGACCTCCGCCTCGACGACGCCGTCGTAGACGGTGCCCTGCTTCAGGCCGCCGCTGGCGTTGCCCAGCACCTCGCCGGTCCACGACGCGCCGAACGTCACCCCATGCGATTCGAGCCACGGCCGCGCGCCGCCCCAGTCGCCGGTCAGCCGGTCGCGCTCGAGGAGGCCGGGCTCGGGCGCCGGCGCGGCGGCGGCCGCGGCATCGGCGGCGCGCGCCACCGGCGGCACGGCGAGAAGGGCGAGCGCCGCTGCGGCGGCGAAGGCGGTGCGCAAGGGACCGGCCTTCGCCGGCGCGTGGTCGTGCATGTCGAGCCCCCGAGGATCGGCACCGGCGGATCGGCCGGCCGAGGCGCCGGCACGGCGGCCGAATCGCGACCGCCCGCCGGTTCGGGCGCAGGGGCCGGTCGTCGACCGGGCCCGCGCGCCCTGCACCCTGGGAATCGTCTAATTCGACAACGGCTTGACGACGCTCGCGAGCCTAGGGCGCGGAAGCTGCGAATGCAAGTCGCTCGCAAAGGGATGCGTTCGCCGCGACGGAGGCGGCGGCGAGCCCGAGCACCGTCATTTCGGACCCGTCGGCCGACCCTCGGGCGGCGGACGTGCGCCGCCCGTGCCCCGGGTTCAGGAGGCGGCGGGCGGCGGGGCCAGCACCTGCTGGGCCGCCGCGGCGGCGACCGCCTGTTTGGCCTCGTCCGACAGCGGGCGCTCGACGTCGCCGGCGATCCGCACCGTCACCGTCGAGCTCGCGAACTCCAGGCCGGCGTCGATGAAGGCCTGCGACAGCCGCGCATAGACGGCACGCTTCACCATCGAGGCGTCGTTCGGCCGCGTCATGAACTTCACCGCGAAGGTCATCGAGGTCGAATCCATCGACACGACGCCCTGCGACTTCATCGGCTGCAGGAACATCGGCCCGAGCGCCGCGTCGGCCTGCAGGTCGGTGCCGACCTTCTTGATCAGCTTGCGCACCTTCTCGACGTCGGTGCCGTGCGGGAACGAGAACGGCAGCTTGGTGATCGCCCAGTCGCGCGACAGGTTGGTCACCTGCTTGATGCCGCCGAACGGGATGGTGTGCAGCGGGCCGTTCTGGTGGCGCAGCTGGAACGAGCGGATGGAGATCTTCTCCACCGTGCCCTTCGAGCCGCCGCCGAGGTCGACGTACTCGCCGACGCGGAAGGCGTCGTCGACGAGGAAGAAGGCGCCCGACATCACGTCGTGCACCAGCGTCTGCGAGCCGAAGCCGATGGCGAGGCCGAAGATGCTGGCGCCGGCGAACAGCGGCACCACGTCGACGCCGAGCGCCGACAGCACCATCATCACGATCACCGCCAGGATGGCGCTGAGCACGAAGACGCGGGCGAGCGGCAGCAGCGTCGCGAGGCGCGACTGGCCGGGCGGCAGCGGCGCGAACTCCTCGTCCTCGGCGACGAGGTTCGGAATGCCGCCCTCCTCGCCGTGCTTGCGGTCGATGGCGATCCGCACGCCGTCGTAGATGATGAAGCCGACGACGCAGATGGCGGCGACCTTGATGAGCGAGGCGCCGAAGCCGGTGCCGATGATCGGCGCGCCCCAGATGTGGGCGAGCGCGATGAAGGCGGCGAGCACGACGATGATCGCCGCGCTCTTGTGGGCGAGGTCGCGGTAGTCGTCCATGCGCACGCCGCCCGGCCCGCCGATCCACAGCACCGGGCTCGGGCGCACCAGCCGGCCGACGGCGAGGTGGAGGACGCCGTAGGCGACGAGGCCGCCGAACACCAGCAGCACCGGCGCGACGACGAGCCCCGACGTGCCGGGCAGGCCGAGGAGGACGTGCACCGCGCGGACGATCCACGCGACGACGAAATAGATGATGGCGATGATCCACCAGGCGCTCGCCAGCATCGAGGCCGCGGACCGGTCGGCCCCCGGCGTGACGCCGAAGGCGCGCGGGATCGCCCGCCGATTGGCGACGGCAGCGGCCGACAGCAGCACGACCAGCACGAGGCTGAGGAGGATCGCGGCAAGGTGGCGCGACATCGGCGTCAGCGCCAGGATGGCGAGCCACCAGTCGATGGCGAGGATCGCCATCCCGGCGACGATGAACAGGTTGAGCGAGCGCCTGAGGCGCAGCGCCTCCGTTTCGCTGATGTCCGGCAGCGCGAACTGCGGCAGGCTCGGCGTCACCACGGCCCGGACGATCAGGACCATGCCGCGGGCGACGGCGAAGACGACGAGCAGGAGCAGCGCCGTCCGGTGCCGCACGTCGACGCCGGTGTCGAGGATCTCGATCACGGCGAAGCCGATGATCGTCAGGACGACGATGCCGAGCAGGTGGATGAGCGTCTCGAGCAGCCGGTGGGTGATGCGCTGCTCGCTGCTCGGCCCCACTGGGGCGCGGCGGCGCAGATGCCCGAGAATGAAGCGCTCGACCGGGATGGCGATGACGAGCCCGGCGACGATCGCGGCGAGGCCGGAGGCGATCGCCTCGAACAGCCACCCGCTGCCGTCGGCGTAGGCGTCGCGGGCGAGCGCCTGCGACAGGTCGCTGCCGAAGCTGCGGCCGCTCGCGACCGCGACCCGCAGCTGCTGGCGCAGCTCGAGCAGCAGCGCGCCGAAGTCGGCCTCGACGACGCGGGCCTCCTCCTCGACCCGCAGGTCGAGCGATTCCTTGGCCGGCGCGGCTGCCGCCGGTGCCGCGGCGTGCGTCGCCTCGCTCGCGGCGAGCGCGCGGCCGGCGCCCCCGACGAGGGCCACCCCCGCTACGAGCATCCCCACCACCGTCAGGAGGCGGACGATCTGGCTTATGGCGACGACGACGGCACGCATGGATTTGCTCCCCCGAGGCGGCCGGTGGCGCACGACCGCTCGAGTGGTCGGCGAGAGCGGCCCGTCCACCGCGATGCTCGCGGCGGAATGGACGCCTTCGACGGCTAGTCGAGCTTCGATCTTCAGGAAACCACGCGGACGACGCCTTACCGTATATTGGCTGACCGATCACCGGTCAAGCTGACCGGCGGCCACGGAAAGACTACGACGGTGGACGACGAAGAGAAGACGCCGCGGCAATACTATCGGCGCGCGTCGAGGCGGCGGAATTCCACTCGCCTTCAACGATGCGGCGGAACCGGGGGACGCCGGAGGGTGCTACTCGCGCTCCCGGCGCCGGCGGCCGCCGCCCGCCTCCTTGCGCCGCGCCCGACCGCCGCCGCGCTCGCGGCGGGCTTCCTCGCGCGGCGGCGCGTCGGTCGTCTCGCCGGACGGCGCGGCCTTGGCCGCCGGCGTCAGGATCGGCCGCGGCGGCAGCGGCGGGGCGGCGTGGCGCTGGCCGGTGACCATCGACAGCAGCAGGTTCTCGCCACGCGAGATGCTGGCCCCGACGACCCAGGCGACGTGGACGACGACGATCCACAGCGTCGTCCAGGCGAGCGCGCCGTGCACCGCCCTGAGGTCGGCGCCGGGACGCATGTCGGGGTGGCTGGTCCCGGGGCCGTTCGGGACGACCCGCTGCGTGCGTGCGATGATCGTCGTGCCGCCGACCTCCGGGTCGGTCGGGGGGATGTCCTGCCGAAGCGTGACGACGTCCGCCGGTGGCTCGTAGAAGACGCCGAGCAGCGGCGACAGCGGCCCCTGCCCTTCGCGCACCGCGAGGAGCGCGATGCCGCAGATCCCGGTCGTGAGCATCGCCGCCGTGAGCATGACGATGATCACGCCGCCGACCGGGCCGATTCCCTCGTAGCGCTCGGGCTTGCCGGTCACGACGCCCATGAAGTCGCGGTAGACGGCGCCGACCGAGGACGGGGCCGTCCAGAACCGCGCCGACGCCGGGCCGAAATAGCCCCAGGCGATGCGTCCGACGATATAGGCGAGGATGACGTAGCCCGCGCGGCTGTGCAGCCCGAGCGGCCGGCCGGCCGTGACGAAGGCGATCAGGAACGCGAAGGCCAGCACCCAATGCCCGATGCGGACGATCGGCCCCCAGATCCGGGCATTGGTAGACGCCATGCACACTCCTCGGCCGCAGTGGACGGCGGCGCGTCCGGTGCGCGCGGCATGGGTCGCACCGATCGTCGCGGACTGTCAAGTTCGGCAGACCCCGGGGGCGGCGGCGACTCGGCGCGCTTGGCGGAGTGTCAACGCGCCGTCAACACCTGTGCCAGAAAATGGTGGCGCATCAATGTGTCAGATGCCACTTTTCGCCGGCCACTCCGCCCCCGTGGCGGGGTGGCTGCGAGCAGAGCCACAGAAGGGACCTGGCGATCCGGACGACATCCCGGACCTTGGGGAGACTGCGTGCTTCAGTTCCCCCGGCCTCGCGACTCGGTCGACGGGCCACCGTCCGCGTGAGCGACGTTCGCACGCGCGCGGCTTGCTGTTGCCTGCTGCCCGGCCTTCTCGCGCCGCTTCTCGCCATCCCGGCGGCCACCGACGCCGCTGCCCAGCCTCCGCTCCTCGCCCCCTCGCCGGCCCCCAACGCCGCGACGCCGCCGCCGCCGGCCGCCCGCACGGTGACGCTCACCTTCACCGTCGACGGCGGCGACAAGGAGCTCGAGGAGGCGCTGAAGGAGGCGTCGGCCCTCGAGCCGCTGACCAAGGACGCCTCGCCAACCCCGGACCGCATCCTGCGCGCCGCCCTCGGCGAGAGCGCCGCGATCTCCGCCGCGCTCTTCGCCGCCGCCCGCTACCAGGGCATCGTGTCGGTGACGATCGCCGGCATGGACCCGACCGAGCGCGGCGCCCGCGCGGCGGTGAGCGAGGCCTTCGCGACCGGGCCGGTGCCCGCCACCGTGACGGTGACCGTCGGCCCCGTCTTCAAGTTCGGCGTCATCTCGGTGACCGACGAGGCCGGCCGGCCGACGGTAATCGAGCCGGCCGACACCGGGCTCGTGCCAGGCGCGGTCGCGAAGTCCGGCGAGGTCCGGCTCGCCGACGGGCGGGTGCTGCAGGCGATGCGCAGCCGCGGCTATCCGCTCGCCAAGATCGTCCGCCGCACAGCGATCGCCGACCACGCCAACGACGAGCTCGACGTCGCCTTCGTGGTCGACACCGGCCGGCCGGCGCGGTTCGGCCGCGTCGAGGTGCGCGGCGCGAAGGACATGGATTCCGAGTTCATCACCGGGCGCGCGCCGTTCCAGCCCGGCCAGGACTACCGGCCGCAGCCGCTCGAGGACTACGCCCGCGACCTGCGCGAGCTCGGCGCCTTCGACAGCGTGCGCGTCGTGACGGGCGACACCGTCGACGCCGACGGCACGATCCCGATCGTCGTCGAGGTGGCCGAGCGCAAGCCGCGCTTCTTCGGCGCCGCGGCGCAGTGGTCGACCACCGAGGGCGCCCTGCTCTCGGCCTGGTGGGGGCACCGCAACCTGTTCGGCGGCGCCGAGACGATCCGCATCGAGGGCGAGGTCGCGCGCCTCTTCCTCAACGCCCCCGACGACCTCGAGTACCGCGCCGGCTTCACCTTCACGAAGCCCGGCATCTGGACCAACCGCGACAGCCTAGTGATCTCCAACTACTTCGTCCGCGAGACGCCGGACGCCTACAACCGCACCGGCTGGGACGGCGCGGTGTCGATCGTCCGCAAGTACGGCGAGAAGGAGCAGTACACCGTCGGTCTGGCGCCGACGGTGTCGCAGATCGACGATTCCTTCGGCGCGCACGACTACGCCTATGTCGGGCTCGTCGGCGAGGCGAAGTACGACACCACCGACAACAAGCTCGACCCGACCTCCGGCTACCGCCTGCTCGTCGGCGTCGAGCCGGCGGCCGGCTCGATCGGCGATTCCTCCGCCATGTTCGCGGCGACCGCCAAGGCCTCGACCTACGTCCCGCTCGACCAGGCGCACCGCATCGTCCTCGCCGGGCAGGTGCAGGTCGGCTCGATCTTCGGCCCGCAGCTGAAGGACGTGCCGGCGAACGCCCGCTTCTACGCCGGCGGCGGCGGCACGATCCGCGGCTACGGCTACCAGTACGTCAGCCCGCGCGACAGCTCGGGCGACATCACCGGCGGCCTCAGCCTGTTCGTGGCCTCGCTCGAGCTGCGCGCGAAGGTCACCGAGACGATCGGCGTCGTGCCGTTCGTCGACATCGGCACCGCCTTCCGCGGCAGCATCCCCAGCGCGGAAGACCCGCTCAAGATCGGTGCCGGCATCGGCCTGCGCTACTTTACCGGCATCGGCCCGCTGCGCTTCGACTTCGCGGTGCCGCTCGAGAAGGAGAAGGACGATGGACAGTTCGCCGTCTATCTCAGTCTCGGCCAGTCGTTCTAGATCCGAGGTGGAGACCCGTTGAGCCGAACCGCCCGCATCGCCCGCCGCGTCGGCATCGCCGTCGCAGGCCTCGTCGTGGTGGTGGCGGGGACGGCGGCGCTCGCCGTGTTCACCCAGGCCGGCCGCGAGACCGTGGCGCGGATCGGGCTCGGCTACAGCGAGGCGGCCGGCGTGCCGGTGCGGATCGAGACCCTGTCGTGGCCGAGCCTCGGGCGGATCGAGGTCGCCGGCGTCACCGTCGCCGACCCGTCCGGCGACTGGCTCGCCGTCGACCGCGCCAGCCTCGACTGGCGGCCCGGCCGCCTCTTCGACGGCGTGTTCTCGATCGCCGCCCTCGACGTCGGCACGGTCGCCGTCGCCCGCCAGCCGGCCTATCCGCCCGCCCCGGCGGCGGACGACGCGCCGCTGCTGCCGAGCCTGCCGATCGCCGTCGAGGTGGACCGGGCCCGCATCGCCGCCGCCGACCTCGCCGCGCCGGTCGTCGGCGAGCCGGTGGCGCTCGCCCTCGAGGCGAGCGCGCGGCTGCCGACCGATCCGGCCGACGGCGTCGTCGCGAAGATCGCCGCCCGCCTCACCGGCCGCGCCGACGCGACCGCCGACCTCGACCTCGATTTCCGGCCGAACGACGGCACGCTGAAGGCCGAGGCGACGCTCGTCGCCGAGCCGGGCGGCGTCGTCCATGCGCTCGCGGGCCTGCCGGACGACCGGCCGCTCACCCTCGCGATCTCCGGCAGCGGCCCCCTCGCCGCCTGGAATGGCACGCTCGCCGCACGCCTCGGCGACGCCCCGCTCGCCCGCGCCACCGCGAAGATCGAGCGCATCGCCGCCGGCTACCGGCTGACCGCCGGGCTCTACGCCACCGTGCGCGACGTGCTGCCGCCGGAGGTCGCGCCGGTCATCGGCGACGCCGCGGAGGTCGCCCTCGTCGGCACCATCGGCGACGACGGCGCCATCGCCGTCGAGACGGCCTCCGTCACGGCCGCCGGCGGCACGCTGAAGGGCTCCGGCACGCTCGCCGCCGACGGCGCGCTCGCCGCCACGGTCGACGGTACGCTCGCCGGCGCCGACGTCTTCCGCGACCTCGCCGGGGCGGACGTCGACTGGCGCGACGGCACGCTGTCGGCGACGCTCTCCGGCACCCGCGAGGCGCCGTCGGGCCGCCTCGTCGCGAGCCTCGCCATGCCCGCCGCCGCGGCGCTGACCGCCGACCGCGTCGACGCCACCATCACCGCCGAGCCGGTCGCCCCCGGCTTCCTCGGCCTCGGCGCCGGCGGCCACAAGATCGTCGTCGACGCGAGCTTCACCAAGCCGGTCGTCGACGGCAAGCCGCTGCCGGAGGGCGAGGCGCCGCGGGTCGCAGCCGAGCTCGTCGTCGGCGCCGACGGCGCGATCGACGTCCAGTCGGCCCGCCTCGACGCCTTCGGCGGCTCCGTCTCGGCCACGGGCTCGGCCTCGCCGACCGCCGTCGCCATGTCGACCAAGGCCGACCTGCCCGACCTCGCCCCGATCGGCGCCTTCCTCGGCCAGACGATCGCCGGCGGCCTGACGCTCTCGGCCGAGGTGCGCGGCGCCCCCGACGCCGCCCGTTTCTCGGCGACGTTCACCGGCGCGGCGACCGGCCTCGCGACGGGCATCGAGCAGGTGGACGCCGCCGTCGGGGCGACGCCGCGGATCGCCGGCTCGATCGCCTTCGCCGAGGACCGGCTCACCGTCGACGCCTTCTCGCTCGACGGCGGCACGGTCACCGCCTCGGCCGCCGGCACCATCGCGAGCGACGCCGCCGGCCTCGAGATCGCAGTCACCGCGAGCGACCTCGCCGCGCTGGCGCCGACCGTCGCCGGCACCGCCACCCTCACCGCCACCATCTCCGGCGATCCGCGCGCGCCGCAGGCGGCGTTCAAGCTCGCCTCGCCGTCGATCGTCGCCGCCGGCCAGACCCTCGCGCCGTTCTCCGCCTCCGGCACGATCGACCTCTCGAAGCCCGACACGCGCACGGCGGCTGTCGAGCTCGCCGGCGCCTCGGCCGGGCGGCCGATCGCCGGCCGCGTCCGCGTCGAGGACGGGCCGACCGGCCGCCGCCTCGCCGTCGACGGGCTGAACTTCGTCGGGCTCACGGCCTCGGGCACGATCTCCCAGGTCGGAGCGGCCGCCCCGACGGGCGGCCTGACGGTCCGCGCCGACGACGTCGCGGCCGTCGCCGCCCTCGCCGGCGTGCGGGCGATCGGCGGCTTCGACGCGGCGATCGACATGCCGCCGGCCTCGCCCGGCACGGCGCGCATCACCCTCTCGAGCCGCCGCCTCGTCGCCGAGGGCGCCACCGTCACCGGCCTCGCCGTCCGGGCGACGGTCGCCGACGTCCTCGCCACCCGACGCATCGAGGCGGAGGCGACCGCCGACACGATCTCGACGAACGGCGCCGCCCTGACCGGCCTCCGGGCGCGCGCCACGGGCCCCTACGACCGCCTCGCTGTCACCGCCGACGGCCGGCTGAACGATCTCGCCGTGTCGCTCGCCGGCACGGTGGCGCAGACGGCGCACTCGATCGACGTGCTGCTCGACCGCGCCTCGGTCGGCGCCGGCGAGACCGCGATCCGGCTGACGCGGCCGGGCTCCGTCCGGCTCGCCGGCAGCGACGCGACGCTCGACCTCGCGATCGCCACCGGCGCCGGCGGCAGCGCCGTCGTGACCGGCCGCGCCGGCGCCCGCTCGCTCGCCATCGACGCGCGCCTCGACGGGCTGCCGCTCGGCCTCGCCCGCCTCGCCGCGCCGACGCTCCGGCTCGCCGGCACGGTGTCCGGCCGCGCCGCGATCACCGGCACGCCGACGACGCCCACCGGGACCTACGACCTCACCTTCCGCGGCGTCCGCGACCTGTCGGCCCCGGCCGGCGTGCCGGCCGCCGAGGCGACGGTGCGCGGCTCACTCGCCGGCGGCCGCGCGACGCTGACCGCCGCCGTCACCGCCGGCCCGCGGCTGCGTCTCGACGTCTCCGGGTCCGTGCCGGCCGGCCGCGGCGCGCTCGACGTCGGCATCCGTGGGGCGCTCGACCTCGACATGCTGGAGGCGGCCGGCCTGCCGCCGACCATCGACCTCACCGGCAGGCTCGAGATCGACGCGCGGGTGCGCGGCGAGCCGGCCGCCCCCCTCGCCTCCGGCGACATCCGCTTCTCGAACGTGCTCTACAACGACGTCGCGCGCGACATCCGCGTCGAGGGGATCTCCGGCAGCGTCCGCCTCGACGGGCGGACGGCGCGCGTGACGGTCAATTCCAAGATCGCGACCGGCGGCTCGCTGACCGCCGGGGGCACCGTCACCCTCGACCCGGCGGCCGGCTTTCCGGGCGACCTCGCGATCATCACCAAGGGCGCCGTGGTCGACCAGGAAGGCCTGGCGCACGGCATCGTCGACGCCGACCTCAAGCTCTCCGGCCCGCTCGCGCGGGCGCCGGCGATCTCCGGCACCATCACCCTGAGCCGCGTCGAGGTCACGGTGCCGGAGCGTCTGCCGGGCACCATCGGCACCATCGAGGTCGAGCACCGCAACGTGCCGCCGGCGCTGCGCGACGCGTTCCCGAGCCCGATCACGGACGACGACAAGCCGCCGATCCCGTTCGAGGCGAACCTCAACCTGGAGATCCGGGCGCTCAACCAGATCCTGGTGCGCGGCCGCGGCATCCTCGCCGAGTTCGGCGGCTCGTTCCGCATCACCGGCACCTCGGTGACGCCGCTCGTGACCGGCGGCCTCGACATGCGCCGCGGCACCTTCGACATCTTCGGCCAGCGGCTGAACTTCACCCGCGGCCGCATCCGCTTCCTCGACGACCTCGACCCGGAGCTCGACCTCGCCGCGCAGACGCGCGCCGGCACGCTGACCGCCATCGTCGCCGTCACCGGCAAGGCGTCCGACCCGCGCATCAGCTTCTCGTCGACGCCGGAGCTGCCGCAGGACGAGGTGCTCTCCTACATCCTGTTCCGGAAGGCGACGAGCCGGCTCACCCCGTCCGAGGCGGTGGCCTTCGCCCAGGCGGTCGACTCGCTCGCCGGGCTGCACGCCTTCGGGCTGCTCGACAGCCTGCGGTCGAAGCTCGGCGTCGACCGCCTCGGCGTCGTCGGCGACGACAAGAACAACCCGGCGATCGAGATCGGCGGCTATGCCACCGACAACGTCTATGTCGGCGTGCGCCAGGGCACCAACTCGACCTCGACCAAGGTCGAGGTGACCGTCGACGTCACCGACAACATCAATGTCGGCGCGCAGGTCGGCGCCGACGGCGACAGCCGCGTCGGCTTCGGCGTCGAGTGGGACTACTGAGGCGCTACCGCGCGCCGCCGAACGCGGCCGACCAGGTCTCCACCACGTCGCCCGGCTCGGCCGTCGCCGCGTGGACGCCGCGGGCGACGGCGCGGGCGAGCGCGGCGGCGGCGGCGGCGCCGATGGCGATCAGGTCCGTCGCCGGGTCGGCGAGCGGCCGCCGGCCGGTCGAGAGAGCGAACACCGCGTCGCCGTCGAACGGCGTGTGCGACGGCCAGAGCGCGCGGGCGAGGCCGTCGTGCGCCATCACCGCGAGGCGGCGCGCCTCCGCCTTGGTGAGCGCGGCGTCGGTGGCGACGGCGGCGATCGTCGTGTTGGCGCCGGCGACGAGGCCGTCGAGCTTGGTGCGGATCGTCCGCGCCGACGCCGGGATCGGCGACGGCAGGCCGAGGCCGCCGAACTCATCCTCCTCCTCGAAGGGCGCCGCCCAGAAGTGCGGGCCGTCGCCGACGGTGGCGAAGCCGAGGGCGTTGACGACGACGATGGCGCCGACCGTGGTGCCGTCCGGCAGCACCGCCGAGGCCGAGCCGAGGCCGCCCTTGAGCCCCTGCCCGCGCGGGCCGCCGACCGTCGCGCCGACGCCGGCGCCGATCGTGCCGAGCGCGAAGGCGCCCGCGGCCGCGGCGGAGACCGCGGCGTAGCCGAGGTCGCGGTAGGGCGGGAAGCGCCCCCAGTCCTTGTCGCCGCCGTTGAGGAGGTCGAACATGATCGCCTGCGGCACGATCGGCACCCGCGCCGGGCCGACGGCGAAGCCGATGCCGAGCTCGCGCAGCCGCGCCTGCACGCCCGAGGCGGCGTCGAGCCCGAAGGCCGAGCCGCCGGAGAGCACGAGCGCGTGGATGGCGCCGACCGTCTGGTCGGGCGCCAGGAGCTCGGTGTCGCGCGTGCCGGGGGCGCCGCCGTGCACCGCGACCGAGGCGACCGCCGGCTCGTCCGGCAGGAGCACGGTCACGCCCGACTTCAGGCGCGGTTCGGCGGCGTGGCCGACGGCAAGGCCGGCGACGTCGGTGATGAGGTTGAGCGGTCCGGGGGTCGTCGCGATCATGGCGCGACGATAGGCGGTCGGCCGGCCCGGCAAAAGCCCCGGGTGTGGACAACCGCGACGGGACGCACCCGAAGACATCCGGCACCCGAAAACGAAGAAGCCCCGGGCGCGGCGCCCGGGGCTTCCGTCGGCTCCAGCAGGACCGGAGCCGAAGCGTTCAGGACGGGATCAGTTCAGGTAGTCGTACTTGCCGTCCTTCCAGACGTAGAAGACGTAGCCCGGCAGGGTCACGTCGCCCTTGTCGTCGAAGGAGAGATTGCCGAGCACGGTCTTGAACGTGCCCTTGTCGAGCTCCGCCGTCACCTTCTCGGTGTCGGTGGTGCCGGCCGCCTTCACGGCGTCGGCCCAGGCCTGGATTGCCGCGTAGGTGTAGAGCACGTAGCCTTCCGGCTCGATGTTCTTCTTGCGGAACTCCTCGACGACCGCCGCCGCGTCCGGATTCTTGCGCGGATCGGGCGAGAAGGTCATCAGCGTGCCTTCGCCGGCCGGGCCGGTGATCGTCCAGAACTCGTCGGTCACGAGCGCGTCACCCGAGACGATGATCGCGTCCATGCCCTGGTCGCGCATCTGCCGCAGGATCAGGCCGGCCTCGGTGTGGTAGCCGCCGATGTAGACGATGTTGATGCCTTCCGACTTCAGCTTCGACACCAGGGCGGTGTAGTCCTTCTCGCCGGCAGTGTAAGCTTCGTAGAGCTTCTCCTGCTTGCCGGCCTCGTTCATGTACTTCTTGGTCTCGTCGGCGAGGCCTTTGCCGTAGGCCGACTTATCGTGCAGGATGGCGATGTTCTTGTCGCCGAACTTCTCGGCGAGGAAGGCGCCGGCCACCTGGCCCTGCTGGTCGTCGCGGCCGCAGACGCGGAAGATGCCCTCGCCCGGACGCTCGTCGGTGAACTTCGGGTTGGTCGAGGCCGGTGAGATCTGGATGATCCCTTCCTCGGTGTAGACGGCGCTGGCCGGGATCGACGAGCCCGAGCAGAAGTGGCCGGCCATCAGCTTGATGCCCTTCGAGGCGAGCTGGTTGGCGACCGCCACGGCCTGCTTCGGATCGCAGGCGTCGTCGCCGATCTCGAGCACGAGCTTCTCGCCGAGGACGCCGCCGGCGGCGTTGATGTCCTCGACCGCCTGCTCGGCGCCGGCCTTCATCTGCGCGCCGAACGAGGCGTACTGGCCGGTCATCGGGCCGGCCGTGGCGATCACGATGTCCGCCCACGCCCCGGTCGACAGGAACGTCCCGAGCGCGAGCGCCGCGGTTGCTACTAGAGCCTTCTTCATCGTGCCTTCCTCCTACTGGATTTGGAGAACTCGAGCGTAATGCTCGCGGGTCGCCCCGCTTGGTCGCCATACTGCCCGCTTTCTCCCCGGAGCGGTATGGAGATTCGATCGGCCGCAGCCCCCGCGCGGGCGGCGGAAAGCGGCCGGATGACTGGACGGCGCATCATCGCGCGGCGCACCGATTGCTCACGATCCGGATGCCACCTCGTCGCGCCCGACCTTGTCGCGCCAGGTGAACGGCCCGGTCCGCTCGTAGAGCCAGCGGTACTGCGTGACCATCTGCCTGGTGCGGGTGACCCGCCATCCGCCGAGCGCGAAGACGAGGGTCAGCGCGAAGGCGACGATCCAGTAGTGGATGGAGAGCAGCGAGCCCTCGAACAGCGCGTAGTCGAGGAAGCGCACCGCGCAGGCGAGCAGAAACGCATAGGCGACGAGCACCCGCAGCGGCTTCCAGGTGCGCGCCACCGCGCGCCCCGCCATCCACGCCGCGCCGCCGCCGAGCACCACCTGCAGGAGCAGGAAGACGCCGAACGAATGTTCCCAGAGAATGCCCATCTCGTCCGCCCCCTGCGGTCAGTGCTGCCGGCCGCCTTCGAGATAGGCGGACCGCACCTCCTCGCGCGCGAGGAGCTCCTTGCCGGTGCCGCTCATGGTGATGAGCCCGTTCACCATCACGTAGCCGCGGTGCGCCAGCTTCAGCGCGTGGTAGGCGTTCTGCTCGACGAGGAACACGGTCAGGCCCTCGGTCTCGTTCAGGATCCGGATCGCGTCGAAGATCTGCTTGACGATCAGGGGCGCGAGGCCGAGCGACGGCTCGTCGAGGAGGAGCAGCTTCGGCCGGCTCATCAGCGCGCGGGCGATGGCGAGCATCTGCTGCTCGCCGCCCGACAGCGTGCCGCCGCGCTGCCCGGCACGCTCCTTGAGGCGCGGAAACAGCGTGAACACCTTGTCGAGATCCTGGGCGAGCGTGTCGCCGCCCGAGACGACCGCGCCCATCTGCAGGTTCTCGTAGACCGTCATGCGCGGGAAGATCCGCCGCCCCTCCGGCGACTGGGCGATCTTCAGCCGCGCGATCTCGTGCGTCGGCAGCTGGGTGATGTCGGCGCCCTCGAACGAGATCGACCCCTCGCTCGCCCGCGGGCTGCCGAAGATCGTCATCATCAGCGTCGACTTGCCGGCGCCGTTGGCGCCGATCAGCGTCACGATCTCGCCCTTGTGGACGGTGACGTCGACGCCCTTCAGGGCCATGATCTTGCCGTAGAAGGTCTTGACCGCGCTGACCGACAGCATCGGCTCGCGGGCCGCCCCCGCGGCGGGCCGATCGAGGGTGGTCGCCGGGGCGCTCATGCCTCGAGCTCCTTCTGCACGGCCTCGACCTCCTGCTCGACCGTCTCGACCTCCTCGTCCTCGACGCCGAGATAGGCGGCGATCACCCTCGGGTCGTTGCGCACCGCCTCCGGCGTCTCGTCGGCGATCTTGACGCCGTAGTCGAGCACCACGACGTGGTCGGAGATCTCCATGACGACGCTCATGTCGTGCTCGATCAGGAGGATCGAGGTGGCGTGCTGCTCGCGGATGTAGAGCAGGAACGCGTTGAGCTCGGCGGATTCGCGCGGGTTGAGGCCGGCGGCCGGCTCGTCGAGGCAGAGGAGCTCGGGGCCGGTGCACATCGCGCGGGCGATCTCGAGCCGGCGCTGGGCGCCGTAGGGCAGGTCGGCGGCGGCGTCGTCGGCGCGGTCGATCAGCCCGACCCGCTCCAGCCAGTAGCTGGCGCGGTCGATCGCCTCGGCCTCGGCGGCGCGGTACCCCGGCAGGCCGAAGATGCCGGCGATGCCGAACACCGAGGCGAGCGTCAGCGGGCGGTGCTGCGCCACCATCAGGTTCTCGATCAGCGTCATGCCGCCGAACAGGCGGATGTTCTGGAAGGTGCGCGCCACCTTGGCGGTCTGCGAGATGGCGAAGTCCGGCATCCGCTCGAGCAGGAAGGTGGCGCCGTCCTTGTGGCGGGCGGTGAGCCGGCCCTCGGTCGGCTTGTAGAAGCCGGTGATGCAGTTGAAGACCGTGGTCTTGCCGGCGCCGTTCGGGCCGATGAGCGCGGTGATGCCGCCGCGCTTCGCCTCGAAGGAGAGGTCGTTGACGGCGACGAGGCCGCCGAAGCGCATCGTCAGGTGCTCGACGGTCAGCACCGCCTGTCCGGTCGGGGGCGTCATCCGTGGCCCTCCCCGACGAGGTCCGCCCCGATGGTTTTTCGCTCCTTGAGCGCGATCGTCGGCACGCGGGTCGAGACGAGGCCGCGCGGGCGCCAGACCATGATCAGCACCATCGCGAGGCCGAACACCAGCATCCGGTACTCCTCGAGGTCGCGGAACACCTCGAAGCCGCCGATCATCACGAGCGCCGCGATCACGACGCCGATCTGGCTGCCGAGGCCGCCGAGCACGACGATCGCCAGGATCACCGCCGACTCGATGAAGGTGAAGCTCTCCGGCGAGATGAAGCCCTGCCGGGTGGCGAAGAACGAGCCGGCGAAGCCGCCGAACATCGCCCCGATGGCGAACGCCGTGAGCTTGGTGTTGGTCGTGTTGATGCCGAGCGAGCGGCAGGCGATCTCGTCCTCGCGCAGGGCCTCCCAGGCGCGGCCGACCGGCAGGCGGCGGAGCCGCGTCGTCACGAAGGCGGTGAGGAGCGCGAGCGCCAGGATCAGGTAGTAGAGGAAGATGATCCGGTGCAGCGCGGTGAACTCGAGCCCGAAGATCGCCGCGAAGCCGTTCTCGCTGCGATCGAACTCGATGCCGAAGAAGCTCGGCCGCGGGATGTTGTTGATGCCGTTCGGCCCGCCGGTGAAGTCGTACCAGTTGAGCAGCACGATGCGCACGATCTCGCCGAAGGCGAGCGTGACGATGGCGAGATAGTCGCCCCGGAGCCGCAGCACCGGGAAGCCGAGCATGATGCCCCAGCAGGCGGCGAGGATGCCGGCGAGCGGCAGGCACACCCAGAACGACCAGCCGAAGGTCGTCGACAGCAACGCATAGGAATAGGCGCCGACGGCGTAGAAGGCGACGTAGCCGAGATCGAGCAGGCCGGCGAGGCCGACGACGATGTTGAGGCCCCAGCCGAGCATCACGTAGGTGAGCACCAGGATGCCGAGGTCGAGCACGTAGCGGCTGTGGCTCGGCATCACGTAGGCCATGATGAACGGCAGCGCGATCGAGACGCCGAGCAGCGCCGGGCCGACCACGGCGCCGACCTTGCCCAGCCCGGCGCCCGACGGCAGCGCCGCCGCGATCGTCCGCGTCAGCGGCTTGTCGGTCTTGAACACCAGGAGGTTGAGGAGCAGCCGGCCGACGAAGACGACCGCCACGGCGATCGCGACGTCGCCCCAGCGCTGCGTCAGGAACAGGCCGCCGGTGGTGACCTCGGTCTTGAGGCCGACGAGCGGGCCGAACAGGGCCAGCGCGATCAGCGCGGCGACGCCAGCGTCCTTGAGCGAGGCGCCGAGGGAGTTGGTGCGTGCGGTCATGCGCTCAGACCTTCTCGACCTCGGGGCGGCCGAGCAAGCCCGACGGCAGGAAGATGAGCACGATCGCGAGGATCGAGAATGCCGCCACATCCTTGTACTCGATCGAGAAATAGCCCGACCAGAACGTCTCGATGAGCCCGAGCAGCAGGCCGCCGAGCATGGCGCCCGGCAGCGAGCCGATGCCGCCCAGCACCGCCGCCGTGAACGCCTTCACGCCGGCGACGAAGCCGATGAAGAAGTCGATCACGCCGTAATAGAGGAGGTACATGAGGCCGGCGACGGCGGCGAGCGACGCCCCGATGACGAAGGTGAGCGAGATCGTGCGGTCGACGTTGACGCCGAGCAGCGCCGCCATCTTGCGGTCCTGCTCGCAGGCCCGCTGCGCCCGCCCGAGCGGCGTCTTGGCGATCAGGAGCGAGAACGCCACCATCAGCACGAACGTCGTCGAGATGATCAGGATCTGGATGTTCGACAGCTGGACGATGAAGCCGCCGTTGTCGATCAGCGTGTAGCCGCCGGTGACGATCGGCTGCAGCGGCTTCACCCGCGCGCCCTGGACGATCTGCACGAAGTTCTGCAGCACGATCGACATGCCGATCGCGGTGATCAGCGGCGCCAGGCGGAACGAGCCGCGCAGCGGCCGGTAGGCGAGCCGCTCGATCGTCCACCCCCACATCGAGGTGAGCACCATCGCGACGACGAGCACCAGGATGATCGCCAGGATCATCAGCCCGAGGCCGGCCGAGGCGGTCAGCCCGAGACCGATGATGAGGATGAGCGCGATGAACGCACCGACCATGAACACATCGCCGTGGGCGAAGTTGATCATGCCGATGATGCCGTAGACCATCGTATAGCCGATGGCGATCAGTCCGTAGATCGATCCGAGCGTGATTCCATTGATCAACTGCTGGAGGAAATATTCCATTTCGGCGGCAGCCCCCTGGATGGTCGTTCGGGGTGTCGGGCGGGCGACTTGTGGTCGCGCCACGCCGATGCACCACGTGCTCTTTCCTCACGTGTAGCAAGCGGCGGCAGCCGAGACAATTCATCCTCTCGGCGAATGCCGATCGAGGAAGATCATTCCGCCAGGGGGCCGCCAAGCGGACCGGGCGTTCCGGGGGCGGGCGCGACGGCGGGCAGGAAGCGTTCGGCCTCGCGCAGCAGGAAGTCGTGCAGCCGGCTCGCCGCCGGCAGGAGCCGCTTGCCGCGCATGGTGAGGACGTACCACTGCCGCATGATCGGCAGTCCGACGACGTCGAGCACCGCGAGGCGGCCGTCGGCGATCTCGGCGCCGACGGTGTGGGCGGAGATCACCGAGATGCCGAGCCCGCCGATCACCGCCTGCTTGATCGTCTCGTTCGAGCCGATGACGAGCGCGATGCGCGGCCGCCGGCCGATCGCGACGAAGAGCTGCTCGGTGAGGGCGCGGGTGCCGGACCCCTCCTCGCGGGCGAGGAAGCTCTCCTCGGCGAGGAGCGCGGCGGGGATGGCGCGCCGCCCCACGAGGGGGTGATCGGGCGCGGCGATGACGACGTGCGGATGGTCGCCGATCGCCTCCGCCGAGACGTCGAGCCCCTCGGGCGGCCGGCCCATAACGGCGACGTCGAGCGAGAGGTCGGCGAGGCCGGCGACGATCTCGGCGCGGTTGCCGACGACGAGCTTCAGCTCGATCTGCGGGTGGGCGCGGGCGAACGCGCCGAGCGCCAGCGGCGCGAAATACTTCGCCGTCGACACCACGCCCACCGCGACCGCGCCCGATTCCTCGCCCTTCAGCGCCGCCAGCGCCGCGGCGCAGTCGGCGAGCGCCGCCTCGATGCGCTCGTGCGCGGCGAGGAACTCGGCACCTGCGGCAGTCGCGCGCATCGTCTGGCCCGTCCGCTCGACCACCGGCAGGCCGGCGATGCGCTCGAGCAGCTGGATCTGCTGGGTCACCGCCGGCGGCGTGACCGAGAGCGCCCGCGCGGCGGCCGTCACCGAGCCGGTGCGGGCCACGGCGGCGAGGGCGCGAAGCTGCCGGATGGTCACGGTGCGCATGTCGCCTATTAAGTTTCTCTGTCGCTGAACGCAAGAATTAACAAATTTACTTTCGCTTCCGGGCTGCCATGATCCCTTCGTCGATCGCGCTTCGGCCGGTCGGGCAGGCTCAGGAGAGCACCGGCGGCGGCCGTCCTCGGATGGTCGCGGCGGACCCAAGAACTCTCCGTCACAGAGGCGAGGAAACGACCGGCCGGCGCCCGCGCGCCGCCGCCGGACAGGGGGGAGCCGTGATGATGGGCGATGTCGCCTTCGATCGCCTCGAGGATGTGCTCGGCGATTGGGCCCGGCTCGCGCCGGAGCGTGCGCCGGTCGCCGAGACCGTCGTCGCCCTCGCCGATGCCGGCCGCCGGATCGCCGCCCTCGTCGGCCGCGGTCCCCTCGCCGGCCGGCTCGGGGCCGTCCGGCGCGCCTCCGACACCGGCGACGACCAGAAGGAGCTCGACGTCCGCGCCGAGGCGATCCTGCGGTCGGCGCTCGCCCACGCGCCGGTGGCGCTGTTCGGCTCCGAGGAGAGCGAGACCGTCGAGGTGCTCCGCCCGGAGGCGCCGCTCGCCGTCGCCGTCGATCCGCTCGACGGCTCGTCGAACATCGACACCAACGTCTCGGTCGGCACCATCTTCTCGGTGTTGCCGGCCGGCCCCGACGGCCTCCTCGCCCCCGGCCGCGCGCAGCGGGCGGCCGGCTATATCCTCTACGGCCCGCAGACGGCGATGGTGCTGACCGTCGGCGAGGGCGTCGACGTCTTCACCCTCGATCCCGAGGACGGCGCGTTCCGCCGCACGGCGCGGCGCCTCGCGGTGCCGCCGCGGGCCGCCGAGTTCGCCATCAACGCCTCCAACTACCGGCACTGGGAGCCGGTGGTGCGCGCCTATGTCGACGACTGCCTGGCCGGCGCCGAGGGGCCGCGCGGCCGCGACTTCAACATGCGCTGGATCGCCTCGATGGTCGCCGAGGCGCACCGCATCCTGACGCGCGGCGGCGTCTACCTCTACCCGGCCGACGCCCGCCGCGGCTACGCCGCCGGCCGCCTGCGCCTCGTCTACGAGGCCAACCCGATCGGCTTCCTGATGGAGCAGGCCGGCGGCCGGGCGAGCACCGGCCGCGCGCCCATCCTCGACCGGCGGCCCGAGAGCCTGCACGAGCGGGTGCCGCTCGTCTTCGGCTCGGCCGACGAGGTGGACCGCTTCGAGCGGCTCGCCGGCGATCCGCCGGACGCGCCGTCGCCGCTGTTCGCCGAGCGCGGCCTGCTGCGCGTCTGAGGGGAAGACAAATGTCGGTCAAGCATCCGATCATCTCGATCACCGGCTCGTCCGGCGCCGGCACCACCTCGGTGCGACGGACCTTCGAGCAGATCTTCCGGCGCGAGAACGTCGAGGCCGCCTATGTCGAGGGCGACGCCTTCCACCGCTACGAGCGCGCCGAGATGAAGGCGGCGATGGTCGAGCAGGCGGCGGCGGGCAACAGCCATTTCAGCCACTTCGGACCGGAAGCGAACCTGTTCGCCGAGCTCGAGGCGCTGTTCCGCGACTATGCCGACCACGGCAGCGGCCGCACCCGGCACTATGTCCACGACGACGCCGAGGCCGAGCTCTACGGCGCGCCGCCCGGCACCTTCACCGCCTGGGAGATGCTGCCGTCGCCGACCGACCTCCTGTTCTACGAGGGCCTGCACGGCGCCGTCGTCACCGACAGCGTCGACGTCGCCCGCCACGCCGACCTCAGGATCGGCGTCGTGCCGGTGATCAACCTCGAGTGGATCCAGAAGATCCATCGCGACCGCTCGACGCGCGGCTACTCCACCGAGGCGGTGATGGACACCATCCTGCGGCGGATGCCGGACTACATCCACTACATTTGCCCGCAGTTCAGCGAGACCGACATCAACTTCCAGCGCGTGCCGACGGTCGATACCTCGAACCCGTTCATCGCCCGCTGGATCCCCACCCCCGACGAATCGATGGTGGTGATCCGCTTCAAGAACCCGCGCGGCATCGACTTCCCCTACCTGATCTCGATGCTGAAGGACGGCTTCATGTCGCGGGCGAACTCGATCGTCATCCCCGGCGGCAAGCTCGACCTCGCCATGCAGCTGATCCTGACGCCGCTGATCATGAAGCTCGTCGAGCGCAAGCGCCGGGCGGGGTGAGACGGCGTCCTCCCCCTGCCAGGGGGGAGGCGATCGTCCCTCCCCTGCACCGAAACCGGGTGCTCCCGGTCTCGGCTCCAACAGTGGCTCAAGTCGGCAACAGCCGACTTGAGCTGGGAGGGACAGCCGGCGCAGCCGGCAGGGTGGGGCCCGTCGATCGAGGTCTCGCCCGAATTGACTGGCCCCCACCTGCCGCGCCTTCGGCGCGGCTGTCCTCCCCCCTGGCAGGGGGAGGAGGAAGAAGCACGCGCCCAACCACGGGAGCCGACCGCCATGACCGTGCACGAGACGATTGTTCCCGCCCCCGACCACGCCCTCGTCCGCGACATGGCGAACGCCGTCCGGGCGCTCGCGATGGACGCCGTGGAGCGCGCCAAGTCGGGCCACCCCGGCATGCCGATGGGCATGGCCGACGTCGCCACGGTGCTGTTCTCGCGCTTCCTCAGCTTCGACCCGCAGGCGCCGGACTGGCCGGACCGCGACCGCTTCGTGCTCTCCGCCGGGCACGGCTCGATGCTGCTCTACGCCCTCCTCCACCTGACCGGCTATCCGGGCCTGACCATCGAGGAGCTGAAGCGCTTCCGGCAGCTCGGCGCGATGACCGCCGGCCACCCCGAGTACGGCCACGCGCCGGGCGTCGAGATGACCACCGGGCCGCTCGGCCAGGGCCTCGCCACCGCCGTCGGCATGGCGCTCGCCGAGCGCATGCTCGCCGCCCGCCACGGCGCCGACCTCGTCGACCACTTCACCTACGTGATCGCCGGAGACGGCTGCCTCATGGAGGGCATCAGCCACGAGGCGGTCTCGCTCGCCGGCCACCTCGGCCTCGGCCGGCTGATCGTGCTCTACGACGACAACGAGATCTCGATCGACGGCCGCACCTCGCTCTCCTGCTCCGACGACCAGCTCGCGCGCTTCGCCGCCTCCGGCTGGTCGGTGCGCCGCGTCGACGGGCACGACCCGGGTGCCGTCTTCGACGCCATCGCCGCCGAGCGGGCGACCGACCGGCCGTCGCTGATCGCCTGCCGCACCGTCATCGGCTTCGGTGCGCCGAACCGCCAGGGCACCGAGAAGGCGCACGGCGCGCCGCTCGGCGCCGAGGAGATCGCCGCCGCCCGCGAACGCCTCGGCTGGCCGCATCCGCCGTTCGAGGTGCCCGAGGCGGTCCGCGCCGCCTGGCACGCCGCCGGCGCCCGCGGCGCCAGCGCCCGCCGGGCCTGGCAGGGCCGCCTCGCCGCCGCCGACGCGCCCCGCCGCGCCACATTCGAGGCCGCCCTCACCGGCGACATCGGCGACGAGGCCCGCCGGGCGCTCGCCGCGGTCCGCCGCGACTTCGCCGCCCGCGCGCCGTCGATCGCCACCCGCCAGGCCTCGAAGGAGGTGCTCGACGCGCTCGTGCCGGCGGCGCCGATCCTCGTCGGCGGCTCGGCCGACCTCACCCACTCGAACCTCACCCAGGCGAAGGGCCAGCGGCCGGTGGCGCCCGGCGACTTCTCCGGCGCCTACCTGCACTACGGCATCCGCGAGCACGGCATGGCGGCGGCGATGAACGGCATCGCCCTGCACGGCGGCCTCGTGCCCTACGGCGGCACCTTCCTGGTGTTCTCCGACTATTGCCGGCCGTCGATCCGCCTCGCCGCGCTGATGGGGGTCCGCGTCGTCCACGTGATGACGCACGACTCGATCGGCCTCGGCGAGGACGGCCCGACTCACCAGCCGGTCGAGCACCTCGCGGCGCTCAGGGTGATCCCGAACCTCCTCGTCTTCCGCCCGGCCGACGCGATCGAGACCGCCGAGGCGTGGGCGTGCGCGCTCGCCGCCGGCCGGCCGTCGATCCTCTGCCTGTCGCGCCAGGCGCTGCCGACGCTGGAGCGCGAGGCGGCGGGCGACGACGCCGTCGCCCGTGGCGCCTACGTGCTGCACGAGCCGGAGGGCTGGCGCGACGTCACGCTGATCGGGACGGGCTCGGAGGTCTCGCTCTGCGTCGCCGCCGCCACGGCGCTCGCCGCCCGCGGCGTCCGCGCCGCCGTCGTCTCCGCCCCCTGCCTCGACCTCTTCCGCGAGCAGGAGGACGGCTACCGCGCCGCCGTGCTCGGCCGGGCGCCGCGGGTCGGCGTCGAGGCGGCGGTCGAGGGCGACTGGGCGCGCTGGCTCGGCGACGGCGGCCGCTTCGTCGGCATGCCGGGCTTCGGCGCCAGCGCCCCCGCCGAGGCGCTCTACCAGCACTTCGGCATCACCGCCGCGGCCGTCGCCGACGCCGCGCTCCAGGCCATGGGCCGGGCGCCGTGACGCGCCCGCCCGCCTCTCCCCGCCCCGTCCGCTGAGGAACCCGATGGCCCGCATCACCCTCCGCCAGCTCCTCGACCATGCCGCCGAGCGCGGCTACGGCGTGCCCGCCTTCAACGTCAACAACATGGAGCAGCTCGTCGCCGTGATGGCGGCGGCGCGCGCCGTCGACGCCCCGGTGATCGTCCAGGCGAGCCGCGGCGCCCGCAGCTACGCCGGCGACGTGATGATCGCCAAGATGATCGAGGCGATGGAGGCGACCTACCCGCAGATCCCGATCTGCCTCCACCAGGACCACGGCAACGACGAGGCGACCTGCCTCACCGCGCTCCAGCACGGCTTCACCAGCGTGATGATGGACGGCTCGCTCGAGGCCGACGCCAAGACGCCGGCCTCCTACGACTACAACGTGGCGATCACCGCCCGCGTCGCCGCGATGGCGCACGCCGTCGGCGCCTCGGTCGAGGGCGAGCTCGGCGTGCTCGGGTCGCTCGAGACCGGGCACGGCGAGGCCGAGGACGGCCACGGCGCCGAGGGCGCGCTCGGCCACGACCAGCTCCTCACCGATCCCGCCCAGGCGGCCGACTTCGTCGCCCGCACCAAGGTCGACGCGCTGGCGGTGGCGATGGGCACCTCGCACGGCGCCTACAAGTTCTCGCGCCGGCCCGACGGCGAGATCCTGGCGATGGACGTGATCAAGGAGATCCACGCCCGCCTGCCCGACGTCCACCTCGTCATGCACGGCTCCTCGTCGGTGCCGCAGGAGCTGCAGGACCTCTTCAACGCGCACGGCGGTGCCATGCCGCAAACCTGGGGCGTGCCGGTCGAGGAGATCCAGACCGGCATCCGCCACGGCGTGCGCAAGATCAACATCGACACCGACTGCCGGCTCGCCATGACCGCCGCCTTCCGCAAGGTGGCGGCGGAGAACCGCGCCGAGTTCGACCCGCGAAAGTTCCTCGCCCCGGCGATGGCAGCGATGCAGGCGCTCTGCCGACGCCGCTTCGAGGAGTTCGGCGCCGCCGGGCAGGCCTCGCGCATCGCCGTCGTGCCGATGGCCGAGATGGCCAAGCGCTACCGCGCCGGCGCCCTCGACCCGCGCATCGCCGTCGCCGACGCGGCGGAGTGACGGACCCGATCTGACGAAACGCGCCCTTCCCGCACTGCGGGAAAGGCTCCGGCGGAGCCATGCCTCGCCGAAGCCGCAGCACCAACCACGAGGAGATCGCCATGAACGCGAACGCGGGCACGATCCGGGGCAAGGACCGCTACAAGGCCGGTGTCATGGAATACCGGAAGATGGGCTACTGGGAGCCCGACTACGTTCCGAAGGACACCGACGTCATCGCGGTCTTCCGCGTCACGCCGCAGGACGGCGTCGACCCGATCGAGGCCTCCGCCGCCGTCGCCGGCGAGAGCTCGACCGCCACATGGACGGTGGTGTGGACCGACCGGCTGACGGCCTGCGAGAAGTACCGGGCGAAGTGCTACCGGGTCGACCCGGTGCCGGGCTCGCCCGGCGCCTGGTTCGCCTACATCGCCTACGACCTCGACCTCTTCGAGAACGGCTCGATCGCCAACCTGTCGGCCTCGATCATCGGCAACGTCTTCGGCTTCAAGCCGCTGAAGGCGCTCCGGCTCGAGGACATGCGCCTGCCCGTCGCCTACGTGAAGACCTTCGACGGCCCGGCGACCGGCATCGTCGTCGAGCGCGAGCGGCTCGACAAGTTCGGCCGGCCGCTGCTCGGCGCCACGGTGAAGCCGAAGCTCGGCCTCTCCGGCCGCAACTACGGCCGCGTCGTCTACGAGGCCTTGAAGGGCGGGCTCGACTTCACCAAGGACGACGAGAACATCAACTCGCAGCCGTTCATGCACTGGCGCGACCGCTTCCTCTACTGCATGGAGGCGGTGAACCGGGCGCAGGCGGCGACCGGCGAGATCAAGGGCACCTACCTCAACATCACCGCCGGCACGATGGAGGACATGTACGAGCGCGCCGAGTTCGCCAAGGAGCTCGGCTCCTGCATCGTGATGATCGACCTCGTGATCGGCTACACGGCGATCCAGTCGATGTCGAAGTGGGCCCGCCGCAACGACATGATCCTGCACCTGCACCGCGCCGGCCACGGCACATACACCCGCCAGAAGAGCCACGGCGTGTCGTTCCGCGTCATCGCCAAGTGGATGCGCCTCGCCGGCGTCGACCACATCCACGCCGGCACGGTGGTCGGCAAGCTCGAGGGCGACCCGAAGACCACCCGCGGCTACTACGACATCTGCCGCGAGGACGTGGTGGCGCAGAACCTGGAGCACGGCGTCTTCTTCGAGCAGCCGTGGGCGAGCCTCCGCAAGCTGATGCCGGTCGCCTCCGGCGGCATCCACGCCGGCCAGATGCACCAGCTCCTCGACCTCCTCGGCGAGGACGTGGTGCTGCAGTTCGGCGGCGGCACCATCGGCCACCCGCTCGGCATCGAGGCCGGCGCCATCGCCAACCGCGTCGCGCTCGAGGCGATGGTGCTCGCCCGCAACGAGGGCCGCGACATCCTGCGCGAGGGGCCGGAGATCCTCATCGAGGCCGGCCGCCACTGCCTTCCGCTGCGCCAGGCCCTCGACACCTGGCGCGACGTCACCTTCGACTACGCCTCGACCGACACCCCGGACTTCGTCCCCACCCCCGCCGTCGCGATGTGAGGAGAGCGCCATGCGCGTCACCCAAGGCTGCTTCTCGTTCCTGCCCGACCTCACCGACGCGCAGATCCGCGCCCAGGTGCAGTACTGCCTCGACAACGGCTGGGCGGTGAACCTCGAGTTCACCGACGACCCGCACCCCCGCAACACCTATTGGGAGATGTGGGGCCTGCCGATGTTCGACCTGCCCGACGCCGCCGGCGTCATGGCGGCGCTCGCCGAGTGCCGAAAAGTCTACGGCGAGCGCTACATCCGCCTCTCGGCCTTCGACGCGAGCGCCGGCTGGGAGTCGGTCCGGATCTCCTTCATCGTCAACCGGCCGGCCGACGAGCCGGGCTTCCAGCTCGTCCGCGAGGAAAAGTCGGGCCGCACGGTCGGCTACACCACCCGCGCCTACGCGACCGACCGGCCGGAGGGGCGGCGCTATGGCGCCGCCTGAGGCGGCGGTCGCCGCGTCCCCGTCCCCCGCGGAGGACGCGGCGATCACCGTCGACTTCGCCGCCGAGCGGGCCGAGGCCGGCATCGACGGCATCCTCGCGGCGCTCGACCGCGATCTCGTCGGGCTCGCGCCGGTCAAGGCGCGCATCCGCGAGATCGCCGCCCTCCTCCTGGTCGAGCGCGTGCGCCGGCGGCTCGGCCTCTCCACCGAGCCGCCGACGCTGCACATGTCGTTCACCGGCAACCCCGGCACCGGCAAGACGACGGTGGCGCTCCGGATGGCGGAGATCCTGCACGGACTCGGCTTCGTGCGCCGCGGCCACCTCGTCGCCGTCACCCGCGACGACCTCGTCGGCCAGTACATCGGCCACACCGCCCCGAAGACCAAGGAGATCCTGAAGAAGGCGATGGGCGGCGTCCTCTTCATCGACGAGGCCTACTACCTGCACCGGCCGGAGAACGAGCGCGACTACGGGCAGGAGGCGATCGAGATCCTGCTGCAGGTGATGGAGAACGCCCGCGAGGACCTCGTCGTCGTGCTCGCCGGCTACGCCGAGCGGATGGAGACCTTCTTCGCCTCGAACCCCGGCTTCCGCTCGCGCATCGCCCACCACCTCGACTTCCCGGACTACGGCGACGGCGAGCTCGTCGAGATCGCCGAACGGCTGCTCGCCCGGCAGGGCTATCGCCTCAGCCCGGCGGCGCTCGCGGCCTTCGAGGCCTACGTGCCGGCGCGGCGCGCCCGGCCGCACTTCGCCAATGCCCGCTCGATCCGCAACGCCCTCGACCGGGCCCGCCTGCGGCAGGCGAACCGCCTCGTCGCGGCGACCGGCCCCTTGACGGCGGTGGCGATCATGACCATCGAAGCCGAAGACATCCTGGCGAGCCGGATCTTCGGCGCCGCCGGACACCGCGACCCTGCGTGAGGACCGCCCATGACCGCCCCCGTCGTCATCGCCCCGTCGATCCTGCCGGCCGACTTCTCCCGCCTCGGCGAGGAGGTGCGCGCCCTCGACGCCGGCGGCGCCGACTGGATCCACCTCGACGTGATGGACGGCCACTTCGTGCCGAACATCTCGTTCGGCCCCGACGTCGTGAAGTCGCTCCGCCCGGTGACGGCGAAGACCTTCGACGTCCACCTGATGATCGCCCCGGTCGATCCCTACCTCGAGGCGTTCGCGGCGGCGGGCGTCGACCGCATCACCGCCCACGTCGAGGCGACGCCGCACATCGACCGCACGCTGCAGGCGATCCGCGGCCTCGGCAAGAAGGCGGGCGTGGCGCTCTGCCCGGCGACGCCGGAATCCGCCATCGAGTACGTGCTCGACAAGCTCGACCTGATCCTGGTGATGACGGTGAACCCGGGCTTCGGCGGCCAGTCGTTCCTGACGTCACAGCTCGAGAAGATCCGCCGCGTGCGGGCGATGATCGGCGACCGGCCGATCCGCCTCGAGGTCGACGGCGGCATCAACCCGGAAACCGCCCGCCTCGCGATCGAGGCCGGCGCCGACACCCTCGTCGCCGGCTCCTCGGTCTTCAAGGGCGGCCAGTCGGCCTACGCCGCCAACATCGCCGCGCTGCGCCACGAGCGGAGCACGGCGGCCGCCTGAGGGCGGGTCCGCGGCTCAGGCGGCCGGGCGCGGCCTGCCGCGGCGGCGCAGGATGTGGCGCTCGAGCTCGGCGATCGCCTGGCTCTCAGTGCCGGTGGTGATCGCCCGGGCGAGATCCTCGTGCTGCCCGACCATCTGGGCGATCGCCGTCTCGCCCTGGATCTCGCGGCCGAAGACGATCCAGATGTGCCGCGCCAGCGCCTGCCACAGCGTCGTCGCGATGCCGTTGCCGGAGATCGCGCAGAGCTGGCGGTGGAAATCGATGTCGGCGTGGTTGATCGCCACGAGGTCGCTGGCGCGGATGCGCGCCGCCATCACCGCGATCTTCGCCTGCAGCACCTCGGCGAGCCGTGCGAGCCGCTCGGGCTCGGCCATGAGGGCGCGGACGGCGAGCGTCTCGACCGCCACCCGCGCCTCGCAGATCTGATCGAGCACGAGGTCGTCGACCTCGATGACGTAGAGGCCGCGGTGCGGCTCGCCCTGCAGGATGCCCTGCGTCGCGAGGATCTTGAGCGCCTCGCGCACCGGCACCCGGCTGACGTTGAAGCGCGCCGCGATCTCGGTCTCGACCATGCGCTCGCCGGGCTGCAGCAGGCCGAGCCCGATCGCCTCGACGAGCGTGTCGGCGACCTGGTCGGCGAGGCTCTTGCGCCGCTCGAAGGTGAGCGTCGCCGCCATCGTCGCCCGCGTGCCCCGTTCCACCCCGGCTGCCATCGTCCCGTCCCCATCCGGCCCCGCTGACCGGAGCCTCTCGCCCTTCGCCGCGCGGCGTGCCCGCCCGGGCCCGCCTGCCACCCTCGCGGCACCGATTCTCGCGACGCGGCCGCAAGGACAGCACGGATCGGCGCCGTTGTCTGTCTGTATACATTCATCTTGCATTCAAGAAAGCCCCTTCCTAGGATCGCCTCGTCCGGCCCGGAGCCGGGCCATAGCGGCGACCCCCGGCGCACGCGCCGATCGACGGGTCCTGTCAGAGGGGAAGACGATGAAAGCGACTGTTCTCGCGAGGATTCTCGCCGGCACGCTCGGTCTCGGCGTGCTCGCCGCCGCCGGAGCCGCGGCGGCCGACACCGCGCCGCCGGCGCCCGGCGTCAGCAAGCGGATCGACGACATCAAGGCGCGCGGCACGCTGAAGGTCGCCGTCCTCGGCGAGTCGCCCTGGCTCGTCGAGAACACGTCCGGCGCGGGCGAGCCGTTCACCGGCCCGTCCTGGGTCCTCGCCAAGGCCTATGCCGACCGCCTCGGCGTGACCCTCGAGCCGGTCGCCGTCAGCCACGAGACCAAGGTGCCGATCCTCGCCACCGGCCAGGTCGACATCACCATCGCGCCGCTGTCGATCACCGACGCCCGGCGCAAGGTGGTCGACTTCGTCGAGTACTCGAAGTCGAGCCTCTGCCTCGTCGGCGCCAAGGACAACCCGAAGCTCGCCGGCATCACCTCGGTCGACGGCCTGAACAAGCCCGACATCACCATGGCCTACTTCGTCGGCACGCCGCCGGAGACCTGGGCGCCGACGCGCTTCCCGGCGATGCAGCTGCGCGGCGTCAGCGGCTCCGGCGCCACCGCCCCGATCGAGGAGATCGTCTCGAAGCGCGCCGACCTCGTGCCGCTCGACAACACCAAGTGGCCGGAGGTCGACAAGGCCGTGGCGGGTCTCGTGGTGTTCCCGGCTGACTGCCTGCGCTCGCGCGAGATGGCGACCCCGGTCGGCCACGCGATCGACAAGAACCAGCCCGAGCTCCTCGAGTGGCTGACCGCCGTCGAGAAGGACGTGCACGGCGACGTCGAGGCGGAAGAGATCCGCGTCATCAAGGGCGAATAGGCGGACGGGGGGCGGCACCGCGCCGCCCCTCGGCCTCGAGCCGGCGCTCGGCCGCCATCCCCGGGGCTCTCTCTCCCGGGACCGGTCACCGAGAGGCCCGCCACCCTGCCCGCGCGCCCCAGCCCCGAGAGCCGATCCCGATGGACGTCGACCTCGCCCCGATCCTGCAGAACTGGCGCTTCCTCGCCGGCGGCGTCGTGGTGACGCTGCTGCTCAGCCTGTTCTCCGTCGCGCTCGGCCTCGTCGTCGGCACCGCCATCGGCATCGCCCGCACCTACGGCGGGCGGCTCCTCGACCGGGTGCTCGCCTTCTATGTCGACAGCATGCGGGCGATCCCGCTCCTCGTCGTGCTCGTCTGGGTGTTCTTCGCCGTGCCGATCCTGTCGCCGTGGTCGATGAGCCCGTTCGTCGCCGGCGTCGTCGGCCTCGGGCTCCATCTCGCCGCCTTCGTCGCCGAGGTGGTGCGCGCCGGCCTCACCTCGATCCGGCCCGGGCAGATGCAGGCGGCGCTCGCCATCGGCATGAGCCGCGCCCAGGCCGTCCGGATCGTCCTGCTGCCGCAGGCGCTGATCCGCATGGTGCCGGCCTTCGGCTCGCTGCTCGTCATCACCATCAAGGACAGCGCCATCGCCTCGGTGATCGCGGTGCCGGAGCTGATGCGCCAGAGCCAGGTGATCGTCGGCAAGACCTACCACCCGTTCGAGGTCTTCACCGCCGCGCTCCTCGTCTACTTCGTGCTGTGCTGGCCGGTGGCGCGCGGCGTCGACCGCCTCTACCGCCGCCTCGCCCCGCTCGGTGCCTCATGACGCTCGACTGGTCCATCGTCACCGACAACTGGCGGCTGTTCCTCGAGGGGGCCGCGATCACCGTCGTGCTGGCCGCCGCGACGATGGTGCTCGCGCTGCCCGGCGGGCTCCTCCTCGCCGTCCTGCGGATGTCGCCGTGGGCCCCGGTGCGCGCCTGCGCCACCGGCTTCGTCGAGTTCTTCCGCACGACGCCCATCATCCTGCAGGTCTACTGGGTGTTCTACGTGCTGCCGGTGATCGCCGACGTGCGCCTGTCGGCGTTCATGACCGGCCTCGTCGCCCTCGCCCTCAACGTCTCGGCGTTCAACTCCGAGACCTTCCGCGCCGGCATCAACTCGATCCGCGTCGGCCAGCGCAACGCCGCGCTCGCGCTCGGCATGAGCAGCTGGCAGGTGCTGTGGATCGTCGTGCTGCCGCAGGCGGTGCCGCGCGTGCTGCCGGCGCTCGCCAGCACCTGGGTCTCGCTCTTCAAGGACACCTCGCTCGTCTCGGTGATCGCGGTGGCCGAGCTCTCCTATGTCGGGCTGCAGCTGCGCGCCCAGAGCTTCCGCATCCTCGAGGTCCTGACCGCGATGGCCGGGCTCTACTGGCTGATGGGCTACCCGCAGGCCAAGCTCGTCGACTGGATCCATCGCAAGTTCAAGGTGGTCGAATGAACGACGGCGTCCGTCCGGCCGAGGGCCGGCCGATCCTCGAGATCGACCGTGTCGGCAAGCACTACGGCGCCGTCGCGGCGCTCGCCGACGTCAGCCTGTCGGTGATGGCCGGCGAGGTCGTCTGCCTGATCGGGCCGAGCGGCTCCGGCAAGTCGACGCTGCTGCGCACCGTCAACGGCCTCGAGCCGATCGACGCCGGCCGCATCCTGTTCGACGGCGTCGACGTGCACGGCCAGGGCACCGACATCCGCCGCATCCGCCAGCGCATGGGCATGGTGTTCCAGAGCTTCGAGCTCTTTCCGCACATGACGGCGCGCGCCAACGTGACGGTCGGCCCGCGCAAGGTCCTCGGCCTCCCCGAGGCGGAGGCGGCCCGGCGCGCCGACGCCCTCCTCGCCAAGGTCGGCCTCTCCGACAAGGCCGACGTCCGCCCGGCGCAGCTCTCCGGCGGCCAGCAGCAGCGGGTCGCGATCGCCCGCGCCCTCGCCATGCAGCCGGCGATGATGCTGTTCGACGAGCCGACCTCCGCCCTCGATCCGGAGACCATCGGCGAGGTGCTCGGCGTCATGAAGCAGCTCGCCGACGAGGGCATGACGATGCTGGTCGTCACCCACGAGATGACCTTCGCCCGCCGTGTCGCCGACCGCATCGCGGTGTTCGACCGCGGCCGGGTGATCGAGACCGGCCCGCCGGCGCAGATCTTCGACGCGCCGACGGTGCCGCGCACCCGCGACTTCCTCAGCCACCTCGGCTGGGGCCACGGCCCCGCCGCCTGACGGCGCGGCCAACCGAACGCCGATCCCACGGAGACGACAATGAAGATCACGGACGTGGAGTGCCACGTGCTGCTCGCGCCGAACATGAGCACCGGGAAAACGTCCTCCGCCCAGGACAGCTTCATCGTCGTGCTGCGCACCGACGAGGGCGTCTCGGGCATCGGCGAGTCGGACGTCAACCCCTGGATCGCCAAGGCCTGCATCGAGGCGCCGGGCACCCACACCATGGGTCTCGGCATCCGCGACATGCTGATCGGCGCCGATCCGCTCGACGAGGGCCTGTGGCGCCGCCTCTACGTCGGCACGGCCATGAACGGCCGGCGCGGCGCGGTCATCCACGCCCTTGGCGCCGTCGAGATGGCTCTGTGGGACATCCGCGGCAAGGCGGCCGGCGTGCCGATCTTCGAGCTCCTCGGCGGCGCCCGCCAGGAGCACGTGGTGCCCTACGCCTCGCTGCAGCCGGCCGGCAGCGGCTGGGAGGAATACCGCGACTCGCTGTGCGCCTGGGCCGAGCGCGCCAAGGGGCTCGGCTTCAAGGCGGTCAAGGCCGAGATCACCATGAACGGCCCCTATGCGCACGACGGCATGCGCGAGCCCTACGAGCACCACACCCGCGTCGTCGAGGCGGTGCGCAGGACGCTCGGGCCGGACATCGCCCTGATGGTCGACGTGCAGTACATGTGGCCGGACGCCGAGACGGCGCTCCGCACCGTGCGCGACTGGGCCGAGTTCGACATCTTCTTCCTCGAGACGCCGCTGTGGATCGACCGGCTCGACGAGTACGCCAAGCTCGCCGCCGCCGCGCCGATGCCGATCGCCGCCGGCGAGTGGCAGGCGACGCGCTACGAGTTCGAGGACCTGATGGATCGCGGCAAGATCCACGTCGCCCAGCCCGACGTCGGTCGCGTCGGCGGCCTCGCCGAGGCGAAGGCGGTGTGCGACATGGCGGACGAGCGCGGCCTCACCATCGTGCCGCACTGCTGGAAGACCGGCGTGTCGGTGACGGCCACCGCCCACCTCGCCTTCAACACCCCGCACTGCCGCTATATCGAGTACCTGCCGCCGGAACTCTGCACCGAGACGCTCCGCCGCGAGCTCGCCGTCGACGGCTTCACCTTCCGCGACGGCCTGATCGAGAAGCCGACCAAGCCCGGTCTCGGCGCCGAGCTCGACGAGGACGCGCTCCGCCGCTTCCGCGTGGCCTGAGCCGGCGCGGCCTGCCGCGCCGGCGGGAGGGGAGACTACCCCTCCCCGCGCTCCGCCGCGTAGCGGGCCTTGGTCTCGGCGTTCGGCGGGTAGAGGCCGGGGAGCGGCACGCCGCGGCCGACCTCGGCCATCACCCAGGCCTCGTAGCGCTCCTGCTCGGGGGCGGTCGCGACGACGTGCTCGACGAGCGCGCCGGGGATCACCACCGCGCCGTCGCGGTCGGCGACGACGAGGTCGTCCGGGAACACGGCGACGCCGCCGCAGCCGATCGGCTGCTGCCAGCCGACGAAGGTGAGGCCGGCGACCGAGGGTGGTGCCGCCACCCCGGCGCACCACACCGGCAGGCCGGTGCCCTCGACGCCCTCGAGGTCGCGCACCACCCCGTCGGTCACCAGCGCCGCGACGCCACGCGCCTGCATCCGGGCGCACAGTATGTCGCCGAAGATGCCGGCGTCGGCGATGCCCATGGCGTCGACGACGGCGATGCAGCCGGCCGGCATCGCCTCGATGGCGGCGCGGGTCGAGATCGGCGAGGCCCAGGACGCGGGGGTCGCGAGGTCCTCCCGCGCCGGCACGAAGCGCAGCGTGAAGGCGCGCCCGACGAGACGGCGCCGGCCGGCGGCGAGCGGCATCGGCCCGCGCATCCACACGTTGCGCAGTCCCTCCTTGAGGAGGACGGTGGTGATGGTCGCGGTCGAGACGCCGAGGAGCGTCGCGATCACCTCGTCGTCGGTCGGCATCGGGCTTCCCTCCGGCATGGCGGCGGCGCTCAGACGCTGGCGATCAGGCCGCCGTCGACGCGGATCTGCGAGCCGGTGACGTAGGAGGCGCCGGCGCTCGCGAGGAACGCCGCGACGGCGCCGAACTCCTCCGGCGTGCCGTTGCGGCCGACCGGGATCAGCGCCGCGCCCTCGGCGACCACCTGCTCGATCGGCTTGCCGCTCTGGGCGGCGCGGGCGGCGTCGAGCCGGCGCACGCGGTCGGTCTCGATGCGCCCCGGCACCAGCATGTTGACGGTGACGCCGTCGGCCGCGACCTCGCGGGCGAGCGTCTTCGACCAGCCGACGAGGGAGGAGCGCAGCGCGTTCGAGAGGCCGAGGTTGGGGATCGGCGCGATGACGCCGGAGGTGGTCGAGGTCAGCACCCGCCCCCACCGGCGCGCCCGCATGCCGGGCAGGAAGCGGTCGGTGACGCCGATCACCGACAGCACCATCGCTTCGAAGTGGCGGCGCCACACGTCGAGGTCCTGGCCGCCGGCGGTCGTCGGCGGCGGGCCGCCGGTGTTGTTGACGAGGATGTCGACCGGGCCGACGAGCGCCTCGACGGCGCTCGCGTTCGCCTCGATGGCGGAGAGGTCGGCGAGGTCCCAGACGATCGCCTCGGCGCGGCCGCCGGCGGCGACGATGTCGGCCCGCACGGCCTCGAGCGCGGCGGCGTTGCGGCCAGCGAGCGCCACCACGACGCCCTCGCGGGCGAGGGCGCGGGCGATGCCGCCGCCGAGGCCGCCGCTCGCCCCGAACACGAGCGCCACGCGGCCGGAAATTCCGAGATCCATCACCCAACTCCAAGCAGACGCGAACGACCGGCCGGTTGTCGTCGCACCGGCCGGCCGCGTCAATCCCGGAGGCGCGGCCGCGGGCGAGAAGGCCCGCGGCCGGCGCGTCAGTCGATGATGTGGTGGGCGCTGAGGTAGGCGACGACGCGGTCGGCGAGGTCGTCCGCCCGCTGCGCCTCGGTCTTCAGGTGGATCTCCGCCGCCTCGGGCGCCTCGTAGGGGCTGTCGATGCCGGTGAAGTTCTTGATCTGCCCCGCCTCGGCCTTGGCGTAGAGGCCCTTCGGGTCGCGCGTGCGGCACACCGCGATCGGCGTGTCGACGAACACCTCGATGAACTCGCCGCTCTCGACGAGGTCGCGCGCCATCCGCCGCTCGGCGCGGAACGGCGAGATGAACGACACGAGCACGATGAGGCCGGCGTCGACGAACAGCTTCGCCGCCTCGGCGACGCGGCGGATGTTCTCCACCCGGTCGGCGTCGGTGAAGCCGAGGTCGCGGTTGAGGCCGTGCCGCACGTTGTCGCCGTCGAGGATGTAGGTGTGCCGGCCGAGGGCGTGCAGCTTCTTCTCGACGAGGTTGGCGATCGTCGACTTGCCGGAGCCGGACAGGCCGGTGAACCACAGGATCGCCGGCTTCTGGCCCTTCTGGGCCGCCCGCGTCGCCTTCGAGATGTCGATCGCCTGCAGGTGGATGTTGGTCGCCCGCCGGAGGCCGAAGGCGATCATGCCGGCGGCGACGGTGGCGTTGGTCAGCCGGTCGATCAGGATGAAGGAGCCGGTCTCGCGGTTCTCCTCATAGGGATCGCAGGCGATCGGCGCCGACAGCGAGACGTTGCAGAAGCCGACCTCGTTGAGCTGCAGCTCCTTGCCGGCGAGGTGGTCGAACGTGTTGACGTCGACCTTGTGCTTGATCTCGGTCACCTGCGCCGTGACGGTGCGCGTCCCGGCCTTCAGGAGATAGGGCCGGCCCGGCAGCAGCGGCGCGTCGCTCATCCAGACGACGTGCGCGGCGAACTGGTCGGTCACCTCGGGGCGGGAGCCGGCGGCGGCGATCACGTCGCCGCGCGACAGGTCGATCTCCTCGGAGAGCGTCAGCGTCACCGCCTCGCCGGCGTGCGCCTCGGCGAGCTTGCCGTCCATGGTGACGATCGACTTCACCGTCGTCGTCCGCCCGGAGGCGGCCGCCACGATCTCGTCGCCCGGACGGACGACGCCGCTCGCGATGGTGCCGGAGAAGCCGCGGAAGTCGAGGTTCGGCCGGTTGACCCACTGCACCGCCATGCGGAACGGCTTCACGTCGAGGTCGGTGCCGACCTCGACGGTCTCGAGGTGCTCGAGCAGCGTCGGGCCGTGGTACCAAGGCGTGCGCGGGCTCTTGGTGGTGACGTTGTCGCCGTAGCGGGCCGACAGCGGAATGGCGACCAGCGTGTCGAAGCCGAAGCTCGCGGCGAACTCCTCGTACTCGGCCTTGATCTCCTCGTAGCGCGCCTCGCTGAAGTCGACGAGGTCGATCTTGTTCACGGCCACGACGACGTGGCGGATGCCGAGCAGCGAGGCGATGTAGGAGTGCCGCCGCGTCTGGGTGACGATGCCGGCGCGGGCGTCGACCAGCAGCACGGCGAGGTCGGCGGTCGAGGCGCCGGTCGCCATGTTGCGGGTGTACTGCTCGTGGCCCGGCGTGTCGGCGACGATGAACTTGCGCCGGTCGGTGGTGAAGAACCGGTAGGCCACGTCGATGGTGATGCCCTGCTCGCGCTCGGCCTCGAGGCCGTCGACGAGGAGCGCGAGGTCGATGTCCTCGCCGGTGGTGCCGTGCTTGCGGCTGTCGCGCGCGAGCGAGGTCAGCTGGTCCTCGAAGATCAGCTTGGTGTCGTAGAGCAGCCGGCCGATCAGCGTCGACTTGCCGTCGTCGACGCTGCCGCAGGTGAGGAAGCGCAGCAGGCTCTTGCGCTCCTGGGCGGCCAGGTAGTCCGAGAACGCGCCGATGTCTTCGAGCTTCGTCGCAAGTTCAGCCATCAGAAGTAGCCCTCGCGCTTCTTCTTTTCCATCGAGGCGGACTCGTCGTGATCGATGAGCCGTCCCGAGCGTTCGGAGGTGCGGGCGATCAGCATCTCGCGGACGATCTCCGGCAGCGTCGCCGCCGGCGATTCGATCGCGCCGGTGAGCGGGTAGCAGCCGAGCGTGCGGAAGCGCACCAGCCGCTCCTGCGGCGTCTCGCCGGGCTTCAGCGGCAGGCGGTCGTCGTCGGCCATGATCAGCATGCCGTCGCGGTCGACCACCGGGCGCATCGCCGCGAAGTAGAGCGGCACGATCGGGATGTCCTCGGCGAGGATGTACTGCCAGATGTCGAGCTCGGTCCAGTTCGACAGCGGGAAGACGCGGATCGACTCGCCCTTGGCGATGCGGCCGTTGTAGACGCGCCAGAGCTCCGGCCGCTGGTTCTTCGGGTCCCAGCCGTGGCTCGCCGTGCGGAAGGAGAACACGCGCTCCTTGGCGCGGCTCTTCTCCTCGTCGCGGCGGGCGCCGCCGAAGGCCGCGTCGAAGCCGTGCAGGGTCAGCGCCTGCTTCAGCGACTCGGTCTTCATCACGTTGGTGTAGTAGGACGAGCCGTGGTCGAACGGGTTGATGTTCGCCGCCCGGCCCTCCTCGTTGACGTGGGTGATCAGCGTCAGGCCGAGCCGCTTCACGGTCTCGTCGCGGAACGAGATCATCTCGCGGAACTTCCACGTCGTGTCGACGTGCATCAGCGGGAACGGCGGCTTCGACGGATAGAATGCCTTCATCGCGAGATGAAGCATCACCGAGGAGTCCTTGCCGATCGAGTAGAGCATCACCGGGTTGCGGAACTCGGCCGCGACCTCGCGGATGATGTGGATGCTCTCGTCTTCGAGCCGTTTCAGATGCGAAAAGCGTTCGACCGCCACGATGAATGAGACCCCGTTGGAATGGCGCGCTTCGATGCGGCGCGATTGCGGCGCTATCAGGACGCCGATGCGAGGGTGAACGGATCGAAGCCGCCGGCGGCGACGAACCACGGATTGGCGAAGTCGACGTCGTCGGCCTGGTTGCGCTTGCCGTAGGCGAGCGGCCGGCCGTCGAGGGTGGCGACCTGCCCGCCGGCCGCCCGGAGCACCGCGTCGCCGGCGGCGGTGTCCCACTCCATCGTCCGGCCGAGGCGCGGATAGAGGTCGGCGGCGCCCGCCGCGACGCGGCAGAACTTCAGCGACGAGCCGGCCGAGACGAGGTCGTTGACGGTGAAGCGGCCGATGAAGTCGCGCGTCTCGTCGGTGAGGTGCGAGCGGCTCGCCACCACGTCGAGGCCGGCCTCGGGCACCGCGCGGGCCTTGATCCTGACCCAGCCGGCCGGCCGGCCGGCGGTGACGGTGGCGGCCCGCGCCCCCTCGCCCACCGCGCCGGCGTAGAGCTCGCCGAGCGCCGGCGCGTAGACGACGCCCGCCACCGGCACGCCGTCCTCGACGAGGGCGATGTTGACGGTGAACTCGCCGTTGCGGGAGAGGAACTCCTTGGTGCCGTCGAGCGGGTCGACCAGGAAGAAGCGCCGGCCGACGTCGGGCAGGCGCCCGGCGGCCGCCTCCTCCTCGGCGACGACCGGGATCTCCGGCAGCCGCGCGGCGAGCTCGCGCAGGATCACCGCCTCGGCCGCGGTGTCGGCGACGGTCACCGGCGAGCCGTCGCCCTTGACGGCGGCGCCGGCGTCGGCGCCGGCGTAGACCTCGAGGATATTCTCGCCCGCCAGGCAGGCGATCTCGACCAGCGTCTCGACAAGCGCGGAACGGCTCACGCAATGCTCCTCAGATTGACGGCTGCGTCGCTATCCGAAATCGCCGGATGCTTCAACCCTGCCCGGGTCGGCCGCGCCGGCGGCCACGCCGTCACCGGCTCGCCCGGATGACCTGGATGTCGAGGTCGCGGATCTTCTTGCGCAAGGTGTTGCGGTTGACGCCGAGGAGCTCGGCCGCCTTGATCTGGTTGCCGCGGGTGGCGGCGAGCGCCGCCGAGATCAGCGGGTACTCCACGTCCTTGAGGATGCGGTGGTAGAGGCCGGGCGGCGGCAGGCGGTCGCCGAACTCGCCGAAATAGGTGGTCAGGTTGCGCTCGACCGCGCCCGACAGGCTCTCCTCGCGCTCCGACGGCTCGCCGCTCGGCGAGAATGGCGGCGGGTCCAGCTCCGGGTCGATCAGGTTCGCGGTGATCACGTCCTGCGGGTAGAGTGCGGCCAGTCGGCGCACCAGGTTCTCGAGCTCGCGGATGTTGCCCGGCCAGCGGTAGCGCTTCAGCCGCTCGACCGCCGCCGACTCGATCTGCTTGGCCGGCAGGCCCTCCTTCTCCGCCTCGGCGAAGAAGTGGCGCACGAGGTCGGGGATGTCCTCCGAGCGCTCGCGCAGCGGCGGCAGGCGGATCGGCACGACGTTCAGCCGGAAGAACAGGTCCTCGCGGAAGAGCCCCTGGTTGATCAGGGTCCTGAGGTCCTTGTTGGTGGCGGCGACGATGCGGACGTTGGTCTTGATCGGGGTGCGGCCGCCGACGGTGGTGTACTCGCCCTGCTGCAGTACGCGCAGCAGGCGGGTCTGCGCCTCCATCGGCATGTCGCCGATCTCGTCGAGGAACAGCGTGCCGCCCTCGGCCTGCTCGAAGCGGCCGACGTTGCGCTGCGAGGCACCGGTGAAGGCGCCCTTCTCGTGGCCGAACAGCTCCGACTCGATGAGGTCGCGCGGGATCGCCGCCATGTTGATGGCGACGAATGGCCCGTTGCGGCGCTTGCCGTAGTCGTGCAGCGCGCGGGCGACGAGCTCCTTGCCGGTGCCGGACTCGCCGGTGATCATCACCGTGAGGTCGGTCTGCATCAGCCGGGCGAGGATGCGGTAGATGTCCTGCATCGCCGGCGAGCGGCCGACGAGCGGCATCTGCTCGCCGGGCTCCTCCTGCGGCATCGGCATCCGCCGCGCCTTCGGCTCGGAGAGCGCGCGGCCGACGATGGTGATGAGCTCCTTCAGGTCGAAGGGCTTCGGCAGGTACTCGTAGGCGCCGCGCTCGGAGGCGCGGATCGCCGTCATGAAGGTGTTCTGCGCGCTCATCACGACGACCGGGAGCTCCGGCCGCAGCTTCTTGATGCGCGGCAGGAGGTCGAAGGCGCTCTCGTCGGGCATCACCACGTCGGTGATGACGAGATCGCCCTCGCCCTGCGTCACCCAGCGCCACAGCGTGGCGGCGTTGGAGGTCAGCCGCACTTCATAGCCGGCGCGCGAGAGCGCCTGGTTCAGCACCGTGCGGATCGCGGCGTCGTCGTCGGCGACGAGAATCTTGCCGTTCGACATCTTATTGTCCGGCCCTTTCGGGGCTCCTGGTTGCGCCGCCGGCGACGAAGGCCGGCATGAGGATGCGGAAGGTCGTCCGTCGCGGCTGCGATTCGCACTCGATGACGCCGCCGTGGTCGCCGACGATCTTGGCGACGAGTGCAAGACCGAGGCCGGTTCCGTTCTGCTTCGTCGTCACGAACGGATCGAAGAGGTGCGGCAGCAGGTCGGCCGGCACGCCGGGCCCGTTGTCGCGGACGCTGAACTCGAGCGGCAGGCTGACGCGCTGCCGGCTGCCCGGCACCGACATGCGCATGCCCGGCCGGAACGCCGTCGTCAGCACGATTTCGCCGTCCGGGTCGCCGGCGATCGCCTCGGCGGCGTTCTTCACGAGGTTGAGGAACACCTGCACGAGCTGGTCGCGGTTGGCGTTCACCGGCGGCAGCGAGGGGTCGTACTCCTCGACGATGCGGATCTGGCGGGCGAAGCCCGACTGCGCCAGCCGCTTCACGTGGTCGAGCACGACGTGGATGTTGACCGGCTCGCGCTCGATCGGCCGCTCGTCGGAGAACACCTCCATGCGGTCGACCAGCTTGACGATGCGGTCGGCCTCGTCGGTGATGAGCCGGGTGAGCGTGCGGTCCTCCTCGCCGACCGACTGCTCGAGGAGCTGGGCCGCGCCGCGGATGCCCGACAGCGGGTTCTTGATCTCGTGCGCCAGCATCTCGGCGAGGCCGGTCACGGTGCGGGCGGCGCCGCGCGAGGTGAGCTGGCGGTCGATCTTGTCGGCCATCGTGCGCTCGTGCAGCATCACGACGACGCCGCCAGGATGCTCCGGCAGCGGCGCGGCGTAGATGTCGACCACCCGCTCGGCGCCGATGCGCGGCGAGCCGACGTCGACCTTGTACTCCGCCACCGCCGACCAGCGGTCGCGCACCTGGCCGACCAGGGCGAGGAGCGGGCTGCCGAACGGCACGAAGTCCTGCAGCCGGTGCCGCTTCAGCACGGCGGTGCTCGCCTGGAAGAAGGCTTCCGCGGCGTCGTTCGCCTGCACGATGGCATCGTGGCTGTCGAGGAAGACGACCGGGTGCGGCAGCGCGTCGAGGATCGCCTCGCTGACGTCGTCGCGGGGCGGCTGGCGCCCGGGCTTCGGCGAGCCGGCCGGCATCATGCGGCCAGTCGTCCGGCGGCCGGCCGGCCGGCCGGCTCCGTGCCGAACCAGCCGCCGAGAAGGGTGATGACCATCGCGGGGTCCTCCGAGGTCAGGATGGCGCGCCGCAGCGCCGGCTCGCCGCCGGAGCGGGCGTCGGCCGGCCGAGGCGAGGTCGGCCGGGGATCGATCGGCCACGCGTCGAGGGCCCAGGCGAGATGCTTGCGGGCGACCCGGAGGCCGAGGTCGCGGCCGTAGAGCGACAGCATCTCGTCGTACTGGCGGACGAGCAGCGCCAGGCGCTCGGCCATGCCCGGCTCGGCGCGGCGGGTGCCGGTCGAAAGGAAGTGCGCGACATCGCCGACAAACCACGGCCGCCCCTGCGCGCCGCGGCCGACCATCACGGCGTCGGCGCCGGAGGCCGCGAGGATCGCCGGGGCGTCGGCCACGTCGGTGACGTCGCCGTTGGCGACCACCGGAACCCGGACGGCGTCCTTGACCCGGCGGATCGCCGCCCAGTCGGCGCGGCCCTTGTAGAAGTCGGCGCGGGTGCGGCCGTGCACGGTGATCATCGCCGCGCCGGCCGCCTCGGCCCGCGCCGCGAGCTCCGGCGCGTTGAGGCTGTCGGCGTCCCAGCCGAGCCGCATCTTCACCGTCACCGGCACGTCGACCGCCGCCACCACGGCGTCGATCAGGCGAACGGCGTGGTCGGGGTCGCGCATCAGCGCCGAGCCGGACCAGCCGCCGACCACCCGCTTCGCCGGGCAGCCCATGTTGATGTCGATGATCTCGGCGCCGCCGTCGGCCGCCGCGCGCGCCGCCTCGCCCATCCAGCGCGCCTGGCAGCCGGCGAGCTGGACGACGTGGGGAAAGGCGCCCGCACGCTCGGCCTTCAGCCGCGCCGCGGCGCCCCCGTGCACCAGCTCGGCGCCGGCCACCATCTCCGACACCGCGAGCCCGGCGCCGTGCTCGAGCGCCTGCCGGCGCATCGGCCCGTCGGTGATGCCGGCCATCGGCGCGAGGAACGCGCGGTTCGGCAGGCGCACGCGTCCGATCGTCAGCGGCGTGGCGAGGTGGGGGGCCGGCTGCGCCAAGGCTCTATGGGTCCGTTCGATCGCTTCGCACATGCGTGCTCATGTGGTGAGCATTCCTACTCGATGCCCATAAACTAGACAATGGGGTTGCGCGTTCGCGTGGCAACCGGCCGCGCCCCTTGTGGAGCAGGCATTCGCGGCGGTAAATCGGCCGGCCTCGCGACGACGGACGATCAACGAATGAGCACAGCATCCGCCCCCGGCGACGGCAATTCCTCCGTTCGTCGAGTATCTTCCGGCCGGGCGGCGCTCGTCGTGGTGGCGGCCGGGCGCGGCAGCCGCGCCGCCGGCGGCGACCCGACGCCGAAGCAGTATCGCACCATCGGCGGGCGGCCGGTGCTCGCCGAGACCCTCGATCGCCTCTGCGGCCATCCCTCAATCGGCCGCATCGTCGTCGTCGTCCACCCCGACGACCACCCGCACTACAGCGCCGCGCTCGGCGACAGCGGCGCCGAGATCGTGCTCGGCGGCGCCGAGCGGCAGGCCTCCGTGCTCGCCGGCCTCGAGCGGCTCGCCGACGATCCGCCCGACGCGGTGCTGATCCACGACGCCGTCCGCCCATTCTGCCCCGCGGCCGTGGTCGACCGCGTGCTCGCCCGGCTCGCCACCAGCGACGGCGCGATCGCCGCCCTGCCCGTGCCCGACACCATCAAGCGCGTCGACGCCGCCGGCACCATCCTCGACACCGTGCCGCGCGCCGGCCTGTGGGCGGCGCAGACGCCGCAGGGCTTCCGCTTCGCCACCATCCTCGAGGCGCACCGCCGCGCCGCCGCGGCCGGCCGCACCGATCTCACCGACGACGCCGGCGTCGCCGAGTGGGCCGGGCTCAGCGTCGCCGCCGTGCCCGGCGACCCCGGCAACGCCAAGCTCACCCTCGCCGAGGACCTCGAGCGCGCCGACCGCCGGCTCGCCGCCGAGCGCCTCGGCGCCCTCGGCGACGTCCGGGTCGGCCAGGGCTTCGACGTGCACGCCTTCGGGCCCGGCGACCACGTCGTCCTCGGCGGCGTCAGGATCCCGCACACGCACGGCCTCGTCGGCCACTCCGACGCCGACGTCGCCCTGCACGTCCTCACCGACGCGATCCTAGGCGCCCTCGCCGACGGCGACATCGGCAGCCACTTCCCGCCCTCCGACCCGCAGTGGCGCGGCGTCGATTCGGCCGTCTTCCTCTCCCACGCCGTCGGCCGCGTCGCCCAGCGCCGCGGCCGCATCGCCCACCTCGACCTGACGATCGTCTGCGAGGCGCCGAAGGTCGGCCCGCACCGCGACGCCATCCGGGCGCGCGTCGCTGCCATCACCGGGCTCGCCATCGACCGCGTCGCGGTGAAGGCGACGACCACCGAGCGCCTCGGCTTCACGGGCCGCGGCGAGGGCATCGCCGCGCTCGCCACCGCCACCGTGCGCCTGCCGTTCGACGTCGGCGGCTGATCCCGGAGTCCGCGCGATGACCGACCTCGCCCCGCTCGCCCCCGTCGCCGCCGCCCTGCTCGACCGCTACCGCGCGGCCGGGCTCACCCTCGCCACCGCCGAATCCTGCACCGGCGGGCTGATCGCGGCGGTGCTGACCGAGATCGCCGGCTCGTCCGACGTCGTCGACCGCGGCTTCGTGACCTATTCGAACGCCGCCAAAAGCGAGCTGCTCGGCGTCGACCCGGCCTTGATCGCGGCGCACGGCGCGGTGAGCGAGCCCGTCGCCCGGGCGATGGCCGAGGGCGCCCTCGCCCGCTCGGCCGCCGACCGCGCGGTTGCCGTCACCGGCGTCGCCGGGCCCGGCGGCGGCTCGGCCGAGAAGCCGGTCGGCCTCGTCCACCTCGCCGTCGCGGTGCGCGGCGGGCCGACGTTGCACCGCGCCGAGCGCTACGGCGACCGCGGCCGCGCCGGCGTGCGGCTCGCGACCGTCGCGACGGCCTTCGAGATGCTGGGTGAGAGTCTCGGCTGAGCGCTTTCAGAAGCCGTAGGTGAACACGGGGCGGCCGCCAGCAGGCGCTCACCACCCACCTAAGAAGGTGGGCAGATACCGACGAGCATGAAATTCGAATCAACCAAGTTTTGAGTATCGGACTGCCTGACGACTATACTCATGGTCGTATCGCCATTGTTGATAAACGTTCCTCGGACAACGCCGAATGTCGCCATCTGGCCCTCGCCCCCACCGCCGACCATTCCGGTGACACTGCACACCGAAATGTCGCGGCTGAAGGTGACCGTATAGTTTCCGGTCCCGTTTCGGACGGTCGAGGTAACCTGCACGCCGGCTCGCAGCACGCCGTTGGACGTGATGTTGGCCGAGACGAACGAGCCGCCCGGATCGCCCTGCGGACCTCGCTGGCCCGTCGCGCCGGTGGCCCCCCTCGGCCCGGGCAACCCGGTCGGACCGCGCTCGCCCACCGGCCCGCAATCGGCGACGAGGAAGCTCTTCTGCACCCCCGCCTCGCGCAGCGTCACGCGGCAATCGTCGGGCCTGAACGATGCGGAGATGGTGAATTTCTTCTCCCTGTCGGCCTTCGCCTTCAGCGACGTGCCCTCGAGGAAGATCATCTGGCCCGCCCGCTTGGCGATGCCTTCGATGATGAGACGGCCCTCGGAAATTTCCGCCCGCTCGACCACCAGTGCGGAGACCGGAGACGCTACGGCGGCGAACGCTGCGATCGTCAGCGTGAATCGAGCCAATCGGGTCGCACGGAACAGCATGGTCCCACTCCCCTTCTGCAGCTGCAGGGAAGTCTGCCATGCTCGACGGACGGTCGCAATTTAGAGTTTAGCGGCAGTCGGTGCAGTCCATCGGGATGCGAGGTGCGCGCGTAGCCGCGGCCAGTCGCACGAGCGGGCTGCTCGGTCCGGCCGCCTCACACCCGCACGTCGTCGGCGGTCTTCGCCTCGAAGACGTGCTCCTCCTCGAGGTAGCGGGCGAGCTTCTCGGGCGCGAGGCGGCAGTGGATGGCGTAGGCGAACACCGCCGCCCCGAACACGGCGATCACCGCGATGTCCCAGCCGAAGCCGATGAGCCCGGTGCCGCCGAACGCGCCGAGATAGGAGATGACGCCGATTCCCACGACATAGGGCACGAGCCACGCCGCCTCGCCGAGGTCGAGGCCGTCGCGCCGCGCCGAGCGGGCGTTGACGAGGAACAGCACGAGGCCCGCGAGGAGGCAGAGCCCGAGGCGCCACACCGTGCCCCAGCCGCTCCAGTAGACGATCAGGGTGGCGACCACGAAGGCGACCGTCGCGAGGAGATGCACCGCCGGCAGCCGGAACGGCCGCGCCCGGGCGGGCATCAGCGAGCGCAGCGCCACGACGGCGATCGGTCCGACCACGAAGGACAGCACGACCGCCGAGGAGTTGAGCCTCACCAGCTCGTTGAACGGCACCAGCACGAAGGCGAGCACCGCGAACGCGAGATTCAGCAGCAGCGCCGCGAGCGGCACGCCGCGCGACGACAAGGTCGCGAACACTTTTGGGAAGAACCCGTTCTCGGCGAGCGCGAAGGCGACGCGGGCGTTCGAGCCGACCGCGACGAGGCCGCCGCCGAACGGTCCGACGACGGCGCCGGCGTTGAGGAGGCTGACGAGCCACACGAGCCCGAGCGAGGCGGCGATCGCCCCGAGCGGCCCGAGCTCGCCGCCGATCTTCAGCGTCGCCCAGCCGCCGGCCGCCGCGCCGGCGGGCAGCGCGCCGAGGAAGGCGAGCTGGATGCCGCCATAGACGATGAAGCAGATGAGGAGCGAGAGCAGCAGCGCAGCGGGCACCGTGAAGCCCGGGTTCCGCACCTCGCCCGCCATGTCAACGGCATGCCGGAAGCCGATGTAGGAAAAAATGATTCCGCCGCTCGATACCGCGGCGAGGATGCCCTGCAGGCCGTACGGCGCGAAGCCGCCGCCCTCGACGAAGTTCGTCGTCTCGAAGCGCGAGGCGACGAGCGCCACGACGACGACGAGCGGGATCACGATCTTCGCCCAGGTGATGGTGGTGTTGACGCGGGCGAAGAACTTCACGCCGTAGGCGTTGATGATCGTGAACACCACGAGCAGTGCGCCGGCGAGCGCGACGCCGGCCCACGACAGCGACCCCGGCCCGTCGTAGAGCCAGTGCACGTGCGGCGCGAGGTAGCGCAGCATCGCCTCGACTTCGATCGGCGCCGTGGTGTTGTAGCCGACCCAGCCCGACCACCCCATCGCCATCGCCACCACGTTGCCGTGGCTGAACTGCGGAACGCGCGCGATGCCGCCCGGCACCGGCAGCATCGCCGAGATCTCCGCGAAGGTGACGGCGAGGAGCAGGATCGCGAGCCCGCCGAGCACCCAGGCGATCATCGCCGCCGGGCCGGCGTGCTGGGCGGCGAGCAGCGGCGCGAACAGCCAGCCCGAGCCGATGACGCCGCTGACCGCCACGAAGGTCAGCCCGATCAGCCCGATGTCGCGATGCATGTGCATGCGGTCCGCCCCCCTTCCGCCCCGCCCGCGCCGGGGCCGGATTCGGCCGGACCGACGGAAGCGGGCCATGCTGACCTCATTCGCCGTTGTCGTTCAACCGGTTCTGCGCGGCGGGACGGCCGTCCCGTCGGGCGCCCGCGCGTCGCGCGCGACATCGCGATCGTCCGCACGCCCAAAACCGTGGCGAGGAGCGAATTCGTCGGCTATAGGTCGATCGATGACTCCCTTGACCGAAACCGCCGCGCTCGCGGACGTCTGCGCCCGCCTCGCGGAAGGTGCCTACGTCGCCGTCGACACCGAGTTCCTGCGCGAGACGACCTTCTGGCCGAAGCTGTGCGTCGTGCAGCTCGCCGGGCCGGAGGAAGCCGTCATCGTCGACGCGCTGGCCCCGGACATCGACCTCTCGCCGCTGCTCGACCTGATGCGCGACGAGCGCGTCGTGAAGGTGTTCCACGCCGCCCGGCAGGACATCGAGATCGTCTATCACCGCGGCGGCTTCGTGCCCTCGCCGGTGTTCGACACCCAGATCGCCGCGATGGTCTGCGGCTTCGGTGATTCGATCGCCTACGACCAGCTCGTCGCCCGCATCACCGGAGCCCACATCGACAAGACGCACCGCTTCACCGACTGGGCGCGCCGCCCGCTCTCCGACCTGCAGCTCGCCTACGCCCTCGCCGACGTGACGCACCTGCGCGACGTCTACGCCCACTTGACCGCCATGCTGGCGAAGAGCGGCCGCGGCGACTGGGTGAAGGAGGAGATGGCGGTCCTCACCTCGAACGACACCTACCGGGTCGACCCGGAATCGGCGTGGATGCGGCTGAAGTCGCGGGTGCGCAAGCCGCTCGAGCTCGCCGTGCTGCAGGAGGTCGCCGCCTGGCGGGAGCGCGAGGCGCAGGAGCGCGACGTGCCGCGCTCGCGCGTGCTCAAGGACGACGGCCTCTTCGAGATCGCCCAGCGCCAGCCGCGCGACGTCGCCGCCCTCGGCGAGCTGCGCACCGTGCCGCGCGGCTTCGAGCGCTCGCGCGCCGGTGGCGAGATCGTCGCCGCCGTCCGCCGCGGCCTCGAGCGCGACCTCTCGACCCTGCCGCGCCTCGACTCCGACCGGCCGCCGGTCAACGGCAACGCCGCCACCGTCGAGCTCCTCAAGGTGCTCCTGAAGATGACGGCCGAGCGCCACGGCGTCGCCGCCAAGGTGATCGCCACCGTCGACGACCTCGAGCGCATCGCCGCCGACAGCGAGGCCCCGGTGGCGGCGCTGACGGGCTGGCGCGGCGAGCTGTTCGGCCAGGAGGCGCTGAAGCTGAAGCGCGGCGAGCTCGCCCTTTCGGTCGAGCGCGGCCGCGTCGTCGCCGTCGACCGCGAGCCGCCGCCCGGCGGCAACGAGCCGCCGAAGGCGAAGCCGAAGCGGCGCCGTCGCAAGCGCGCCGCGCCGGCGGGCGCCGAGGGCGCGGCCGCGGGCGGTGCGTCCGCCGAGCCCGCCGCCGTCGACGAGGACTGACCAGGGCGCCGGCCGCAGCGTCACGGCAGCGCCGTCGGAGCGCTCTGCCGCCCGGCCGGGACCGGCGTTCGACCGCCGCCGGCAATTTCTGCCATTGCGCGATCCCGGCACGAGGAACAGGGTGTTGCCGACGAGGAGTGGACCGAGCCGGACCGAATCGCGAGCCCGCCCGAGGGCGGTGCGGACGTCGGTCGGCCGCCCACCAGGGAGGCGCACATGCACCGCTACCGCAGCTCTACGACGACCCCGCGCGCCGGCAGCCACCGCCTGCACGCGCTGATGATCGCCCTCGCCGGCCTGTTCGCTGGCGCGTTCCTCACCTTCGCCGGCCCGGCCGCCGCCGGCCAGGCCTTCACGATCTGCGAGAACCAGACCTACGCCCTCTGCGCCAGCGCCAAGTGCACGGTCATGAACGGCGTCTCCTACTGCAAGTGCGAGGTCCGGCACGGCGACAGCATCAGCCTGACGCAGGACTACAAGAAGGGCGACATCTGCTCGTTCAACGCCCGCGGCAAGACCAACGGCTACATGATGAGCACCTTCTCGACGCCGCCCGAGGTGCTGAAGCCGAAGGGCGACAGCGCGATCTACACCTGCGAGGCCGACACCTCGACCGGCGCCTACGCGCAGTGCGACGGCGGCGTCTGCTTCCAGAGCACGCGCGGCCAGCGCTTCCCGGGCTTCGCCCAGGAGCTCACCGGCAAGGAGATCATCTGCTCCTGCCCGATCACCGTGGCCGACCCGGACACCGCCAAGCTCGGCTACCAGATCGTCGGCCCCTATCCGTGCCAGAAGGACTTCTTCAAGTACTGCAAGCAGAAGACCGCCAACACCGACAACGGCTCGACCATCTATGTCGGCGCGCCGACCGGCAGCGCCAACTTCCTGAGCAAGATCCTGGACGGCAAGACGCGGCCCTTCAACCGCTGCTTCCAGAACGGCAGCGAGTGGGCGCAGCGGCCCTGAGCCGACGCTGATCGCGCGGGGCCCCGGCCGGACGCGGCCGGGGCCATGTTCGTCGCAGTGGCCGCCCCTCCGCGGTTGCGCATGACGGCGGCCGAGGCAACACTGCGGGCGATTCCAACCCCGGAAGGAACCGTTCCCATGGCCATCGCCACCCTGCCCCGCCGCCTCCTCCTCGCCGCCGCGCTCGTCGGCGCCACGGCGCTCGGCACCTACACCCTCGTCGACACCGCCCAGGCCGACCAGCCGCGCATGCGGGCGGCGCTCGACGCGCTCGAGGTGGCCAAGGCCAACCTCCAGGCCGCCTCCTCCAACAAGGGCGGCCACCGCGCCAACGCGATCAAGCTCGTCAACGCGGCGATCTCCGAAGTGAGGGCCGGCATCGCCTTCGCGCAGTAGCCGGCGCCCGGTGGCGGCCGCGCCTCGCCGCGGCCGCCACCGCCCGTGCCCCGCGGCGCCGCCCGGCGCACGCCTCTCCGCCGTCCTTCCCGCGCCCGTCGAAAATTTGCCGGCTTGCGTCGCCCGCGCCGCGCTTCTCGTCTAGGCTCGTGATCGAGTCGGGCGGCTGCGACGGGGCGAGGGGCGGATGGACGCGATCATCGATTTCCTGAACACGATCTTCTGGGGCTACGTGCTGATCTACGGCCTGCTGGCCGTCGGCATCTACTTCACGCTGCGGCTCCGGTTCATCCAGATCCTGCACTTCCCGGAGATGATCCGCTCGGTGCTCGGCTCGCGCACCGTCGACCGCTCCGGCATCACGCCGTTCCAGGCGCTCTGCACCAGCCTCGCCTCGCGGGTCGGTACCGGCAACATCGCCGGCGTCGCCATCGCGCTCTATCTCGGCGGCCCCGGCGCCATCTTCTGGATGTGGATGGTGGCCGCCCTCGGCATGGCCACCGCCTTCTCCGAGAGCACCCTCGCCCAGCTCTACAAGGTGCGCGACGAGGACGGTAACTACCGCGGCGGCCCGGCCTTCTACATGGCCAAGGGGCTGAAGGCGCCGTGGGCGGGTGCCGCCTTCTCGGTCTGCCTGATCCTCTCCTTCGGCCTCGTCTTCAACGCCGTGCAGGCGAACTCGATCGCCGATTCGATGGAGGGCGCATTCGGCGCCTCCAAGCTCGTCACCGGCCTCGTCGTCGCGGTCGCCACCGCGGTGATCATCTTCGGCGGCATCCGGACGATCGCCCGCTTCGCCGAGGTCGTCGTGCCGTTCATGGCGCTCGCCTATGTCGGCGTCGCCCTCTACGCCCTCGTCGTCAACATCGCCGAGGTGCCCGGCATCCTGGCGCTCATCGTGAAGAGCGCCTTCGGCCTCGAGGAGGCGACCGGCGGCGTCGCCGGCGCCGTCGCCGCGGCGATGATGAACGGCGTCAAGCGCGGCCTGTTCTCCAACGAGGCCGGCATGGGCAGCGCCCCGAACATCGCCGCCGCCGCCACCCCCGACCCGCACCACCCGGCGAGCCAGGGCTTCGTGCAGGCGCTCGGCGTGTTCATCGACACCATCGTCATCTGCACGGCGACGGCGCTCCTGATCCTGCTCTCCGGCACGCTCGAGCCCGGCTCCGGCCTCACCGGCACGCAGCTCACCCAGGCGGCGATGGCGGTGCACATCGGCGCCGCCGGAAAGTACTTCATCGCGGTGGCGATCTTCTTCTTCGCCTTCACCTCGATCGTCGGCAACTACTCCTACGCCGAGAGCGCCCTCGTCTACCTCGGCGCCGGCAACCGCGCCGGGCTCACGGTGCTGCGCCTGTGCGTGCTGCTGATGGTCGTCTGGGGCGCCTACGAGAGCGTCGCCACGGTGTTCAACGCCGCCGACGCCTCGATGGGCCTGATGGCGACGATCAACCTCGTCGCCATCCTGCTCCTCTCCGGCATCGTCGTCCGGCTCGCCCGCGACTATGTCGCCAAGCGCAAGGCCGGCCACGAGCCGACCTTCCTCGCCTCCGAGATGCCGGAGCTCGCCGGCGAGATCGACGCGGAGATCTGGAGCCGCCGCTGAGCCGCGCGCGGCCCGCGGCCGCCGTCCGCTGCGGCGGGCGGCGGGCCGCGGGGCCATACTCGCGCCACGGTCCGGACGTCTGAAGGGAACGGTTCGCCTCCCTGCGCGTTCGGCCCGACGGGGCGCCGCGCCCCGAATCCCGAGGCCCGTCCCCGCGTGACCCGCCCGCAGTTCACCGCCCTCATCGTCGCCGCGGCGCTGTTCATGGAGAACATCGATTCGACGGTGATCGCCACGGCGCTGCCGGCGATCGCGGTCGACATCAAGACCGACCCGATCGCCCTCAAGCTCGCCTTCACCTCCTACCTGCTCGGCCTCGCGGTATTCATCCCGGTGAGCGGCTGGGCGGCCGACCATTTCGGCGCCCGCACGGTGTTCTCCGGCGCGATCCTCGTCTTCGTCACCGGCTCGATCGCCTGCGGCCTGTCGAGCGGCCTCGAGCAGTTCGTCGCCGCGCGGGTGCTGCAGGGCGTCGGAGGGGCGATGATGACGCCGGTCGGCCGCCTCGTCGTCCTGCGCAGCGTGCCGAAGAACCAGGTCGTCAGCCTGATCGCCTGGCTCACCATCCCGGCGCTGATGGGCCCCTTGATCGGCCCGCCGCTCGGCGGCTTCATCGCCACCTATTTCGACTGGCGCTGGATCTTCTGGATCAACGTGCCGGTCGGCGTCGTCGGCTTCACGCTCGCGAGGCTCTACGTGCCGGACCTGCGCGGCGAGAACCCCGAGCCGTTCGACGGCCGCGGCTTCGTGCTCTCCGGAATCGGCCTCTCCGGCCTCGTCTTCGGGCTCGCGGTGCTCGGGCAGGAATTGCTGCCGCTGCCGGCCGCGCTCGCCCTCGTCGCCCTCGGCGCGGCGACGACGGCGCTCTATGTCCGCCACGCCCGCCGGGCCGCCCACCCGCTGCTCGACCTCACGCTGTTCCGCCTGCCGACCTTCCGCGTCGCCGTCGGCGGCGGCGCGCTGTTCCGCGTCGGCAGCGGCGCCATTCCCTTCCTGCTGCCGCTGATGCTGCAGCTCGGCCTCGGGCTGACGCCGTTCGAGACCGGCATGCTGACCTTCTCCGGCGCCGTCGGCGCGCTCCTCATGAAGTTCACCGCGGCGCCGATCGTCCGCCGCTTCGGCTTCCGCCGGGTGCTCGTCTGGAACGGCGTCCTCAGCGCCGCCTTCATCGCCGGCACCGGCCTCTTCGCCTACGACATCCCGCACCTGTGGATCATCGCCGCGCTCCTCGTCGGCGGCTTCGTCCGCTCGCTGCAGTTCACCTCGCTCAACGCGATGGCCTATGCCGACGTCGATGCGCCGGCGATGAGCCGGGCGACGAGCCTCGCGAGCGTCGGCCAGCAGGTGGCGCTGTCGACGGGCGTCGCGGTCGGCGCGTTCGTGCTGGAGATGCTCAGGGTCGGCCGGCCGCACGAGACGATCCTGCCGGGCGACTTCCAGGTCGCCTTCCTCGTCGTCGGGCTGATCTCGCTCGCCGCGGTGGTCGCCTTCCTGCGCCTTCCCGCCGACGCCGCGGCCGAGATGGCCGGGCGGTCGACGGCGCGCAGCAAGCCTGCCGCCGCGGAGTAGCCGCGCTCAGGCGCCGGGCTCTTCCCCGCCCGCCGCGTCACCGGACTCGTCGCCGCCCGCCGGCCGGCCGCGAAAGCCCTTGGCGAGCACGTAGAGCTCGGCCGAATCGCGCCGGCTCGCCGGCGGCTTGACGTGGGCGACGCTCTGGAAGTCACGCTTCAGGTCGGCGAGCAGCTGGTGCTCCGTGCCGCCGCGCAGCACCTTGGCGAGGAAGGTTCCGCCCGGCGCCAGCACGGCGCGGGCGAACTCGGCCGCGACCTCGCAGAGGTGCATGATCCTCAGATGGTCGGTCTGCTGGTGGCCGGTCGAGGGCGCCGCCATGTCGGACAGCACGATGTCGACCGGCTGGCCGCCGAGCGCCGCGCGCAGCATCGCCGGCGCGTCGTCGTCGAGGAAATCCTTCTCGAGCAGCTTCACCCCGGGCAGCGAATCGACCGGCAGGTAGTCGATGCCGACGATGCGCGGATCGGCGTCGGTCGACCCGGTGCGGGCGGCCGCCACCTGGCACCAGCCGCCCGGCGCCGCGCCGAGATCGACCACCCGGGCGCCGCGCTTCAGGAGGCGGTGCTTGTCGTCGATCTCGATCAGCTTGTAGGCGGCGCGTGAGCGGTAGCCCTCGGCCTTCGAGCGGCGCACGTAGGGGTCGTTCAGCTGGCGCTCGAGCCAGCGCGCCTGCGCCGGCGTCCGCTTCTTGGCGGTCTTGACTCGAACCTTCATCGCCCGGCCGCCGTCGCCCTTCGGCGGCTTCGTCATCGCGCCGCCTCCGGGCCGTCGCGGTCGGCGGCGATGAGCTCCGACAGGATACCCTCGCGCAGCCCGCGGTCGGCGACGCGCAGGCGCGGGCACGGCCAGCGGCGGCGAATCGCCTCGAGGATGGCGCAGCCGGCGACGACGAGGTCGGCGCGCTCGGCGCCGATGCACGGGCTCGCCACCCGGCCCGCATAGTCGAGGCCGCGGATCCGCTCGATCATCGCGCTGACGTCGCCCGCATCGAGCCACAGCCCGTCGACCCGCCGGCGGTCGTAGCGCTCGAGCCCGAGGTGGACGCCGGCGAGCGTCGTCACCGTGCCGGAGGTGCCGAGGAGGTGCAGCCGGCCGGCCGCCACCGCCCGGTCGAGCGCCTCGGCCTCCGGCAGCCGGCCGAGGTGGCCGGCGACCTCGGCGACCATCGCCTCGTAGACGTCGTGGTCGACGGCGACGCCGCCGTGCCGCTCGGCGAGCGTCACGACGCCGAGCGGCAGCGACGCCCAGGCGCGGATCGAGCGCGACAGCCCGCTGCCCGGCCGCGACGGCCGCCGGGTGAGGTCGATCCAGGCGATCTCCGAGGAGCCGCCGCCGATGTCGAACAAGAGCGCGCCGTCGCCGACCCGGTCGACGAGGCTCGCGCAGCCGGCGACGGCGAGGCGCGCCTCGGTCTCGCGCGTCACGATCTCGAGCTCGAGGCCCGCCTCGTCGCGGACGCGGGCGATGAACGCGTCGCCGTTCGCCGCCGCGCGGCACGCCTCGGTGGCGACGAGACGGGCCCGCTCGACGCGGCGGTCGGTGAGCTTGCGGCGGCAGATCTTCAGGGCCTCGATGGTGCGCGCCATCGCCGGCTCGCTCAGCCGGCCGCTCGCCGCCACCCCCTCGCCGAGGCGGACGATTCGGGAGAACGCGTCGACGACGCGGAAGCCGCGGCCGCGCGGCTCGGCGACGAGCAGGCGGCAGTTGTTGGTGCCGAGGTCGAGCGCGGCGTAGAGCCGCGCCGGCCCGGCGCGGCGCTCCGCGGGCGGCCAGCCGGTCCCGCGCGCCACCGCCGGGTCGGCCGCCCCCGAGGCTTCACTGCGACTCGCCGTCTCGGCCACCGGTCCTCCGCCGCGCCCACCGGCGCGAATCCACGATGAGCGGGCCGCGACGCCGCACCGGACGCCGCCCCGCTCGTTCGCCGGCACTCTATCAGCCCGCCCCCGTCACACAATCGTCGAAGGCCGTGGCGATCTGGCGGCGCGGGACGGTTGCCGCCGCCGATCGACCGCGCTATATACCCCGCGCGCCCCGCCACGGGGCCCGTCGGCCGGCCCGTCCGGACGATGGGGGATAGTTTAATGGTAGAACAGCGGACTCTGACTCCGCTAGTCTTGGTTCGAATCCAGGTCCCCCAGCCAGCCGTCCTGGCGCAGTTGCGACGCCATGCCGAACAGGTCGGGAGGTCCGCTCCAAAGGCGGGCTGCCCAGCGAGTTCGCGGTAAGCGTTCTCAGCACACAACCCTTCCGCCTTCCGTCGCAATGCCGCCGCTCAACGACACCGTCAACGTGGTGGCTTGGGCGTTCACCATCTGCGCACATCGCGGCTTGGGTACCAGCCGTTTCGGTCGATCGACAAGGACGCCCACTTCCGGCAATCTGTGCTACTTCGCGGCATCAGGGCAGCCATCCACCCCCCGCATTTCTCCGTCTCGTCACCACACAGAATTCTCCCGGAATAGGTGTGCGGCCCTACGTTTGTGGCGATGCATATAGTCGGGGCACAAAAAGAAATGACACCGGAACAAATTCGGCTAGTAAACATATTCTTTCCACACATGAACTCGCGGCGATTAGCCTCCCTGGAGGGTGATAGGCCGTTCGTGCACTATTGCGATGCAGACGCCGCACTTTCTATGATTAAATCTCAAGAAGTATGGATGCGAAATGTCACTTGGATGAATGACGAATCCGAAATCACCCATGGAATTGAACGCCTTATCTCGGCGTACAATAACACAGATGGTCTTCTCCTAAAGAATATCTTAAATAAATCATTCGATGGCTTCACTGATCAATTTGAGTATCATTTTTCGGCGTGGATGGATGATTTTCGACAGGAGACATATATAACTTGTCTAACGGAGCAACTGGAAGACGAAGATTTGATTGGGCGGCTTTCGATGTGGCGCGCCTATGGACGCAAGAACGCTATCGCATTTGTCTTGGATCCAGGCCCATTTCTTAGGCCATCGGATGCACTAAAGGCTTACACGAGTCCCGTCGCGTATCTAAATCAACCCGCGTTCGATGTAGAATTTCGAGAACTCGTATCGAACATTGAACAGGAAATTGAATGGCTTTCCACGATAGGCCGCGACCATGTTTACAATAATCTCTTTGCCGCGTTTCGATTCGCTATATTGTGCACCAAGCATCCAGCATTTAAGGAAGAAAAAGAATGGCGGATAGTTTATCAGCCAAATTTCCAGAGCGCCCCAGAAGGTAGGATTTTGGAGGAGTACCGCAGTATAGGCGGATCTCCTCAGAGAATTTTTAAGATTCCTCTCACAAATCATCCGAATGAAGGATTGTATGGGGTATCATTGCCTGAACTTCTTAGGTATCTGATCATTGGTCCAGGTCAGGATGTCGACAGTCTCCGGCGGGAGTTCATTCGCTTGCTAATGGTAGCTGGTGTCCCAGATGCTGCTAGTAAGGTGGTTGCGTCCAACGTTCCGCTGCGGCGTGTCTAAGGCGACAGCGCTTTGGGGACCCTCGTGGTAAGCTAGATGCGCGATCTGATGGCCGCCGTCGGGCAGATGGCCTAGATTTGAAGGAGACCGCCCGTGAAGCCGCCCAGGATGCGCCGCGCCGCCGACCGTCCATCCACCGCGCGCGGAGCCGCTCGGCCCGATGACGCCGCATACGCCGCCGCTCCGCCCGAGGTCGCCGCCCACGACATCGCCGCGCGCGACGTCGTCGCCCGCCACGTCGCCGTCCGCGGCGCCGCCATCGGAGCGGGGTCGGCCGGCAGCCTGGCGCTGGGCGCCCTGGCGATGGGGGCGCTCGCCGTCGGCGCGCTGGCCATCGGCGCGCTGGCGATCGGCCGCCTCAAGGTCGGCCGGGCGAGGATCGGCCGCCTGGAGATCGACGAGCTCGTCGTCAAGCGCGTCGCCGAGCCGGAGGCGGCAAAGCCGTCGCGCGGCCGCCGGGGCTGAGCCCCCACCGCCCCCTTGCCCGCGGCGCCCCCCTCGCGACGGCCGCTGGCGGCCATCGCCCCCGGAGACCCCGCCCGGCGGCGCCTGCCACGTCGCCGGCCGGCGCGCCTTGCGCCGGTCGATTGCGGGGCCGGCGATTATCGCCTACGAGACGCCGATCCGTCCTTCGGGTCGAACTCTCGGCCTCGACCGCCTGCGCACGGCAGAAGCGCGCACTGCAGACCTGCACACGGGAAGACCACGATGTCCAACACGCCGCACACCCTCGCCGAAGAGTTCCCCGGCCAGGCCGAGGCCATCCATGCGCTGAAGGTGTCCGACGCACACTTCGCGAAGCTGCTCGTCGAGTACGACGCGGTGAACGACGAGATCCACCTCGCCGAGACCCGGGTGACGCCGGTCGACGAGACGACCGAGCACGAGCTGCGGAAGCGCCGCCTGATGATCAAGGACGCCATCGCCGCCGCCCTCTCGGCCTGAGCCGGCGCGATCTCCGCCTCCCGGCCACCTAGGAGAGAGAGCATGTCGAAGCCACCGACGCGGACGTTCGCCTCCCGCGACCCGCGCGCCGCCGCCGAGGCGATGTTCAAGTCGGCGACCGAGAAGCCGGCGCCGCCGCTGCCGAAGGCGCCGGTCATCCCGAACGCCAAGGAGCTCGTGTCGCTGCGCATCGACGCCGACGTGCTGGCGCACTTCCAGGAGGACGGCCCGGGCTGGCAGGAGCGCCTCAACGCGGCGCTGCGCAAGGCGGCCGGCCTCTGAGGCCGGCGCCCGCCCGCAGGGAACGGGTGGTCGCCGAGGGACGTTTCCTCCTCGCGAGACGAGATCCGGGAGACGACCCATGCGCACGAGACTGGCGATCGCGGCCCTGGTGTTCCTGATGGCCCAGGGCGTCCTTTTCGGCATCGGCACCATCCTGGTGCTGTCGACGCCCCTCGCCGCCGACGCGATGACGCTGCTGCCGTGGGTGGTGGCGGTGAGCGCGCTCGTCGCGGCGCCGCTCTCCTGGGTCATCGCGCCGCGGATGCGCGCCCGCAACTGACGCGAGCGGGAGCGCGACGGCCGCCCGGCTCCGATCTGGAGCTGAGCGGCCACGGGAGACGGTCTTCGCTCGAGACGCGTATACTCGAGACGCGCAGAGGGGAGCGGCGGCCCGGCCGGGCGAGCGCCCGGCGGGCCGATTCCAGTGGGTCAGCCGCCGAAGCGCGGCTCCGGCAGGCCCTTGACGCCGAGGCCGTACACGGCGAACACACCGCCCGCCTCCGCCTCCTTCTGCGGCACGCCCTTCATCGGCCGGCCCATGCTCGTCACGTAGAGCACGTCGAGGTTCTTGCCGCCGAACATCACGCTCGTGAGGTTGCGCACCGGGAACTCGATCACCCGGTCGATCGAGCCGTCCGGCGCGTAGCGGATGATCCGCCCGCCGAAGACGTGGGCGTTCCAGATGAAGCCCTCGGAATCCACCGTCGAGCCGTCGAAGGTGCCGGCGCGGTCGTAGTTCGTCGCGAAGACCCGGCGGTTCGAGAGGTTGCCCGTCTCGATGTCGTAGTCGTAGGCGAACATCACGTTGTCGTAGGAATCGCAGAAGTAGAAGGTCTTGTCGTCCGGGCTCCAGCACGGGCCGTTCGAGCACTTGATGCCGCGCTCGACCTGGTGGACCGAGAGGTCCGGATCGAGGCGGTAGAGCGCCGAGTTGCGCACCGGGCGCTGGCCGCGGTTGGCGTCCTCGAGGTCGTGGTCGTAGGACATGTACCCGGCGAAGAAGCGGCCGCGCCGGTCGACCTTGCCGTCGTTCAGCCGGTTCTGCGGCTCGTCGGCCTCCGGGTCCTTGATGTGGGTGAGCTTCTGCGACTCGAAGTCGTAGAGGCTGAAGCCGTTGGCGAGCGCCAGAACCGCGCCGCCGCCCTTGCGGATCGCCATCGAGCCGATGTGCGAGGGCACGAAGTAGCGCCGCGCCTGCGAGCCGTCGGCGCGGGCGCTCCAGACCTCGGCGGCCGAGCTGTCGATCCAGTAGAGCAGCTCGTCCTCGACGTCCCACAGCGGGCCCTCGCCGAGATGGTTCTTGCAGTCCACGATGTGGCGGATGTCGACCATGACGTTTCCCAAATCCCGGTTGATTGTCGCGCCGATCTCGTGCCGGCATCGCTCCCGCCGCGGCGCCGGCCTTCGCCGGGCGTGCGGACGCCGCGGCGCGCCGAGCCGCTCGACGGTCGCCTCGCCAAGGTCGCCGCACGGCCGGGCGCTGTCAATCCATCTGTGATCACAGATCGACGATTTCATCCGTTGACAGATTTTTCGGCGCCGTGCTTGTCTCGGGCCGACCGGCGACCCCTCGTCGCCGACCCCGCGGCACGCCCCTCCGGGCGGCCGCGGCAGCATCACAACGGCCCACGCGCACGAGGGGCCGAGCCATGGTTCAGGGAGAGAATGCATGACCAACGCCACCCCGCGCGTCGGCGGCGACGCCGTCGATCAGATCCTCGGCCTCCTCGGCGGCCTGCGCATGGTCGACCTCGCGCCGCGGCTCGAGCGCGGCATCCCGCGCTGGCCGACGCACCCGCACCTCACGATCGACAAGGCGGTCACCCACGAGCACGACGGCTACTATTGCCAGGCGATCATGATGGCCGAGCACACCGGCGCCCACGTCGACGCCCCGGCGCACATGCATCCGAACCTGATGCACAAGACCATCGACACCGTGCCGGCCGACACGCTGATCGCCTCGGCGGTGCTCTACGACTTCTCCTCGAACGACATGAAGCCGGGCGAGCTGCTGACCCCGGAGATGGTCGAGGCCTACGAGGCGAAGAGCGGCGTCAAGGTCGGCAAGGGCGAGATCGCCCTCGTCAACTTCGGCTGGATCAAGCGCCACTGGCGCACCGACGGCCAGGCGCAGTGGTACGTGCTGAACGCGCCGGGCATGAGCGCCGAGACGGCGAAGCTCTTCCGCGACCGCGGCGTGCGCGCCGTCGGCACCGACACGGTGGCCGCCGAGACGCCGATCGTCGACGGCAAGCCGGGCGACAATCCCGGCCACATGATCTACTGGCTGCCGAACGACATCCTGATCCTCGAGATGCTCGCCAACCTCGAGCAGCTGACGCCGCGCTCGCTGTTCATGGCGATGCCGCTCAACATCCACGAGGGGTCGGGCTCGCCGATCCGGCCGGTCGCCTTCTGCCCCGCCTGAGGCCCGGCCGTCGCGGCGGCGGGCGCCTCCCCCCGCCGCCGCTTCCCCGCTCCCCTTCCCGACGCGCGCCGCGCGCGCCCTTCAGCATGAGCCAGCCATGTCCCCCCGCATGTCCATCGAGCTTACCGGGAAGACCGCCATCGTCACCGCCGGCGCCAGCGGCATCGGCCGGGTGATCGTCGAGCGCTACGTCGCCGCCGGCGCCAGGGTCTCGACCTGCGACGTCGACGAGGCGGCGCTCGCGAACCTGCGCGCCGCGCTGCCGGAGGTCGTCGCCGTCACGGCCGACGTCGGCCGGTCGGCGGACGTCGGCCGCCTGTTCGACGCCCACCTCGCCGCCTTCGGTGGCCTCGACATCCTCGTCAACAACGCCGGCGTGTCCGGTCCGACGAAGCCGGTCGCCGAGATCACCGACGAGGAGTGGGATCACACGATGGCCGTGAACGTCTCCGGCCAGTTCTACTGCGCGAGGCGGGCGGCGCCGCTGTTCCGCGCCGCCGGCGGCGGCGCGATCATCAACATGTCGTCGGTCGCCGGCCGCCTCGGCATGCCGCTGCGCACGCCCTACTCGACCTCGAAATACGCGGTGCGCGGGCTGACCGACGTGCTCGCCGTCGAGCTCGGCGAGTACGGCGTGCGCGTCAACGCCATCCTCCCCGGCCTCGTCGACGGACCGCGCGGCCGCCGGGTGATCGGCGAGCAGGCGGCGGCGCGCGGCATGAGCTTCGAGGAGTACCTGCCCTACTTCCTGCACAACATCTCGATGCATGCGCCGGTGCAGATGGTCGAGATCGCCGACCTCGCGGTGTTCCTCGCCTCCGACCTCGCCCCGCACATCTCCGGGCAGTCGATCAGCGTGTGCGGAAACTTCGAATCCTACCGCGCGCCGATCGCCCCGCCGGCGGCCTGAGCCGCGGCGCCCGGGCGAAGATTCACTCCGCCCGGCGCTCGGGGGCGTCGAACTGGTAGTTGTGGCGGAACCACGAGGCCGCGGCGCGGATGTCGAGCGCGATCGCGTAGCGCGCCGCCGCCGGGTCGCGGTGCTCGAGCGCCGCGACGAGGCGCTCGTGGATGTGCACGCCGCGCTCGAACATCACGATCGAGCCCGACACCTTGCGCACGAGCGCCAGGAACGGTCCGGAGCGCAGCCACAGCGACTTGATGATCTCGAGCAGCTGCGGCGCCTCGGCGGCGTTGTAGAGCACGAAGTGGAACGCCTGGTTGGCCTCGAGGATCGGGTTCGGCTCGTCGGCCGCCACCACCCGGCGGAAGTCGTCGTTGATCGCGCGCAGGCGCTCGATCAGGGCCGGCGTCGCGCGCACCGCGGCGCGCTGCGCGGCGTAGCCCTCGATCTCGACGCGGATGCGCGTCAGCTCGTCGAAGATCTCGGCCGTCAGCGGCGCGACCCGGAAGTTGCGGTTCGGCATCTGCACCAGCGCCTTCTCGGCGACGAGGCGCTGCAGCGCCTCGCGCACCGGCATCGGGCTGGTGCCGAGGGCGGTGGCGAGCGAGCGGATGGTCAGCTGCTCGCCGGGAACGAATCGGCCCTGGTACAGCGCGTTGCGGAGCTCCTGATAGACGCGCTCCTGCAGGGTGCTGAGGTCGATCTGCGAGACCCTGTCGTCCATCACTCGGGTTCCTTCGCCGGCGCGGCCGCGGGCGTCGTGCTCCGCGCCCGCTCGTCCTCCGGCCATTCGATGTCGCAGCCCGTGCCTGCTGGTCCGTGCTCTCCGCCGCCTCGGCGCCGCGGCGAGCGGGACAGGTCGCGGGCCGTGCGCCACCCGTCCTCGGGTAGCCCGCCCGCCGGGCGTCGCGGAAGGCCTATTTCCTGACACGACCGGATTCGGCCGGCAAGCGGCATCCTAGCAGAGCTCCCGCGATCTGTGATCACACATTTTTCATATTCCGTATTGACGCCCTGCCTGCCCTCAGAAAGGATGCGCCCCGGAGCGCTTCGACACGGAGCGGCCGAAGGACAGCCACCCGCCCGACAAGAGGCGGACCGCCTTCGGTGGAAATGCCTGGAGGCGGATCGACCGACGATCGTCCGGGGAGTTCGACATCCCGCCAGCCGCAGAGCCGCGGCCGGCGCGATCGCGTGCACCCCTCGCCACCTCCCGACCTTTCTTCGCCCGTCCGTGCGCTCCGCCAGTCCCTCGCCCCGGCGACGGGGCCGGGTCCGCCGCTGGACGTCCGACCGGCCGCCGCCAGCGGTCCGGCCCTGCACTGACGCGATTGAGCAGCACCGCGGCGCCGGCCCGGCGTCCGCGGCACAACGAAGACGAATCCTGGGAGGAACAAATGACGAAACGATCGAGCTGGGCGGCCACCGCAGCCCTCGCCGCCGTCGCGCTCGGCAGCAGCCTGTCGATGACCGGCGCCGAGGCGGCCGACAAGTACAAGATCTTCCTCAGCATGAGCTACATCGGCAACGATTGGCAGGCCGAGGCCGCCAACATGCTGAAGGCGATGGCATCGAGCTCCGCCTACCGCGACAAGGTCGACCTGCAGGTGCAGGTGGCCGGCCCGAGCGCGCAGCGCCAGATCCAGCAGATCAACTCGATGGTCCAGGCCGGCGCCAAGGCGATCGTCGTCTACCCAATCTCGCCGACCGCCCTCAATGCGGCCGTCAAGAACGCCTGCTCGAAGGGCGTCGTCGTCATCGCCTACGACTCCATCATCGAGGAGCCGTGCGCCTACAACGTCCACATCGACCAGAAGGCCTGGGGCGTGCAGTCGGCCGAGTGGCTCGTCAAGAAGCTCGGCGGCAAGGGCAACGTGCTGATGGTCACCGGCGTTCCGGGCACGACCGTCGACACGCTGCGCAACGAGGGCGCCAAGTCGGTCTTCGCCAAGCATCCCGACATCAAGATCGTCGGCGAGGTGAACGGCATGTGGAGCCAGGCGGTCGCCCGCACCGAGCTCAACAAGGTGCTGGCCACCCGGCCGTGGGGCGAGATCGACGGCCTGTGGATGCAGGCCGGCTGCTACACCGCCAACTCGATGCAGAGCGAGGCGGGCACCCCGGACGACAAGCTGCTGCCGTGCGCCGGCGAATCCTCGAACGGCGGCCGCATCCAGATGCTGCCGGTCGGCACCGAGGTCGAGGGCGCCAACGGCACCTACCGCCCGATGGGCGCGCAGCGCTGGTCCTCCGGCTCGCAGAACTTCACCGGCGCGCTCGCCCTGAAGCTCGCCGTCGCGAAGCTCGAGGGCAAGGACATCCCGACGCTGACCGACGTTCCGCAGAACATCGTCACCAACGAGAACGTCAAGCTCTGCCAGGAAGGCACCTGGGCCGAGATGAAGGCGGGCTGCAACGTCTTCCAGCCGGCGATCATCTCCAACCCGGGCTGGTTCGCCTCGATCTATTCGGACCTCACCCCCGAGGTCGGCCTGCAGGCCGCGCTCGTCGGCGAGCCGGAGAATTGATCGACGGCGGCGGCGCGCCGGCCCCAGCGGCAGGCGCGCCGCCGACCACGGCCCGGACGGCGCACGTCGCCCGGGCCGCCTCCCTCCCGCGCTCGCCTCGTGGCGAGGGCGCGGGACGCACCGGACGCGCCCGCGCCGGACCACGCCCGGCGCATTCGACGGCGAGCCTTCGGCCGCCCGGACCGGCGCCGTGTCCAGCCATCGCCACGGCGGATCGCACATGAAAACCGATACCCTTCCGACTTCCGCACCGCCGGCCGTCGCGGTCGAGCACGTCCGCAAGGCCTACGGCGCGACGGTCGCCCTCAACGACGTGTCCTTCGAGATCGCCCCCGGCACCGTGCACGCGCTCCTCGGCGAGAACGGCGCCGGCAAGTCGACGATCGTCAAGCTCCTGTCCGGCCTCGTCACCCCCGACCGCGGCGCCTTCCGCGTCGCCGGGCGCGAGGTCCGCCTCTCGACCCCGCGCACCGCCCACCGCGAGGGCATCCAGACCGCCTTCCAGGAGATGACGCTCGTGCGGGACCTGACGGTCCTCGACGCGATGCTGATGCCCTATGCGCCGGTGAACCCGCTGGCGATGATCCGCCGCCGCGCCGCCGTGCGCTCGGTCCGCGCGCACTTCGAGCGCCTCGGCCTCGCCGACGTCGACCTCGACGACGAGATCTGCGAGCTCGAGCTCGCGGTCCGCCAGAAGATCGAGATCGCCCGCGCGCTCTACCGCGACCCGAAAATCCTGCTCCTCGACGAGCCGACGTCCACCCTGTCGGGCCGCGACGTCGACTGGCTCGGCGACGTCATCGCCGACGCCAAGGCGCGCGGCGTCACCGTCGTCTTCATCTCGCACCGGCTGCGCGAGGTGCGCGCCTTCTGCGACCGGCTGACCATCCTGCGCGGCGGCCAGCACATCGTGTCCGGCGACGTCTGCGACTTCGACGACGCCGAGATGATCCGGATGATCGCCGGCCGCTCGCTCGTCCACTCCTTCCCGCCGCGGGCGACCGAGCCGCACGCGCTCGGCCCCGAGGTGCTGCGCGCCGACCAGATCGGCACAGACGGCAAGCTCGCCGAGGCCTCGTTCAGCCTGCGCAAGGGCGAGATCCTCGGCGTCGCCGGGCTGCAGGGGATGGGGCAGCTCGACATGTTCCTCGCCTGCTTCGGCATGGTCCCGATCACCCGCGGCCGGATCGCCGTCGACGGCAAGCCGGTGGTGCTCACCTCGCCGGCTGACGCAGTCCGCGCCGACATCGGCATCAGCCTGGTGCCGGAGGACCGCAAGACCGAGGCGCTGTTCCTGAAGCTCTCCGGCAAGCACAACGCCTCGCTGCCGGTGATCGACCGCTTCACCCGCTTCGGACTGATCGACGGCAAGGCCGAGACCGCCGCCGTCGAGCGCGTGTTCGACCGCGTCGAGGTCGACCGCCGCGCGCTGTGGACCCGCGCCGGCGCCTTCTCCGGCGGCAACCAGCAGAAGATCGCCATCGCCAAGTGGCTGCTGGCCGAAAGCCGCACGCTCCTCATGTACGACCCGACCCGCGGCATCGACGTGGGCACGAAGAACGAGCTCTACCAGCTGATGAAGACCTATGCCGAAGCGGGCGGATCGGTGCTGTTCTACTCGACCGAGATCCCCGAGCTTGTCCATCTCGCCGACCGCGTGATGGTGTTCTATGCCGGCCGGATCGCCGCCGAGCTGACCGGCGAGGCGCTGACCGAGGAGGCGATCCTGCGCGCCGCCCTCGGCGCCGAAGGCGGCGCGGCCGAGCTTTCGGACGCCGGCCGGAGGGCCGTCGGATGAGCGCCGCCCTCACGCTGCCGGCGCGCGTGGGCGCGATCCGCTTCGGCCGCCACCGCGGCCTGATCCTCGCGGCGATCGTCTTCGCCGTGCTCGTCACCATCATCACCACGGTGAGCGCGGTCCCGCTCGGCTACTACGACTTCGCCTCGCTGTCGGCGAGCGGCGCGACGCTCGCGATCGCCACCATGGGCCAGACGGTCGTCGTCCTCTCCGGCGGCTTCGACCTGTCGGCGGCGGCCGTCATCTCGCTCGTCAACGTCGTGCTCGCCTCGGTCTCGCCGGACGGCACCGCCTCGGTGCCGCTGCTGCTCGCCGTCGGCATCGGCATCGGCGTCGCCTGCGGCGCGGTCAACGGCTTCTTCATCGCCGTGCTCCGGATGCAGCCGATCGTCGTCACCCTGTCGATGATGTTCATCCTGCAGGGCGTCACCCTGCTCGTCATGGAGAAGCCGGGCGGCCTGGTGCCGGCCGGGCTGTCGGAGCTGTTCCTCGGCGAGCTCGTGCCGAACGCCGTGCCGATGCCGGTCGCCCTCGTCGGCCTGCTGCTCGTGCTCTGGTACTGGCTGAAGCGCACCCGCCTCGGCAAGGCGATCTACGCGATCGGCAGTGACCCCGAGGCGGCCCGCGCCGCCGGCGTGCGCACCACCCTCGTCCGCTTCCTCGTCTACGTCATCGCCGGCGGCTGCTACGGCTTCGCCGGCGTCTTCATCAGCGCCCAGACCGGCGCCGGCGACCCGCTCGTCGGCAACCCGATGCTCCTGCAGATGTTCGCGGCGGTGGTCGTCGGCGGCACGCTGCTCGGCGGCGGCCGCGGCGGGCTCACCGGATCGGTGCTCGGCGCCTACATCCTGATGATCGTCGTCAACATCCTCCTGGTGCTGAACGTCTCGGCCTACTACTCGACGGTCGCCGAGAGCGGCATCCTGATCCTCGCGGTGCTCGGCGCCTCGCTCGACCACGCCTCGCCGCTCGCCCGCTCGATCGGCCGCTTCTCGACCCGCGTCCGCGCCTGGCGCGGCGGCCTCCTGCCCGGCCAGCGCGGCGAGCCGGCGAAGCGGCTGGTGCTGCCGCCGGTCGTCCGCGCCGCCCGGCCGAAGGCCGACCCGGGCTTCCTCGTCCGCAACGCCGAGACGCTGCGCTACGCGCTGCCGGCCTACATCTGCTTCGCGGGCATGATCCTCGCCACCGAGATCTTCCTCGGCAACGCCGTCTTCAGCCTCAACTACTACAACTCCCTCGTCGTGCTCTCGTGCTTCCTCGTCATCCTGGCGCTCGGCCAGGGCACCGTGATCCTGACCGGCGGCCTCGACCTCTCGGTGCCGTGGACGATCGGCCTCTGCGGCATCCTGCTCGCCGGCCTCGTCAAGGGCTCGGACATGGCCCTCCTCTACGCGCTGCCGATCGTGCTCGCGGTCGGCGTCGTGATCGGCTTCCTCAACGGCGTCGGCATCGTCGTGCTCGGGCTGTCGCCGATCGTCATGACGCTCGCCATGAACGGCGTGCTGCAGGGCGCCGCCCTCGTCTACTCGAACGGCACGCCGGACGGCTTCTCCTCGCCGATGCTGCGCGCCTTCATGACGAGCCGCGACTTCGGCATCACCCCGGTGGTGCCGTTCGTCATGCTGTTCGTGGTCGCCGCCGTGCTGCTGCTCGGCCGCACCGCCTTCGGCCGGCGCGTCTACGGCGTCGGCAACAGCCAGCGCGTCGCCGCCCTCTCGGGCGTCTCCGTCGCCCGCACGCTGATCGGCGTCTACATGCTGTCCGGCCTCTGCGCCGCCCTCGTCGGCATCCTGCTCACCGGCTTCTCCGGCCAGGGCAGCCTCGGCATGGGCGACGACTACCTCCTGCCCTCGATCGCCGTGGTGGTCGTCGGCGGCGCGCTGATCACCGGCGGCCGCGGCCACTATCTCGGCATGGTGGGCGGCGTGCTGCTGCTCACCGCGCTGCAGACGCTGCTCGCCGGCAGCACCGTTCCCTACGCGACGCGCGCCATCCTGTTCGGCGTCGTGATCCTCGGCGCCGTGCTGGCGCTGCGCGATCGGCAGAGCTGACCGCGCGCCCGCCCGCCCACATCGGAGTGACGGCCATTTCCACATCCGCCCCGTTTTCCGACGGCGCCGCGCGCGACCTGCGCGTCCTCGTCACCGCCGGCGCCTCCGGCATCGGCCGCGCCATCGCCGACGCGCTCCTCGCGCACGGCGCCCGCGTCCACATCTGCGACATCGACGAGGGCTTCCTCGCCGACTACCGCGCCGCGCACCCCACGAGCGGCGCGACGCGCGCCGACGTCGCCGACGAGGCCGCGGTCGGACGCCTGTTCGACGCCGTCCGCGCCGACCTCGGCGGGCTCGACGTGCTCGTCAACAACGCCGGCATCGCCGGGCCGACCGGCGCGGTCGAGGATCTCGACCCGGCCGAGTGGCGGCGCACCCTCGACGTCGGCCTCACCGGCCACTTCCTCTGCACTCGCCTCGCGGTGCCGATGCTGAAGGCCGCCGGCGGCGGCGCGATCATCAACATCTCCTCGGTCGCCGGCCGCCTCGGCTACGCCTTCCGCACCCCCTACGCGGCGGTGAAGTGGGGCATCGTCGGCGTCACCCAGAGCCTCGCCCGCGAGCTCGGGCCGGACAACATCCGCGTCAACGCGGTCCTGCCCGGCGTCGTCGAGGGGCCGCGCATCGAGCGCGTCATCCAGGCCCGCGCCGACCAGGTCGGCGTCTCCTACGCCGAGATGGAGGAGACCTATCTCGAGCGCGTCTCGCTGCGCCGCATGGTGACGGCCGACGACGTCGCCGCCTCCGTCCTCTACCTCGTCTCGAGCGCCGGCCGGAACGTGTCCGGCCAATCGCTCAGCGTCTGCGGCAACGTCGAGACGCTGTGACCACCCGTCCCCTGAAGGAGAACAGCATCATGGCTCGCGTCGCCATCGTCGGCACCGGTTTCATCGGCAGGGCCTGGGCGATCAGCTACGCCCGCGCCGGCCACGCGGTCGCGCTGTGGGACGCGGCCGAGGGCGCCCCCGCCGCGGCGGTCGCCTACATCGAGACGCTCCTGCCGGACCTCGTCGCCAACGACCTCCTCGGCGGCGCGACGCCTGAGGTGCTGATGGGGCGCATCCGCATCGCCGGCTCGCTCGCCGACGCCCTCGACGGCGCCGACCACGTGCAGGAGAACACTCCCGAGGTGCTCGAGGTGAAGCGCAAGGTGTTCGCCGAGCTCGACGCCCTCGCCGCGCCGAACACCGTCCTCGCCTCCTCGACCTCCGCGCTGCTGCCCTCGGCCTTCACCGACCACCTCGCCGGCCGCGCCCGCTGCATCGTCGTGCACCCGATCAACCCGCCCTACCTGATCCCGGCGGCGGAGGTGGTGCCGGCGCCGTGGACGGACCCCGACGTCGTCACGCGCACCGCGGCGTTCCTGCGCTCGGCCGGCCACGCGCCGATCGTGATGAAGCGCGAGATCGACGGCTTCGTGATGAACCGCCTGCAGGGCGCCCTGCTCGAGGAGGCGTTCCGCCTCGTCGCCGACGGCGTCGCCTCGGTCGAGGACGTCGACATCGGCATCCGCGACGGCCTCGCGCTGCGCTGGTCGTTCATGGGGCCGTTCGAGACGATCGACCTCAACGCGCCGGGCGGCGTGCGCGACTACGTCGAGCGCTACGAGGGCATCTACATCCGCCTGTTCCCCTCGATGCAGCGCCGCGCCGACTGGGCCGGGCCGGTGATCGAGACGATCGAGGCCGACCGCCGGGCGGCGCTGCCCGCCGCCGACCTCGGCAAGCGGCAGGCCTGGCGCGACCGCCGGCTGATGGCGCTCGCCGCGCACAAGCGCAAGGCCGCCCGCGAGATCGGCGCCTGACCCTTCCCCACCCCGGAGCGAATGAAATGTCCGCAGCATCCTCGACGGCCGGCAAGGTCGTGATCACCTGCGCCGTCACCGGCGCCATCCACACCCCCTCGATGTCGCCCTACCTGCCGATCACGCCGGAGGAGATCACCCGCGAGGCGCTCGCCGCCGCCGAGGCCGGCGCCGCGGTGCTGCACCTGCACGCCCGTGACCCCGAAACCGGCCGGCCCGACCAGACCCCGGAGGCGTTCGCCCGCTTCCTGCCGCGCATCAAGCAGGCGACCGACGCCGCCATCAACATCACCACCGGCGGCAGCCCGTTCATGAAGGTCGAGGAGCGGGTGCTGCCCGCCGCCACCTTCAAGCCGGAGGTCGCCTCGCTCAACATGGGCTCGATGAACTTCGGGCTCTTCCACCTGCTCGACAAGTACAAGGAGTTCAAGTTCGACTGGGAGCCGCAGACGCTCGAGGCGACGCGCGACCTCGTCTTCCGCAACTCCTTCAAGGACATCGAGTTCATCCTGCGCACCTGCTACGAGAACGGCACCCGCTTCGAGTTCGAGTGCTACGACATCAGCCACCTCTACAACCTGGCGCACTTCGCCGAGCGCGGCCTCGTCAAGCCGCCGTTCTTCGTGCAGTCGGTGTTCGGCATCCTCGGCGGCATCGGCACGCATCCGGAAGACGTGATGCACATGAAGCGCACCGCCGACCGGCTGTTCGGCAAGAACTACCGCTGGTCGGTGCTCGGCGCCGGCGCGAGCCAGCTCCGCATCGCCGCGCAGGCGGCCGCGATGGGCGGCAACGTCCGCGTCGGCCTCGAGGATTCGCTGTGGGCCGGCAAGGGCCGGCTCGCGCAGTCGAACGCCGAGCAGGTGAAGATGATCCGCCAGGTCATCGAGGGCCTCGGCCTCTCGGTCGCCACCCCGGCCGAGGCGCGCCAGATCCTCGAGCTCAAGGGCGGCGACCAGGTCTCGTTCTGACCGAAGGTTCGGAAAACTCCGCCGGCGGCCCCCACGCCGCCGGCGGCCTCGCGCAACCGTGACCGCGGCCGGCGACGGCCGCCATGATCCGGTCTATCCTGTCCGGCGTAACTCTCGTGCATTCGCACTCGAGCCGGACACCGCCATGGGCCGCCACGCCGCCACGCCCGCGTCCACGCACGCCGCCCCGCCGCCGGACGAGCCGGACGAGGAGGCGCTCTGGCGCGCGATCCTCGCCGATCCCGGCGCGGCCGCCCGCTGCCCCCGGCTGTCGGCGACCCGCGCGTGGGCGCTCTACGGCCCGATCCTCGCCGCCGACCGCCCGTTCGTGGTCGCCCAGCTCGGCCAGTCGCTCGACGGCCGCGTCGCGACCGTCGACGGCGCCTCGCAGTACATCAACGGCGTCGCCGCCCTCGACCACCTGCACCGCCTGCGCGCCGCCGTCGACGCGGTGCTGGTCGGCGTCGGCACCGTCGTCTCCGACGATCCGCAGCTCACCGTGCGGCGCTGCTTCGGGGCGAACCCGGTCCGTGTCGTGGTCGATGCGCGGGCGCGCCTGCCGTCGGACGCGCGCTGCCTCTCCGGCGAGGCGCCGCTGCTCGTGGTGCGCGGCCCCGACGGGCTCGGCGCCGACCCCGCCGAGACGATCCGCGTGCCGCGCCGCGCCGACGGGCTGCTCGATCCCGTCGCGATCGTCGCGGCGCTCGCCGCGCGCGGGCTCCGCCGCATCCTCGTCGAGGGCGGCGCCACCACCGTCTCGCGCTTCCTCGAGGCCGGCGCCGTCGACCGCCTGCACATCGCGGTGGCGCCCCTCCTCATCGGCTCCGGCATCGCCGGGCTGAAGCTCGCGCCCGTCGCCTCGCTCGACGCGGCGATGCGGCCGCCGACCGCCGTGCACGTGCTCGACGACGGCAACGTGCTGTTCGACTGCGACATCGCGGCCCTGCGGCCGCACTCGGGGAGGCTGGGGGATGAGACGGCCGACGACCTATCCGCCGCTGGCGCGGACGCTTCACTGGACGATCGCGATCTGCGTCCTCGCCGCGATCCCCCTCGGCATCGTCATGGGGCAGCTGCCGTCGGGGCCGACGCAGAACACGCTCTTTGACCTGCACCGCTCGTTCGGCTTCCTGATCCTGGTGCTCGCCCTCGCTCGCTGGGCGAACCGCCTCGCCGGCGGCACGCCGCGGACCTTCCCCGTCGAGCCGGCGTGGAAGCGGATCGCGGCGCGCGCGGTGCACGACCTCCTCTACCTCCTCATCGTCGTCATGCCGATCCTCGGCTGGGTCGGCACCTCCGCCTACGGCGCGACGATCCGCGTGTTCTGGCTGTTCGACCTGCCGGCCCTCGTCGCCAAGAACGAGGCGCTCGCCGACACTCTGCTGCCGCTGCATGCGACGCTCGGGCTCGTGATGGCGGGGCTCGTCGTGCTCCACATCGCCGCGGCCCTGCACCACCAGTTCGTGCTGCGCGACCCGGTGCTGACGCGGATGTGGCGCGGCGCCTGAGGCTCAGCCGGGCGGCAGGGCCAACAGGTCGCGGTGCCCGATGACGCAGCCGGCCGCCCGGCGATCGGCGAGCCAGCCCGCGACCTTCGCCTTGTCGACACCGTGCGCCGCCGCGACGGCGGCCCATCCTTCCACGAGCGCGGCGACCAGCCCCGCCTCGCCCCGCCCGAGCCGCCAGGGGCTCTCCGCCGCGGCGACGTCGTAGCCGGCATCGGTGAGCGCCGCGGCGAGGGCGGAATGGCCGACGGGTCCGAGCGCCGACCCAAAGCCCTTGTCGCGGCCCTGGTCGGCGCGGAAGGCGGCGGCGATCGCCGCGTCGGCCGGGTGCGACGGCGTCCACAGGTCAGCGCCGTCGACGTCGAGCGCCGAATAAACCGCCGCCCCGCGCGCCGCCGCCGCTGTGGCCAGCCGCCGCACGAAGTCCGCCGACACGAGGTCGATCAGCGCCGAGGCCGTCACGAGGTCGACCGGCCCGGCGACCGGCAGCGGGTCGGCGGCGAGGTCGGCGATCCGCCAGCGCACCGCGATGCGGCGGCCATTGCCCGCGAGCACCAGCCCACCGTCGGCCTCGGCCACGGCAAGCCCCTCCGCCGCGCCCCAGGCGGCGAGCGCCGCCCGCCCGGCGGCGACGAGCGCCGGGTCGGCCTCGACCAGAACCCACGTCTGCGCCGGGCCGAGCCGCGGCGCGAGCGCCCGGAGCGTCGCCCCGGTGCCGGCGCCGAGGTCGACGATCGTCGGATCGGCGCGGTTTGCCAGGAACCCCGCCACCCGCGCGACGAGCCCGGCGTCGCGCGCGGCGCGGTCGGCCGGCTCGCGAAGCGAGAGCCAATCGGCGGAGAAGCCGGTCATCGGCGCGGCCCCGCGTCACCGGCGACCCGCGCCAGCACCCCGGCGACGATCGCCGCCGTTGCGTCCCAGCCGGGCAGCGCCAGGCCGGCGGCGCGGGCGCCGTCGGCCTTCGCGCGCCGCAGCGCCGGGTCGTCGAGGAGGCGGGCGAGCGCCGCCCGCGCCGCCTCGACGTCCTCCGGCGGCACCAGGAACCCGGCCGCCGCCGGCACCGTCTCGGCCACCGCGCCGCCGTCGCCGGCGACGATCGGCAACCCGCACGCCAGCGCCTCGGCGAAGGCCATGCCGTAGCCCTCAAAGGCCGAGAGGAGCGCGAAGACGTCCGCCGCCGCGTAGAGCTCGGCCAGCCGGGCCGGCGGAACGGCGCCGGCGAGGTCGACGCGCGCGCCGATCCCGGCCCGCTCGATCGCCGCGTAGAGCGCCGCGGCCGCGGCCGGGTCGCGGTCGAGCGCGCCGACGATGGTGAGCCGCCACGGCCGGTCGGCGAGCCCGCCGAGCGCCGCGACGAGCCGGTCGTGCCCCTTGCGCGGAATGACCGTGCCGACCGCGAGGATCGACGGCGCCGTCCCGGGTCGCATTGCCCCCGATCCCATCGCGCGCGGCCGTGGATCGGTGCCGGGCAGCGCGACGGTGATCCTCGCGGTCGGCACGGCGAAGTCGGCGGCGAGCACGCACGCCGTCGCCGGGCTCGTGACGACGACCGCGGTCGCGACCGCGAGCGCCGCCCGCTCGCTCGCCGCGAGGCGCGCGGCGACGGCCGGGTCGAGCCCGGTCTCGTGCGACAGCGGGTGGTGGACGAGCCCGACGATCGGCCGCCCGAGGGCCGCCAGCCGCTCCGCCGGCAGCGCCCCGAGGGCGAGCCCGTCGATCATCAGAAGAGCCTCGGCAGGCGCCGCAGCCAGCGAATCGAGGGCCGAATCGATCGACTCGGAAGCCGGCAAAGGAAAATCGCCGGGGAGCCGCAAAAAGTGCGCTTCATGACCCGCGAGACCCAGCTCGGCGACAAGTCTGCGGTCGTAGCCGTATCCTCCCGAGATGGTTTCGGGATCGCCCGGAAGCGCCAGAACGATCGACGCTTTCACCCGACGGGGCCCTCGAACCAGGCGCGCGCCACATGCGATTCGTGCAGCGTCACCCGGATTGTCGAGAGGCCGGCCGCCCCAGGCCCGAGATCGCCGCTCCGACAGGCCTCGACGAGCCGATCGTACACGTAGCGCGCGAGAAATTCGGTCGTCGTCAGCTTTCCCGCGAACTCGGGCAGCGAATCGAGGTTCTGGTATGATAGCCGGCTCATGATTTTCTTCAGCACCTCGCCGGCGAGGCCGATGTCGACCACGAAGGCCTCCGGCGTCAGCGTCTCGCGGAAGAACGCCGCATCGACGACGAAGGTCGCCCCGTGCAGCCCCTGGGCGGGCCCGAAGGCCGGGTCCGGCAGGCTGTGGGCGATCATCATGTGGTCGCGAACTTCGACGGCGTACATCGGGCCTCCGGTGTGGTTCTCGGGGGATGGTCGGCGGGGTCAGTCGTAGCGCAGCACGATCGCGCCGCCGCGATCGGCGAGGAGGCGCGGCAGCAGCCGCGGCGCCTCGGCGAAGGCGATCTCGGTCTCGATCAGCGCGTCGAGGCGCGGGTCGGCGAGGAGCCGCAGCGCCGTCTCGAGCCGCCGCCGCGTCGAGACGCGCGCGCGGCGCCCGGCCGGCACCGCCCCGACCTGCGACCCGACGAGGGTCAGCCGGTTGGCGTGGAAGGCCCCGCCGAGCGGGGCGGCGACGGTCCCCTCCCCGTACCAGCTCATCTCGACCACCTTCGCCTCGAAGCCCGCCGCCGCGATGGCGCCCGCCAGCCCCTCGGCGGTGGCGCTCGCGTGGAACACGACGTCGGCCGCCTCGTCGCCGGCGACCGCCGCGGCCGCCCGGAGCCCGAGCCGCCCGGCCGCCGCGCGCCGGCCGTCGTCCGGGTCTACGACGACGACCGCGGTCGCCGGGATCGCCGCGGCGAGGTGCGCCGTCAGCATGCCGATCGGCCCGGCGCCGACCACGACGACACGGTCGCCGGGGCCGACGCCGCCATCCCACACCGCGTTCAGCGCCGTCTCCATCGCCGCGGCGAGCGCGGCGCGGCGCGGCGGCACCCCGTCCGGCACCGGCACTACCGCCTCGGCGGGGGCCACGAACGCCTCCTCGTGCGGGTTGAGACAGAACACCGCGCGGCCGAGGAGGTCGGCCGGCCCGTCGGTCACACGGCCGACGGCGGCGTAGCCGTACTTCACCGGGAACGGGAACAGCCCGACCTGCCGTGGCGCCCGCATCCGCCCGTGCTCCGAGGCCGGCACCCGGCCCTCGAGCACCAGGCGCTCGGTGCCGCGGCTGACGCCGCTCCACAGCGTGCGGACGGCGACCTCGCCGGCGGCGGGCGCACGAATCGTCTCCTCGCCGAGGTCCAACCGGCCGCGCTCGACGTACCAGAGGGCACGTTGCAGAGTGCGCGCCGGCCCGCCCGCCGGCCGTCGCCCAGGGGAAGCGTCCTCGACCATGTATCGTCCCGCCTCGCCCATCGACGTCGACGACGGAGTTTATAGGTCGCGCCCGCCCGCCGGCCAGACGCCCGGCGGCTCGCAGTCGCGCCGGACCCTGCTCGCCCGCCGCCTCGTCTTCGCCACCCTCGTCGTCGGCACGCTCGCGGCGCTCGCCGCCGCCATGCTGGCGGTGCTGGCGCACGGCGGCGTCGGCCTCCTCGACGGCGTCCTCTTCACGGCGTTCCTCATCAGCGCGCCGTGGACCGTCATCGGCTTCTGGAACGCCGTCATCGGCCTTGCCGTCCTGCACCTCACCAGGGATCCGGAGGCGCTGATCGCGCCCTATGCGCGCCGCGCCGACCCGGCGGCGCCGATCGCCGGCCGCGTCGCGCTCGCTATGACGATCCGCAACGAGGACCCCGCCCGCGCCTTCGGCCGGCTCAAGGCGACGCGCGCCGCCCTCGACGCGACGGCGCACGGCGCGCGCTTCGACGTCCACGTCCTCAGCGATTCGTCCCGGCCCGACGTGATCGCCGGCGAGGAGGCGGCGTTCGCCGCCTGGCGCGCCGCCCTCGCCGATCCGGAGCGGGTGCACTATCGCCGCCGGCCGGAGAACACCGGCTTCAAGGCCGGCAACCTGCGCGACTTCGTCGAGGGCGCGGGCGTCGCCTACGACCTGATGATCCCGCTCGACGCCGACAGCCTGATGTCGGCCGAGACGATCCTCCGCCTCGTCCGCATCTCCGAGGCGAACCCGGCGATCGGCATCCTGCAGAGCCTCGTCGTCGGGCTGCCGGCGCCGAGCCTGTTCGCGCGGCTCTTCCAGTTCGGCATGCGCCACGGGATGCGCGCCTACACCACCGGCAGCGCCTGGTGGCACGGCGACTGCGGCCCGTTCTGGGGCCACAACGCCGTCGTCCGCGTCGCCGCCTTCCGCGACCATTGCCGGCTGCCGGTGCTGCCCGGCGGCCCGCCGCTCGGCGGCGTCGTCCTGAGCCACGACCAGATCGAGGCGGCGATGATGCGCCGCGCCGGCTACGAGGTGCGCGTCCTCGTCGAGGAGGCCGGCTCCTTCGAGGAAAACCCGCCGGCGCTGCCCGATTTCCTGAAGCGCGCCCTCCGATGGTGCCAGGGCAACATGCAGTATTTCCGCCTCCTCGCGCTGCCGGGGCTCCTCCCCGTCAGCCGGATGCAGGTCTTCCTCGCAATCCAGATGTATCTCGGCGCCGCCGGCTGGATGGTCTTCATCCTGGCGGGCGCGCTGGCGGCCATTCTGCCGCCGCCGGCCACCGACGCGCCGTTCCCGAAGGCGCTCGCCCTCGGCCTGTTCGTCACGATGTTCGCGATGAGCCTCGCGCCGAAGGCGATGGGCGTCGTCGACGCCCTGCTCCGGCCGGGCGAGCGGCGGCGCTACGGCGGCGCGGGCCGGCTCGTCGGCGGGGCGCTCCTCGAGTTCGCCACCTCGACGCTGATCGCCCCGGCGGTCGCCGCGGCCGAGACGATCTTCATGCTCGGCCTGCCGTTCGGCCGGCGCGTCGGTTGGGACGGCCAGACGCGGGACGGCTACCGGCTCACCTGGCGGCAGGCGATCGTCGGGCTCTGGCCGCAGGTCGTTCTCGGCGCGGCGCTCGCGGCAGTGCTCGCCCTTGCGGCGCCGGCGGTGCTGCCGTGGGCGGCGCCGGTGATCCTCGGCCTCGCCCTCGCCCCGGCCTTCGCGGTCGTGACGGCGCTGCCCGGCCTCGGCGCCTGGGCGGCGCGGCACGGGCTCTGCGCGATCCCGGAGGAAAACGACCCGCCGGCGATCTTCGCCGGCCTCGTCGATCCCGCGGCGATGCCGCCGGCCGGGCGCCCGGCCGGCGCGATGGCGGCCGAGTAGACCTCAGGTCCGCATCAGCACGCCGCCGTCGACGACGAGCTCGGTGCCGGTGATGAAGCCGGCCGCGTCGGAGAGCAGGAACAGCGCGGCGTTCGCCATGTCCTCCGGCGTGCCGATGCGGCCGATCGGCACGTAGCCGGAGACCGCCTTCAGGATCTCGTCACTGTCCCAGCGCGCCTGCAGGGGCGTCAGCGCCGGGCCGGGCAGCACCGCGTTCGAGCGGATGCCGTCGGCGGCGCACTGCATGGCGATCGACTTCGACAGCGCGCAGACGCCGGCCTTCGAGGCCTGGTAGGCCTCCTGCGGCTTCGCATCGCCGCGCAGCCACTGGATCGTCGAGAAGTGGACCATCGAGCCGGCGCCGGTCTTCTTCATCAAAGGCACGGCGACGCGCGCGGTCAGCAGCATCGTCTTCAGGTTGATGTCCATCACCTCGTCCCAGACGGCGAGGTCGATGTCGAGGAACGAGCGGTCGCGGCCGAACCACAGCACGCCGGCGACGTTGGCGAGGTGGTCGAGGCGGCCGGTGCGCGCGTAGGCGTCGCCGATCGTCTTCTCGACGAAGGCGAGGTCGCGCAGGTCGCCCTGGGCGAAGACGAGGCGCTCGTGCGCCGGCAGCGTCTCCGGCCGCGGCTTCACGTCGATGGCGGTGACGTTCGCGCCGGCCGCGAGCAGCATCCTGGCGATCGCCTCGCCCATGCCGCCGCCGGCGCCGGTGACGACGGCCGTGCGGCCGGTGAAGTCGAAGCGGAGCATTCCTGCCCTCCATCGCGAATGGCTGCGGCCGCGCCCGCCGGGCCGGCCTTTGCCAGCGATGCCACGCGATTTGCCGATGGGCAAGCGGATTCGCCAACATTTTCCATTATGGAAAATCGTGCTACGCATCGGCCTCCGAACACCGCCGTCCCGCCGCCTGCCGGGCGCAACCGCCCACCCCTGTCCCTGGAGAGAGCCGATGTCCGTCGCCGTTGCCCCCGAAGCGTTCGAGGTGATCTCGCCGATCGACGACCGGTCCCTCCTCACCCGCGCCTACGCCGGCGGCGCCGAGATCGAGGCGGCGCTCGCCCGCGCCGAGGCGGCCTTCCGCGGCTGGCGCAAGACGCCGCTCGACGCCCGCATCGCCGTCGTGAAGGCGTTCCTCGCCGAGATGGAGGCGCGCGCCGACGTGCTCGCCGACATCCTCTCGCAGCAGATGGGCCGGCCGCGCTGGCAGGCCGACGAGGTGCCGCGGCTGAAGCTCGTCGGCGAGATCGCCATGCGCGAGGCGGCGATGGTGCTGGCCGAGGAGGCCTACCCGTCCGACCCCGGCATCCGCCGCTTCGTCCGCCGCGAGCCGCTCGGCCCGACGCTGTCGATCTGCGCCTGGAACTACCCGACCGCCATGCTCAGCATGCTCGTCACCGAGCCGCTGCTCGCCGGCAACGTGGTGCTCCTCAAGCACTCGCCGCAGACCCCGGTCACCGCCGAGATCGCCGCCGAGGCCTTCAAGGCCGCCGGCGGGCCGGACGGCGTGTTCCAGGCGATCCACCTCTCCCACCCGGCCGCCGAGGCACTGATCGCCTCCGACCGGCTCGGCGCCGTGCGCTTCATCGGCTCGGTCGCCGGCGGCCGCCGCGTCCACGCCGCCGCGGCCGGCACCCACACCCACGTCCACCTCGAGCTCGGCGGCAAGGACCCGGCCTATGTCCGCGCCGACGCCGACCTTTCCGACGCGATCCCGCTGATCGCCGAGGGCTGCTTCTCGAACGCCGGGCAGTCGTGCTGCTCGGTCGAGCGGATCTACGTCCACCGCGACATCGCCGACCGCTTCACCGAGGCGCTGACCGCCGAGGCGCAGAACTGGTCGCTCGGCCACCCGCTGACCGAGAAGGCGATGATCGGCCCGGTGGTGCGTGCCGCCGCCGCCGACGGGATCCGCGGCCGCATCGCCGAGGCGGTGTCGCTCGGCGCCAAGCCGACCCTCGCCGCCGGCCGCTACCCCGCCGCCGAGCTCGGACGCGCCTATGTCGAGCCGCAGGTGCTCGCCGCCTGCCGCGCCGACATGCCGATCATGCGCGACGAGCTGTTCGGGCCGGTCGCCTGCATCGAGGTCGTCTCCTCCGACGAGGAGGCGATCGCCCGCATGAACGACAGCGAGTACGGCCTCTCGGCCGGCGTGTGGTCGCAGGACATCGAGCGCGCCACCGCCGTCGCCGCCGAGATCGAGGCCGGCACGGTGTTCGTCAACCGCTGCGACCATGCCGACCTCTACCTGCCGTGGGGCGGCGTCAAGGCGTCGGGCATCGGCCGCGCCAACGGCCGCATCGGCATCCTCGAGGCGACGCAGTCGAAGTCGTTCCACGTCCGCCGCAAGGTCGGCTGAGATGGCCGCGCCCGGCCGTCCGCCACTCCCGGATGCCGCGACTGCCGCCGCGATCGCCGGCGCGGCGGTCGAGGTCATCGAGGCGGCGCGGCCGGGGCCGCTCGCCCTCCTCTGCGAGCACGGCGGCAACGCCGTGCCGGCGCCGTGGGCCGACCTCGGCCTGCCGCCGGCGATCCTCGCGTCGCACTTCGGCTACGACCCGGGCGCCGCGGCGATCACCCGGGCGATCGCCGCCCGGCTCGGCGCGCCGGCCGCGATCGGCCGTTGGTCGCGCCTCTTCGTCGACCTAAACCGGCTCGAGAGCGACTGGCAGTGCACCCGGCCGGACTGCGCCGGCATCCCGGTGCCCGGCAACCAGACGGTCACGCCCGAGGACCTGGCGCTCCGCCTCGCCGTGGCGCGGACGCCGTTCGACGCCGCGGCGGAGCGCGTGATGCGCGACCGGCCGGTGGTGTTCTCGGTCCACACCTGCACCCCGGTCTTCGACGGCTTCCGCCGGCCGTGGCCGGTCGGCGTGCTGTGGCTCGACCGCGCGCCGCTCGCCGCCGCCCTGATCGACGCGCTCGACGGCGCCGGCTACGGCCCGGTCGGCGACAACGAGCCCTACGACTGGCGCACCGCCCACGGCTACACCCTGCGCGCCGACCGCATCGGCGGCCGCACGGCGATCTATCTCGAGGTCCGCAACGATCTGCTTGCCGATCCCGTCGCCGTCGCCGAGCATGGCCGGCGGATCGGCGATGCGTTCGCCGCCGCGCTGGCGACCCAGACCTGGCCCGCACCCGGCGAGGCCGGCTAGATGTCGTCGCCGCGGGCAACCGGAAAGGCCGCCGTGAGCAGGGTCTCCGTGCAAGAGATCGCGGGCCAGATCCGCGAGTACCGCAAGCGCCAGGGGCTGACGCTGCAGGACGTCAGCGCGATGTCCGGCCTCTCGGTGTCGACCCTGTCGAAGATCGAGAACGGCAAGACGCGGCTCACCCTCGACACCGCCCTCCTGCTCGCCGGCGCGCTCAAGGTGCCGGTCACCGGCTTCCTCGCCGAGGAGGTGGTGCGGCCGACGGCGCGCCGCTCGATCACCCGCGCCGGCCAGGGCACCACCCACTCGGTCAACGGCATGGCCTTCGAGGTGCTGTGCGCCGACTTCAAGGAGAAGCGCAACTTCTTCTGGCGCGTCACCGTCTCCGCCCGCACCGTCGAGGCGAGCGGCGGCTGGCGGCGCCACCCGGGCGAGGAGTTCCTGCACGTCATGTCGGGCGTGCTCGAGCTGCACACCGAGCACTACGAGACGATGCGCCTCGGCCCCGGCGATAGCATCCTGTTCGACGCCACCATGCCGCACGCCTACGTCGCCGCCGGCGACGGCGATACCGTGCTGCTGATGTCGAACACCATCCCGCAGGACGCCTCGTCGAGCGGCTGAGCGGCGTCTTTCGCGCCTATTTTCTATTTCGGAAAATTTCCTTGCTTCCGGGCCGTTGGCGCCCGTACCATCATTGGATGGCTCGCCCATGACGGTCGGCCATGCGAGGGGAGGAAGGGCCGTGCTCTCTGTGGAGGCCGTGAGCAAGAGCTTCGGGGGCGTGCAGGCGCTCCAGAACGTCTCGCTCGCCTGCCGCCCCGGCGAGATCCTCGGCCTCATCGGCCCGAACGGCGCCGGAAAATCCTCCCTCGTCAACGTGATCAGCGGCCTCATCGCGCCCGACACCGGCCACGTCCGGCTCGCCGACGCCGACCTCACCGGCCGCGGCCCGGAGTTCGCCGCCCGCTCGGGCGTCGCCCGCACCTTCCAGAACCTCCGGCTGTTCCGCCAGCTCACCGTGCGCCAGAACGTCGAGGTGGCGCTCACCTCCGGCGAGAAGCACCGGCCGGCGAAGGTCGCCGGCCTCACGGTCGAGGGCCTGCTCGCCCAGCAGCATCTCGCCGGCCTCGCCGAGAGCCCGGCCGGCGCCCTCTCCTACGGCCACCAGCGCCGGCTCGAGATCGCCCGCGCCCTCGCCCTCGGCCCGGAGGTGCTGCTGCTCGACGAGCCGGCCGCCGGCATGAACGACCAGGAGACCGAGGCGCTCGCCGAGACGATCCGCGAGATCCGCGCCACCCGCCCGCTCGGCATCGTCGTCATCGACCACGACCTGCGCTTCATCCTCGGCCTGTGCGACCGCATCACCGTCATGGACATGGGCCGCGTCGTCGCCGACGGGCCGCCGGCCGACATCCGCCGCGACCCCGTCGTCATCGAGATCTACCTCGGCACGGTCCACTGACCCTGCCCGCCGCCGCGCGAAACCGCGGACCACAAGAACGAGCAAGAAAGGGGAACATCACCATGTCGCTTCGCTCGCTTTTCCTCGGCACCGCCGCCACGCTGGCCGTCCTGTCGAGCCCGGCCCTCGCCGAGGGCCCGACCATCACCATCGGCCTCGCCGCCTCGCTCACCGGCGACTTCGCGCCCTACAGCGAGTCCGAGGGCGTCCGCTGCATGGCCGACAAGCTCAACAAGGCCGCCGGCCGCGACGACCCGAAGATCAACGTGGTCGTCGAGGATTCCCGCTCCGACGCGCAGCTCTCCGTCTCGCTCGGCCAAAAATTCCTCGACGACAAGGCGCAGGTGATCGCCGGCGTGCCGTTCCCGGATGCGCTGATCCCGATGTCGCAGATGGCGGCGGGCTACGGCGCCACGGTGTTCTCGGCGCCGAACACCCAGGTCGAGATGCACGAGGTCGGCCTCGAGAACTTCATCGCCGGCGCCGTGCCCGACCCGATGAACGCCGCCGCCGCCGCCGACGCGGTCTACGCCGCGGGCGGCCGCTCGGCCGTCATCCTCACCTCGGAGGACGCCGGCTCGTATTCGGCCAAGACACCACTGTGGTTCGGCGAGACGCTGACGAAGAACGGCGGCAAGGTCGTCGGCACCCTCAGCTACTCCTTCGGCACCACCGACTGGTCGCCGCAGATCGCCGAGATCAAGGCGCTCCCCGAGAAGCCGGACGTCGTCTATCTCTGCGCCATGCTGCCGGACGTCGGCATCCTGATCCGCCAGCTCCGCGCCAACGGCTTCGACGGCATCGTCGCCGGCTGCGACGGCTTCGACGACCCCTCGCTCGAAGAGACCGTCGGCAACCCGGCCGACCTCGACAAGGTGATGTTCGCCACCCACGGCTTCATCGGCGGCGGCGGCGCGATCGACACCTTCCTCGCCGAGTGCAAGGCGGCCGGCTTCAAGGTCAACGGCATCTTCGACGCGCTCGGCGGCGACATGGTGCAGGTGATCTACGACGCCGCCAAGGCGACCGGCAGCGACGACCCGGTGAAGCTGCGCGAGGCGATCCGCGCGAGCGACGGCTCGAAGGGCGTCACCTCGGAGAAGCTGTCCTTCAAGGAGAAGAAGGCCTATCCGGTGAAGACCGTTCCGGTGATCGGCTTCGTCGACGGCAAGCGCGTCATCGTCGCCGACACCGTGCCGGCCTTCGTGCCCTACCTGAAGTAGCCGCACGGACTGCCCGAACCGGCGCCGGCGGCGGGCGATGCCCGGCCGCCGGCCCGCCGCCGACACCCGCGCCGCCACCGCGCGCCAACCGTCCCTGTCGGAGCCCCATGCTCGCCGTCGACGATCTCACCGTCCGCTATGGCCCGATCGTCGCCGTCCGCGGCGCCTCGATCCGCGTCGCCGCCGGCGAGATGATCGCGCTGCTCGGGCCGAACGGCGCCGGCAAGACGTCACTCGTCTCCGGCGTCATCGGCCTCGTGCCGGCGACCGGCCGCGTCGTTTTCGACGGCGCCGACGTCTCGGCGCTGCCGACCGAGGAGCGCGTCCGCCGCGGCATGACGGTGGTGCCCGAGGGCCGGCGGGTGTTCGCCAACCTGACCGTCGCCGAGAACCTCCGCCTCGGCGGCTTCGTCCGCCGCCACGCCCGTGACCTCGCCGACGACCGCGAGCGCTACCTCGCGATGTTCCCGGTGCTGCGCGAGCGCCTCGACCAGGTCGCCGGCACGCTGTCGGGCGGCGAGCAGCAGATGCTGGCGATCGCCCGGGCCCTGATGTCGCGGCCGCGCCTCCTCGTCCTCGACGAGCCCTCGCTCGGCCTCGCGCCGCGCATCGTCGCCCGCATCTTCGAGCACATCGCCGAGTTGAAGCGGGCCGGCCTCACCATCATCCTCGTCGAGCAGAACATGATGCAGGCGCTCGCCGTCGCCGACCGCGCCTACGTGATCGGCACCGGCACCATCCGCCACGAGGGCCCGGCGGCCGCGCTGCGCGCCGATCCGCGGCTCGTCGACATGACGATGGGGGCGTAGCGATGGACTACGTCGTCCAGCAGTTCGTCAACGCGCTCGCCTTCGGCGCCGAGTACGCCCTCCTCGCGCTCGGCCTCGCCCTCGTCTTCTCGATCATGGGCCTCGTCAACTTCGCCCACGGCGAGATCATCGCGATCGCCGGCTACTCGGTGTTCTTCGCCGTCGGCCTCGGGCTCGGCTCGCCGCTCGGCGCGGTCGCGGTGGCGATCGTCATGGGCGTCGTCGCCTCGGTGGTGTTCGAGCGGGTCGCCTTCCGACCGGTCCGCTACGCGCCGCCGACGACCGGGCTCCTCACCGCCTTCGGCGTCAGCATCCTCGTGCAGAACATGCTGCTGCTGTTCGTCTCGCCGAAGCCGCGCGCCGTCTCGATCCTCGGGCCGCTCAACCAGACGATCTTCATCGGCCCCTACGCGATCTCCTCGTTGCAGCTGATCGAGCTCGCCGTCACCATCGTCGGCATCGCCGCGCTGGTGCTGTTCCTCAACAAGAGCCTGCTCGGCCTCGCGATCCGCGCCGCCGCCCGCGACTTCTCGACCGTGCGGCTGATGGGCGTGAAGGCGAACCGCGTCATCGCCACCGGCTTCGCCCTCTCCGGCTTCCTCGCCGGGCTCGCCACCGTCTTCATCCTGGCGCGGCGCGGCAGCGTCGAGCCCGACTTCGGCTCGGCGCCGGTGATCAAAGCGTTCGTCGCCTGCGTGCTCGGCGGCTTCGGCTCGCTCTCCGGCGCCGCCGTCGGCGGCCTCGTGCTCGGCTTCCTCGACGTCGCCATCCTCGTCGCGCTGCCGCAGGAATACGGCGGGCTGCGCGACGCCCTCACCTTCCTCCTCGTCGGCCTCGTCCTCTCGGTGCGGCCGCAGGGGCTCCTCGGCCGCTCGGTCGAGCTCGGCGACAAGGAGGTCTGAGCGGTGTCCGCAGCCGATCACGCCTCGCCCGCCCCGGCCACCCGGCGGATGCCGCCGATGCTCCGCTCCGCCCTCGGCGGCCTCGCCGTCGCGGTGCCGGTCGTCCTCGTCGGCGTCCTGATCCTGTGGCTCGCCCCGCCCTACCAGGTGCGCATCGCCTTCGCCGGCTACGTGAACCTGATCATCGTGGTCGGGCTGCAGATCTTCATGGGCAACTCGAACATCGGCAACTTCGGCCACAGCGCCTTCGTCGGCATCGGCGCCTATTTCGTGGCGATCCTGGCGACGCCGGTGGCGGCGAAGAAGCTGTCGATCCCGAACGCCCCGTTCGGCCTCGGCCAGATCGTCGTCGACCCGGCTGTCGCCGCCGCCGTCTCGCTCGGCATCGTGGCGATCCTCGCGCTCCTGACCGGCCTCGTCATCGCGCGCCTGTCGGGCATCGCCGCCTCGATCGTCACCCTCTCGGTGCTGATCATCTCGCACGGCGTGTTCATCAACTACACCGACCTGTTCAAGGGCGCGCAGGCGTTCTTCGGCATCCCGACGGTGGTGGGCCTGCCGACGGCGATCGCCGTCGCCGTCGCCGCCCTCGTCGTCGCGCGCATGTTCCGCGACAGCAAGGCCGGGGTGCAGCTCAGGGCCAGCGCCGACGACCCCCTCGCCGCCCGCGCCTTCGCGGTCGACGTCGTCCGGCTGCGCCTCGTCGCCTGGGTGCTCGGCGCCATCGTCTGCGGCGTCGCCGGCGTCCTCTACGCCTACTTCATGGGCGCGGTGATCGCCCGCGCCTTCTTCTTCCAGCAGGTGTTCCTGACGCTCGCGATGCTCATTCTCGGCGGCATGCGCACGGTCTCCGGCGCCGTCGTCGGCTGCGCCATCCTGTCGATCGGCCTCGAGCTCATCCGCAACCTCGAGACCGGGCCGGAGGTCCTCGGCGTCAAGCTGCCGGAGATGCTCGGCCTCTCCGGCCTCGCCCTCGGCGCGGTGATCGTGCTCGGCATGGCGTTCCGGCCGAACGGCATCATGGGGCGGCTGGAGCTCGACGAGCTGGTGGTCGGCTGGTTCCGCCGGCGCCCGCGGCCCTGACCGCGGCGCCCGCACGGTTTTTCACTCGAGGTCTCCGATGACGCACTTCGAAACCTATGTCGCCGAACGGCGCGACCAGCTGATCGCGCTGAAGGACGGCCTCGCCGCCGACGGCGCCGAGTTCATGAACGTCCACTCGGCCGAGATGAACGGCGTCTTCCGCACCAAGACGACGCCGCTCAAGCTCTCCTACGACGGCGACGCGCTGAACGGCATCCTGTTCTGCGTCGGCCACGCCGACGGCGCGCCGGTGGGCGAGGCGGTGTTCGCCGGCCCGATCTCCAACACCGAGAACGGCTTCCCGAACATCATGGCGCTCGTCGACCCGGCGAGCGTGCGCCACCACGGCTGGTCGCCGCGCTTCGCCTCGGTCATCACCGACGCCTTCCGGCTCGACGGCACGCCGTGCCCGATCGACCCGCGCTGGGCGGTCCGCCGCCAGGAGGCGCGCGCCCGCGCCCTCGGCTACGAGCCGATGTTCGCGGCCGAGTACGAGTTCGGCATCTTCCACGCCGACCACGACCTGATGCGCGCCGGCCGCTACCGCGAGCTGAAGCCGTGGGGCTCGTCCTACATCAACTACGACCTCACGCGGTCGGGCGACTACCAGGACTTCGTCGCCGAATACATGACGCGGATGCGCTCGATCGGCATCACCGTCGCCTCGATGGTCACCGAGTACGGCCACGGCATGTACGAGATCGCGCTCGGGCCGAAGCCGGCCCTCGAGGCGGCCGACGACGCGGTGCGCGCCAAGCTCCACCTCAAGGAGCTGTGCGCCGAGCGCGGCCTCGTCGCCACCTTCATGACGCGCTTCCAGCCGCCCGGCAAGGAGAGCGCCTGCGGCGCCCACCACCACCAGAGCCTGTGGAAGGACGGCGCCAACGCCTTCGCCGCCGGGCCGAATGAGCTCACGCCGCTCGCCCGGCACTACCTCGGCGGCCTCCTCGCCTTCCTGCCGGAGAGCCACGCGCTGTTCCGCCCGACGATCAACGCCTACCGCCGCTTCGAGCGCCTCGCCTGGTCGCCGGAGAACGTGTCGTGGGGCTTCGAGAACCGCGCCGCGGCGATCCGCGCGATCACCACGCCGTCGGCCGGCGCCGCCCGCTTCGAGCACCGCGTGCCGGGCGCCGACGTCAACCCGTACCTGACGATCGCGGCGATGCTCGCCGCCGGGCTCGACGGCATCGAGCAGGCGATCGAGCCGCCGGCGGCGAGCCCCGGCGTGCCCGCCTCGGAGACCCACCGCGAGCTGCCGCGCACCCTCGAGGCCTCGCTCGCGCTCTTCCGCTCGTCGGACTTCGTCGCCCGCGCCCTCGGGCCGGAGCTGCAGGCGCAGTACGTGCTCAGCCGCGAGTTCGAGCTCGAGGCCTACGACGTGTGGAGCCGCGGCCAGATCACCGACTTCGAGTTCCAGCGCTACTTCCTGGGCACCTGAGCGGGCGCCTGCCCGGGCATCTGAGCCATGGCCGGCGCCGCGGCCGGGCTCGCCGGCGCGCCGCCGACGGCGAGCGGCATGCGTCCGTCGTGGACGAACCACGCGGTGAGGGCGGCGGTCGCGACGCCGACCGCGAGCTGCGCCGCCTCGACGACGACGTAGCCCCAGACCTTCGAGTCCGTGGCCGCCGTCGCGACCTCGAGCACGACGTCGAACAGCGCGAGCCCGATCTCGGTGCCGCCGATCGTCGCCAGCACCAGCCAGGTGCCCGCCGCGATCTGCATCGCCGGCGGCATCCGGTTGAGGGCGACGACGAACAGCACCGGCGTCAGGAGCCCACCGCCGACCCCGGCGATGACCCGCGTCGCCGTGGCGAAGGCGAAGCCGTTCCACCACGGGTAGAGCACATAGCCGGCGAGGCCGACGATCGTCAGCACGAAGCCGCCGACGAAGGCGATCCCGGCCTCGCGGCGGTAGAGCAGCACGGCGGCGAGCGCCGTGCCGACGAGTTGACCGATGTTGCCGAGCGCGGTGCGGTCGCCGATCGCCACGGCCGACATGTGGCCGAGCTCTGTCAGCAGCAGCACCTCGAACTCGGCCGTCGTCGGAAACTGGTAGACGAGCAGGATCAGCGCCGCGGCGAGGAAGCCGGCCGCCGAGAACGGGGCGATCGAGACCGCCGGGTTGGGCGAGCGGCGGAGCTGGCGCACGGCGAGGGTCGAGACGACGAGGGTGGCGGCGAGCGCCGCGAGCACGCCCGGCTCGAACCACGACTGCAGCGTGCCCCACGTCGCCCAGACCTTGTAGGCGCCGAGCGCCACCACGACGGTCAGGATCTCGCCGATGCCCGGCCGGATGCCGCGGTCGGTCGTGTCGCTGGTCCGGCTCGCCGGCGTGCCGAGCAAGGACAGCGCCGCCACCACGGCGAACGCCAGCGGCACGATCATCGCCGTCCACCAGCCCGCCACCTCGATCAGGACGCCGCCGATCACCGAGGCGACGATGAACCCGGCCGGCTGCCCGGCCGACCAGACCGACTGCAGCTCGTGGCGGGTGTTGACGTGGTCCTGGGTGGCGCGGTTGAGGAGCGTCTGGGTGATCGGCGACAGCACCGCGACGAGGAAGCCGAGCAGCGTCGCCACCAGGAACAGGCCGCCGGTCGTGAGCGCCCCGCCCGGCAGCGCGCCCGCCGGCAGCATCTGCGCGGCGAGGATCACGGCGCCCATCACCGCGGCGGTGGCGATCGTCGACACCAGGCTGAGGCGGCGCACGCCGAGGAGGCCGATCAGCGGCGGCAGCAGGAAGATCGCGAGCAGGCTGCCGAAGATGACGCTCTCGACCAGGATCGCGAGCGCCTCGGCGCTGAGCCCGAAGGCTTGGCCGAGCGCCTCCTCGGCCACCAGCAGGGCGCCGAGGAGGCTCGTCCGGAGGGCCGGACCGGCGAAGACGAGCGCCCAGAGCGCCGGTCCCGGGCGCAAGGTCCCGGGGCCGGCCGGCACGCCCGTATCGCCCGCCACGGTCAACGCGGCGTGACGACGATCTCGAACACCAGGTTCGAGGCGACGGTCGAGCCGTTGTTGCCGGCGTCGGCGGCGATGCCGCCGAACACCCGGCCGACCACCACCTCGACGCGGCGGTTTTCCCTCGCCAGCGTCTCGAGGTCGACCATGCCGTTCTTGGTGAGCGGCGTCGCCGGATCGATGAATACGCCCGCCTCCGCGCCGAAGCGAAGCCGCTTGCCGTCGGCGCTTTGCACGTTCGGGAAGCTCGAGGCGAGCACCTGCTGGTACTTGCCCTTCTCGTTGCGCACGACGACCGTCACGTCGTTGATGAACGGGAACTGCGAGTCCTCGACGAACTTGCCGGTGCCGCGGTTGTAGGAGACGTAGCTGATGCCGCCGAACAGCACGTTGTGGTTGGCGTTCTGCTTGGCGTCGTAGATCGGCAGGACGGCGCAGTTGTAACCGCTCATCGCCTGCTTGAAGGTCGACGGCGCCGACGGGTCGGCCATGCTCGCCCGGCCGCCGCCGTTGATCTCCACCGGAACGGTGAAGATACCGTTCGTCTTGGTGAACACGCCGGCGAGGGCGGCGGCGCTCGCCGTTTCCTTGTTGCCCGAGCGGTCGAGTAGCGGCACCAGGTTGTAGTCCCGCCGGCGCATCTTGTCCGGCTTGCGCTCGGAGGGGCTGCGGGAGACGTTGCGGATGCTCAGCGTCTCGCCGTCGTCGACGATGTCGAAGCTGCGCACCTGCATCGAGTAGTTCTGGTGGTGCTCGCCGCCGTAGCCGCCCTGGAAGTTCTGGCCGAAGGCGAGGATGGCGCGCTTGCCGAGCATGGTGAGCTGGCCGCCGGTGACGGTGAGCGCGGAGTGGCTCGTCTGGCGGATGAGGCCGGCGAGGTCGCCCTTGCCGTTCCACTTGCCTTCGCGCTTCACCCAGCGGATCGTCTGGGTGAGGTCGAAGGCGGTCATCGTCGAGTAGGTGGTGAAGTCGCTCAGCCGACGCGAGTAGCCGTAGCCGCCGACGACATAGAGCGTGTCGCCGATCTGCACGCTCTCGGTCGCGGTCGACGAGAGCTGGTCGACCTGGTCTTCGGTGAGCTTCGAATCATCGAGCGGGCGCGACCAGAACTTCCAGGTCGTCGGGTCGATCACCCAGATCCGGTCGTTCTGCCGGCGCGGCGGAAAGTTCTTCAGCGGGTTGTCGGAGAAGTTGTGCAGGCCGTTGGTGCGGCCGCCGATGATCACCCACAGGCCGCCAGACTGGCCGGAGGCGAAGCTCTGCAGCGTCGGCAGCGGGCTCGGCGTCTCGACCGGCCGGAGCGCGATCTTGAACGGCAGCTCCGACGCGTTCTTCGAGACCGGCGAGACGGTCGGCGTCTGGTTGTCGGCGAGCACCGGCCCGCCGGCGAGCGCGAGTCCGAGCCCGACCGCGACCGTGCGGACGACCGTACCAAGAACTTTCATGTCGAACCCTCCCTCGTGTCTCCCCTGCGGCTGGAATACGACGCGTCCGAACCGTCCGCAACCGCCGCGAAGCGGCCGCCGGCAAGATGACGGACACGTGTCGGGATCGATCGCTTTCCCCGCGGGGGGATCGCGGGCTATGATCGTTCCAATCTGCGCGCCCCTCGCCGGGCCCGCGCGTCGACCGGCGTCGAGTGAAGGGGAAGGACCGATGAGCGAGCCCCGAGACGGTGCCTCCGGCGCCGCCGCAGGCCCCGACCGGCGCCGCCTCCTCCTCGGCTTCGCCGCCGTCGCCGGGCTATCGACGCTTCCCCTCGCCGCCCTCTCGGGCCCCGCCGCGGCGGCGGCCGACTCGTGGACGCTCGCCACCCAGATCGTCGCCGGCACGCGCCTCGGCGACCCGACCGTGCTGGCCCTCGTCATCGAGGCGCTCGAGGCCGAGGTCGGCGCGGCCGTGGTCGAGCGGCTGCGCACGGCGGTGCTCGCCCGCGACGCCGCCGACATCGTCGACCCGTTCGAGGATCCGGCGGTCGAGGCGGCCGCGCGGCGATTCGTCGAGATGGTCTACACCGGCGCCTTCGCGGCCGGCGCGACGCCGGCCTTCCACCAGGCGCTCGCCTGGAAGGTGCTGCCGTTCACCAAGGCGCCGAGCGTCTGCGGCCCGGGCTTCGGCTGGTGGACCAACCCTCCCGCGCGCGCTTGAGGTCACGGTGATCGGCGATATCGAGCTCTCGGCCGACGTGGTGATCGTCGGCTCCGGCATCGCCGGGGGCCACGCGGCCTTCCGGCTCGCCAGCGCCGGCGTCAGGACGCTGGTGCTTGAGGCGGGACCGCACCTCAGCCGCAACCAGGCGGTCGCGAACTTCGTCGCCAATCCCGACAAGGGGCCGAACGGCCCCTACCCCTCCGTGCCCTACGCGCCGCACCCGGTCGACGGCCACGAGAACGACTTCTATGTCCAGGCCGGCCCGGACCAGTTCGTCGGCTCCTACACCCGCATCCTCGGCGGCACGACGTGGCACTGGACCGGCTTCGCCGACCGGCTGCGCCCGGCCGACTTCCGGATGCGCACGCGCTACGGCGTCGCCGAGGACTGGCCGATCTCCTACGACGACCTCGTCGACCACTACGAGGTCGTCGAGAAGATGTGGGGCGTCGCCGGCGACCCGACCTACGACTGGGGCTCGCCGCGCCGCACCCCCTACCCGCTGCCGCCGATCCCGAACACCTATCTCGACCAGGTCGTCGACGGCGGCCTCAAGCAGGCGGGGCTCGAGGCGCGCATCTTCTCGCACGCCCGCAACTCCGTGCCCTTCGACGGCCGCCCGGCCTGCTGCGGCAACAACACCTGCGTGCCGGTCTGCCCGATCCAGGCGAAGTACGACGGCTCCGTCCACACCCTGAAGGCCCAGGCGCTCGGCGCGCAGATCCTCACCGAGGCGCTCGCCACCAAGGTCGAGATCGGCGACGACCGCCGCGTCGCCGGCATCCGCTTCCGCCGCTCCGACGGCACCGAGGGCGTCGCCACCGGCAAGGTCTACATCGTCGCCTGCCACGCCATCGAGACGCCGCGGCTCCTCCTCCACTCGCGGAGCGAGCGCGCCCCGGACGGCGTCGCCAACTCGAGCGGCGCCGTCGGCCGCTATCTCCTGAGCCAGCTCAACCAGGACATCTGGGGTTTTTCGCGCGACCCGGTCTATCCCTACCGCGGCCCGCAGCAGACCTCCGGCATCATCGAGTTCCGCGACGGCGAGTTCCGCCGCGAGCGCGCCGCGGTCGGCACCTCATTCATGAACGACGGCTGGTCCGGCAACACCGACGCCGTCGATCTCGCCGGCACGCTGGCGCGCGACGGCGTGCGCGGCCACCGCATGATCTCGCGGCTGCGGCACGAGATGGCGCGGCACCTGCGCCTCAACTCCTCGGCCGAGACCCTGCCCGACTGGAACAACCGCATCGACCTCGACGAGGAGAAGCCCGACACCGCCGGCATCCCCCGCCCGCGCGTCCACTTCCGCGTCGACGACTACACCAAGACGGGCCTCGCCTACGTGCTGGAGCGCACCAAGACGGTGTTCGAGGCGCTCGGCGCGACCGAGGTGAAGACCAACACGCCCTATCTCTCGAGCGCGATCATCGGCGGCACGACGCGGATGGGGCGCGACCCGAAGACCTCCGTGGTCGACACGGAGCTGCGCGCGCACGACCACCCGAACCTCTTCATCCTCGGCACCGGCGCCCACATCACCGCCCCGGTCAACGCGCCGACGCTGACGGTCGCCGCCAACGCGCTGCGCGCCGCCGAGCGCATCCTCGAAGACCTCGGGCGGCTGTGATGCGCAGGGACACGACCTTCCGCCGCCGGATCCTCGGCCGCGCCGCCGCGGCGCTCGTGGCCGCCGGCTGCGCCGTGGCGGTCGGCGCGGCGCTCGCCGCCGGCCCCGCCTTCGACCCGAACCGCGCCGTGCCGCTGTCGCCCGCCATCCCCGCCGACGTCGACCCGGCGATCCGCGACGACCTCGTCGCGCGCGGCGCGCTCCAGCTCGCCCACCGTCTGTTCGAGCAGCAGCAGTGGGCGGCCTTCGTCGCCCTCAACTGGCCGGTCGACGAGGCCGGCGCGCCGCGCCCCGCGCTCGGCGATGCCGGCCGGCCGGCCTGGACCGACTGGATCGAGACCTACCAGGTGTTCAAGCCGGACGGCGCCGAGCCGGACCCCTGGGACGGCGCCACGCGCTCGCTGCCGCTCGCCGACAGCGTACAGGTGCCGATCCCCGACGATTCGCTGCCGGTGCCACTGCCGACGGTCGATTCGCGCGACGCCCGCGTGCTGCACAACCTGAGCTCGATCCAGAAGCTCAACGTCGCCGACGAGGTCGACCAGGCGTTCTCATTCTCGGTCTTCGACCAGAACGGCAACCCGGCCTACTACGAGAGCCTGCTCAACCGGGTCGAGTACGATTACATCGTCGGCAACCGGCTCTACGAGGCCGGCGGCCTCGCCGACTACGTCGCCAAGGCCGGCAAGCTCACCTTCCCGGCCGGCCGCTTCGCCGGCAACGTGGCGGGCGCGATCGAGCTGAAGCTCGCCTGGCGCGTGCTCGACCCGGCGAAGGACGACTTCTCCCGCTACCTGACGCAGCCGGCCTACGTCGCCGCCGGCCCCGGCCAACCGGCCTGGACGCCGGTCACCGTCGGGCTCGTCGGCTTCCACATCGCCCAGAAGACCGAGACCTCGCCGCAGTGGATCTGGTCGACCTTCGAGCACGTCGACAACGTCGCCGTCGACCGGCTCGAGACCATCACCACCGCCGACGGCGAGACGAAGCCGCTCCGGCCGAGCTTCGCCGACCCCGACTGCGAGTGGTGCGCGGTCAACACCACCACGGCGCCGGGGGCCGACGGCGTGCGCCGCACCCAGGTCGCCCGCCTCATGCCGATCGCCAAGCAGACGGCGGCGCTCAACGCGCAGATGCAGGCCGCGCTCGCCGCCGAGGGCTCGAAGCTGCGCTTCTACGAGATGGTCGGCACCCAGTGGCCGACCGATCCCGCCGCCCCGCCCGAAAGCGGCGCCGCCTTCCCCGGCGCGGTGGCGAATCTCGCCGGCGGCAAGCCGCTCACCGTCTACCTCGCCAACTCGGTAATGGAGACGTTCTCGCAGGTCGGCAACCTGCCGGCCGCCGCGCAGCCGCGCTCGGTCTCGACCAGCGACCGGGTGGTGTTCGGCAACGGCAGCTGCATGGGCTGCCATTCGAGCTCGCCCTACGACTTCTCGTGGATCATGACGAAGGCGCAGCCGAAGCGGTGGGCCAAACCTTGACCGGCAAAGCCTCGGGCGACCAAGCCGTGAGCGGCCGGCCGTCAGGAGCCGGGCTTCAGGCCGCCGAAATAGGCCGCGAGGTCGGCGATGTCCTCGTCGGTGAGCGGCTGCGTCACGGTGTACATCATGCCGGCCTGGTCGCCCTGGCGCTCGCCGGCGCGATAGCGGCGCAGCGCATAGTCGAGATAGAGCGGGTTCTGGCCGGCGATGTTCGGATAGCTCGGCACCGGCGAGACGCCGGCCGGGCCGTGGCAGGAGGCGCAGATCGCCGCCTTGGCGAAGCCCGCCGCGGCGTCGCCCGCGACGGCCGGCGTCGCGCCGAGGGCGGCCGCGAGGACGGCGAGCGCGAGCGCGGCCGCGCACGGCCGGGCGCGAGCGTCGGAATCGGTCGGCAACTCGCGCATGGCACCCCACCTCGTCCGCCGCGGTCCGTAAGGACCAGCGGCGACTGCACTTTGGACGAAGTCTAGCGGCGTCGCCACCGGCCGGGCAACCTTCCCGGTCGGCGGCACCCCGCGCGGAACGATCGATCGGAGGGATCGCATGACCAGTCTGGCGTGGCTTCGGGCGGCGGCCGCCGCCGTCGCACTGAGCGTTCTCTCGGCGGGCGCCGCGGGCGCCACCGAGCCGCCGATCTACATGCTCTCGCCGGAGGGCGACGCGCTCCTCAAGGGCGCCGAGCAGCAGGACTTCCTGCCCCTGATGACGCGCTTCGTCAGCGAGGACCAGTCGGCCTTCTGCGGCATCGCCTCGAGCGTGATGGCCCTCAACGCCCTCGGCGTGCCGGCCCCCACCGCGCCGCGCTGGTATCCCTACGCGATGTGGGACCAGGACAACATCTTCTCCGAAAAGGTCCTGAAGGACGTGAAGCCGGAGTGGGCCGTCGAGGGCCAGGGCCTCACCCTCGACCAGCTGAAGACCGTCCTCGACGTCAGCGGCGCCAAGGCCGAGCGCACCTTCGCCTCCGACAGCGACGTCGACAAATTCCGCACGGCGGCGCGCGCCGCGATCGCCGACCCGAACGCGATCCTGATCGTCAACTTCAGCCGCGCGACCTTCGGCCAGGCCGGCATCGACGGCGGCGGCCACATCTCGCCGGTCGCCGCCTACAACCCCGAGAGCGACCGCTTCCTGGTGCTCGACGTCGCCCGCTACAAGTATCCGCCGAGCTGGGCGACCGCCGAGACGCTCTACGCCGCGATGAACACGCTCGACACCTCGTCCGGCAAGACGCGCGGCTTCGTCGTCGTCCGAAAGTAGTCGCGCGAGGGCGGCGTGGCGAAGGGACGGCCATGACCTTCGACGACGTCCGCCGCTTCCTCCTCGCCCTCCCCGGCGTCGAGGAGACGACGTCCTACGGCACGCCCTCGTTCAAGCTCGGCCGCAAGATGCTGACGCGACTCCGGGAGGACGGCGACACGCTCGTCCTCCCCGATGTCGAGAGCGACGAGCGGGCGATGCTGATCGAGGCGGAGCCCGCGGTCTTCTACGTCACCGACCACTATCGCGGCTGGCCGATGGTGCTCGCCCGCCTGTCGGCGGCCGAGCCGGCGCAGGTCGAGCCGCTCCTGCTGCGGCGCTGGCGCGCCGTCGCCCCGAAGCGGCTCCTCGCCGCCTACGATGCCGAGCGCTGAGGCTACTGGACGACCGGGGCGAAGTTCGCGTGGGCGACGACGAGCCAGGTGTCGCCCGCCTTGCGGAACACCGTGAGGCGCGGCGCCCGGCCGGCGATCGCCTTGCCGTCGAGGGTGCCGCCGATGTCGAGGGCGTAGCGCACCACCATCACGTCGCCGTCGCGGGTCTCGACGAGGTCGGTGATCTTCGGCGCGGTCGAGAGCCGCGGCAGCCCGCCGGCGAGGTACTCGGCCTTGGTGTAGCCGGCGCCGTCGGCGCGCTGCACCTGGAACTCCGGGGCGAGCGTCGCGGCGATGCGGGCGTCGTCGCCGCTCGTCAGCGCCGCCACCCACGCCTCGACCGCGTCCTCCGCCTCGCCCGCCCGCGCCGGCAGCGCCAGCAGGAGCGCGAGGGCAAACAGGAGCGCCGTCGCGGCGATCAGCAGGGCCGGCGATGGCCCGGCCTCGCGGGCGATCGCCCGGCAGGCGGCGGACCGGCGATCGGCGGATCGGCTCGGCGGGCGTCTCATGGCGCGCTCCTGTTCTCGCCGGCGGCGTTCCCCGGCATCGCGTGCAGCCATCGTAGCCGGACCGATCCCGCCCACAAGTCGGACGAACGCCTACGCCACCCGCGCCCGCTCGGCGAGGAAGTCGAGCAGCACGCGCACCCGCGCCGGCAGCGGCCCGCCCTGGCCGAGATAGACCGCGTGCACGTCCTTGCGGTCGCCGGGGTTCACGTCCTCGAGCACCGGCCGCAGCCGGCCGGCGCGGATATCCTCGGCGACCGTGAAGGCCGGCAGCCTGGCGAGGCCGGCGCCGGCGAGCGCCAGGTGGCGCAGCGCCTCGCCGTCGCTCGCCTTGACGCTGCCGGCCGCCGGCACCGTCACCACGGCGCCCGACCGCAGCAGCGGCCAGCCGTCGACCGAGCTCGTGCACCAGAGGCGGTCGTGGCCTTCGAGATCGTCCGCCGAGCGCGGCTCGCCGACGCGCGCCAGATAGGCCGGGGCACCGACGATCATCATCGCCAGGGAGCCGAGCTTGCGGGCGAGGAGGCGCGAGCTCTTCAGCGGCCCGACCCTGATCGCGACGTCGACGCGCTCCTCGACGAGGTCGACGATCGCGTCGGTGTGGGTGATGTCGAGCGTCACGCCCGGATGGAGGGCGAGGAACGCCGGCACCAGCGGCGACAGCACGTGGATCCCGAACGAGGCGCTGGTGCTGAGGCGGACGCGGCCCGTCGGCCGCTCGCCGGCCGCGGCGGTGCGCTCGGCCTCGTCGAGGTCGGCGAGCACGCGCACGGCGCGCTCGTAGTAGCCGCAGCCCTCCGGCGTCAGCTGCAGCCGGCGGGTCGAGCGGTTGACGAGCCGCGCGCCGAGCCGCGCCTCGAGGCGGGCGACGAGCTTGCTCACCGCCGACGGCGTCATCCGGCACGCCCGCGCCGCGGCGCTGAACCCGCCGAGTTCGACGACGCGGACGAGAACCTCCATCTCGCCCGATCGGTTGGTCTCCAGCCGCGCCATGAGCCCTCACCGCTTTCGTGACTTCAAGTCACAAACGATAGTCCTATGCGCAGTCTATATCATCATCGGCGCGTCCCCTAGTCTCCGGGGTTCGCGGCCGCGCGCACCTCGGCGGCGGCCGCAGAAGCGAGATCGGGACACGTCATGGAACACAGATATCTCGGCGCCTCGGGCCTCAAGGTCCCGGTGCTCAGCTTCGGCACCGCCACCTTCGGCGGGGTCGGGCCGTTCTTCTCCGCCTGGGGCGACACCGACTCCGCGGCGGCGCGGCGGCTGATCGACATCTGCCTCGAGGCCGGCGTCACCCTGTTCGACACCGCCGACGTCTACTCGAACGGCGCCTCCGAGGAGGTGCTCGGCGCCGCGATCAAGGGGCGGCGCGACGCGGTGCTGATCTCCACCAAGACCTCGCTGCCGATGGGCGACGGGCCGAACGACGCCGGCTCCTCGCGCGCCCGCCTGATCAAGGCCGTGGAGGACGCGCTGCGCCGCCTCGGCACCGACTACATCGACCTCCTGCAGCTGCACGCCTTCGACGCCTTCACGCCGATCGAGGAGGTGGTCTCGACCCTCGACACCCTCGTGCGCACCGGCAAGGTCCGCTACACCGGCGTCTCCAACTTCTCCGGCTGGCACCTGATGAAGTCGCTCGCCGTCGCCGAGAAGTACGGCTGGCCGCGCTACGTCGCCCACCAGGTCTATTATTCGCTCGTCGGCCGCGACTACGAGTGGGAGCTGATGCCGCTCGGCCTCGACCAGGGCGTCGGCGCCCTCGTCTGGAGCCCGCTCGGCTGGGGCCGCCTCACCGGAAAGATCCGCCGCGGCGCGCCGCTGCCCGAGACGAGCCGCCTGCACGACACCGCGAGCTTCGGCCCGCCCGTCGTCGACGAGGTGCTCTACCGGGTGGTCGACGCCCTCGACGCGATCGCCGCCGAGACCGGCAGGACGGTGCCGCAGATCGCCCTCAACTGGCTCCTCGGCCGGCCGACCGTGTCGTCGGTGATCATCGGCGCGCGCGACGAGGCGCAGCTTCGCCAGAACCTCGGCGCCGTCGGCTGGTCGCTGACGGCCGAGCAGGTGGCGGCGCTCGACGCGGCGAGCCTCGTCGACGCCGCCTACCCCTACGCGCCCTACCGGCGCCAGGCGGGCCTCGCCCGGCTGAACCCGCCAGCGGTCTGACCGGCGGCGCGCGAGCCTCGGCGCGGGTCAGCTCTCCGCCGCGCCGAGGCTCGCCGCCTGCTCGCGGAGCTGGAACTTCTGGATTTTGCCGGTTGCGGTCTTCGGCAGGGGGCCGAACACTACCGTCTTCGGCACCTTGAAGCGGGCGAGGTGCTGGCGGCAGAAGGCGACGATGTCGTCCGCCGTCGCCGCGCCGTCCGGGCGCAGCGTGACGAAGGCGCACGCCGTCTCGCCCCACTTCTCGTCCGGCCGGGCGACCACCGCCGCCTCCATCACGGCGGGGTGGCGGTAGAGCACCTCCTCGACCTCGAGCGAGGAGATGTTCTCGCCGCCGGAGATGATGATGTCCTTCGAGCGGTCCTTGATCTCGACGTAGCCGTCGGGGTGCACCACCGCGAGGTCGCCGGTGCGCAGCCAGTCGCCGGCGAGCGCCTCGTCGGTCGCCGCCTCGTTCTTCAGGTAGCCCTTCATGATCGAGTTCGCGCGCACCACGAGCTCGCCCAGCGTCTCGCCGTCGAAGGGCACCGGCTCGCCGGTCTCGGCCGCGAGCACCGACTGCGCCGAAACCGTGAGGTTGCGCACGCCCTGGCGCGCCATCTTGCGCGCCCGCTCGTCGAGCGGCAGGCCCTCCCAGCCCGGCTGCGGCGCCGCGGCCATCGAGGGGCCGTAGGACTCCGTCATGCCGTAGAGGTGGGTGAGGCGGAAGCCGAGCCGCTCCATGCCGGCGATCACCGCGCTCGGCGGCGCCGCGCCGCCGGTCGCCACCTCCACCGGCCCGTGCGTGAAGCGGATCTTCTGGTGCGCCGGCGCGTGCAAGAGCATCGTCAGCACCACCGGCGCGGCGCAGAGGTGCGTCACCTCCTCCTCGGCGATGAGGCGGAAGATCTCGGCCGGATCGATCGCCGGCAGGCAGACGTGGCGGGCGCCCACCGCCGTCACCGCCCACGGATAGGTCCAGCCGTTGCAGTGGAACATCGGCAGCGTCCAGAGATAGACCGACTCCGGCCGCAGCCCGAAGGTGATGGTATTGCCGAGGGCGTTGAGGTAGGCGCCGCGGTGGCTGTAGACGACGCCCTTCGGGTTGCCGGTGGTGCCGGAGGTGTAGTTGAGGGCGATCGAGCGCCACTCGTCGTCCGGACCCTGCCAGGGAAGCGGCGCCGCGGCGGCGAGCGCCGCCTCGTAGTCCTCCGCGCCGAGCCGGGCGCGCGCCTCCGCCGTGCCGCCGACGAGGATCGTCGGCAGCCGCCGGCCGAGCGCCGAGAAAGCCGCTTCGGCGAGGCCGGCGAGGCTCTCGTCGACGACGAGGAGCCTCGCCTCGCCGTGGCCGAGGATGAAGCCGACCGAGGCGGCGTCGAGCCGGGTGTTGACGGCGTTCAGCACCGCGCCGGCGAGCGGCACGGCGAAATGCGCCTCGAGCACCGCCGGCAGGTTGGGCGACAGCACCGCCACCGTGTCGCCGAGGCCGACGCCGCGGGCGGCGAGCGCGCCGGCGAGCCGGGCCGCCCGCTCGCGGAAGTCGGCGTAGCTCGTCCGCCGCCCGCCCGAGACGATCGCCGCCTTGTCCGGATAGACGTCGCCGGCGCGGCGGAGGAAGTCGAGCGGCGTCAGCGGCACGAAGTTGGCCGGGCGCGGCGCGAGGCCGCGGGCGGCCGGATCACCGGCCGCTCCCTCTCCGGCGTTGCTGTTCCCGGCGTTCCTCTCCATCGGCGCCCTCTTCTTCCCGGACCCGGCCAGCCGCGGTGATCGCGCCCGGCGGCCGCGCCCGCCCCTTGACGGGAGGCGTTCACTCGGGTTCCGTTGTCCGACAATCGAACCGAAAAATCAAGCAGAGCACCCCCGGCGATGCCACCGTTGAACGCCCCCGCCAACGCCGGCTTCGACCCGGCCGCGCTCGCCGCCCACCTCGGCGGCGCCGTCGCCGGCGCCGAGGGGCCGATGACGCTCGAGCGCATCGCCGGCGGCCAGTCGAACCCGACCTTCTTCGTCACCTTCCCCGGCCGCCGCCTCGTCCTCCGGAAGCGCCCGCCCGGCCCGCTGCTGCCCTCCGCGCACGCCGTCGACCGCGAGTTCCGCGTGCTCGAGGCGCTCGCCGGCACCGACATCCCGGTGCCGCCGCCGGTGCTCTACTGCGCAGACGAGGCGGTGGTCGGCACCGCCTTCTACGTCATGGAGCGGGTCGACGGCCGCGTCTTCCACGACGCCGCGCTGCCCGGCGTCTCGCCCGCCGACCGCCGGGCGATGTACGCCGCCGCGGCCGCGACGCTCGCCCGCCTGCACGCCGTCGACCCCGCCGCCGTCGGCCTCGGCGACTTCGGTCGGCCGGGCGGCTACTTCGCCCGCCAGGTCGCCCGCTGGAGCCGGCAGTGGCGCCTCGGCCAGGTGGCGCCGAACGCCGACGTCGAGTGGATCGTGCCGTGGCTCGAGGACCACCTGCCTCCCGACGCGCCGCGGGCGGCGATCGCGCACGGCGACTTCCGCATGGGCAACCTGATGTTCCACCCGCACGAGCCGCGCGTCGTCGCGATCCTCGACTGGGAACTCGCGACGCTGGGCGAGCCCTTGGCCGACCTCGCCCACATGGCCGCCTTCACCTGGCACCTGACGCCCGCGGAGTTCGGCGGCGTGATGGGACTCGAGGGGCTCGCGGGGCTGCCGAGCGAGGCCGAATTCTTCGACGCCTACGCGGCAGCCGCGCCTGCCGCGCCGCCGGTCGAGCGCTTCCACCTCGCCTTCGCGCTCTTCCGCAACGCCGCGATCTTCGAGGGCATCGCCGCCCGCGCCCGCCAGGGCAACGCCGCCGCCGCCAACGCCGAGACCGTCGGCCGACTCGGCGCCGTGCTCGCCGCCCGCGCCGTCGCCGTCGCCCGCGGCGGCTGAGCGCCTCGACGCCGCCACCTCGCGGCCCTACCTTCTCCGCGAAGCGGGCGCCCCTGCGCCGGCGACGATGGAGGCTTGGCATGATGCGGCTCGACGGCTCCTGCCGGTGCGGCGCGGTCACCTTCCAGGTGATGAGCCACGCCCCGCAGCCCTACCAGCTCTGCTACTGCACGATCTGCCGCAAGACGGCGGGCGGCGGCGGCTACGCGATCAACCTCTCCGGCGTTGCCGACACGTTGAAGGTGACCGGGCGCCGTTCCATCGGCGTCTACCGGGCGGTGCTCGACGACGACGGCCGGGCCGAGACGAGCACCGGCGAGCGCAACTTCTGCAAGAAGTGCGCGACCGCCCTCTGGCTCTACGACCCGACCTGGCCCGACCTCGTCCACCCCTTCGCCTCGGCCGTCGACACCGACCTCCCGGTGCCGCCGTCGCGCACCCACCTGATGCTGCGCTTCAAGGCGAACTGGGTCGAGCCCGACATCCGGCCGGGCGACCGCAGCTTCGACCTCTACCCCGACCAGTCGATCGAGGACTGGCACCGCGAACACGGCCTCTGGCTCGACTGAGCGGCGCGCGCCCGCCCCCGCGCCCGCCCCTCCGCGAGGGTCGGCGACGGGCGCGCGATTCACCGTCGAACGGCAAATATTCTAATTGGAATCGCGCGGATTCACTTTGAATCGCGTCGAAACGTCAAATTCTCGCAGCCCGGACGGCGCGGCGGCGGCGGGCCGCCCGAGGGTCCACAAGGGGGGTCCGCGCGGCGCGATTCTGATTGACTAGGAAACAAACCCAGCCCAGGACTGCGCACCGAGATGATTTCCTAGACAACCATCGAGGGGACCATGACCCCGGCCTCGTCCCCGACCTCGTCCCCGACACTGCCCGCGGCCGGGTTCGAGAGCGACGCGATCGACGTCCGGCGGGCGACCGCGACCTACATGGCGGCGGACGGCGACGGCATCGCGCTTTCGACCCACCGCGTCGCGGCCGCCGTCGCCCCGGCGCTCGACGCCGCGCGCCTCGAGGCGGCGATCCGCGACGCCCAGGCCCTGGTGCCCGGCTACACCTACCGGGGCTCCTGCGAGACGGCGGCCGCCGCCGGCTGCGCCGGCTACCTGGTGTCGTTCTCCGGCCGTCGCGCGCTCTATGTCGGCCGCACCGCCGAGACCCACGTCGAGCACTTTCCGGACCGCTAGGACGCCCGTCGCGGCGCGCCCGGCCGGGCGTCGTCCCCGGTGATCCGCGGCGTGGTAGCCTGTCCGGGGTGCGGTCGATTCCCGCGAGGCGTTCCGGTTGGCCTTCTCCATCGTCTCGACGCACGACCACCCCGAGCTCGTGGCCGTGACCGGCCGCTGGCGCTGGCAGGGCTTCTTCGAGGACCGGGGCGTCGACGCGGCGGAGGTGCTCCGCCACGAGCGCGCCCGCGCCGCCGGCCGCGCGGGCCTTCCGCGCACCTTCGTCCTCCTGGAGGACGGCCGGCCGCTCGGCATGGTGACGCTCGCCGAGGACGACCTCGACATCCGACCGGACCTCAACCCCTGGCTGGCAGACCTCTATGTCGACGCGCCGGTCCGCGGCCGCGGGCACGGCCTCCGCCTCGTCCGCGGGCTGGAAGCCGAGGCCCGACGGATGGGGCTCGACCGGCTCTGGCTGTTCACCAGCGACGCGGCCGCGCTCTACGCCAAGGCCGGCTGGATCGCGGTCGAGACCGTCGCGCGGCCGGGCGAGGCGATCACGATCATGCGGCGGGATTTTTAGGGGCGGGATGGGATTCCCTCTCCCCGCAGGAGCGGGGCGAGGGGGAGGCTGGTCCCTCATATGCGATAGCCCTGCCGCCTAGGCGGGAGGGTTCGCGTCTCGACAGGGGACGCCCCTCCTCCCCCTGGCAGGGGAGGGACGAGGCCTCGCGCGTCTCGCGGGGGAATCGGCGTCACCGGATCGCCGCCCCGTCGCGTTTCGGGTGGACATCGACCACCGCCGCGGTGCCTCCTGGAGCCAGCGTCATCCGCCCCGCCGGAGCCCGTCATGACCCTCACCTTCCTCGTCACCGCGTTCGTCGTCGCCGCGTCGCCCGGCACCGGCGTGCTGTTCACGCTGGCGGCGGGGCTCGGCGGGGGGCGGCGGGCGAGCGTGGTGGCGGCGTTCGGGTGCACGCTCGGGATCGTGCCGCATGTCGCGGCGGCGCTGCTCGGGCTCGCGGCGGTGCTGCACGCGAGCGCCCTCGCCTTCCAGGTGGTGAAATATCTGGGCGTCGCCTACCTGCTCTACATGGCGTGGATGACGCTGCGGGACCGCGGCACGCTCAGCCTCGACCGCGCCGCCGCGCCGCGCCCGGCGCTGGCGGTGATCGGCCAGGCGGTGCTGGTGAACCTCCTGAACCCGAAGCTGTCGATCTTCTTCCTCGCCTTCCTGCCGCAGTTCGTGGCGGCGGACGAGGCGCGGCCGCTCCTCGCCATGACGTGGCTCAGCGCCGCCTTCATGCTGGTGACGTTCGTCGTCTTCGTCGGCTACGGCCTGTTCGCGGCGGCGATCCGCGACCGGCTCCTCGCCCGGCCGCGCATCGTGCAGTGGATGCGGCGCGCCTTCGCCGGCGCCTTCCTCGCCCTCGGCGCGAAGCTCGCCCTCACCGAGCGCTGAGGCGGGGGGCGATCCGCGCCCTCGGCATTTCCCCCCACCTCGACAGCCCGGCGGGCGGCGGGCTAGCGTCGCGGGCGGTGCGGGCCGGGCGAGCGCCCTGCCCCGCGCGTTCGCCTGCCTGCCCCGCACGCCCGACCCGTCCCGAGGTGCCGCCTTGTCCTCCCCGTCCGTCCGCGCCGACGATCCGCGCGGGCTCGATGCCGCCGCCCGCCGCCTTCTCGGCGGCGAGGCCGAGCGCTACGCCGCCCGCCGGCCGAAGTCCGCCGCCCTCGCCGCCCGGCCGGGGCCGGGATTCCTCGACGGCGTGCCGCTGCACTGGATGCGCGACTGGCCGACGCCGTTCCCGATGGTGGTCGAGACGGCCGAGGGCGCGACCCTCGTCGACGTCGACGGCAACGCCGTCACCGACTTCTGCCTCGGCGACACCGGCGCGATGTTCGGCCACGCGCCGGCGCCGATCGTGCGCGCGCTGGCCGCACGCGCGACGGGCGGCCTCACCACCATGCTGCCCTCGCCCGACGCCGCGGTGGTCGGGCCGCTGCTCGCCGCCCGCTTCGGCCTGCCGCACTGGCAGGTGTCGACGTCGGCGAGCGACGCCAACCGCTTCGCCCTCCGGATGGCGCGCGCCGCCACCGGGCGGAAGAAGGTCGTCGTCTTCGACGGCTGCTACCACGGCGCCGTCGAGGACGCGCTGGTCGACCTGGTCGACGGCCGCACCGTCGCCCGCGCCGGCCTCCTCGGCCAGGCGGTCGACTTCACCGCGACGAGCGTCGTCGTGCCGTTCAACGACCTCGCGGCCCTCGAGGCGGCGCTCGCCGGCGGCGACGTCGCCTGCGTGATGGCCGAGCCGGTGATGACGAACTGCAGCATGATCCTGCCGGCGCCGGGCTTCCACGCCGCGCTGCGCCGGATGACCCGCCGGCACGGCACGCTGCTCCTGATCGACGAGACGCACACCCTCTCGACCGGGCTCGGCGGCTACACCGGGCTCAACGGGCTCGAGCCCGACCTCCTCGTCATGGGTAAGCCGATCGCCGGCGGGGTGCCGACCGGCGTCTGGGGCGTCAGCGACGACGTCGCCCGCCGCGTCGCCGCGGCGCGTTCGCCGGACGAGCACGGCTATTCCGGCATCGGCACGACGTTGTCGGGCAGCGCGCTGCAGCTCGCCTGCCTCCGGGCGTGCCTCGAAGAGGTGATGACCGAGGACGCCTACGCGGCGATGAACGCCCGCGCCGACACGATCGAGGCGGGGCTCTCGGCGGCGATCGCCGAGCACGCGCTGCCGTGGCACGTCGCCCGCGTCGGCGCGAGGCTCGAGGTGGTGTTCGCCGAGGCGCCGCTCGTCGACGCCGACGGCGCGCGCGCCGCCGCCCGCCCGGCGATCGAGCGCTACCTGCACCTGGCGCTCCTCGACCGCGGCTTCCTGCTGACCCCCTTCCACAACATGGTGCTGGTGAGCCCGGCGACGCGCGACGCGGAGGCGGCGGGCTTCGCGCGCGCCTTCGCCGACGCCCTCGCCGTGCTCGTCGCGGAGGCGCTGCAATGAAGGTCGACCGCCCGCACGCCCCGCCCGGCGCCGCCCCGATCGAGGAGCTCGAGGCCTTCCTCGCCGGCCACCCGGAGATCGTCGCCTTCGACATCGTGCTGACCGACGCGCACGGCATCGGTCGCGGCAAGATCGTCCGCCGGCACGAGCTCGCGGCGATCTACAAGAGCGGCCGCCATTTGCCCGGCTCGATCCTCGCCCTCGACGTCACCGGCGCCGACGTCGAGGAGACCGGGCTCGTGTGGGCCGACGGCGACGCCGACCGGCGCGCCTGGCCGATCCCCGGCACGCTGGTGCCGATGCCGTGGACCTCGCCGCCGCGCGGCCAGGTGCTGCTCGCCCTCTACGAGCTCGACGGCTCGCCGATGCCGGTCGACCCGCGCCATGCGCTCGCGGCGCAGGACGCGCTCCTGCGCGCCGCCGACCTCGCCCCCGTCGCCGCCTTCGAGCTCGAGTTCTACCTGTTCGACCGCGAGCGCGGCGCGGACGGGCGGCCGCAGCCGGCGCGGCTGCCGGTGACCGGCGAGCGGCCGGTGGCGAGCCAGGTCTACCGGGTGGAGGAGCTCGACCGGCTGGAACCGTTCGTCGACGCCGTCTACCGCGCCGCCGCCGCGCAGGGCCTGCCGCTCGAGACGCTGATCTCCGAATACGGCCTCGGCCAGTACGAGCTCACCCTGCACCACCGCGCCGACGCGCTGCGCGCCGCCGACGACATCGTCATGCTGAAGCGCCTCGTCCGCGGCGTCGCCGCCCGCCACGGCATGCTCGCCTCCTACATGGCGAAGCCGCTGCAGGATGCCGCCGGCTCCGGCATGCACATCCATGCGAGCCTCGCCGACGAGGAGGGCCGCAACCTCTTCGCCGACGCCGCCGAGCCGGTGGAGGGCGACCGCACGGCGCCGCTGCTGCGCCACGCCGTCGGCGGGCTCCTCGCCACCATGCAGGAGTCGATGCTGGTCTTCGCGCCGCACCTCAACTCCTGGCGGCGCTTCGCGGCGGCGAGCTACGCGCCGATCGCCCCGACCTGGGGCACCAACAACCGCTCGGTCGCCGTCCGCCTGCCGGCCGGCTCCGGCGCCAGCCGGCACCTCGAGCAGCGCGCCGCCGGCGTCGACGCCAACCCCTACCTCGTCGGCGCGGCGGTGCTCGCCGGGATGCGGCGCGGCGTCGCCGGGCGGATCGACCCCGGCCCGCACGTCACCGGCAACGGCTACGCGGCGCCGGCGAGCGAGGCGCTGCCGATGGACTGGCGCGGCGCCATCGAGACGGCGGCCGGCTCGGACTTCCTGGCCGAGGCGCTGGGGCCGCGGATGCGCGACGTGTTCGTGGCGCTGAAGCGGGCCGAGTACCGCCGCTTCATGGCCGAGGTCACCGAGCAGGACTATCGGCTCTATCTCGAGACGGTGTGACGGGCCGCCACGGCCGGCCGCCGGACGCTCCCGCAGGGTCGGGCGCGAGCGCCGTCTCGACCACCGGCGCCCCGCCCGCCGGCCAGTCGATCGCGACCGCGCCGCCGGTCCGCCGCAGCGCCGGGCCGACGAACACCGCGGGCCCGTCGCACCCCGCCGGCCGCTCGACGGGCGCGACGACGACCGCCGCCCGCGTGCAGTCCTCCAGCAGCGCCCGGCCGTCGCGGGCGATCGCGACGCTCGCCCCGTCCGCCCCGAGCGGCAGCACGCAGCCGAGGTCGTCGCAGGCGAGGCCGGCGGAAAGGCTCGGATCGTCGCCCGCCCGCCCGTCGCCGTCGGCGGCGAGCCAGGCCTCGGTGACGAAGCGGCTGTTGCGGCCGGCGCCGGCGACGGCGAGCCGCCCGTCGGCGCCGCGCACGGCGACCGTCGCCCCGTCCGGCGCGACGATGACGTCCGGCATCCGCCCGAACGGCAGGAGCGCGAGGCCGGCGAGCGCGGGCGCGAGCGCGAGGCGGCGCCACGGCGCGACGGCGATCGCCGCCCACAGCATCGCCCCGACGAGGAGCGCCACCGCCGCCGCCGGCACCACGCCGACGAAGGAGGCCGGCCCCGTCCACGCCGTCACGGTGTCGGCGATGGCGAGCATCGCGTCGATGCCGAGGCCCATCGGCCAGAGCGCCAGACTTTCGAGCCCGAACGGCATCAGCGCCAGCGCCGCGACGCCCGGCGGCATCACCAGGATCGAGACGACCGGCATCGCGGCGAGGTTGGCGAGAAGGCTCAGCGGCGCGCCGCGGTGGAAGTGCCAGGCGGCGATCGGGGCGGTGGCGAGCCCGGCGACGAGCGAGGTGAGCACCATCGCGCCGAGCCCGATCAGGAGCCCGCGGCCGAGCCGCGCCGCGAGGCCGGCGTTCGCCGCGGCCGGCGCCGGACGGCGGCCGCTCACCCACTCGTAGACGGCGACGAGGGCGACGACGGCGGCGAACGACATCTGAAAGCCGGCGCCGAGCACCGCGCTCGGCGCGATCGCCAAGACCACCAGGGCGGCGACGGCGACGGTGCGGAGCGAGATCGCCGGCCGCCCGACGATCACCGCGACGAGGGTGACGACGAGCGTCACGTAGGCGCGCTGGGTCGCCACCTCGGCGCCGGAGATGATCAGGTAGGCGGTGGCGGCAAGCGCGGCGACCGCCGCCGCCCACGCCTTGATCGGCCGCGTCAGCGCGAGCCGCGGCGAGAGCGCGAGGAGCGCCCGCACCACCCAGAACACCGTGCCGGCGACGAGCACCATGTGGAGGCCGGAGATCGACAGCACGTGGGCGAGGCCGGAGACGCGCATCGCCTCCTCGATGCGCTCGGGGATGCCGCCGCGCTCGCCGACGAGGAGCGCCGCCGCCACCTCGCCGGTCGGGCCGGGCAGCGCAGACCGGATGCGCGCCGCCATCGCCTCGCGCGCCCCGTCGATCGCCGCCATCACCGAGAGCCCGGCCGGCGCCGGCCCGAGGTCGGCCGGGCGCGGGTGGCCGTAGACGAAGCCGGTGGCGCCGATGCCGGCGAGGAAGGCCGCCCGTGCCGGGTCGTAGCCGCCGGGCAGGAGCGGCCCGCGCGGCGGCTCCAGCCGGGCGCGGAAGGCGACCGCCGCGCCCGGCCCGACGGCGACCGTCGCCGGCGCCGTGACGTGGATCCGACGCGGCACCGATGCGGCCGGCACGTCGGCCATCGCGGCCACCCGGACGCGCAGCCGCACCCGGCCGCGCTCGCGCCGCTCGCGCGCCTCGACGAAGCCCTCGACGGCCACCGTGCGGGCGCGGTCGAGCACCGGCGCGGCGGCGCGGTCGACCTCGAGCTTCGCCGCCGTGGCGCCGATCGCCACCGCGACGAGCGCCACGGCGAGCGGGTAGCCGAGGCCGCCGCGCAGCGTGCGGGCGAGGAGCACGAGGCCGGCGACGGCGACGAGGAGCGCGGCGAGCAGCGGCTCCTCCGGCAGCGCGAAGTAGCCGGCGATGCCGATGGCGGCCGCCACCGGCAGCCACAGGAAGCCGCGGCCGGCCTCGAGGTCCTCGGCGAGGCAGGCGCCGAGCCAGAGCCGCAGGCGGTCGATCCGACCGCCCGCGTGGGCGGCGACGCCCGGTCGCGGCGCCGCGAGGCGCGGCGGCGTTCCGGAAACGGCCCGGCGCACCCGGGCGGCGATCCCGCGAGCGATGTCGAGCACCGTCGAGCCCCCCGCGCCGGCGGCGTGCCGGCCCGTCAAGGCACTCCGCGGACCCGCCCGCCCGGCGGCGTCGCATGACGCGCCGCGACCGTCGGCATCCGCCGCTTTGGTTCCGTCGAAAAGCCATGCTACAGCACGCCGCGCCCGATGCGAGCCCCTGCCGGCCGCCCACCCCTTGCTCGAGATCGCGAGGCCCGAGATGGCCGTTCCCGTCGTTACCCGCTTCGCCCCGTCCCCGACCGGCTTCCTGCACATCGGCGGGGCGCGGACGGCGCTGTTCAACTGGCTCTACGCCAAGCACACCGGCGGCCGGATGCTGCTGCGGATCGAGGACACCGACCGCGAGCGCTCCACCGAGGCGGCGATCGGCGCGATCCTCGACGGCCTCGCCTGGCTTGGCATCGACTGGGACGGCGAGCCGGTGTTCCAGTTCGCCCGCGCCGCGCGCCACCGCGAGGTCGCCGAGGCGCTCGTCGCGAACGGCCGCGCCTACTACTGCTATGCCAGCGCCGAGGAACTCGCCGAGATGCGCGAGACGGCGAAGGCCGAGGGCCGGCCGCCGCGCTACGACGGGCGCTGGCGCGACCGCGACCCGGCCGAGGCGCCGGCCGGCGTCGCGCCGGTCATCCGCATCAAGTCGCCGCACGACGGCGAGACGGTGGTCGACGACCGCGTCCAGGGCCGCGTCGTGTTCCCGAACAAGGACCTCGACGACTTCGTCATCCTGCGCTCGGACGGCACGCCGACCTACATGCACGCCGTCGTCGTCGACGACCACGACATGGGCGTCACCCACATCATCCGCGGCGACGACCACCTGACCAACGCCGCCCGCCAGACCATCCTCTACGAGGCGATGGGCTGGACGGTGCCGGTGATGTCGCACATCCCGCTGATCCACGGGCCGGACGGCGCGAAGCTGTCGAAGCGGCACGGCGCGCTCGGCGTCGAGGCCTATCGCGCCATGGGCTACCTGCCGGTGGCGCTCAGGAACTACCTCGTCCGCCTCGGCTGGAGCCACGGCGACGCCGAGATCCTGTCGACCGAGGAGATGGTCGCCTGGTTCGACCTCGACGCGGTCGGCCGCTCGCCCTCGCGCTTCGACTTCGCCAAGCTCGAGAACCTCAACGGCCACTACCTCAGGTCGACCGACGACGACGCGCTGATGGCGATCCTCCTCGCCGCCCTGCCCCACCTCGACGGCGCCGGCGACCTCGTCGCCCGGCTCACCCCGGAGATCGAGGCGCAGATCCGGGCGGCGCTGCCGAGCCTCAAGGAGCGGGCGAAGACCCTCGTCGAGCTCGTCGACAACGCCCGCTTCATCTGGGCCGAGCGGCCGCTCGCCCTCGACGACAAGGCGGGCCAGCTCCTCGACGCCGACGGCCGCGCGCTCCTCGCCGGCCTCGCGCCGATGCTCGCCGAGACGAGCGACTGGACGCCGGAGGCGACCGAGGCGACGGTGCGCGCCTTCGCCGACGGCCGCGGCCTGAAGCTCGGCAAGGTGGCGCAGCCCCTGCGTGCGGCCCTCACCGGCCGCGCCACCTCGCCGCCGATCTTCGACGTGCTCGCCGTGCTCGGCCGCAGCGAGAGCCTCGCCCGCATCGCCGACCGCATCGCCGCATGACCGCGATGCACGCCCCGCGTGCGGCGCGGTGGCGTGCTTGCGGCGGTGCGGTAAATCGGCTACCCAACCGGGGGGCAGACCTCTCCGCCGTGCCTCCTCCAGAGCGCGACGACAGTCGACGCCGACCTCCCTTGCCGCTGTCGTTCGGCTGGCCTGCCGGATGGCCGCCCCCCCTGAAGAACGACGCGAACTGGGGTGCTCGATGAGTGAAAAATCCGCCACGCTGACGGTCGGAAACGACAGCTACGAGCTGCCGATCCGCGATGGTTCGATCGGCCCAGAGGTCGTCGACATCTCCAAGCTCTATGCCCAGACGGGGATGTTCACCTTCGATCCGGGCTTCACGTCGACCGCCTCGTGCGAGTCGCAGATCACCTACATCGACGGCGACAAGGGCGTCCTGCTCTATCGCGGCTACCCGATCGAGCAGCTCGCCGAGCACGGCGACTTCCTCGAGACCTGCTACCTGCTCCTGTACGGCGAGCTGCCGACCCCGGCACAGAAGACCGACTTCGTGAGCCGTGTGACCTACCACACGATGATCCACGAGCAGATGAACCGGTTCTACTCGGGCTTCCGCCGCGACGCCCACCCGATGGCCGTCATGGTCGGCGTGGTCGGCGCGATGGCCGCCTTCTATCACGACTCGACCGACATCACCGACCCGACCCAGCGGATGATCGCCAGCCTTCGCATGATCGCGAAGATGCCGACCATCGCCGCCATGGCCTACAAGTACACCGTCGGCCAGCCTTTCATGTACCCGCGCAACGAGCTCGACTTCGCGTCGAACTTCCTGCACATGTGCTTCGCGGTGCCGTGCGAGGACTACAAGGTGAACCCGGTGATGGCGCGCGCCATGGACCGGATCTTCATCCTCCACGCCGACCACGAGCAGAACGCCTCGACCTCGACGGTGCGGCTGGCCGGCTCGTCCGGCGCCAACCCGTTCGCCTGCATCGCCGCCGGCATCGCCTGCCTGTGGGGACCGGCGCACGGCGGCGCCAACGAGGCGGCGCTCAACATGCTGCGCGAGATCGGCTCGGTCGAGCGCATCCCGGAATACGTCGCCCGCGCCAAGGACAAGAACGATCCGTTCCGCCTGATGGGCTTCGGTCACCGGGTCTACAAGAACTACGATCCCCGCGCGCGCATCATGCAGAAGACCTGCCACGAGGTGCTCGGCGAGCTCGGCCACAAGGACGACCCGCTGCTGCAGGTCGCCATCGAGCTCGAGAAGATCGCGCTCAACGACGAGTACTTCATCGAGAAGAAGCTCTACCCGAACATCGACTTCTATTCGGGCATCACGCTGCGGGCGCTCGGCTTCCCGACCACCATGTTCACCGTGCTGTTCGCGCTCGCGCGCACCGTCGGCTGGATCGCGCAGTGGAAGGAGATGGTCGAGGACCCGTCGCAGAAGATCGGCCGGCCGCGGCAGCTCTACACCGGCGCCGTGACGCGCGACTACGTGCCGATCACCCAGCGCCGCTGATCGGCCCGACACGACCGCCAGCCTGGAACGGGCGCCGAAGGGCGCCCGTTTCGATTCCGGACGGGGGGGACCCGCCCGCGGCGCGGCCGCTCAGCCCGCCCAGCGGTCGCGGAAGGCGAACTCCGCCTGCGGCTTGCGGACGCGCGGCGCGAGCTCGCGGTCGCGCAGGCGGTCGGAGAGCACCTCGAGCGGCCCCGGCCGGCCGATGGCGATCGCCGTCGTCGCCCGCCACGGCGCCGGGATGGCCAGAACCGCCTCGGCCTTCTCCGGCTCGAAGCCCGCCATCGGGTGGATCGCGAGCCCCATCGCCGTCGCCTCGAGCAGCATCATCGCGACCGAGAGGCCGAGGTCGTGGTCGCAGTGGCGGATCGGCTCGCCCTTGTCGTCCTTCGTCCGCGCGCAGGCGATGACGAGCGCCCCGGCGCGCGCGCACCACGAGGCGTTGCCGGGCACAAGGCAGCCGAGGATGGTGTCGAAGCCCGGCGTGCCGGCGAGGCCGTAGACGTAGGACCACGGCTGGCTGTTGCCCGACGACGGCGCCCAGCGCGCCGCCTCGAAGAGGCGCGCGACCTCCTCGTCGGTCAGCCCCGGCTCCGCCGCGAACGCGCGCGGGCTCCAGCGGGCGGCGATCAGCGGATGGATGTGGTGGTCGGTGGCGGCGGGCTTTTCCATCGGCGCTCCGGTGCTCGTCGGCGGGGGGACGGGCGATGCTACCACCGCTCGCCCCGCAGCGGCTTTCGGAAATGCCGGGCGTCACGCCCCTCCCCGACGCGACGGGCCTCGACAGGCGGGCGCGGCGGCGGCTATGGCTCGCGGGAACGCGGACCGTCCGGCGAGACCCCCTTGACCCCATTGATCCGGCTCCAGCTCGTCGCCGCGCGCCTCGGCCTCGCCCCGCCGGTGCGCGCCTTCATCGTCGTGCCGGGCCTGAAGCTCGCCTTCGGGCGGGTGCCGAAGGTCGCCAACTCGTCGATCAAGACGGCGCTCGCCCGCCACGTGCCCGTCGATCCGGACATCGACGAGCGGCCGGGGCGTGACCGCTACTGGATGCGCAAGGGCGGCGGCGGCGCGCACATGGCGAGCGCCCGTGCCGTCGCCGCCGACCGCTCGGGCCTCCTCGTCTTCGCCTTCGTGCGCGACCCGTTCGACCGGCTGGCCTCCTGCTACGTCAACAAGATCCTGCAGGCGAAGACCTTCCCGCCGCTGTTCACGGCGCTCGGCCTCGCGCCGGGCATGAGCTTCGACGCCTTTACGGCGCGCGTGGCGGAGATCCCGGACGCCGTCGCCGACGACCATTTTCGCGCCCAGAGCGCCATGCTCATGGCGGACGGAAAGGTGGTGCCGACGTTCGTCGGCCGCTTCGAGCGCATCGGCGAGGACTGGGAGCGGCTGCGCGCGGCGGTCGTCGCCCACGCCGGCGCCGACCTCGGCGCCCTGCCCCACATCAACAACCGACGCGGCGGCGCCGACGACCTCGGCGCGCTCTACGCCGACCCGGCCGTCGTCGCCCGCGTGCGGCGGCGCTACGCCGGCGACTTCGCCGCCTTCTACCCGGACCGCCCGGACCCCGCCTGAGCGGATCCGGCCGGGCCGCTCAGCCCGGCACGGCCCTCAGCCCGGCACGGCCGCGGCGATCGCCAGGAAGTCGTCGGCCTTGAGGCTCGCCCCGCCGACGAGCGCGCCGTCGACGTCGGCGACGGCGAGGAGCTCGGCGGCGTTTGAGGGCTTCACCGAGCCGCCGTAGAGGATGCGCACGCCGGCCGCCTCGGCCGGGAAGCGGGCGGCGAGCGCGGTGCGAATCGCCGCGTGCATCTCGGCCACGTCGCCGGTCGTGGGCGTGAGGCCGGTGCCGATCGCCCACACCGGCTCGTAGGCGACGACGAGCCGCGCCGCCGTCGCGCCATTGGGGATGGAACCCGCGAGCTGGCCGACCACCACCTCGACGGCGCGGCCGGCGTCGCGCTCGGCCCGCGTCTCGCCGACGCAGACGATGGCGACGAGCCCGGCGCGCCAGGCGGCGGCGGCCTTGGCGGCGACGGTGGCGTCGTCCTCGCCGTGGTCGGCGCGCCGCTCGGAGTGGCCGACGATCACCGCGGTGGCGCCGGCATCGGCCAGCATCTCGGCCGAGACGTCGCCGGTGTGGGCGCCGCTCGCCGCGGCGTGGCAGTCCTGGCCGCCGATCTCGATCGGCGAGTCGGCGGCGGCCGCGGCGAAGGCGGCGACGAGGGTCGCCGGCGGGCAGATCATCATCTCGGTGCGGCCGGCGAGCGCGCCGGCGCCGGCGATCATCCGCTCGAGCTCGGCCCGGGAGGCCGAAAGGCCGTTCATCTTCCAGTTGCCGGCGATCAGCGGCCGCGTCATCCGTGTTCCTCCCGTCGTCGATCGAGTTTTTCGCGGCCCGCGGTTCGTGCGCCGGCGCCATTTCCGGGGCTACCAGAAAGCCCGGCTCCGGCCAAGGCGGCGTCCTTGCCGCAGGGGGGGCGCGCCCCTATGATCCGCGCGCTCGCGGGCCGGACGCCGCCCGCGGGGAAACAAGAACGGGTTCACGAAGTTCATGCTGGATACACTGCGACGCGGCGCCTCGAGCTGGATCTCCAAGGTCCTGATGGGCATCCTGGTCATCAGCTTCGCCGTGTGGGGCGTCGGCGACATGTTCACCAACCTCGCCCAGAACACGGTCGCCGAGGTGGGCGGCGTCGACATCCCGGTCGAGCGCTTCCAGGCCGACTACCAGCGCGCGATCCAGGCGATCGGCCAGCAGTCCGGCCGGCAGATCTCGCCGCAGCAGGCCGTGCAGGTCGGCATCCCGCAGCAGATCCTCGGCCGCCTCGTCACCGAGACGGTGATGTCGTCGGTCGCCCAGGAGCTCGGGCTCGGCCTTTCCACCGAGCAGCTCGCCCAGCAGATCCGCTCCGACCCGACCTTCCAGAACGCCGCCGGCGACTTCGACCGGGCGCGCATGCGCGAGCTCCTCGCCACCAACGACCTGAGCGAGGACGACTACATCGAGACGATGGAAGGCCTCGCCGACCGGCGCCAGATCGCCGACGGCCTCGTCGGCGGCTTCATGGTGCCGACGGTGCTGGTCGAGGCGCAGGACCGCTACCGCAACCAGGAGCGGACGATCCGCAGCCTGACGATCACCCCCGCGATGATCCCGCCGGTCGCCGCGCCGGGCGAGGAGGCGCTCGCCGCCTACTTCGAGGCCAACAAGGCGCGCTTCCGGGCCCCCGAGTACCGCTCGTTCGCGGTCGTCGTCGCCGACCCGGCCAAGATGGCCGACCCGAAGAGCGTGTCCGACGACGACGCCCACGCCGCCTACGACGGCGCGCCCGGCCGCTTCGGCACGCCGGAGAAGCGCCGGGTCGAGCAGGTCGTGTTCCCCGACCGCGCCTCGGCCGACGCCGCCGCCAAGCGCCTCGCCGAGGGCGTCGACCTCGGCACCATCCTAGCCGAGCGCAACGTCAAGCCGGCCGACGCCGACCTCGGCCTCGTCGCCAAGGGCGAACTCATCGATCCCGCGGTGGCCGCCGCCGCCTTCGCCGCCGCCGAGGACACCGCCGTCGTCGTCGACGGCCGCTTCGGCCCGGTGCTCGTCCGCGTCACCGAGATCGTGCCGGCCGACCGCCAGCCGTTCGACGCCGTCAAGGACACCTTGAAGGCCGAGCTCGCCGCCGACCAGGCCGAGCGCGAGATGCTGAACGTCTACGATTCGATCGAGGACGCCCGCGCCGGCGGCGCGACGCTCAAGGAGATCGCCGACCGCTTCGGCCTCGAATACGTCGCCGTCGAGCCGGTCGACCGCAGCGGCAACGGGCCGGACGGCGCCACCCGCGCGGTGCCGCAGGCGAACCTGCTGCTGCCGCAGGTGTTCACCAACGAGCCCGGCGACGAGCCGGACCCGGTCCAGTTCGGCCGCCGCGGCTTCGCCTGGTTCGACGTCACCGAGGTCACCCCGGCGCGCGACCGCACCCTCGAGGAGGCGCGCCCCGCCGTCGTCGCGGCCTGGACCGCCGACGAGGAAGCGAAGGCGGTCGCCGCCAAGGCGGCCGAGGTGGCCGCCCAGATCCACGGCGGCGAGAGCATCGACGCGGCCGCCGCGGCGCTCGGCACCACCGCCGTCGCCACCGGACCGTTCAAGCGCACCGACGACGTGCCGGCGATCGGCGCCGAGGCGGTCTCGACCGCCTTCGAGAGCGGGCCGGGCTCGGTCGCCACCGCCGGCGCGCCGGACGGCGGCCAGCTCGTGCTGGTGGTCGAGACGGTCACCGACCCGGTGTTCTTCGCCGAGGCGGAAGCGGCCCAGGTCCTCACCGAGGAGCTGTCGCGCAAGATCGGCAACACCCTCCTCGGCGACTATGTGAGCGACCTCGAGGCGGCGGCCGGCGTGTCGATCAACCAGCCGGTGCTGATGCGGGCGATCGGCCTCGACCGCAATCCCGGCGATCTCTGAGGGAACGGCGCGATGAGCGATCTCCGGGCCCTGATCGCCAAGGTCGCCGGCGGCCACTCGCTCGACCGCGCCGAGGCCGAGCTGGCGTTCGACATCATCATGTCGGGCGAGGCGACGCCGTCGCAGATCGGCGGCTTCCTGATGGCGCTGCGCGTGCGCGGCGAGACCATCGACGAGATCGCCGGGGCGGTGTCGGTGATGCGGGCGAAGATGCTCCGCGTCGCCGCCCCCGACGAGGCGATCGACGTCGTGGGCACCGGCGGCGACGGCGCCGGCAGCTACAACGTCTCGACCTGCTCGGCCTTCGTCGTCGCCGCCTGCGGCGTGCCGGTCGCCAAGCACGGCAACCGCGCCCTCTCCTCGAAGTCCGGCGCCGCCGACGTGCTGACCGCGCTCGGCGTCGTCATCGACCTGCCGCCGGCGCAGATCTCCGCCTGCATCCGCGAGGCCGGCCTCGGCTTCATGTTCGCCCCCGCCCACCACGCCGCCATGCGCCACGTCGGGCCGACCCGCGTCGAGCTCGGCACGCGCACCATCTTCAACCTGCTCGGCCCGCTGTCGAACCCGGCCGGCGTCCGCCGCCAGCTCGTCGGCGTGTTCGACCCGGCCTGGGTCGAGCCGATCGCCCGGGTGCTCGCCACCCTCGGCTCGGAGAGCGCCTGGGTGGTGCACGGCGCCGGCGGGCTCGACGAGATCTCCAACACCGGGCCGACGATGGTGGCCGCCATCGAGGGCGGCGCGGTGCGCACCTTCGAGGTGACGCCCGAGGAGGTCGGCCTGCCGCGCGCCGACATCGAGGACCTCAAGGGCGGCGACGGGGCGGCGAACGCCGTCGCCCTCGCCGCCGTGCTCGACGGGGCGCCGGGCGCCTACCGCGACATCGTGCTGATGAACGCCGGCGGCGCCCTCGTCGTCGCCGGCCGCGCCGCGAGCTTCGCCGACGGCGTCCGGCAGGCCGCGGCGGCGATCGATTCGGGTGCCGCGCGCGCCCGCCTCGACTGCCTCGTCGCCGTCTCCAACGCCGAGGGAGGGCACGCATGAGCGCGGCCGTCGACATCCTGGAAGAGATCGGCCGCTACAAGCGGACCGAGATCGCCGCCGCCAAGGCCGCCGTGCCGGAGGCCGAGATCCGCCGCCGCGCCGCCGCCGCCGCGCCGCCGCGCGGCTTCCGCGCCGCGCTCGAGCGCGCCGTCGCCGCCGGCGGCACCGCGCTCATCGCCGAGATCAAGAAGGCGAGCCCGTCGAAGGGCCTGATCCGCGCCGACTTCGACCCGCCGGCGCTCGCCCGCGCCTATGCCGAGGGCGGCGCCGCCTGCCTCTCGGTGCTGACCGACGGGCCGTCGTTCCAGGGCCGCCCGGAATATCTCGCCGCGGCGCGCGAGGCTTCCGGTTTGCCGTGCCTGCGCAAGGACTTCCTCTACGATCCGTACCAGGTTTATGAAGCGCGGGCGTGGGGTGCGGACTGCATCCTGATCATCCTCGCGAGCGTCGACGACGCCGTCGCCGCGCGCCTCGCGGAGACCGCCGAGGCGCTCGGCATGGACGTCCTCGTCGAGGTCCACGAGGACGCCGAGCTCGACCGCGCCCTCGCCCTCGGCGCCCGGATGATCGGCATCAACAACCGCAACCTGCGCACCTTCGAGACGACGCTCGCGACGAGCGAGCGGCTCGCCCCGCGGGTGCCGGCGGACCGGCTGCTGGTCGGCGAGTCCGGCATCTTCACGCCCGCCGACCTCGCCCGCCTCGCGGCGGTCGGCATCCGCACCGTCCTCGTCGGCGAGAGCCTGATGCGCCAGGCCGACGTCGCCGCCGCGACCCGCACCCTGCTCGGCCGGTGAGGCCGGCCCGATGAGCGCCGGAGACCCCGCTCCCGAGCCCCGGCTCAGCCACCTCGACGAGAGCGGCGCCGCCCGCATGGTCGACGTCTCCGGCAAGGACGTGACGGTGCGGGAGGCGACCGCCGGCGGCCGCGTGCGGATGGCGGCGGAGACCCTCGCCCTCGTCCTCGGCGGCGCCATGAAGAAGGGCGACGTGATCGCCACCGCCCGCATCGCCGGCATCATGGCGGCGAAGCGCACGCACGAGCTGATCCCGCTCTGCCACCCGCTGCCGCTGCAGTCGGTCACCGTCGACATCGCCGCCGACGCGACGCTGCCGGGCCTCGTCGTCACCGCGACGGCGAAGGTCACCGGCCGCACCGGCGTCGAGATGGAGGCGCTCACGGCCGTCGGCGTCGCCTGCCTCACGATCTACGACATGGCCAAGGCGGTCGACCGCGCTATGGTGATCGAGGACGTGCGTCTCATCGCCAAGAGCGGCGGCCGATCGGGTGACTGGTCGGCGCCCGGGGAGGCCCCATCAGCTTGATCTCGGTCGACGAAGCCCTCGCCAGGATCCTCGACGGCGCCTGGCCGCTCGACGCGGAGGCGGTGTCGATCGACGCCGCCGCCGGCCGCGTGCTCGCCGCCGATCTCCTCGCGCTGCGGACGCAGCCGCCGTTCGACGCCTCGGCGATGGACGGCTACGCCGTGCGCGGCGCCGACGTCGCGGCGATTCCCGCCCGCCTCCGCCTCATCGGCGCGGCGGCCGCCGGCCACGGCTTCGACGGCGTCGTCGGCCCCGGCGAGGCGGTGCGCATCTTCACCGGCGCCCCCCTGCCCGCCGGCGCCGACACCGTGGTGCTGCAGGAGAACGTGACGAGCGAGCAGGAAGGCTGGGTCACCGTGACGACGGTGACCGCGACCGGGCGCCATCGCCGGGCGGCCGGGCTCGACTTCCGCGCCGGCGAGCGCGGCCTCGCCGCCGGCACCGTGCTCGATTTCCGCGCCGTCTCGCTCGCCGCGGCGATGAACCACGCCACCGTTCCGGCGGTCCGCCGGCCGCGCGTCGCCATCGTCTCGACCGGCGACGAGCTCGTCGCGCCGGGCGGCGACCCGGGGCCGGACCAGATCGTCGCCTCGAACCACGTCGGCGTCGCCGCCCTCGTCGCGCGCGCCGGCGGCGTGCCGCTGATGCTCGGCATCGCCGGCGACACGCTGGAGGCGCTCGCCGGCGCCGTCGAGCGGGCCGAGACCGCCCGCGCCGACATCCTGGTGACATTGGGCGGCGCCTCGGTCGGCGACCACGACCTCGTCCAGGAGGCGCTCGGCGCCGCCGGGATGCAGCTCGACTTCTGGCGCATCGCCATGCGCCCGGGCAAGCCGCTGATGTCCGGCCGGCTCGGCCGGATGCGGGTGCTCGGCCTGCCGGGCAACCCGGTGTCGAGCCTCGTCTGCGGGCTCCTGTTCCTCGCGCCGCTCGTCGCCGCCCTCGCCGGCCGGCCGTCGGGCCCGCCGGCGACCGAGCCGGCGCTGCTCGGCGGCGGCCTGCCCGGCAACGACAACCGCCGCGACCACGTGCGCGCCAAGCTCGTGCGGCGGGCCGGCGGCATGGCGATCGCGACGCCCCTGCCGGTGCAGGATTCCTCGATGATCTCGGCCCTCGCCGAGGCCGGCTGCCTGATCATCCGCGAGCCGCACGCGCCCCCCTCGGCGGCCGGCGACCTCTGCCTGGTGATCCCGCTTTAGGACGTCCGACCGAGTCCGGCCAGACCGCTCAGTCCCCGGAGCGCTCGTCGTCTTCGCGACGCAGGTCTTGCCGGCGCAAATCTTCCCGGCGCATGCGCTCGTCCGCCTCGCGGGCGCGGCGGCGGCGGCGCGTCTCGGTCACGACGATGTAGGCGATGACGAGGACGAAGGCGGCGGCCATCGCGAGCGTCGAGCCCGCGAACACCCACCCGGAAATCGTGGCGACGAGATCTGGCTCCATCGCCGGAGGCTACACCGGCTTCCCGCGCGTCCGCCAGCGCGGACACGCGGGAGGTGCCGGGCGCGTCACGCCCGCGTCAGGCGCTTGTACTTGATCCGCTTCGGGATCACCGCGTCGGTGCCGAGGCGGCGCTTCTTGTCCTCCTCGTAGGACTCGAAGTTGCCCTCGAACCACTCGACGTGGCTGTCGCCTTCGAAGGCGAGGATGTGGGTGGCGAGCCGGTCGAGGAACATGCGGTCGTGGCTGATCACGACGGCGCAGCCGGCGAAATCCTCGAGCGCGTCCTCGAGGGCGGCCAGCGTCTCGGTGTCGAGGTCGTTGGTCGGCTCGTCGAGCAGGAGCACGTTCGCGCCCGACTTCAGCATCTTGGCGAGATGGACGCGGTTGCGCTGGCCGCCGGAGAGGTTGCCGACCTTCTGCTGCTGGTCGCCGCCCTTGAAGTTGAAGGCGCCGACATAGGCGCGCGAGGCGACCTCGCGCTTGCCGAGCGCGATCACGTCGTCGCCGCCGGAGATCTCCTCCCACACCGTCTTCTTCGGGTCGAGCGAGTCGCGCGACTGGTCGACATAGCCGAGGTGGACGGTGTCGCCGAGGCGGATGGTGCCGCTGTCCGGCTTCTCCTGCCCGGTGATCATGCGGAACAGCGTCGACTTGCCGGCGCCGTTCGGGCCGATCACGCCGACGATGCCGCCCGGCGGCAGCTTGAACGACAGGTCCTCGATGAGGAGCCGGTCGCCGTAGCCCTTGGTGAGGTGCTCGACCTCGATGACGACGTCGCCGAGCCGCTCGCCGGGCGGGATGATGATCTGCGCCTCGCCGGCGCGGATGCGCTCCTCGTTGCGATGCAGCAGCTCGTCATAGGCTTGGATGCGCGCCTTCGACTTCGTCTGGCGGGCCTTCGGCGAGGCCTGGATCCACTCGCGCTCGCGGGCGATGGCGCGCTGGCGGGCTGCGTCCTCGCGGTTCTCCTGCAGCATCCGCTTCGCCTTCTTGTCGAGATAGGCGGAGTAGTTGCCCTCGTAGGGCATGCCGCGGCCGCGGTCGAGCTCGAGGATCCAGCCGGTGACGTGGTCGAGGAAGTAGCGGTCGTGGGTGACGATCAGGATCGCGCCCGGATATTCGCGCAGGTGGTTCTCGAGCCAGTTCACCGTCTCGGCGTCGAGGTGGTTGGTCGGCTCGTCGAGCAGCAGGAGGTCGGGCTGGTCGAGCAGCAGCTTGCACAGCGCGACGCGGCGGCGCTCGCCGCCGGAGAGCGGGCCGACGGCGGCGTCGCCCGGCGGGCAGCGCAGCGCGTCCATCGCCTGGTCGACCTGGCTGTCGAGGTCCCAGAGGTTCTTCGCGTCGATCTCGTCCTGGAGCGCCGCCATCTCCTCGGCGGTCTCGTCCGAGTAGTTCATGGCGAGCTCGTTGTAGCGGTCGAGGATCGCCTGCTTGGCGGCGACGCCCTCCATGACGTTGCCGCGCACGTCCTTCGTCTCGTCGAGGGTCGGCTCCTGCGACAGGTAGCCGACGCGGGCGCCCTCGGCGACCCAGGCCTCGCCGGTGTACTCCTTGTCGAGCCCGGCCATGATGCGCAGCAGCGTCGACTTGCCGGAGCCGTTCGGGCCGAGCACGCCGATCTTGGCGTCCGGGTAGAAGGACAGGTTGACGTTGTCGAGGACCTTCTTGCCGCCGGCATAGGCCTTCGACAAGCCGTGCATGTGATAGATGAACTGGCGCGCCATGGCGGTCTGGATCGCTTACCTTCGAGGTCGGGGAATGCGCCGCCGTTCTAGGGCATCGGCACGCCGGGGGCAACGGCGGCGCCGGCCGCGGGCAACCCGGCCCCGTCAGCAGCCGGTGTCGATGCCCTCGACCCGGCGCAGCGCCGCGACCAGGTGGTCGGCGAAGGCGCGCACCGCCGGCCGCATGAAGCGCACCGACGGATAGGCGAGGAATGCCTCCGCCGGCTTCACCTCGTAGTCGGGCAGGATGTGCACGAGGCGCCCATCGGCGAGTTCGTCGCCGACGAGGTGGCGCTGCACCGGCCCCGCAGCGTGGCCGGCGAGGAGCGTCGCGAGGAGCACCTCCGGGCTGTTCGTGCGCAGCACCGGCCGCACCGGCAGCTCGATCGACCGGCCGGCGTGCGACAGCGCGAGCTCGTCGCGCGGCGACAGCACGTTCGGCGTCGCGACGAGCGGCACGACCTTCAGCCGATCGAGGGTGTCGACCGGCCCCGCCGCGGCGAGGAAGGCCGGCGCGGCGACGAGAATGCGGCGCACCAGCCCGAGCCGCCGGACGATGAGCTCGCCCGTCTCGGGCCGGCCATATTTCACCGCGAGATCGTAGTTCTCGTGCACGAGGTCGACCGAGCGGTTCTCGAGCACGAGGTCGACCGAGACGCCCGGGTGCAGCGTACGGAAGGCCATCGCGGCCGGATGCACGTGCTTGGCGCCGATGCAGCACGGCGCGTGCACCCTGAGCCGCCCCTCGATCGCCCCCATGTCGCGGCGCACCCCCTCCATGGCGGCGTCGATGGTGGCGAGGGCGGTGCTGCTCGCCTCGTAGAGGGCGAGGCCCTGCGGCGTCGGCCGGACGGCGCGCGACGAGCGCTCGAGCAGCCGCGCGCCGACATGGCGCTCGAGGTTGCGCAGATGCTTGGTGATCGCCGGCTGCGACACCGAGAGATCGCGGGCGGCGGCGGTCATCGAGCCCCGCTCGACCGTCCGGACGAAGGCGCGCAGCGCGACCGCGAGGTCCATACCCGTTCACTCGGTTATGATCGATATTCCCTCATAACAGATGGACATGGATTTCGCCATCGGGCTTCACTCCCTCCGGGGCCGGGTCGACGAGGAATCGGAGAAGCATGGTGATCGACAGGAGAGCGTTCGTGTTGGGGGCGCCGATGGCGGCGCTGGCGGTGGCCGGCTGCGCGACGGGCCGCCCGGCGGGCCTGGTGGCCGCCGGCCCGCGGTTCGACCCCTACTACGTGTCGATGTACGCAGCCGTGGAGACGGACGAGTTCCCGATTCCGGCGATCGACCTGAAGCGGGTCGACGCCCGCTTCCTGCGCCAGGAGGTGGCGTACCCGACCTACGAGCCGCCCGGCACCATCGTCGTCGATCCGAACGCCCGCTTCGCCTACCTGGTGCTCGAGAACGGCCGGGCGCTGCGCTACGGCGTCGGCGTCGGCAAGGTCGAGGCGTTCAACTTCCAGGGCGAGGCGATCATCGCCCGCAAGGCGGTGTGGCCCGGCTGGCGACCGACGCCGGACATGATCAAGCGCGAGCCGGAGCGCTACGGCCCCTATGCCGACGGCGTGCCCGGCGGCCCCACCAATCCGCTCGGCGCCCGCGCGCTCTATCTCTACCGCGACGGCCGCGACACCCTCTACCGGCTGCACGGTACGGTGGAGCCGTGGACCATCGGCACGATGGTCTCGTCCGGCTGCATCCGCTTCCTCAACCAGGACATCATCGACCTCCACGCCCGCGTGCCGGTCGGCACCCGCGTGGTGGTGCTCCCCGCGACCCCGCCGGCCGTGAGCTGACCGGCCGCGGCCCGGCGCGAGACGGGGCGCTGTCCCCGTTTCGTTCTCGACCGCACGCCGTCCGCTCATGTATCCCGGTCCTCATGGACCGAACACCGATTCGCATCCTCGGGATCGACCCCGGCCTCCGCCGCACCGGCTGGGGCGCGATCGAGGTGTCCGGCAACGCCGTGCGCTTCCTCGACGCCGGCTCGGTCGTCTCCGACGCCGGCGACGACCTCGCGACGCGGCTGATGAGCCTCTTCGCCGGCCTCGAGCGCGTGCTCGCGCTCGTCGCGCCGGACGAGGCCGCCGTCGAGCAGACCTTCGTCAACCGCGACGGCGCCGCCACCCTGAAGCTCGGCCAGGCGCGCGGCATCGCCATGGTGATCCCGGCGCGCGCCGGGCTGCCGGTCGCCGAATACGCCCCGACGGTCGTCAAGAAGGCGATCGTCGGCGCCGGGCACGCCGACAAGAAGCAGATCCGGATGATGGTGACCGTGCTGCTGCCGAAGGCGCGCTTCGATTCCGACGACGCCGCCGACGCCCTCGCCATCGCCCTCTGCCACGCCCACCACCGCGCGACGCCGGCCGCCCGGCTCACCCGCGCCGCCCTGGAGGCCAGGCCGTGATCGGCAAGCTCACCGGCCTCGTCGATTCCATCGAGGAGGACCACGTCGTCCTCGACGTTGGCGGCGTCGGCTACCAGGTGCACTGCGCGGCGCGCACCCTCGCCCACCTGCCGAAGGCCGGCGAGCGCACGGTGCTGCTGATCGAGACGCACGTGCGCGAGGACATGATCCGCCTCTACGGCTTCGCGACCGCCGGCGAGCGCGCCTGGTTCCGCCTGCTGACGACGGTGCAGGGCGTCGGCTCCAAGGTGGCGCTGTCGATCCTCGGCGTGCTCTCAGCCGACGAGCTGTCCACCGCGATCGCCCTGCAGGACAAGGTGGCGCTCGCCCGCGCGCCGGGCGTCGGCAAGCGCCTCGCCGAGCGCCTCGTCGTGGAGCTGCGCGACGCCGCGGGCACCCTCTCCCTCCCCGCCGTCCTCGGCGCCACTCCGGGCGCCGCGCCGGCCGTGCAGCGCGACCCGACGGGCGCCGACGCCGTCTCCGCCCTCGTCAACCTCGGCTACGCCGACGCCCAGGCGCGCGGCGCCGTCGCCGCCGTCCGCGCCGCCGGCGCCGGCGAAGACACCCCGGCGGCCACGCTGATCCGGCTGGCGCTGAAGGAGCTGGCGAAGTGAGATCGCAAGGCGCGATGTCAGGCGGGGGCGTCGATCACGTCGCGATAGATCTCCGAGAGCGGCAAGCTAAAATCGACGGCCGACAGCGCCAGCCCGATCGTCCGACGACCGCGCCGGTGATCCGATGAGCGACCCCTCGCGCCTCCTCTCGCCCGAGAAGAAGGGCGACGACTACGACACCGCGCTGCGGCCGCAGCGGCTGTCGGAGTTCGTCGGCCAGGCGCGCGCGCGAGAAAACCTCGCGGTGTTCGTCGAGGCGGCGAAGACCCGCCGCGAGGCGCTCGACCACGTGCTGCTCGTCGGCCCGCCCGGTCTCGGCAAGACGACGCTCGCCCAGATCGTCGCCCGCGAGCTCGGCGTCGGCTTCAAGGCGACGGCCGGCCCGGTGATCGCCAAGGCCGGCGACCTCGCCGCCCTCCTCACCAACCTCGAGGATCGCGACGTCCTGTTCATCGACGAGATCCACCGGCTGTCGCCGGCGGTCGAGGAGATCCTCTACCCGGCGATGGAGGACTATGTCCTCGACCTCATCATCGGCGAGGGGCCGGCCGCGCGCTCGGTCCGGATCGACCTTTCGAAGTTCACCCTCGTCGGCGCGACGACGCGGCTCGGCCTCCTCACCAACCCGCTGCGCGACCGCTTCGGCATCCCGATCCGGCTCGAGTTCTACTCGGTCGAGGAGCTCGAGCTCATCGTCAAGCGCGGCGCCCGCCTGTTCGGCATCGGGCTCACCGACGACGGCGCCACCGAGATCGCCCGGCGCGCCCGCGGCACGCCGCGCATTGCCGGGCGGCTGCTCAGGCGGGTGCGCGACTTCGCCATCGTCGCCGGCCGCGAGACGATCGACCGCCCCGCCGCCGACGACGCGCTGCAGCGCCTCGAGGTCGACGCCGCGGGCCTCGACACCCTCGACCGCCGCTACCTGCGCGTCATCGCCGAGAGCTACGGCGGCGGCCCGGCCGGCATCGAGACGATCGCCGCCGCGCTCTCCGAGCCGCGCGACGCGCTCGAGGAGATCGTCGAGCCGTTCCTCATCCAGCGCGGCCTGGTGCAGCGCACGCCGCGCGGCCGGATGCTGACGCCGGCGGCCTTCCGGCACCTCGGCCTCGCGACCCCCGAGACCCTGCCGGCCGACCAGATGGGCCTTTTCGAGCCCTGAGGAGGGCGATCGGACGTGGGTGCCGACCGAAGTCATGCCGGATCGCATAATCCTCATGCACGCCTCGGTTTTGGCGCCCGCCCGCCCTCGAAGCTGCTAGCCTTCGGCTTCTGTCGAGGGTCGGTTTCGCCGGGCACGTGGGGTGTGCCCGGCGGCCGGCTTTTTGTCGTTCCGACCCCTGGGGGGCACCCGTGACCGTCGCCGCAGGACCGGCGCCCGCCATCGCGATCGAGTGGCTGCTCATCTGCGCCGTTCTCGTGATGCTGATGCAGGCCGGCTTCAGCTGCCTCGAGACCGGCCTCGTCCGGGCCAAGAACTCGATCAACGTCGCCATCAAGAACCTCGTCGACTTCTGCATCGCGAGCGTGCTGTTCGGGCTGTTCGGCTTCGCCCTGATGTTCGGCGCCTCGTGGGCGGGCCTCGTCGGCACCGACCACTTCATCGGCCAGCTGCCGCTCACGCCGTGGGGCGCGGCGTTCTTCTTCTTCCAGATGATGTTCTGCGGCACCGCGACCACCATCGTCTCCGGCGCGGTCGCCGAGCGGATGACCTTCGTCGGCTACGCCGTGCTCTCGGCGGTGGTCGCCGGCATCGTCTACCCGATCGCCGGCCACTGGTCGTGGGGCGGCGTGTTCGACCCGGCGGCCGGCCTCGGCTTCCTGAAGGCGCTCGGCTTCCACGACTTCGCCGGCTCGACGGTCGTCCACTCGCTCGGCGGCTGGTGCGCCCTCGCCGCGATCGTCACCATCGGCCCGCGCATCGGCCGGTTCGGGCCCGGCGGCGGCCCGATCGAGGGCTACAGCCTGCCGATCTCGACCCTCGGCGTCTTCCTACTGTGGTTCGGCTGGTTCGGCTTCAACGGCGGCTCGACCTTCGTCCTCGACGGCCGGGTGCCGGGGGTGATGGTCAACACCGGGCTCGGCGGCGCCGCCGGCGGCCTCGCGGCGATGATCGCCTGCTACGCCGTCGAGGGCCGGCCGCTCGCCGACCGCATCATGAACGGCACGCTCGCCGGCCTCGTCGCCGTCACCGGCCCGTGCGACGTCATCTCGTCCGGGGGCGCGCTCCTGATCGGCGCGGTGGCCGGCGCGCTCTGCGTCCTCGCCGCCGAGTTCCTGGCGAAGTTCCGGATCGACGACGCCGTCGGCGCCGTGCCGGTGCACCTCTTCGCCGGCATCTGGGGCACCCTCGCCGTCGCGCTGTTCGCCGCCGACGAGCACATTCCGGCCGGACTGTCGCGGCTTCAGTTCCTCGGCGTCCAGGCGCTCGGGGTCGCCGCCGTCGGCGCCTTCGCCTTCTCGGTCGCCTGGCTGGCGCTGCGCCTCATCGGCCTCGTCATCCGCCTGCGGGTGTCGCCCGAGGACGAGATGATCGGCCTCAACGTCAGCGAGCACAACGCCTCGACGGCGGTGCTCGATCTCCTGACGCAGATGCAGGGCCAAGCCCGCGACGGCCGCTTCACCGCACCGGTGCGCGTCGAGCCGGGCACCGAGGCGGCCTCCATCGCCGACTTCTACAACGCCGTCCTCGCCCGCTTCAATCTGGAGCAGGCGCGCCGCCAGATGGCGCACGCCGAGCTCGCCGCCACCAACCGCGCGCTCACCGACGCCAACGCCCGCCTCGCCGACCGCGAGGCCAAGGCCCGTCGCGCCGGCGCGGTCAAGGACGAGCTCGTCGGCATGCTCGCCCACGACATGAAGACGCCGCTCTCGGTGATCGCCGGCCACGTCGGCATCCTGCAGCACCAGATCGACACCGCCAGCGACGGCACCCTGCCCGGCGCCCGCGTCGCCGCCTCGCTCGCCGCCGTCCAGCGCGCCCAGGACCGGCTGGCCGGCCGCATCGAGACAGCCCTCGCCGAGATGGCGGAGGACGCCACCGACCTCGCCGTCACGCTGCGGCCGATCGAGCTCGGCGGCGTCGTGACGGAGGTCGTCGCCGGCTGCCGGCCGCTCGCCGACCGCAAGGAGCAGACCCTGGCGCTCGCGATCGAGCCTGGCATCGTCATCGAGGCCGACCGCTTCCGCCTCGCCGAGGCGATCGAGAACCTCGTCACCAACGCCATCAAGTACTCCCCGCTCGGCTCGCCGATCGGCATCGCCGTCGAGCGCGTGCCGGACGCCGCGGCCGCCCGCATCGCCGTCCGCGACGCCGGCCCCGGCCTCACCGACGCCGACAAGGCGCGGCTCTTCCGCCGCTTCGAGCGCCTGTCAGCGCAGCCGACCGGATCGGAGTCCTCGACCGGCCTCGGGCTCGCCATCGCCAAGCGCATCGTCGAGCTGCACGCCGGCTCGATCGCCGCCGAGAGCGACGGCCCGGGCCGCGGCGCGACCTTCGTCATCACCCTGCCGCTTGACTCGTCGGAAGCTCGCTGATTTCTGCCGAACCGGCGTCCGTACGGATCTCCAGCGCTCCGAAATCGGCCGGCCGGCCTGCCCCGGGGGAATGATGACGCGCACCACGACCCGCGGTCGGTGGCCGAGAGACTGGCACTTCCACCCGGCGACCCCCACCGCCGCCGCGGTGGTGCTCGCCCTCGCCGGCGGCGTGCTGTCGTACAGCGTCGTGGCCGAGGCGCTGTGGCGCGAGCAGGGGCTCGGCCTTTCGCGGCTCTCCGACGTCATGGCCGCCGACGGCACCGCCACCGTGATCGGCGGCGAGCGCCGGGACTTCGACACCTTCCGCTACGTCGAGACGGCGGGCCGGGCCATCGCCCTCGAGGAGGACGTCGGCCTCTGCGCCGAGAGGCTGCTCGAGAGCGCCGTGGACTTCCTCGGCGGGGCCACCGCCGAGGCCCTGCCGGCGGCGGCCGAGCGGATGTGCCGGCAGCAGGGTCTCGTCACGCTGCGGCTCGACGAGCCGGTCGGCTATCTCGCGCTGCGGCCGGCGTTCGACGGCGACGACCGGTTCGTCGGGGCGCGGCTGTTCTTCCAGCGGCTCGGCCCGCGGCCCACCGCCGCGTCGGTGATCGAGGAGCCGCGCGGCCTGTTCCTGATCCTGCTCCTCGCCTGGATCGCCGGCGCCTTCGCCTTCCACTGGAGCTACACCGCCCGCCGCCGCATCGACACCCTCAGCCGGGCCGCGGCGATCGACGGGCTGACCCAGACGCTGCGCCGCGAGAGCTTCTTCGAGGAGCTCGCCTACGCCATCCTGCAGGCCCGCGTGCGGGCGCTGCCGCTGTCGGTGCTCGTCATCGACGTCGACCGCCTGAAGGCGACCAACGACGGCTTCGGCCATGCCGTCGGCGACATCCTGCTGCGCACCATCGCCGACGCCGTGCGCAACAACGTCCGCTCGGGCGACAAGGTCGGCCGGCTCGGCGGCGACGAGTTCGCCGCGCTGATGCTCGGCTCGCCGATCGACCGCGCGGCCGAAGCGGCCGAGCGCATCCGCGAGCGGGTCGAGGCGGCGTGCGGCACCCTCGGCGGCCACCCGGTCGACGGCACCGTGTCGATCGGCGTCGCCCAGCTCGGGCCGGGCGACGGCGCCGAGGCGCTCGTCGCCCGCGCCGACCTCAACCTCTACACGGCCAAGCGCGCGAACCGGAACCGGGTGGTCGTGATCGGGTAGGCGGCGGCGTCAGGCCGGCGGATCCCGGCGCCCGTCGACGTGGCGGCGCGGATCCGGCTCGACGCGCGCCATCATCGGCCGCATCGCGAGGTCGGCGAGGATCGGCGGCAGGAAGCGCGTCAGCCGCGAGCCGAGCGCCAGCAGGAACGGGAAGGCGACAATCGCCCGCCGGCGGGCGATGCCGCGGGCGATGATCCGCGCCGCCCGCTCCGTCGAGACCTCGAACGGCTTGGCGCCCATGTGCCGGGCCGACATCGGCGAGGTGACGAACCCCGGGCAGACCACCGTGACGGCCACCCCGGAGGGGCGCAGCCAGCCGCGGATCGCATCGCCATAGGCGATCAGCCCGGCCTTGGTGGCGCTGTAGGTCGGCATCGCCGGATAGCCGCGGATGCCGGCGACCGAGCTCACCAGCACGATCTGGCCGGCGCGCCGGTCGCGCATCCGCTCGACGAGGCCGTTCACCGTGTCGATCGCGCCGAGAAGGTTCACCTCGATCTGGCGGCGCACGTCGGCGTCGCGCTCGCGGCCCTGCTTCGGGCCGAGCCCGGCCGTGACCCCGGCGTTGGCGACGAGCACGTCGACGGCGCCGGCGTCGTCGGTCGCCGCGAGCCAGGCGTGCACCGCCGCGCGGTCGCGCACGTCGAGCACCGCCGTCTCGACGGCGGCGCCCTTCGCGCGGCAGAGGTCGGCGACGGCCTCGAGACGCTCGGCGTCGCGCCCGGAGAGCGCCAGCCGCACGCCGGGGCCGGCGAGCTCCTCCGCCAGCGCCGCGCCGATGCCGCTGCTCGCCCCGGTGATCGCCACCGTGCGCGAGGTCGTCGAGCGCGACGTCATGGGGGTCAGCCCTTCTCGCGCATGATGCGGGCGCGGTCGCGCTCCCACGTGCGCTGCTTGTCGGTCTCGCGCTTGTCGTGCAGCTTCTTGCCGCGCGCCAGGCCGAGCTGCACCTTCGCCCGGCCGCGGTCGTTGAAGTAGATCTTCAACGGCACGATCGTCATGCCTTCCCGCTCGACCGCCGCCGCCAGCTTGTCGATCTCGCGGCGGTGCATCAGCAGCCGCCGCGGCCGCCGGGTCTCGTGGTTGAACTGGTTGGCCTGCAGGTATTCCGGGATGTAGGCGTTGTAGAGGTAGAGGTCGCGCTGGAAGGCCGCCGCGTAGGCGTCGCCGATGGTGCTCTTGCCGGCGCGCAGCGACTTCACCTCGGTGCCGGACAGCTGGATGCCGGCCTCGAAAGTGTCGAGGATCTCGTAGCTGAAGCGAGCCTTGCGGTTCTCGGCGACGGCCTTTCCCGGCGGATCTGGACGTTTCGGTGGGGCCACGACGATCCTCAGAGAAGTCCGGCGTGCGACATCGCCGCGCGGACCTCGGCTTCGATCGCCGGGGTCAGCGGCGTCATCGGCAGCCTGAGCTCGTTCGTGCAGCGGCCGAGCAGCGACAGGGCGTACTTCGCCCCCGCCGGGCTCGGCTCGAGGAACATCGCCCGGTGCAGCGGCATCAGCTTGTCCTGCAGCTCGAGCGCCGCCGCGTAGTTGCCCTGCAGGCACGCCGACTGGAACTGCGCGCAGAGCCGCGGGGCGACGTTGGAAGACACCGAGATGCAGCCGTGGCCGCCGTGCGCCATGTAGCCGAGCGCCGTGCCGTCCTCGCCCGAGAGCTGCAGGAAGTCCGGCCCCATGGCGTGGCGCTGCAGGCTGACGCGGTCGATCTTGGCGGTGGCGTCCTTGACGCCGACGATGTGCTTTCCGTCGGTGTGCAGGCGCGCCATCGTCTCGACCGACATGTCGACGACCGAACGCGGCGGGATGTTGTAGATGATGATCGGCAGCCCGACGGCGGCGTCGATCGCCATGTAGTGGCGATAGAGGCCCTCCTGGCTCGGCTTGTTGTAGTAGGGCGTGACGACCAGCACGCCGTCGGCGCCGGCCCGCTCCGCATGGCGGGCGAGGTCGACGGCCTCGGCCGTGTTGTTCGAGCCGGCGCCGGCGATCACCGGCACGCGCTTGGCCGCCACCTCGACGCACAGCGACACGACGCGCTTGTGCTCGTCGTGCGAGAGCGTCGGCGATTCCCCGGTCGTTCCGACGGGAACGAGGCCGTGGCTGCCTTCGCGGATCTGCCACTCGACGAAGTCGCCGAAGGCCTTCTCGTCCACTTTGCCGTCGCGCATGGGCGTGACGAGCGCGGTGATCGAACCTCTGAACAGCGTGGCCATCTCGGCGTTTCCCAAATCTCCCGCCCGTGTCGGCGGCGGCGCGACAATAGTCACGGTCGCCCAGGGCGGCAAGGACGTGTCCCGAACGGCCCGCCTGAACGGAATCTTTACCATCCCGGGCGCGACATTCGGCCGTGATGCCCTCGGCCTGGCGTGACGTCGCGGCCATTCGCGCTATAGTGGCGTGCGGGGCGGGATTTTCGACGAGACGACGGAGGCCCCATGCGCGACCACCCGACCGAGCGGCCGAGCGCGAGCCGAGGCGACGCCGAGACGCGGTCGAGCGTTCGGACGCCCAGAGTCCGGCCGTCGCTCTTCAGATCCGCCCGGCTCGCCGCGATGGGCGGCGTCGCCCTCGTCCTCGGCTCCGCCTCGGTCGCCGCCATGCAGGTGCCGCTGCCGGTGCCGCATCCGATGCGCGGCGCGCCCTCCTCCGCCCCGGCCGCGGCCGCCGCCCCGGCGATCACCGAGACGGCCTACGCCCCGGTGACCGAGCCGGGCCCGGCCCTGTCGATGCCGAGCGGCGTCGCCTCGGGCGACCTCTCGGCCGCGCTCGTCGCGGCCACCCGCGGCGACGGCCGCACCGCCTACTCGATCCGCAACGGCCTGCCGAGCAGCCTCGACAAGCGCATCGTCGACTGGACGCTGATCCGCACCGACAACCCGGTAATGACGTCGAGCGCCATCTCGGCCTTCGCACGCGAGGCGCCGGGCTGGATGTCGCCCGAAATGGTGCGCGACCGCGCCGAGGCGGCGCTGCTGCGCGAGAACCCGCCGACCGCCGACGTGCTGCGGATGTTCGCCTCCTCGCCGCCGACCTCGGTCGACGGCGCCCGCCTCTACGCCCGCGCCCTCGTCGCCTCCGGCGACCGCGGCAAGGCGCAGGCGGTGATCCGCCGCGTCTGGCTCACCGAGAAGATGACCGACCCGCAGCAGGACGCGATCCTCGGCGAGTTCGGCGGCCTCCTCGGCGCGGCCGACCACCGCTACCGCATCGAGGTGCTGCTCTACGCCGAGCGCACCAAGCAGGCCGAGAAGCTGAAGCCGCTCGTCGGCGCCGGCGAGCGCGCCTACATCGACGCGCGCATCGCCGCGGTCCGCAAGGCGAAGGACCTCAACGCCCGCATGGCGGCGGTGCCGGCCAACCTGCGCTCCCTGCCCGGCTACAAGTTCATCCAGGCGCAGGCGCTCCGACGCGCCGACCGCAACGAGGAGGCCGCCCAGGTGCTCCTCTCGGTGCCGCGCGACCAGGCCGCCCTCGTCGAGCCGGACGCCTGGTGGATCGAGCGCCGGCTCGTCTCGCGCGAGCTCCTCGACAAGGGCGACGCGGTCACCGCCTACAAGCTCGCCGCCACCCACTCGGCCACCGGCAACCAGCAGCGGATGGACGCCGAGTTCCACGCCGGCTGGTACGCGCTGCGCTTCCTGAAGGACCCGTCGCGGGCGATGGCGCACTTCAAGCGCCTCGACGAGATCGCCACGACGCCGATCAGCCGCGCCCGCGCCGAGTACTGGATGGGCCGCGCCGCCGAGGCGTCGGGCTCGTCGGGGTCGAGCTACTACAAGCAGGCGGCCGCCTACGGCATGACCTATTACGGCCAGCTCGCCCGCGCCAAGCTCGGCCAGTCGGCCGCCGGCGTCGGCGGCGTGCCGCGGCCGAGCGGCTCCGACCAGGCCGCCTTCAACGGCAACGACGCCGTGAAGGCGCTGAAGCGCCTGATCTCGGCCGGCGAGGTCGACCGCGCCTGGCCGCTGTTCGACTACCTCTCCGAGACGCTGCCGACCGCCGGCCAGATCGTGCTCCTCTCCGAGCTCGCCGAGCGCTCCGGCAAGAACCACTTCGCCCTGCTCGTCGCCAAGGAAGGCCTCAACCGCGGCCTGCCGGTCGGCGGCCTCGCCTTCCCGACCGCCGGCATCCCGAAGGCGACGCGGATGCCGAGCGGCATCGAGCGCCCGCTCGTCTACGCGATCGCCCGCCAGGAGAGCACCTTCAACCCCGGCGCCGTCTCGGCGGTCGGCGCCCGCGGGCTGATGCAGTTCATGCCGGCGACGGCGCAGGCCACCGCCAAGAAGGCCGGCGTCGCCTACTCGGCGGCGAAGCTGCACGACCCGACCTACAACGCGAGCCTCGGCGCCTACCACCTCGACGAGCTCGTGACGAAGTTCGACGGCTCCTACGTGCTGACCTTCGTCGCCTACAACGCCGGCCCGCGCCGCTCGAGCGAGTGGGTGGCGAAGTACGGCGACCCGCGCGACCCGTCCGTCGACGCGGTCGACTGGGTCGAGCGCATCCCGTTCTCGGAGACGCGCAACTACGTCCAGCGGGTGATGGAGAACGTCCAGGTCTACCGCGAGCGCCTCGGCACCGGCCGCCTCGCCATCGACCGCGACCTCCGGCGCGTCACCAACGGCTGAGCGAGCCGGCCGCACGACGCTCGATCGACGAGGCCCGGATCCGCGCGATCCGGGCCTCGGTCGTTTCAGGCGGCGGCCCTGCCGCCGTTGCCGGGGCGGCCGGGCCGCCGTTACATCCCGAGCTCGATGCCGGCGAGCACCACGAGGCCGAGGAAGACCGTCTCGACCAGCATCAGGATCATCGCCTTGGCGCCGACGGTGCGGATCTCGCCGAGCGAGGTGCGGAGCCCGACCGCGCCGATGGCGACGATCAGGCAGTAGCTCGACACCTCCTTCATCGCCTCCTCGGCGACCGGCGGGATGAGGCCGAGGCTGCCGATGACGGCGAGCACGACGAAGCCGACGAGGAAGCCCGGCAGCAGCGTCGGCCGTCCCTCCCCCGCCGCGCGCGCGCCGCGGCCGACGATCACCGAGATCGCCATCACCACCGGCAGCAGCATGGCGACGCGCAGCATCTTGGTCAGCACCGCCGCGTCGCCCACCTCGGGCGACACCGCATAGCCGGCGCCGACCACCTGGGCGACGTCGTGCAGGCTGCCGCCGAGGAAGAGCCCGGTCTCGAGCGGCGTCAGAGCGAGGAGCGAGGCGAGCACCGGGTAGAACAGCATGGCGACGGTCGCCAGCACCGTGATGCCGGCGATGGTGAACACGAGCTCGCGCTCGGCCTTTTCGTCGCGCGGCAGCACCGCGGCGATGGCGAGCGCCGCCGAGGCGCCGCAGATGGCGGTCGCGACGCCGGTCAGGATGCCGATGCGCGAGCCGAGCCCGATCGTCCGCGCGAACGCCACGCCGACGAGGATGGTGGCGACGACGGCGGCGACGATGAGCGCGCCGTTCAGCCAGCCGAGCCCGGCGAGCTGCGCCACCGTGATGCGCGCGCCGAGGAGCGCCACCCCGAAGCGCAGCACCGTGCGGGCGGCGAAGTCGATGCCGGGCTGCGTCGGCCCGCCCTTCACGGCCGAGTTGAGCGCCATGCCGAACAGCAGCGCCCAGAACATCGCCGGCCCGCCGCGGTGGTCGGCGAGGAAGGACGCCGCGGCGCCGACGACGATGGTGAGCAGGAGCCCCGGCCAGAGCGCCTTCAGCTTGTCGAGGCGCGTCTGCGGCGGCGCGGGGGCGGTGTCGGTCACGGGTGGTCTCCGGGTGGCGCCGCCGCGCGGCCGTCGCGGCTCGCCAGCTGCTCGATGAGGTGGACGATCTCGCGGTGCGGCTCGCTCGCCGGGTCGCGCAGGACGGCGAGCGGCTGCCGCTCGGTCAGGTGCGCGATCCGCGCCAGGGTCCGAATGCGCTGCCGCCGGGTCTGCTTCATCTCCGACGGCCGCCAGCGGAAGAACAGGCGGGAGAGCTCGCCGTCGCCGAACAGGCCGTTCAGCTCCGCCGCCGTCACGTAGAGGAGGAACAGCACCAGGATCCAGATCTGCACGAACAGGAAGCGATGCCACGAGAAGTGCCCGGCCAGATAGTCGCCGAAGCCGGCCGCGTGCCCGTGCTCGAAGAAATAGTGGAGGAAGGCCTCGGCGATGCGGAAGACGAACACGAAGGCCCAGTAGACGAGGCTCTTGAAGACGATCGGGTAGACGAGCGGCGAACGGTCGAAGAGCCGCAGGAACGGCATCTTGTCGGCGACGAGCACGGCCTTGCCGACGACGAGCGCGGCCATCACCGCGACGAGGTAGCCGGCGAACTGCTGCCGGTACTGCGCGAGCACCAGGTTCTGGGTAAACAGCACCAGGTTGAAGCCGACGGCGAAGAAGAGCGTCGGCGGCAGAAGGAGCCGCATCTCGTGCAGGTACCAATGCCAGGCGGCGGCCGCCCGCCCGCCCTTGCCCCGCCCTGCATGGTCCATGTCGCTTCCCCCCGGGCCGCGCCGTCGGCCTCAAATCACCGTCGACGCAGCACCGGCCATCCGCCAATCGGTGGGCCGCCCATTGCGCCGGCGCTCCCGTTGCGCCATCTAGCCGCCATGACAGACGCAACAGCGCCCGCCGCCGCCGACACGGCGGCACCCAATCTCGCGCCGAAGATCTCGTTCGTCAGCCTCGGCTGCCCGAAGGCCCTCGTCGATTCGGAACGCATCCTGACGCAGCTTCGCGCCGAGGGCTATCAGATCACCAAGAGCCACACCGGCGCCGACGTGGTGGTGGTGAACACCTGCGGCTTCCTCGATTCGGCCAAGGCCGAGTCGCTCGGCGCGATCGGCGAGGCGCTGGCCGAGAACGGCCGCGTCATCGTCACCGGCTGCATGGGCGCGAAGCCCGAGGAGATCCGCGCCGCGCACCCCGGCGTCCTCGCCGTCACCGGGCCGCAGCAGTACGAGAGCGTCGTCGCCGCGGTGCACGAGGCGGTGCCGCCGGCGCACGACCCCTTCCTCGACCTCGTGCCGCCGCAGGGCATCAAGCTGACGCCGCGCCACTATGCCTATCTGAAGATCTCCGAGGGCTGCTCCAACCGCTGCACCTTCTGCATCATCCCGTCGCTGCGCGGCGACCTCGTCTCGCGCCCAGCCGGCGACGTGATGCGCGAGGCCGAGCGGCTGGTGAAGGCGGGTGTGAAGGAGCTGCTGGTCGTCAGCCAGGACACCTCCGCCTACGGCGTCGACCTCAAATACGCCGCGAGCCTGTGGCGCGACCGCGAGGTGCGCGCCCGCTTCTTCGACATCGCCTCGGCGCTCGGTGAGCTCGGCGCCTGGGTCCGGCTCCACTACGTCTACCCCTACCCGCACGTCGACGAGGTGATCGGGCTGATGGCGGCGGGCAAGGTGCTGCCCTATCTCGACATCCCGTTCCAGCACGCCGCGCCGAAGGTCTTGAAGGCGATGCGCCGCCCGGCGCACCAGGAGAAGACGCTGGCGCGCATCCAGGCGTGGCGGGCGACCTGCCCCGAACTCGCGGTGCGCTCGACCTTCATCGTCGGCTTCCCCGGCGAGACCGAGGCCGACTTCGAGGAGCTGCTCGCCTTCCTCGACGAGGCGAAGCTCGACCGCGTCGGCTGCTTCAAGTACGAGCCGGTCGAGGGCGCCACGGCGAACGCGCTCGCCGACCCGGTGCCGCCCGCGGTCCAGGAGGAGCGCTGGCACCGCTTCATGGCCCGCCAGCAGGCGATCAGCGCGAAGCGCCAGGCCTCCCGCGTCGGCCGCCGGGTGAAGGTGCTGGTCGACAAGAGCGACGGCCTCACCGCCGTCGGCCGCACGCCGTGGGACGCGCCGGAGATCGACGGCGTCATCCGCCTGACCGGCCGGCGCCCAATCCGCGCCGGCGAGTTCGTCACGGCGAAGATCGACGCCGCCGACGCCTACGACCTCGTCGGCACCGTCGTCGGCTGAGCCGGCCGCGGGCGCCCTCTCCTCACCCTCCAGGGACCCCTCCGATGACCGCCAAGGACTGCAACGGCACGCCGCTCGCCGAGGGCGATTCCGTCACCCTGACCAAGGACCTCAAGGTCAAGGGCACCTCGGTGACGCTGAAGCGCGGCACCCTCGTGAAGAACATCCACCTGACCGACGACCCAGAGGAGATCGAGGGCCGCGTCGAGAAGGTGAAGGGCCTCGTGCTGAAGACGAGCTTCGTCAAGAAGGCCTGAGGCGGGAGCTACTCCGCCGCCCGCGCCTGCGGCTCATTCTCGACCGTCGGCGAGACCTCGGCCGGCTCACCGGGCTCGGCCGGCGGCTCCGGCCGCGGCGGCGGGGTGACGAGGCCGGCGGAGATGACGAGCTTGGCGGCGTCCTCCACCGACATGTCGAGCAGGATGATGTCGCTGCGCTTCACGTAGAGCAGGAAGCCGGAGGTCGGGTTCGGGGTCGTCGGCAGGAACACCGACACCGACTCCTCGTCGCCCGGCACCTTCTCGGCCACCTCGCCCTTGGCGGTCGCCGAGATGAACACGATCGACCACAGCCCGCGCCGCGGATACTCGATGAGCCCGGCGCGCTGGAACGAGCTACCGCTCTCGGTCAGCACCGTCTCGAAGATCTGCTTCAGGCCGCGGTAGAGATTGCGGACGAGCGGCATCCGGTCGAGCAGGTGCTCGCCGAAGCCGAGCAAGGTGCGGCCGAAGATGTTGGCGGCAAGGAAGCCGAGCAGCGTCAGCGCGGCGAGCGCCACCACGAGCCCGAAGCCCGGCACCGAGAAGTGGACATAGGTGTCGAGGTTGTAGGCCGCCGGCAGGAACGGCTTCACGATGCCGTCGACCCAGCCGATGAACGACCATGTCAGGTAGACGGTGATCCCAAGCGGGCCGGCCACGATGATGCCCGTCAGGAAATAGGTCCGCAGTCGCTTCATCGTCCGCCGCCCTCTCGGGGCCGCCTCGCCGCCGCAGCCGCCCCTCGGCCGCGCCGCGCGAGCCCGTCCTCGCGCCGGCAAGCCTAGCACGCCGCTCGTGACGCCGGGTGGATCGCCGCGCGCCGCCCGATCACGTCGCGCTGACCGGCGGATGCGGACGAACTTTGCGATTGCGCGGCATCGCCGCGTGGTCCGTAGTGGCGGTGGTGAATCAACATCCTCACAAGGAAAAAAGGGATGAAACGCACACTGTTATCGTTCGCTATCGCGCTCGTGGCGGGGGCCTTCCTCGCCGGCGCCCCGGCGCGCGCCGACACCATCGGCTTCGCCCAGGCGATCAAGATCCTCGCCGACAGCTGCGGCAAGGACATTGAGAAGCACTGCAAGAACGTCAACCTCGGCAACAACCAGATCCAGGCCTGCCTGCAGCAGAACGAAGCGAAGATCTCGGCCACCTGCAAGGCCGACTACGCGCGCGTGATGGTGCTGCTGCAGGAGCGCTTCGCCGCCCAGGCGGCCGTCGGCGAGGTCTGCAACCGCGACGCCCAGGCGCTGTGCAAGCTGACGAAGCCGGGCAGCGGCCACATCCTCAAGTGCCTGAACATCGCGCAGCGCAGCCTCAGCCCCGCCTGCAATCAGGCGATCATCGATGCCGGCTACCGGTGAGCCTGGACAGGTTCGGGGGAACAACAAGATGAAACGGACATATTTCGGCCTGTCGCTCGCGCTCGCCCTGCCGCTCGCCATCGCCGGCGCCCAGGCGCAGACCGAGCTGTCGCGCAACCAGATCATCGAGAGCCTGCAGGGCGCCGAGACCAAGGCGACGATCACCGCCGACGACCTGCGCGCCCAGGCGCTGGAGAACATCCGGCTGCATCCGGGCGACAACGCCACCACCTCGCTGCCGCTGTCCGAGCAGCTCGCCAAGCTCCGCCAGTTCAACATCGAGATCGTGTTCGACTTCAACTCCGACCGCATCCGGCCGGAATCCTACGAGACCGTCGGCATCATCGCCGATGCGCTGCACACGCCGTATCTCGCCGGGCAGAAGTTCTTCGTCGTCGGGCACACCGACGCCAAGGGCGACCGCGAGTACAATCTGAAGCTGTCGCAGCGGCGCGCCGACGCGGTCATGGACGCGCTCGTCACGACCTTCCGCGTCCCGGCCGAGCGGCTCGAGGCGGTCGGCCTCGGCGAGGAGCAGCTGCGCGATCCCTCGCAGCCCTATGCGGCCGTGAACCGCCGCGTGCAGCTGATCAACGTCGGCTTCTGACGTCGCGTCGATCCGGCCGGGCCAGCCCGGCCGGATCGGCCACCCCTCGGGGTCGCGGCCGCTCAGGCGGTGGCCGCGGCGAGGCCGGCGCCCTCGCGCCCCGCCCGGCCGTGCCGCTCCAGGCGGGTGATCTCCGTCGCGAGCCGTTCGACCTCCTCATGGTCGGCGACCGTCAGCGGCTGCGACAGCCGGCCGTCCGAGACGACGACGACGCGGTCCGCCGCCTCGAAGATCTCCAGCACCTCCGTGCAGAAGATGATCGCCGCGTTGCCGGCGTCGACGAAGTCGCGCAGCAGCCGGTAGATCTCGCGCTTGCTCTGGATGTCGACGCCGCGCGTCGGCTCCTCGAGCAGGATGAGCTTCGGCCGGCAATTGAGCGCCTGGGCGATCGCGACCTTCTGCTGGTTGCCGCCGGAGAGCGAGCGGATGCCCTGCGAGATCGTCCGCGTCTTGACCAGGAAGCGGCCGACCGCCTCCGCCGCCAGCGTCCGCATCCGCCGCCGCTTCAGGGCGAGGCCGAAGCCGGCGATGTCCGGCGGGCCGAGCCGGACGAGCAGGTTCTCGCCGACCGAGAAGTTCGAGTAGAGGCTGAACTGGCGGGTCGCCGGCACGTAGGCGGTGAGCCGGCGGATCGCCGCCTCGCCGCGCTGCCCGTCGATCTCGACCTCCCCGTGCGCGCGCTCGAGGCCGGCGAAGGAGCGCAGCAGCTCGCGCGCGCCCGAGCCCTCGACGCCCATGACGGCGAGGATCTCGCCGCGCCGCGCCGTGAGCTCGAGGTCGCGGAAGGCGGTCGGGTGGCTCCACCCGCGCGCCGCCAGCAGCGCGCCGCCTGCCGACGCCCGGCGGGCGGCCGGCGCCTCGCCGCGCTCGGCGCCGAGCACGAGCTCCTGGCCGATGGCGTCCTCGGTCAGAGCCGCCCCGGACAGCTCGGCCTTCACCCGCCCGTCGCGGATGACCACCACCCGGTCGGCGTTGTCGACGAGGTCGCCGAGGCGGTGGGTGACGAGGATGACGATCCGCCCGGCCGCCGCTATGGCGCGCATCTCACGGAACAGCTCGTCGGATTCCTCGTCGGTGAGCGCCGAGTTCGGCTCGTCGAACAGGAACACCCGGGCGTCGCGGGCGAGCGCGCGGGCGATCTCGGTGCGCTGCTGGGTGGCGAGCGTGCAGTCCTCGAGCGGCCGGTCGGCGAGCGCGGCGATGCCGAGCGCCTCCATCACCTTGCGGTCGGCCTCCCTGAGGCGCGGGCGGAACAGCGCCGTCCCCTCGCGGCCGGCCGCCACGTTCTCGGCGACGGTGAGGTTCGGGAAGAGCTGCGGCTCCTGGTGGACGACCGCCACCGCCTGCCATTCCTCCACCGGCGACCACGGCCGCCCGTCGAAGGTGAGCCGCCCCTCGTCGGCCCGCTCCTCGCCGGCGAGGATGCGCACGAGGGTCGACTTGCCGGCGCCGTTCGGCCCGGCGACGCCGAGGACCTCGCCGGGCCGGAGGTCGAGGTCGAGCCCGTTCAGCGCCACCGTGCTGCCGTAGCGCTTGTGCAGGCCGCGGACGGCGATGCCGGCGCCCATCGTCTCGCCCGCCGCGCTCATGCCGCCCTGCGCGCGCGCAGCTTGGTGAGGGTCAGGTCGAGGGCGACCGCGCCGATCGTCACCGCGCCGAGGAAGATCTGCTGCACGTGCGGGCCGGGCGAGAGGAGCGCGAGGCCCATCTGCAGCTCGGCGAGCAGGAGCGCGCCGCCGATGGTGCCGATCACCGTGCCCTTGCCGCCCGACAGGCTGGCGCCGCCGATGATCACCGCCGCGAACACCGGGAAGGTCTGGCTGAGGCCGATGTCGGGCTGCGTCGTCTGGATGAACGAGAAGTCGAGGATGCCGGCGACGGCCGCCAGCATGCCGCTCAGCACGAAGGCGAGGATCTTGTAGCGGCGCACCGGCAGGCGGGCGAGCCGGCCCGCAACCGGGTTGCCGCCGATCGCCATCAGCCGGAAGCCGAACAGCGAGCGATGCAGCAGGAAGCCGACGACGATCGCGAGGCCGATCATCCAGAACACCTCGACCGAGAAGCCGCGGCCGCCGACGATCGCCGTCAGGCCCTTGAAGAACTCGAGCTGGCCCTCGTCGACGGTGTAGCCGGACGGTGGGTAGACCGGGTTGAAGGTGCCGGCGTTGGTGATCCACAGCGACAGCCCGTAGAGCAGGTTGTAGCTGCCGAGGGTGACGATGAAGGACGGGATCTTGAGCCCCGTCGTCAGCGCCCCGTTGAACAGGCCGACCGCCGCGCCGAGGCCGATGGCGATCGGGATCGCGAGATAGACCGGCACGCCGCCGATGATCCACATCACCGCGAGCGCGTTGGCGGCGAAGCCGTACATGGCGCCGAACGACAGGTCGATCTCGCCCACCACGATGACGAGGGTGAGCCCGAGCGCCATGATCGCCACCGAGCTCATCGAGCGCAGCACCGAGACGATGACGTCGAGGTTCATGAAGGCCGGGTTGATCGCGAAGAAGATGAAGGCGACGACGATGATGGCGACGAACAGCCCGCCGAGGCGCAGCGCGACGTCGACCGTCGCCCGCCCGGCCGCCGAGACGGACATGCGGGAGCCTGGAGCCGTCGTCGCGGTTGGTTCGACCTTCGTCATCGTGCGCCTCGGGTAGGGTTGTGTCGCGGGAAGGCCGCGCGGGGCGAGCCGCGCGGCCGGTCTCGTTCGGGAGGTCGGCCGGTCGGCCTACTTCAGCACGCGGTCGAGCTCCTCGCGGGCCTGGGCGACGTTCGCCTTGGTCACCGGGCGCAGCGTCTGGGTGTTCGGCAGGATCACGCCGTTCTTCAGGAACTGCGCGCAGGCCGGGCCGCCGAAGGCCGCCTGATCCGGCCAGCGCTGGTCGAGCAGCGCCACCTGGACGCCCTTCTCGATGCCGTCGAGCTGGCCCTTCGAGTTGTTCCAGCCGATCGTGAACACCTTGCCCTGGCGGCCGAGGCTCTCGATCGCCCGGTTGGCATGCTCGGCGCCGATGTCGACGTTCTGGATGAACTGGACGTCGGGGTTGCCGGCGAGGAAGGCGCGGTAGGCGTCGTAGGCCTTGCCCGGGTCGTAGCTGGTGTTGAGGCCGTTCGTCTCGGTCGTCACGAACTTGGCGTCCGGGATCGCCGCCATGATGCCGTCGTGGAAGCCCTTCATGCGGCCCTGCGCCCAGAACTGCGAGGGATCGCCGCCCGACACCGCGAACACCTTGATGTCGTCGTGGCCGCCCTCCTTGATCCAGGCGAGCACCACCTCGGCGGCGTTGTGGCCTTCCTTGTCGGGGATCTGGGTGAAGTTGGTGAACTCGTGGCCGCGCGAGGTGACGCCCGCCGTGAACACCGGGATGCCCTGGTCCATCAGCTTGTTGGTGATCGCCGTCATCGCGTCGGAGGTCACCGGCTCGATCGAGATGCAGTCGATCGCGCCCGCGGCGAGCTTCGCCTCGATCTGCGAGACCTGCATGTTCGGGTCGTTCTGCACCGGCGCGATCGACGAGCACTCCATCGGCAGGATGGCGTTGCCCATCTCGCAGCCCATCTCGAAGCCGATCTTGTACTGCGGCGAGAAGAGCGGGATGCCGGAGGCCTGGTAGGAGAAGACGTAGTTGATCTTCTCGCCGTTCTTCAGCTTCTCGGCGATGCGGTCGGCGAGCTTGAAGGTGCCCCAGTCGCGCTTCACCTCGAAGGGCGCGCCGGCGACCTTCTCGCCGTCCTTCGGGATCTGCGACTCGCCGGCGTCCTGCGCGGCGGCGGCGGTGAGGCCGAGCATGCCGGCGCCGATCAGCGCCGCCATGCGATAGGCGTTCTTCGAGATCTTCGTCATGTGGTCCTCCCTAGACCCTTGGTTCTCGGCGGCTCCCGGTCTCCGCCGGGTCGGCCGTCTCAGCGCGACAGCACCTTCTCGCTGCGGTAGCCCTCGACCACCTCCTCGATCACCTCGATGCCGAGGCCCGGGCCGGTCGGCGGGTAGACCCAGCCGTCGACGTGGTCGAACGGCGTGGTGACGAGGTCGTGCTGCATCGGGTTGCGGAGCGGCTTCAGCTCGAACAGCTTGCAGGCCGTCGAGGAGAACGAGATCGCGAGGCTCGCCGCCGTGACGATCGCCGACGACCAGGCGTGGGCGTTGGCCTGCCGGCGGTAGAACTCGACGCGGTCGCAGATCTTCTTGAAGCCGGTGATGCCCTCGGCGCGGCCGGGGTCGACGCCGATGACGTCGACCGTGCCGGTGGCGAGCACCCGCTCGAAGCCCTCGAGGGTCCACTCGCGCTCGCCGTAGGCGATCAGCGTCGTCGTCTTGGCGCGCAGGTTCGCGTAGCCCTCCGGGTCCCAGGCGCCGAGCGGCTCCTCGATCCAGGCGAGGCCGTACTCCTCCATCGCGCGGACGCGGCGGACGGCGTCGGTCACGTCCCACTTCACCGCGATGCCGCAGTCGATCATCAGCCGCTTGTCGCCCATCACCTCGCGCATCGCCTTCACGTAGGCGACGTCGCGGTCGTGCTCGTAGCCGAGCCGGGCGTTGCCGCGCTTGCCGAAGCCGGTCTTCAGCCCCTGCAGGCCGGTCGACAGCCACTCGGCGGTCTCCTCGGCCATCTCGGGGATCGAGTCGTAGTGGGCGTGGCAGGAGGCGATCGCCGGCAGCCGCTCGTGCACCGGGCCGCCGAGGAGGTCGAGCACGCTCGCGCCGAGCGCCTTGCCCTTGAGGTCCCACAGCGCGATGTCGATCGCCGCCGTGGCGTAGGAGGCGATGCCGCCGTGGTAGCCGTACCACCAGGCCTGCTGCTTGTTCTGCCGCCAGAGGGCCTCGGTGTGGACCGGGTCCTTGCCGACGAGGTTCGGCGCCATCCCCTCGATGATCGCCTTGACGGCGAAGTTCGCCTCCGGGAACTGGGTGATCGACTCGCCCCAGCCCACCTGGCCGTCGTCGGCGGTGATCTTGCAGAGGCAGAGGTGCCGGAGCGCGTTGAAGTCGTTCGGCTCCGGGTAGCTGACCGGGATGGCTTCGACGGAGTGGATACGCATAGGCCGCCTTTCGAGCGTCTTCTGGGAGGCCGGCCCGCCGCCGCAAGGGGCGGACCGGGTCGGATCGATCGCGCCGGCCACGGCCGGCGCGGCCGAGACTAGCCGATCGCGCCGCGGAACTGCGGCATGCCGGCGACGCCCACGTCGACGCGGACGAGCCGCCCGAACATCGGCGTCGCGTCGCCGGTGTCGGTGGTGCCGAAGTCGCAGAGATAGAGCGAGGTGCCGCCGAACACGCAGTTGAGCATCACCCCGCCGGTCTCCAGGAAGTCGATCGGCGTGCCGTCCTTGGCGATGACGTCGACGCCGCCGGAGCCGAAGGTGGTGATCCAGAAGTTGCCGTTCGCGTCGATCTTGAAGCCGTCCGGGATGTGGCCGCCGGGCAGCGTGTGGATCACCGTCTTGCTGCCGTCCGGGCGGCGGCGGACGACGTTCAGCGTGTAGGATTCGACCCACACGATCGAGCCGTCCGGCTCGGCGACGATGCCGTTCGGATAGACCGGCGCCAGCTCCTCGAGGATGTGCGCGGTGCCGTCCGTCTCGATCGCCACGATGTAGCCGGGGTCGGGCTTCGCGACCGCGTCCCAGTCGCCGGAATCGGTGAAGTAGAGCCGACCGTCCGGCCCGAAGGTGAGGTCGTTCGGGGCGTTGAACCGGATGCCGTCGGCCTCGGTCGCGACGATCTCGACCTTGCCGGTGGGCGAGGAGCGCTGGATCGACGGCGGCCGCCGCTCCGGCGCCACCCACTTGCCGACCGTCGGGCACTGCGTCGAGTAGACCCAGCCGTTGGAGCCGAGGACCGCGGCGTTCGGGCCGCCGCCGGTGAAGGCGTAGGTGCCCTTGCCGCGCTTCGGGTCCCACACGCCGATCTCGCTCGCGTAGGTGTTGGCGAAGACGACGCGGCCGTCCGGCAGGACGTCCGGCCCTTCCGGATGGCCGAGGCCTTCCGCGAGCACCGTGATCGGCTTCTTCATCGCGTCCTCCTCTCGCGTCGTCGCCGGCGGCTACCAGGTGACCATGCCGCCGGTGTAGTTGATCGCCTGCCCGGTCATGTATCCGGCCTCCGCGCCGAGCAGGAACCAGATGAGCCCGGCGCATTCCGCCGGCTGGGCGCCGCGGCCGAGCGGCACCGACTTCGTGCGCGCCTCGGCGAGCGCCGCCGCGGTCGTGCCGCGCATCGGCGCGATCCGCTCGAGCACCAAATCCTGCATCGGCGTGTCGACGATGCCCGGGCAGATCGCGTTGACGCGGATCGGCCGCGCCGCGAGCGCGTAGGCGAACGAGCGGGTGATCGACAGGATCGTCGTCTTCGAGGCGGCGTAGGCGGCCGCCTCGACGGTGCTCGCGAGCTTCGCCGAGCTCGACGACAGGTTGACGATCGCCCCGCCCGGCCGCATCCGCGGCCCGATCTGCTGGCACAGGAAGAACGTCGCCTCGGCGTTCACCGCCTGCGCGCGGCGCCAGTCGTCGACCGTCACCTCGAAGATCGGCTTCAGCACGATCACCCCGGCCGAGTTGACCAGGAAGTCGGCGCCGTCGGCGATCTCGGCGAGGCGGTCGCGCTCGGCCGGGTCGGCGAGGTCGCAGCACACGGTGCGGCAGCCGGCGCCCTCGAGCGCGGCGAGCTTCGCCGCGTCGATGTCGACGGCGATCACCTCGACGCCCTCGCGCAGCATCCGCTCGGCCACGGCACGGCCGATCCCGCTGCCGGCGCCGGTCACGACGCCCCGGCGCTCCGCCGACGATCCCATCCTCAGCTCCGCTCCCTTGGATGCCGGCGGCGGCGGCCCGCATCGGGCTCGGCGCCGCCGGTGGCTCACATCCGCCGTCGCGCGCGGCCCGTCCGTCCCCCGCCCCCGTCCGACGACGGCGGGCGGCGGATCGCGGCCGGCGCTCTTGTTGCGAGCGACTATATTGAAACGTTATCAGACGGCGCAAGCGCTTTCTTGCGCGCCGCGGCGACCCGCCCCGCCGCCGTCCCGCCCGTCGTCCGCACGCCCGGGCGCCCGCCGGCCGGGGCCGCGCGAGCATTTCCGCGCCGCCGCGCGACCTGCGCGCGGGCAGCGCCGGCCACGCCGATCACCGCGGCGACGACGCTTGCGCCGCCGGCGCGGTGTCGCTAAGAGTGGAAACGATATCATCAAGACCGGCGCGGGCGACCACCTGCCGGCAGGCACGGACAACCCCATGGCATCTCACGAGATTGCGGTGATCGCCGGCGACGGCATCGGCCTCGAAGTCGTGCCCGAGGGCCGGCGCGTCGTCGACCGGGCGGCGCGCCGCTTCGGCCTCGACCTCAGATGGCGCGAGCTCGACTGGGGCTGCGGCCACCACGAGCGGCACGGCCGGATGATGCCCGAGGACGGGCTCTCGCGGATCGCCGGCGTCGACGCGATCTTCCTCGGCGCCGTCGGCTGGCCGACCGTGCCGGACCCGGTATCGCTGTGGACGCTGTTGATGCCGATCCGCCGGTCGTTCCAGCAGTACGTGAACCTCCGCCCGGTGCGGCTGTTCGCCGGCGTGCCCTGCCCGCTCGCCGGCAAGGCGGCCGGCGACATCGACTTCCTGATCGTGCGCGAGAACAACGAGGGCGAATATTCCGAGATCGGCGGCCGGCTCTATCCGGACACCGACGACGAGCTCGTGGTGCAGGAGACGATCCTGACCCGCCGCGGCTGCGACCGCGTGCTGCGCTTCGCCTTCGACCTCGCCCTGAGCCGCCCGCGCCGCAAACTCACCTCGGCGACGAAGTCGAACGGCATCATCCACACCATGCCCTACTGGGACGAGCGGGTACGGGCGATGGCGGCACAGTATCCGGGCGTCGCCGTCGAGCAGTACCACATCGACATCCTGACCGCGCACTTCGTGCGCCGGCCGGAGAGCTTCGACGTGGTCGTCGCCACCAACCTCTTCGGCGACATCCTGTCGGACCTCGGCCCGGCGGTGACCGGCACCATCGGCATCGCGCCCTCGGCCAACCTCAACCCCGAGCGGCGCTTCCCGTCGATGTTCGAGCCGGTGCACGGCTCGGCGCCGGACATCGCCGGCAAGGGCATCGCCAACCCGATCGGCCAGATCTGGTCGGGCGCGCTGATGCTCGAGCACCTCGGCGCGAAGGACGCCGCCGACGCCATCGTCGCGGCGATCGAGCGCGTGCTCGCCGACGGCCGCACGCTGACGCCCGACATGGGCGGCACCGCCTCGACGCGCGCGCTCGGCGAGGCGGTCGCCGACGCGCTCTGACCGGCAAGGAGGTCCCGACATGGCCAGGCTCCCCTTCGTCGACACGCACTTCCACCTGCACGACCTGAAGAACCCGAAGCTGCGCTACACGTGGCTGGAGCCCGGCTTCGTCCACCCGCTCCTCGGCGACATCGACGCGATCAAGCCGCAGCACTACTGGATCGAGGACTTCATCGCCGAGATCCGCTTCGCGAACGTGCCGAAGGCGATCCATGTCCAGGCGGCGCTCGGCATCGCCGACCCGGTGGAGGAGACGGCGTGGCTGCAGGCCTTCGCCGACGAGACCGGCTATCCGCACGGCATCGTCGCCGAATGCCACCTCGCCGAGCCCGACGCCGCGCGCGTGCTCGAGCGCCACATGGCCTACGCCAACGTGCGCGGCATCCGCGACTTCGGGCCGGGCGACTACCTCGTCGACCCGGCCTGGCGGGCCGGCTACCGCCACCTCGAGCGGCACGGCCTCGTCGCCTGCATCGACACCAAGGTCGAGCGGGTGCCGCAACTGCTCGACCTCGCGGCGGCGTTCCCGAACATCCTGATGTCGATCGACCACTGCGCCATCCCGACCGAGCGGACGCCGGAATACCTCGCCCGCTGGAAGGCCGGCATGGCCGCGCTCGCCCGCGCCGACAACGTCATCATGAAGATCTCCGGCCTCGGCATGTGCGATCCGCGCTGGACGGTCGACAGCCTGCGCCCGTGGGTCCTGGGCGCCATCGAGGCGTTCGGTACCGACCGCGTGGTGTTCGGCACCAACTGGCCGGTCGACCGCCTGTTCTCGTCCTATCCGGACGTCGTGAACGCCTACGCGACGATCATCGAGGACTTCACCGAGGCCGAGCAGCGGGCGATGTTCGCCGGCAACGCCGAGCGGATCTTCCGGATCTGAGGACCGCGATGAGCACCGACTCGGAACTTCCCCCGCACACCGCCACCGCCGTCCACCACGTCGGCATGAGCGTCGCCGACATCGACGCGGCGCTCGCCTTCTGGGAACCCTTCCTCGGCGCGCCGGCGAAATGGCGCACCGTGCTCGACCGGCCCTATCTCGGCCGCCACGTCGGCTATCCGGGCGTCGAGATCCGCGCCGCCTTCGTCGGCCTGCCCGGCGGCGGCGTGCTGGAGCTTCTCGACTACCAGGTGAAGGATCGCCGGCAGAACCCTGACGCGACGGCCAATCCCGGCAACGTCCACCTCTGCCTCGCGGTCGCCGACGCCGGCGCGGCGTGGCGGCGGGCGGTGGCGCTCGGCGCCCGCCCGATCGTCGCCGAGGGCCCGGTCGACGTCGACGGCGGCCCGAACGCCGGCGCCCGTGCCGCCTACCTGCGCATCCACGACGGCATTACGCTCGAGCTCTTCCAGCCGCCGGCGCGCGGCTGAGCCCCGTCCACGGAGACAGACCGATGATCAAGCGCATCAGCCTCCTGCGCCGCAAGGCGGGGATGAGCCGCGAGGACTTCCTCGCCCACTGGATGGGGCCGCACGCCGAGATCGTCCGCCAGCTTCCGGGCCTGCGCGGCCTGCGCTTCAACGTCGTCGACCGCTGGTCGCCCGACGAGGCGGGCTGGGACGGCGTCGGCGAGGTGTGGTTCGACAGCGCCGAGGCGGCGCTCGCCGCCTTCGCGACCGAGCCGTACCTCGCGATGCTGCAGGCCGACCGGCCGAAGTTCGTCGGCGAGGCGCAGTGGTGCTTCGTCGAGGAGCGCACCGTCGTCCCGCCGACGCGGTGAACGAGGGGCGAGGAGACAAGACATGGCCTGGAACATCGCGTCGGGACTCGAGGGCAAGGGCGTGCTCGTCACCGGGGCGGCCGGCGGCATCGGCCGCGAGGTGACCCTCGCCTTCGCCGCCGCCGGCGCCCGCGTCGCCGCGCTCGACCTCGACGCGGGCCGCGTCGAGGCGCTCGTCGCCGAGTGCGACGGCGGCCCGCACCTCGCCGTCGCCGCCGACCTGCGCGACGTCTCCACCCACCCGGCGCTGCTCGCCCGCGTCGCCGAGGCGGTCGGCCGGCTCGACGTGCTCGTCTGCACCGCTGCCGTGCTGGTGCGCCGGGCGAACGTCGACGAGGTGACCGAGGCCGACTGGGACCTGCAGCACGACGTCAACCTCAAGGCGACGTTCTTCCTCAACCAGGCGGCCGGGCGGATGATGCGCGCCGACGGGCGCGGCGGCCGCATCGTCAACTTCACCTCGCAGGGCTGGTGGAGCGGCGGCTTCGGCGGCTCGGTCGCCTACGCCGCCTCGAAGGGCGGCATCGTGTCGATGTCGCGCGGCCTCGCGCGCACCTGGGCGAAGGACAAGATCACCGTCAACACCGTCGCGCCGGGCGCCGCCGACACCGCGATGATGCGCTCCGGCCTCACCGACGAGCAGCTCGCCGCCCACACCGCGCAGATCCCGATCGGCTACATGGCGCATCCCTCCGAGCTCGCCGGGACGGTGCTGTTCCTCGCCTCCGACCACGCCGGCTACATCACCGGCGCGACGATCAACGTGAGCGGCGGCTGGCTGATGTACTGACGCCGCCAAGCGGGAGAATTAGCCGATGAGCGGAACCCTCGGCGGCCGCGTCGCCGTCGTCACCGGCGGGGCGCGCGGCATCGGCGACGCCATCGCCGCCGCGCTGAAGGAGGAAGGCGCGACCGTCGTCGTGCTCGACAAGCTCGCCCCGGAGGCGCCGCGCAACGGCGTGCGCTACGTCGAGACCGACATCACCGACCCGGAGAGCGTGACCGCCGCCTTCGCGGTCGCCGACGGGCTCGGGCCGCTCGGCGTCCTCGTCAACAACGCCGGCATCCAGCGCGTCGGGCTCGTCGGCCGGATCGCCCTCGCCGACTGGCAGGCGGTGATCGCCACCCACCTCACCGGCTTCTTCCTGTGCGCCTCGGAGGCGATGCCGCGGATGGTCGCGGGCGGGCGCGGCGGCGCCATCGTGTCGATCGCCTCGACGGCCGCCTTCGTCGGCATTCCCGGCCGCGGGCCCTACTGCGCGGCGAAGGCCGGCATCCTCGGTCTCACCCGCGCGCTCGCCCTCGAAGGCGCCTCGGCGCGGGTGCGCGTCAACGCGGTGGCGCCCGGCTTCACCCGCACGAAGTTCATCGACCAGGGCCTCGCGGACGGCTCGCTGCGCGAGGACTGGATGCTGGAGCGCGTGCCGATGGGCCGCCTCGCCGCCCCGGACGAGATCGCCGGCGTCGTCCGGTTCCTGGCGAGCGACGCGGCGTCCTACGTCACGGGCCAGACCATCGTCGCCGACGGCGGCTGGACCATCCAGGGCGTCACCCACGCGCCCGACTGGCTGACGCCGCCGGCCGCCGCGACCGCGCCGGCCTGAGCCGCCGGCCAGTCAGCCGGCGAGGTCGAGCCGCGGCCGGGCGAGCCAGCGGCGCGGGTCGTGCTCGGCGCCGCCCTGCCCGCTCGCCAGCGCCTTGCAGAGGTCGGCGACCGCGTCGAGCGAGTGGACGGGGCGGAACTCGTCGACGTGCGGCAGGATCGCCCGGATGCCGCGCGCCTTCGCCTCGAAGCCGTCGAAGCGCAGCAGCGGGTTCAGCCATACGAGGCGGCGGCAGGAGCGGTGCAGCCGGTCCATCTCGCGGGCGAGGTCCTCGTCGCTGTCGCGCTCGAGCCCGTCGGTGACGAGAAGGACGATCGGCCCGCCGTGCATCACCCGGCGCGACCACAGCCGGTTGAAGTCGTGCAGGGCGGTCGCGATCCGCGTGCCGCCGGCCCAGTCGGCCACCGCCCCGGAGCAGAGGGCGAGCGCCTCGTCGGGATCTTTGCGCGCGAGCTGGCGGGTGACGTTGGTGAGGCGGGTGCCGAACACGAAGGTCGAGACGTGGCGGTGCGTCTCGGTCAAAGCGTGCAGGAAGTGCAGCACCACGCGGCTGTACTGGCCCATCGAGCCGGAGATGTCGAGGAGCGCCACGACCGGCGGCACCACCTCGGCGCGGCGGCGGAAGGCGAGCGGGATGAGCTGGCCGCCGGAGCGCAGCGTCGCCCGGAAGGTGCGGCGCGGATCGACCATGCGGCCGCGCGGCGCGGCGACGAGGCGGCGGGTCTCGACCGGCGGCAGGGCGAGCGCCAGCCGGCGCACCGCGGCGAGCGCGGCGCGGATCTCGGTCGCCGACATCTGCGCGAAGTCCTTGCGCTGCAGGAGCTCGGCGCCGGAGACGGTGAAGGTCGCCTCGATCTCGGTCGGCCGATCCTTCGGCTCGGGCACCTGGCGGCGGCTGCCGAACGCCTCGGCGACGCGGTTCTGCGCGGCGCGCGGCGGCTCCGGCGCCCGCGGGGCGGCGACCGGCGAGAGCAGCGCGACCATCTTCTCGGCGATGCCGCGCGCCCGCCAGAACACCCGGAACGCCTCGTCGAACACCGCGTGGTGCTCGCGCTTCATGACGAACACGGCGTGCAGCGCCCAGTAGAGGTCCTCGCGGCGGGCGATGCCGGCCGCCTCGACCGCCTTGACGGCATCGACGACGGCGGCCGGGCCGACCGGCAGGCCGGCCTGGCGCAGCACGCGGGCGAAGTGGACGATGTTGTCGACGAGGCGGCCGCCGTCCGCGGCCGGCCCGGCGGCGGCGTCGCTCATGCCGCCCGGCTCGCCTCGCGGCGGATCTCTTCGACGAGTTGCACTGTGCGGCTGCCGCGGATGCGGGCGATGTCGTCCTGGTATTTGAGTAGCACGCCGAGGGTGTCGGAGACGATCGCCGGGTCGAGCGCCGCCTGGTCGAGCTCGGCGAGCGCCGCCGCCCAGTCGAGGGTTTCGGCGACGCCCGGCGCCTTGAACAGCTCCTCGGCGCGGAGCTTCTGCACGAAGGCGACGACCTCCTCGGCGAGGCGCGCGGCGGCACCGGGTACCTTCAGCCGCACGATCGCGAGCTCGCGCTCGGCATCCGGATAGTCGACCCAGTGGTAGAGGCAGCGCCGCTTCAGGGCGTCGTGGATCTCGCGGGTGCGGTTCGTGGTGATGACGACGATCGGCGGCCGCTCGGCGCGGATGGTGCCGAGCTCGGGGATCGTCACCTGCCCGTCGGCCAAGACCTCGAGCAGAAACGCCTCGAAGGCCTCGTCGGCACGGTCGAGCTCGTCGATCAGCAGCACCGGCGCCCCGGCGGCGTCCGGCTCGAGCGCCTGGAGGATCGGCCGGCGGATCAGGAAGCGCTCGGAGAACACGTCGCCCGACAGCCGCTCGCGGTCGGTCTCGCCGGCCGCCTCGGCGAGCCGGATCTCGACCATCTGCGCGGCGTAGTTCCACTCGTAGACGGCGCTCGCGATGTCGAGACCTTCGTAGCACTGGAGCCGGATCAGCCGGCGGCCGAGCCCTTCGGCCAGCACCTTGGCGATCTCGGTCTTGCCGACGCCGGCCTCGCCTTCGAGGAACAGCGGCCGGCCGAGCTTCAGGGCCAGGAACAGCACCGTCGCCAGCGAGCGGTCGGCGACGTAGGACTGGTCGGCGAGGAAATCCTCGGTCTCGTCGATCGAGGTCGGCAGCGGATGGACGGTCATCGCGGCGGGCGGCTCCAGGCGTCACGAGGGTGCGCCCCGCCCCCGGGACGCCGTTCCCTCTTGAGTACAGGTCCGGACGCCGGGCCGCAATTGCCGCGGCGCGGCGAGCCCCGGCCCGCCGCGCCGCCGTGTCTCCCGGCCCGCGATCGTCAGCCCGCCCGGCGTTCCGCCGGCGCGGCGGCGAGCCGGGCCGCATAGTCGGCGGCGAGCGCCGCGTGCGTCGACCAGAACGGCCGCGGCGTCCGCCCGGCGAGCTGGTCGGCGAGGATCGCGAGGTGGGTGTGCCAGCCGCCGGCGACGCCAATCATGTCGCCGGCCGCGAGCCGGCGGTGGGTCAGCACCAGCAGCACGTCGCCGCCGCGCGGGGTGAGCTCGAACGTCACCTCCGAGGCGTCCGCCCCCTCGCCCCAGGTGTGGACGAGGAACCGCGGCGGGTCGCAGCGCACCACCGTGCCAGCGAGGCCCGCCCCGTTCTCCATGTGGCGGTAGCGCTCCGGCGTCGGCTCCTTGGTGGGCGAGAGATCGGCGTGGCGGAAGGTGAGGTCGACCCGCCCGCCGGGCGCGAGCGCCATGTCGCCGGTGGCGAGCCACAGGCCGCGCTTGTCGGAGTCCGTGAGGTAGTCCCAGACCCGCTCGATCGGTCCCGGCAGCAGGCGCTCGAAGCGCACCGTGCCGGTCTCGGTGACGATGCCGTAGTCGCTCATTGTTCCTCTCCTTCGTTGCCGTCCCTGTCGTCCGCCTCGCGCAGCGCCTCGTCGAGGGCGTCGAGACGCCCGCTCCAGAACCGCCGCATCCGGCGGACCCAGTCGTCCATCTCCGCGAGCCCCGTGTCGTCGAGGCTGTAGATGCGGCGCTGGCCGTCGACCCTGACCCGCACCAGCCGCGCCTCCTTCAGCACCTTGAGGTGCTGCGAGATCGCCGGCGCGCTCATCTCGAAGCGGCGCACGATGTCGCCGGCGGCGCGCTCGCCGCCGCCGAGAAGCTCGACGATGCGGCGGCGGGTGGGGTCTGCGAGGGCGGTGAAGCTGTCCATGCCCTAATGTTTCTATCTTTGCTTAATTAAGTCAATAGTAAATTATGAACCGGCCGTCGCCCACCGCAGGGACGCCCGGCACGAGGCTTGCTTGATAATTCGGCGACTCGGGTGGCGCGGGGGTGCCACCCAGGTCGGCGCCGGCCGTGGATTTTCGACAGCCACCGGAACTTTGCCGTGCGTCCTCGAATTCACTCCCCAGCCAAATCCGTCACCCTGTCGGGACGCGGATCGGGACGCGACGGAGGGTGACGTGTTGCAGCGCATCGAGGGCGAGACGGGGGCGCCGGTGGCCGGCGAAGGCGTCTATTTCCAGATGCGGTCCGGCCGCCGCACGGTGCGCTTCTTCGCGACCTCCGGCCTCCTCTCGACCCTCGCCCGCGGCAGGACCGTCGACGGGCGCCGCGGCTTCGAGCGGGAGACGTTCCTGACGTTCCGCCGCGAGATCGAGGCGCTCGCCGCCGAGCGCTACGCCCGCCGCCCGTTCGACGACGACAGCATCATCTGGATCAGCGAGCACGCGCTCGCCGCCGCGTCCTGCGCGAGCCGCCCCTGCCCGCCGCTGCTCGAGCCGCGCCTCGCCTAGGTCGTGAACCGACAAAGCGTGCTGTTGGGGAGGAAGGCCGGTTCAAGGCTCCTGGAAAGGAGCGTCGGATGGCGCGTTAGGACTCGAGGGAAGCGGAGTGGCGGCTGATCGAGCGGCTGTTGCCGAACGAGCCGCGCGGTATCGCCCGGGTGGACGGTCCCGGAGATCACCCGCGATCGCGATCATCCACCCGGCCGCCCTGGCGCCGCAGCGGCCGCAGAGGCTCGGTGCGAGCCCACCCATCGCCACCAAGCCAACGAACCTGCCCGGCCATCTCGAGGCTCCCTTTCACAAGCCTTGAAGCAGCGACCAATCGACACCGACACCCCTATTTTGTCCGGACCCTAGGCGAGGCCGACGCCCGTCAGCTCGCGCACACCAGCATGGCGCTCGAGAGCTTAGCGCCGTCGGCGAGCGCCGCGGCGACTTCCGCGTCGGCGCGCAGCGCCGCGATGGATCGCGGCGCGGGCACCGCCTCGCCGCGGCCCTCGACGACCTCGGCCCAATCGCGCATGGCGTCGGCGACGCCGGCGATCGCGGCGTCGAGGGTATCGCCCATGGCGGTGCAGCCGGGCATATCGGGCACGACGGCGCCATAGGCGCCGGCCTCGCCATCGATCAACACGGTGTATCGGCTCATCGCGTCTCTCTGCTGTCGCGGGCGGGACGATCCTTGCCAGCCCGCCTCGGCGAGGCGGGTCGTGGGTTCGAATCCCCCCCGAAAAACGAGGGCGCCCGGACGTTTGCCCGGGCGCCCGTGTCAGGCGGCGACCGACTCGACGACGAGGCGCACGCCGAGGGCGCGTGCGGCCTTGTCGAGCCGATCGAGCTTCGTGTTGTGCGACGGATCGAGGATCCGCCGCACCTCGCCCTCGTTGAGGCCGAGCCGCGCCGCGAGCGCGACCTTGCTCACGCGGCTCGCGCGCCAAGCGGACCAGACGGCCAGCTTGGCAGCGAAGGAGGCGGGCAGCGGAACCACCACCTCCCCCTCGATCGGCGAGCTCGGAACCGGGATGTCCATCCCGTCCTTCATGCGCCCACCGATCGCCACGACGAGGGCATCCTCGGCCTGATCCAGCGCCTCGGCCTCGGTGCGGCCGGCGGTGATCACCTCCGGCAGATCACGGCACGAGACGAGGATCTCGTCACCTTCGCCCGACCGTTCCAAGCGGACCGGCCATGCGAAGGACCGCGGGTGCTCAGACATCCATTCCGCTCTCCATTCATCGGCGGCGTCCGTGAGGGGGCTCGCGCCCCTCACAACTCCGCCGGATCAATTCCGACCTGTTCGCAGATCCGGCGAATGTGCATCGGGCTCAAGTCGCCGTCCTGCACCGTCGTTACCCGGCCTCCGAACCTGACCCGGTAGTGGCTGCCTTTACCCAAGGTCTTGTCGACCTCGATTTCCAGCCCCCGCTTCCGGGCCAACCGGCGGAGCTTCCGGATCAGCTGATCTCTCAGCATGTGGACGCCTCCGTTCAGTTGGCGGGATCAGCGTCGTACAAACATGTCCGCCCGTCAAGAATGATCGGCGCTTTTTGTCCGAACGCTCGACGAGTGGCGGCATCACCTCGCGCAAGGACGGCGACACGCGCCCGTTCGATGCGGCCCTCGCCTATGCGGCGCAGGGCACTACATCGCCGTCACGGCTACGGTGCACCATGGCCCGAAGGCGGTCGAGGAAGGGTGCAACACCGTCGCCTATCGGCGGCTCGACTCGGATGCGCCGATCTCCACGGCGCCGCCGGGCGCTCTCCCGGCTTTCCGGCTCTTTCGCCGACGCCGCGTCCGCCCTATCTTGGGCGCCATGACGCGCGCGCTCCTTCCCATCGGCCTCGTCGGCCTCGCCCTCGTGGCGACGGGCGTCGTGCTGTGGGCGTCCTACGGCGAGGCGCTGTTCGCCGAGGCGCTGCTGAGCCGCCTCGCGGGGTGCCTCGGCTGACCCGACCCCGGCAACGGCTCGACCTCGAGATGGTCGCGCGGGGGCTCGCCCAGAGCCGGGCGCGCGCCCGCGACCTCATTCTGCGCGGCCGCGTCACCGTCGACGGCGCGCCGGCCGAAAAACCCTCCCTCGGCGTCGACGCCACGGCCGAGATCCTGGTCGCCGGCGCGGCGTCCTGGGTGTCGCGGGCGGCGGAGAAGCTCGTCGCCGGGCTCGACGCCTTCGCGGTCGACCCGGCCGGACGGCGCTGCCTCGACCTCGGCGCCTCGACCGGCGGCTTCACCGAGGTGCTGATCGCGCGCGGCGCCGCGGCGGTCGCCGCCGTCGACGTCGGCCACGGCCAGCTCCACCCGCGCATCGCCGCCGACCCGCGCGTCACCTCGATCGAGGGCCTGAACGCGCGCGACCTCGCGGCCGCCGACCTGCCGTTCGCGCCCGACCTCATCGTCGCCGACGTGAGCTTCATCTCGCTGCGCCTGGCGCTCGCGCCCGCCCTCGCGCTCGCCGCCCCGGCGGCGGCCGGCGTCTTCCTCGTCAAGCCGCAGTTCGAGGTCGGCCGCGATGGCGTCGGCAAGGGCGGCATCGTGCGCGACCCGGCGCTCGCCGACGCCGCCGCCGCCGAGATCGCCGGCTGGCTCGACGGCCGCGACGGCTGGCGCGTCGAAGGCCTCGTTCCCTCGCCGATCGCCGGCGGCGACGGCAACCGCGAATTCCTGCTCGGCGCCGCGCGCGCCAAGGACAGTCCATGACCGACATCGTGACGATCGACCGCCTCGGCCACCAGGGCGACGGCATCGCCGACACCCCCGGCGGGCCGCTCTACGTCGCGCTGGCGCTGCCCGGCGAGCGGGTGGCGGTGTCGCGCGAGGGCGACCGCGCCCGCCTCGTCGAGGTCGTCGACGCCTCGCCCGACCGGATCGAGCCGGCCTGCCGCCACTTCGGCCGCTGCGGCGGCTGCCAGCTGCAGCACCTCGCCGAGGCGCCCTACCACGCCTTCAAGCGCGACCTCGTGGCCGACGCCTTCGCCCGCCAGGGCCTCGTGGCCGAGATCGCCCCGATCGTGCCCGCCGCCCGGCCCGGCAGCCGTCGCCGGGTGACGATGGCGGCGCGCCGCGAGGGCAGCCGCATCGACCTCGGCTACCACGCCCGCGGCTCGCACGCCGTCGTCGCGATCGAGGAGTGTCCGATCGCGGCGCCGGCGATCGTCCGGGCGCTGCCGAAGCTGCGCGAGCTCGCCCGCCGCCTCGTCGGCGAGCGCACCGAGCTCCGCCTCACGATCACCGACACCGCGGGCGGCCTCGACGTCGCCGCCGTCGGCGCCCGCCGCCTCGACGAGGCGATCCGGCGCCGGCTCGGCGAGGAGACGGTGCGGCTCGGCCTCGCCCGCCTCGCCGTCGAGGGCGAGGTGGTGCTCGCGCCGCTGTCGCCGGCGGTGACGATCGCCGGCGTGCCCGTCGAGCCGCCGCCCGGCGGCTTCCTGCAGGCGGTGGCGGCCGCCGAGGCGGCGATGACCGCCGAAGTCCTGGCGGCGACCGCCGGGGCGCGCCAGATCGTCGACCTCTTCGCCGGCACCGGCACCTTCGCCCTCGCCCTCGCCCGCACCGCCGCCGTGCACGCCGTCGAGGCCGACGCCGGGGCGATCGCCGCGCTCTCGGCGGCGCGCAAGCGGGCGAGCGGCCTGAAGCCGCTCACCGTCGAGGTGCGCGACCTGTTCCGCCGGCCGCTCACCGCCAAGGAGCTCTCCCGCTACGACGCGATCGTCTTCGACCCGCCGTTCGCCGGGGTGAAGTCGCAGGCCGAGGCCCTCGCCGCGGCGAAGGTCGGCCGCGCCGCCGCGGTGTCGTGCAACCCGGCGACGCTCGCCCGCGACCTCGCGGTGATGGTCGCCGGCGGCTGGCGGGTGGACAAGGTGGTGCCGATCGACCAGTTCCTGTGGTCGGCGCACGTCGAGGTGGTCGCCGCCCTCTCGCGGCGTTGACGCGGGCCGGCGCTTCGGTGCATCACGCCCGCGACCGGCCCGGAAGGCGCTCCCGATGCATCTCGTCCTGTTCGACTGCGACGGCACCCTGATCGACAGCCAGGCGATCATCGTCGAGTCGATGTCCGCCGCCTTCGCCGCCAACGGCCTGCCGCCGCCGGCGCGCGCCGCGATCCTGGAGATCGTCGGGCTGTCGCTGCCGATCGCGATCGCCACGCTCGCCGGCGAGAAGCTGCACGCCGCGGTCGCCGACGTCACCCAGTCCTACAAGGACGCGTTCCAGCGCCTGCGCGCCGAGCCGGTCGATCGCATGCCGCTCTATCCGGGCGCCCTGGAGGCGCTCGACGCGCTCGCCGCCGAGCCCGACCTGCTGCTCGGCATCGCCACCGGCAAGTCGCGCCGCGGCCTCGACGCGGTGATCGCCAAGCACGGCCTCGAGGGCCGCTTCGTGACGCTGCAGACCGCCGACGACGCCCCCTCGAAGCCCGACCCGACGATGATCCGCCGCGCCCTCGTCGAGACCGGCGCCGAGGCCTCGCACACCCTCCTCGTCGGCGACACCACCTTCGACATGGAGATGGCGCGCGCCGCCGGCGCCCGCGGCCTCGGCGTCGCCTGGGGCTACCACCCGGCCGAACGCCTCGTCGCCGCCGGCGCCGCCCGCGTCGTGACCGGCTTCGCCGAGGTGCCCGGCGCCGTCGACGCGCTGTTCGGCCGCCGCGCCACAGCCGCCGCGTCGTGACCGCGATGAGCGACATCTTCGACCTCGGCGACCTGCCCGACGACCCGGTGAAGCGGGCGCAGCTGCACGCGCGGCCCGAGCTGCCGCGCCGCTTCTACGAGGCGGCCGACGTCGCGGCGGTCGACGGCGGCTTCGCGGTGCGCCTTGACGGGCGCCAGACGCGCACCCCGGCCGGCCACCCGGTGGTGCTGCCGGCGCGCGCGATCGCCGAGGCGCTCGCCGCCGAGTGGAACGCGCAGGGCACCCACATCGACCCGGCCGGCATGCCGATGTCGCGCCTCGTCAACATCGCCCTCGACGGCGTCGCGGCGGCGCCGGAGAAGGTCGTCGACGACATCGTCGCCTATGCCGGCTCCGACCTCCTGTGCTACCGCCCGGCCGGCCCCGACGGCCACCTGGCGCTGATCGCCCGCCACTGGGACCCGGTCGTCGCCTGGGCCGAGGCGCGGCTCGGCGCCCGCCCGGTGCTGGCGGAAGGGCTGATGCCGGTCGCCCAGCCGGAGGCCTTCACCGACGCCGTGCGCCGGGCGCTGCCGGCCGGCCCGCCGCTCCTCGTCGCCGCCCTGCAGTCGCTGACGAGCCTCACCGGCTCGGCGCTCCTCGCGCTCGCGATCCACGAGGGCCGCCTCGACATCGACGCGGCATGGGCGGCGGCCTCGGTCGACGAGGACTGGAACGCCTCGCTCTGGGGCGCCGACGCCGAGGCGGAGCGCCACCGCGCCCGCCGCGCGGCCGAGGCGCGCGCCGCCGCCCTCGTCGTCGCCGCCCTCACCCGCACGGACCCCCGATGATCCTCTGCCACACCCACCGCTTCATCTTCCTGAAGACGTGGAAGACCGGCTCGACCAGCGTCGAGCTCGGCCTCGGCGGCCTGTGCGGCCCCGGCGACGTGATCACCCCGGTCGGCCACGACGAGAAGGACCGCATCGGCCCGCCGCCGCAGAACCAGGACCTGCCGCTGTCGAAGTGGACGCTGCGCAACTGGGCGATGCTCGTCGCGCTGCGCTCGCGCCGCGACGCCGGCGTGAAGTTCTACAACCACATGAGCGCCAAGGAGGTGGCCCGCATGGTGCCGCCAGACATCTGGCGCGACTACCTCAAGATCTCGATCGAGCGCAACCCCTGGGACCGCGAGGTCTCGCACTACTACTGGCGCCTGCGCAACCCGAAGACGCGGCCGCCCTTCCGCGACTACGTACTCGACACGAAGCGGAAGATGATCAACAACTTCGACATCTACTCGATCGACGGGAAGATCGTGGCCGACGTGGTGCTGCGCAACGAGCGCCTGGCCGCCGACTACGCCGCGCTTTCCGAGCGCCTCGGCTGCGCCATGCCGCCGCTGCCGCGCGTCAAGGCGATCTACCGCGAGGACCGGCGCCCCTACCAGGAGCTCTTCGACGAGGAGACCCGCGCCGTCATCGCCCGCCGCTACGCCAAGGAGATCGAGGCGTTCGGTTACACGTTCTGAGGGGGGCGCCGCGAGGACGCCGCTTCGCCGCGGCCCCGTCCCGCGGCCCTTCGACCTTCAGGCCCTGCACAGGCGGCTCTTTCGGCGCCTGCCGGCGCCGCCACCCCACCCCGCCGGACCTCCGGTCCGTCGACCCTCCCCCTCCAGGGGAGGGTGGAGTCTCCGCCTCCTCGGCCCCCTTCCCCGCGCCGTCCGCCGTGGCACGGGCGGCGGCGGCGTGCTAAGAGCGCGGTCGCCCGGCTAACGGAACCGGCCGGGCGGGACCCGGCTTTGAAGGGATGAGGGGAGCGGCATGAAGGAGATCCTCGAGGAGCTCGAGAAGCGGCGCGGCATCGCCCGCCTCGGTGGCGGCCAGACGCGCATCGACGCGCAGCACGCGCGCGGCAAGCTGACGGCGCGCGAGCGCATCGAGATCCTGCTCGACGAGGGCTCCTTCGAGGAGTTCGACATGTTCGTCGAACACCGCTCCACCGACTTCGGCATGGGCGCGCAGAAGATCCCCGGCGACGGCGTCGTCACCGGCTGGGGCACCGTGAACGGCCGCACGATCTACCTCTTCGCCAAGGACTTCACGGTCTTCGGCGGCTCGCTCTCGGAGACCCACGCCCAGAAGATCGTCAAGATCCAGGACATGGCGCTCCGCAACCGCGCCCCGATCATCGGCCTCTTCGACGCCGGCGGCGCCCGCATCCAGGAGGGCGTCGCGGCGCTCGGCGGCTACGGCGAGGTGTTCCAGAGGAACGTCAACGCGTCGGGCGTCATCCCGCAGATCTCGGTCATCATGGGGCCGTGCGCCGGCGGCGACGTCTACTCGCCGGCGATGACCGACTTCATCTTCATGGTGCGCGACACGAGCTACATGTTCGTGACCGGGCCGGACGTGGTGAAGACCGTGACCAACGAGACGGTGACGGCCGAGGAGCTCGGCGGCGCCTCCGTCCACACGACGAAGTCGTCGATCGCCGACGGCGCCTACGACGACGACGTCGTGGCCCTCCTCGAGATGCGCCGGCTGATCGACTTCCTGCCCGCGAACAACCAGGCGCCGCTGCCCGAGCTCGCCACCCCGGACGACCCGGACCGGCTCGACCGCTCGCTCGACACCCTGATCCCGGACAACCCGAACAAGCCCTACGACATCAAGGAATTGATCCTGAAGACGGTCGACGAGGGCGACTTCTTCGAGATCATGGAGGCCTACGCGCGCAACATCGTGGTCGGCTTCGGCCGCATGGAGGGGCGCACCGTCGGCTTCGTGGCGAACCAGCCGATGGTGCTCGCCGGCGTGCTCGATAGCGACGCCTCGCGCAAGGCCGCCCGCTTCGTGCGCTTCTGCGACTGCTTCGGCATCCCGATCGTCACCTTCGTCGACGTGCCGGGCTTCCTGCCGGGCACGGCGCAGGAATATGGCGGCCTCATCAAGCACGGCGCCAAGCTCCTGTTCGCCTTCGCCGAGGCGACCGTGCCGAAGGTGACGGTGATCACCCGCAAGGCCTATGGCGGCGCCTACGACGTGATGTCGTCGAAGCACCTCCGCGGCGACGTCAACTACGCCTGGCCGACCGCCGAGATCGCCGTGATGGGCGCCAAGGGCGCGGCGGAGATCCTGTACCGGTCGGAACTCGGCGACGCCGAGAAGATCAAGGCGCGCACCAAGGACTACGAGGACCGCTTCGCCAACCCGTTCGTCGCGGCCGAGCGCGGCTACATCGACGACGTGATCATGCCCCACTCGACCCGCAAGCGCATCTCGCGCGCGCTCCGGATGCTACGCAACAAGTCCTTCGAGCTGCCGTGGAAGAAGCACGATAATATTCCGTTGTGAGGGCATTTTATCGACTTAATGCCGGCCACGTCGATCGATTCTGACGCCGTTGTCTTGAGAGGAACTCACTAGCGTCTCAGAATAACATCAATGAGCAGAGGGGCGGCGACATATGGAGAACGATTCCGAGTCACGCATGATGAGCCGCGTACGACTCGCGCGCCCCGTTCGCGAGCAAGAAATCTTGAGGATTGCTGCATCCTTTCAGGATGAGATCGGCGATGCAAAGCTCGCTGAAGTGCGCAATGAAATCCTCATCTGGGCGCAGCATCGAGTCGGTGGCCAACTGCCTGACGAAGCGTGGCACGGGCATAGCTTCGAGCACCTGTCTGGTGGCCGAACCGCTTTAGCCGCCGCTCTGTCCGCGAGCGGATCCAACCTCTGGTCCATGCGAGTAGACGATCCAGACAAGCATATTGCCGGCCGTGTCTGGACGACCGAAGTTACGATTGGACATCGAGATAGCCAGAAGCCCAAAATAGGTATTCGGCTTATCGCTAGCACTAAAGAGAGAGATTTAAACATTGAACCCCATGTTCCGGGGTTTATGCAGCAAATTATACGAATATCCCCGCTGTTAGCCGGATCCGTGGAATTAAGAAAAGAACATTGGAATGTCTCATCAGAGGAAGAGGTCGACTGGCTTGTTAGCGAGTTGGTTGACCCTCTACGACAGCGCCCGTACTTTGTCGCTTCTGGCGATGAGCGCGCATTGGACAAGACAGCTGCCCTAGTTGACGTTAACCAACTGCATCGCGCTACGATCGGCTTGGCACATATTGCGGTCGTTCCCGCAGAACTCACTTACGCACTTACGCGCCGCCTCGGAAGGGAACTGTCCGTCTATCACGGCGCTGTTAGAACATACATGCCAGGATTTGATGAAAATTCAGATCCCTTCGAGCATCGCTTATTTCTATCCAATTCTCTTGAATCGGCTGATGGTGCTGATCGATGCGTAAGATCTCTTCGCCAGCTTTCAGCCAGAGAGAGTATTTTACGTTGCCGGCTCGGGCACGACGTTCTCACTTTTGGCTCCGTAAGAACTGCCGCACTAGGTGCTGAACGTACTCGTCAGTCTGACTCTGGCGCGAGTGCAATTGACCTTCTCGCTGCAACCCAGAAGCAGAACGAGGCTCTTGAGGAGGAGCTCCGCGACGCCCGAGGATGGCAACAGCAGTTCAGTGAACTTCATAAGGAGGCAGAGGATCGTGCGGCCGCGGCTGAAGCACAAGCACGCGGATACCGCGCAAGAGTGTTCTTTCTGCAAGAACAAATCAGTCGTCGCGGCGGAAACATCGACGAAAGTATCGAATTTCCAGAATCATGGGAGCATTTCGTTGAATGGTGCGAGAAGCAATTGGCAGGACGATTGGTGCTAACTCCCACAGCGCGGAACGGGGCGAAGAAGCCAGAATTCCATGATCCAGTGATGGCTGCGCGGTGCTTGGTCTGGCTGGCGACAGTGTGTCGCGATAGACGCATTAGCGGAGGCGGATCGCTGTCGGACTATTATGTAGAGGATGGAATTAAGAACGCACTTTGCGGCGGAGATTCTTTCGAGTTTTCATTTCAAGGACAGCAGATTCGTGCAGATTGGCACATAAAGAATGGCGGAAATACTAGAGACCCCTCTCGATGCTTGAGAATATACTATGGATGGGATGACCAATCACAGCAAATTGTGGTCGCCGATTTTCCAGCACACCGCGTAACAGATGCTAGCTAGCATAGCGGCGAGCCATCTATCGGCTTCGTCGCCGACATTCTGACTAGCCCCCCACTCGACGCCGCCGCGCCTTCGCGGCATGCTCGCGGCCTCGTTCACAGTGAGCGTCCGCCGCGTCCGTGACGCCGAGCCCGCAGGCATGCCGATGACCGCCCTCACCGTCCGCCCCATCGAAGCCGGCGACCGCGCCGCGTGGGATCTTTTGTGGAACGGCTACCTCGTGTTCTACGAGGAGGCGCTGCCGCAGCACATCACCGAGGAGACGTGGCGGCGGCTGCTCGACCCGGCGGTCGACCCGCACGGCTTCGTGGCGGTGGACGCCGCCGGGCGGCTCGTCGGCTTCGTCCACTATCTCTTCCACGCCTCCACCTGGGCGATCGGCCCCTACTGCTACCTGGAGGACCTGTTCGTCGACCCCGCCGTGCGCGGCGGCGGCGTCGGCGCGGCGCTGATCGAGGCGGTCTATGCCGCCGCCGACCGCGCCGGCGCCGAGCGCGTCTACTGGATGACGCAGGACCACAATGCCACCGCCCGCAAGCTCTACGACCGCATCGGCAAGCTGACCCCGTTCATCAAGTACGAGCGGCGGTAGCGGGCGGGGCGGGAGGCGAGACTGAGGGCGCACGCCGAGTTGCCCCCCTCCCTACCCTCCCCCGCAAGGGGCGAGGGTTCGCGTCGTGGGTGGGGATGCGGATCGCTCCACCAGACGAGACGCCTTTCCCTCCCCTGCCAGGGGGAGGGAGAGCCGGCGCAGCCGGCAGGGTGGGGCCTGTCACTCCGGTCCTCGCCCCTGGTCGACGGGCCCCCACCTGCTCGCTTCGCGAGCTGTCCTCCCCCCTGGCAGGGGGAGGACGAAACGCGCGCCTCAGGCTGCCGCGACCTCGCGCAGGAAGTCGTGGATGGTGTGGCGCAGGCGCGTCGTCTGCTGCGCGGCGTCGGTCGAGGCGCCCTCGACGCGGGCGGCGGAGCTCGTGGTCTCGACGATCGCCGAGGAGACGCCCGAGACGTTGCTCGAGACGGTGCGGGTGCCGGCCGCCGCCTCCACCGCCGAGCGGCTGATCTCCGCCGTCGCCGCCCCCTGCTCCTCGACCGCGGCGGCGATCGCCGCGGTCAGGCGGTGGATCTCCTCCATCGCCCCGGCCATGGCGCGGATGGCGTCGACCGAGCGGCCGGTCGCCGCCTGGATGGCGGTGATCTGGTCGGCGATCTGGCCGGTGGCGCGCGCCGTCTGCTCGGCGAGCGACTTCACCTCGGCGGCCACCACCGAGAAGCCGCGGCCGGCCTCGCCCGCCCGCGCCGCCTCGATGGTGGCGTTGAGGGCGAGGAGGTTGGTCTGGCCGGCGATCTGGCGGATCAGCGCGACGACGTCGCCGATCCGCGCCGCCCCGTCGGCGAGGCTCGCCACGGTGCCGTCGGCGGCCACCGCCTCGCGCGCGGCGCGGGCGACGACGTCCGACGTGCGCGCCACCTGCTGGGCGATCTCGCCCACCGAGGCCGACAGCTCCTCGGCGGCGGCGGCGACCATCTGCACGTTGCCGCTGGCGCTCTCGGAGGCGTCGGCCACCGTCGTCGCCTGGCCGGCGGTCTCCTCGGCGAGGCCGGCGAGGTCGCGCGCCGTCGCCTGCATCGCCTCCATGGCGCCGAACACCGCGCCGAGCAGCGCCTGCACCTCGCCGTCGAAGCCGTGGATCAGGGCGTCGACGCGCGCCTGGCGCGCCGCCCGCGCCTCGGCTTCGCGCGCCTGATCGGTGACGAGGCGGTCGCGCTCGCGCACGTTCTCGGCGAACACCTCGACCGAGCGGGCCATGCCGCCGATCTCGTCGCGCCGCCCGGTGCCGGGCACCTCCACCGCCTCGCCGCGCGCGAGGCGCGCCATCACCGCCTGCAGCCGGGCGAGCGGCCGGGTGATGCCGGCGCCGACGGCGAGGCCGAGCAGGCCGGTGACGAGGGCGACGACGGCGATCACCACCGCGACCGCCGCGAAGCCGAGCGTCTCGGCGCGCTCGGCCTCGGCCCGCGCCGCCGCCTCGACCCGCCGGGCGCCGTCGAGCACGGCGGCGACGAGCGGCGGCACCAGCTCGAAGTTGCGGTCGAGCGTCTCCCCGGCGGTCTGGCGCGCCAGCGCCGCGGCCGCCCACTCGTCGAACAGCGCGCGGTAGGCGGCGAGGTCGGCGAGGATCGCCTGCTTCGCGTCGTCGGCGATCTCGGCGCCCGCCGCCGCCCGCTCGACGCGCGAGGCGGCGACCTCGAAGTTGCCGCGCGAGACGTCGTCGAGGCCGCGCATGAACACCGCCTCGGCGAAGCGGGCCTGCGCCACCGCCTGGACGAGCCGCGCCGTCTCCGGCGCGCGGCCGTTCTTCGAGACCTTCTGCACCCGGTCGCCGAGGCTGTCGGCCGCCGCCGCCAGCCGGGCGTCGAGACCCTGCGGCGCGGCGCCCTCGGCGCCGACGAGGCCGATCGCCGCCTGCACCGCGGTGAGCGCCGCGAAGCCGTCGCCGATCGCCGCCATCACCTTGCCGAGCTCGCCCACCTCGGCCTCGGCGCCGGCCGCCGCGGCGGCGGCACGGACGGCGGCGAGATCGTCGCCGGCGGCCGCGAGCCGCGCACCGAAGCGCCGCGCCACGGCGTCGGCGGGCTTCAGGAGGAACACCTTCTCCTCGGCCATCAGGGCGTTGGTGCCGGCCTCGAGCCGGGCGACGTCGGCGGCGAGCGCCGACATCGCGACGGAGGTGTCGAGCGCCCGGCCGACGATGGTGCCGCTCGCCCAGTAGGCGGCGCCGACCACGACGAGCCCGGCGACGCCGAGCGCGGCGAGGAGCGCGACGCGCGCGCGGATCGACAGGAACACCCGCCCTGGCGGCGCGCCCCGCCCCTCAGGCCCGCGAACGGTCTTCGTCCTGCCCATCTCGCCCCCCGAGTTGCACGCCGGCCGACCCCCGCCGCGAAGCGTGCCGATGCTTCGTGACGTCCCCGTCTCCGCCTGCGCCGCCCCCCGACCGGACGCCGTCCCTCTCGATGCAATCACGATGCCGCCGCCGATGCACTTGGCCGAAAGGCCAAGATGCAATCCCCACGCAAGGTTCGGGGGGCGGTGGGCGAGGTGCAACGAGTCCCTCCCCTGCCAGGGGGAGGGACAGACCGCGGAACGCGGTCAGGGTGGGGCCGGTCAATCCGGGTCCGGTCCTCGATCGGCGGGCCCCCACCTGCTCGCTTCGCGAGCTGTCCTCCCCCCTGGCAGGGGGAGGACGAAGACCTGCCTACTTCGACCGCAGCGGCACCGTCACGTCGAAGGTCGCCTCGGTCAGGCTCGCCGGGGCGGCGGGGATCTTGGCGCGCTTCGCCGCCATGAGGGCGGCGCGGTCGAGGCCGGCGTCGCCGGAGCTCTTGGCGATCGCGGCGGATTGGAGCGCGCCCGAGCGGGCGACGCGGAAGCGCAGCCGCACCACGCCGCGGCCGCCGCCGCCGAGGCCGCGCCACTGCCGCTCGATCGCCGCCTGCATCTGGCCGCGCCAGCGGGCGAGCTCGCTCGCGCTCTCGGCGCCGCCGCCGGCGCGCGGGGCCGCCGCCGCCTTCGCCTTGCCGGCGACGGTCTTGTCCGCCGCCGGCGCGCCGGACCTCTTCTCCGAGGGCTTCGCCGCCGTCTCGGTCGGCTTCGGCTTGCGCGGCGTCTCGGTCTTCGGCTCCACCTTCGGCTTCGGCCGCTCGGCGACGCGCTTCGCGGGCTCCGGCGGCTTCTCCGGCGGCGTCTCCGAGGCCGGCTGCCGCGCCGGCTCCGGCGCCGGGCGCTCGGGCGGCGGCGGGATCACCGGCGGCAGCGCCACCGCCGCCGCCTCGACGATCGGCGCCTCCTCGACCGGCGGCTCGAGCACCGGCGGGATCTCGACGAGCGGCGGCGGGGCGACGAGCGCGGGCGGCGCCGCCTCGGCCGGCGGCTCCGGCGGCGGCGGCTCGGCGGCGGCGGCCGCGGTCACCGCGTCGCTCGCGTCGGGGATCTCGGCGGTCGCCTCGTCCTCGGGCTTCGCGACGGCGCCGGTGTCCGCCACCGGCGCCTCGGCGGTGGAGAGCGCCGTCGGGGCGGGCGGCGCCGGCGGCAGCTCGATCATCGCGATCGGCTCGGCCGCCACCACGGCGCCGGCGTCCGGTGTGCGCTCGAGGAGCCACAGACCGACGGCGGCGTGCACGCCGAGCACGGCGAGGAAGGCGATCGCCCACAGCAGCCGCGGCGGCGGCGGGTCGAACGGCGCGGCGTGGACGATCGCGGCGGCGGGCATCGCGGGGCCCGTCAGGGCGCGGGCGCCGCGGCCGGGGCGCCTTCGAGGCCGACGAGGGCGATCTTCAGGTAGCCGGCGGCGCGCAGGCGGTTCATCACCTCGGTCAGCGCGCCGTAGCTCACCGCCTTGTCGGCGCGGAGGAACACCCGCTCGTCGCGGTTGCCGCCGGACGCCGCGTCGAGGGCGGCGGCGAGCGCCTCGGGCGCCACCGTCGCCTCGCCGACGGCGAGCGTGCCGCCGGCCTGCAAGGTGAGGAACAGCGGCTTGTCGGGCCGGGGCGCCGGCGTCGCCGTCGAGGCCGGCAGGTCGACCGGCATGTCGACGGTGGCGAGCGGCGCCGCCACCATGAAGATGATCAGGAGCACCAGGATCACGTCGATGAACGGCGTGACGTTGATCTCGTGCGTCTCCTCGAGATCGTCGCCGCCGTGATCGAGCTTCGCGGCCATGGCGCTACTCGGCCGCGGCGGCGAGGCGGCGGTCGCCGCGCCGGTCGAGGTCGCGCGAGACGAGGCGCAGGATCTCGGCCGAGCAGTCGGCGAGCGCCAGCCGGTGGTCGGCGATGCGGCGGGCGAAGTGGTTGTAGAGCACCACCGCCGGGATCGCCGCGATGAGGCCCATGGCGGTCGCGAGCAGCGCCTCGGCGATGCCCGGCGCCACCACCGCGAGGTTGGTCGTCTGCGCCTCGGAGATGCCGATGAACGAGTTCATGATGCCCCATACCGTGCCGAACAGGCCGACGAAGGGGGCGGTGGCGCCGATCGTCGCGAGCGCGCCGGTGCCGCGGCGGAGCGCCCGCGCCGTCGCCGCCTCGATGCGCTCGAGCCGCGAGGCGACGCGCTCCTTGACGCCCTCGCCCGGCAGCCCGGCCGACATCTCCACCTCGAGCGTCGCCGCCCTGACCAGCGCCGGCGCCGGGCCGCGCCGCTCACCCACCCCGGCGACCGCATCGGCGAGTGTCGGCGCGCGGGCCAGCATCGCCCGTGCCTGCTTCAGCCGGCGGCCGGCGAAGCCGAGCTCGCCGCCCTTGGCGAGCGCCGCCGTCCAGGTGATCAGCGAGGCGAAGGCGAGCCCGATCATCACCGCCTTCACGACGAGGTCGGCCGCCATGAACATGCCCCACGGCGACAGGTCGTGCGGCAGCGTCGCGGCGGCGTCGTGGCCGGAGCGCGCTGCGGCGGCTTGAATGGCCGGCACGCTCGGCCCGTCGGCGCCGATCGCCGGCGCTGCGAGGTCGGCCGGCGGCGCGAGGTCGGCCGCGGGTGCCGGTTCCGCCGGCTGCCCGGCGCCGGCCGCCCGCGGCGCCGCCGGAGCATCCTGCGTCGCCGGTGCGTCTTGCGCCGCGGCGCCCTCGGCGAGGCCGAGGCCAAGCGTCAGCGCCACGAGCAGGACGACGATGTGGGAGGGCCGGCGGCGGTCGGATTCGGCTGGACGGGGCAACGGCGCGCTTCTCCGTGACCGGCGGACAGGCCGGGCCGGCGGACGACCCGGGGCCGGCGAGCCGGCCTATCGTCCGCACGTCGCCCGGCCGACGGCCCGCGGCCGACAGTCGAGCGGTTCGGCGCGAAAATGTCCGCGCCGCCCGCGCAAGTCAACGCCGGCCGCACGCGGCCGCTCAATTGAGAATTATACTACTTCTATTCTAGGCACGGACCCGCCGGCCCGCGCCCGGCGATTCGCCCCGCTCAGGCCGAGATCTTCGCGGCCCCGCCCGGCAGCACTTCCTGGATCACCTCGAAGCCTTCGAACTCCGGGTGGCCGATGTAGAGCGGCTTGCTCGATCCGGCGTCGCGGTGGGCGGCGCGGAAGGCCTCCGACTTCGTCCACGCCTCGAACGCCCCGCGGCTCTGCCACAGGGTGTGCGAGGAGTAGAGCGTGTGGTCCTCCTTCTCCGGCCCGCGGAGCAGGTGGAAGGCGACAAAGCCCGGCACCCGGTCGATGTGGACGTCGCGGCCGAGCCACATCGCCTCGAACGCCGTCTCCTCGCCGCGCTGCACGCGGAAGCGGTTCATCGCGATGAACATCGAAGTCCTCCTGTCCGATCGGGCGCGGCGCATCCGCCGGCCCGGCGGCGAAGATGCCGCACTCTCTGCCCTGCCCGCCGACTCTACCCGCATCCGGCGGCCTCCTCGCAAGCCGCGAAGGGACGCACCTTCGTGCGAATGCTGCTGCGAAGCAGTCGCATCATATTGCCGGCGCGCCGAAAGTCGACTAGGAGAGTCGGGCTGCGCCGCGCGCATTGCCGCCCGGCGCCGCCCCCTGCAATCGCGTCCGGGCCCGTCTCGATGTCCCGTCATCCCGATCCTGACGAAAGGTCCGCCGCGCCTCCCGCCGGCGCGCCGGCGAAGGGATCGGAGGCCATCGCCCGCTGGTCGGTCGCCACGCTGTGCGGCGCCGCCGGCGAGGCGATCCTCGTCCACAACGGCGAGGACTACCGCCTCCGCGTCACCTCGCGCGGCCGCCTGATCCTGACGAAATGACACGGCCGCGCGCCGCCGGAGCGGCCCGGCCGGCGGCCGCGAGGTTCTGGAGACACACGATGGTCCGATCCCTGCCCGCCATGCTCGCGCCGGCCCTCGTGACGGGCTTCGTGCTGCTCGCCCAGCCGGCCGCCGCCGACCCGGTGACCGACGCGCGCGGCGTCACCGTCGAGGTCGGAGACCGCTCCCGCGTCGTCTCGGTCGGCGGCGCGGTGACCGAGATCCTCTACGATCTCGACGTCGATGAGGCGATCGTCGCGGTCGATTCCACGAGCCTCTTCCCGCCCGAGGCACTGAAGGAGCACGACAACGTCGGCTACATGCGGGCGCTCTCGGCGGAAGGCGTGCTGTCGATGACGCCAAGCCTCGTGCTCGCGATCGAGGGCTCCGGCCCGCCCGAGGTCGTCGAGCTCCTCGGCGCCTCGAGCGTGCCGCTCGTCGTCGTCGACGACGACCCGACGCCGGAGGCGGTCGCCGCCCGCATCCGCTTCCTCGCCGGCCTGATGGGCGTGCCGGAACGCGGCGAGGCGCTCGCCCGCGACGTCGAGGCCCGCTTCGCCGCCCTCGCCGAGGCGAAGAAGGGCATCACCAAGCCGACGCGCGTGCTCTTCGTCATCACGGTGCGCGACGGCCACCCGATGGTCGCCGGCTCGAACACCGCCGCCGACGCGATGATCCGCCTCGCCGGCGGCATCAACGTCGCGGCCGGCTTCGACGGCTACAAGCCGATGGGCGAGGAGGCGATCGTCGAGGCGCAGCCGGAGTTCGTGCTCGTGATGGACAACGGCGCCCACGCCGTCGACGCGAAGGCGCTGCTCGACACGCCGGGCTTCCGCGCCACGCCGGCCGGCCTCAACGGCCGCCTCCAGATGATGGACGGGCTGTCGCTGCTCGGCTTCGGGCCGCGCTCGCCCGACGTCGCCCTCGCCCTCGCCCGCACGCTGCACCCCGGGCAGGTGCCGTGAGCCGAGCCGCCGGCGCCCTTCCCCTCGCCCACCGGCCCGGCGACCGCACTCGCACCGCCCGCCTCGCCGTCCTCGGCGCCGCCGTCCTCCTCGTCGTGGCGATCCTCGTCTCGCTCGCCGTCGGGCCGACCGGCGTCGGGCTGACGGCGCTACCGCGCGTCGTCATGGCCGCGCTCGGCGCCGCCGCCGACGGCGACCTCGCGCGCGAAAAGCTGATCCTCGTCGACATCCGCCTGCCACGCACCGTCGTCGGTCTCCTCGTCGGGGCGGCGCTCGCCGTCGCCGGCGCGGTGCTGCAGGGCCTCTTCCGCAACCCGCTCGCCGACCCGAGCCTGCTCGGCGCCTCGCCGGGGGCGGCGCTGTTCGCCGCGGCGATGATCGCCTTCCAGGGCACCTGGCTCGCCCCGGTGGCGATCGTCCTCGGCACCAGCGCCGTGCCGGTCGCCGCCTTCGTCGGCGCGCTCACCGCGACGATGACGCTCTACGTGCTCGCGACCCGCGGCGGCCGCACGGCGGTCGCCACCCTGCTGCTCGCCGGCGTCGCCCTCGGCGCCTTCGCCCAGGCGCTCACCGGCTGGATCCTGTTCACCGCCGACGACCGCGCCCTGCGCGACATCACCTTCTGGACCCTCGGCAGTCTCGGCGGCGCGTCGTGGTCGAAGGTGCTCGCGGCGCTGCCGCTGTTCCTCGTCGCGGCGATCGGCGTGCCGCTGCTCGCCCGCGCCCTCAACGCCTTCCTGCTCGGCGAGGCGGAGGCGGCGCACCTCGGCGTCTCCACCGAGCGGGCGAAGCGCATCGCCGTCGTCGCCACCGCCGCCGGCGTCGGCGCCGCGGTGTCGATCGCCGGGGTGATCGGCTTCGTCGGCATCATCGTGCCGCACCTCGTCCGCCTGTTCACCGGGCCCGACCACCGCTTCGTGCTGCCGGCGAGCGCGCTCGGCGGCGGCGCGCTGGTGCTCCTCGCCGATGCGCTCGCCCGCGTCGCGGCGGCGCCGGCCGAGATGCCGATCGGCGTCGTCACGGCGGCGATCGGAGCGCCGGTGTTCCTGTGGCTGCTGCTGCGCAAGCGCCCGGCCGGCTGATGCTCGAAGCGCACGCCCTCGCCGTCGTCCGCGCCGGCCGCCGCCTCCTCGACGCCGTCGACCTCGCCGCCCGGCCGGGCAAGACCATCGTGCTCGTCGGCCCGAACGGCGCCGGCAAGTCGACCCTGATGAAGGCGCTCGCCGGCGAGATCCACGCCGACGAAGGCCGCGTCACCCTCGACGGCGCCGACATCCGCCGCCTGAAGCCGGCCGTGCTCGCCGGCCGGCGCGCGGTGCTGCCGCAGGCCTCCGCCCTCGCCTTCCCGTTCAACATCCGCGAGATCGCCGGCCTCGGCCTGTCGGTGCCGGCCTTCGCCATCGGCCGCGCCGCCGGCGAGGCGATGATCGACCGGGCGCTCGCGACCGTCGACCTCGCCGACCGCGCCGACCGGCTCTACGACCAGCTCTCCGGCGGCGAGCGCCAGCGCGCGCAGCTCGCCCGCGTGCTCGTGCAGCTGTGGGCCGGCGAGACGCTGAACGGCCCCGGCACCCTGCTCCTCGACGAGCCGACGGCGGCGCAGGACCTCGCGCACGGGCTCCTGGTGCTCGACCTCGCCGCCGCGCACGCGGCCGGCGGCGGCGCGGCGATCGTCGTGCTCCACGACCTCAACCTCGCCGCCCGCTACGCCGACCACATCGCTGTGCTGTCGGAAGGAAAGATCTACGCCGAGGGCAAGCCGATCGAGGTCCTGAGCGAGCGGCTGCTCGCCGAGGTGTTCGCCGTCGCGCTGACGCCGAACGCGGTGCCGGCCAGCGGCGTGCCGTTCGCCCTGCCGCAGCTCGCCCGCCGCCTCTGACGACGCATCTGGCCGCCGCTCAGTCGGCCGCGTCGAGGCCGATGTCGACGGCGGCCGCGGACTGGGTGATGCGGCCGACCGAGATGAAGTCGACCCCCGTCTCGGCGATCGGGCGGATGGTGTCGAGCCGCACCCCGCCGGAGGCCTCGAGCGGCACGCGGCCGCCGGCGAGGGCGACCGCGGCGCGCAGCGTCGCCGGGTCCATGTTGTCGAGCAGGATCAGGTCGGCCCCGGCCGCCAGCGCCTCCTCGACCTGGTCGAGCCGGTCGCACTCGACCTCGATCTTGGTCAGGAGCGGCGTGCCGGCGCGCGCGCGGGCGACCGCCGCGGCGATGCCGCCGCACACCGCGATGTGGTTGTCCTTGACGAGCACGCCGTCGTCGAGGCCGAGCCGGTGGTTGCGGCCGCCGCCGCAGGCGACCGCGTGCTTCTCGAACATCCTGAGGCCCGGCGTCGTCTTGCGGGTGTCGACGAGGGTCGCCCCGGTGCCCTCGATCGCCGCCACGTAGCGGGCGGTCTCCGTGGCGATGCCCGACATCCGCTGCAAGAGGTTGAGGGCGAGCCGCTCCGACGTCAGGATCGAGCGCGCGCGTCCGGCGATGCGCCCCAGCACCGAGCCCCGCCCGACCGGCGTGCCTTCGGAGGCGAAGGTCTCGACCGCGGTCGCGCGGTCGTAGCGCCGGAACACCGCCGCCGCCACGTCGAGCCCCGCCACCACCATCGGCTCGCGCGCCACGAGCGCGAAGCGCGCCTCGAGGCCGGCGTCGAGCAGCAGCGTCGAGGTGAGGTCGCCGCGGCCGATGTCCTCGGCGAGCAGGTGGCCGATCGCTTCGTCGAGGATGAACGGATCGAGCATGGCGGACGGATGTTCCCTTACTGGCGCGCCGGGCCGGCGCGGCGCGACGATAGACGATGCCGGGCGGCGGCGACAGCATGCGACTTAAGTCGCATGGTGGCCGCAAACCGGCGCGGCGCGGTCGTTCACGGTTTTGGAACAACCCGAAGATGCCCCCTTGGCGCGGTCGCCGCGACGCGGTTAACTGCATCCAGATTAGACCGTCTGGTCAGGAATGGCCGTGCGGTCCGAGGCGCGATCCGGAACAGGCTGGTCGCGCCAACCAAGAAAAGGGGAATGGAATGCTCCGACGCTCGCTCGCCGCCGCCCTCGCCGTGTCGACCTGCCTCGCCTGGTCCGCGGTCGAGGCCAAGACCCTCGTCTACTGCGCCGAAGGCAGCCCGGAAGGCTTCAACCCGGCCTTCTACACCGCCGGCACGACGTTCGACGCCTCCTCGAAACCGGTCTACAACCGCCTCGTCGAGTTCGAGCGCGGCACCACCAACGTCATCCCCGGCCTCGCCGAGTCGTGGGAAGTCTCCGACGACGGCCTCGAGTACGTCTTTCATCTGCGCAAGGGCGTGAAGTTCCATTCGAGCGACAAGTTCACCCCGACGCGCGACTTCAACGCCGACGACGTGCTGTTCACCTTCAATCGCCAGTGGAAGAAGGACGATCCCTGGCACACCGTCTCGGGCGGCACCTTCGAATACTTCGACGGCATGTCGATGCCGGATCTTCTGAAGGAGATCGTCAAGGTCGACGACAACACCGTCAAGTTCGTGCTGAACCGGCCGGAAGCGCCGATGATCGCCAACCTCGCGATGGACTTCGCCTCGATCTTCTCGGCCGAGTACGCGGAGAAGATGAAGGCGGCCGGCACGCCCGAGGTGATCGACCTCGAGCCGATCGGCACCGGGCCGTTCGAGTTCGTCGCCTACCAGAAGGACGCGGTGATCCGCTACGAGGCCTTCGCCGACTACTGGGACGGCAAGCAGGCGATCGACCAGCTGATCTTCGCCATCACCCCCGACGCCTCGGTCCGCCTGCAGAAGCTGAAGGCCGGCGAGTGCCACGTGGTGCCCTACCCGAACCCGGCCGACATCGCCTCACTGAAGACCGATGACAGCCTGCAGGTGATGCAGCAGGAAGGCCTCAACGTCGGCTACCTCGCCTACAACGCCCTGGTGAAGCCGTTCGACGACCCGAAGGTCCGCAAGGCCCTCAACATGGCCATGGACAAGAAGTCGATCATCGACGCGGTCTTCCAGGGCACCGGCGCGGTCGCCAAGAACCCGATCCCGCCGACCATGTGGTCGTACAACGAGGCGATCGTCGACGATCCGTATGATCCCGAGGCCGCCAAGAAGATGCTCGAGGAAGCCGGCGTCAAGGATCTCAAGATGAAGATCTGGGCGATGCCGGTGTCGCGCCCGTACAATCCGAACGCGCGCCGCATGGCCGAGCTCATCCAGGCCGACTTCGCCAAGGTGGGCGTCGACGTCGAGATCGTCTCCTACGAGTGGGCCGAGTACCTGAAGCGCTCGTCCGACAAGGCGCGCGACGGCGCGGTGCTGCTCGGCTGGACCGGCGACAACGGCGATCCGGACAACTTCCTGGCGGTGCTGCTCGGCTGCGACGCGGTCGGCGGCAACAACCGCGCCCAATGGTGCGACAAGGAGTTCAACGACCTCGTCCAGAAGGCGAAGTCGCTGCCGACCCAGGCGGAGCGCGCCAAGCTCTACGAAGAGGCGCAGGTGCGCTTCAAGGACCAGGCGCCGTGGGCTACGATCGCCCACTCGCTGGTCACCGTGCCGATGTCGAAGAAGGTGTCGGGCTACAAGATGGACCCGCTCGGCTCGCACCGCTTCGACGGCGTCGACATCGCCGATTGAGACCGTGACGGCTCGCGCGGGCGGGGCCCTCCCCGCCCGCGCGACCCCGGTCCGCCATGATCAGCTTCTTCTTCAGGCGCGCGATCCTGCTCATCCCGACGTTCCTCGGGGTGACCGTGATCACCTTCGTCTTCATCCGGCTCCTGCCGGGTGATCCCATCATGCTGCTGTCCGGCGAGCGGGTGATGTCGCCGGAGCGCCACGCCGCGCTCATGCAGCAGTTCGGCTTCGACCGGCCCTACTGGGTGCAGTACGTCGACTATCTCTGGCGGGCGCTGCACGGCGACCTCGGCATGTCGATCGTCACCCGCCAGCCGGTGCTCACCGAGTTCCTGACGCTGTTCCCCGCCACCCTCGAGCTGTCCTTCTGCGCGATGGTGTTCGCCATCGTCCTCGGGCTGCCGGCCGGCGTCATCGCCGGCGTCAAGCGCGGCTCGTCCTTCGACCACACCGTGATGACGACGGCCCTCGTCGGCTATTCCATGCCGATCTTCTGGTGGGGCCTCCTGCTCATCATCGTGTTCTCGGGAATGCTCGGCTGGACGCCGGTCTCCGGACGCATCTCCTTGATGTACTACTTCCCGCCGGTCACCGGCTTCATGCTGATCGACAGCCTGCTGTCCGGCCAGAAGGGCGCCTTCGGCTCGGCGGTCGCCCACCTCATCCTGCCGTCGATCGTGCTCGGCACGATCCCGCTCGCGGTGATCGCCCGCCAGACGCGGTCGGCGATGATCGAGGTGCTGAGCGAGGACTACGTGCGCACGGCGCGCGCCAAGGGGCTGTCGCCGCTGCGCGTCGTCGGGCTGCACGCGCTGCGCAACGCGCTGATCCCGGTGATCACCACCATCGGCCTGCAGACCGGCCTCCTGCTCGCCGGCGCGATCCTGACCGAGACGATCTTCTCCTGGCCGGGGGTCGGCAAGTGGCTGGTCGATTCGATCTTCCGCCGCGACTACCAGGTCGTGCAGGGCGGCCTCCTGCTGATCGCCGCCTGCGTCATGCTGGTGAACCTCGCCGTCGACGTCGCCTACGGCTTCATTAATCCGCGCATCCGGCACCGGGGGTAGCGACATGGCCGTTCGCGAACCGTCGGCGCAGCCCGTCGAGAACCCCACCCTCGCGGTGCTGCGCGACTTCTGGGCAGCCTTCTCGGTCAACAAGGGCGCGGTGATCGGCCTCGCGATCTGCGTCGCCCTCGTGATCATCGCGGTCTTCGCGCCGCTGCTCGCGCCGCACGACCCGGACGTGCAGAACCGCACCGCGCTGCTGCTGCCGCCGGTCTGGGAGACCGGCGGCAACGCCACCTACCTGCTCGGCACCGACGCGGTCGGCCGGGACCTGCTGTCGCGGCTCATCTACGGGGCGCGCTTCTCGCTCTTCATCGGCCTCGTCGTCGTCTCCCTCGCCCTCGTCGTCGGCATCACCCTCGGGCTCGTCGCCGGTTTCTTCGGCGGCTGGGTCGACATCCTGATCATGCGGGTGATGGACGTCATCCTGTCGTTCCCGAGCCTCCTGCTCGCCCTCGTGCTGGTGGCGATCCTCGGACCCGGGCTCGGCAACGCGATGATCGCCATCACGCTGGTGCTGCAGCCGCACTTCGTCCGCCTCACCCGCTCCTCGGTGATGACCGAGCGGAGCCGCGACTACGTCATCGCGGTCCGGACCGCCGGCGCCGGCCCCATCCGCATCATGCTGAAGACGGTGCTGCCGAACTGCCTCGCCCCGCTCATCGTGCAGGCGACGCTGTCGTTCTCGAACGCCATCCTCGAGGCCGCCGCCCTCGGCTTCCTCGGCATGGGGGCGCAGCCGCCGACGCCCGAGTGGGGCACCATGCTCGCCGAGGCGCGCGAGTTCATCCTGCGCGCCTGGTGGGTCGTCACCTTCCCCGGCCTCGCCATCCTGATCACCGTCCTCGCCATCAATCTCGTCGGCGACGGCCTGCGCGACGCCCTCGACCCCAAGCTGAAACGGGGATGAGGTAAGCCATGCCCCTTCTCGACATTCAGGACCTCACCGTCGAGTTCGCCACCCGCGCCGGGCCGTTCCGGGCGGTCGACGCGGTGTCGCTGACGGTCGACCTCGGCGAGGTGCTGTCGATCGTCGGCGAGTCGGGCTCCGGCAAGTCGGTCGCGATGCTCGCGGTGATGGGCCTCCTGCCGCCGACCGCGACCGTCACCGCCCGCAAGATGGCCTTCGCCGGCCGCGACCTCCTGACCCTGTCCTCGCGCGAGCGGCGCCGGATCGTCGGCCACGAGATGGCGATGATCTTCCAGGAGCCGATGACGAGCCTCAACCCGTGCTTCACGGTCGGCTTCCAGATCGGCGAGGTGCTGCACACCCACCTCGGCATGGGCCGGGCGGCGCGGCACGCGCGCTCGGTCGAGCTGTTGTCGCTCGTCGGCATCCCCGAGCCGGAGCGCCGCCTCGCGGCCTTCCCGCACCAGCTCTCCGGCGGCATGAGCCAGCGCGTGATGATCGCGATGGCGCTCGCCGCCGGGCCGAAGCTGCTCATCGCCGACGAGCCGACCACCGCCCTCGACGTCACCATCCAGGCGCAGATCCTCGACCTCCTGGTGCGCATCCAGGCCGAGACGGAGATGGCGCTGGTGCTGATCACCCACGACATGGGCGTGGTCGCCGAGACGGCCGACCGGGTGGTGGTGCAGTACGCCGGCCAGCAGGTCGAGATGCAGTCGACCGAGGGCCTGTTCGCCGACCCGCACCACCCCTATACCGCGGCGATGCTCGCCGCCCTGCCGGAGCGGGCGACCGAGCGGCGGCTGCCGGCGATCCCCGGCGTCGTGCCGGGCGCCTTCGACCGGCCGCACGGCTGCCTGTTCTCGCCGCGCTGCGCCTTCGCGACCGACCATTGCCGCGCCGTCGTGCCGCTCCCCGCCCCCGCCACGCTCGGGCGCGCCCGCTGCCACACGCCGCTCGTCGGCGGCGTGCCCATCCCGCTCGTGGAAGTGCCGGCATGACCCGCCCGATCGTCGTCGCGCGCGACCTGAAGCGCACCTACCTCGTGCCGCGCGGGCCGATGCGCGCCGACGCCGTCGTCCACGCGCTCGACGGCGTCAGCTTCTCGCTCTCGGCCGGCAAGACCCTCGCCATCGTCGGCGAATCCGGCTCCGGCAAGTCGACCCTCGCCCGCGTCGTCACGATGATCGAGCCGGCGACCGCCGGGCGCCTCGAGATCGCCGGCGTCGACGTCGCCAAGGCCGCCGCCTCGGCGCTGAAGCCGCTCCGCCGCGACGTCCAGATCGTCTTCCAGAACCCCTACGGCTCGCTCAACCCGCGCCAGACCATCGGCACGCAGATCGAGGAGCCACTGCTCCTCAACACGCCGATGAGCCGGACCGAGCGCAAGGCCGAGGCCGCCTCGATGCTCGCTCGCGTCGGCCTCCGGCCCGAGCACGCCGACCGCTACCCGCACATGTTCTCCGGCGGCCAGCGCCAGCGCATCGCCATCGCCCGCGCGCTCGTGCTCCGCCCGAAGGTGCTGGTGCTCGACGAGCCGGTGTCGGCGCTCGACGTCTCGGTGCGCGCCCAGGTGCTGAACCTCCTCGCCGAGCTGCAGGAGGAGTTCTCCCTCGCCTACCTCTTCGTCAGCCACGACCTCACGGTGGTGCGCCACATCGCCGACGAGGTGCTCGTGATGTATCTCGGCCGCGCCGTCGAGCAGGGCCCGCGCGAGGCGATCTTCACCGATCCGCGCCACCCCTACACCAAGGCGCTGCTGTCGGCGACGCCGGTGGCGGACCCGACCGCCGTCAAGGAGCGCATCGTGCTCCAGGGCGAGCTGCCCTCGCCGTTCAACCCGCCGCCCGGCTGCACCTTCAACCCGCGCTGCCGCGAGGTGGTGGCGCGCTGCCGCGTCGAGGCGCCGCCGACGCTGCCGGTCGCCGGGCGCGAGGTCGCCTGCTGGGTCGCCCAGGGTGCGGCCTGACGACCTGGAGCCCATCCCGTTCAGATCAGGGCGGGGATAACTGCACAGAGAGTTGGCATGCCCGAATTCCCTCCACTAGGATCACACGAACGGGTCTGACCGAACGGACAAAACAAGGGGTGCCATGACGAGCGGACCGGCAGCGGGGGACGGTGCGGGACGGCCCGGCGAGGCTGCGGCCGAGATCGGCCCGCCGGTGCTGGAGGCGCGCGGCATCGTCAAGCGCTTCGGCACGCTCGTCGCCAACGGCGGCATCGACCTCGTGGTCCGCCGCGGCGAGATCCACGCCCTCCTCGGCGAGAACGGCGCCGGCAAGTCGACGCTGGTGAAGATCCTCTACGGCGCCCTCACCCCGAACGAGGGCGAGATCCGCTGGATGGGCCGGCCGGTCGTCGTCGCCAACCCGGCCGAGGCCCGCGCGCTCGGCATCGGCATGGTGTTCCAGCACTTCTCGCTGTTCGAGGCCTTGACCGTCGCCGAGAACGTCGCGCTCGGCCTGCCGGGCGAGCGCTCGCTCGCCGAGATCACCGCCGAGATCCGCCGCGTCTCGGAGGGCTTCGGCCTGCCGCTCGACCCGACGCGGATCGTCCACGACCTCTCGGTCGGCGAGCGCCAGCGCATCGAGATCGTCCGCGCCCTGCTGCAGGACCCGAAGCTCCTCATCATGGACGAGCCGACCTCGGTGCTGACGCCGCAGGAAGCGGACATCATGTTCGCGACGCTGCGCCGCCTCGCCGCCGAGGGCCGCTCGATCCTCTACATCACCCACCGCCTCGAGGAGGTGCGTGCGCTCTGCGACCGCGCCACCGTGCTCCGCCACGGCAAGGTGATCGGCGCGGTCACGCCGCGCGGCGAGACGGCCGCGAGCCTCGCCCGGCTGATGGTCGGCGCCGACGTCGAGAACATCCGCGACGGCCGCGCCCTGCCGACGCCCGGGCCGGTGCGGCTCGAGGTCCGCGGCCTCACCGCCCCGTCGGCGGAACCCTTCGGCACGACGCTCGCCGAGGTCTCCCTCGCCGTCCGCGGCGGCGAGCTCGTCGCGATCGCCGGCGTCGCCGGCAACGGCCAGGGCGAGCTCTTCGACGTCCTCTCCGGCGAGCGGCGCACCGCGCCAGCGGCGGTCACGATCGACGGCAAGCCGGCCGGGCGGCTGGGTCCGACCGAACGGCGCCGGCGCGGCGCCGCCTTCGTGCCGGAGGAGCGCCTCGGCCACGGCGCCGTGCCGCGCCTGAAGCTCTCCGACAACATCGTGCTCACCCGCTCGGCCACCGGCGGGGTGACGCGGCTCGGCTTCATCCTGCGCGCGCGGGCGAAGGCGCTCGCCGCGGCGGTGGTCTCCACCTTCGACGTGCGGATGAGCGGCGCCGACCCGGAGGCCGGCAGCCTCTCCGGCGGCAACCTGCAGAAGTTCGTCGTCGGCCGCGAGGTGCTGGCGAACCCCGGCGTGCTCGTCGTCAACCAGCCGACCTGGGGCGTCGACGCCGGGGCGGCGGCGGTGATCCGGCGCGCCCTCGTCGACCTCGCCCGCGCCGGCAGCGCCGTGCTGGTGATCTCGCAGGACCTCGACGAGATCATCGAGATCGCCGACCGCATCGCCGTCATCCACCACGGCCGCCTGTCGCCGGCCGAGCCCGCCGAGGCAATGACGCTCGAGCGCATCGGCCTCCTGATGGGCGGCGCCCGCCCCGAAGTGGACCGGGAGACCGCCGATGCGGCTTGAGCTCCAGCGGCGGCCCGAGCGGTCGCGGGCGTGGGCGCTGCTGTCGCCGGTGATGGCGGTGGCCCTCACCGTCGGCTCGGCCGCGATCCTGCTCGCCGCCTTCGGCATCGATCCCGGCCGCGGCCTTCACGTCTATTTCGTCGAGCCATTGACGAGCGCCTGGAGCCTGCAGGAGCTCTGCGTCAAGGCGGCGCCCCTGGTGCTGATCGCCATCGGCCTCTCGGTCTGCTTCCTGTCGAACTCCTGGAACATCGGCGCCGAGGGCCAGTACATCGCCGGCGCCGTGCTCGCGAGCTGGCTCGCCCTCGCCTGGCAGGACAGCGGCGGCCCGTGGCTGCTGCCGGCGATGCTGATCCTCGGCGCCCTCGGCGGCGCGCTCTACGGCGCCATCCCCGCCCTCCTCAAGATCCGCTTCGGGGCGAACGAGATCCTGACCAGCCTGATGCTCGTCTACGTCGCCGAGCTCGGCCTCGACTATCTGGTGCGCGGGCCGTGGCGCGACCCGCAGGGCTTCAACTTCCCGCAGTCGGTCACCTTCAACGAGTGGGCGACGATGCCGCTCCTGCCCGGCGCCGGCCGGCTGCACCTCGGCGTCGGCCTCGCGCTCCTCGCGGTGATCGTCGCGACCGTCGTCCTCGGCCGCACCCTGCGCGGCTTCGAGGTGCGCGTCGTCGGCATGGCGCCGCGCGCCGCCCGCTTCGCCGGCGTCGACGACAAGCGGATGATCCTCGTCACCTTCCTGATCTCGGGAGCGCTGGCAGGCCTCGCCGGCATCGCCGAGGTCGCCGGCCCGATCGGCCAGGTGCTGCCGACGATCTCGCCCGGCTACGGCTTCACCGCGATCATCGTCGCCTTCCTCGGCCGGCTGAACCCGATCGGCATCCTGATCGCCGGCCTCCTGCTCGCCCTCACCGTGCTCGGCGGCGAGAGCGCGCAGATCGCCCTGCAGGTGCCGCTCGACCTCACCAACGTGCTGCAGGGGCTGCTGCTGTTCTTCGTGCTCGCGTGCGACACGCTGATCCTCTACCGCATCCGCCTCGTGCCGACCGTGCGGAGGGCGTCGCATGTCGCTCCTTGAAGCGATCCTGATGACGGTCGTCACCGCTTCGACGCCGCTCCTCCTGGCGGCGATCGGCGAGCTCGTGACGGAGCGCTCCGGCGTGCTCAACCTCGGCGTCGAGGGCATGATGGTGATGGGCGCCGCCTGCGCCTTCGCCGCCGCCATCGTGACCGACTCGACCGCGCTCGGCATCCTCGCCGGCGTGCTCGCCGGCATGGCGATGGCGCTCGCCTTCGGCGTGATGACGCTGCTCTTCGCCGCCAACCAGGTCGCCTCCGGCCTCGCGCTGACGATCCTCGGCCTCGGGCTCTCCGGCCTCATCGGCGCCGGCTTCGTCGGCACCCGGCGCGACCCGATGCCGAAGCTCGACATCCCGGTCCTGACCGACATCCCGTTCGTCGGCCCGCTGATCTTCGGGCAGGACGTCTTCGTCTACGCCTCCTTCGCCCTCGCCGCCGGCGTCTCCTGGTTCCTGTGGCGCACGCGCGCCGGGCTGACGCTGCGCGCCATCGGCGAGAACCAGGTCTCGGCGCACGCCCTCGGCCATCCGGTGATCCGCACCCGCTTCCTCGCCGTCCTCTTCGGCGGCGGCTGCGCCGGCCTCGCCGGGGCCTATCTCTCGCTCGCCTACACGCCGTTCTGGGTGACCGGCATGACCGCCGGCCGCGGCTGGATCGCCCTCGCCCTGGTGGTGTTCTCGTCGTGGCTGCCGGGCCGGGCGATCATCGGCGCCTACCTGTTCGGCGCCGTCTCGATCCTGCAGCTGCACGCCCAGGGCGCCGGCATCGGCGTGCCCTCGCAGCTGATGTCGGCGCTGCCCTACATCGCCACCATCGTCGTGCTGGTGCTGATCTCCGGCGCGCGCGCCCGCGGCCGCGCGCCGGGCTCGCTCGGCATCCCCTTCGTCCCCGACCGCTGACGGTCCGCGCCGGCGGGACGCTCAACCCCTGTCACGAGAGGAAGGAAGACCCCCGATGAAGTCCCTGATCAAAGGCGCGGTGCTCGGCCTCGGCCTGGCGCTCGCCGCCACCGCCGCGCACGCCGAGAAACTGAAGATCGGCTTCGTCTATGTCGGCCCGGTCGGCGACTTCGGCTGGACCTACCAGCACGAGGTGGCCCGGCAGGCGCTGCAGAAGGCGATGGATGCCGAGGTCGAGACCAGCTACGTCGAGAACGTGCCCGAGGGTCCCGACGCCGAGCGCGTCATCGAGGGCCTCGTGCGCGCCGGCAACAAGCTGATCTTCACCACCTCGTTCGGCTTCATGGAGGCGACCGTCAAGGTCGCCAAGAAGTATCCGGACGTGAAGTTCGAGCACGCCACCGGCTACAAGCGCCTCGACAACCTCGCGACCTACGCCGGCCGCTTCTACCAGGGCCGCTATATCTCGGGCCAGATCGCCGCCAAGACCTCGAAGACCGGCGTCGTCGGCTACATCGGCTCGTTCCCGATCCCGGAGGTGGTCTCCGGCATCAACGCCTTCATGCTCGGCGCCCAGTCGGTCAACCCGGACATGAAGGTCAAGATCGTCTGGGTGAACTCGTGGTTCGACCCCGGCAAGGAGGCCGACGCGGCGAAGGCGCTGCTCGACCAGGGCGCCGACATCATCGCCCAGCACACCGACAGCCCGGCCGCCATGCAGGTCGCCGCCGAGCGCGGAGCGCACGCCTTCGGCCAGGACTCCGACATGATCAAGTTCGGGCCCAAGACCCAGCTCACCGCCATCGTCAACCACTGGTCGGACTACTACATCGGCCGCGCCAAGGCGGTGCTCGACGGCACCTGGAAGTCGACCGACGTCTGGGGCGGCCTCGACACCGGCATGGTGGAGATGGCCCCCTACACCAACATGCCGGACGACGTGAAGGCGATGGCCATGGAGACCGAGAAGAAGATCCACGACAACACCTACCAGGTCTTCACCGGCCCGATCGTGAAGCAGGACGGCACGGTCGCCGCCGCCGAGGGCGTGGTCCTCCCGGATCCGGAGATCCTCGGCATGAACTGGTACATCAAGGGCGTCGACGACAAGCTGCCGAACTGATCCGGCGCCTCCAACGAGCCTGAAGACGCGAACGGCGCGGGAGACGATCCCGCGCCGTTCGTCGTTTCGTCGTTCCTCGTTCGATGGCCGGCGCCGTCGTCGGCGCCGGCTGCGAACCGCCGGCCTGCGCCGCCGCCCCGCGACGCTACTGCGCCCCGCCGGCCCACGTGCCGCGCCAGTCGGCGCCGTCCGTCACCGTGAGCGCCGAGGCCGACCAGCTCTCCTCGCCCTTCAGCGGCTTCAGCTTCACCGTGACGGTGACCGTCGGCCCCTTGTCGCTCAGCGGCTCGAAGCGCAGCCGGGCGCTCAGCACCCGCGCGTACCGCGCCGGCGGCTTCGCCTTCACCTCGACCGCCTCCGGGGTGGTGCTCGCCGTGCCGCGCTTCGCCGAGACCTCGAGCCACGACGGCACCCCGACGAGCCGCCAGGCGACCCGCGAGCGGTCGGTCCGCACCCGCAGCGTGATCTTCGCCGGCACGGAGCCGCCGTTCGGCTTGCGCTCGATGACGTAGGAGGTCTTCGGGCCGACCGAGAGCAGCGGCGGCACGACGGCCTTGTTCACCTGGATGCGCGGCTTCGTGTACTTGCCGTTCGTGCGGGTGTCCTCGATCGGCTTGCCGGTCTCGGCAAGGTTGGCGACGAGCGCGTCGACCGAGGCGGTCGGCGTGATCGACTTCAGCGCCGCGATGGCGCCCGCGACGTGCGGGGTGGCCATCGAGGTGCCGCTGTCGCGCTTGTAGAGGCCGCCCGGCCACGACGACAGGATCTCGCCGCCAGGCGCCAGCACGTCGACATAGGAGGCGCTGTTGGAGAACCAGGAGATCTTGTCGTCCTTGTCGGTGCTGCCGACCGTCACCGCCTCCGGGATGCAGCTCGGCGAGCTCGCCGCATTGCGATAGCCGTCGTTGCCCGAGGCGATGACCGTGGCGACGCCGGCGTTCTTCAGCATCCGGATGATCGGCCGGAGCGCATCGTCCGGGCACGGCTCGGGGAACTTGCCGCCGCCGAGGCTCATGTTGATCGAGGCGAGCTTGCGGCCGCCCGGCATCTTGTCGCGCTGCCCGTAGAGGTGCTCGAGCGCCAGGATCTGGTCGCTCGACTGGCTGCGCACCGGCGACTTCGGCAGGTTGAAGAAGTGGGAGAACACCTGGACGACATAGATGCCGGCCCGCGGCGCCACGCCGGCGTCCGGAATGCCCGACGGCCGGTAGCCGGCGGTGATGCCGGTCACGTGCGTGCCGTGTGAGCAGGCGGCGAACTGCGGATAGGGGCAGTTCTGGCCGGAGGGCTTGCCGACCTGGCTGTTCTTGCCGTTCGGGCAGAACCCCTTCGAGATCGAGGTGGTGGACGAGAAGCACGCCTGGCCGATGATCCGCTTGGCGAAGAACGGATGGTCGAGGTCGGCGCCGGTGTCGAGGATCGCGACGACCGAGTTGTCGCCGCGCCCGGCCGGCTCCTGCCAGACCTTCGGCATGCCGATCAGCGGCACCGACTGGTAGAGCGTCGGCAGGCTCAGCCGGTCCTCGACGACCGAGACGACGTCGCGGTCGCTCGCCAGCCGCTCGAGGTCGGCCGCCGTCGCGTCGAAGGCGACGAGGGGCTGGTAGCGCATGCGGGTGAGGTTCGTGCCGCTGCTCTCTCCGCCGCGGCCGAAGAAGCGCGACACGAACGAATCGATCGCCGTGCCGGCGCTCGCGATCCGCGCCGCGTCGGCCGTCTCGGAGGTGTCGGATTCGGCGGCGCTCGTCCGCTCCGCGAGCCGCACGATGACGCGGACCTTGCCGCCCTGCTCCGCCTGCGAGAGGAGCGCGGCGGCCGCGGGCGCCTTGGCCGCGAGCGCGGCGCTTGCCGCGCCGGCCGACGCGGCGGTCGACAGGCCGAGGGCCAGCACGGCCGCGAGCGCGGTCGCACGGAGGAACGTCTGTCCGGTCGGGCGCGGAACCGCCCCGATGTCTGGCTGGTGATCGGTCAGCAAGGCCTTCTCCTTTTGCTCGTGCACGTGTTTCCGCCGGCCCCACTCTGCCGCCACCCCGCGACGGCGGTGCAACGGCCGATGCCCCGGCTCGGCGGAGCCGAGCGCGATTCGGTCGCCCCTGCCGACCGTCCACGCGTGCGAAAGAGAATAAGTTGCAGGCCGCGCCTGCAAGCGCCCTGTGCTGTCCGCGACAGAAACGGCTTGTGAATCCGCGGCGACCGGGCCGCCGTCGTCCCGTCGAGCGGAGCCTCCGGAACGAGAAACGGCGCGGACCGGGCCCGCGCCGTCTCCCATTCTCGCGATCGATTCGCGGCCGGCCGCTATTCGGCGACGGCCACCGTCTCCGGCGCCGCTGTCCAGCTCTGGCGCCACGACGGCGACCCATCGCCGACCTCGACGACCGACGGCGCGCTGTTGCCCCGGCGGGGCGGCGCCTTCAGCTGCACGCGCACCAACACCGTCCGCGCGCCGACGCCGAGCTGCTGGAAGCGCAGCGTCGCCTTGAGCGTCTTCTTCTGCCCCTTCGGCGGCTTCACGGCGAAGTTCACCGAGCGCGGCGTGACGCCCGCCGTGCCCTGCTTGATCGAGGGCTTCAGCCACTTCGGCACGCCGCTCAGCCGCCACTGCGCCGTCGCACGATCGGTGCGGACCGTGAGGGTGAACCGCGCCGGCTTAGGGCCGCCCTTCGACGTCCGGTTGATCACCACCGAGCTCCTCGGCCCGACGGCGAGCACCGGCGGCAGGATGGCGCCGGACGGCCGGATGCGCGGCTTGGTGAACAGTCCGCCGGCGCGCGTGTCGGCGACGGGCACGCCCGAGGCGACCAGGCGGCTGACCAACTGGTCGACGGTCGCCGACGGCGAGATCGATGCGAGCGTCGCGATCGCCCCGGCGACGTGCGGCGTCGCCATCGAGGTGCCGCTCAGCGTGTCGAAGCCGCCACCCGGCACCGACGAGAGGATGAAGCTGCCCGGCGCCAGCACGTCGACGAACGACGCGCTGTTCGAGAACGACGAGATCACGTCGCTCTTGTCGGTGCTGCCGACCGTCACCGCCTCGGGGATGCAGCCCGGCGCGCCGGTCGAGTTGACGAAGCCGTCGTTGCCGGAGGCGATGACGGTGGCGACGCCGGCGTTCTTCAGGAGCTGGACGATCGGCCGGAGCGGGTTGTCGGTGCAGGGGCTGAAGAACTGCCCGCCGCCGAGGCTCATGTTGATCGAGGCGAGCCGGCGGCCACCGGGCATCTGATCGCGCCGCGCGAACAGGAACTCCAGCGCCGAGATCTGGTCGCTCGAGAAGCTCAGCACGGCGTTGCCGCGGTTCGGGAAGCGGGCGAACACCTGCACCGCGAAGATCGCCGCCGAGGGCGCCACGCCGGCGTTCGGAATGCCCGAGGCGCGGGCGCCGGCGGCGATGCCGGCGACGTGGGTGCCGTGGTCGCAGCCGCTGAAGGTCGGGAACGGGCAGTTGTCGCCCGACGGGCTACCGACCTGGCTGTCCAGCCCGTTCGGGCAGAAGGAGTCCGAGAAGTCCAGCGAGCTGCCGCTCGTGTTGTTGGTCGAGAAGCACGCCTGGCCGACGATCCGGCCGCCGGCGAAGAACGGGTGGGTGATGTCGACGCCGGTGTCGAGGATCGCCACCACCGCCCGGCCGCCGCGCCCGTTGGGGGTCGCCCACACCGCCGGCATGCCGATCAGCGGCACCGACTGGTTGAGCATCGGCTTGGCGAGCGCATCCTCGCTGATCGATACGACGTCGCGGTCGCGGGCGAGCCGCTCGAGCTGCGCGGGCGTCGCCTCGAACACCACCATCGGCTGGAAGCGCATGGTCTTGACGCCGGCCGTCGTGCCGCCGCTCGCCGCCGCCTCGCGGCCGAAGAACCGCGTGAGGAAGGACTCGATCGCCGCCTTGGAGCTCGAGATCCGGTCCGCGTCGGCCGCCGCCGAGGTGTCGGCCGCGCTCGCCGTCGTGCGCGCCTTGAGGGTGACGATCACCCGCACCGAGCCGCTCTTCTCGGCCGCCGCCACGAGGGCCGAGGCCTGCGGCGCCTTCGCCGCGAGCGCCGCGCTCGGCTCCGCCGCCGCGGCCCCCGCCGCGCCGAGGCCGATGGCCGCCGCCATCATCACCGCCGCCGCGGCCGCCACCATCCGCCGTCCGCCGGGTCGCCGGTCGAGCTTCGCCCGATCCGTGTGGTCGCTCGCCACAGTCGCCTCCTCCGAAAGATGTTCTTCGAGGCGGCCAGACTACGCACCGGCCCGCCGAGCGGCAATGTCGAATGAGACGAATTCCAGTTCGCCTCGCCCGCGCACGGACACGTGATGCTGCCACTCGCCGGTCTCGCGAAGTCGAACCGCGGCGTGCCCGCTCGAAAAGCGCTACGGCGCGGCGTCCACGGGCAGGAAGTTCACCGGCGTGCCGGCGGACACCCACGCCGCCGGCCAACTGTTCTTTCCCTTCGCCTTCGGCGGCTGCAGGGTGATCGGAATGGAGGTCGACCCGCCACCGACCTGGCGCGCGACGAGCGTCGCCTTCAGCGCCTTGGTCTGGCGCTTCGGCGCCGTCACGGTGAGCGTCACCGTCGTCCCGCCGGTGCCGGCGCTGCCGCTGGTGGCGGACGCCTTGAGCCACGACGGCAGGCCGGCGAGCGTCCAGCGCGCGGTGCCGTGGTTCGTGCGCAGCGTCAGCGTCACCTTGGACGGCTTCGGCGCCCCCTTGCCGGGGCGGGCGATGGTGATCGCCTTCGACGGCGACACCGACAGCGTCGGCGCGATGAAGCGCAGCGTCACCGGCAGCCGTGCCGTCACCGCCCCGCCCGTCTCGGCGAAGGCGAGGGAGGCGACGAGGTTGCCCGCCTGCGACGCCGGCGGACGGGTGGTGAAGACGACGTTGACGGGTGTTCCGGCCGTCACCGATCCGCTCGTCTTCGATGCCGAGAGCCACGAGGGCACGCCGGTCAGCCTCCAGCCGATCGTGCCGAAGGTCGAGCGCACGGCGACCGTGAACGTCGACGGGGTGACGGCCGACCCGCGCCGCTCGAGCACCACCGCCGCCGTCGGCGAGATCGCGACGGTGCCGTCGGTCATCGGAATGAGCTCGGCCAGCGCCTCGTCGACCTCGATGCGCGGCTGGGTCGAGATGCCGCCCGTCCGGGTATCGGCCACTGGAACGCCGGTGTCCTTGAGGCTCTGGACGATCTCGGCGAGCGTCGCCGTCGGAGCCGCCGACATCATCGCGGCGATCGCGCCGGTGACGTGCGGTGCCGCCATCGAGGTGCCGTTCAGCGACACGAACCCGCCGCCCGGGACCGACGACACGATGTCGGTGCCCGGCGCCATCAGGTCGACGAAGGCCGCCATGTTCGAGAACGATGAGATCGCGTCGCTCTTGTCGCTGCTGCCCACCGTTACCGCCTCGGGCACGCAGCCCGGCGCTCCGGTGCTGAACTTGTAGCTGCTGTTGCCCGAGGAGATCACCGTCGCGATCCCGGCCGCTTCGAGCAGCTGGATGACGGACCGTCGGGAATCGCCCGTGCAGGGGTTCGGATATTGCCCGCCGCCGAGGCTCATGTTGATCGCGGCGAGCCGGCGCCCGCCCGGCATCGCGGCGCGCTCGTCGTAGAGGTGCTCGAGGGCGAGGATCTGGTCGCTCGTCCAGCTCAGCACGGCGTTGCCGTCGTTCGGAAACAGCGAGAAGACCTGGACCGCGTAGATCGCCGCCGACGGCGCGACGCCGGCCGCGGGCGTGCCCGACGACCGGAACCCGGCGGCGATCCCGGCGACGTGCGTGCCGTGCAGGCAGGCGTCGTGGGTGGGATAGGGGCAATTGTCGCCGGAGGTGCCGCCGACCTCGCTTTCGAGCCCGCTCGGGCAGAACGACGTGGATTCGTTCACGTCGTTGCTGTCGTTGTTCGAGGAGAAGCAGGCCTGGCCGACGATCCGTCCGCCGGTGAAGAACGGATGCGTGAGGTCGACGCCGGTGTCGAGGATCGCCACCACGGTGTCGCTGCCGCGGCCACCGTTGTCCCACACCGCCTGCATCCCGATGAGGGGAACCGACTGGGTCAGGGTCGGCGCCGAGCGCTCGTCCTCGACGATCGACACCACGTCACGGTCGCTCGCCAGCCGCTCGAGCTCGGCGGCGGTCGCGTCGAACGCCACCATCGGCTGAAAGCGCATCTGCCGGAACCCGGTCGCCGCCGACGCGGTGCGCGCGGCCGCGTCGCGACCGAAGAAGCGGCCCTTGAAGCTGCCGATCGCCGTCTCCGCGCCGCGCACCCGCGCCGCGTCCGCCGACGCGGAGGCCGTCGCCGTCTGGCTGGTCGCCGTGCTGTCGCGCAGCCGCACGATCACGCGCACCTTGCCCGATCGCGCCGCCGTCGCCGCCAGCGCGCCGGCCTGCGGCGCCTTCGCCCGGAAGGCCGCGCTCGGCTCGGCCGCGGCGAGCGGCGCGGAGACCGAGAGCGAAAGCGCGAGGGCGAGCAGGAGGCCCGCACCCGGACGGGCGAAGCGCCACCTCTGCCGGCCCCCGACGGCCAGACTGTCGACGCCGCTCATCGTCCCCTCCCCCGCAATCCGCCCTGCGCCGCCGAGGATAGAGGGAACGGACGAAAGAGTAACGACTTCGCGCCGCGATCACGGACGTGTGCGAGACCCGTGCAGTCCCCCGCCCCGTCCCCGCCCCTACTCGCCGGCCTCGAAGGACTGGTCGGAGAGGAGGCGCAGGAGGTACTGGCCGTAGGAGTTGCGGTAGCCGGCGGCGAGGCCGGCAAGCGCCTCGTCGGTGAGCCAGCCCTGGCGCCAGGCGATCTCCTCGGGGCAGGCCACCTTGAAGCCCTGGCGGTGCTCGATGGTCTTCACGAACTCCGCCGCCTCGAGCAGCGCGTCGGTGGTGCCGGTGTCGAGCCAGGCGGTGCCGCGCGGGAAGCGCACGACCCTGAGGTCGCCGCGCCGAAGGTACGCCTCGTTGACCGAGGTGATCTCGACCTCGCCGCGGGCCGACGGCGTCACGGCGCGGGCGATCTCGACGACGTCGGCGTCGTAGAAGTAGAGGCCGGTGACGGCGAGGTTGCTCTTCGGCTGCGCCGGCTTCTCCTCGAGCGACACGGCGCGGCCGTCAGGACCCATCTCGACGACGCCGAACGAGCGCGGGTCGGCCACCGGGTAGGCGAACACCGTCGCCCCCGTGGTCATCCGCGCCGCCTCCTCGACGAGGCCGGTGACGCCGGAGCCGTAGAAGATGTTGTCGCCGAGGGCGAGCGCCACGGTCGAGCCGCCGATGAACGCCTCGCCGATCAGGAACGCCTCGGCGAGGCCGCGCGGCTCGGCCTGCTCGGCGTAGGCGAACTCCATGCCCCAGGCCGAGCCGTCGCCGAGCAGCAGCCGGTAGAGCGGCAGCGCCTGCGGCGTCGAGATGATCAGCACCTCGCGGATGCCGGCGAGCATCAGCACCGACAGCGGGTAGTAGATCATCGGCTTGTCGTAGACGGGCAGCAGCTGCTTGGAGACGGCGAGCGTCACCGGGTGCAGCCGCGTGCCGAGGCCGCCGGCGAGGATGATGCCCTTCATGGCGTGCGTATCCGATCCTTGTGGCGGCGTCCGCGCCGCGTCTTAAGCGGTCTTCTTGAGGCCGAGCCGCTCGCCGGTGTAGCGCGCGGCGCGGATCGGCTCCCACCAGCCGCGGTTGCTGAGATACCAGGCGACGGTCTTCTCGATGCCGGTCTCGAAGGTCTCCTCGGCGGCCCAGCCGAGCTCGCCCGAGAGCTTGGTGGCGTCGATCGCGTAGCGCAGGTCGTGGCCCGGCCGGTCGGTGACGAAAGTCACCAGGCTGCGGCGCGGCCGCTCGGCCGGCGCCAGCCGGTCGAGGATCTCGCAGATCCGCTCGACCACTTCGAGGTTGGTGCGCTCGTTGCGGCCGCCGACGTTGTACTTCTCGCCCGCCCGGCCGCGCTCGAGGATGAGCGCGAGGGCGCGCGCGTGGTCGTCGACATAGAGCCAGTCGCGCACGTTGGAGCCGTCGCCGTAGACCGGCAGCGCCCGCATCTCGAGCGCGTTCAGGATCATCAGCGGGATCAGCTTCTCCGGGAAGTGGCACGGCCCGTAATTGTTCGAGCAGTTCGACACGATCACCGGCAGCCCGTAGGTGCGGTGCCAGGCGATCGCCAGGTGATCGGCCGCCGCCTTGGAGGCCGAATAGGGCGACGAGGGGTCGTAGGCGGTCTCCTCGGTGAAGAGGCCGTCCGGCCCGAGCGAGCCGTAGACCTCGTCGGTCGAGACGTGCAGGAAGCGGAACGCCGCGCGCCGCTCGGCCGGCAGCGCCTCGTAGTGCCGCCGCGCCGCCTCGAGCAGCACCGCGGTGCCGAGCACGTTGGTCTCGACGAAGGCCGCCGGGCCGTCGATCGAGCGGTCGACGTGGCTCTCGGCGGCGAGATGGATCACCCCGTCCGGATCGTGCGCGCGGAAGATCTCGGCCATCGCCGGCGCATCGCAGATGTCGGCCTGGACGAAGGTGTAGCGGTCGCTCCCGGCGATCGGGTCGAGCGAATGCAGGTTCGCCGCGTAGGTCAGCTTGTCGACGTTGACGACCGCGTGTCCGGTCGCCCCGACGAGGTGGCGGCAGACGGCGGAGCCGATGAAGCCGGCGCCGCCGGTGACGAGAATTCGCATCGCGCAGTTCCCCGTTGGGCGCCTCTCAATGCCGAAGCGCGGCGGGCAGGTCAAGCGAGCCGGCTCAGAGGCCGCCACCCCGCCGTGCCGCGAGCACCGCCACGGTGTGGCGGGCGATCATCAGCTCCTCGTCGGTCGGCACGACGAGCACCGGCGGCCCGCCGGCGGGCGAGATGCGGCCGTCGTGGCGGGCGTTGGCCTCGGGGTCGACGGCAAGGCCGAGGAAGCCGAGGCGGGCGACGATCGCCGCGCGGACGGCCGGCGCGTTCTCGCCGACGCCGGCGGTGAAGACGAGCCCGTCGAGCCCGCCCATCGCGGCGGCGAGCGAGCCCACCGCCATCGCCGCGCGGTAGGCGAAGTAGTCGAGCGCCAGCCGGGCGCGCGGGTCGTCGCTCGCCTCGAGGTCGCGCATGTCGCCGCTGATCCCCGACAGGCCCTTGAGGCCGCAGTCGGCGTAGAGCAGGTGCTGGATCTCGTCCGGCTTCATGCCGTCGTGCATCGCGAGGTAGAGCACCACGCCGGGGTCGAGGGCCCCCGGCCGTGTGCCCATCGGCAGCCCGTCGAGCGCGGTGAAGCCCATGGTGCTCTCGACGCTGCGGCCGCCGGCGATCGCGCACATCGAGCAGCCGCTGCCTAGGTGGGCGACGACCGTCCGCCCGGCCGCGAGGTCCGGGGCCACCGTGCGCAACCGGTCGGCGATGAACTCGTAGGAGAGGCCGTGGAAGCCGTAGCGTCGCACGCCCTCGGCGTAGAAGGCCTCCGGCAGCGCGTAGCGGTCGGCGACCTCCGGGTGGCCGCGGTGGAAGGCGGTGTCGAAGCAGGCGACCTGCAGCAGGTCGGGACGGCGGCGCCGGATCGAGCGGATCGCCGCGAGGTTGTGCGGCTGGTGCAGCGGCGCGAGCGGCACGAGCTTCTCGAGCGCCGCCAGCACCGCGTCATCGATCGCCACCGGCCGGTCGTAGGCGAGGCCGCCGTGGACGACGCGGTGGCCGACGGCGACCGGCGCGCCGCCGCCGTGCTCCTGGATCCAGGCGCCGATCAGGTCCTGCGCCGCCTCGGCGCCGTCGAGGTCGGCGCCGGTGTGCGCCTCGTCGACCATCGTCGTGCCGTCCGCGTCGCGGACGAGGAAGCGCGGGTGCGTGCCGATGCCCTCGACCCGGCCCTCGAGCCGCGCGGCGAGCGCCCCGTCGGCGGCGAGGTCGAACAGCTCGAACTTGACGCTCGAGCTGCCGCTGTTGACGACGACGATCGTCCCCGTCACGCCGGGCCCCTTCATGCGACGAGCTCCGGCTGGATGGTGCGCCGGCGGAAGTCGGCGAACAGCACCGCCACCGCGCACGAGGCCATCCGGGTGCGCACGCTGTCGGCGCGCGAGGTGAGGATGATCGGCACGCGCGCGCCGAGCACGATGCCCGCGGCGTCGGCGTTCGCCAGGAACGACAGGTTCTTCGCCAGCATGTTGCCGGCCTCGAGGTCGGGCACCACGAGGATCTGCGCCCGCCCGGCCACCGGCGAGGTGAGCCCCTTGATCGCCGCGGCCTCCGGGCTGATGGCGTTGTCGAAGGCGAGCGGCCCGTCGAGCACGCCGCCGGTGATCTGGCCGCGCTCGGCCATCTTGCACAGGCACGCCGCATCGAGGGTGCTCGGGATCGACGGCGTCACCGTCTCGACCGCCGACAGGATGGCGACGCGCGGGGCGCCGAGGCCGAGCCCGACGTGCAGCTCGATGGCGTTCTGCACGATGTCGCGCTTCACCTCGAGGTCGGGGGCGATGTTGACCGCCGCGTCGGTGATGAACAGCGTCTCCGGATAGGTCGGCACGTCCATGATGAAGACGTGGCTGATCCGCCGCGCGGTCCTGAGCCCCGTCTCGCGCGCCGTCACCTCGTGCAGGAGCTCGTCGGTGTGCAGGCTCCCCTTCATCAGGAGCTCGGCGCGGCCGGAGCGGACGAGCGCGACCGCGCAGGCGGCGGCGGCGTGGCTGTGCGGGGTGTCGACGATCTCGTGGTCGGCGAGGTCGAGGCCGCAATGCTCGGCGACCGCGCGGATCTTGGCGGTCGGCCCGACCAGCAGCGGCACGATCATCCCGGCCTCGGCGGCCTCCAGCGCCCCGCGCAGGGAGGACTCGTCGCACGGGTGCGCCACCGCCGTCGTCGGCGCCGGCACGGCCTGGGCGCCGGCGATCAGCTTCTCGTACTTGGCGTGGCCGTGGGTGGCGAGGTCGCGGGCGGCGTCGAGATCCATGCGGTGCTCCGTGGCGGCCGGAGGCTGGCCGCGGCGGCAAGGTAGCGGACGAAGGTCGCCGCTCCCGTGACGTGGATCAAGCTTTCCCTGCCCGGTGCCCCGTGAAGGCCCGCCCGGCCGCGCGTGGCGGCCGGGCGGCCGGCGGTCGTGGCGTCAGCTGCCGCTCATCGCGGCGGTGAGCGCGGCGGCGTTCCACTCGAACATCTTGACGTAGGTCGGCGCCGGCCCGTCGGCCTTCGACAGGGCGTCGGAATAGAGCTCGCCGCCGACCTTCGCCCCGGTCTCGCGGGCGATCTGGTCGACGAGGCGCGGGTCGGTGATGTTCTCGACGAACACCGCGCGGATGTGCTCGGCGCGGATCTGCTCGATGATCTTCGCCACCTCGCCGGCCGACGCCTCGGCCTCGGTGCTGACGCCCTGCGGCGCGATGAACTCGACGCCGTAGGCGGCGCCGAAGTAGCCGAAGGCGTCGTGCGAGGTCACCACCTTGCGCGACGCCTGGGGGATCGCCGCGAAGTCGGCCTTCACCTTGCCGTCGAGCGTCGCGAGCTCGGCCGCGTAGGCGGCGCCGGCGGTCTTGAAGGCGTCGGCGTGATCGGGGTCGGCGGCGGCGAGCGCGGCGGTGATGTTGTTCACGTAGACGACGCCGTTCGCGAGGCTCTGCCAGGCGTGCGGGTCGAAGGCGCCGTGCTCGTGCGCGTGCTCCTCTCCCTCGTGCTTGTGGCCGGCGGCCTCCTCGGCGGCGTGGTCGTGGCCCTCCTCCTCCTCGCCTTCCCACTCGCGCGGGGTGATGCCGTCGGAGGCGACGATCATCTTGCCCTTGAAGCCGGAGGCGTCGAGGAGGCGCGGCATCCAGCCCTCGAAGTCGAGGCCGTTGACGATCAGCACGTCGGCCTCGCCCACCGCCTTGGCGTCGGCCGGGGTCGGCTCGTAGACGTGGGCGTCGCCGTCCGGGCCGACGAGCACGGTGAGGTCGACCGCGTCGCCGCCCACCTCGCGCACCATGTCGCCGAGGATCGAGAAGCTCGCGACCACCTTCAGGTGATCGTGCGCGGCGGCGGGCATGAGCCCGGCGGCGCCGAGCGCGCCGGCGAGGCCGAGCGCGAGGATGTGTCTGCGGATCAGCATGGGTGGTCTCCAGGGTTGCGGGGTCAGCGTTGGAGGTGCGGCCGGCGCAGGTGGCCGGCGACGAGCCCGCCCTGCGGGCCGGCGACGATCGAGACGGCGTAGATCGTGCCCGCGGCGAGGATGATCGCCGGCGAGGAGGCGAGATGGCCGTGGTAGGAGACGAGCAGTCCGGCGAGGCTCGCGACGATGCCGGCCGCGACCGCGACGACGATCTGGCCCGGCACGGTCTCCGCCCAGAACCGTGCCGCCGCCGCCGGCAGCATCATCAGCCCGACCACCATCAGCGTGCCGAGCGCCTGGAAGCCGCCGACGAGGTTCAGCACCACGAGGGTGAGGAACATCAGGTGGACGACGCTGCCGCCGCCGCCGACCGCGGCGAGGAAGCCGCGGTCGAAGCACTCGGCCACCAGCACCCGGTAGGCGATCGCGAGCAGCACCAGCGTCGCCGTCGCGATGCCGGCGACGAGCAGGATCGCCGCATCGTCGAGGGCGAGCACCGAGCCGAACAGCACCCGCATCAGGTCGACGTTCGAGCCCTTGAGCGAGACGAGCAGCACCCCGAGCCCGAGCGAGACGAGGTAGAAGGCGGCGAAGCTCGCGTCCTCCCGGAGCGGCGTCGCGCGCGCCACGAGGCCGGCGAGCAGCGCGACCGCGAGCCCGGCGATCACCCCGCCGATCGTCATCGCCGTCAGCGACAGCCCGGCGACCAGGAAGCCGGCGGCGGCGCCCGGCAGGATGGCGTGCGCCATCGCGTCGCCCATCAGGCTCATCCGGCGCTGGATCAGGAACACCCCGAGCGGCGCCGAGCCGAGCGACAGCGCCACGCAGCCGACGAGCGCCCGGCGCATGAAGCCGTAGTCGAGGAAGGGCGCGGCGAGCGCCTCCATCGCGGTCATGCCGCCGCCTCGCACACCGGCGCCGCCTCGTCCCACGCCTCGCCCATCCGGCGGGCGGCGAGCAGGTTCTCCGGCGTCAGCACCGTCGCGGTCGGCCCCCAGGCGATCGGCTCGCGGGCGATCAGCAGCGTCTCGGGGATGCTGGCGCGCACGAGCTCGAGGTCGTGCAGCACCGCCACGATGGTCCGCCCCTCGCCGTGCCAGCGGCCGACGAGGGCGAGCAGGTCCGCGACGGTGCGCGCGTCGATCGCCGTGAACGGCTCGTCGAGCAGCAGGAGCCGCGCGTCCTGCAGCAGCATCCGGGCGAACAGCGCCCGCTGCAGCTGGCCGCCCGACAGCGTGCCGACCGGGCGGCGCTCGAAGCCGGCGAGACCGACGGCCGCCATCGCCTCCTCGACGCGCGCCGCCGCGTCCGTGCCGATGCGCCGGAACGGCCCGATCTTCCGCCACAGCCCGAGCGACACGAGGTCGAGGACGGTGATCGGGAAGCTGCGATCGATCTCGGCCGCCTGCGGCAGGTAGGCGATGTCGCGCCGGTCGATGCCGACGATCTCGATCGAGCCGTCGTTCGGCTTCACGGCGCCGACGATGCCCTTCAGCAGCGTCGACTTGCCGGCGCCGTTCGGCCCGACGATGGCCGTGAAGCTGCCCGGCGCGAACGATCCGGTCAGGTGGTGGACGGCGGGGTGGCGGCGGTAGGCGAGCGTCAGGTCGCCGAGGCGGACGGAGGCGGCAGCGGACACGGGCGGGCTCATATCCAGTCGAGCGCCCAGGCGACGGCCGCCCAGAGCAGGGCTGAGGCGACGACCGCGATCACCAGGCGGTCGAGGGCGGAGGCGCGCATCAGCGAGCGGGGCACTAGCCGGCGGCTCCGGCGCGCCCGGCCTCGGCGGCGCAGTCGCGGCAGGTGCCCTCCACCTCGACGACGCTGCGGGCGACCGAGAAGCCGGCCGCGCGGGCGTCGGTGGCGAGGAGCTCGGCGAGGCGCCGGTCGAGCATCTCCTCCGCGCCGCCGCACCGCGAGCACAGCAGGAACAGCCGGTCCTCGTCGCTGCCGGCGTGGCGGTTCGCCACGTAGGCGTCGCGCCGCTCGATCCGCACCGCGAAGCCGGGGGCGACCAGCCAGTCGAGGGTGCGATAGACGGTCGGCGGCAACACCCGCCGGCCGAGCCGCTGCGACAGCGCGTCGAGCAGCGCATAGGCCTTCGCCGGCCGCGTCTGCCCCCGCAGGACGTCGAGGAGGAGCATCCTGAGCGGCGTGCCGCCGTCCGGCGCGCCCGCCTCGCCGCCGGCGGCACGGCCGGCCAACGCGTTCGCCATCGAAGCGCCTCTCCTCATCAGGCGTGTAACGTTATAACGTTACATATAGACTGTCAAAGTTGCCCGTCGGGGCCGGCCGCCGCCCAAGCCGCGCGCACGTCCGCCTCGCCGACCTCGCCGATCGCGCCGTGCACCATCGTCCGGCGCGCCGACTTCGGGTCGTCGAGGACGAGGATCACCGTCGACGTCGGCGGGCAGCCGGGCGCCTGGCAGGGCAGCTCGAGCACGGAGACGACTGTCGTCTCCGCGAGCCCGAGCGCCTGCCGCGTCCAGCCCTTGATCCGCTCGACCGCCTCCGCGACGCCGGTCCGGCTGCGCGGGCGGAACGGGTTGGCGGCCCTCATCGCCCGCCCCCCGCGGCCCGGAGCGCGCGCATCTAGGCCGCGCTCCGCGACCAGGCCGGGAACGGATCGGGCAGCGCGCGGTAGGCCGTCGGGTCGAAGCGCTTCGGATCGGCCACCCCGACGAGACAGTCGTCGAGCGCCGCGCGGATCGCCGCCTCGTCCATGCCGGCGCCGATGAACACCAGTTCCTGGCGGCGGTCGCCCCAGCCGGGCGCCCAGTTGCGGCGCAGCATCTGCCGCCACTCCTCGTGGTCCGGCCAGCGCTCCTTCGGCACGGCGGCCCACCAGAAGCCCATGCCGCCGGTCCGGCAGATCGCGCCGGCGAGGCTCATGTCGCCGACCCACTCCGGCCGCGTCGCGAGCCAGAACAGGCCCTTGGCGCGGATCAGGCCCGGCCAGGTGCGGGCGAGGAAGGCGTCGAACTTCTCCGGATGGAACGGCCGCCGCGCCCGGTAGACGAAGCTCGAGACGCCGTACTCCTCGGTCTCCGGCACGTGGTCGCGGAAGCCATTCAGCTCCTTGAACCAGAGCGGGTGCTCCTGCGCCCGCTCGTAGTCGAAGCGGCCGGTGTCCAGCACCTCGGCGAGCGGCACGTTCGCGAAGTCGGCCTCGACGAGGCGGGCGTCCGGGTTCAGCGCCTTCACCACCGCCCGCACCGTCGCCAGCGTCTCGGCCTCGATCTCCGACACCTTGTTGAGGACGACGACGTCGGCGAACTCGATCTGGTCGACGAGGAGGTCGACCAGCGAGCGGTCGTCGCCCGCCCCCGCCGTCTCGCCGCGGTCGCGCAGGAAGTCGCGGCTGCCGTAGTCCCTGAGCAGGTTCGCCGCGTCGACCACCGTCACCATGGTGTCGAGCCGGGCGACGTCGGAGAGCGAGTTGCCCTCTTCGTCGCGGAAGTCGAAGGTGGCGGCGATCGGCAGCGGCTCGGCGATGCCGGTGCCCTCGATCAGGAGGTAGTCGAAGCGCCCGTCTCCGGCCAGCCGCCGCACCTCGGCGAGGAGGTCGTCGCGCAGCGTGCAGCAGATGCAGCCGTTGGTCATCTCGACCAGCTTCTCCTCGGTGCGCGACAGGCCGGCGCCGCCCTCGCGGATGAGGCCGGCATCGATGTTCACCTCGCTCATGTCGTTGACGATGACGGCCACCCGCCGCCCCTCGCGGTTGTTGAGCACGTGGTTCATCAGCGTCGTCTTGCCGGCGCCGAGGAAGCCGGAGAGCACGGTGACGGGCAGGCGGGCATCGGCCATGGGGACCCTCTCGAATCGATCGCGGACGAGACCGGCCGGTGGCGGCACGCCGGGCCTCGAACTAACGTAACGTTATAACGTTACATCATCACTGCCAAGACACCCCCCACCCTCCCCCGCCGGCGTCACGCGCCGGGCCCGGAGGTCATCATCGCGCCTTCCTGCGGCGTTAGACTTGAGATGGTCGGCGCCTCCGCCGCCGGCTACGTAGTTCCGCGCCTTGCTCTCGCGGGGACGGCGACTTACCGAAATCCAGCCGCCATAGGAGATCGCCGTGACCGAGACCTCGTCGAGCCAGCCGAAGCGATTTCCCCTCACCGATGCCGAGCTGGCGCAGATCGACGGCTACTGGCGGGCGGCGAACTACCTGACGGTCGGGCAGATCTACCTGCTCGACAACCCGCTGCTGCGCGAGCCGCTGACGATCGACCACGTCAAGCCGCGGCTCCTCGGCCACTGGGGCACCTCGCCCGGCCTCAGCTTCGTCTACGCCCACCTCAACCGCGCCATCCGGATGCGCGACCTCGACGTGATCTACGTCTGCGGCCCCGGCCACGGCGGCCCGGCGATGGTCGCCAACACCTATCTCGAGGGCACCTACTCGGAGCTGACGCCCGACGTCCCGGAGACCGCCGAGGGCATGCGCAAGCTGTTCCGGCAGTTCTCCTTCCCCGGCGGCATCCCGAGCCACGCGGCGCCCGACGTGCCGGGGTCGATCCACGAGGGCGGCGAGCTCGGCTACTCCGTCTCGCACGCCTACGGCGCCGCCTTCGACAACCCCGACCTCGTGGTCGCCTGCGTCGTCGGCGACGGCGAGGCCGAGACCGGGCCGCTCGCCGCCGCCTGGCACTCGAACAAATTCCTGAACCCCGCCCGAGACGGCGCGGTGCTGCCGATCCTCCACCTCAACGGCTACAAGATCGCCAACCCGACCGTGCTCGCCCGCATCTCCGAGGAGGAGCTGCGCGCCCTCTTCGTCGGCTACGGCTACGAGCCGATGTTCGTCGAGGGCCACGAGCCGGAGGCGATGCACCAGTTGATGGCGTCCGTCCTCGACGCGGCGCTCGACCGCATCGCCGCGATCCAGGCCGCGGCCCGCGGCGGCGGCGCCGCCGGCGAGCGGCCGCGCTGGCCGATGATCGTGCTGCGCAGCCCCAAGGGCTGGACCGGGCCGAAGACCGTCGACGGCAAGAAGACCGAGGGCTTCTGGCGCTCGCACCAGGTGCCCCTGTCCGGCCTCGCCGGCAACCCGGAGCACCTCCTGGTGCTCGAGGCGTGGCTGAAGAGCTACCGGCCGGACGAGCTGTTCGACGCCGCCGGCCGGCTCAAGCCGGAGTTCCGCGCCACCGCGCCGGAGGGCGCGCGCCGGATGAGCGCCAACCCGCACGCCAACGGCGGCCTGCTCCGCCGCCCGCTGGTGCTGCCCGACGTCGCCGCCCACGCCGTCCCCGTCGAGCGACCGGGCGCCACGATGTACGAATCGACGAAGGCGATGGGCCTGTTCCTGCGCGACGTCTTCACCCTGAACGCCGAGACGCGGAACTTCCGCCTCGTCGGCCCGGACGAGACCGCCTCGAACCGCCTGCAGGACGTCTTCGAGGTCACGAACCGCGAGTGGATGGCCGAGACGCTGCCCGAGGACACCTTCCTCGCCCGCGACGGCCGCGTCCTCGAGATCCTCTCCGAGCACACCTGCCAGGGCTGGCTCGAGGGCTACCTCCTCACCGGCCGGCACGGCCTGTTCTCCTGCTACGAGGCGTTCATCCACATCGTCGATTCGATGTTCAACCAGCACGCCAAGTGGCTCGACGCCTGCGAGCACGTGCCCTGGCGCGCGCCGATCGCCTCGCTCAACTACCTGCTGTCGAGCCACGTCTGGCGGCAGGACCACAACGGCTTCAGCCACCAGGACCCGGGCTTCATCGACATCGCGCTCAACAAGAAGGCCGACATCGTCCGCGTCTACCTGCCGGCCGACGCCAACATGGTGCTCTGCGTCACGAGCCACATCCTGCAGACCTGGAACCGCATCAACATCGTCGTCGCCGGCAAGCAGCCGGCGCCGCAGTGGCTGAGCCTCGAGGAGGCGCGCCGCCACTGCCATGCCGGCCTCGGCATCTGGGACTGGGCCTCGACCGACGGCGGCGCCGAGCCCGACGTCGTGATGGCCTGCGCCGGCGACGTGCCGACGCTCGAGACGATGGCCGCCGTCGCCCTGCTGCGCGAGCTTCTGCCCGACCTCCGCGTCCGTGTCGTCAACGTCGTCGACCTGATGACGCTGCAGCCGGAGGCGGTGCATCCGCACGGCCTGCCGGAGGCCGAGTTCGAGACGTTCTTCACCGCCGACAAGCCGGTGATCTTCGCCTACCACGGCTATCCGTGGACCATCCACCGGCTGACCTACCGGCGCGGCAACCACGACAACTTCCATGTGCATGGCTACATGGAGGAAGGCACGACGACGACGCCGTTCGACATGGCGGTGATGAACAAGCTCGACCGCTTCCACCTCGTGCAGAACGTCGCCCGCTTCGTGCCGAAGGCGATGGCCGAGGCCGCGCGCATCAACGCCTTCGTCGCCGGGAAGCTCGCCGAGCACGAGCGCTACATCCGCGAGCGCGGCGAGGACATGCCGGAGATCCTCGACTGGCGCTGGCCGGGCTGATCGCCCGGCCGCCGACCTTCGTCGGATCGCCGCCGCTCACCAGGCGGCGGCGTGCGTGCCGAGCGGCATCGCCGGCCGCGCCGCGGCGAGGGTGACGCCCTCGACCGAGAGCGGGAACACCAGCCGCCGCGCCGGGCCCCACCCCGTCGCCTCGACCTCATTCGCCACATCGGCCGGCCCCTCCGGCGCGAGGGCCGCCTCGCCGCCGGCCGCGTGGCCGGTCAGGAGCAGCGCCGTGCGGGCGAGCGACAGCCGCGCCCGCATCGACCGGCCGGCCTCGCGGCGGTGACGCAGCGCCGCGAGGACGGCGAAGGCCATCAGGTAGCCGGTCGCGTGGTCGAGCGCCTGCACCGGCAGCGGCGTCGGCCGGTCGCGCCCGAGGTGCCGCATCCCGGCCTCAGCGATGCCGCAACTCATCTGCACCAGGCTGTCGAAGCCGCGCCGCCCCTTCCACGGGCCGCTCCAGCCGTAGGCGTCGAGCATCACCTCGATCAGGCCCGGCCGAACGTCCTGGCGGATCGCCTCGCCGAAGCCGAGCCCGTCGAGCGCGCCCGGCCGATAGCCGTGCACGAGCACGTCGGCCTTCGCGAGGAGCTGGACGAAGCGGCTGCGGTCCTCCTCGACCGTGAGGTCGAGCCGCGCGGTGCGCTTACCCGGCATCACCTCGGGCACCACCCCCGGCTCGTCCCAGTCCGGCGGGTCGATGCGCAGCACGTCGGCGCCGAGGAGCGCCAGCAGCCGCGTCGCCACCGGCCCCGCCAGCACCCGCGTCAGGTCGAGCACGCGCAGCCCGGCGAGCGGCCGCGCCGCGTCGATCGGTGCGAAGAGCTGCGGCGCCGCGCCGGTGTCGCGCCAGTCGATCAGGGGCTCGGCGGCGACGCTGCGCCCCGGCTCGCTCGCCAGCCACACCGCCTGCGAGTGCATCACCGCGGCGCAGCCGCCGGCCGCGACGACCTCCGCCTCGAGCGCGCCGGCGGTGCGCCCGGCGACGGCGGCGGCGACCGCCGCCTTCCCGGCCTCGACGCCCAGCACCGCGAGTGCCGCGGAGCGGTGGCGCGGCGCGTTGGTGTGGAGCCGGATCCAGCCGTCGGCGGCCCGGTAGTCACCGGCGATCGGGTCCCACGGCGGCGGCGGCGCCCAGCCGTCGGGCCTGAGCGACGCGGCGAACCAGAACGACGCCAGCCGCCGGTCGACGGCGACCGCCCGCCGCCGCCCGTCGATCGACCGCAACAGCCCGGCGAGCGCCAGCCCTGTCGCCCCGATCGACGCGGCGGCGAGATCCGTCACCGCATAGACCGAGGGGAGCGCGCCCTCCCCCGTGACGTCGAGCGCGCCGCCCATGTCGTTCGGCGCGGCGCGCAGGATCTCGGCCACCATCCGGTCGGTCGCCGTCGATCCGAACCTATTCTGCTCCGTCGCTCTACCAGCGCTCGACTTCGTCATCGCTCGTCTCCTCACGTTTCCGCGGCGAGCTTGACCACAAGGCGAAATGTCGTCAATATTGACAATATAAATCAATATGACGGCCAGCGATGGACAGCTCCGTATCCGCCGAGGAAGCCGCCCGGATGCTCGGCGTCAGCCGGCAGACGCTCTACGCCTATGTGAGCCGCGGCCTGATAACGGCGCTCCCCGGCCCCGACCAGCGCCAGAGCCGCTACGCGCGCGAGGCGGTCGCCGAGCTCGCCGAGCGCCGCCGGCGCGGCCGCCGCCCGAAGGAGATCGCCAAGACGGCGCTCGACTGGGGCCTGCCGGTGCTCGAGACGAAGCTCACCTTGATCGAGCGCGAGCGCCTCTATTTCCGCGGCGTCGACGCCGTCGCGCTGTCGGAGGAGGCCTCGCTCGAGGACGTCGCCTGCCTCCTCTGGCAGGTCGACAAGGACGAGGCCTTCGGCGATGCGCCCCCAGCCTTCGACCCGCGCGTGCTCGACTTCGTCGCGAGCCGCCCCGGCCCGGCCTTCCGCGACGACCTCCTCGCCCGCTTCGCGATCATCGCCGAGGACGCCGACACCGCCGCCTGGCAGCAGGAGCGCGCCCGCGTCGCGGCGGGCTGCGGCGGCCTCGTCCGGCTCCTCGCCGCGGCGATGTTCGGCGTCGCGCCGACGGCCGCGCCGGCCCATCTCCAGTGCGCCGCCGCCTGGCGGCTCGACGCGGCGGGCGCCGACGCGGTCCGCCGCGCCCTCGTGCTGTGCGCCGAGCACGAGCTCAACGCCTCGAGCTTCACCGCGCGCTGCATCGCCTCCACCGGGGCGAGCCTCAAGGCCGCCGTGATCGGCGGCCTTGCCGCCCTCTCCGGCGGCCGGCACGGCGGTGCCACCTCGCGCGTCGAGACGCTGTGGCGCGGCCTCGACGACGAGCGCGACCCGGCGCCGGGGCTCGGCCGCATCCTCGCGAGCGGCGCCGAGATCCCGGGCTTCGGCCACCCGCTCTACCCGTCGGGCGACGTGCGGGCGAAGGCGATCCTCGCCGAGATCGGCGAGCGGCTGCCGCGGGCGGGCGCCATCGCCACCGCCGTGCACGACCTCACCGGCCGCCATCCCTCGATCGACTTCGCCCTGGTGGCGCTCCGCCGTGCCCTCGGCCTGCCGGAGGACGCCGCCTTCGGCCTCTTCGCCCTCGGCCGCTCGGTCGGCTGGATCGCCCAGGCGCTCGAGCAGCGCGCCGACGGCACGCTGATCCGCCCGCGCGCCATCTACACCGGCCCGCCACACGGGCCGGAGGAGCCGCCCCGCTGACGGCCGCTACCAGAGCGTGAAGCCGGCGTCGGCGCTGACGATGCTGCCGGTCATCAGGCTCGCCGCGTCGGAGGCGAGGAAGTGCACCACGGAAGCGATCTCGTGCGGCTGGCCGAGCCGGCCCATCGGCGTGTCGCGCAGCCACGCCGACATGAGCTCCGGATCCTGCGCGCCGAACAGCGTCAGCGGCGTCTCGATGTAGGTCGGCGCCACCGCGTTGACGCGCACCCCGCGCATCGCCCACTCGGCGGCGAGCGACCGCGTCAGGTGGTGCACCGCCGCCTTCGAGGCGTTGTAGTAGGACTGCTTCTGCGGCCGGTTGACGATGTCGGCCGACATCGAGCCGATGTTGACGATCGCCCCCTTGCCGGCCGCCAGCATGTGTCGCCCGAAGGCGCGGTTGCACCAGAAGACGCCGTTCAGGTTGACGTCGAGCACGTTGAGCCAGAGCTCGTCCGGCACCGCTTCGCCGCCGGTGCCCGAGCGGGCGATGCCGGCGTTGGCGACGAGGATGTCGACCCGTCCGTGGCGGGCGACGACGTCGTCGGCGAGCGCCGTCACCGCCGCCGAATCGACCACGTCGAGGATCGCCACCTCGGCGTCGTGGCCGGCGCGCGCCAGCGCCGCCCGGCCCTCCTCGGCCACCGCCGCGTCGCGATCGGCGATGACGATCCGCGCGCCGGCCTCGGCGAGCGCCTCGCAGCAGGCGAGCCCGATGCCGCGCCCGCCGCCGGTGACGACCGCCAGCCGGCCGTCGAGCTTCAGTTTCTCGAGATACATGGGGCTGTCGTCCGGTTGGGGAGTGTCGGAACGTCGGCGGGAAGAAGATCCCGCCGCCGGCGGTCTCGGGCCGCCCCGCGCGGGCGGCGGCACGCACGCTCTCGTGAGCCGTTCGCGGCGGCGACCGGCCCCCTATCTTCCTGCCGGCACCGCAAATAGCATCACACCGGACGCCATTTCTCCAGGGGAGCGAGACCATGCGGTCCGACAACGAGTCCATCGCGAGGAATGGCGGCGCGATCCGAGCCTTCGTCCGGCGGCTCTGCCGGGTCTCCGTCGGGCGCCGCGCGGCCCTGCCCGCCGCGCTCCTCGGCTTCCTCCTCCTCGCCGGGGTCGTCTCCGCAATGCCGGCCGCGGCCGGCGAGGCGACGCCGCCGCCCGGCGCCTTCCTCACCACGTGCCAGAACCGCACCTACGCCCTCTGCGCCAAGTCCGAGTGCACCGTCCTCAACGGCGTCGCCTACTGCAAATGCTCGATCGAGCACGGCACCTCGATCGGCCTCACCCAGCGCTACGACGGCAAGAACGTCTGCGACCTCATGGTGGAGGGCAAGGGCAGCGGCTACATCGTCAGCACCTACTCGCCGCCGCCGCAGCTCCTCGCGCCGAATGGCGACCTCGCCGTCTACCAGTGCTCGCGGGCGACCGCGACCGGCGCGCGCGCCCAGTGCGACGGCGGCCTCTGCTACCGCTCGACGCGCGGCAAGCCGTTCCTGAAGTTCAAGAAGCTGACCAGGGACGAGATCATCTGCTCGTGCCCGATCTACACCGCCGACCCGCAGACACCGGGGGTCGGCTACGAGGTCCTCGGCCCCTACCCGTGCGAGAAGAGCTGGTTCAAGTACTGCGACCGCGAGACCGCGAACACGCGCGACGCCTCGACCCTCTATGTCGGCGCCCCGACCGTCGACGGCTTCCAGTACATCACGCAGCGCTTCCTCGACCGCAAGGTGACGCTCCGGACCTGCAGACCGAACTGACCCTCGGGCCGGCCGCCGCCTGGTTTTGCCGTCGCGCGTGATTGTGTATAGGCATTCTACACTGCGCGGCCTCCATCCGCCGGCACGAAGAAAGAACGACGGAGAACCCCATGGCGGTCCAGCCGGCGAGCGTCGACGGCGCGGTCGAGACGCGGCGATTCGCGGACATCACCTTCGACAAGTTCCGCGAGCGCGCCCTCGATCCCACCCTGACCGCGAACGAGAAGATCGGTTTCCCGAAGGGATTCCGCGAGGGGCTCACCGACGCCATCCTCGCCGACATCCGCGCCAAGCTGCCGGCGCTCGGCGAGCGCGGCCGCAGCATCCTCGACATCGGCATCGGCTGCGCCGAGCTCGCCCAGGAGACGATCCGCCTCGCCGGCGAGCGCGACCACAAGCTCGTCGGCGTCGACAGCGAGGAGATGCTGGCGCTGCTGCCCGACGCGCCGCAGCTCACCAAGGTGCCCGGCCGCTTCCCCGACGTCCGCGCCGAGCTCGCCGCGCACGCCCCCGCCGGCTACGACGCGATCCTCGCCTACGGCGTGCTGCAGTGCGTGTTCGTCGAGGGCAACGTGTTCCGCTTCGTCGACGAGGCGCTGTCGCTGCTGGCGCCCGGCGGCTTCATGCTGGTCGGCGACCTCGCCAACATCTCCAAGCTCCGTCGCTTCCTCGCCTCCGAGGCCGGCGCGGCCTATCACCGCGAGTATATGCGCACCGACGAGCCGCCGGTGCTGCCGCCCTTCGCCGAGCCCGGCGAGCGGATGGACGACGCGGCGATGCTGGCCCTCGTCACCCGCGCCCGCAACGCCGGCTACGACGCCTGGGTGGTGCCGCAGGCGGCCGCGCTGCCGTTCGCCAATCGCCGCGAAGACCTGCTGTTCGCCCGGCCCTGAGGCATCATGGCTCTGCCCGTCGCCGTGCCCTACCGATCGGACGACGCCGACGCGTGGAACGCCTTCGTGGCGACGAGCCGCAACGGCACCTTCCTGTTCGACCGCCGCTACATGGACTACCACGCCGACCGCTTCGAGGACGCCTCGCTCGTCTTCCGCGACGGCGAGGGCGGCCGCATCCTCGCCCTCCTGCCGGCCAACCGCACCGGCGACCGCCTGGTCAGCCACGGCGGCCTGACCTACGGCGGCCTAGTGCTCGGCCCCGACGGCGGCAGCACCCTGGTCGCCCGCCTGTTCGAGGCGCTCCTCGCCCACATGGTCGCCGCCGGCCTTTCGGTGCTGCGCTACAAGACCGTGCCGGCGATCTACCACCGCGCCCCGGCCGAGGACGACCGCTACGCCCTCTACCGCCTCGGCGCCGTGCTCGTCCGTCGCGACCTGATGACCGCCGTGCCGCCGGCGGCCGCCCCCGCCGTCTCGCACGGCCGCCGCTACGTGCTGAAGAAGCTCGCCAAGCGCGACGACGTCGCCGTCGGCCCGAGCGACGACTGGGCTGCCTTCTGGGGCGTCCTCGCCGGCCGCCTCGAGGACCGCTACGCCACCCGCCCGACCCACGACCTCGACGAGATCCGCCTCCTCGCCGGCCGCTTCCCGGCCGAGATCGGGCTGCGCGTCGGCCGGCTCGGCGGCCGCATTGCCGCCGGCCTCGTGCTCTATGAAACCCAGACCGTCGTGCACGCGCAGTACATGGCGGCGAACGACGAGGCGCGCGCGGTCGGCGTCCTCGACGCGGTGGTGATCGCCGCCGTCGAGGAGGCGCAGGCCAAGGGCAAGTGGTTCGACTTCGGCATCTCCACCGAGGCGGACGGCCGCTTCCTCAACGAGGGGCTCGCCGCCTACAAGGAGAGCTTCGGCGGCCGCGGCGTCGTGCACGACTTCTACGAGCTCGGCCCGGCGGCCGGGATCGATCCGGGACGGCTCGCCAACCGGCGCGCCGAAGCCCCCGAGAGCCCATGAATGGGGAGCGGTCTCCCGTCGGCCGGATGGCTCCATCCGGTCGATGGGCGCTCCGGCCGACCGAGGACAGTCCATGGCGACGATCGACGACTGCACCCTCCAGGACGTCCGCCGGGTGCGTGACCGGCGCGGCACGCTCGCCTTCATCGAGGGCGGCATGGACCTCGGATTCGAGATCAAGAGAATCTACTATACCTATGATGTTCCGTCGCAATCGACCCGCGCCGGCCATGCCCACAGGGCGCTGCGGCAGATGTACATCGCCGTCTCCGGCGCCTTCGACGTCGTCCTCGACGACGGCCGTAAGCGCCGCACGGTGACGCTGAACCGCCCCGACGTCGGCCTCAACCTGGTGCCCGGCATCTGGCGCGAGATCGTCAACTTCTCCACCAACGCGGTGCTGCTCGTCCTCGCCTCCGAGCACTACGACGAGGCCGACTACATCCGCCGCTACGCCGACTTCAAGGCGGCGGTGAAGGACGGCACGCTGTGAGCGGCATGCCCTCGCCCGTCCCCTTCCTCGACCTCAAGGCGGCGCTCGCGGAGATCCGTCCGGAGATCGACGCCGCCTACGCCCGCGTCATGGATTCCGGCCGCTACATCGCGGGCCCGGAGGTCGACGCCTTCGAGGCCGCGTTCGCCGACTTCGTCGGCGTCCGCCACGCCCTCGGCGTCGGCAACGGCCTCGACGCGCTCGCCATCGCCCTCGAGGCGATCGGCGTCGGGCCGGGCGACGAGGTGGTGGTGCCGGCGCACACCTTCATCGCCACCTGGCTCGCGGTCTCGATGGTCGGCGCGACGCCGGTCGCCGCCGAGCCGGCCGACGGGCGCTACAACCTTTCAGCCGAGACCGTCGAGCCGTGCCTCTCGCCGCGCACCCGGGCGATCATGCCGGTCCACCTCTACGGCGAGCCGGTCGAGATGGAGCCCATCATGGCGCTCGCCGAGGCGCGCGGCGTCGCCGTCGTCGAGGACGCCGCGCAGGCGCACGGCGCGCTGCGCAATGGCCGCCCGTGCGGCAGCTTCGGCGTCGCCGCCGGCTTCAGCTTCTATCCCGGCAAGAACCTCGGCGCCTTCGGCGACGCCGGCGCCGTGGTGGCCGACGACCCCGGCCTCGTCGACCGCATGCGGCGGCTGCGGAACTACGGCTCGGTCGCCCGCTACGAGCACGAGACGACCGGCCGCAACAGCCGCCTCGACCCGCTGCAGGCCGCCTTCCTGTCGGTCCGCCTCGCCCGTCTCGCCGAGTGGAACGCCCGCCGCGCCCGCATCGCCGCCCTCTACGGCGAGGCGCTCGACGGCGTCGGCGACCTCCTGACGCCGGCGGTGCTGCCGGGCAACGAGCCCGTCTGGCACCTCTACGTCGTCCGCACCGGCCGCCGCGACGCGCTGGCCGACCACCTCGCGATGGCCGGCATCGACACGCTGATCCACTATCCGAAGCCGGTCTACCGCTTCGACCCCTACGCCGCCCACGGCCCCGGCAACGCCACCCCGGCCGACCGCCTGACCGCCGAGATCCTGAGCCTTCCGATCGGCCCCCACCTCACCGACGACGACGCCCAGCGGGTCGTGGACGCGGTGAAGAGCTTCTTCGCGTAAGAGGTTGGGAAAGCGCCCGGCGAGGCCACCGCGCCGCTCTGCGGCACAGCCCACGTCGCGTCCCCGCCACCCTCCGGAAGAAGACCGGCGCCCCCTACCCGCCGAGCGCGTCGAGCGTCGCCGCGAGCGCCTTGGGGTCGAGGCGGTAGAGCTCGTGCGGGCCGGGCGGGCCGCCGTAGACGTGGCCGTAGCGCTGGCCCATCTGCAGCGCGAGGCCGATGAAGAACGGGAACTGGATCTCGCGCGGCGAGGTCTCGACCACCGTCGCCCCGGCCGGGGCGAACAGGAGGTTGGTCAGCGCCGCGCCGCCGGTCGCGACGATCGTCTTCGCCTCGCCGAAGAGCCGCACCTGGTCGGCGTGCGACAGCGTCTCCGGCCGCACCGTCTCGAAACCGCGCGCCGCGAGGGTCGCCTCGATCTCGGCCTCGTTCTCGGTGCGGCGCAGGCGGATGCCGGCGCGGCTCAGATAGAGCCGCCGGGTCGGCCGCGCCGGCGGCGCGATGCCGTAGACCGTCCGGTAGGCGTGGGCGATCTCCTCGAAGTCGGCCCGGCCGGCGAAGTGGCTGACCCGGTGGGCATCGCGGCGGCCGACGCAGACGAGTTCCTCGCAGACGACGCGCACGTCGGCCTGAACCTCGCGGATCGCGAGCCCCGGATAGGTGCGCGCGAGGTAGTCGTAGGCGGCCTTCTGGTAGGCGTTCGGCTCCGGCCGCACCACCACCGTCGCGGTGCGCAGCTCCGGGCAGGTCCTGAGCGCGTGCAGCACGAAGCGGAAGCGCTCGGCGATAAAGTGGTAGTAGTGGCCGCTGCCGCGCGGCGTGCGCGCGAGCGTCAGCACCGGGCCGGCGAGGCGGAGCCGGTGGCGGTGGATCGCCGGCATCTGCTTCTCGACGTTCGGCGTGCCGCTCTCGGTGTCGAGCAGGACCCGCGGCGAGCGCCGCAGCAGCTGGCCGGAGCCCATCAGGATCTCGCCGCGGCGCACCCCGTAGACGCCGAGCCGCGCCACGAGGTGGAACACCCCGCCCTGCCACAGCGGCCCGAGCTCGCCGGTATAGTCGTCGAGGAAGGCCGCCGCCGGCCCGTCGAGGGCGAACGCCTCGTCGTAGTCCTCCTCGGCATGGACGACGTCGGCCGCCTCGGAATAGGGGATCGAGCGCGTCGCCGTGCCGAGCCGGTAGCCGAGCCACGGCACGCCGGCGATCGCCCGCGCCGACAGGCGGCCGAACTGGTGGGCGGTGACGTTCTTGCGGGCCCAGCGGTGCCAGCGCGCATAGGTCGGGTTCACGCGCGCGTCCCCGCCCGGCGCTCAGTCGATCTCGACGGCGGCCGTCATGCCGGCGAGCTTGGCGAGCTGGTCGAGCCGCTTGCGCAGGATCTCGCCGTCGAGGCGGGCGAGGTCGCGCGGCAACCGCAGCACCAGCTTGTCGCCGGCCGCCGCGGCGCGCACCCGCGGCACCACGCCGGGGGCCGAGGCCGACAGCACGTAGGCGACGCGCAGCGCCGCGCCGAGCGAGCGGGCCCGCTCCTTCAACCGCGTCGAGGCCATCTCGCGCACCCGCGGCGACAGCGCGTCGTCGACGAGGCCGAAGTGCCGGTAGTAGACGGCGAGCGCCAGGTAGGCGCGGCCAGGATGGTCGATGCCGATGAAGTTGGCGTTCGAGATGATCGCGACGCTCTGCTCGCCGCGATAGTCCGGGTGGGCGCGCCAGCCGATGTCGGAGAGCAGGCAGGCGGCGATCCTGAGCCGCCGCTCCTCGCTGGTCTCGTCGATGCCGAGCGCCTCGAAGAGCTGGCCAGTCCAGGGCCCGAGCTCGCCGGCGTGCCGCGGCGAGCGCGAGCGCAGGAGGGCGAGCTCGCCGGCGGCGGCGATGAGCGGGTCCTGCCGTCGCTCGGTGGCGTCGAGGCGCTCGTAGAGCAGCCCCTCGCGCAGCCCGAGGGCCGAGAGCACCACGGCGCGCGGCTTGGCGATGCGGATGATCTGGCCGAGCACGATCGCCCCATAGGGCAGGAGCGCGCGCCGCTGGCGCGAGATCACCTCGATCGAGTCGAGGCTGTCGACCGCCCCGCGCGCCACCGTGCGGCAGAACTCCAGCGCCTCGCCAGCCTGGATCGTGTACTGGTGCATCACGTGCAGCGGGTAGCCGGTCTGGAACATGTGCAGCCGGGCGAGCGAGCGCCAGGTGCCGCCGATGGCGTAGAAGTCGCGGCCCTCGCCGGTCGGCAGCAACTCGCAGCTCGCGAGGTGGTCGGCGGCGAGCTTCTCGGCCTTCTTCAGCGAGCCCTCGGAGGCCTCGAGCAGCCGCAGCCCGCCGAGCGGAAAGGTCTTGCCGCGGCCGAGCTCGATGTCGCCGTCGTGGACGTCGACCACCTCGAGGCTGCCGCCGCCGAGGTCGCCGGCGATGCCGTTCGGCGTCCAGAACCCGGAGAGCACACCGAACGCGGCGTACTGCGCCTCCTGCTGGCCGGTCAGCACGTTGACCGGCACCGCGCAGATCCGCTCGACCTCGGCGATGAAGTCCGGCCCGTTGGAGGCGTCGCGCGCCGCCGCCGTCGCCATCACGGTGAGGCCGCGGGCGCCCATCTGGTCGCAGATCTGGCGGAAGCGCGACAGCGCGCCGAGCGCCTGGTCGACGCCGCCCTCCTGCAGCCGGCCGGTCGTCTCGACGCCGCGGCCGAGGCCGGCGAGCACCTTCTCGTTGAAGATCACCGTCGGCGTGCGGGCGAGGCGCTCGTAGAGCACGAGGCGCACCGAGTTCGAGCCAATGTCGATGACCGCGAGCGGACCGAGGCCCGGCAGCCGTCCCGGCGCCGGCTCGGGCGCCAAGGCGCGCGCCTCCACGCGAGGATCGCGCGCCTCCGCGCGGGGGTCAGTAGCTGCCGTCACTCTTGGTGAAGGGCTTGGGGTAGTCGATTTCGAGCGACTTGCCACGTCCGGACAACGATGGGTTGGTCATGAAATAGCGATGCGCGTTGAAGGGCTCCTCGCCCTCCGCAGGGTGGATACGCTGATGGCCCCCGTCCGGCAAGAGCCGCCAGCTCTGCTGGTTGTCCTGGAGGTTCGCCACCATGATCTGATCGAGGATCTGCGCGTGCACCGTCGGGTTCTCGATCGGCGCCAGGCACTCGACGCGGCGGTCGAGGTTGCGCGACATCATGTCGGCCGAGCCGATGTAGACGAGCGCCTCCGGCGAGGGCAGCGCGTGGCCGTTGCCGAAGCAGAAGATGCGGCTGTGCTCCAGGAAGCGGCCGACGATCGACTTCACCCGGATGTTGTCCGAGAGCCCCGGCACGCCGGGCCTGAGGCAGCAGATGCCGCGCACCACGAGGTCGATCTCGACGCCCGCCGCGCTCGCGTCGTAGAGCGCGTCGATGACGCTCGCGTCGACGAGCGAGTTCATCTTCATCCAGATCTCGGCCGGCCGCCCGGCGCGGGCGTTGGCGATCTCCGCGTCGATGTTCTCGAGGATGCGCCGGCGCAGCGACATCGGCGAGATGGCGAGCTTCGAAAGCTCGGCCGGCTCGGCGTAGCCGGTGATGAAGTTGAAGATCCGCGCCACGTCGCGGGCGATGTCCGGGTCGGTCGTGAAGAACGACAGGTCGGTGTAGATGCGCGCCGTCACCGGATGATAGTTGCCGGTGCCGATGTGGCAGTAGTTGACGAGGTTGCCGCCCTCGCGGCGCACCACCATCGACAGCTTGGCGTGGGTCTTCAGCTCGATGAAGCCGAACACCACCTGCACGCCGGCGCGCTCGAGGTCGCGCGCCCAGCGGATGTTCGCCTCCTCGTCGAAGCGCGCCTTGAGCTCGACGAGCGCCGTCACCGACTTGCCGGCCTCCGCCGCCTCGGCCAGCGCCTTGACGATCGGCGAGTCCTTCGAGGTGCGGTAGAGCGTCTGCTTGATCGCCACCACGTCTGGGTCGTGCGCCGCCTGCGAGAGGAACTGCACCACCGCGTCGAACGACTCGTAGGGATGGTGGACGACGAGGTCCTTCTGGCGGATCGCCGCGAAGCAGTCGCCGCCGTGCTCGCGGATGCGCTCCGGGAAGCGCGGCGCGTAGGGCGGGAACTTCAGCTCCGGCCGGTCGAGGCCGACCAGCTGGGCGAGGTCCTTCAGGGCGAGCGCGCCGTCGACGAGGAAGATCTCGCCGTCGTGCACACCGAGCGCCGAGGCGACGAAGCGGCGCAGCGCGTCCGGCGTCGAGCGCTCGATCTCGAGGCGGATCACCTGGCCGCGGCGGCGCCGCTTCAGCGCCGTCTCGAACAGCAGCACCAGGTCCTCGGCCTCCTCCTCGACCTCGATATCGGAATCGCGGATCACCCGGAACGCGCCGGTGCCGCGCATCGAGTAGCCGGGGAAGAGGCGCGCGATGAAGATCCCGATCGCCGTCTCGAGCGCGATGAAGCGGGCGCTGCCCGGGGTGCCGCCCGGATCGTCGGGCAGGCGGATGAAGCGGTCGACCTGCGCCGGCACGCGGATGAGCGCGATCATCCGCTCGCCGGCCGGCGCCGACAGCTCGACCACCAGCGTGAAGCCGAGGTTCGGGATGAACGGGAACGGGTGCGCCGGATCGATGGCGAGCGGCGTCAGCACCGGGAAGATGTGGCTGAGGAAGTAGCGGTCGAGCCACTCGCGCTCGAGCGGCCTGAGCTCCGTGCCCTCGGCGATCACGATGCCCTCGCCGACGAGCAGCCCGCGCAGCGTCCGCCAGTGCTGCTGCTGGGCCGCCTGCAGCAGCCCCACGGTCTCGCCGATGCGGACGAGCTGCTCGGAGGGCGTCATGCCGTCGTCGGAGCGCGACTCGATGCCGACCCGCTGCTGGCCGATCAGCCCGGCGACGCGGACCATGAAGAACTCGTCGAGGTTGTTCGCCGAGATCGACAGGAAGCGCAGCCGCTCGAGCAGCGGGTGGTTGGCGTTCTCCGATTCCTCGAGGACGCGCAGGTTGAACTGCAGCCAGGAGAGCTCGCGGTTGACGAAGCGCGACGGGTCGCGCCTGAGCTCCGGCAGCACCGGACCCGTGTCCTCGGCGTCCTTCGCCTCTACCACCGCTTCCGCCGACGCCGAATCCATGACCGCGCTCCCCGTGCTACCGATTCGTCGACCTACACGTCGAGTATGACGGATTTTACGCGCCTGCCGCGCCGCAGGTCAGTCCTCGGTCGACGACCAGCGCCCGAGCACCGTCGCGGCGAGCGGCCGCGTCACCGGCCGGCCGGCCTCCAGCGCCGCCGCGTCGAGCGCCGCGACGAGCCGATTGGCGGCGGCGAGCGAACGCTCCATGCGCGGCACGATGTAGTCGACGACCGCCGGCTCGACGGCGATCTGGCGGTCGCTGAAGAGCTTCACGAGCACGGCGGCGAGCAGCGCGTCATCCGGTTCGGCGAGGTCGAGCCGCGTCGCCGCGCGCAGCCGCGAGGCGAGGTCGGGCAGCACCGCGGGCCACGCCTGCGGGCCGGTGCGGGCGGTGACGACGACCGCCGTCGCGGCCGCGCGGGCGGCGTTGAGGAGGTGGACGAGGGCGACGCCGGCACCCGGCGCCCGGTCGGCGTCCTCGACCGCGACCGCCGGCCCCTCGACGAGCACGAGCGGGTCGACGCCGTCGAGGTCGGCCGCCGCCACCACCGCCGCGCCGGCGCGGCGCGCCCAGGCGGCGACGAGGTGGCTCTTGCCCGACCCCGGCGGCCCGACCAGCAGCACCGTCGGCAGCGACCATTGCGGCCAGCGGTCGAAGGCCGCCGCGGCGGTGCGGTTCGCCTCCCCGACGAGGAAGTCGTCGCGGCCGAAGGCCGGCTCGTGCGGCAGCGACAGGGCGAGCTGCCGGCCGCCCTCGGGACGGCGCCCGGTCACGACGCGTCGCCGCCCGGCGGCGCCTGGCCGGTGTAGAACGGGCTCGCGACGTAGCGGCGGATCGCGAAGCGGGCGAGCACGCCCACCGCCGCCGCCGCCGGCACCGCGATCAGGAGCCCGACGAAGCCGAACAGGTAGCCGAAGGCGAACAGCGCGAACATCAGCCACACCGGGTGCAGCCCGATGTGGCCGCCGATCAGCTTCGGCTGCAGGATGTTGCCCTCGACGAACTGGCCGACCGCGAACACGGCCATCACCATCGCGATCGAGGTCCACTCCGGCCAGAACTGCGCGATGCCGAGGCCGACCGACAGCACCAGCCCGATCGTCGCGCCGACATAGGGGATGAAGCTGATCAGCCCGATGCCGATGCCGATCAGGAGGCCGAAGGAGAGCCCGACCAGGCTGAGGCCGACGGCGTAGTAGGCGCCGAGGATGATGCACACCGACACCTGGCCGCGGATGAAGCCGGAGACGCCCTGGTTCATCTCGCGGAAGAGCTCGCGCACCGTGTCGACGTTGTCGCGCGGGATCCAGCCGTCGACCTCGTCGACCATGCGGTCCCAGTCGAGCAGCATGTAGAAGGCGACGACCGGCGTCACGACGAGCAGCGACACCACCGAGACGAGCGCCGCGCCGCCGCTCCAGATCGACGACAGCATCGAGGCGAACCACTGCGCGCCCTGGCTGACCAGGGTGCCGAGCGAGGACTGCAGGTCGCGCGCCGTCATGCCGATGATCGTCGGCTGGTCGCCCTCGCCCACCTGGCGGGCGACGAACTGCTGCAGCTGCGTCACGTAGTCCGGCAGCCGGGTCAGGAAGCCGGCGAGCTGGTGGCCGACCACCGGCAGCACGACGATGAGCACGATGACGAAGGCGACGAGGAAGACCGCCACGATGATGAACACCGCCGCCAGCCGCCCGACGCCGAGCCGCTCGATGCGGTCGGCCACCGGGTCGAGCAGGTAGGCGAGCGCCAGCCCAGCGACGAACGGCAGCAGGATGCCGCTGAAGATGTAGAGGAACGCGATCAGCCCGACGAGGGCGGCGATCCAGAACAGGATCTGGCGTTGCAGGCTCACGGGCCGTCACCCCTCCGTCGGCGGTCCGGCGGCGCGGCGCCGCATGCCCGTCGTCCGGGCCTGCCGACGAGATAGGCGCCCGCCGCGCCGATCGTCAACCCGCCGCCCGGCCCGGGCCGGCGGATTGCGGCGCCGCGACCCTTGCGCCGGCGCCTCGCGGTGTAGGATAGGAGGGGCGCAATCCGGACCGGGACAGACGATGAGCGACGCACCGCGGCCAAACGCCTACACCTACGCCGCCGCCGGGGTCGACATCGACCGCGGCGAGGCGCTCGTCCGCGCCATCGCGCCGCTCGTCCGCCGCACCGCGCGGCCGGGCGCCGACGCGGCGATCGGCGGCTTCGGCGGCGTCTTCGACCTCAAGGCGACCGGCTACGCCGACCCCCTGCTCGTCGCCGCCACCGACGGCGTCGGCACCAAGCTGCGCGTCGCCCTCGAGGCCGGCCTGCACGACACGGTCGGCATCGACCTCGTCGCCATGTGCGTCAACGACCTCGTGGTGCAGGGCGCCGAGCCGCTGATGTTCCTCGACTACTACGCCTGCGGCCGGCTCGAGGTCGAGGTCGCCGCCAAGGTCGTCGCCGGCATCGTCGAGGGCTGCCGGCTGGCCGGCTGCGCGCTCGTCGGCGGCGAGACGGCGGAGATGCCCGGCCACTATTCGGACGGCGACTACGACCTCGCCGGCTTCGCCGTCGGCGCCGTCGAGCGCGACCGGCTGCTGCCGCGCGGCGACGTCGCGCCGGGCGACGTGGTGCTCGGCCTCGCCTCCTCCGGCGTCCACTCGAACGGCTTCTCGCTCGTCCGCCGCATCGTCGCCGCCGAGGGCCTCGCCTACGATGCCCCCGCCCCGTTCGCGCCGGGCCTCACCCTCGGCGCCGCCCTCATTGCCCCGACGCGGATCTACGTGAAGCCGCTCCTCGCCGCCTTCGCCGCCGGGCGCGGCATCAAGGCGCTCGCCCACATCACCGGCGGCGGCCTCGTCGACAACGTTCCGCGCGTGCTGCCGGACGGCGTCGCCGCCCGCCTCGACCTTTCCCGCATCGCCGTGCCGCCGGTGTTCGGCTGGCTCGCCCGCGGCGGCCGCATCGCCGAGGCGGAGATGGTGCGCACCTTCAACTGCGGCATCGGCATGGTGGTGGTCGCAGCGCCCGAGGACGCCGACGCGGTCGCCGCCGTCCTCGCCGCCGGCGGCGAGGCGGTGGCCGTCCTCGGCGAGATCGTGCCGCGCGACGGCGCGGCGGTCGTCCTCGACGGCGCGCTCGGCGCATGAGCGTCGCCCGCCGCCGCACCGCCGTGCTCGTCTCCGGGCGCGGCAGCAACATGCAGGCGCTGATCGCCGCAGCGGCCGACCCCGCCTTCCCGGCCGAGATCGTGCGCGTCGTCTCCAACCGCCCCGGCGCCGGCGCCCTCGACCGGGCGCGCGCCGCCGGCATCGCCACCACGGTCGTCGACCACCGCGCCTTCGCCGGCCGCGAGCCGTTCGAGCAGGCGCTCGACGCGGCGCTCGTCGAGGCCGGTGTCGAGCTCGTCTGCCTCGCCGGCTTCATGCGGCTCCTGACGCCGTGGTTCGTCGAGCGCTGGCGCGACCGGATGATCAACATCCACCCGTCGCTGCTGCCGAGCTTCCGCGGCCTCGACAGCCACGCCCGGGCGCTCGCCGCCGGCGTCAAGCTGCACGGCTGCACGGTGCATCTCGTCCGGCCGGAGATGGACGACGGGCCGATCATCGGCCAGGCGGCCGTCGCGGTGCTCGACGACGACACCGAGGAGACGCTCTCGGCCCGCGTGCTGGCGGCCGAGCACCGCCTCTACCCGGCCGCCCTCGCCCTCTATGCGAGCGGCCGCCTGCGCCTCGAGGGCGACCGCCTCGTCGGCGGCGCCGCCGGCCCCGCGCCGACGCTCCTGGTCTGGCCCGAAGCCTGAGGCCGGCGCCTCATCGCGCCCAGATGTCGACGTCACCCAGGTAGTCGCGCGTCGAGCGGTCGAGCGGGTAGACCATCAGGTCGCGCCGGCCGAACCACTTGTCGTAGAGGTCGACGTAGGGCCCCCGGTACTCCTCGATGCCGACCATCAGGTCGACGAGGGCGTGGTTGACGAGGTCGCGCCATCGGCTGTCGTTCTCCGGCAGCCCGCAGGCCATCGCCTCGGTGCCGAGGGTGTCGGTGCGCGGCAGCAGCACGACGCTGCGGCGCGGCTCGAGCTCGTGCGAGAGGCCGAGCAGCACGACGCCGATGTTGGCGACGCCGTCGACTTCGCCCTTCACCATCGCGGCCATCGCCGCCGTCATGTCGGGATATTCCTTGATCGTCGCCGTCGGCAGCGTGTCGGTCAGGATCTTCGCGGTGGTGGTGCCGCTCGCGATGCCGATCGTCATCGTCGCGATGTCGGGCTTCTGCTTGATGGTGTCGCGGTAGGCGAGCACGCGCGTGCCGTCGCGGAAGAACGGCACCGAGAAGTCGATCTTCGCCTCTCGGTCCCAGGTGGGCGTTGTGATGCCGCACTCGATGTCGATTCGCCCGCTCTCGATCTTCTCGATGCGGTCCTTCGCCGTCACCGCCGTGAGGTCAAGCCGGACCGGCCGGCCGACGTGGCGCTCGGCCGCGGCGCGGATCCCCTCGAGCAGGTCGACCGAGAAGCCGACCAGCTGGCCGTCCTCGAGGAAGCCGAACGGCACCGCGTCGGCGCGCGTGCCGGCGCGCATCACGCCGGTCTCCTTGATTCGGTCGAGCACGCCGGCCTCGGCCACCGGTGCCGCCAGCACCAGGGCGATCGCCGCGACGGCGGCGATGAGGCGGCCGCTGGCGCCGCGGCGCGAGGCCCACTTCGTCTCTGCGTGGCGACGGCCCATGAGCCGGCTTCCTTCCTGGCGTGACCGATCGGTCGGCGGGGCGGCAGTATCGGCGAGGACGGCGCGGCTGTTCAAGCGAGGCCTTCGCGACCCGCCGCCACCGGCCCTGCCTCGCTTGCGACCATGCGGCGCCGTCGTGCATACAATAGCCGGCGAGTCGAATCGCCACCGGCGTCGGGCGCGTTCGGTGGCCACGTGGACGCCCGCGCCGGAAATGCGTGGAACCGCACAGGAAAAACCAGGTGTCGGACGCTGCCGCCTGAGGCACACTCCGGCCGACTTCATAGGCAGGCCGGTGGCGATGCGATCCGAAGGTTCTCCTGTGCCGGCCGCCGCGCGTGGCGGCGAGCGCGCGTCGACGGGGCGTCGCGGCCATCGGAGCCGCGCGTGACCGTGCGCCCGCCGACCGAGACGACCCGGATCGCGGCGCCCGACATGGGCCGCGCCTACGACGACTACTTCAAGACCGGCCTCTACACCCAGCGCTACCCGGCCCCGAATCGCCGCGTGCTGCGCACCGCGCTCGGGCTGCTGCCGCGCGGCGGCCGCTTCATCGACTACGGCGCCGGCACCGGCCGCTACTGCCTGCCGATGATCGAGGTGCAGGGCGCGACCTGCATCGCCTTCGACATCAGCGCCGTCGCCCTCGATTGCCTGGCCGAGCGCAATGCCGGCCTCGTCGCCGGCGGGCGGCTGGTGCTCACCGGCCCGAAGATGGCCGACCTCGAGGCGGCGATCGACCGCGGCGGCCCGGTGGACCTCGTGATGCTCGCCTTCGGGGTGCTCGGCCACGTCGCCGGGCGGCGCCAGCGCCTCGCGCTACTGCGCGGGCTGAAGAGCATGCTGGTGCCCGGCGGCAGCCTGCTGCTCGGCGTGCCGAACGCGCTGCGCCGCTTCCGCCGCGCCCAGCGCGACAACCGCGCCGCGGTGGCGGACGGCCGCCTCGAGCCCGGCGACATCCTGTACCGGCGCGCCGCCGCCGACCACGAGATCGACCTCTACTATCACTTGTACACGCTCGACGAGATACGGCACGATGTCGAGCAGGCCGGATTCGTCGTCGAGACGGTGACCGCCGAGAGCGCCCTGCCCGAGCACGCGGTGGTCTGTCATCCGCATCTCGGACAACTCGACGACTGGGTGAGCGGGCTCGTGCCCGTACGGCTCGCCTACGGATTCCTGATCATCGCACGCAGGGTTTAGCGCCTGATGGCGACCGGCCGCCCCCCGAGCATCCGTCGCACCCTCGCTGCGCTCGTCCTCGCGGTGGCGGCCCTCGCGGCGGCCGCCCTCCCCGCCGCCGCCGACGCCCTCGACGACATTCGCGCCCGCGGCACCCTGCGCGTCGGCGTCAAGGCCGACTACGAGCCGTTCGGCTTCCGCGACGCCGCCGGCGAGCTCGTCGGCTACGACGTCGACGTCGCCCGCAAGCTCGCCGAGACCCTCGGCGTCCAGCCCGAGCTCGTCGCCGTCACCAGCGCCGACCGGTTGCAGAAGCTGATGGCCGGCGATCTCGACCTCATCGTCGCCACCCTCGGCGACACCAGCGAGCGCCGCCGCCTCGTCACGATGGTCGAGCCCGGCTACTACGGCGGCGGCGCCACCGTGATGCTGCGGCCGGGCAGCGGCATCGCCGGCTGGGACGACCTGCGCGGCAAGCCGGTCTGCGTGCTGCAGGGGGCGCTGTGGAACCGCCCGTTCGCCCAGCGCTTCCTGGTCGACGCGCGCGCCTTCGCCAACCTCCGCGACGTCAAGCTGGCGCTGCGCGAGGGGCAGTGCGTCGGCTGGGTCTACGACGAGGCGGCGCTGCAGCACGAGATCGCCTCGGGCGAGTGGCCGGGCTACGCGGTGATGCAGCCGGCCCAGATGATCGGGCCGTGGGCGATCGCCATCAACAAGCAGGAGGAAGGCGGCCGCCTCGACCAGACCCTCGGCGACACCATCGCCGAGTTGCACCGCTCGGGCTGGCTGACCGCCCTCGAGGCGCGCTGGAAGCTGCCGCCCTCGGCCTTCAATGCCCGAAACCAGGCGCTCTGGGCGCTGCCCGGCGACGACGGCCAGCCGCTCTGCCGGCGCGACGCCAGCGGCGAGTGGACGCTCGCCTGCCGCGAGATCGCCCTCGTCACCTCCGATGAGGCGCAGGGCCTCGTCGGGCTGTCGCTGCAGATCCGCGAGATGACCGGCCTCGACATCACGCTCCTGCACAGCGCCTTCGACCGCAACCTGTTCCTCGTCGGCGTCCTCGCCACGCTCGCGCTCGCCGCCGCCTCGGTGGTCGGCTGCATCGTCTTCGGCATCGTCGTCGGCTGGCTCGTCCACCGCCGCGTGCCGGTCGTCCGCCAGGTGCTGCTCGCCCTCACCAGCGTGCTGAGGATGACGCCGCCGCTGCTGCAGCTCTACCTCGCCTTCTTCGGCATCGGCGGCCTGATCGCGACGCTCGGCCTCACCATCGACGCCTTCGCCGTCGCCGTCGTCGTGCTGTCCTGCTACGCGGGCGCGGCGAACGCCATCGCCTTCGCCGAGGCGGCCGACGTCGCCGCGCGCGGCTCGACGCACCTCGCCTTCAGCGGCCGCGACATCGCCCGCGTGATGCGCCTCTCCTACCCGGCGGTGATGGGCAGCGCCGTCAACATCGTCAAGGCGACCGGCATGGCGAGCATGATCGCCGTGCCCGAGCTCGTCCACGCCTCGACCGCGATCATCGCCGAGAACGGCAACCCGGCGGTGATGATGAACATCCTGCTCGGCTGCTACGTGCTGCTGATCTTCGTCGTGGTGCGCATCTTCTCCTTCATCCAGGCGCGCGTGCTGACATGACCGCCGCCGAGATCATCGCCATCCTGTGGGCCTGGACGCCGTTCCTCGCCGTCGGCTTCGTGTGGAACATCCTGATCTCGTTCGCCGCGATGGCGATCGGCACGCCGGTCGGCCTGCTCCTCGCCGAGGCGCGGCTGTCGCCGCGGGCGCCGGTGCGCCGGATCGGCAACTTCCTCACCGCCGCCGCCCGCGCCTTCCCGACCTTCGTCCTCATCTTCTACCTCGCCTACGTGCTGCCGACCGAGTTCGCCGTCGGCCCCGTCACCGTGTCGCTGCCGGCCTGGCTCAAGGCCTCGCTCGCCCTCTCGGTGGCGGTCGCCGGCTTCGTCTCCGACAACGGTCTGTCGGCGATCCAGCACTGGCGGCGCGGCGAGCGCCACGAGGCGCTGCTGTTCCTGCCGGCGTGGTCGATGTACTTCCTGATCATCTTCATGGCCTCGAGCACCGCCTCGGTGATCGGCGTGCCGGAGATCGTGCAGCGCGCCAACACGGTGATCGCCGCCGTCGGCAGCTCCGACATCATGCTGTGGGTGTACCTCTACGCCATGGCGTGGTTCTTCGTCGTCTCGTGGCCGGTCGCCCAGGCGGTGGCGCTGGTGCGCCGTCGGCTCGTCGCCGAAGCGCGCGCCGACGAGCCCTCGGCGGCCGTCTAGAAAGGCGGAGCGAGCCCGATGTCCCTCACCAGCCGCCTCATCCTGCTCGTCAACGCGATGCTCGCCATCGCCATCATCGGCGTCTCCGTGATCTTCGGCATGCTCGGCTCGAACGCCCTCATCGCCCAGGCCGAGGACCAGGCGCGCCTCGTCGCGGCGCTGATCGCCGAGGGCGCCTACTGGGCTGAGATCTCCGAGGCCGAGGTCGAGGACGTGGTGCGCGACGAGCTCGAGTCGCAGGCGATCGCCATCGCCGAATTGACCCGCGCCGCCGAGGCGGCCGGCGAGGTCCCGGAGCTGTCGACGCGCTACGCCGAGATCGCCGCCAAGGGCTTCATCGACTCGATCTGGCTCGTCCGCCACGGCGGCGAGGTGCTGGCGAGCTCGATCGGCGCCTACGGCGCCCTCGTGCAGGGCGATTCCCTGCCGCAGGAGGTCGACCAGCGCGTCGTCGATTCGGTCACCTCCGGCGACAAGTTCGCCCTCGGCGCCTCCTACGGCATCGGCCCGCGCGGCCGGCGCTACGTCGGCGTGCGCGTCCGCCCGGGCCTCGCCGTGTTCGTGCTGCAGCGGGCCGACTTCCTGCGCTCGATGCACGATTCGACCGGCCTGCCGAAGCTCGTCGGCGCCCTCATCTCCCAGCCGGAGATCCTGGCGGTCAAGGTGTTCGACGACAGCCTGAAGCTCACCGCCGGCGCCGGCCGGGCGTTCGCTTCGGCCGAGTACCCGACCGAGCTCCTCGCCGAGGCGCTCGGCGACGGCAACGCCCATTCCGAGCTCGCCGGGCCGATCCTCTACGTTTCGGCGCCGATCACCGACCAGGCCGGGATCGCCTACGGCGTCGCGCTGATCGAGCTGTCGACCGCGCGGCTGTCGGAGCTGTTCCGCAGCAACCTGCGCTGGGGCGGCGTCACCGCCCTCGTCGTGTTCCTGATCGGTGCCCTGTTCGCGGCGATGGCCGCCCGCCGCATCGCCCGCCCGGTGGTGGCGATGACGCGCGCGGCGATGGAGGTCGACGAGCGCACCTTCGAGCCGGAGTCGCTCGACGAGCTCGCTGCGGGCAGCGGCGAGCTCGGCACCCTCGCCCGCGTCTTCCGCAAGATGGCGATCGAGGTGCAGGCGCGCGAGGAGCACCTCGAGCAGCAGGTCCGGGCGCGCACCCAGGAGCTGCAGGAGAAGAACACCCTCCTCGAGGGCGCCCGCAAGCGGGTCGAGTCCGAGCTCGAGGTCGCCCGCTCGCTGCAGGCGGCGATCCTGCCGCAGGGCATGCCGCAGCACCCGAGCTACGCCGGCCGCGCCACCATGGTGCCGGCGCGCGAGCTCGGCGGCGACTTCTACGACTTCTTCCCGATCGGCGAGAACAAGATCGGCCTCGTCATCGCCGACGTGTCCGGCAAGGGCGTGCCGGCGGCGTTCTTCATGGCGATCTCGCGCACCACGCTGCGCGTCGCGGCGCGCGACTTCGAGCGCCCGGGCGACGGCCTCGCCGCCGCCAACGACCAGATCTGCGCGCAGAACCCGCACGAGATGTTCGTCACGGTGTTCTACGGCATCCTCGACGTCGTCACCGGCGTCCTCACCTACGCCAACGGCGGCCACAACGCCCCGGCGCTCGTCCGCGCCGCCAGCGGCGCCGTCGAGGTGCTGCCGCGCACCGGCGGCGTCGCCCTCGGCGTGATGGCGGGCCTGCCCTACGCCGAGGCCAGCGTCACGCTGGCGCCGGGCGACACGCTGTTCCTCTATACCGACGGCATCTCCGAGGCGATGGACTGCGACGGCCAGGAGTTCACCGAGGCGCGCCTCCTCACCTCGCTCGACGAGGCGAGCCGCAGCTCGGTCGACGTGGTGCTGAGCAAGGTCACCGACGCGGTCTCGGCCTTCGTCGGCCCGGCCGAGCAGTCCGACGACATCACCTGCCTCGTCCTGCGCTACATCGGCCCGCCGGCGGCCGCGAGCGCCGCAGCCTGAGCCCTCAGCCCGGCCGCGCCAGCTCGACGAACGAGCGCCCCTCGCGGTCCTCGATCTCGACCACCCAGAAGTCCGGGTCGAAGCGCGCCTCGCGGGCGAGCCGCGCCTCGACGTCGGCGTCGGCGCCGCCCTCGATCAGCCGCTCGAAGCGGCGGTCGCCGTCGTCCTCGCTGTCGACGAGGGCCTGCGGCGCCGGGCCGTAGAGGTCGGCGCTGCCGTCGAGGCGCGCCACCTTGACGAAGATCGCGCCGGCCTCCGCCGCGCCGCGCCGCGCCACCACGGCGAAGGCGCCGGCGCCGTTCGCCCGCCGGACGATGGCCGCGACGAAGAGGGAGGAGACGACCCGGGGCATCCTCAGCCCGCCGGCAGCCCGCCGATCCGGACCAACACCTCGACCAGGCGGTCGTCGATGTCGCCGGAGAGCGGCAGACCGTGATCGAGGCGGAAGCGGCGGACGGCGTTGGCGGTCTGGCCGCCGAGGCGGCCGTCGACGGTGAGTGGGCCGTAGCCGAGGTCGGCGAGCGCCTTCTGCACCCGCCGCACCTCCGGGGAGCCCGGATCGTCGGCCGCCGCCACGGGCTTGGTCGCCAAGGGCTTGGCCGCCGCGGGCTTCGCCGCCGCGACCTTGACCGTCGGCACGGCGGTCGTCGCCACCTGCGTCGCCGCCGGTGCCTTCGCCGGCGCGGCCGTGCTGCGCGGCGCGGTGAGCAGGCGCGCCAGCAGCACCTCGTCGACCGAGCCCGTCGGCATCAACCCGTTCGCCACCTCGAAGGCCTGCACCGCCGCCGTCGTGCCGGGGCCGTCGACGCCGTCGATCGCCCCGGCGTAGAATCCGAGCTCGGCGAGCGCCTGCTGCACGTCGCGGACGAGCGCGCCGTCGCCGGCAGGCTGCGGCGCCGGCGCCCGGCGGGCGAACAGCGGAGCCGGGTGCGGCCCGCTCTGCAGCACGAGCGCGTTGACCGAGACGAGGCCGATCGCCGCCGCTACCGCGACGACCGCGAGCGTCGTCACCGGCCTGGCGGCGAGGCGGCGCAGCCCGCGGCCGACGACGCCGGGGGTGCGCCGGGCGGGCGCGGCCCGCCGGGTTGTCCTCCGTTGGCTCATCCGGCCGACCTCCCGTCCAGTCTGAGGCGCGGCCCGAGCGCGAGCTCCTCCGTCTCGGGCGCGACCGGCAGGTCGACCGCCACCGTCGTGCCGAGGCCCGGCCGCGAGCGGATGTCGAGCCGCCCGCCGTGCAGGGCGGCGAGCGCCTTTACGACCGAGAGTCCGAGGCCGGCCCCGTCGACCGGCCGCGCGCCCGGCGCGCCGAGCCGGAGGAACGGCGTGCCGGCGCGTGCCACGTCCTCGGCCGCGAGCCCGACGCCGGTGTCGCGAACCGTGAGGCGCAGGCGCTCGCCCTCGCGCTCCAAACGGACGACGATCTCGCCGCCCTTCTCGGTGAACTTGATGGCGTTCGAGATCAGGTTGATCAGGATCTGGCGGCAGGCGCGCGGGTCGGCATAGGCCGGCGGCAGGCCGGGCGGCACCACCGCATCGAGCACGAGGTCGGCCGCCTCGGCGGCCGGCGCCATCATCCGCCGGCAGCGCTCGACCACCGTGCCGAGGTCGATCGGCTCCGGCGCGTAGCCGTCGAGGTCGCCTGGGCGGGCCGCCTCGAGCAGGTCGGTCAGCACCGCGTCGAGGTGGCGGCCGGCCTCGCCGATCAGCTCGGCATACTCGCGCTCGCGGCCGCGGCCGGACAGGCTCTCGGTCTTCAAGGCGTCGGCGAAGCCGATGATGGCGTTGAGCGGCGTGCGCAGCTCGTGGCTGACGGTCGCGATCATCCGCGCCCGCCCGGCCGCCGAGGCGTCGAGGGCGGTCGCGAGCCGCCGCGCCTCGGTCTCCGCCGAGAGCCGGCCGGCGGCATTGACGAGCGCCGCGGTGGCGCCGCCGGCGCCGTCGCCGCGCAGGCGCACGTCGATGGTGCGCGACGCCGTGGCGGCGAGCACGGTGAGGCCGGTGCCGGTCGCCTCGATGCGCACCGTGGCGCGCACCTCGGTGCCCGACGACAGCGCCTCGGCGAGCGCCCGCAGGTAGATCGGCCGGTCGCTCGCGGCGATCCGCCGCATCAGCCCATCGCCGAGCAGCGCGACGGCGCGCAGGCCGAACAGCCGCTCCACCGCCGCGGTGACGGCGGTGACGCTGCCGTCGCCGGAATGCACCACGAGCCCCTCGCCGTCGGCCGCCTCGGCGAGCGCCAGCCGGCCGAGCGCCGCGGCGCCGTCGCGGTCGAGGCTCGTCGCCAGCACCGCGAGGCGGGTGGCGGTGGCGGCGGCGACGACCAGCACGGCGGCGATGGCGGCCGGCGTCGCGGCCGGATCGAGCGGCATCGTCACCACGGCGGCGACGATCGCCGCGACCGCCGCGGCGGCGAGCGCGGCGAGGCCGACGCGGTAGGAGCCGGCGAGCGCGTCGAGCGCGACGAGGACGGCGACGGCGAAGCCGGCGAGCGGCGAGCCCGAGGCGACCGCCACCACCATCCCGGCGGCGAGGCGGCCGAGGCCGGCGAGCTCGGCGAGGTCGGCCCGGCCGCCTTCGGCGAGCTCGGCCACGGCAATCGCGGCCGACAGCGGCAGGATCACCAGCATCGCCGAGACGAGCGGCGCGATCGGCAGGGCGATGGAGACCGCGATGGCGATGGCGAAGCCGGCGACCGCCGCCACGGCGTGGCCGGCCGCGGCGCCGCGCCGGCGCGCTCGCGTCACGAGGCCGACCGCGTCGGCCCGCCGGTCGGCTCCCGCGAGACGCTCGACGATCGCCTCGCCGCGCCGTCCGATGCCCCAGCCCGCTCGGCTCATGCCCGCCCGGCCCCCGTCAGCGCGGCCACGCGCGGCGTGGCCAAGGTGAACTCGATCCCGTCCGGGCGCACGACGTTGCGCCGACCGACCATCCTGTCCGCGACACTGCCCCGCCCGGCCTTAAGGAAGCCTGAAACGGGAACAGCGCGGGGGCCTGTGGCGGCCGTCGGAGATTTGCGAGCCGCTCTCGAAATGACTCGAATTGTCTCGATTCGGCAAACGGGGGATTCAACCCTCCCGGGCTAGGGTGGCCGCTACGATCGCCGCAATTTGGACGCTCCCTCCACGGGCGGTCCAAGCCACGATGCGACCGGAGGCCGGAGCCGATGTTCTTTCTGCTGCGCTGCGCATTCTGGATCGGGCTCGTCTTCATCGTCGCGCCGATGATCACCGGCACGGGCTCGGTGCCGTCGGTGCCGGACGCCGCCTCGGTGGTCGATTCCCTGCGCCCGACGCTGCCGGCGACCGCTACCGCCCCGGCCGCCGGCACCCTCGCCGGCGTCGCGGCCGGCGGCTCGGCGATGCTCGCCGACGGCGCCGCGACGATCGAGACGGTGAGCGACGTCGCCCGCTTCTGCATCGACAACGCCGCCGTCTGCACCGCCGGCCTCGGCGCCCTCGACCTCCTGGGCGAGGCCGTCGGCCAGGGCATCGGCTACGTCGCGCTCATGACCGGCGCCGAGGAGCCCGCCGCGGCCGGCGCCCCGCTCGAAATGCGCGGCACGCTCACGAGCGACGACGTCGCCGTGCCGTGGCACGGCACCGGCGCCCCGGTCGTCGCCGGCTCGCAGGCGCGCCTGCGCCTGCCCCCGCCCGACCCGCGCCGCGCCGCGCCGCAGGGCTGACACGGGTTCCGCAGGCCGCGCGGGTCGCCTATATGCAGGGCGGACGGCCCGGCCAGCGCAGAGGCGAGATGGACATCGACGAGATTGCCGAGACCTTCGCACTCCTCGACGATTGGGAGGAGCGCTACCGCTACATCATCGAGCTCGGCCGGGCGATGCCGCCGTTCCCCGAGGACGAGCGCACGCGCGAGAACGCCGTGCAGGGCTGCGTGTCGCAGGTCTGGCTGTCGAGCCGGCCCGGCGCCCCCGGCAGCGGGCGGATCGAGTTCCTCGGCGACAGCGACGCCCACATCGTCCGCGGCCTCGTCGCCATCCTGCTGGCGCTCTACTCCGGCCACACGCCCGAGGAGATTCTGGCGATCGACGCGGAGGCGGTGCTCGGCCGCCTCGGCCTGCGCGAGCACCTCACCCCGCAGCGCTCCAACGGCCTCACCGCGATGGTCCGGCGCATCCGCCGCGACGCCGAGGCGACGCTCGCCGCCTGATCAGGCGCGCGGCCGGAAGTCCGCCGCGCCCCAGTGGCGGATGCCGCGGCCCGCCGGCCCCTCCGCCCGCCCGCCGATGCCGTAGTGGGCGGCGAGCCGGTCGAGCGCGATCGCCAGCACCACCTTGCCCGAGCGCACCGGCCAGCCGCGCCGCCGCTCGACCGCCTCGAGCCCCTCGAGGAAGCAGCAGACGTCGACCGCCACCCCGGCGAGCTCCGGCCCGACGGCAGCGAGCGCGCGCTCGACGCGGCCGCGCGCGGCGATCACCGCGTCGCTGATCTCGGCGGCCGCCGGGCCCGGCCCGCGCCGCCCGCCGCCGCCCGCCCCGCCGAAGGCCGACCAGTCCATGGTGGTGCGCGGCACCAGGCAGGCGAAGGTGTAGTCGGCGCGCAGCCGGTCGCCCGCCGCCACCTGCTCGGCCTCGAGCAGGGGCCGTCCGTCGCGGCCGCGCCGGCGCGCGAGCCGGGCGAGCGGGCTCTCGGCGGCGTCGACCGTCACCGCGGCGGCGGTTCCGTCGGGCGCCGGCCGCGTCTCGCGCACCGCCGTCCGGTGCTGCGCGGCGAACGCCTCGTCGGCGCCGGCGAGCGCCCGGCGCAGGTGGGCGATGCCCTCCGGCGTCGCCGCGACGCGGCCGTCGGCGCCGAGCCGGACGAGGCCCTCGGCGGCGATCCGGCCGAGCGCCGCCCGGTCGAGGGTGAGCCGCCGCGCCCCGTCGCCGACGATGACCACGGCCGCCTCCCCCTCCATCGTCAGCCGGCCCGGCCCGCCGGCGAGCGCCCGCAGCAGGCGGCGGGCGACGTCCGTGTCGCGCGTCGTCGCCATCGCCTCACCGCGCCTCCGGCCGGCCCGCCACCAGGCCGAACCAGGCGGCGACGGCGAGCTCGATCGCCGTCAGCTGCGCGTCGATCGCCGGGTCGTCGCGCCGGTCCTCGACCACCCGGCAGGCGTGCGCGGCGGTGGTGCGGTCGCGGCCGAACAGCCGGCCGACCTCGGTCAGCGTCAGGCCCAGCGCCACGTGGGCGAGGTACATCGCGACCTGGCGGCCGAACGCCACCGGCGCCTGGCGGCGGGTCGGGCGGCTGAGCTCGCCGACCGGCAGCGCGAACACGCCGGCCACCGTCGCCTCCAGGAACTGCCGCATCGTCTCGTCGTCGACGGCGGGGCGCGCCGCCCGCTCCGCCCGGCGCCCTGCCGCCGGCTGCCATTCGAGCTGCATCGGGATCCCTCCTTGGCCGGTCGCTGGCGGCCGGGCGATAGGAATTTATCCCTGTTCATGTACGACGGGGAAGACCGGGCGGGGATAAGATTCGATCGCCACCGCGGCGCGCGCCGCCGAACGCCGCGGATCGCGGGCACGCGGCCGCCGCGGCCGCCGCCGAAATCCCCGCCCCGCCGGCAGCGGCGACAATGGCCCCGACACAAGAGCGGAGCCGAGCCATGACCGACGGATCCCACCCTCCGACCGGCCGCCGTCCCCCGGCCGGCCACCACCCCGCGCCCGCCGGCGAGCGCTACGACCGGGAGCGGGCGCTGCCGCGCCTCCTCGCCCTCGCGCCGGGCGAGATCGCCGACACGAGCCCGGCCGGCGCCCGCCGCATCCTCGCCCGCCTCGCCAAGGCGCTCGGCGCGGAACGGCGCCGCGCCCGCTCGGGCCGGCCCGGCTACGATCTCGACCGCCACATCCGGCTCTGGCGCGCCCATGCGGCCGAGCGCGCCGCGGCCGCCGGGCCGCCCGGCGCCGCCGCACGGCGCGATCCGCGGGCGAAGGCGGGCGCCGAAACGACGACGGGCGGCCACCAGGGCCGCCCGTCGATCGATCGAAGCCGCGCGACGGCCGAAGCCGCCGGCGGACCTATGTCGGCCGAGCGCGAACCTACTTCGCGCCGCGACGCCGCTGCTGGCCGAGGCCCATCTTCTTGGCGAGCTCCGAGCGAGCCGCCGCATAGGCCGGCGCCACCATCGGATAGTCGGCCGGCAGGCCCCACTTCTCGCGGTACTCTTCCGGCGAGAGGTTGTAGTGGGTGCGCAGGTGGCGCTTCAGCGACTTGAACTTCTTGCCGTCTTCCAGGCACACGAGGTACTCGGGCGTGACGGACTTCTTCACCGGCACCGCCGGCTTGGCGGCCTCGGCGGCCGGCTCGGCGGCGCCGCCCGTGGTCTTCTTCAGCGCGCCGTGCACCTCGGAGATCAGGCTGGCGATGTCGGCCGCCGCCACGGTGTTGTTGCTGACATAGGCTGCGACGATATCGGCCGTCAGGTCGATGAGGTCAGTGTTCTCGTTGAACTCGATGGTTTCGGTCATCTCGCGTCCGTCTCGTCTGATTGAGCTGCCTCGGGGCGCGCCGGATTTCATCGCCGCGACGAGGCGTTCCGGGCCGACCCGGCTCCGTCCACCTCGCCGCAACCGCCTCGCAATCCTGCGACGTCAGTGCAAAGAAAAGCGCGCCTCGGCAGGTGGTGTAAACGTATAGATGCTTCAATGTGAAAGACAAGTGTTGTTTTTGTGGCGGCATCATCTGATGCGACCACATCACCATTGTCGCAGGCCGATCGGCGCCGGCACGAAGACTAGGCGGCGGGGCCGTCCCGGTCGGCCGGCGGCGGCGCCGTCTCGGCGGCCATGGCGTCGAGGCGCGTCGCGGCGCACGGCCGGTAGCCGGCGAGGTAGGCGGCGCGGGCGAGCAGGTGCGCCGAGACCGGCGCCGTCAGAAGGAAGAACACCACCCCGGCGATGGCGCGGGTGACGACGTCGAGCTCCTGCGAGTAGAGCGCGAGGGCGATCAGCGCGACGCCGGAGCCGAGCGTGCCGGCCTTCGAGGCGGCGTGCATCCGCGTGTAGACGTCGGGAAAGCGCAGGAGCCCGATCGTCGCGATGAGCGCGAACCCCGCGCCGACGACGAGCAGCAGCCCGACGAGGACCTGCACGGCCGCCTCGATCATCGCCCGCCCTCCCCGCGCGCCGCCTCGCCGTCCGCCTCGCCGGCGCCGTGTCCCTCCTCGCCGGCGGTGCCGCGCGTCAGCACGAAGCGGGCGAAGGCGACGGTCGACAGGAAGCCGACGAGCCCGAGCGCGATGGCGATGTCGACGTAGAGGTAGTAGCCGGTCTTCACCCCGATCGTCGCGATGAAGCCGATCGCCACCGCCACCAGCGTGTCGAGGGCGAGGATGCGGTCGGGCAGCGTCGGCCCGCGCACCAGCCGCACGACGATGAGCAGGAACGCCGCCGACAGGAGCGCCAGCGACACCCACACGGCGCCGGCGAGGAAGCTCTCGGCGGTCATCGGAAGGCCTCCAGGATCCGGCGCTCGAAGCCGTCGCGGATCTCGGCGATGGTCGCGTCGGGATCGGGCACGTCGATGCAGTGGACGTAGAGCACGCGGCGGTCGTCCGAGACGTCGACCGACAGCGTTCCCGGCGTCAGCGTGATCAGGTTGGCGAGCAGGGTGATCTCGAAGTCGCGGTCGCAGGCGAGCGGATAGGCGATGATCCCCGGCCGCACGTCGAGCCGCGGCCGCAGCACCACCCCGGCGACCCGCAGCGCCGACTTCACCAGCTCGACGAGGAACAGCATCGCCAGCCCGGCGATCCGGTAGACGCGGCCGAAATAGCCGTCGGTGCCGACCTGCTCGCGGATCAGCGACAGCGCCAGCGCCCCGAGCACGAAGCCGAACACGAGGTTGAGCGCGTCGAAGGAGCCGGTGATCGCGCCCCAGGCGAAGACGAGGAGAAGGTTGATCAGGAACAGGATCACGGCGCCGTCCCTCCGAACACCGAGCCGACGTAGGCGGCCGGATCGAGGAGCCCGGCCGCGCCGATGCCGGCGACGCGGACGAGCGGCTCGGCCGCGACGCCGAGCAGGACGACGAGCCCGGTGAGCACGATCACCGGCCCGATCGCCGCCGGCTCAAGCACCGCCGCGCCGCCGCCGGTCGCCGCCGGCCCGCCCGGGCGCGGCCGCCAGAAGGCGAGGAGCCAGATCCGGCCGAGCGCCACCGTCTGCAGGAAGCCCGAGACGAGCACCGCGCCGGCGAGCCAACCCTCGCCGGCGGCGAGCGAGGCCTTCACCAGCATCGCCTTCGGCCAGAAGCCCGAGAACGGCGGCAGCCCGGCGACGGCGAGCGCCAGCATCAGGAACAGCGCCGCGAGCAGCGGGTTCGTCGCGTAGACGCCGCCGACCGTCGCGAGCGAGGAGGAGCCGGCCACCCGCTCGACGGCGCCGACCGCGAGGTAGATCGCCGTCATCGCCAGGATCGAGTGCACCGCGTAGACGATGGTGCCGGAGAGCGCCAGCGGCGAGCCGACGGCGAGGCCCGCCAGCATCGCGCCGATGCCGGCGATGACGAGGAAGCCGAGGGCGCGGCGGATCTCCGTCTGGGCGAGCGCGGCGAGCGCGGCGATCACCATCGTGAGGCCCGCCACCCAGCCGACGATCGCGGAGAGCGCGACCCCTTCCGCCGGCATCAGCATCACCAGCGTGCGCAGGAGCGCGTAGACGCCGACCTTGGTGAGGAGCCCGGCGAACACCGCCGCGACGACGATCTTCGGAGTGTGGTAGGAGGCCGGTAGCCAGAAGTTCACCGGGAAGGCCGCCGCCTTCATGCCGAAGGCAAGCAGGTAGAGCGCCGCGATGGTGTCGATCGGCGCCTCCGGCGGCAGCGCCCGCACCGCCGCGGTGATGTCGGCCATGTTGAGGGTGCCGACGAGGCCGTAGAGATAGGCGGTGGCGACCAGGAACAGCGTCGTCGCGACGAGGTTCAGGAGGCCGTAGCGCACCGCGCCGTCGAGCTGGCGCGGCTCGCCGCCGAGCACGATGAGCCCGAACGAGGCGATCAGCAGCACCTCGAACCAGACGTAGAGGTTGAAGATGTCGCCGGTCAGGAAGGCGCCGGAGACGCCGGCGACGAGCAGCATCAGGAACGGGAAGAAGCCGTAGCGCCGGCCGCCCGCGTCGATGTCGACGCCCGCGTAGACGGCCGCCGGCAACGCCACCACCGCCGCCGCGAGGGCGAGCGTCGCCCCGAGCGCGTCGACCGTGAAGGCGATGCCGAAGGGCGGCAGCCAGCGCCCCATCATCATCGTCACCGGCCCGCTCTCGACGACGCGCACGAGGAGCGCCGCGTCGACGACGACGAGCGCCGCCAGCACGGCGAGCGCGATGCCGCGCTGCCAGGCGATCCGCTCGCGCAGCACGAGCGCGACGGCGCCGCCGAGGAGCGGCAGCACCAGGGGCAGCACCACCACCCAGTCGCGCAGCGCCGTCGGCGCGATCACCACGGCGCGGGCGATGTCGACCGCCTGTTCAGCCATGCCGGGAGCTCCCTGTCGTCGGCATGCTCAATACCCGCCCGGCGGCGGCGGCTCGCGCGCCGGCTCGGCGAGCCGCATCTCGTCGACCGCGTCGGTGCCGAGCTCCTGGTAGGCGCGGTAGGCGAGCACCAGGAGGAAGGTGAAGAAGGAGAACGAGATCACGATCGCCGTCAGGATCAGCGCCTGCGGCAGCGGGTTCGCCGTCGGCAGCGACGGCACCATGGCGTCGAGCGGGATCACCGGCGGCACCTCGGGCACGAGGCGGCCGGCGGTGAAGATGAGCAGGTTCACCGCGTTGCCGAGGATCGCGACGCCGATCATGATCCGGACGATCCGCCGCGACATCATGAGGTAGATCGAGACGGTGAAGAACAGCCCGATCAGCGCGGCGAACACCGGTTCCATCACGCCCCTCCCCCGTCGCCGCGGTCGACGTCGCGGGACTCGAGCTCGAGCATCACCGCGGTGATGGCGCCGAGCACCACGAGATAGACGCCGATGTCGAAGACGAGCGGCGTCGAGACCGCGATCTCGCTGCCGAGGATCGTCGGGTAGGCCCACAGCGCCGTGAGGTACGGCACCCCGGCGAAGGCCGAGGCGAGGCCGGAGACGCCGGCGAACAGGAGTCCGATCGCCGAGATCACCATCGGGTGCAGCACGAGGGCGCGCCGGACCGCCGCGACGCCGCAGGCGATGCCGTAGATCGCGAACGCCGAGGCGGCGATCAGCCCGCCGATGAAGCCGCCGCCCGGCTCGTTGTGACCGCGCAGGAGCACGAAGATCGAGAACACCACCATGAGCGCGGTGAGGAACGGCGCCGTCGAGCGGAAGATGACGGTGTTCATCGTCCCGCCTCCTCGGCCGCCGGCCGGCGCCGCGGCCTCAGCCGCACGAGCGCCAGCACCGCGAGCCCGGTCACCATCACCACCGAGATCTCGCCCAGGGTGTCGAGGCCGCGGAAGTCGACGATGATGACGTTGACGATGTTGCGCCCGTGCGCGATCGCCCGGCTGTTCTCGGTGAAGAACTCCGAGAGCGACGCGTTGAACGGCGCCGCCGTCACCTCCCAGAGGAGCAGCGTGAAGCCGGCGCCGGCGGCGAGCGCGACGGCGAGCTCCGGCACGGCCTCCGACAGCGGCCGGTGGTCGCTCGGCTTGAGGTCGAGCCGGGTCATCGCGAGCGCCAGGATCACGACCGACAGCGTCTCGACCATGAACTGCGTGAACGACAGGTCCGGCGCGCCGTAGAGCATGAACAGCACGGCGACCGCGAAGCCCTGCACGCCGAGCGACACGATGGCGACGAGCCGGCTCTCCGCGACGATCACCGCGTAGAGGCCGAGCACGGCGATGCCGATGATCGCCGCGACGTGCACCGGCGGCATCTCGAAGGCCGGCCAGACGAACTCCGCCGGGCCGAGGATCGGTGGCAGCAGCAGCGCCGCGGCGACGGCGACGAAGGTCGCCGTCAGGTAGTAGTCGAGCCGGCCCGGCTGGACGATGTCGCGCACCGCGACGGCGAGGCGGACGAGCCCGGCGACGGCCTGGTCGAAGCCGCGGTCCGGCCCCCAGCCGACGAGCCGCAGGAACGCCGCCACCGCCGCCCGCAGCGGCGCGAGCAGCACCAGGGCGGCGATGCCGAGGGCGATGGTGAGGAGCGACAGGAGCAGCGGCCCGCTCACCTCGCCCGGCAGGAGGTGCAGGTCGAGGGTGACCGGGTGGCCGAGGATCGCCGCGGCCACCGGCGCGGCGAGCCACGCGGCCGTCCACCCGGCGGAGAGCGCGAGCGCCGGGCCGCCGAGCGCCAGCACCATCGGCCCGAGCCACAGCGCGAGCGGCGCCTCGTGCGCGTGCTTCGGCGTCGCGACCGCCCGTCCGACGAACGGCTTCAGCGCCACCGCCCCGGCGATCGCGAACATCAGCGCGTTGCCGACCACGGCCGCGACGATCGGCGCCGTGCCCCAGGAGAGGCCGGCGAGGCCGCCGTAGAGCTCCTCCTTGGCGATGAAGCCGAACAGCGGCGGCAGCCCGGCCATCGAGAGGCCGGCGAGGGCGGCGGCGACGAAGCTCACCGGCATCGCCCGGCCGAGCCCGCCGAGCCGCGTCACGTCGCGCGTGCCGGCCTCGTGGTCGATCGCCCCGGCCGACATGAACAGCGCGCCCTTGAACAGCGAGTGGGCGACGAGGTAGAGCGCCGCCCCCTCGATGGCGCGCGCGTCGCTCGTCCCGGTCAGCATGACGAGGAGCCCGAGCGAGGCGACGGTCGTATAGGCGAGCATCAGCTTGAGGTCGGTCTGGCGGACGGCGAGGAAGCCGCCGACGAGGAGCGTCGCGCCGCCGAACAGGGGCAGCACCGTCATCCACTCCACCGTGTCGCCGAGCACCGGCTGCAGCCGCATCAGGAGGTAGACGCCGGCCTTCACCATCGTCGCCGAGTGCAGGTAGGCCGATACCGGCGTCGGCGCCTCCATGGCGTTCGGCAGCCAGAAGTGCAGCGGCACCTGCGCCGACTTCGAGAAGGCGCCGCCGAGCACCAGGATGAAGATCGGCAGGTAGAGCGCGCTGTCGCGCAGCCCCTCCGGCAGCGCGAGCAGCGCCGTCATGCTGGTCGCGCCGGTCGCCTGGGTGATCAGCAGGAAGCCGGCGAGGAGCGCGAGCCCGCCGCCGCCGGTGACGAGCAGCGCCTGCAGCGCCGCCCGCCGCGCCGCCTCGCGGGTGTTGTCGAAGCCGATCAGCAGGAACGACGTGATCGACGTCAGCTCCCAGAACACGAAAAGGGCCAGGAGGTCGTCGCCCAGCACCAGCCCGAGCATCGCCCCCATGAACATCAGGATGAACGACAGGAACCGCCCGAGCCGCGGGTGCCCCTTCAGGTAGCCGCCCGAATAGATGACGATCAGCGTGCCGATGCCGGTAATAAGGAGCGCGAAGAGGAGCGACAGCCCGTCGAGGCGGATGGCGTAGCGAACGCCGAGCGAGGGGATCCAGTCGGCGGAGAACAGCAGCGTCCGCCCGTCGGCGACCGGGGCGAGGAAGCCGGCGAAGTGCGCGAACATCGCTGCCGGCACGAGCGCCAGCAGCCAGGCCGCGCCGCCGCCGAACAGCCGAACGAGGATCGGTGCCAGAACCGCGGCGGCGAACGGGGCGAGCGCGACCCAGAGCGTCATCCCGTCCGTTGCCGCCCCCATCCGCACGTCCTCCGCCCGTCGCCCGCGCCACCGTGCCCGCACTGCCGCGCAGCCGCGGACGCCGGGCACCCGCCCGACATAGCCACGCCCGGCCGTCGGAGCAAGACGAACGATCCGCGCAGGGGGGAAGAACGCCCCGCCCCCTTCTCCCGGTGCGTCTCCGAGAAGGGGATGGGGGCCGACCCCGCTCCGCGCATGGCCGCCCCGCCCCCCGGAAGGTTGCCCGCGGGCCGCGCAATTCCTATTTATGGCGGGACTTTGGCCCGGTCCGGGCCACCCCACTTCATCCGGAGACGAAGATGACCGCTCCGCTTTCGACGCGGCCGAAGGTCGTGAAATCCGACGCCGCCTGGCGCGCCGAGCTCACCCCCGAGCAGTACCGCATCACCCGCCAGGCCGGCACCGAGCGGCCGGGCACCGGCCCCTACCTCAAGGAGGACCGGCCCGGCACCTATGTCTGCGTGTGCTGCGGCGAGCCCCTGTTCCGCTCCGAGGCGAAGTTCGACGCCCACTGCGGCTGGCCGAGCTTCTACGCCGCCGGCGGCGCCATCGACGAGATCGTCGACCGCTCGCACGGCATGGTGCGCACCGAGATCCGCTGCGCCTCCTGCGACGCCCACCTCGGCCACGTCTTCGACGACGGCCCGCCGCCGACGGGCCTGCGCTACTGCCTCAACGGCAACGCGCTGAAGCTGGTGCCCGATGCTCAGGGCTGACGGGCAGCCGGGCGGCGCGGGTTCCGCGACCCGCGCCGCCGCGGCGCTCGCCCCGGCGGCCCCGCGGCCGCCGGCGGCCGGGCCACGCCCGCTCGAGATCGTCACCCATGGCGAGGCCCGCACCGACGAGTTCGCCTGGCTCAGGGCCGACAACTGGCGCGACGTGATGCGCGACCCCTCGGTGCTCGAGGGCGAGATCCGCGCCTATCTCGAGGCCGAGAACGCCTATGCCGACGCCGTGCTGCTGGAACCCACCACGGACCTCCGCACGCGCCTCCTCGGCGAGCTGCGCGGCCGCATCAAGGAGGACGATTCCTCCGTCCCGGCGCCCGACGGCGCCTACGCCTACGCGACGCGCTACCGCGAGGGCGGCGAGCACCCGCTGATCGTCCGCACGGCGCGCGACGGCGGCGCCGAGACGATCCTCCTCGACGGCGACGAGATGGCGGTCGGCAAGGCCTATTTCCGCCTCGCCGGCACCGACCACGGGCCCGACCACCGCCTCCTCGCCTACGTCGTCGACGAGACCGGCGGCGAGGCCTTCACCATCCGCATCCGCGACACCGAGACCGGCGCCGACCTCGCCGACGTCATCCCCGACTGTTCCGGCGGCGCCGTCTGGGCGGCCGACGGGCGGACGCTGTTCTACGTCCGCCTCGACGAGGAGCACCGGCCGGCGAAGGTCTATCGCCACATCGTCGGCACCCCGGCCGCCGACGACGTGCTCGTCTACGCCGAGGCCGACCCCGGCTTCTTCGTCTCGGTCGGGCGCACCCAGTCGGGCCGCTTCCTCCTCATCGACGTGCACGATCACGAGACCGCCGAGGTCCGCCTCGTCGACGCCGCCGCGCCGGAGGGCGCGCCGCGCCTCGTCGCGCCGCGCATCACCGGCGAGCGCTACGCGGTCGACCACGGCGGCGGCGACGCCGACGACACCCTGTTCCTGCTCACCAACGAGGGCGGCGCCGAGGACTTCAAGATCGTCACCGCCCCGGTCGAGGGTCCCGGCCGCGAGGCCTGGCGGCCGCTCGTCGCGCACGTGCCGGGCCGGCTGATCCTGGCGCACACCGTGCTCGCCCACCACCTCGTCCGGCTCGAGCGCGAGGACGGGCTGCCGCGCATCGTCGTCCACCGCCTCGCGGGGGGCGACGAGCACGCCATCGCCTTCGACGAGGAGGCCTTCTCGCTCGGCGTCCTCGACGGCTACGAGGCCGACACGACGACGCTGCGGTTCTCCTATTCCTCGATGACGACCCCGGCGCGCGTCTACGACTACGACCTCGAGAGCCGCGCCCGCGTCCTGCGCAAGGAGCAGGAGGTGCCGTCCGGCCACGACCCGGCCCTTTACGTCACCCGCCGCCTGCACGCGCTTGCGCCAGACGGCGAGAGCGTGCCGATCGCCGTGCTGCACCGGCGCGACCTCGCCCTCGACGGCTCGGCGCCCTGCCTCCTCTACGGCTACGGCAGCTACGGCATCTCGGTGCCGCTCGCCTTCAACACCAACGCCCTCTCGCTGGTCGACCGCGGCTTCGTCTACGCCATCGCGCAGGTGCGCGGCGGCAAGGACAAGGGCTTCCGCTGGTACGCCGAGGGCCGCCGCGAGGCGAAGGAGAACACCTTCTCCGACTTCCTCGTCGCGGCCGAGCACCTCGTCGCCGAGGGCTTCACGGCGCGCGGGCGGATCGTCGCGCAGGGCGGCTCGGCCGGCGGCATGCTGATGGGCGTCGTCGCCAGCCGCGCGCCGGAGCTCTTCGCCGGCGTCGTCGCCGAGGTGCCGTTCGTCGACGTGCTCAACACCATGCTCGACCCGACCCTGCCGCTCACCCCGCCGGAGTGGCCGGAGTGGGGCAACCCGATCGAGGACGTCGCGGCCTACCGGCGCATCAAGGGCTATTCGCCCTACGAGATCTGCGGGCCGCAGCCCTATCCGCCGCTCCTCGTGCTCGCCGGCCTCACCGACCCGCGCGTCACCTACTGGGAGCCGGCGAAGTGGGTGGCGCGCATCCGCCACCGCCGCACCGACGACGCCCTGTTGGTGCTGCGCACCAACATGGACGCCGGCCATGGCGGCGCCGCCGGCCGCTTCGCGCGGCTCGACGAGATCGCCCTCGTTCAGGCATTCGTGCTCAGGATGACCGGGCACGACGCTTGAAGCGCCCGCCCCGGCGCCCCAGGATGACCGGGACCGGCCGAGGGAGGAGCCCGTGCGCACGATCTTCGCCGCCGCCGTCGCCGCCCTCCTCTCGGTCGCCCTGCCGGCGGCCGCCGCGGAGGTCGACGTCGAGCTCGTCCTCGCCGCCGACGGCTCGGGCTCGATCGACGACGACGAGCTCGCCTTCCAGCGCCGCGGCTACGCCGAGGCGATCCTGAGCCCGGAGGTCTTGAACGCTATCGCCGCCGGCGTCACCGGCGCGATCGCGATCGCCTATGTCGAGTGGGGCGGGCCGACGTCGCAGCACACCATCGTCGACTGGACGGTGGTGCGCGACCGTGCGAGCGCGGAAGATTTCGCCCGCGCCCTGGTCGATCGTCCGCGTGCCGCCTACGGCTACAACTCGATCTCGGCGGCGATCGACTACGCGGCGTCGAAGATCGAGACGAACGAGCATCGCGGATTGAGGCGCGTCATCGACGTCTCCGGCGACGGTCCCAATATCGGCGGACGGCCGGTGACCGAGGCGCGCGACGACGCGGTGGCGCGCGGCATCGTGATCAACGCCCTCGTCGTCCAGCGCCCCGGCGGGATGGTCAGGGCGCCCGGCGGAGTGCCGCTCTCGGTCCACTACGAGCGCGACGTGATCGGCGGCCCGGCCGCCTTCGTGATGATCGCCGACGACCGGCTGTCCTTCGCCGACGCCGTGCGCCGCAAGATGATACTGGAGATCGCCGGCCTGCCGGCGACAGGAGAAAGCGACCATGTCTCGACCCATCGCGTCCCGCGCGCCGACCCCTCGACGGAGTGACGGCGCCGCGCGCCGGCCGGCCGCCGCGCTCGCCGCCGCCGTCGTCGCCGTCTCGGCGATCGTCGCGCCCGGCCTCGCCGCCGCCGCCAACGCCCCGCCGCCGATGAAGCCGAACCCGCCGGGGCTCGAGTGCAAGAAGGCCGCCGCCGAGTTCGGCGCCGACACGCTCTGGTGGGGGCAGTTCTCCGGCATGCGCGACGCGACGGATCTGCGCGTTCCGCACGCCGTCTCGGTCTGGCGCTGCTTCCGCACCGAGGTCGACTGCAAGAACTGGCTCTACTGGAAGAACACCGATTTCGGCTTCTGGACGTGGGTCGCGCGCTGCGACCACGGCTTCCGGCCTTGACGGCGCCGCGACGAACCTGCTGCTCTGCCGGTCGGCGGGCGGCACCGAGGAGTGACTTGATGCAGTGGAATGGTGTTGGCGGCCGGCTCGCCGCCGCGCTCGCGGGGGCGGCGCTGCTGGCGCTCGGCGCGTGCTCCGAGGGGCCGAGCGATTTCCAGGTCGCCCGAATTCAGGCCGCGACCCCGTCATGCGACAACAATCCCGACGCGCTGTTCGTCGGCCGCGTCTCGGGCCAGGAAGACCTGATGCCGGGCCAGCGCCCGGTCTCCTACGTCGGCTGCTTCAAGACGATGGCCGGCTGCCAGGCCTGGAACAACGCCGTGGTCGGCTCCATCACCGGCCGCGTCATCTACAACGAGTGTCGGCCGCGCTGAGCCGGCCGGATAGGGAGACCCGACATGCTCGACCGATTCGCCATCTGCCTCGCCGCGCTCCTCCTCGCCGCGCCGGTCGCCGCCCAGAACAGCTCGACCGACTACGACCCGGTGGTCGACTTCATGGAGAAGTCGCCGAAGTGCACGGAGGGCGGCACCGGCGACTGGCAGGGCCGCGCCGCCGGCAGCTCCGACGAGGACGTGACCGGCAACATGATGCCGGTCTCCTTCGTCGGCTGCTTCAAGACCCAGGCCGAGTGCCAGACGTGGCTCGAGCGGGCCCAGGGCCTGATCGACGGCGAAGAGGTCCAGGGCAGCTGCGAGCAGCGCAAGTAGGCGCGCGAAGGCGGCCCGGACCGCTGCGTCCCATCCCCGAAATGAAGAAGGGCGCCGCGAGGCGCCCTTTTTCGTCGTGCCGGCGTGTTCGCCCCGGGAAGGTGCCTCAGGCCGCCTTCTCGTAGAGCTCGAGCACGTAGTCCCAGTCGACCAGGCTGTCGACCCAGGCCTCGAGGTACTTCGGCCGGGCGTTGCGGTAGTCGATGTAGTAGGAGTGCTCCCACACATCGCAGCCGAGCAGCGGCGTCGCGCCGTGCACCAGCGGGCTCTCGCCGTTCGCCGTCTTCATGATGGCGAGCTTGCCGTCCTTCAGCGCCAGCCAGCACCAGCCCGAGCCGAACTGCGTCACGCCGGCCTGGATGAAGTCAGTGCGGAACTTGTCGTAGCCGCCGAGGTCGGCGTCGATCTGCGCGGCGAGCTTGCCCGGCAGCTTGGCGCCGCCGCCGCCCTTCTTCATCCACTTCCAGAAGTGGAGGTGGTTGTAGTGCTGGCCGGCGTTGTTGAAGAGGCCGGCGTTCTTGCCGAACGAGCCCTTGACGATCTCCTCGAGGCTCTTGCCCTCCCACTCCGTCCCCTTCAGCAGGTTGTTGCCGTTGGTGACGTAGGCCTGGTGGTGCTTGTCGTGGTGGTACTCGAGCGTCTCGGCCGACATGAACGGCTGGAGCGCGTCATAGGCGTAGGGCAGCGGCGGAAGCTCGAAAGACATGGGGATTCTCCTATCGTCGACAGAACGTCCGCCGGCGGCGGACGTTCCCGGCCCGCGGCGGAAAATAGGGGGAAGCGGCCCGGCGGGCAACGGCCGTGACGGCCCGGCCGCCGGCTCACGCGTGGGCGAACTCCCAGTAGAGCGCCCGCGCCTTGGCGGCCACCGGGCCGGGCTGCAGCGCGCGATCCTCGATCCTGGTCACCGGCGCCACCTTCGAGTAGTTGCCGGTGGTGAACACCTCGTCGGCGGCGAGGAAGTCGTCGATCCTGAGCGTCGCCTCCTCGACCGCATAGCCCGCCGCGGCGAGCAGGCCCATCACCCGCGCGCGCGTGATGCCGGCGAGGAAGGTGCCGTTCGCCGCCGGCGTGCGCACCACGCCGTCGCGCACGAGGAAGAGGTTCGAGGCCGCCGTCTCGGCGACGTTGCCGAGGAGGTCGAGCACGATCGCGTTGTCGAAGCCGCGCTCCTTCGCCTCGCGCATCGCCCGCGCGTTGTTCGGGTAGAGGCAGCCCGCCTTGGCGTTGGTCGGCATGCATTCGAGGGTCGGCCGGCGGAAGCGCGAGACGGTGAGCGCCGCGCCCTGCGGCACCGGCATCGCCGCCTCGTAGAGGGTGAGGCAGAAGCGGGTCGAGTCGGGGTCGGCGACGATCACGCTCGCCCCGTCGTCCTCGCCCCAGTACATCGGGCGGACATAGAGCGGCGCGTCGGCCGGAAACTTCGCGAGCCCCTCGGCGGCGAGCGCCGCCATCTCCCCGACGTCCATGGTCGGCCGGAGGCCGAGCGCCTCGGCGGAGCGGTTGACGCGGCGGCAGTGCAGGTCGAGGTCCGGCATCACGCCCTCGAAGGCGCGGGCACCGTCGAACACCATCGAGCCGAGCCAGGCGGCGTGGGTGCGGACGCCCATGATCGGCAAGTTGCCTTCGTGCCAGCGGCCGTCGAGCCACGTCCAGGTCGGGGTCATCGCGCGCTCCCTGCGCTCTCGAAGTCGGGCGCGGATGACACGCCCTATGGCGCGCGACGTCAACCGCCTCGGCACGGTCCTTGAAACCATGCCGCAGGTCGCCCTACCCTTCGCCGACCGCTCGATCGGACCCCGCGCCCATGCCGTCCGCCCCCACCGCCCTCACGGCGATCGGCTTCGACGCCGACGACACGCTCTGGCAGAACGAGCACTTCTACCGGCTGACCGAGGAGCGATTCGCCGCGCTCCTCGCCGACTTCGCCGAGCCCGACCACCTGTCGCGCACGCTGCTCGCGGCGGAGCGCCGCAACCTCGGCCACTACGGCTTCGGCATCAAGGGGTTCACGCTGTCGATGATCGAGACCGCGATCGAGGTGACCGAGGGGCGCGTGCCGGCCGCGGTGATCGGCGCGATCCTCGACGCCGGCCGCGAGATGCTCGCCCACCCGGTCGAGACGCTGCCGCACGTGCCGGAGACGCTGGAGCGCCTCGCCGGCACCCACCCGATCGTGCTCATCACCAAGGGCGACCTGTTCGACCAGGAGCGCAAGCTGGCGCAGTCGGGGCTCGGCGACCACTTCGACGCCGTCGAGATCGTCAGCGACAAGACGGCCGCCACCTACGCCCGCGTCTTCGCCCGTTACGAGGGCGGCGCCGGCCGCGCCATGATGGTCGGCAACTCGCTCAAGTCCGACGTCGTGCCGGCGATCGCCGCCGGAAGCTGGGGGGTGCACGTGCCGCACGCCCTCACCTGGGCGCTCGAGCACGCCGAGGCGCCGGTCACCGCGCCGCGCTTCCGCCATCTCGCCCACATCGGCGAGCTCGTCGCGCTCGTCGAGCGCATCGAGGACGGCGACCGAGGAGACCCCGCATGACCCGCTCCGTCTACGTCTTCGACGCCTACGGCACGCTCTTCGACGTGCACGCGGCGGTGCGCCGCCATGCCGGCTCGATCGGACCGGCGGCGCAGCGCCTGTCGGAGATCTGGCGCGAGAAGCAGCTCGAATATTCCTGGGTGCGCAGCCTCGCCGGCCGCTACCGCGACTTCTGGGCGCTGACCGAGGAGGCGCTCGACTACGCCCTGGCCGCCTCGCCGGGCGTCGACGCCGGGCTGCGCGCCGAGTTGCTCGAGGCCTACCGCGACCTCGACGTCTATCCGGAGGTGCCGAAGGAGCTCGCGGCGCTGAAGGCCGCCGGCGCCCGCCTCGCCATCCTGTCGAACGGCTCGCCGCGGATGCTGGAGCGCGCCGTCGCCTCGGCCCGCCTCGACGGCATCATCGACGAGGTGATCTCGGTCGACGAGATCCGCATCTACAAGCCCTCGCCGGCCGTCTACGACCTCGTCGAGACGCACTTCCGCGTCTTCCCGGACGCCATCTCGTTCCAGTCCTCGAATCGCTGGGACGTCGCCGGCGCCACCGCGCACGGGATGCGGGCGGTGTGGATCAACCGCGTCGGCCGGCCGGACGAATACGCCGACCTGCCGCCCGCCGCGGTGCTGCCGAGCCTCGCCGGCCTCTACGCCCTCGGCTGAGGCCGGCGGCGCTCGGGCTCAGCCTCGCTTCGCCGCGGCCTCGTCGTCCCTCCTCGCCTCGGCGTCGGCGCGCGCGCCCTCGCCGCTCTTCGCCTCGCCGTCGCGCCGCTGGGCCGGGTGGGTCGGCGGCTGCACCGAAGAGTCGGAATAGGCCTCGTGCTCGCTCGTATAGGGCTTCGCGCCGTGCTCGCCGCGCGCCACCGCCTGCCGGCTCGGCGCCCGGTGGGTGCCCGCCGTATCGACGGACCCGGCCCCCTCGTGCCCCGTCGCCGGAACGTGGCTTGCCGACGGCACGCCCTTCGGATGGTGAGCCAAGGTCATACTCCTCGCGGTTGAAGACGAGGAGGAAACGCCGCGCGAAGGGCGAACGTTCCGCGGGGCTCCATCCTCGCCGGCCGCGAGTTCCCGGTCTCGGTCACTTACGGCGGCCGACGTCCGCCCGCACGGCCTTCGCCCGCGTGCCGCTTCGGATCGAGCATCTCCACTTCCACGATCGACACCACGCGGGCACAATCCGGCCGTTCGCGGCAGGCGTCGCCCTCGAACGGGCGGCACTCGCCGGCTCAGGCCGGCGTCATGGCGCGCTTGAGATCCGTAGCTCTCAGAGCAATACAATGTGGCACGCTGCGCGAGATCAGGAGCGATGGGGAAGACGGCGGGCAGGACTGAAGGCGGCATCCTCGGCACGGTCCACAAGACCGCTGCCGGCCTGCATCGCGCCGGCGTCATCGACAAGGCGACGATGCGCGAGTTCGACGCCTTGTGCCTGACCCCGGTGATGCCGATGGCGCCAGAGGAGATCAAGGCGCTCCGGGAGCGCGAGCAGGTCTCCCAGCCGGTGTTCGCCAGCTACCTGAACGTCCGCAAGGACGCGGTCAGCAAGTGGGAGCGCGGCGAGAAGCGGCCGGACGGGCCGTCGCTGAAGTTGCTGAACCTAGTGAAGTCCAAGGGGTTGCAGGCGATCGCATGACGCCGCGGCTCGCGGATGCCCGCTGGCAGCGCAGCCTGTGGGATTTCGTAGAGCGATATTGGGCCTAAGCTCTGCCAATTTGGAGCAGATGGTAGTGTGGAATAAGGTTTCCTTCGAGATATCCGAGATCAATAGCGGCGCGCTTTCTGTGACGCCGTGCATCGATGGTATTCCGCTTACAACCCTGGTTGCCGAATTTGAGGATGCCAGCGGCTACACTGATCCAGCAGGGGGGTATGGCGGCCTCATCCCCTCCTATTTCAACTTCGGCCCGCTGGTTCGATACTTCTGCGGACCGGAAGAAAATCAGGACGAGAGCGACAACAACAAGCAAATCTACGTGCTGGGTTGCGAGTGTGGTGAGCTCGGGTGTTGGCCGCTGATGGCTTCGGTGACGCCCGTGGAGGCCGGCTATAGGTGGGCCGGCTTCAATCAGCCCTTTCGCCCCCAGCGCGACTACGATGCCTTTGGTCCATTCGTGTTTGAGAGGGGCCAGTATGAAGCCGCCGTACGCGACGCAGCGCGCAGGTCGGAGCCAGCGAGCTAGGCGCGACCGCTCGCAACGGCCAGCTCGACCTTTCGGATTTCTCTCGACCAAGGGCCGGGAACGAGTGATCCTTCCTTGATCACACCGTCTCCAGCAGAGCCCGCGCCAGGCGCTCGTCGACGACGAGGCGGTTGACGAAGCCGGCCTTCAGGATCGCTCCGAGCGCCGCCACCTTGCCGAGGCCGGCGGCGAGCAGCACCACCTCGCGGGCGTGCATGTCGGCGAGCCCGATCGACGGCGTCCGCTCGTTGATCTCGCTGTCGACGAGCCGCCCCTCGGCGTCGAAGAACTTTCCCGTCGTGTCGCCCACCGCCCCGGCGGCGGCGAGGTCGGCGAGGTCGGCGTCGGAGATGAGGCCGGAGCGGTAGAGCAGCGAGTCGGCGTTGCACTCGCCGAGGCTGATCAAGAGGAAGTCGGCTGTGCGGGCGAGCGCCAGCGTCTCCTGCACGCTGCGCTGGGCGAGGAACACCGGCACGTCGGAAACGCTGTTGGCGATGAACGGCGCCGGCAGGAAGTAGGCCTCGCCGCCGGTCGCCCGCGCGAGCGTCACCACCACGTCGAAGGAGTTCGTGGCGGCGTTGCGGGTGAGCGAACCCATCAGCGACACGAAGCGCACGTCCTTCTTGCGCACGCCGGAGAAGGCGTCGGCGAAGGCCGCGAGCGAGCGGCCCCAGCCGACCCCCACCGTCACCGGCCCCTCGGTCTGCAGGCGCCGCGACACGAGCCGCGAGGCGGCGATGGCGACGCCGCGGCGGGCGACCGAATCCGGCGTGTCGCCCTCCTCCGCCCGGCTGCCGGGGTCGACCGAGGGCGTCACGATCACCTCGCCGAGACCGAAGGCGCGCTCGAAGCGGTCGGCGAGCGCCAGGGTGTCGGCGGTCGCGTGCTCGATCGAGATCTTGACGATCTGCGCCTCGCGCGCCTGCGCCAGAATGCGGGTGATCTTGAACCGCGACACGCCGAGCTTGCGGGCGATGTCCTCCTGGCTGTTGCCGCCGACATAGTAGAGCCAGGCGACCTGCACCATCAGGTCGTGATCGCCGGCAGTGGCGTCCATGCTCATCCAGCCCTCGCTCCCCGCCCTTCGCACCGCGAAAGGAATTGTGCGTTGCACATCCGTGCTCGGTGCGCACGATTGTGTTGACAGCTTCGGGGCAGCGACGCAATCTCATCATCCGTGCAGGAGATGCACGTTGGTGCGGGCAGCCAATAGCCCGCCGCGAGGGAGGATTTCCGATGAAGAGAGTTCCGCTTCTGCGGGCGATCGGTGCTGCCGTGGTGGTCGCCGGCTCGATGCTCGCCGCCGGCGCGGCGCAGGCGGTCGACGTCGCCTGGGTGCATTCCAACGCCGCCGCCCAGTCCGAGCAGCGCGCCAAGGCCGGCTTCGAGGCCTGGCTCAAGGAGACGGGCAAGGACTGGACCGTGTCCTATCTCGACTCCGGCGGCTCCGGCGAGCGCACCGCCAACAACCTCGACAACGCCACCCAGCGCGGCGTCGACGCGATCATCCTGTCGATGGCCGACCTGCGCGCCTCCGAGGCGATCATCAAGCGCGCCGCCGCCGAGGGCGTGCCGATCTTCACCATCGACAGCGGCTGGGTCGAGGGCGTGGTGCAGGACATCACCACCAACAACTGGGACATGTCCGCCAAGGTCTCGGTCTATCTGCTCGACCTGATGAACGCCAAGGGCAACATCATCTTCCTGCGCATGGCCGAGCACCACGGCACCCGCAAGCGCGGCGAGACGATGGCGGCGATCCTCAAGGAATACCCGAACATCAAGGTGCTGGCCGAGCACAACATCGACTACACCGCCTTCTTCGAGGACACGACGCGGGTGATGGAGGACTACGCCTCCCGCTTCGGCGACGAGATCGACGGCGTCTGGGCGCCGTGGGACGAGCCGGCCCAGGCCGCCGTCAACGTGCTCAAGGCCAAGGGCCTCAAGGCCTTCGTCACCGGCATCGACGGCCACCCGCAGGCGGTCGCCGAGGTCGAGAACCCGGACAGCATGTTCATGGCCACCGTCTCGCAGCCCTTCGAGAAGATGGGCGCCACCGTCGGCGGCTGGATCGAGGAGGTCGTGGTCGAGAAGAAGCCGGCGACGGAGATCTTCCGCACCCGCACCACCTATCTCGACGCGCCGCTGATCACCAAGTGATCGCCGGCGACTGACGCGAGCGCCGGCGCGGCGGCCAGAGGCCGCGCCGGCCGCGGACGGGGCGGCGGGCGGCGCGCGAGACCCGCGTCCCCTCCCCGAGGCGCCATCGCCGCCCCGTCCGCTCCCCGTGCCTGCCGAGCGCCCCCGCGCCCTCCGGAGCCGCCATGACCGTCCGCGCCGTCGACGTCTCGATGCGCTTCCCCGGCACCCTCGCCCTCGACCGGATCGACCTCGAGATCCGCGCCGGCGAGGTGCACGGCATCGTCGGCGAGAACGGCGCCGGCAAGACCACCTTCGTCTCGATCCTCGCCGGCCTGCTGCGCCCGACCGGCGGCCACATCGAGATCGACGGCCGCCCGGTCCGCCTCGCCGGCGCCCGCGACGCGCTGGCGAACGGCATCGCCTACGTCTCGCAGGAGGGCAGCCTCGTCCCCTTCCTCACCGGCGCCGAGAACATCCTGCTCGGCTCCGAGCCGACCGCCGCCGGGATGATCCGCACGGCGCCGCTGCGGGCCCGCGCGAACGAGCTCGCCCGCCACTACTTCCCCGACCGCCCGCTCGACCTCGACCGCCCGGTCGGCGAGCTCGACTACGCCGACCAGAAGATCATCGAGATCCTGCGCGCGCTGAACGCCGCCGCCTCGGTCCTCATCCTCGACGAGCCGACCGCGAGCCTGCCCGCCCGCGACGCCGCCTACCTCACCGGCGCCATCCGCGAGCTCTGCGGCCGCGGCCTCGCGGTGGTGCTGATCAGCCACTTCCTCGCCGAGGTGATCGCCCTCTCCGACCGCATTTCGGTGCTGCGCGACGGCAAGTACGTCGCGACCGTCGCCGCCCGCGAGACCGACGAGGCCGCCCTCGTCGGCCTGATGCTCGCCGGCGGCGCGCACGGATTCGAGCGCCGCCGCATCGTCGCCCCCGTCGGCGCCGCCCCGCGCCTCGCCGTCGCCGGATGGTCCGGCGAGGGCTTCGCCGACGTCGACCTCGCCGTCGCCCCGGGCGAGATCGTCGGGCTGATCGGCCTCTCGGAGGCCGGCCAGGTGGCCTTCGCCGAGTCCCTCTACGGCGCCGTGCCGCACGCCTCCGGCACGCTCGCGGTCGACGGACGCCCGGTCGCCGTCGACGGCCCCGCCGCGGCCCGCGCCGCCGGCATCGCCTTCGTGCCCGACCGGCGCATGATCAAGGCCCTCGTCGGCGACATGACGGTGCGCGAGAACCTGTCGCTCGTGAACCTCCGCACCGCCGGCCTCGGCGCCCTGCCGGTCGTCTCCGGCGGCGGCGAGCGGCGCGAGGCGCGCGCGATCTTCCAGCGCCTCGACATCCGCGCCCGCTCGGTCGAGCAGGGCGTCGCCGAGCTCTCCGGCGGCAACAAACAGAAGGTCTCGGTCGGCCGCTGGCTGTTCGGCGTCGACCCGGCGGCGGCCTACAAGGTGGTGATCTTCGTCGAGCCGACCGAGGGCGTCGACATCGGCGCCAAGGCCGAGATCCACTCGATCATCGCGGCGCTCGCCGCGAGCGGCCTCGCGGTGATCGTCGTCTCCTCCGACCTCCTCGAGATCGAGGCGCTCGCCGACCGCGTCGTGCCGTTCGCGCACGGGCGGATGCGCGCGGTCATCCCGCAGGCGCGGTTCGCCCAGCCCCTGTTCATCGAAGCGATGGCCGGATCATGAAGAAGGACCCGACGATGGTCGTCGACACCGCCGCCGCCCGCCGGCCGCCCGTCTTCAACGCGCTGTTCTTCAAGCGCTACAGCACGCTCATCGTGCTCTGCCTGCTGTTCGCGGCGTTCGCCATCGGCGTCGACCGCTTCCTGACGGTGCGCAACGTCGTCAACATCGTGCAGCAGATCTCGATCCTGACGATCGTCGGCGTCGGCCTCACCTTCTGCTTCGCCGCCCGCGAGATCGACCTCTCGGTCGGCTTCGCGGCGAGCCTCGGCGGGCTCCTGGTGCCGCTGCTGCTGACGAAGGGCGTGCCGATCCCGGTCGCCATCCTCGCCGGCCTCGGCGCCGGCCTCGTCATCGGCCTCGTCAACGCGGCGATCGTCACCCTCGTCGGCGTGCCCTCGCTGATCGCCACCCTCGCCACCGGCTCGATCCTCTACGGCCTCAACTTCATGATCTCCGGCGGCCGGGCGATCTACGGCGGCATTCCCGACGGCTTCCTGATGCTCGGCCAGGCGCAGATCGGCATCTTCCCGCTGATCAGCATCATCATGCTGGCGATCGTCGTCCTCGCGTGGTTCCTGATGGAGAAGAGCTTCCTCGGCCGCTACCTCTACGCGGTCGGCGGCAACACCCGCGCCGCCGAGCTCGCCGGCATCTCCGCCCGCCGCTACCGGGCGATCGGCCTCGTGCTGTGCAGCGTGCTCGGCGTCGTCGCCGGCTTCCTGCTCGCCGCCCGCCTCGGCTCCGGCCAGCCGAACTCCGGCGAGCGCTACCTGCTCGACGGCCTCGCCACCGTGTTCATCGGCATGACGATGTTCCGCCCGGGCTCGGCCACCGTCATCGGCACCCTGTTCGGCGCGCTGTTCATCGGCATCGTCAACAACGGCCTCAACCTGATGGGCCTCGACACCTTCGTGCAGGACGTGCTGAAGGGCGTCATCATCATCCTGGCGGTCTCGGTGATCTCCCGCCAGACCACCCTCAAGCTCCTGTGAGCCGGCGATGAAGGCCGCTCTCGTCACCGGCGTCGGCCGCGACAACATCGGCTTCGGCGCCGCCCGCCGCTTCGTCGAGCGCGGCCTGCCGGTCGTCGCCGTCGACGTCCGCCCGCCCGCCGCGGAGGTCGCCGAGCGCCTCGCCGCCGGCGCCGCCGCGCCCGTCCACTGGCTCGCCGCCGACGTCGCCGACACCGCCGCGATCGAGACGATGGCCGCCGAGGCGTTCGCCCTCGTCCCCGGCCTCGACTGCCTCGTCAACGCCGCCGGCATCGCCGATCCGACGAAGCCGCTCGAGATCACGCCGGAGCGCTGGGACCGGCTGATGGACATCAACCTGCGCGGCACCTTCTTCGCCTGCCAGGCCTTCGCCCGGCGCCTCGTCGCCGAGGGCCGGCCGGGCGGCATCGTCAACCTCGCCTCGATGGCGGCGAGGACCGGCGGCCGCTCCAACGGCCTCCACTACGCCGCCTCCAAGGCCGGCGTCGTCTCGATCACCCTCGGCCTCGGCCGGGCGCTCGGCGAGCACGCGATCCGCGTCAACGCCGTCGCCCCCGGCATCATCGACACGGTGATGACGCGCGACGTCGTGCCCGGCAGCATCCACCGCGCCAAGGAGGCCGCGCTCGGCCGCTGGGGCACCATCTGGGAGGTCGCCGACGTCATCCTCTTCCTCCTCTCGCCCGAAAGTGGCTACGTCACCGGCACGACCGTCGACGTGACCGGCGGCGCCTGAAGACGATCGGGGAGGACGACATGGCGGTGGTGCTCGGCATCGACGGCGGCACGGAAAGCCTCAGGGCGAGCGTGTTCGATCTCGACGGGCGGATGCTCGGCTTCGCCGCCGAGCCCTACGCGACGGCGTTCCCGGAGCCCGGCCGCGCCGAGCAGGACCCGGCGGCGTGGTGGCGCTCGCTGACGATCGCCGTGCCCGCCGCCCTCGCGAAGGCCGGCGTCGCGGCCGGCGACGTGATCGCACTCTGCGCCGACACCACATGCTGCTCGGTCGTCGCCCTCGGCGCCGACTTCGCGCCGCTCCGGCCGGCTCTCATCTGGATGGACGTGCGCGCCGCCGAGGAGGCCGCCGCCGTCGCCGCCACCGGCGACCCGGCGCTTCGGGTCAACGGCGCGGGGCGCTCGGCCGTCTCGGCCGAGTGGATGCTGCCGAAGGCGCTGTGGATCGCCCGCCACGAGCCGGCGGTGTGGGAGCGCGCCGTCCACGTCGGCGAGTACCAGGACTACCTCAACTGGCGCCTCACCGGCCGCTTCGTCGGCTCGCTCAACAACGCCTCGATCCGCTGGCACTGGCAGACCGGCCACGGCGGCGCGCCGACCTCGCTCGCCGCCGCGATCGGCCTCGCCGACCTGCCGGAGCGCTGGCCGCGGGAGATCCTCGCCCCCGGCGCGCCGGTCGGCGGCCTGACGGACGCGGCCGCCGCCGCGATCGGGCTCCGCCCCGGCACGCTCGTCGTCCAGGGCGGCGCCGACGCCTTCATCGGCATGATCGGCCTCGGCGTCGCCGAGCCCGGCGAGATGGCGCTGATCACCGGCTCCTCGCACCTGCAGATCGGCGTCACCAGCGCCCCCGTCCACAAGCCGGGCGTCTGGGGCACCTACATGGACGCCGTCTACCCCGGCAAGGCGATCATCGAGGGCGGCCAGACCTCCACCGGCTCGATCCTCAACTGGTTCCGCTCGCGCTTTACGAGCGAGGCCGGCTACGACGCCCTGAACGCCGCGGCGGCGCTGCTGCCGCCCGGCGCCGAGGGCCTCACCGTCCTCGACCACTTCCAGGGCAACCGCACCCCCTACACCGACCCGTTGTCGCGCGGCGCGATCGTCGGCCTCACGCTGAAGCACGGCCCCGAGCACGTCTACCGGGCGATGATGGAGGCGATCGCCTTCGGCACCCGCCTCGTCGTCGAGAGCTTCGGCGAGGCCTTCGAGGCGAAGCGCGTCGTCGCCGCCGGCGGCGCCACCCGCTCGCAGCTGATGATGAAGATCCACGCCGATGTGCTTGGCCGACCACTCGAATTGACCGAGGTCGCCGATGCCCCCGCGCTCGGCTCGGCGATCCTCGCCGCCGTCGGCGCCGGCCGCTTCGGCTCGATCGAGGAGGGCGCGGCGGCGATGGTCCGCGTCACCCGCCAGATCGAGCCAGACCTCGCCGAGCACGACCGCTACGCCGACGTCTACGATCGCTACCTCGCCCTCTACCCCGCATTGAAGAGCCTGAGAGAGAACGCATGACCCACGGCGACAATCGGCTCGCCCTCGACCTCTACCGCGACATGCGCCGCATCCGCTCCTTCGAGGAGCGGGTGGGCGAACTGTTCGTGCGCGGCGAGAGCGCCGGCTCGATGCTGCACCTCTCGATCGGCGAGGAGGCGGTGGCCGGCATCTGCAAGGCGATGAAGGGTGGCGACAGCTTCACCACCCACCACCGCGGCCACGGCATCTTCCTCGCCCGCGGCGCCGACCCGAAGCGGATGCTGGCCGAGATCGCCGGCAAGGAGGCCGGCTACTGCCACGGCAAGGGCGGCTCGATGCACATCGCCGACATGGGCCTCGGCCACCTCGGCGCCAACGCCATCGTCGGCGGCGGCATCCCGCACGTCGTCGGCGCCGGCCTCTCCTACCGCCAGAAGCGGCTGCCGAACGTCGCCGTCGCCTTCTTCGGCGACGGCGCGATGCAGCAGGGCATCCTCTACGAGGCGATGAACATGGCGGCGCTCTGGTCGCTGCCGGTCGTCTTCTGCTGCATCAACAACCAGTACGGCATGGGCACCCGCGTCGACCGCTCGGCCGGCCGCGTCGCCTTCGACGAGCGCGCCCACGCCTTCGGCCTCGCCGGCAAGGTGGTCAACGGCATCGACGTCACCGCCGTCCACGACGCGGCGGTCGAGATCGTCGAGGGCGCGCGCAAGGGCCGCCCCGGCTTCCTCGCGATCGAGTGCTTCCGCTTCTTCGGCCACGCGCGGATGGACAAGAGCCCCTACCGCACCGCCGAGGAGGAGGCCGAGGGCCGCCGCCGCGACCCGGTCCGCTTCTCCCGCGAGGCGCTCGCCGCCGCCGGCATGGCGACCGCCGCCGAGCTCGACGCGCTCGACCTCGCGGTCGCCGCCGAGATGGACGCCGCGCTCGACTTCGCCGTCGGCGCCAGCCTGCCGCCGCTGTCGCTGATGTTCGACGACGTCTACGGCCCCGGCGAGGCGAAGCCGGTGCCGGTCCGCGAGCGCATCCGCGCCGTTCTCGCCGAGGAAGCCCGATGAGCGCCGTCGACACCACCTACCGCGAGGCGCTCGGCCTCGCCCTGCAGGACGCCATGCGCGCCGACGAGGATGTGATCGTCCTCGGCGAGGAGGTCGGCCTCTACGGCGGCGCCTATGGCGTCACCAAGGGCCTCCTCGACGAGTTCGGCGCCGGCCGCGTCATCGACACGCCGATCTCCGAGCCCGCCATCGTCGGCGCCGCCGTCGGCGCGGCGATGACCGGGCTGCGCCCGGTCGCCGAGCTCATGTACGTCGACTTCGCCGGCCTCGTGATGGACCAGCTCGCCAACCAGGCGGCGAAGATCCGCTACATGTTCGGCGGCCAGATCGGCGTGCCGATGGTGCTGCGCACCCAGGGCGGCACCGGCCGCTCCGCCGCCGCCCAGCACTCGCAGAGCCTCGAGGCGTGGATGGTCCACACGCCCGGCCTGCGCGTCGCCATGCCGGCGACGCCGAACGACGCCTACCATCTCCTCCGCCACGCCCTGACGCTGCCCGACCCGGTGGTCTTCATCGAGCACAAGGCGCTCTACACCACGAAGGGCGCCCTCGACCGCGCCGCGCCGGACGCGCCGTGGGGCAAGGCCGTCGTGCGCCGGCCGGGCCGCGACGTCACCCTCGTCACCTATTCGCGGATGGTCGGCGAGGCGCTCGCCGCCGCCGAGGTGCTCGCCGCCGAGGGCGTCGAGTGCGAGGTGATCGACCTGCGCACGCTCAACCCCTACGACGCCGCGACCGTCGCCGCCTCGGTCCGCCGCACCGGCCGCGCCGCCGTCGTCACCGAGGCCTGCCTCACCGCCGGCATGGCGGCCGAGATCGCCGCCCGCATCTACGAGGACTGCTTCGACTTCCTCGAGGAGGCGGTGGTCAGGATCGCCGGCGAGGACATCCCGATTCCGGTCTCGCCGGCCCTCGAGCGCGGCTCGATCCCCTCGCGCGACCTCATCGCCGAGACCGTCGCCTACATGGTCGCCGGCAAGACCCCGGAGTGGGCGCGATGAGCGTCCTCACCCTCCCCCGGCTCGGCGAGACGATGGAGGAGGGCCGCGTCGTCGCCTGGCTGAAGCAGCCGGGCGAGGCCTACCGGCGCGGCGAGACGCTGCTCGAGGTGGAGACCGACAAGACGGTTGTCGAGGTCCCCGCCCTCGCCGACGGCGTGCTCGTGAAGCATCTCGTCGGCGAGGGCGACACAGTCGCCATCGACGCGCCGATCGCCGAGGTCGAGGGCGACGCCGGCGCCGACAAGGCCGCCGCAGCCGCCTCTGCCGCGGCGACGGCCGCTGCCGCGTCGTCGGTGGCCTCCGCATCGGCGGCGGCCGGATCGGGCCCTGCCGCATCGTCTTTCGCCGCCGCCCCGCGCGCGCCCGCCACCCCTTCCGTCGCCCCCTCCGCCGCCGTCGACGGCGAGCGCCGGCGCGCGACGCCGCGGGCGCGCGCGCTCGCCCGCGCCGCCGGGCTCGACCTCGCCGCCCTCGCCGGCACCGGCCGCCGCGGCCGCGTCACCGGCGCCGACGTCGAGGCGGCCGCCACCGCGCCGTCGCCGCGCCTCGCCGCCGGCGAGGGCCTCGTCGCGACGCAGGGCGGCGCCGTCGCCTACCGCGCCTGGCCGGCGCGGCGCCCGGGCGGCCTCACCGCCGTCCTGATCCACGGCCTCTTCGCCGACGCCTCGGCGTGGGTCACGACGGCCCGGGCCCTCGCCCGCGCCGGGGTCGACGCCGTCGCCTTCGACCTGCCCGGCCACGGTCGCACCACCGCCCGCGCCACCACGCCCGACGCGGTCGCGGCACTGCTCGCCGAGGCGATCGCCCGCACGGTCGCAGGCCCGATCCACCTCGTCGCCCACTCCTACGGCGCCGTCGTCGCCGTCGCCCTCGCCGAGACGCACGATCTCGACATCGAGCGCGTGAGCCTCATCGCCCCGGCCGGCCTCGGCCGCGAGATCAGCGCCGCCTTCCTCGGCGACATGCTGGCGGCCGAGAGCGACGCCGGCGTCGCCGCCGCCCTCGCCCTCCTCGGCAAGGCGGCGAAGACCTCGCCCGCCTTCGTGAGCGAGCTGCGCCGGCGCCTCGCCGAGCGGCGCGACGAGCTCCGGGCGATGGTCGCCGCCATCGCCGCCGCCGACGGCCAGGCCGCCGACATCGCCCCCGCCCTCGCCCGCCTCGCCTGCCCGGTGCGCATCGTCTTCGGCCGCGACGACGCGGTGATCCCCTGGCAGCACGCCCTCGCCGCCCCGCCCTCCGTCGCCCTCCACCTCGTCCCCGGCGCCGGCCACATGCCGCACTGGTCCGACCCCGCCCTCCTCGAGCGCATCCTCGCCGGCTGAAGGGGGCGGGCGCCCTTGATCCCCCCGCCGGGAAGGCCGAAGCTCCGGGCGTGCAACGCCGCGCGGGGGAAGCCGTGATCGTCGTCGACTGGGGAACCTCGAGCCTGCGCGCCTATCGGCTCGATGGCGACGGCGTCGTGGTCGCCCGCCGCGAGGGGCCGCACGGCATCCTGGCGGTGCCGCCCGGCGGCTTTTCCGAGGTGCTGCGGCACGAGATCGCCGACTGGCTGCGCGAGGAGCCGGGCGAGATCTGGCTCTGCGGCATGATCGGCAGCCGCCAGGGCTGGCACGAGGCGCCCTACGTCGCCTGCCCGGCCGGCGCCGCCGAGATCGCAGGCGCCGTCGTCCGCCTCGCCTGGGAGGAGCACACGCTCGCCTTCGTGCCCGGCCTCCTCTGCCGCGACGCCGCCGGCGCGCCCGACGTGATGCGCGGCGAGGAGGTGCAGGTCGTCGGCATCCTGCCGGCCCTCGAAGGCACGGCGACCGTCGTCCTGCCCGGCACCCACTCGAAGTGGGTCGCCGTCGCCGCCGGGCGCATCGCCGGATTCCGCACCCACATGACCGGCGAGGCGTTCGCCCTCTTCCGCCGCCACTCGATCCTCGGCCGGCTGATCCCCGACGACGCGCCGGCGAGCGACCGCGACGGCTTCGCCGCCGGCCTCGCCCGCGCCGGCTCCGGCGCCGGCCTTCTCGCCGACCTGTTCGCCGTCCGCACCACCGCCCTCCTCGACGAGATGCCGCCCGAGCGACGCGCCGGCTTCCTCTCCGGCATCCTGATCGGCCACGAGGTGGCCGCCGCCCTCGCCGCGGCGCCCGCCGACCCAGTGCATGTCGTCGCCGCCCCGGCCCTCGCCGCCGCCTATGTCGAGGCGATCGGCCGGCACGGCCGCACGGCCGTCGCCCACCCGGCCGACGCCGCCGCGGCCGGCCTCTTCCGCCTCGCCCGGGCGACGCCGCACCGCCCGCGCTGACCGCGGCCGGGCGGCGCGATGCCGCTGAACATGTGACGAAACGACGATGCGCCGGCTCACCGAAACCTCGTCGAACGGGGTTTCCGCCCGCCGCGCAGCGGGCTACCTTCGGGTGCCGTCGACGCGACGGTTGGGGGAGATGACCATGTCTATGCGGATCACCGCACACGCCTCGCGCGTTCCGCAGGCCCGGCGCCTGCTCGCTCTCGTCCGCGGAGGCCACGCCGGCGGCGAATCGTTCGCCCGCGGCCGGCTCGGCCGCGCCGCCTTCGCCGCCCTCCTCGCCCTCGCCACCACGCCGTTCTGGGCGCCCGTCGTGGCGACCCCGGCGAACGCCGAGCAGGACCTCAAGCTCGTCTGCCCGACGAACGGCGGCGAGCCGGTGTTCCGCAACCGCACCAACGGCCGCAAGGTCGCGATCACCGACCCGCAGCACAAGGCGATGGCCGCCCAGCTGTGCGGCAGCTCCCTCGACGGCACCGAGGAGGCGACGACGGTCAAGATCGCCAACGGCCGGACGACGCCGATCTACGTCAACTTCACCGTCAACCACGCCCCCGGCCCGATCACCTGGGGCACCGGCTGCACCAAGTCGGGCGCCGGCGCGATGATCGCCAAGGGCGCCACCTGCGTCGCGACCGTCGCCAACAACAACGCCTCGTCGCGCTTCTGCGCCGACGTCTCCGCCGTCCCGGCCGACTGCCAGAACGCCCAGGTCAATCACCAGACGATGGTCGAGACGATCTTCCAGCCCTCGAGCGCCGGCGGCTGCTTCAACAAGGGCGCCTGCGTCTGGTTCGACATCAGCGTCATCCCGTCGACCTGCACGGATGCGACGTGGGCCGCGAACAAGTGCGCCGGCACCGGCGGCGCCTCCTACAACCTGCCCGTCGCGGTCGCCTGCGGCGCCACGACGATCTACACCTGCCAGGGCCCGGCGAACGGCAAGTACGGCCCGGCGATGTACCCGAGCAACTGCGGCAACCCCTACTCGACGACGGCCGGCGGCGGCCCGAACAACCAGAACGCCTACTTCTATCCGATGTTCGTCCCGCCCGAGAGCGCCTACCAGCCGAACACGGTCTGCCTCAGCGGCCAGCCGCTGACGGTGAAGTTCCTCTCGGGGTCCTGACACCCGAGGCGGCGCGCCGCCGCCCGCGCTCGCGGACGACGCGAGCGCGGGGGCCGCGCGCCTCACGCGCCTGAACGGATGCACTCGACCCGCTGGGGAGACCGTCGATGTCGCTCACCACACCCGTCCGCAAACCCGGCCGGCTCGCCCTCGCCGCCGTGCTCGCGCTCGCCACGGCGCCGCTCTGGGCGCCCGCCGCCGCGACGCCGGCCAAGGCCGACCAGGACCTGAAGCTCGTCTGCCCGAAGAACGGCGGCGACCCGGTCTACCGCAACCGCACCAACGGCAACACGATCGCCATCACCGACCCGCAGCACAAGGCGCTCGCCGCCGCCTCGTGCGGCACCGACGACGCCGCCGCCGCGCAGACCTCGACGGTGCGCATCGTCAACGGCCGGACGACGCCGATCTACGTCGGCTTCACCGTCGGCAACGCGCCCGGTCCGATCACCTGGGGCGCGGGCTGCGTGAAGAAGGGCACCGGCGCGATGATCGCCAAGGGTGGCACCTGCGTCGCCACCGTCGTCAACAACAACGCCTCATCGCGCTTCTGCGCCGCGCTGAAGGGCGTGCCGAACTGCGGCAGCGCCCAGGTCAACCACCAGACCCTGATCGAGACCATCTACCAGCCCTCGAGCGCCGGCGGCTGCTTCAACAAGGGCAAGTGCGTCTGGTTCGACATCTCCGTCATCCCGAAGAGCTGCACCGACGCGCTGTGGGACAAGAACAAGTGCGCCGGCACCGGCGGCGCCTCCTACAACCTGCCGGTCTCGGTCGCCTGCGCCTCGAAGACGATCTACACCTGCCGCGGCCCGGTCAGCGCCAAGTACGGCCCGTCGATGTACCCGAGCAACTGCGGCAACCCCTACTCGACGACGGCCGGCGGCGGCCCGAACAACCAGAACGCCTACTTCTACCCGATGTTCGACCCGCCCGAGAGCAACTACCAGCCGAACACCGTCTGCCTCGCCGGCCAGCCGCTGACGATCCGCTTCCTCTCGGGGTCGTGAGGGGGGTGTTGCATCCCGCAAGGAGTTTCCTTACTGTAAGGAAATTCCTTGCGAGGCACCATGATCACCAGCAAGCTGACGTCCAAGGCGCAAACGACGATCCCGCAGCCCGTCCGGGCGGCCCTGCATCTCCGTGAGGGCGACGAGATCGCCTATGTGATCGAGGAGGGCCGCGTGATCCTCACGAAGGCGCGCGGCGAGACGGTGGACGACCCGTTCGCCACCTTCCGCGAGTGGGACGGCGAGGCCGATCGGAAGGCCTATGCCGACCTTTGAGCAGGGCGACGTCGTCCGCGTCCCCTTCCCCTACACCGATCGCTCGACGCGGCAGCGTCGACCGGCGCTCGTCGTCTCGACCGGCGGCATCGGCGAAGATGCCGGCCTATTGTGGGTCGTGATGATCACCAGCGCCGAGAACCGGCCGTGGCCCGGCGACCTATCCCTCGGTGACGGCTACGCCCACGCCGGATTGCCGGCGCCGTCCGTCGTCCGCCCCTGCAAGATCGCGACGATCGAAGCGCGCCACGCCGAGCCGCTCGGGCGGCTCGAAGCCCCATTGATGACCAAGGTCATGCGGACGATCGGGGCATACCTCTCGCCGCGCGCCCGCTGACGAAGGTCACCGACTTGGCCGGCGCAGTCGTCCGGCGGGAGCTCGTTCGTCCCTCCCCTGCCACCGAGACCGCGTATTCCCGCATTCAGTCACTCGGAGTGGCACAAGTCGGCAACAGCCGACTTGTGCCGGGAGGGACAGGCCGCGCAGCGGCCAGGGTGGGATCTGTCCCAGGTCTCGTCTGCAATCGACGCGCCCCCCGGCTGCCTTCGCTCCGCGAAGTCTGTCCTCCCCGTTGAACAGGGGAGGACGAAGACCCTCCTCAATTGCTCCACCCCGCGTCGACGATGAACTCCTGCGACGTGCAGGCGCGGCCGGCGTCGGAGGCGAGGAAGAGCGCCATCGCCGCCACGTCCTCGGGCTGGATGCGCAGGTCGAGGCACTGGCCGGCGCGCCGCTCGGCGTCGCCTTCCGGCGTCATCCACAGGGCGAGCTGGCGCTCCGTCATCACCCAGCCGGGCAGGAGCGAGTTGACGCGGATGTTGAACGGCCCGAAGGCACGGGCGAGGCCGCGCGTCAGCCCGTGCACCGAGGCCTTGGCGGTCACGTAGGCCGGAAACACCCCCTGCCCGAGCCGCCAGGCGATCGAGCCGAAGTTGACGATCGCCCCGCCGCCACGCCGCTTCATCTGCGGTAGCACCGCCTGGGCGGCGAAGAACATCGGCCGCTGGTTGATCGCCATGCGGTCGTCCCAGTACTCGACGGTGACGTCCTCCACCGCGTGGCGCTCGTCGTTGCCGGCGTTGTTGAGGAGCACCGCGATGTCGCCATTCTCGGCGCCCGCGCGCGCGATCGCCGCCTCGAGCGCCGGCACGTCGCGGATGTCGCAGTGGATGAACAGCGGCGCCGCGCCGTGCTCGGCGGCGAGCGCCTCGCAGAGGATGCGGCTCGGCCCGTCGGCGATGTCGACGAAGGCGACACGCGCCTTCTGCGCGAGGAAGGCGGTGGTCAGCGCGGCGCCGATGCCGCTGCCGCCGCCAGTGACGAACACCGACTTTCCCTCGAGCCCCGGATAGATCGCGGTCTGCCGCATCGAGCCCTCCCCGGCCCTCGTTCCGGCCGCCTTGGCGGCGGCCTTCGCGGCATCGCCCTGTCGACGCCGCGGCCTCCGTGCTTTACCACGGCACTCCGACCGTCTCGACCGAGGAGAGACCGATGAGCGAGATCTTCCGCAACTTCATCGCCGGCGAGTGGATCGCCGCCGCCGACACAGCGCCGAACCTCAACCCGTCGAACGTCGACGACGTGGTCGGTACCTATGCGCGCGGCACCGCCGACGACGTCGCGACCGCCGTCGCCGCCGCCAAGGCGGCCTTCCCGGCCTGGTCGCGCTCCGGCCCGCTCGCCCGCCACGCCGCGCTCCGGAAAGTCGCCGACGAGATCGCCGCCCGCAAGGACGAGCTCGGCCGCCTGCTCTCGCGCGAGGAGGGCAAGACCCTGGCCGAGGGCGTCGGCGAGGCGATGCGCGCCTCCCAGGTGTTCGACTTCTTCGCCGGCGAGTGCCTGCGCCTCACCGGCGACGTGGTGCCCTCGGTGCGCCCCAGCATCGGCGTCGAGATGACCCGCGAGCCGGTCGGCATCGTCGGCCTCATCACGCCGTGGAACTTTCCGATCGCCATCCCCGCCTGGAAGATCGCCCCGGCGCTCGCCTACGGCAACTGCGTCGTCTTCAAGCCGGCCGACCTGGTGCCGGGCTCGGCCTGGGCGCTGTCGGAGATCCTGTCGCGCGCGGGCCTGCCGGCCGGCGTCTTCAACCTCGTGATGGGCCGCGGCTCGAGCGTCGGCCAGGCGATCCTCGACCATCCGGACATTTCCGCCATCTCGTTCACCGGCTCGGTCGACACCGGCCGGCGCGTCGCCTCGGCCGCCGTCGCCCGCCTCGCCCGCGTGCAGCTCGAGATGGGCGGCAAGAACCCGCTCGTCGTGCTCGACGACGCGGACCTTCCGACCGCCGTCGAGTGCGCCGTCAATGGCGCCTTCTTCTCCACCGGCCAGCGCTGCACCGCCTCCTCGCGCCTCGTCGTCGGCGCAGGCATCCACGACCGCTTCGTCGCCGCGGTGAACGAGCGCCTCGCCGCCCTCGTCGTCGACGACGCCCTGAAGGCCGGCACGCAGATCGGCCCGGTGGTCGACCAGAAGCAGCTCGACCAGGACCTCATGTACATCGACGTCGCCCGCAAGGAGGGCGGCAATCTCGCCGCCGGCGGCGAGCTCCTGAACCGCGAGACGAAGGGCTTCTACCTCTCGCCGGCGCTCTTCACCGAGACGACGCCGGCGATGCGCATCAACCGCGAGGAGGTATTCGGCCCGGTCGCCAGCGTCATCCGCGTCAAGGACTACGACGAGGCGCTGGCGGTCGCCAACGACACTCCGTTCGGCCTCTCCGCCGGCATCTGCACCACGAGCCTCAAGCACGCGACGCACTTCAAGCGCAACTCCGAGGCCGGCATGGTGATGGTCAACCTGCCGACGGCCGGCGTCGACTTCCACGTGCCGTTCGGCGGCCGCAAGGGCTCGTCCTACGGCCCGCGCGAGCAGGGCGCCTACGCCAAGGAGTTCTACACCCTGGTCAAGACCGCCTACACCCTGGCCTGACGGAGGGCACCATGCAGCGCATCGGCAGCATCGACGGCGACGACGTGCATCTCGTCCGGCTGGCGCTGCCGAACGGCGCCGCCGCGACGCTCTCGACCTACGGCGCCGCCCTCACCGACCTCGTCGTGCCGGACGCCGCGGGCAAACCCGTCCGCGTCGTCCTCGGCTACGACGACCTCGACGCCTACCGGACGAACCCCGGCTATCTCGGCGTCACCGTCGGCCGCTTCGCCAACCGCATCCACGGCGGCCGCTTCACCCTCGACGGGCGCGACTTCGTGCTCGCCCGCAACGAGAACGGCCGCACCCACCTGCACGGCGGCGACGTCGGCTACGGCAAGCGCGTCTGGCGCCTCGTCGCCGCCGACGGGCGGTCGGCCACCTTCGCCCTCACCTCGCCCGACGGCGAGGAGGGCTATCCCGGCACCGTCGAGGCGCGGGTGACCTACACCCTCGCCGAGCCGGCGACGCTCGCCATCGCCTTCACGGCGACCACCGACGCGCCGACGCTCCTCTGCCTCACCAACCACAGCTACTTCGCCCTCGACCCGGACGAGACGATCCTCGGCCAGCGCCTCACCCTCGACGCCGACCGCTACCTCGCCGCCGACGCCGCGCTGTTCCTGACCGGCGAGATCGCCCCGGTCGCCGGCACGCCCTACGACTTCCGCACGGCGCGCCCGATCGGCGGCGCCACCATCGACCACTACTTCGTGCTCGACCGCGGCGAGGCCGCCCCCGACGCCCTCGTCCGCGCCGCGCGCGTCGAGGCCCGGTCGGGCGGCCTCGCGCTCGAATGCTGGACGACCGCCCCCGGCGTCCAGGTCTACGACGCCAACCAGCTCGCCCCGACCGACCCGCCCGGCCGCCGCGGCATCCCCTATCCGCAGCACGCCGGCCTCTGCCTCGAGACCCAGCTCTTCCCCGACGCCCCGAACCGTCCGAACTTCCCGTCGGCGGTGCTCCGGCCGGGCGAGGTGTGGCGCCAGGCGACGGAGTACCGGTTCGAGGCGGGTTGAGGCGGAAGCGACCGGAGACCGAAGGAGACCCGAATGATGTCGGACACCCTGCGCCCGCTGGCGGGCGGCTGCCGCTGCGGCCGTGTGCGGATCGAGGTCCGCGGCCGCCCGGTCGTGACGATGGCCTGCCACTGCACCGGCTGCCAGCGGATGACGGCGAGCGCCTTCTCGCTGAGCGCGCTGTTCCCCGCCGAGTGCTTCGCGGTCACCGTCGGCGAGCCGGTGATCGGCGGCCTGCACGGCGCGTCCCGCCACTATTTCTGCCCCCACTGCATGAGCTGGCTGTTCACGCGGCCCGAGGGCACCGACCTGTTCGTGAACGTGCGGTCGACGATGCTCGACGAGCCGGACTGGACCACCCCCTTCATGGAGACCTGGACGCGCGAGAAGCTGCCGTGGGCGACGACCCCCGCGCGCCGAAGCTTCGTGGCGCTGCCGGCCGCCGAGGAGCTCGAGGGCCTCGCCCGCGCCTACGCCGAGCACCTTTCGGCCGGCGAGTAGCAGTCTCGGATTGACGGGCCCCCACCTGCTCGCTTCGCAAGCTGTCTTCCCCCCTGGCAGGGGGAGGACGACGACCAGCCCCACTCCCCACTGCCCACTGCCACCCCTACTTCTCCACCGCCACGTACTCGCCCGCCCACCCCTCCCCCAGCGGGCTCGCGCGGTGGTCGGCGATCCAGCCGGCGGCGGCGGCGTAGTAGCCGGCGAGGCCGGGGGCCATGGCGGCGGCGGACGCGGCCTCGACCTCCGCCTCGTGCCAGCGGCGGGCGCGGTAGGCGGCGAGGAAGCGGCCGTGCGCGGCGACCAGCGGCGCCGCCTCGGGCCGCATCGCCGCCGGGCCGAGCACGGTGAAGACCGCCGTCGTGGTGCCCCTCCCCTTCACCGCCACCCGGTCGAGCTCGAGCGTCACGAACTCGTCGGCAATCGCCGCCGCCGTCGTCTCGCCGATCAGGATCGGCACGCGGCAGCGCTTCGACAGGCCCTCGAGGCGCGACGCGAGGTTCACCGCGTCGCCGAGCGCCGTGTAGTCGAAGCGGCGCCTCGACCCCATGTTGCCGACGACGCAGTCGCCGGTGTTGATGCCGATGCCGACGGCGATCGCCGGCGCCGCCGCGCCCATCTCCGCGGCGAGCACGACATTGAGGGCGGCGATCGCCTCGAGCATGGCGAGGCCGGCGGCGACCGCCCGCTCGGCGTGGCGCGGCTCGTCGAGCGGGGCGTTCCAGAACGCCATCACGCAGTCGCCGATGAACTTGTCGATGGTGCCGCGCTCGGCCAGCACCGCCTCCGACAACGGGTCGAGCAGGCGATTGACGAGCGCCGTCAGCCGCTCCGGCTCGTCCTTCAGCCGCTCGGCGAGCGTGGTGAAGCCGCGCACGTCGCAGAACAGCACGCTGAGCGTCCGCCGCTCGCCGCCGAGCTTCAGCGACGCCGGGTCGGCAGCGAGCCGCTCGACGAGCTCCGGCGCCAGGTAGTGCCCGAAGGCGCGGGCGATCGAGCGGCGCAGCCGCCGCTCCTCGGCGAAGTCGAGGGCGCCGCGGCCGGCGGTGACGAAGGCAAGGGCGAGCGCCGGCAGCGCCGGCGGCGCCCACACCCGGCCGAAGCGCAGCAGCGCCCACGAGCCGGCGACGATCGCGAGGACGCCGAGACCGGCGGCGATCATCGTCCGCCAGGTGGCGTCCCGCCGGACGAGGAACGCGGCGAGCAGCGCCACGACGATGATCGCCGCCGTCGTCGTCCACCAGGGCAGCGGCCGCACGAACAGCCGGCCGGCGAGGTTGTCGAGCATCGTCGCCTGGATCTCGGCACCGGCCGTGAGCTGGCCGGAGAGCGGCGTGAACGGCGTCTCGAAGCTGTCGGTGCCGATGCCGCCCACCTCCGCCGCGTGCTGCAGCCCGAAGCCGACAATCACCGTCTTGCCGGCGAAGGTGCCGGGCGGCAGGAATTTCTCCGGCTCCAGCGCCTGGTAGTAGGAGACCGTCGGATAGCTGCGCGGCGGGCCGAAGAACTGCATCAGCGTGCCGGGCGGCGTCGCCGGCACCGGCGCGCCGGCGGCGGCGAGCAGGCGCGCCGCGAAGCCGTCCGGATAGGGCGGCATCCGCCGCAGCGTGCCGTCGCCGTCGAGCGCCACCGAGGCGATGCCGGCCGAGGCGCCGGCGGCGGTCAGCGCCGCGAACGGCTCGACGAGGATCGTCTGCACCGCCTGCGGCGTCTCCACCACCGTCTCCTCGGCGGCGAGCACCACGTCCGGCCCCATGGCGGCGGCGAGCGCGCCGTCAGAAGCCTGGTTCGAGGCCTCGGCGAAGATCACGTCGAGGCCGATCACCTTCGCCCCGGCGGCCCTGAGCGCCGCGACGAGGCGGGCGTGCACCTCGCGCGGCCACGGCCATTGCAGCCCGAGCTCGGCGAACGACGGCTCGTCGATCGCCACGATGATCGCCCCCGGCGCCGCCGGCCGCGCCGGCGCGACCGTCGAGACGACGTCGTAGAGGCGGGCCTCGACGAGCGACCACGCCGGCAGGAGCTGCAGGAGGCAGAGCGCCGCCGCGACGCCGGCGGCGATCGCCGCGGTGGCGAGCCGCCGCCGCGGCCGGCGCGGCGGCCGCCCGGCGACCGCGCTGCCGGCCTCGGCCATCAGAACTTCGCCCGGAAGGTCGCGAGCACGGTGCGGCCGGGCGCGGCGAGGCGGGAGTCGTTCTCGATCTCGGCGTCGAGCAGGTTGAACAGCGACAGGTCGGCCTCGAGGCGGCGGTCGGGCGAGACCCAGCTCGCCACCACGTCGGTCGACCAGTAGGGGTCGAGCCGGCTGCGCGCCGCCCGCCCCTCGCGCTCGCCGACATAGCTCTCGGCGACGGCGACGCGGAATCCCGCCGGGTGCGTCCAGGTCGCCCCGACGGTCGCCAGGTCGTCGGGGATGTAGGGCAGCGACCGCCCGGACTGGCGCCGGTCGGAGGTGTCCTCCGACTGGGTGTAGGCGTAGCTCGCGAAGCCGCCGATGCCCCAGCCGATCCACACGTTGAGCGTCGCCTGCACGCGGTCGAGCCGGCCGTCGCGCACGTCGAGGCTGTCGAGCGTCTGCGGGATCGGCGCGCTCAGCTTGTGCACCTCCTGGTGCTGGTATTCGAGGCTCGTGAAGATCCGCGTCGTCCATTCCGCGTCCCAGCGCGCGATCGCCGTCTGGGTGCGACCGCCGATGTCGAGCGGCAGCGCGTTCGGCACGAGGCCGACCGTCGTCACCGGCGAGAGCGTCAGCCGCGTCGGGAACTCGGTGTCGCTGCGCCAGCCGGCGCGCAGCCACTGCCCCTCGATCGGCATGTAGCCGACGGCGATGCGCGGGTCGAAGCGGGCGAGCTCGGTGTCGCCCGACATGAACGAGCCGAACGCCGCCGCCTCGAGCTGGAAGTTGCGCACCGGCCGCACCAGCGCGTCGACGTAGACGCGGCCGGCATCGAGCGAGCCGTCGCTCGTCTGGCGCGCCGACTGCGGCGGGCGGACGAAGGTGTAGAGCGTGTCTGTCCGCTCGGCGCTGCGCTCGGCGCCGCTCGCCTCGACGCCGGAGCGGATCGTCACCGGGCCGATGCCGATCGCATGGGCGACGGCGCCGTTGACCGAGGTGGCGTTCGCCTTGTTGTCGACGTCGAGCAGCCCCGGCAGCACGCCGCCGATCAGGATGCCGCGCTGGGTGTCGGCCTTGTCGGCCGCGTGGTCGACCCACACCGCCGTCGACACCGCGTGCCGGTAGCCGAACGAGTGGCTCCACGCCGCGCCGCCCACCGCCGAGGTCGTCCGGCGCTGGTCGTTCGGGGTGGTGAAGCTCTCCGTCCGCGGCAGCGCCGGCTGGTCGTGGGCGTAGAGCCCGAAGGCGACGACGCGGTCGTAGGGGGTCGGGTTGGCGCCGACGATCAGCGTCGCGCTCGCCGCGTCGAAGCGGTTGTTGGTCTCGTCGCTCGGCGACGACATCCCCTCGACGTTGGCGAACACCGAGACCGGGATGCCGGCGTTCGAGAAGGCGTTCACGTCGATGTCGACCGTCGGCCCGAAGGCATCGTCGCGCCACACGGTGCCGGCCGAGATCGTGGTGTCGAAGAACGGCCGCCGGATCGGGTCGGTCCAGCGGTTGCGCGAGGCGATGGCGAGCGGGTCGATCATCAGCCCCTGCATCAGCGAGGAGAACGAGGTCGGGCCGGCGAACTCGCCGATGTCCGGGCCGTCGAGCGGGTTCTGCAATTGCAGCGCCCGCGGCTGGCCGATGATCGCTTCGTCGAAGTAGCCGGAGGCGACGAACGGGTCGAACGCCTCGTCGGAATAGAAGCGCCCCCAGGAGTTGAGGGTGAGGAAGCGGAAGGCCGAGGAGACGTAGCTGCCGCCCTCGCGCGTCGTGGCGATCGGCGAGAAATAGTCGGCGCGCGTGCGGTAGCGCCGGGCCGCCTCGCGCGCGGCGAGGATCGCCTGGTCGGCCTCGTAGTGGTCGAGCGCGAAGATCGTGCGCAGCAGCGAGGAGGTCGGGTCGAAGGCGTCGAGCCGGTCGGCGTTGTCGAGCTGCTGCACCGCCGCGGCGTAGTCGCCGTTCTCGTAGTAGGTGGCGGCGAGGAGCACGAGGTCATTGCCGGAGGCGGGATTGGCGGCCGACGCCGCGAGCACGGAATCGAGCGCCTGCTTCACCTCGCCCATCTGCAGCTCGTAGCGGCCGCGGGCGAGCTGCACGAACGAGGCGTTGGGGTCGAGCGCGGCGGCCCGGTCGATCTCGGCCTTCGCCTCGGCCATCCGGTTCTGCTCGAGCAGCAGGATGGCGTAGTTCGCCCTGGGCAGCGCGTCGTAGGGGTCGGCCTCGATCGCCCGCCGGTATGCCGCCTCCGCCTCGCGGTCGGCGCCGCGGCCGGATTCGAGCCCGGCGACGCCGTTCCACTCGTCGGCGTTGCCGGGGGCGAGGTCGGCCGCCGCGCGCCGGTCGGCGAGCGCCGCGTCGGAATCGCGGGTCACGATCTCGGCCACGTAGGAGCGCGCGTCGAGCGTCGCCGGATCGTCCGGGTCGATCGCCTCGGCGCGTGCTGCGGCCTCGGCGATCTCGTCGCGGCGGTCGAGCAGCACGGCGATGCGGGCGCGCACCGCCGGCAGGAACACGTCGTCCGGAAAGCGCTTCTCGGCCGCCCTCAGAATGTCGATCGCCGCCGCCGGCCCCTCGACGAAGCCTGCGATCCACGCCTCGGCGAGCGCCGCCGAGGCGTCCGACTGCGCGAGCGCCGGCGGCGGACGGCGGCTCGCCGTCGCCGGGTCGGCGAGCGCCGCGGCGAAGAAGCGGCCGTAGACCGCCATCGCCCGCCGGTGTCCGTCGAGGCCCGGTTCCGCCGCATCGAAAAGGCGAACCGCCTCGGCGTAGCGCCGCGCGAGCCCGGCGATCATCGCCTCGACGAGGTCGGCGCGCGCCCGCTCGGCCCGGGTGAGCCGCAGCCTGCGCGCCGCGTCGACCGCGGCCTGCGCCGCCGCCGCGCCGTCGTAGGTGATCGCCACCTCGGCGAGCGTCAGCCACTCGTCGGCCGTCCGCCGCTCGGGCGGCACCGCCGCGAGCCGCGTCCGCTCCGCCCGCATCGCCCGCCGCTCGAGCGGCGACGGCGGCAGCAGCCAGAAGGCCGAGCGCAGGTCGAGGTAGTAGAGCATCTGCTCGCGGTCGTTCGGCGTCACCACCACGATCTTGGTCGGCGCCGAGCCGATCGAGGCGACCGCCGCCTCGCCGGCGACGACCGTCACCGAGCCGTAGGGGTTGGAGAATTCGACGACGCCGTCATAGACGGCGAGCGCCGTGCGGGCGCCGTCCACCGCCACCGACCAGTCGGTGCCGCGGATCGCCGTGGTCGCCGCCGGCGTCTCGATGGTGACGCCGGTGCCGCCGCGGTTGGCGCGCGCCCAGATGGCGCCGGCCGGCAGTTCCAGCGTCACCGGGTCGCCGATGCTCTTGACGATCAGGGTCGAGTTGCGGCCGACGCGCAGCTGCGTCTGGTCGCGGAACACGATGGCGAGGTTGCCGATCGCGTTGGTGCGCAGCGTGTCGCCGGCGACGACGTCCTGCTTGACGATCGCCGGCCGCCAGATCGCCTCGCGGACGAGGCGCAACTCCTCGCCGCCCTTCGCCGCCACGATCACGCCCGCTGCCGGCTCGCTGCGCGCGACGAGCACCTGCCCCTGCGCCGGCCCGACCGCCGCGGCCGCCATCCAACCTGCGGCGAGCGCAACGCCGATCGACCGCCAACGGGCCACAGCCCGGGCGGCAAGGGCCGGAAGCCGGTCCTCGCAAGGGTCTCGTCGGCAGAAGGACATGGTCGGAACGCACCGCGAAGCAAGTGCCTGAAACGGTCGTCGGCGCCAGCGTCCGAGTCAACCCCGCGTCGCCTCTTCTTGCGCCTGACGCAACGCGACGACCGCGGCGAGGCGCGCTATGCTGGTGGCGGCCCGCTTCGGCGCCCCCTTTCGGAGCCCGCCCGTGCGCTTCCCCGGCCGCCGCCGCCCGACGCCGCTCCTCCGCGGGATCCTGCGCGGGATCCTCCTGCTCGGGGTGGCTCAGCTCGCCGCGACGCTCAGCACGGCCGCCGCCGCAGCCGCCCCGACGCTTCCCGCCGGGATGCCGGTCCTCCTCGTCGACGACCCGCCGGCGCTCGCCGCGCTCGAGGCGCAGGGCTTCTCGCTCGCCGCCGTCCTCGGCGCCGCCGGCGACGACACCACCGCTGCCCTCGCCATCGCGAGCCCCGCCTTCCGCACCCTCGCCGAGACCGCGGTCGCCGACGTCGCCGAGCTCCGGGCCGAGATGGCCGGCAAGGGCATCCGCCTCCACGAGGTCACCGACGGCAACGTCGGCCGGGTGCTCGACGGCCGGTGGCTCGCCTCGCCGATCGCCCGCTTCCGCCTCGCCGGCGTCGTCAACCGGCTCGACCGGCGGGACTTCGCCGACGTCGGGGCGCCCGGCGCGAGCTGCGGCGAGGTGCGCCTCGTCTACCGTCTCGCCTACCGCTTCGCGCGCGGCGACACCGTCTATTCCTCGCGCCTGCCGGTGGCGCTCAACGTCGTGCTGGCGGCACCGGGCGGCGACTGCGCGGCGCTCGCCCGCGCCTTCGTGCCCGCCGCCGCCGTCGAGGGCGCCGACGCCGTCGCCGCATGGCTGGCCGATGGGCCGCTCGCCCCGGCGCGGCTCGCCCTGAAGCAGGTCGAGCTCAACGCCCAGATCGTCCGCTTTCCCTCCGGGCTCGAGACCGAGTTCGGCGGCGAGGCGCTCTATCTGATGCGGATCTTCTCCGCCCGGCCCGGGCCGGGCGGCCTCGCGCTCGTGCCGCGGCCGCTCGAGAACACCCCGGACGTCGCGCGCATCGCCGCCGACCCGGCCCTGAAAGCCCGCCTCCTCGCCTATGTCCGCGACAACCTCGCGGCGATCGACGCCGGCGTCTTCCAGGTGCCGGACGACCTCCTCGCCGTGAAGGCGCTGTCGGTCTCGACCTACGGCAGCGCCCGCCTCGGCAACCGCCCGTTCGCCCGGCTGGTCGCCCCCGCCGACCTCGCAGACCTTGACCTCGCGGGCCTCGCGGTCGCCCGCTCGCCGGCCGGGCTGATCGAGCGGCTCGACCAATCGAGCTGCGCCGGCTGCCACCAGTCCGGCGGCACCGCCGGCTTCCACCTTGTCGGCACCGACGACGGCGAGACCTCGCCGCTCAACGTCGTCGCGGTCGGCCTCTCGCCGCACCTCGCGGCCGAGCTGCCGCGGCGCGCCGCCTACCTCGCGGCGCTCGTCGCCGGCCGGCCGCCGAACCCGTTCCGCCCACTCGCCGCCGCCCCGCCCGGCGCGTGGGGCGAGGCCGGCCCGCCCACCTACCGGGCGGCGACCGCCGGCATGATCTGCCTGCCGGCGGCGGGCGCCGCGAGCCTCGGCGGCGGCTGGCCGTGCGCCGCGGGCCTCGCCTGCACGGTGATCGCCGAGAACGCCGCCCTCGCCCTGTCGATGGGCCAGTGCATGCCGCCGGCCGAGCGCACCTTCTCCGGCCTCGCCTGCCTCGCCGGCGCCGTCGACGACGGTGCCGCGCCCTACGAGGACCGCTTCCGCGTCACCGCCCAGATCTCGAGCTTCGCGCCGCGCGCCTCGCCCACCGGCTATACTTGCCGGCCGCCGAAGGGCGGCACGCCGGGCGGCCTCGCCTACCGTCAGTGCGACGGCCGCGACAAGGCGTTCGCCGGCTTCCGCGGCGGCCGCACCGCCGACGAAATCTGCGCGCTCGCCGGCGGCAAGGCCTTCGACACCTGCGTCGCCACCAACAACTTCGCCGACTGCCTCGCCGCCAGCGTGCTGCGCGGCAACCGCGCGAGCTGCGACGCCGATCGGCTCTGCCGCGAGGACTTCATGTGCCAGGCGCTGCCGGCCGACGTGCCGGACGCCGCCCGCGTGCGCGACCGCGTCGGCTTCTGCTCGCCGACCTACTTCCTGTTCCAGATGCGCCTCGACGGCCACCCCGATCCCGTGCGCGGCCTCGACTGACCCGGGCCGACGGGGCCGTCGCAGCCGTCCGGCCGCGATTTCCTGCTGCCGATGCAGCAACCCGCCCCCCGGGAAGCTCCCGCGCGGCGGAATCGCCCTCGCCGGACCCTCCGCGGTCTTGACGGCGGCGTCCGCTTCCCGCCATGAGGAGCACCCCCCTCAGGAAACGACGTGATGGCCCTGAACACGATTGAGGAAGCGATTGCGGCGATCGCCAACGGCGAGCTCGTCGTCGTGGTCGACGACACCGACCGCGAGAACGAGGGCGACCTCATCATGGCGGCGACCAAGTCGACGCCCGAGCGCATCGCCTTCATGATCCGCCACACCAGCGGCATCCTGTGCGTGCCGATGCCGGCCGACCGCGCCGAGGGCCTCAACCTGCAGCCGATGGTCGCCAACAACCGCGACCCGATGCGCACCGCCTTCACCGTCAGCGTCGACTACAAGGGCGGCCTCACCACCGGCATCTCGGCCGAGGAGCGCTCCAACACCATCCAGGCGCTCGCCAACGACAACTGCGTCGCCGGCGACTTCGTCCGCCCCGGCCACATCTTCCCGCTGATCGCCCGCGAGGGCGGCGTCCTCACCCGCTCCGGCCACACCGAGGCGGCGACCGACCTCGCGACGCTCGCCGGCGTCGAGCCGGTCGGCGTCCTCGCCGAGGTCGTCAACGACGACGGCACCGTCAAGCGGCTGCCGCAGCTCATCGAGTTCGCCCGCGAGCACGGCCTCAAGATCGTCTCGATCGAGGACCTCATCGAGTACCGCGTGCGCAAGGAGAACTTCGTCCGCCGCGTCGATTCCTTCGACGTCTCGGCGCACGGGCGCACCATCTCGGTCAACGTCTACGAGACGCCGTTCGACGCCCTGCAGCACGTCGCGATCACCGTCGGCGAGGTCGTCGGCCGCGAGGAGGTGCCGTGCCGCATCCACCGCGAGCACGTGCTGACCGACCTCCTGCGCGGCTCGGCCACCTCCAAGGGCTGGCTCGACAGCGCCCTCGCCCGCTTCGACGACAACGGTGTCTTCGTGCTCATCCGCGACCCGGCGGTGCTCCGTCCGGGCGACAGCCCGTCGAAGCCGCTCGAGGGCGACGAGGAGAAGCACCTCTCCGCCCGCCAGCGGCGCGCCCGCTGGCGCGAGGTCGGCGTCGGCGCGCAGATCCTGCGCGACACCGGCGTGCGCTCGATCGTGCTGCTCTCCGGCCACGAGCGCCAGTATGTCGGCATCCACGGCTTCGGCATCCGCATCGCCCGCACCGAGATCGTCGGCGGCTGATCGTCGGCGGCCGCCCGGCACGCTCCGATCAGAGCCCGTCGCGCAGCCCGGCCACGAACGCCTCGAGGCCGGGCGAGCGCTCGCGGCGCAGCCGCTCGGCCGCCACGATCGCCTTGACGCCGGCATAGGCCCGCGAGAGGTCGTCGTTGACGACGAGGTAGTCGTACTCGCTCCAGTGCTCGAGCTCGGCCTTGGCGTTGGCGAGCCGCGCGGCGATCACGTCGGCCGCGTCCTCGGCGCGCCGCTCGAGGCGCAGCCTGAGCTCCGCCGCCGAGGGCGGCAGCACGAAGATCGACACCACGTCCTCGCGCGCCGCCTCGTAGAGCTGCCGCGTGCCCTGCCAGTCGATGTCGAACAGCACGTCCGAGCCCGATTCGAGCACCGCGTACACCGGCTCGCGCGGCGTGCCGTAGAAGTTGCCGTGCACGTGCGCCCACTCGAGCAGCTCGCCGTGGTCGCGCATCTGCTCGAAGGCGCGCTCCGAGATGAAATGGTAGTGCACGCCGTCGATCTCGCTCGGGCGGCGCTTGCGCGTCGTCACCGACACCGACAGCTTGATGCCGCCGACGCCCTCGGCCGGGTCGAGCAGGGTGCGGGCGAGGGTCGACTTGCCGGCGCCCGAGGGCGACGACAGCACCACCATCAAGCCGCGCCGGGCGATCGTCTCCGAAGGGGGGCGCATCGTCACTCCAGGTTCTGGACCTGCTCGCGCAGCTGGTCGATCACCGCCTTGAGCTCGAGACCGGTGCGCGTCAGCGCCGGGTCGCCGGCCTTCGAGCAGAGCGTGTTCGCCTCGCGCGCATATTCCTGGGCGAGGAAGTCGAGCCGACGGCCGACCGGGCCGCCCTTCTCGAGGAGCTCGCGGCCCTGCGCCACGTGGGCGACCAGGCGGTCGATCTCCTCTTGCACGTCGGCGCGGGTCGCGATCATCACCGCCTCCTGGTGCAGCCGTTCCGGGTCGAGCGACGGCGCCGCGTCGAGGAGCCGGCGCACCTGCTCGGTGAGGCGGGCCCGGATCGTCTCCGGCCGGCGGCTGTCGGAGGCCGCGGCGCGGGCGGCGAGCGTCTCGATCTGGTCGATCTGGCCGGCGACGACCGCGCCGACCGCCGCCCCCTCCTCGCGGCGCGCCGCCACCAGGGCGGCGAGCGCCTGATCGAAGCCGGCGAGCACGGCGATCTCGACGCGCCGGCGCGCCGCCTCGTCGGGCACCGCCTCGGCCGGCTCGAGCACGCCGCGCAGGCCGAGGATGGCGTCGACCGAGGGCGGCGGGCCGCCGGTTCGGGCGCGCACGATCTCGGCGGCGGCGAGTGCCGCCTCGAGCGCCCGCTCGTTGAGGCGCAGCCCGCCCGCGGCGGCCGCGTCGGCCTCGATCGCGAGGTTGGCGGTGACGCTGCCGCGCGTCAGCAGGCGGCCGATCGCCGCGCGGACCGGCGGGTCGACGGCGTCGAAGCCGGGCGGCAGGCGCAGGCGCACGTCGAGGCCGCGGCCGTTGACCGAGCGCACCTCCCACGTCCAGCGCACGGCCCCCTCGGTTCCGTCGCGGCGGGCGAAGCCCGTCATGCTGGCGAGGCTCATCGAGGGGCTCCGGCGGTGGGCGGCGGCGAGGCGCGGCCGCGCGAGGGGACGTCAGTCGTCGGGCGTTCCGGCCGGGGCCGCCGGCTCGGCGGGCGCCGGCGCCGGCGGGGCGGCCGCCGGTGCCTGGGCGCCGGCCGCGTCCTGCCGCTGCTGCTCGATCAGCCGCCACTTCTGGACGTTCTTGTTGTGGTCGTCGAGCGTCGCCGCGAAGATGTGCCCGCCGGTGCCGTCGGCGACGAAGTAGAGCTCCTCGGTCTGCGACGGGTTGGCCACCGCCTCGAGCGAGTCGCGGCCCGGATTGGCGATCGGCCCCGGCGGCAGCGCCGGGATCTGGTAGGTCGAGTAGGGGTTCGGCCGGCTGAGGTCCGACTTCAGGATCGTCCGCGGCTTCTGCCAGGCGGTGCCGCCGTAGATGCCGTAGAGGATCGTCGGGTCCGACTGCAGCTTCATCTTCTTCTTCAGCCGGTTGACGAAGACGCCGGCGACCCGCGTGCGCTCGTCGGCCTTGCCGGTCTCCTTCTCGACGATCGAGGCGAGCACCACGAGCTCCTCCGGCGTGTCGATCGGCAGCCCGTCGACGCGCCGCGCCCAGATCTCGGCCACCGCCTCCTCGTGCGCCCGCGCCATCCGGTCGAGCACCTCCTTGCGGGTGGTGCCGCGGGTGAACTTGTAGGTCTCCGGCAGCAGCGTGCCCTCGGGCGGGATCGTCTCGATGGTGCCGACGAGGATCGGGTCGGCCATCAGCCTCTCGACGATCTGCGCGCTCGTCAGCCCCTCGGCGATGGTGATGCCGTGCTGCACCGAGCGGCCGGCGATGATCGTGTCCATCACCCCGCGCATGCTGTCGCCGGCCTTGAAGACGTACTCGCCGGCCTTCAGCTTGCTCGCGGTGCCGTAGAACTGCGAGGCGCCGATGAACACCCAGCGGTCGTCGATGACGCCGCGCGATTCCAGCGTCTCGGAGATGTTGTCGAGGGTCGAGCCGCTCGGGATGACGACGGTGCGGTCCTCGGTCAGCGGGCCCGGCCGGTCGAAGACGTTCATGCCCCAGTAGACGATGCCGCCGATGCCGAGCACGGCGAACAGCGCCATCGTCAGGAAGAAGTTGAGCACGATCACCAGCGGGTGGCGGGCGTGGCGCGAGCGCGGCGGCGGTGGCGGCGGCAGCTCGGGATGCAAGGCCTCGCGCGGGCTGCGCGGCGGCCGGCGCGTGGTCTTGTCGTCCGAGGGCGGCGTGGTGTCGTCGTGGCTCATGCGGCCGGCGCCTCTTCTCCGTCTGTCGTCACCGGCCGGACCGAAGACCGGCCCGGCGACAAACGCCCCCTATCGGCGAGCCCCGCGCAAGCCCGGCGGACGGCGCGGCCGTCCGCGGACCTCAGGCCTCGTAGCGGCGAAGCACCAGCGAGGCGTTGGTGCCGCCGAAGCCGAACGAGTTGGACAGCACGGTGCGGATCTCCTTCCGCCGCGCCACCTTCGGAACGAGATCGATCGCCGTCTCGACCGACGGGTTGTCGAGGTTGATCGTCGGCGGCGCCACGCCGTCGCGGATGGCGAGCACCGAGAAGATCGCCTCGATCGCGCCGGCCGCGCCGAGCAGGTGGCCGGTCGCCGACTTCGTCGACGACATGGTGAGTCCGTCGGCGGCGTCGCCGACGAGGCGGTGCACCGCGCCGAGCTCGATCTCGTCGCCCATCGGCGTCGAGGTGCCGTGCGCGTTGACGTAGTCGATCTCGGCCGGCGTCACGCCGGCGCGCTTCAGCGCCGCCGACATGCAGCGGAAGGCGCCGTCGCCATCCTCGGCCGGGGCGGTGATGTGGTAGGCGTCGCCCGACATGCCGTAGCCGATCACCTCGCCGTAGATGCGGGCGCCGCGGGCGAGCGCGTGGTCGAGCGCCTCGAGCACCATCACCCCGGCGCCCTCGCCCATGACGAAGCCGTCACGGTCGCGGTCGTAGGGGCGCGAGGCCTCGGTCGGCCGGTCGTTGAAGGCGGTCGACAGCGCGCGCGCCGAGGAGAACCCGGCGAGGGCGAGCCGGCCGACCGGCGATTCGGTGCCGCCGGCGACCATCACGTCGGCGTCCTCGAGGGCGATCAGGCGGGCGGCGTCGCCGATCGCGTGTGCGCCGGTCGAGCAGGCCGTCACCACCGCGTGGTTCGGGCCCTTGAGCTTGTGGCGGATCGACACGTAGCCGGAGGCGAGGTTGATCAGCCGCCCAGGGATGAAGAATGGCGAGATCCGGCGCGGACCGCGGTCCCTGAGGGTGATCGCGGCCTCCTCGATGCCGAGCAGGCCGCCGATGCCGGAGCCGATGAGCACACCGGACCGGATCTGGTCCTCATAGTCCTGCGGCGCCCAGTCGGCGTCCTTGAGCGCCTGGTCGGCCGCCGCCATCGCATAGACGATGAACGGATCGACCTTGCGCCGCTCCTTGGCCTCCATCCAGTCGTCCGGATTGAAGGTGCCGTCGGAGCCGTCGCCGCGCGGGATCTGGCAGGCAATCTGGCAGGCGAGGTCCGAAACGTCGAAGTCGGTGATCCGGACGGCGCCGCTCTGTCCGGCGACAAGGCGCGACCACGTCACGTCGACGCCGCAACCGAGCGGCGTGACCATTCCGAGGCCGGTTATGACAACACGTCTCATCGCGAGCGGGCGCTTCCTTTAGGCGATCGAGCGTCGACGGCCGGGCGCGCCGGCCGTCGCGGCGAAGGACGGCCGCTCAGGCGGCGTTCTTCTCGAGGAACTTCACCGCATCGCCGACGGTGAGGATCGTCTCGGCCGCATCGTCCGGGATCTCGACGCCGAACTCTTCCTCGAAGGCCATGACCAGCTCGACGGTGTCGAGGCTGTCCGCGCCGAGATCGTCGATGAAGCTCGCGTTGTCCGTCACCTTCTCCGCGTCGACGCCGAGATGGTCGATGACGATCTTCTTCACCCGATCAGCGATGTCGCTCATTCCAGAATCCTCGTTGTATCCGCATGTCAAATTACAGGGGCAATCGGATGTTGCCGGTGTCTGTTCGGTTCTGTCTCGCTCGGCGTTCGGGAAGACCGGAACCCTGGGAACTCGACCGGCCCGTCACCGTCGCCGCGAGCGATAGCTCCCGTGCGATTTCGTGCTCATGGCCGATCCAACAGAAGCTCCGACGGATGCCCAATCACCCCGACAGCCAGCCTCGGGCATCGACGATCGGTCGCCTCGTCCGGCCGGCGGTAGGTAACACACTTTCAAAGCCTTGGCCAGCGCAGGAAAATCCAGGCCAACAGCCCGTTTCAACACGCTAATCAGGCGATCAGACCATGGCCATGCCACCGTTCACGTGGAGGGTCTGGCCGGTCACGTAGGCGGCCTCGTCGCTGGCGAGATAGACCACCGCGGCGGCAATCTCGGCCGGCGTCCCGAGCCGGCCCGAGGGCACCCCGGCGAGAATCGCCGTGCGCTGCGCCTCGTTGAGGGCGTCGGTCATCGCCGTCTCGATGAAGCCGGGGGCGACGGCGTTGACCGTGATGCCGCGGCTCGCGACCTCCTTGGCCAGCGCCTTCGACATGCCGATCATCCCGGCCTTGGCGGCCGCGTAGTTGCCCTGCCCGGCGTTGCCGGTGACGCCGACGACCGAGGTGATGCCGACGATCCGGCCGTGCCGGCGCTTCATCATCCCGCGGATCGCCGCGCGCGCCAGCCGGAAGCCGGCGGTCAGGTTCACCTCGATCACCTGGTCCCACTCCTCGTCCTTCATCCGGAGGAAGAGGTTGTCGCGGGTGATGCCGGCGTTGTTGACGAGGATGTCGAGCCCGCCCATCGCCGCCTCGGCCGCCGGCACGAGGGCGTCGACCGCAGCGCGGTCGGAGAGGTTGGCGGGCACCACGTGCACGCGCTCGCCGAGCTCGCCCGCCACGCGGTCGAGCTCGGCGCGGCGGGTGCCGGAGAGCGCCACCACGGCGCCCTGGGCGTGCAGCGCGCGGGCGATCGCCTCGCCGATGCCGCCGCTGGCGCCGGTGACGAGGGCGGTCCGGCCGGTGAGTTCGAACATCGTCGGGCTCCTCTCCGCGACCGTCAGGCGGCGAGCTTGGTGGCGAAGGCCTCGACGTCAGCCGGCTGGCCGACGGCGAAGGCGCGGGCGTCCTTGGCGATGCGCTTGGCGAGGCCGGTCAGCACCGCGCCGGCACCGACCTCAACGAAGAGGTCGACCCCCGCCCCGGCCATCCAGGCGACGCTCTCGCGCCAGCGCACCGCGCCGGTCACCTGCTCGACGAGGCGGGCGCGAATCTCCGCCGGGTCCGTGATCGGCCGCGCCAGCACGTTGCAGACGAGCGGCACGACGGGCGGGTTGACGGTCACGGCGGCGAGCGCCTCGGCCATGGCGGCGGCCGCCGGCGCCATCAGCGCGCAGTGGAAGGGGGCGCTCACCGGCAGCAGGATCGCCCGCTTGGCGCCGCGCGCCTTGGCGATCTCGATCGCCCGGGCCACCGCCTCGCGGCTGCCGGAGACCACCACCTGGCCGGGGGCGTTGTCGTTCGCGGCGGCGCAGACGTCGCCCTCCGCGGCCTCGCGGGCGATCTCCTGCGCCGCATCGAGATCGAGCCCGAGCAGGGCGGCCATCGCCCCCTGCCCGGCCGGCACCGCCCGCTGCATCGCTTCGCCGCGGATGCGCAGGAGGCGCGCCGCGTCGGCGATCGAGAGGCTGCCGGCGGCGGCGAGGGCCGAATACTCGCCGAGCGAGTGGCCGGCGACGAAGGCGGCCGTCGCGGCGAGGTCGAGGCCGGTCGATTCGAGCGCCCGCATCGCCGCGAGGCTCGTCGCCATCAGCGCCGGCTGGGCGTTGGCGGTGAGCGTCAGAACGTCCTCGGGGCCGTCCCAGATCGTCCGCGACAGGGCCTCGCCGAGGGCCGCGTCGACCTCCTCGAAAACGAGGCGGGCCGCGGGAAAGGCCTCGGCGAGCGCGCGGCCCATGCCGACGGTCTGGCTGCCCTGGCCGGGAAAGGTGAAGGCGATCGTCATCGGCGCGTCCGGCGTTGCCTCTGGGCGCGCGCCGCCGGTCGGCGGACGCGTCGCGCCGCCTCGGTCGGGGAAGCGGCGCGGCATGAAAAGGCGGTTCGGGCGCCCGGTGTCAAGCCTCGCCGCCGAGGCCGGCACTTGCTTTTCGCGCGGAACGGGGTATGAACGCGCCGTCGCACCGGCTCGGCCGGGGGCTGAACGGACGGCCGTTTCGTCGCGCAGGTCGCGCGGCGCGGCGGCGGCGGGTGGGTAGTCCACCCCGCGTCCCGTGTCTCCGCTCACGAAGACGACGTTCGCGAACGCCTTTCCAGGAAGGCTTCGTCGAGGCTCCGCGCCACCGGTGTTTTGGACTTTTGGGAAAGGCAGAGCATTGCCTCTTTATGAGCATGTCTTCATGGCCCGGCAGGATGTGTCGAGCCAGCAGGTCGACGCCCTCGTCGAGCAGTTCAAGGGCGTCATCGAGGCGAACGGCGGCTCGGTCGCGAAGATCGAGAACTGGGGTCTTAAGACCCTCGCCTATCGCGTCCGCAAGAATCGCAAGGCGCACTACGCGCTGATGAACATCGACGCCCCGCCGGCCGCCGTGGCCGAGATGGAGCGCCAGATGCGCATCAACGAGGACGTCCTCCGCTTCCTCACGCTGCGCGTCGAGGAGCACGAAGAGGCGCAGTCGGTGATGCTGCAGAAGCGCGATCGCGACGACCGCCGCGGCGGCCGCCGCGAGTTCGACGGCGACCGTGGCTTCGGCGGCGGCGACCGTGGCTTCGGCGGTGGTGGCCGCGACCGTGGCGAGCGTCGCCCGCGTCGTGACGAAGACGGTGCCAGCGGGGAGACCGCGTGATGGTCGACGTTTCTCAGCTTCCGACCCGGCGTCCGTTCTTCCGCCGCCGCAAGACCTGCCCGTTCTCCGGCGCCAACGCCCCGAAGATCGACTACAAGGACGTCAAGCTCCTGCAGCGCTACATCTCCGAGCGCGGCAAGATCGTGCCGTCGCGCATCACCGCGGTGTCGCAGAAGAAGCAGCGCGAGCTCGCCAAGGCGATCAAGCGCGCCCGCTTCCTCGGCCTGCTGCCCTACGTGATCAAGTAAGGCGCGACCGCGCCACACCCGGCGGCCCGCGGGCCGCCGGTCCCGATGCGACCCGGATGTCCGGGCCGCAGGCCTGGGCCCGGCCTCCCGCCACGATGGCGCGGCGCGGGCTCTAACCGCCGCGCCGCGGCGGGACAGACCGGAAGGAAGAGTTCCATGGAAGTGATCCTGCTCGAGCGCATCTCGAAGCTCGGCCAAATGGGCGACGTCGTGCGCGTGCGCGACGGCTTCGCCCGCAACTTCCTGCTGCCGAAGGGCAAGGCGCTCCGCGCCAGCGAAGCCAACCGCAAGCGCTTCGAGCGCGACCGGGTGCAGCTCGAGGCGCGCAACCTCGAGCGCCGCAGCGAGGCCGAGGCGGTCGCCGCCAAGCTCGACGGCCAGTCGTTCATCGTCATCCGCCAGGCCGGCGAGACCGGCCAGCTCTACGGCTCGGTGGCGGCGCGCGACATCTCCGAGGCGGTGTCGGCGAACGGCTTCAGCGTCGCCCGCAGCCAGGTCGACCTCAACCTGCCGATCAAGACCATCGGCATCCACGCGGTCCGCATCGCCCTCCACCCCGAGGTGGCCGCCACCGTCACCCTCAACGTCGCCCGCTCGGCCGACGAGGCGCAGCGCCAGTCGCGCGGCGAGGACCTCACCCAGCGCGACGCCGGCTTCGAGTTCGAGCCGGAGGACGAGGAGGCCGAGGGCGAGGCCGAGGTCGAGGAGGCGGTCGAGGAGAGCTGAGCCCGGCTCACCTCCTCCCCATCCCGTTCGGGACGCGGGCGCGGCGAGAGATCGCCGCGCCCGCTCTCGTTTCGCCCACCCGCAAAAGCGATTTCCCGACGGTGAAAATCCGGCATCCGCAGACTTGAGGACGTCGAAGAACGCGAATAGCATTCGCCCCGGTAATGCCTCAATTCGTTCGTGCGTGGTGTGTCGCGATGAATCGCTTGCTTGAGATGGTCCTCGCGCGCGGGATCAAGAGCGGACAGCTCGAAGTCGTCGACGCCGCCGGCAAGCGCCACCGGTTCGGCGACGGCACGGGCGATCCGATCGTCGTCCGCTTCGTCGATTCGGCGACCGAGCGGCGCGTCATCCTGAACCCCGACCTCGAGCTCGGGGAGGCGTTCATGGACGGGCGCCTCGTCGTCGAGCAGGGCTCGATCTACGACTTCCTCGCCATCCTGCTGTCGAACCTCGGCACCGCCAGCCCGACCTGGTGGATGAAGGCGGTCGACCGCGTCCGCTACCTCACGCGCCGCCTGCGCCAGCACAACACGCTCGGCCGCGCGCGCCAGAACGTCGCCCACCACTACGACCTCGACGGCGGCCTCTATCGGCTGTTCCTCGATTCCGACAGCCAGTACTCCTGCGCCTACTTCGAGACGGCCGACAGCGACCTCGAATCGGCGCAGCTCGCCAAGAAGCGCCACCTCGCCGCCAAGCTCCGGCTCGAGCCCGGCCAGAAGCTGCTCGACATCGGCTCCGGCTGGGGCGGCCTCGGCCTCTACATGGCCGAGATGGCCGACGTCGACGTCACCGGCGTCACCCTCTCGACCGAGCAGCACGGCGTCTCGAACGGGCGCGCGCGCGAGCGCGGCCTCGCCGACCACGCCCGCTTCGAGCTGCGCGACTACCGCACCCTCGCCGGGCCGTTCGACCGCATCGTCTCGGTCGGCATGTTCGAGCACGTCGGCGTCGGCCACTTCGACGAGTATTTCGCCAAGTGCCGCGAGCTGCTCGCGCCCGACGGCGTCATGGTGCTGCACTCGATCGGCCGCTTCGACGGTGCCGGCGACACCAACGCCTGGATCCAGAAGTACATCTTCCCCGGCGGCTACATCCCGGCCCTGTCGGAGGTGATCCCGGCGATCGAGCGCCAGGGGCTCAAGATCACCGACATCGAGATCCTCCGCCTGCACTACGCCGAGACGCTGAAGGCCTGGCGCGAGCGCTTCATGGCCCGGCGCGAGGAGGCGGCGGCGCTCTACGACGAGCGCTTCTGCCGGATGTGGGAGTTCTATCTCGCCGGCTCCGAGATGGCGTTCCGCTACCAGGACATGATGAACTTCCAGATCCAGCTCACCCGCCACCAGCACGCCCTGCCGCTGACGCGCGACTACATGGTGGAGGCCGAGGCAGCGCTGCGCGTCCGCGAGGCGCACCGCCCGTCGCTCAGGATGGCCGGCGAGTAGCCGGCCCGAGACGTTCGGCCTGAGACGTCCGACGGGAGGCGTCCGACGGGAGGCGTCCGTCCGGCGCCGCGCGTGCGCCGCACCGCGGTCGCAACCGGCGATGCGCGACCCCCTCGCCCTGTGAATAGCGGGTACGACGCCGGCCGGGGAGCGCCCCCCGGCCGATCCGGCGTATACTGCGAGGCGCCCGCTCGAACGAGCGAATCACCCCCCGTCCCGCCTGCCGGAGCCGCCCGATCCGATGGAGTCCCCCGCCCGCAAGTTCGACACGACAGCCGCCGCGGCGCCCGCTCGGGCCGCGCCGCACAACGTCGAGCTCGAGCGGCAGCTGATCGGCGCGATCCTGATGAACAACGAGACCTTCTACCGGGTCTCGGACTTTCTCGAGCCGACCCACTTCTTCATCGAGGCGCACCGCCGCATCTTCGAGAAGGCGTCGCAGCTCATCCGCGCCGGCAAGGTCGCCTCGCCGATCACGCTGAAGACCTTCTTCTCCGCCGAGGAGCAGATCGCCGACCTGTCGGTGACGCAGTACCTGCTGCGCCTCGCCGCCGACGCCACCACGATCATCAACGCCGAGGACCACGGCCGCGTCGTCTTCGACCTCGCGCTCCGCCGCTCGCTGATCCGCATCGGCGAGGACATGGTCAACCTCGCCTTCGATTCGCCGGTCGACGCCGCCCCGCGCACCCAGATCGAGGACGCCGAGCGCCGCCTCTACGAGCTCGCCGAGACCGGCCGCTACGAGGGCGGCTTCCAGACCTTCGCCACCGCCCTCACCGCGGCGGTCGACATGGCCGCCGCCGCCTACGAGCGCTCGGGCGGCCTCTCCGGCATCGCCACCGGGCTGCGCGACGTCGACCGCCTGATGGGCGGCCTGCAGCGGTCGGATCTCATCATCCTCGCCGGCCGCCCGGCGATGGGAAAGACCTCGCTCGCCACCAACATCGCCTACAACGTCGCCAAGGCCTACCGCGGCAACACCCTGGCCGACGGCAGCCTGAAGGCCGAGGACGGCGGCATCGTCGGCTTCTTCTCGCTCGAGATGTCGGCCGAGCAGCTCGCCACCCGCATCATCGCCGAGCAGTCCGGCGTCTCCTCCTCGCTGATTCGTCGCGGCGACATCCACGCCGACCAGTTCGAGAGCATCGCCGCCGCCGCCCAGGAGATGCAGGAGCTCCCCTTCTACATCGACCAGACCGGCGGCATCTCGATCGGCCAGCTCGCCGCCCGCGCCCGCCGGCTGAAGCGCCAGCGCGGCCTGCACTTCCTTGTCGTCGACTACCTGCAGCTGCTCTCCGGCTCCGGCAAGCGCTCGTCCGACAGCCGCGTGCAGGAGATCACCGAGATCACCACCGGCCTCAAGGCGCTGGCGAAGGAGCTCGAGGTGCCGATCATGGCGCTCTCCCAGCTCTCCCGGCAGGTGGAATCGCGCGAGGACAAGCGGCCGCAGCTCTCCGACTTGCGTGAATCCGGCTCGATCGAGCAGGACGCCGACGTCGTGCTGTTCGTGTTCCGCGAGGAATACTACATGAAGAACCGCAAGCCGAAGGAAGGCTCGGAGGAGTTCTTCAAGTGGCAGGCGGAGATGGAGCAGGTGGCGGGCGTCGCCGAGCTCATCATCGGCAAGCAGCGCCACGGCCCGACCGGCACCGTGCTGCTGCAGTTCGAGGCGGAGGTCACTCGCTTCGGCAACCTGGAGCGGGCCGACCACCTGCCGGAGCGGCTGGAGTGAGCGTCGACGACGATCTCGCCGGCGGCCGCCTCACCATCGACCTCGCCGCCCTCGTCGCCAACTGGCGCGACCTCGGCGCCGCCGCGCCGACCGCCGCGTGCGCCGCCGTCATCAAGGGCGACGCCTACGGGGTCGGCCTGGAGCCGGCCGCCCGCGCGCTGGCCGCGGCCGGCTGCCGCACCATCTTCACCGCCCAGATCGACGAGGGCGTGCGCGCCCAGCGCGTCGTTCCCGAGGCGACGGTGCTCGTCCTCAACGGCTTCCCGCCGGGCGGCGCCGGGCCGGTCGCCGACCAGGGCCTCGTGCCGGTGCTCGGCTGCCTCGAGGAGGTCGAGGAGTGGGCGGCGCTCGGCCGCGCCCGCGGACGGCCGCTGCCGGCCACCCTCCACGTCGACACCGGCATGAACCGCCTCGGCCTCACGCCCGAGGTCGCCGCCGCCGTGGCCGCCCGGCCCGACCTCCTGGCCGACCTCCACCTCGTCCTCCTGATGAGCCACCTCGCCTGCGCCGACGTGCCGGCGCATCCGCTGAACGCCCGCCAGTGCGCCGACTTCGCCGCTGTGCGCGCGCTCTTCCCCGGCGTGCCGGCCTCGCTCGCCAACTCGGCCGCGACGCTCGCCCTCCCGTCCGCCCACTTCGACCTCGTCCGCCCCGGCATCGCCCTCTACGGCGGCGTCGCGGTGCACGGCCGGGCGAACCCGATGCGGCCGGTCGCCCGCCTCGACGGCCGCATCCTGATGATCCGCGAGGCCGACGCCGGCTCGCCGGTCGGCTACGGCGCGGCCTGGACGCTGACCCGGCCGAGCCGGCTCGCCGTCGTCGGCATCGGCTACGCCGACGGCTTTCCGCGCGCCGCCGGCGCCTACGACGGGCGGCCCGGCGCCAGCGGCGCCATCGCCGGCCGGCGCGTGCCGCTCGTCGGCCGCGTCTCGATGGACCTCCTCGTCTACGACGTCACCGACCTGCCGGAAGTGGCGCGCGGCGACTGGATCGAGCTGTTCGGCCCGACGGTGCCGGTCGACGAGGTCGCCCACCACGCCGGCACCATCGGCTACGAGGTCCTGACCCAGCTCGGCCGCCGCTTCGCCCGCCGCTACGTCGGGGGATAGGGCGGCGATGGCGAAACCGCGCACCCGCTTCGTCTGCCAGGCCTGCGGCGCCGTCTCGGCGCGCTGGTCGGGCAAGTGCGAGGCCTGCGGCGAGTGGAGCACGGTGGTCGAGGAGACCGACGGCGGCCGGGCGGCGATCGGGCCGATCGCCTCGCCGCGCGCCGGCCGGCCCGTGGCGCTCGCCAGCCTCTCGGGCGCCGGCGGCGATGCGCCGCGGGTGAAGAGCGGCATCGACGAGCTCGACCGCGTCACCGGCGGCGGCTTCGTGCGCGGCTCGGCGATCCTGATCGGCGGCGACCCCGGCATCGGCAAGTCGACGCTGCTGCTGCAGGCGGCCGCCGCGCTCGCCCGCGCGGGGCAGCCGGTCGTCTACGTCACCGGCGAGGAGGCGACCGACCAGGTGCGCCTGCGCGCCGAGCGGCTCGGCCTCAAGGACGCGCCGGTGTCGCTCGCCGCCGAGACCAACGTCGAGGACATCCTCGCGACGCTCGCCCAAGGCCCCGCGCCAGCCCTCGTCGTCATCGATTCGATCCAGACGCTGTGGACGGCGCTCGCCGAATCCGCCCCGGGCACGGTGACGCAGGTGCGCGCGGCGAGCCACGCGCTGATCCGCTACGCCAAGAGTTCCGGCGCCACCGTCGTCCTCGTCGGCCACGTCACCAAGGACGGCCAGATCGCAGGCCCGCGCGTCGTCGAGCACATGGTCGACGCGGTGATGAGCTTCGAGGGCGACGGCTCCGGCCCCTACCGGATGCTGCGCACCACCAAGAACCGCTTCGGCCCGACCGACGAGATCGGCGTCTTCGAGATGACCGGCCTCGGCCTCGTGGAAGTCGCCAATCCGTCGGCGCTTTTCCTCGGCGACCGCGACCGCTCGAGCCCCGGCACGGCGGTGTTCGCCGGCATGGAGGGCACGCGGCCGCTGCTCGTCGAGATCCAGGCGCTCGTCGCCCCCTCGCCGCTCGCCATGCCGCGGCGGGCGACGGTCGGGCTCGACGGCAACCGCCTCGCCATGATCCTCGCGGTGCTCGAGGCGCGCTGCGGCGTCCGCTTCGGCGCCAATGACGTCTACCTCAACGTCGCCGGCGGCCTGCGCATTCTCGAGCCCGCCGCCGACCTCGCGGTCGCGGCGGCGCTGCTGTCGTCCCTGACCGGGGTTGCCCTTCCCCCGGATTGCGTCTATTTCGGCGAAGTCAGCCTGACGGGCCGAGTCCGGCCGGTCGGACATGCGGCGGCGCGGCTCAGGGAAGCGGAGAAGCTCGGCTTCCGTTCGGCCGTCGCTCCCGATGCCCCGCCGACGGACGAGGCCAGAGGGCGGCGGCTCACCACGACCGGCGTCGCGGCGCTCATCGAGCTCGTCGCGCGGATCGCGGCCGAGCGGCCGGACGAGGATGGTCGCATCGCCCCCCCCGCCCTGGCCGGACGCAGCCCCGCCGGCCGGCCGCGACGGGCCGACCGACCGGGGGACTAGAGGGCAGCGACCGCGCCGGGCGGGTTGCGAGGGATTTCCAATCGATGTCGGTCACCCTTCTCGACGGGCTCGTGCTCGTGATCGTGCTCATCTCGGCAGCGCTCGCGATGGTTCGCGGCTTCGTCCGCGAGGTGCTGTCGATCGTCTCCTGGGTGGCGGCGGCGGTCGCCGCCTACGCCTTCTACGACGACCTGCTGCCCTACACGAAGCAGTACGTCTCGAACGAGCACATCGCGCTCGCCCTCACCATCGCCGCCATCTTCTTCGTCGTGCTGATCATCGTGTCGATCATCACCATGAAGATCTCCGACTTCGTGATCGACTCGCGCATCGGCATCGTCGACCGCACCCTCGGCTTCGTGTTCGGCGCGGCGCGCGGCCTCCTGCTGGTGGTCGTGGCGATGCTGTTCTTCAACTGGCTTGTTCCCGTCGCGCAACAACCTACATGGGTGGCGCAGGCGAAGTCGAAGCCGATGCTCGACGGGCTCGGGCAGAAGCTGGTGGCGGCCTTGCCAGCCGGGCCCGACGCGGCGATCCTCGAGAAGATTCGCCCGGGCGCCCCGGCGCCGGTGCAGCCGCAGACCGGCCCGGTGCCGCAGACCGAGACGACGCCGCCCGCGAGCGGCACGGGAGGCTCTTCGAACGAGAGCGGGGCCGGCGCCGACCAGGGCGCCAAGGCACCCGACGCAGGCTACGAGACGGGACAGCGTCAAGGGCTCGACCAACTCATCCAATCGAGCGGGAGCGGCGCCCAGTAGCACCGAGGTTCGACGACCGGCCATGACCGACGCGCCTACTTCCCCCACCGGCCGCCGCGGCATCGCCACGACGCATCCGTTCGACGACGACAAGCTGCACGAGGAGTGCGGCGTCTTCGGCGTGTTCGACCACCCGGAGGCCGGCGCCCTCGTGGCGCTCGGGCTGCACGCGCTGCAGCACCGCGGCCAGGAGGCGGCGGGCATCGTCTCCTTCGACGGCCAGCAGTTCGCCTCCGAGCGCCACATCGGCCTCGTCGGCGACACCTTCACCCGCCCCTCGGTGATCGAGCGGCTGCGCGGCAACCGCGCCATCGGCCATACCCGCTACGCCACCACCGGCGGGCAGATCCTGCGCAACGTGCAGCCGATGTTCGCCGAGTTCGCCGGCGGCGGCTTCGCCGTCGCCCACAACGGCAACCTCACCAACGCCCGCACCCTGCAGCGCCGGCTGCAGAGCCTCGGCTCGATCTTCCAGTCGACCTCCGACACTGAGTCGATCATCCACCTGATCGCGATGAGCCAGCCCGGCCCGCTGATCGACCGCTTCATCGAGGCGCTCCGGCAGATCGAGGGCGCCTACGCCCTCGTCGCGATGTCCGAGAAGAAGATGATCGGCTGCCGCGACCCGCTCGGCGTGCGTCCGCTCGTCCTCGGCAAGCTCGACGATTCCTGGGTGCTCGCCTCGGAGACCTGCGCCCTCGACATCATCGGCGCCCACTTCGTGCGCGACATCGAGGCCGGCGAGATGGTCGTCATCACCGAGGACGGCGTCGAGAGCCTCAGGCCGTTCCAGCCGATGCGCTCACGCTTCTGCATCTTCGAGTACGTCTACTTCGCCCGCCCCGACTCCAACGTCGAGGGGCGCAACGTCTACGAGGTCCGCAAGCGCATCGGCGCCGAGCTCGCCCGCGAGTCGTCGGTCCCGGTCGACGTCGTGGTGCCGGTGCCGGATTCCGGCGTGCCGGCGGCGATCGGCTATGCCCAGGAGGCCGGGCTGCCGTTCGAGCTCGGCATCATCCGCAACCACTATGTCGGCCGCACCTTCATCGAGCCGACCGACTCGATCCGCCACATGGGCGTCAAGCTGAAGCACAACGCCAACCGCTCGATGATCGAGGGCAAGCGGATCGTGCTGATCGACGATTCGATCGTCCGCGGCACCACCTCACTGAAGATCGTCGAGATGATGCGCGACGCCGGCGCCGCCGAGGTGCACATGCGCATCGCCTCGCCGCCGACCACCGATTCCTGCTTCTACGGCGTCGACACGCCGGAGAAGTCGAAGCTGATCGCCTCGCGCATGTCGGTCGAGGAGATGGCCCGCTTCATCAAGGTCGACAGCCTCGCCTTCCTGTCGATCGACGGCCTCTACCGCGCCGTCGGCGAGCCGCGCCGCGATCCGAACGCGCCGCGCTACTGCGACGCCTGCTTCACCGGCGACTATCCGACCCGCCTCACCGACCGGCAGGACACCGAGACCGTCCGGCAACTGTCGCTGCTCGCCGAGGTCTCCTGACCCCTATCCGAGAGCCAAGATGGACCGTTCCTTCGAGGGGCGCATCGCGCTCGTCACCGGCGCCTCGCGCGGCATCGGCCGCGCCGTCGCGCTGGCGCTCGGCGCCGCCGGCGCCCACGTCGTCGCGGTCGCCCGCACCGTCGGCGCCCTCGAGGAGCTCGACGACGAGATCCGCGCCGCCGGCGGCGAGGCGCCGACGCTGGTGCCGCTCGACCTCAAGGACATGGAGGGCATCGACCGCCTCGGCGCCGCCCTCTTCGAGCGCTTCGGCCGCCTCGACGCGCTCGTCGGCAACGCCGGCGTGCTCGGTACGCTGACGCCGCTCACCCATGCGGCACCGAAGACCTTCGACCAGGTGATGACGATCAACGTCACCGCCAACTGGCGGCTGCTGCGCTCGCTCGACCCGCTGCTGCGCCAGTCGCCGGCCGGTCGCGCGGTCTTCCTCACCTCGAGCGCGGCGCGCAAGAACCGGCCGTTCTGGGGCCTCTACGCGATCTCCAAGGCGGCGCTCGACCACATGGTCCGCACCTACGCGGCCGAGAGCGAGCACACTGCCGTCCGCGTCACCCTCGTCGACCCCGGCCCGCTGCGCACCGCGATGCGGCGCCAGGCGATGCCCGGCGAGGACCCCGAGACGCTCCGCCCCCCCGAGGCCGTCGCCCCGAAGATCCTGGAGTTCCTGTCCCCCGACTGGACCCGCTCCGGCCTCCTCTACGATTTCCGCGACGACGTCCTGCTCGCGCCGCAGCCCCCAGCCGTCGTCGCGCCGGCCTGACGCCGCCCCCCGGCGGGGCGAGGACGGGCGACCCGCGCCCCTTGCTCCCGCTTCCCGATCGGCGCTACCCTCTCGCCGTCGAAAAAGACCCGGCCGGTTCGGTAATTCCGGCGCCGCCGCGCCCCGCGGCGGAGCTGCTTCGCGCTCCGCGGGAGGCCCTCGACAAGCACCCGGCCGTGGCCTTCGCCGCGGCCGTCTGGGTTGCTTGGACCGAGGGCGCCCGCAATGCCGACCGCAGCGACGACCCCATCTCCAGGCAGCCGTTCCGGGCGCTCCGGCGCCCTGTCAGGAGACGACGCCATGCACTTGAACCACCTCGATCTTTCCGTTCCCGACGTCGATCGGGCCGAGCACCTCTTCCGGACGCTGTTCGGCTTCGTCCGGCTGCGCCGCAACGCCACGACCGGGCACGCGGTGCTCGTCGGCGACGGCGGCTTCGTGCTGGTGCTGAGCCCGACCGAAGGCGGCGCCCCGGCGGCCTACCCGCCGGCGTTCCACATCGGCTTCCACGTCGACGACCCCGCGGCGCTCGACGACCTTTACGCGCGCGTCCAGGCGGAGGGGCTCGCCGTCGTCCACCCGCTCGGCCCCGCGGCCTTCGGCGGCGGCACGGCGTTCTACTGCCGCGGCCCCGGCGAGATCATGATCGAGCTCGCCCACCGGCCGGGCTGAACGGACGGTCGCGCCCGGGGAGGCGACCCGCGCCGCTCGCGCGGTGCAGCCCTCTTCCGGCCTTCTGCCACCTCTCCCCAAGGGGAGAAGGAAGGGTGAACGCAGCCTCTCGTCTTCCCCTCTCCCAGCATGCTGGGAGAGGGTGCCCGAAGGGCCGGTGAGCGCCGGCCGGCGAAGCCGGACGGAGGCCCCCCGCCCCGCGCGCCCTCAGTTCTTGAACGGGTCGACGCCGCGGTCGACCTTGTCCTGGCACTCCACCATCTCGACGATCGCCGCGCTCGAGCCCTCGAGGCTGAGGCGCACGACCTCGTCGCCGTCGTGATCGATGGCGAGGGTGTGCTTGCGCATGAACTCCTCGACGAAGTCCGCCTCGTCGAGGGGGATGTAGAGGAACGGCGAGCCGTCGATGCGCACGCCGGTCGCCGGCGCCGACCACGGCGAGGCCCGGTCCATGCGGATCTCGAGCTCGTAGTCCTTGCCCTCGCCGATCGAGCCCCAGTCGTCGTTGCCGACCATCAGGTAGGCGCTGTCGTCGGTGCGGTCGAAGCCGAGGCGGAACACCGTGCCGTCCTCGAAGCCGGCGAGGATGAAGCAGCCGTTGCCGAGCGTGCTGTCTACCCGCACGTCCCAGCCGCGCGCCGTGCCCCAGTGCTCGGTCTCCTGGGCGGCGGCCGGGCCGGCCGCAAGGGCGGCGGCCACCGTCATCGGCACGCCGAAGCGCGCGCAGAACCTGCGATATGCGGTCATTCCAGTATTCCCCCGCGTGGACCGGCAATGCCGGCCGCGATCCCGTTGCGGCGCCGACGCTATCACCCGCCCCCGGCCGCGGTCGAGATGGCCGGGGGGCGCCTCGGCGCCGCGGCCGGCGTCACTTCTCGGCGAACGGGTTGTCGCCCTTGCGCAGCGTCAGCCGGAGCGGCGTGCCGGGGAAGTCGAAGGCGTCGCGCAGGCCGTTCAGCAGGTAGCGCTGGTAGGATTCCGGCAGCGCGTCCGGCCGCGAGCAGAAGGCGATGAAGTGCGGCGGCCGCGCCTTCGGCTGAGTCATGTAGCGCAGCTTGAGGCGCCGGCCGGAGACCGCCGGCGGCGGGTGCTGCTCGAGCACGCCGCCGAGCCAGCGGTTGAGCCGGCCGGTCGAGATGCGCTTGTTCCACACCTCGCGCGCCTTGAAGGCCGCCGCCATCAGTTTGTCGAGGCCCTCGCCGGTGAGGCCGGAGACCGGCACCAGCGCGACGCCGCGGATCTGCGGCAGGAGGCGCGTCACCTCCTCGCGCAGCATCTTCAGCGTCTCGTTGCGGTCCTCGACGAGGTCCCACTTGTCGAGGGCGATCACGATCGCCCGGCCCTCGCGGATGCACAGGTCGGCGATCTGCAGGTCCTGCTTCTCGAATGCGGCGGTCGAATCGATGACGAGCGCCACCACCTCGGCGAAGCGGATCGAGCGGATCGTCTCGCCCACCGAGAGCTTCTCGAGCTTGCCCTCGACGCGCGCCTTGCGGCGCAGCCCGGCGGTGTCGACGAAGGCGACCTGCCGGCCGCGCCATTCCCACGGCACGGTGATCGCGTCGCGGGTGATGCCGGCCTCCGGGCCGGTGAGCAGACGATCCTCGCCGACGAGGGCGTTGATCAGCGTCGACTTGCCGGCGTTCGGCCGGCCGACCACCGAGAGCTTCAAGGGCCGCGACAGGAGGTCGTCGTCCGAGGGCTCGGCCTCCTCGGCCTCCCCGCCGGCCTCTAGCTCCGGCTCGTCCTCGCCGTCGAAGTCCCACGCCCCGCGCAGCGCCTGGTAGAGGTCGGCGAAGCCGTCGCCGTGCTCGGCGGAGATCGCCACCGGCTCGCCGAGCCCGAGCCCGTAGGCCTCGAAGAACCCGGCCTCGCCGATCCGCCCCTCGGCCTTGTTGGCGACGAGCACCACCGGCCGGCTGGAGCGGCGGGCGATCTCGGCGAAGTGCGAGTCGAGCGGGGTGATGCCGGCGCGCGCGTCGATCATGAACAGGATGACGTCGGCGTCGATCAGGGCGGCCTCGGTCTGCGCGCGCATCCGGCCGGCGAGGCTCTCCGCCTCCGCCTCGTCGAGGCCGGCGGTGTCGACGATCTTGAAGGTGATGTCGCCGAGCTTGCCCTTGCCCTCGCGGCGGTCGCGCGTCACGCCCGGCGTGTCGTCCACGAGCGCGATCTTGCGACCGACGAGCCGGTTGAACAGCGTCGACTTGCCGACGTTCGGCCGGCCGACGATCGTGACGGTTGCTTCCCTCACGGGCTCCCCCTGGATCACGACGACCCCGGACCGCGTCGATCCGGGGTCGCGAAGCGTGATCGATTTCGATGCGCCGGCGCAAGAGGCCGCCGGTCCGGATCGCCCGGACCGCGCGCGCCGGACGCACGCTGGCTAGCGATAGGCCGAGATGGTGCCGCTCGCCGAGACCACGATCAGCATTCCGGAGGCGATCACCGGCGACATGTAGGCCTGCTCGCCGGTCTCGCGGGTGGCGATCAGGTTGCCCGACGAGGCGTCCACCTGGGCGAGCTTGCCGTCGCTCGAGACGAACCACAGCACGCCGCTCGCGAGCACCGGGCCGGCCCAGTGGGTGCGCTCCTTGCGGGTGTTCACCACCGGCAGCTTGGTCGTCCACAGCGGCTCGCCGGTCGCCCGGTCGAGCGCCAGCGCGTTGTCGTCGAGGTCGACCATGAACACCGCGTTGCCGGAGACGATCGGCGTGTGCGGCGAGCCGAACTCCTGCGCCCAGCGCCGCTCGCCGGTCTTCAGGTCGATCGCGATGGTCTGGCCGGAGACGCCGGTCGCGAACACCATGCCGCCGTCGATCACCGGGCTCGCCGAGACGTCGTTGATCGAGGAGACGGCGAAGGTGCGCTGCGAGCTCGTCACCGTCTCGGCCCAGCGCGGCTGGCCGTCGGCGATGTTGAAGGCGATCACCTCGCCGGAGGTGTAGGGCACCACCACCGTGTCGCCGAGCACCGCCGGGCTCGCCGCGGCGAGCAGGCCCGCGGTCTCCGGAATGCCGCGGTAGGTCCACAGCTCCGCGCCGTCCGCCTGGTTCACGGCGAGCACCACGTTGGTCTGGGTGACGACGAAGACCTTGCCGTCGGCGGCCGTCGGCGCGCCGCGGGCCGGCGCCTCGAGGTCCTTCGTCCACAGCGACTTGCCGGAGCCGGGGTCGAGGGCGCTGAGGGTGCCGTAGCTCGTCGCGGCGTAGAGGCGGCCCTGGTCGTAGGCGACGCCGCCGCCGACGGCGGTGTCGCCCTCCTTCTCCGGCCGGATCGTCTGCTGCCACGCCCGCCCGCCGCCCGACAGCGACAGCGCGGTGATGACGCCGCCCGGCGCGTAGACGTAGACGCGGCCGCCGGCGACGACCGGGCGCGCGCCGATCCTAAGCCCGGCGTGGCCGAAGCCGGTCATCGACGACACCCGGAAGCTGGTGGTGCCGGCCGCCGACGAGCTCCACACCCGCGCGCCGCTGGTGCCGGCGATCAGGTTGCCCGGGTTGTTCGAGGCCGTCCCGCCCGGCTGCGGCCAGTCCTCGTTGGCGCGCTGCGGCCCGATCGAGGCGGCGCGGCGCACGGCCGCCGGCTGGTCGGAGACCGAGCCGCCCTCGAACACCGCGTGGCGGTCGCCGGGCAGGACCTTGTCCTTCTCGGCGAACGGATTGATCGTGTAGATGGCGTCCGAGAGCGTGTCGCAGCCCGCGACGACGCCGGCGAGGCCCGCGACGACGAGGATCGTCCGGGCCGTCCGTCCGCTGCGCCGGCTCATTGCGGCTGCCCCGCGGGCGGCGCGGCCTCGCCGGTGGCCGGCGCCGCGGCGCCGGTCGGTGGTGCGGCCGGCGCCGCCGGGGTCGCGGGCGAGCCGGCCGGGTCGACCGGCGCCGGCTGCACGAACGCCTCGGGGGCGACGAACGGCTCGACGGGCGCCTCCTCGGCGGCGGGCGCCGCGTCGGCCGGCTCGGCGGCGGCGGGCGCGCCGCTGCCGCGGATCAGCGCCAGCATCATCTCGGCCTGCTCGACATAGTCGCGCGCGCCGGTGGTGTCGGCGACGATCTGCTCAAAGCGCTGGATCGCCACGGTGGTGTCGCCGGCCGCGTAGGCGGCGAGGCCCGTGACCTCGCGCGCCGCCTGGCGCCACGGCCCGGTGCCTTCGGCGAGCGCCGCCGCCCGCGCGTCGACGCCGGCGCGGTCGCCGGTGCCGAGGGCGACGTAGGCGGCGCGGATCCGCGCGAGGTCGCGGTAGACGGTGGCGAGCGCGCCGTCGCCGGCGATCGCGTCGAACTCCGCCATCGAGCCGGCGGTGTCGCCGGCGAGGCTGAGCTCGGTCGCCGCGCGGAAGCGCGCGAGCAGCTTGTAGCCGGCGCCCGAGGAGGCGGCGAGGTCGTTCAGCGCGGTTGCCGCGGCGGCGTGGTCGCCGTCCTCGGAGAGCTTCAGCGCGGCGACGAACAGGTCGCCCGATTCCGCCGCCCGCGAGTCCTGCCAGGCGACGTAGGCGCGCCAGCCGCCGGTGATGGCGACGACGAGCACCGCGACGGCGATGACGTAGATGCCGATCCGGTCCCACAGCCGCTTCATCTGCTCGCGGCGGAGATCCTGTTCGACCTCGTTGAAGATGTCGGCCATGCGACCCCTGATCGTCCCGCGGCCGGCGGGCGCACCCGGCCGTCGTGCGCCCCCGCACTCCCAAGTGCGCAGGGCTTAGCGCGTCCGGCGCGCTTCGCCAAGGCCTCGGCGGCTCACGCCCCGATTTTGCCAAAGCTGCCAGTGATCGCGGCGTAAATAAGGAGGCGGCGAAGATCGCCGGCCGCCGGCCTCACATCACCGGCACGCCGATGATCCACAGGTGCAGCCGCCAGACGAAGGCGAGATAGACCGCGAGGCCGACGACCACCGCGACGACGTCGTTGCGGACCGGGCCGGTGCGCACCCGCGACAGCCCGGCCGCCTCGCGCCGCTTCATCGAGATGCGGGCGAGCACGCCCCACGCGAGGAAGCCGGCGAACAGCAGCACCGAGGCGGCGTCGCCGTTGGCGAGGAGGTGGGCGAACGCCCACACCTTCACCGCGGTGATCATCGGATGGCGCACCGCGGCGCTGATCCGCCCGGGCAGGTAGGCCGCGACGATCAGCGGGAACACCGGCAGCATCAGCAGCATCGTCACGTGGCGCAGCCACGCCGGCGGGTCGTAGAGCACGATCGGGCCGGCCTCCCGCGCGAGGCCGTACCCCCACACGACGAGCACCAGCCCGGCCGCGGCGACGATCGAGAACAGGACCTTGTAGGTCCCCTCGCCCACCCGCCCGACGAGCCCGGCCTTCAGGCCGTTCACCACCGGCACGAGATGGACGCCGAGGAAGACGGCGAGACCGAGCACGAGGACGAGCATGGTGGCTCCGTTCGGCCAGAGGTTGAGAATCACTCTAGCTCGCAGCGGCGGCCGCCCGAAGGCGTCCATCCGTCGCGGCTGCGGCGGCGTCCCCGGGCGCGACCGCGAGGGCGAAATCTTCCAGCCATCACGGCGGCTTGAAGCGCGACGTGTTGCCGGTGGACGAATAAAGGCGGACACTCCTCCCAATCGTCGGTACGTCCGGCGGTCGTGGCGGCGGGGAACAACCGCGGCGGGGGAAACCATGGGGCGTCTCAGGGGGCTGCTCGCGGCGGTCGCCGCGCTCGTCGCGCTGGCGGCGGCCGATCCCGCCGCGGCCGCGATGGTGACGGCGCGAATCGATCTCTCGACGCAAACGATGTACGTCTCGGTCGGCGGCCGGGCCACCTACTCCTGGCCGGTGTCGACGGCCCGCAAGGGCTACGTCACCCCGACCGGCATCTACCGCCCGACCCGGCTCCACCGCATGTGGCGCTCGCGCAAGTACGACAACGCGCCGATGCCCTACTCGATCTTCTTCCGCGGCGGCTACGCGATCCACGGCACCACGGCGATCCGGTCGCTCGGCCGCCCTGCCTCGCACGGCTGCATCCGCCTGGCGCCCGCCAACGCCGCGACGCTGTTCAACCTCGTGAACACCCACGGCAGCGCCAACACAAAGATCGTCATCACCCGCTGAGAGACTGGCGGGTTCCCCGACTCTCCGGGCGCTTCTCCCCCCGCCCCGTCCGGCCGATCGCCCGCCGACTCGCCCCCCATGGGCAAATTCTCTCGTCAACACGGCCACTTGCCGCGTTCCTTGCATGGCCTCTGCCGATCCGGTATGAGCTTGCAGACGGGGGGTCGGGCTCTGCGGGCGAACTGGTCGCGGTGTCCGGAGCGTCCGATGGGCCGACGCAGTCGCCGGTCCGTCGCTGCGGGCGAACCTCGCGATCAGCACCAGCAGCGATGCGTACGACGGATTCGATGGCAAACACGTTCGACGACATCGCAATTCTGGGCTACGCCTGCCGCCTGCCCTCCGCAAACGATGTCGCCTCCTTCTGGGAAGTCCTGGCCGAGGGGCGCTGCGTCGTCACGGAGATCGCCGGCGACCGGTGGGCCCGCGAGCGCTATGGCCACCCGGACCGCGCCGCGGCGGGCAAGACCTACACCTGGGCCGCCGGCCAGATCGACGACGTCTGGGGCTTCGACCCCGGCTTCTTCGGCATCTCGCCGCGCGAGGCGGTGCAGATCGACCCGCAGCAGCGCCTCCTCCTCCAGGTCACCTGGGAAGCCCTCGAGCACGCCGGCCTGCCGCCGTCGAAGCTCGCCGGCTCGCGCACCGGCGTCTATGTCGGCGCCTCCTCGCTCGACTACGGCAACCAGTTCCTGTTCGACCCGGCGGCCGCCGACGTCCAGCTGATGACCGGCAACACGCTGTCGATCGTCTCGAACCGCATCTCCTACGTCTACGACCTGCGCGGCCCGAGCTTCACCGTCGACACCGCCTGCTCGTCCTCGCTCGTCGCCCTGCACGAGGCGCTCGAGGCGATTCGCGCCGGCCGCATCGACACCGCCGTCGTCGCCGGCGTGAACCTGCTCCTGAGCCCGCTGCCGTTCGTCGGCTTCTCGCGCGCCTCGATGCTGTCGCCCACCGGGCTCTGTCGGGCGTTCGACGCCGACGGCGACGGCTACGTCCGCTCCGAGGGCGCCGTCACCATCGTGCTGCGCTCGGCCGCCGCCGCCCGCGCCGCCGGCGACCCGATTCGCGGCCTCATCGTCGGCTCCGGCATCAATGCCGACGGCCGCACGGTCGGCCTGTCGCTGCCGTCGAGCGAGATGCAGGCGGCGCTGCTGCGCGAGGTCTACGACCGCTACGAGGTCGAACCGGACGACGTCGCCTTCATCGAGGCGCACGGCACCGGCACCCGCGTCGGCGACCCGGCCGAAGCGTTCGCCCTCGGCCAGATCATCGGCAAGCGCCGCTCGTCGCCGCTGCCGATCGGCTCGGTGAAGACCAACGTCGGCCACCTCGAGCCGGCATCGGGCCTCGTCGGCCTCTTGAAGGCGCAGCTCGCCCTCGAGAACGACCTGCTGCCGCCGTCGCTGCACTTCGCGACGCCGAACCCCGACATTCCCTTCGGTGAGCTCAACCTCGAGGTCGTCGGCCAGCCGCGCGCCCTGCCGCGCGGCGACAAGGCGCGCTACGCCGGCATCAACTCGTTCGGCTTCGGCGGCGCCAACGCCCACGTCGTGCTGCGCGATCCCGATCCCGTCGCCCAGGTCCGCCCGGCCGTCGCCGACGGCGACGCACCGCTCATCGTCTCGGCGCAGACGCGCGAGGCGACCGCCGTCCTCGCCCGCCGCTACCGCGACCGCATCGAGGCCGCCGACGAGGGCGACGTCGCCCGCATCGTCAACGCCTCCGCCTATGCCCGCGACCGCCTCGAGCACCGCGTCGTGGTGCTCGGCAAGACCAAGGCCGAGCGCCTCACCGCCCTCGAATCCTATCTCGGCGACGTCGCCTGTCCCTCGATCGTCGAGGGCCGCGCCATCGCCCGGGAGACCGGCGTCGTCTTCGCCTTCTCCGGCAACGGCTCGCAGTGGGCCGGCATGGGCCGCACCGCCTACCAGGCCGACCGCGACTTCCGCCTCGCCTTCGACCGCACCGACCGCGCCTTCATGAGCGTCGCCGGCTGGTCGCTGCTGACCGCCCTGTTCTCGCCCGAGCTCGACACCGAGATCGAGCGCACCGAGATCGCCCAGCCGCTGCTGTTCGCCGTCCAGGTCGCCCTCGTCGAGGCGCTCGCCCGCCGCGGCGTCACGCCGGCCGCGGTCGCCGGCCACAGCGTCGGCGAGGTCGCCGCGGCCTACACCGCCGGCGCCCTCGGCCTCGACCAGGCGGTCCGCGTCATCCACGCCCGCTCGACGCAGCAGGAGGTCACCCGCCACCTCGGCGGCATGGCCGCGCTGCTGATGCCGGCCGAGAAGGCGGCGGAGGCGATCGCCGACCCGCGCTTCCCGGGCATCGAGATCGCCGCGATCAACAGCCCGCGCTCGATCACCATCTCCGGCCCGGGCGAGGTGCTCGACGCCTTCGCCAAGCACGCCCGCAAGCAGCGCTGGGCGATGAAGCGGCTCGACCTCGACTATCCGTTCCACTGCGCCCTGGTGGAGCCGATCCGCGAGCCCCTGATCGGCGCCCTCGCCGGCCTCGCGCCGCGCCTTGGCCGCATCCCGTTCATCTCCTCCGTCGACGGCGCCGAGGTTCCCGGCACCGCCCTCGACGCCGACTACTGGTGGCAGAACGTCCGCCGCCCGGTGCGCTTCGAGGCGGCCGTGCGCGCGCTCGCCGCCGCCGGCCACCGGCTGTTCCTGGAGATCGGGCCGCGCCCGGTCCTCACCACCTACGTCTCCGACACCCTGCGCACCATCGACGTCGCCGCCAACGTGCTGAGCTCGCTCGACAAGGGCGACGACCGCACCGACGTGATCGGCGCCGTCGCCGCCGCCGTCCTCGCCGCCGGCGGCAAGGTCGACGACGCCGCGATGTTCGGCCCGCGCGTGCTGCCGGGCGCCGACCTGCCGACCTATCCCTGGCAGAACAAGCCGTTCCGCATCGAGGCGACCTCCGAGGCGATCGCCGCGATCGTCGACCGCGCCCACCCGCTGCTCGGCACCCGGCTGCGGCCGGACACCTCGGAGTGGTTCAACCACCTCGACACCTCGATCGTGCCCTGGCTCGCCGACCACCGCGTCGAGGAATCGGCCGTGCTGCCGGCCGCCGGCTTCGCCGAGATGGCGCTCGCCGCCGCCCGCCAGTGGTTCGCGACGCCCGCCGTCGAGTTGCAGGACCTCGACATCGTCGCCCCGATGATCCTCGAGGCCGACCAGACCCGCGAGACCCTCGTCCGCATCTCGCACGACGACCACGTCGTCGAGATCATGAGCCGCAGCCGCCTCACCGGCGACGACTGGACGCTGCACGCCCGCGGCACCGTGTCGAAGTCGCCCGGCCTGCCGGTCCACGAGGTCGCCGCCGCCGAGGGCGCCGGCCGGCGCATCACCGCTGACCGGCTGTACCGCCTCACCGAGCGGTTCGGCCTGCGCTACGGCCCGGTGTTCCGCCGCGCCCACACCGTCGACGTCGAGAGCGACCGCGTCGCCGTCGTCGACCTCGCGCCGCCCGATCCGGCGACCGCGACGGCCGGCTTCGCGCTCGACCCGACCCTGCTCGACGCCTGCTTCCACGGCCTGTTCGCGCTCATCGACGGCAGCCCGCTGCTCGACCGCGGGTCCGGCTCGACCGTGCTGCCGGTGCGCTTCGGCTCGCTGCGCATCGCCGCCGCCAGCCGCACGCCGACGCGCGCCCGCCTCGAGCTCGTCAAGACCTCGAGCCGCTCCGTCGTCGCCCGCATCGAGCTTTTCGACGCCACCGGCGCCCTCGTCGCCCGGCTCGACGGCGCCCGCTTCCAGCGCGTCGCGCTCACCCGCACCGAGAGCGCCGACGAGCTCGTCTACCGCATCCGCGCCAAGCGCCTGCCGCTGCGCGGCCCGGCGCCCGACGCCGCGGCGCTCGACCCGATCCTCGCCGCGCTCACCCTCGACGGCGGCGCCGAGGCCGAGGTCGACGAGGGCGCGCTCCTCGTCGAGGCCGCCGTGCGCTCGGCCGCCGCCGACGCCCTCGTGCCGCTCATCTCCGGCGAGGACGGCGGCAATCTCGAGGCCCTGATCGCCTCCGGCCGGCTCGCCGCCGACGCCCACCCGCTCGCCAGCGCCCTCCTGATCGCCCTCTCCGAGTACGGCGTCGTCAGCGAGGAGGACGGCGTCTGGTCGGTGGCCGACGACGTCACCCTGCCGCCGGTCGACCACATCATCCGCACCCTGATCGCCGAGCACCCGGACCGCATCGCCGAGGCGACGCTCGCCGCCCGCCTGCCGGGCGCGCTCGCCGAGCGCTTCGCCGGCGGCCTCGCGGCGACTGCCGACGAGGCGTTCGCCGGCGGTCTGATGGAGCACTTCCTCACCGCCTCGCCGATGATCCGCCCGATCGGCGCGACGATCGTCGAGACGGTCGCCGCCCTCGCGGCGGCCTGGCCGTCCGAGGCGCCGCTGCGCATCCTCCTCGCCGGCGCCCACGACGTCGACCTCATCCGCCGCGTCGCCGCCCGCCTCGACCGCGCGGCGACCGACCTCACCGTCACCGACGCCGAGACCTCGCGCATCGAGCGGGCGCGCCTGCGCCTCGAGCCCAACGTCGCCGCCTTCGCCGAGGTCGCCGCGCTCGGCCAGACCGGCCAGGCAAGCTTCGACATCGTCGTCGGCGCAGGCCGCCTGTGGTCGTTCGGCGCCGAGGCGCTCGGCACCCTCGGCCGCGTGCTGGTGCCCGGCGGCCGCTTCGTCGCCGTCGAGCTGTCGCCGTCCGTCGTGCTCGACGCGGTGTTCGGCGTCGGCCGCGAGTGGTGGCTCGACACCGCCGATGCCGCCAATCCGGTCGGCCGCGCCGCCACCGGCGAGGAATGGCTCGGCACGCTCGCCGAGGCCGGCTTCGAGGCCGTCACCGCCGCGCCGCTCGCCAGCGACGCCACCGACGCCGTCGTTCTCTCCGCCCGCCGTCCGGTCGCCGTCGAGGCGGCCGAGCCGGCCGAGCGCGCCGACGGTGCTGCTGCGGCGGTGGTGATCGCCGATGCCGAGGGCCCGGGTCGCGCCCTCGCCGATGCGCTGGCGACCGAGCTGCGCGCCGCCGGCCGCCGCGTCGTCGTCGCCACCGTCGACCCCGAGGCCGAGATCGACGCCCCGGCCGTGGTCCGCCTCGACCTCGACCGGGCGAGCGAGACGGCCTCCGCCTCGGCGATCGGCGAGCTCATCGCCGGGGAAGGCCGCGCCGACGTCATCTTCGCGCTCGGCGCCGCCGACGACGTCGTTCCCGCCGCCCAGGTGACGCGCCGGCTCGACCGCCTCGCGACGCTCCTCGTCCGCCTCGGCGAGGACAAGCCGCGGCTGTGGATCCTCGCGCCCGGCGCCATGCAGTCGCTCGCCGGCGGCCGCGGCGACCGCCCGGCCCAGGCGGCGATCTGGGGCTTCGGCCGCGTCGCCCTCAACGAGTTCCCCGACCTCGAGATCCGCCTGCTCGACCCGGCGCCGATGCTGCAGCCGGGCGAGATGGCCGTGCGGCTCGCCGCCGAGGTGCTCGATCCCGGCGCCGAGCGCGAGATCGTGCTCGACACCGACCGCCGCTCGGGCCTGCGCATCGTCCGCGGCGGCCTGCTGCAGCCGGCCGGCACCGCCGCCGGCGACATGCTCGGCGTGGTGCTCGAATCGACCCGCCAGGGCATCGACGGCCTCGCCTGGCGGCCGGTCGCCCGGCGCACCCCCGGCCACGGCGAGATCGAGATCGGCGTCGAGGCCGGCGGCCTCAACTTCCGCGACGTGATGTGGGCGCTCGGGCTCCTGCCCGAGGAGGCGCTCGAGGACGGCTTCGCCGGCCCGACGATCGGCATGGAGTGCGCCGGCACCGTCACCCGCGTCGGCCCCGGCACCAAGCGCTACCAGGTCGGCGACCGGGTGATGGCGTTCGCGCCGGCCTGCTTCGCCTCGCACGTCACGGTGATCGAGACGGCGGTGGCCCCTGCCCCGTCGGTGCTCTCCGCCGAGGCGGCGGCGACCGTTCCGGTCGCCTTCCTCACCGCCTACTACTCCCTCGTCCACCTCGCCCAGCTCGAAGAGGGCGAGACTGTGCTGATCCACGGCGGTGCCGGCGGCGTCGGCCTCGCGGCGCTGCAGATCGCCCGCTGGCGCGGCGCCCGCGTCATCGCGACCGCCGGCAGCCCCGAGAAGCGCGCCCTTCTCACCGCGCTCGGCGCCGACCACGTGCTGAACTCGCGCAACCTCGACTTCGCCGACGAGGCGATGGAGATCACCGGCGGCGCCGGGGTCGACGTCGTGCTGAACTCGCTCGCCGGCGAGGCGATGGAGCGCTCGATCGGCGCCGTGAAGCCGTTCGGCCGCTTCCTCGAGCTCGGCAAGCGCGACTACTACTCGAACACGCGCATCGGCCTCCGGCCGTTCCGCCGCAACATCTCCTATTTCGGCATCGACGCGGACCAGCTCCTCGTCAACAAGCCGAAGCTCGCCGACCGGGTGTTCACCGAGCTCGTCCGCCTGTTCGAGGACGGCACGCTGACGCCGCTGCCCTTCCGCCGCTTCGAGGCCGACGGCGTCGGCGAGGCGTTCCGGCTGATGCAGCAGTCCGGCCACATCGGCAAGATCGTCATCGCCCCGCCGCGCCAGCCGGCCGAGGCGCCGGCCCGCACGCCGCTCGTCGTCCGCGCGGACCGCAGCTACCTCGTCGCCGGCGGCGTCGGCGGCTTCGGCTTCGAGGCGGCCCGCTGGCTCGCCGAGGAGGGCGCCCGCCACATCGTCGTCGCCAGCCGCTCCGGCAAGGTCGACGACACCGTCGCCGCCACCATCAAGGCGCTGGCCCAGGCCGGCACCGAGGTGCGGGTGATGGCCTGCGACCTCACCGAGAAGTCGGCCGTCGAGCGCCTGATCAAGACGATCGGCGCCGAGTTGCCGCCGCTCGCCGGCATCCTGCACACCGCCATGGTGCTCGACGACGCGCTGATCCAGAACCTCGACGGCGACCGCATCGGCAGCGTCATCGCCCCGAAGGTCGCCGGCGCCGACAACCTCGACAGCGCCACGCGCAAGCTCGATCTCGACTTCTTCGTGCTCTACTCGTCGGCCACCACCTTCGTCGGCAATCCCGGCCAAGCGAACTACGTCGCCGCCAACGCCTATCTCGAGGCGCTCGCCCGCCGCCGCCGCGCGAGCGGCAAGCCGGCGCTCGCCGTCGCCTGGGGCGCCATCGCCGACGCCGGCTATCTCGCCCGCAACCAGGAGGTCAACGCCCTCCTCGCGCGCAAGCTCGGCCGCCACGCGCTCGGCGCCGCCGAGGCGGTCGACGGCCTCGCGGCCCTGCTCGCCTCCGCCTGCGACGGCTCCGCCTACAACGCCGCGGTCGCCTACGGTCGGATCGACTGGGCGGCGGCGCGCAAGGACCTCGTCCTTCTGGCGACGCCGCTCGCCGAGGAGATCGCCATCGCCGGCGGCGGCGAGGACGCCTCCGCCGCCTCGGTCGACGTGCGCGCCCTGATCGAGGGCCTCGACCCAGACCGGGCGCTGGAGACCATCTCGAAGCTCCTCGCCGGCGAGATCGCCCGCATCCTGCGCCTGCCGGCCGACGAGATCGACCGCCACCGCCCGCTCGCCGCCATCGGCATGGATTCGCTGATGGCGCTCGAACTGCGGATGGCGGCCGAGCAGCGCCTCGGCATCGACATCCCGCTGATGTCGCTCGCCAACGGCGCGACGCTGACCGATATCTCGCGCCGCATCCTGGCGCGTCTCGGCGGCGGCGAGGACGGAGAAGCCAACCTCGGCGAGGACGCCGAAACCTTGGCCAAGAGTCACGTATCGGTGGGGGACGTCGAGGATCCGGACGCCGCGGCGATCGCCAGCGTCGTCGAGGAGCACAGCCGCAAGATACGGAAGATCATCGGATGACCCGGGGACGTGGGATCGACGGCCTGTCCGGTACCGACAAGGACAAGCTCATCGCCGGCCTGAGGGCCACCCGCAAGGCGGCGCGCGAGCGCCGGCCGGCCGACGCGCCGGTCGCCGCCCGCGAATCCCGCCGCGCCCGCCCGGCCTTCGACTTCGCCGAGATGCCGGCCGTTCGCCAGATGCGCATGCAGCGCGCGGCGGCCGACCTGCTCGGCATCGAGAACCCGTATTTCCAGTCGCACGAGGGCGTCGCCGGCAGCCGCACGATGATCGGCAACCGCGAGTACCTGAACTTCTCCTCCTACGACTATCTCGGCCTCAATGGCCATCCGGAGGTCAACGAGGCCGCCGTCGCCGCCGTCGCCCGCTACGGCACCAGCGTCTCGGCGAGCCGCCTCGTCGCCGGCGAGCGGCCGATCCACCGCGAGTTCGAGAAGGCGATCGCCGATTTCGTCGGCGTCGAGGACTCGATCGTGATGGTGAGCGGCCACGCCACCAACGTCACCACCATCGGCCACCTGCTCGGGCCGAAGGACCTCGTCCTCTACGACGCGCTCATCCACAACAGCGTCACCGAGGGCGCCCGCCTCTCCGGCGCCACCCGCCGCACCTTCCCGCACAACGACTACGACGCGCTCGAAGAGATGCTGGTGCAGACGCGCGACCGCGCCGAGCGCGTGATGATCGTCGTCGAGGGCCTCTACTCGATGGACGGCGACATGCCGGACCTGCCGCGCCTCTTGTCGATCAAGCGCCGCTTCGACGCCTGGCTGATGGTCGACGAGGCGCATTCGCTCGGCGTCCTCGGCGCCGCCGGCCGCGGCCTCGCCGAGCACTTCGACGTCGACCCGAACGAGGTCGAGATCTGGATGGGCACGCTGTCGAAGACGCTCTGCGGCTGCGGCGGCTACATCGCCGGCTCCTCGGCGCTGATCGAGTACCTGAAGCTCTCGGTGCCGGGCTTCCTCTATTCCGTCGGCATGCCCGGCCCGACGGCCGCCGCTTCCCTCGCCTGCCTGAAGCTGCTCGAGCGCGAGCCGGACCGCGTCGCCCGCGTCCGAGAGAACGGCCACCGCTTCGTCGAGCGGGCGAAGGCGCGCGGCCTCGACGTCGGCCCGAGCGCCGGCTACTCGGTCGTCCCCGTCATCGTCGGCGACTCGGTCAACGCCGCCCTGCTGTCGCAGCGCCTGCACGACCGCGGCATCAACGCCCTGCCGATCATCTTCCCGGCCGTCGCTGAGAAGGCGGCGCGGCTGCGCTTCTTCATCACCGCCGCGCACACCGCCGCCGACATCGACGCCGCCGTCGACGCCACCGCCGAGGCCCTCGTCGAGGTGCGCAGCGCCGGCTCGCAGCTGAAGAAGCTCGTCGGAGACCGCATCCGGTCCTCCTGACCGGTCCGTTCCTGACCCGCCCGCCGAGGGCGTCGTCGCGGCCGCGCCGCGTCAGAGGTTCTTCGCCACCACCCGCCCGCGCCCGCCGTTCTTCGCCTCGTAGAGCGCCCCGTCGGCGCGCGCCATCATCGCGATGAAGCTCTCGTCGGCCGCCCCGCGGGCCGTCGCGCCGATGCTGATGCGCGCCGGAATCGGCCCGCCATGGGCCGTGATCGGCGCGCCGGCCACCGCGTCGAGCAGCCGCTCGGCGGTCGCCCGCGCCCCCTCCGGCCCGGTCGCCGGCAGCAGCACCGCGAACTCCTCGCCGCCGATGCGGGCGAACACCTCGCCGGTGCCGAGCGCCGCCGCGCAGCGCTCGGTGATGGTGCGGATGACGACGTCGCCGGCCGGGTGGCCGTAGCGGTCGTTGATCGCCTTGAAGTGGTCGATGTCGAGGATCAGCAGTGCCAGCGCCTCGTCCGCGCCGCGCGCCGCGGCGAACGCCGCCTCCGCCGCCTCGAAGAAGGCGCGCCGGTTGCGGATGCCCGTCAGCGGGTCGGATTGCGCCAGCCGGCGCAGCTCCGCCTCGAGCGCCCGCTGCTCGGTCACATCCCACAGCACCATCACGAAATTGCCGCGCACGAACCGGCAGAGGAACTGCACGACGTGCTGCTCGCCGTCGCGGCAGCGCATGCTCCATTCGGTGCGGTACACCTCGTCCGGGTTCCGCCGCGCCGCCTCGAGCAGGTCGTGCCACTCCTCCATGCGCGTTTGCCGCACGGCCGGGTCGGGGAAGCCGAACTCGAACCACTCGTCGTGGTGGATGATCGCCTTCCCCTCGTACAGGAAGAGCTCGTCCGCGCGCCGGTTGAAGAACTGCCCGTTGAGGTCGTTGTCGTAGACCTCGATGCCAACCGGCACGAGGTCCATGATCTCGCCGAGGCTCGCGCGCCAGTCGGACGAGGCCGGCGCCGGCGCCTCGGAGACCGTGAGCAGCCAGCAGCCGCCCTCGCCAGGCAGCGCGGCGGGCGAGAACTGCAGGTGCACCAGGCCGCCCTCCACCTGGGCAGAGTCCACCTGGCAGGTGATGACCACCGCCGCGCCGCGCCCGTCCTCTCCGGTGGCGGCGAAGGCGCCCGCCAGCAGGGCCGGCGCCGCCGAGCCGCCGAAGGTCTCGACGCCGGCCGGAAGCGCCGCCGCAAGCCGCGAGCCGAACAGCCGGCGGGCCGGCGCGTTCGCCGCGATGACGGCGAGCGGCGCGGCCGAAACGATGAGCAGCGGAACGTCGACGAGGTCGAAGAGAGGGGGAATCGCGCCGTCTGCAGGCTCCGCTCGCCGTTCCGACCCGTCCGCCATCCGTTCCCTCCGCCCGAATCGTATGATCGCGACCCCGGCCCGGATCGACGATCGGGTCGGAAGTCTGCAGACGCAACGTTGCAGGAATGAGGCCGCCGTGCCGGCGGTGCCGCGCGTCGGCGCCGCCTACTCCGCTGGCGCCGTCGTCAGGCGCGCCCAGCGCGGACGGCTCGGCCGCGGCGCCGGCAGGAGCTCGGGCGCGAGGCCCAGCACGTGCTGGCGGCCGGAGAACAGGTCGGTGGCGAGGAGCTCGACGTCGTGCGCCCACGCGGTCGCCGCCGCGCAGGCCGGCGACGGCCGCGCCGGCTCGGGCTGGCAGAGCTCCGGCCCGCCCGCCGCGGCGACCACCGCGCGTCCGGGCAGCGGCCGCACCGTCACGCCCTCCGGCGGGGCCGTGAGGTCCATCACCGATGGCGTCTCGTCGCCCAGCAGGTCGAGCACCAGCGAGGGGATGCGGAAGATCGGCAGGTCGCCCACCGGCACCGGCCCGGCGCGACCGTCGATGACGAGGAGCGGCGTCGCCGAGCGGTCGAGCACCATCGCCGCGGTGTTGTCGCCGGGATGCGCCGCCAGCACCCCGGAGCGGGCGTAGGCGGTGCCGAGATAGGGCAGATGGTCGCCGAACACCACGATCACCGCCTCCGGATCGCGCTGCCGCAGCGCGTCGAGGTGGTCCATCAGCTCGACGGTCTTGTAGTGGACGGTCGAGACGAAGCGGCGGACGAGCTCGTCGTCGGTCCGGACCGGCACCACCTCCGGGCGGCGCTCGTCGACGGGGTAGTCGAGGTGGCCGTAGATCGTCAGCACGTAGTTGAAGAGCGGCGTGCCGGCGGCCAGCATCGGCCGGATGCGTTCGTCCACCTGCGCGTAGAGCGAGCGGTCGGAGAGGAAGTCGCGCACCATGTCGTCGCGCACGAAGTCGCCGCCCGACCAGTACCGCTCGAAGCCGAGGCGGCGGTAGGCGTTGGTGCGGTTCCAGAACGCCGCCACGTTCGGGTGCGAGGCGACCGTCGCATAGCCCCGCTCGGCCAGGTGGCGCGGCAGGCACGGCGCGGCGTTGCGCAGCCCGCTCTCGAAGAACACGCCCTGGCGCACCACCGGAAAGCCGCACAGCGCCTCGAACTCGGCGTTCGCCGTCTGGCCGCCGAACACCGGCGAGAGCGCCCGCGAGCGCCCCGCCGCCTCCCACAGCGCACGGAAGCGCGGGTCGAACGGGTCCTCGGCGATGCCGGCCTCGACGAGGGCGGTCGGGTCCCAGAACGATTCGAGCACGATCATGTGCAGGTTCCGCCGCGGTGAGGCGACGAGCGCCGGCGCCTCTTCGACGTCGGCGAAGATCAGCGCCAGCGGGTCGTCGCCGAGGCCGCTGCGGTCGTCGGGGCGGCCGGCGTCGGCGCGCCAGGCGCCGGACGGCGGCGGCCCGTAGAGCACCGCCGGCACCGCGAGATTGCGCGACAGGCCGGACGCGGCGGCGGCGACGGCGGCCGCCGTCGGCGGCGTCGTCGAGCGGGCGGCATGGCGGGCGCTCTCCATCGCGAGGTAGAGCAGCGGCCCGCGCCGCTCGTAGTTCTCGCGCTGGTTCCACTCCGAGTGCCCGAAGGCGCTGTCGAGCGTGGCGACCAGCGGCCCCGGCGCCGCCGCCGACAGTCCGAACGCCCCGGCGACGGCGACGAAGGCGATCAACGCCGCGCGCGGCCTGAGCGTCAGCGAGGCGCAGAGGAGCGCGCACACCGCGACGAGCCCCGCCACCATGGCGATCGCCAGGGGGCGCGGCGCGATCATCGCCAGAGCGTGGGCGCCGTCGAGGTCGTCCGGCACGATCGGCGCGCCGAGAATCATGATCTTGACGGCGTTGCCGACCGTCACCACCGTCGCGGCGGCGGTCACGATCACGATCGCCAGCCAGACGCGGCGGGCGAGCAGCCCGACGAACGCCGCGAAGGCGAGATGGAGGCCGAGGTCGAGGGGAATCGCCGCGGGCTCGAGGCGCACGCCGAGGGTGCGGGCGACGGCGACGGCGAGCACCCCGTAGAGCGCCGCCATCCAGGCGACGGGCAGCAGCACCCGCACGAGCGCCGGTCGGCGCGCGAGCGCGGCGCGGGCCGGTCCGGCGAAGGGTCGGGCCTGCCCGAAGCGCGGGAAACGAACGTCCACAAGTCCCTCCCGGACGATCGGAACGCGCCCTGCCGGCGGCATTCATCGATCTGTCATATTCATCCCGGGAGAGGAGGTCCAGCCTTTTGCCGGCTCGGTTGTACGGCCGAAAAGCCCTGCGCTTTCAGGGTGCACGAGCCGTAGCCCCGCGCGCCGGACGACGCGCGCGTCCGCGCGGCAGCCCGCGTCCGGGCGGCCGAGGCCGGTCGATCGATGGGAATTTGCGGGGGTCGGGCGGCCGCACGCCGGAGTGGCGGGCCTTGCCCCGGGGGCGGGAGACCGGCGGAGCGAACGCCGCCGGTCGAGACGCCTCGGGAGCGAGTTCCGACCGGACGGCTTCATCCGGTCGCTGCGGAGTCGCTCCGGATCGGAGCGCTGCCTCCAGCCGGACGAAGGCCCGGCTGAAGCGTTTCAGGCGAGCCGCCGCTCGCTAGCCCCGACGCTCAGCGGCGCCGGGCGGTGCCGCGGAAAGCCGGGCGACGCTGCTGGGGCGTCGAGGGCTCGCCCTTGTGCCGGAAGACGAGCCGAGCCTTCTCGAGGTCGTATGGAGTCATCTCGACGGTCACGCGGTCACCCGCAAGCGTCTTGATGCGGTTCTTCTTCATACGTCCAGCGGTATAGGCGACCACCACGTGGCCGTTCTCGAGTTCGACGCGGAACTTCGCGTCGGGCAGTACCTCGAGCACGAGGCCTTCGAACTCGAGTGCTTCTTCCTTTGCCATGCGAGCCCCGATCGCCTCAGGAGGCGCGGAGGTTGCCGGCGGACGTACGGCCGCGACGGTCGGTCTCGAGGTCGTAGGAGACCTTCGTGCCGTCCTTCAGCGTCGTCAGACCGGCGCGCTCGAGAGCGCTGATGTGGACGAACACGTCCTGGCCACCGGCGTCCGGCTGGATGAAGCCGTAACCCTTCTCAGAATTGAACCACTTGACGGTGCCCGTCGCCATGAAAGCCTCCTTGGGTTGGCGCGTGGGATTGGGAATCTCAGACTCTTGCGGCCCGCGTCAAGCGGCTCGACGCATGTTGACCGATGCGGGCGGTCCGGCGATCGGCCGCCGGATCAGCCGCTCGATCGCCTTGAGGTGCCCGTGCTCGCTCGGATCGCACAGCGAGAAGGCGACGCCCGAGCGGCCGGCGCGCGCGGTGCGGCCGATGCGGTGGACGTAGCTCTCCGGCTCGTTCGGCATCTCGTAGTTGACGACGTGCGTCACGTCGGCGACGTCGATGCCGCGCGCCGCGATGTCGGTCGCGACCAGAATCCGGAGCGCCCCGGAGCGGAAGCGCGACAGCGCCCGCTGGCGCGCGCCCTGGGACTTGTTGCCGTGGATCGCGTCGGCGTCGATGCCGGCCTCGCGCAGGTGCTCGGCGACGCGGTCGGCGCCGCGCTTGGTGCGGGTGAACACCACGCCGCGGCGGATCTCCGGATCGTTGAGGAGGCGCACCAGCAGGGCGCGCTTGTCGCGCGCCTCGCAGCGGAAGACGTGCTGCGCGATGGCGTCGACCGTGATCACCTCCGGCGTCACCTCGACCCGGATCGGCTCGTTGAGGATGCGCGCGCCGAGGGTGCGGATCGATTCCGGCATGGTGGCCGAGAACAGCAGCGACTGGCGCTGCCTCGGCAGCTTGTCGACGATGCGCATCACCGCCTTGACGAAGCCCATGTCGAGCATGCGGTCGGCCTCGTCGAGCACGAGGTGCTGGACGGCGTCGAGGCGCACCGCGCCGCGGGCCATCAGGTCCTCGAGGCGGCCGGGCGTGGCGACGAGGATGTCGAGGCCGCCGGCGCAGGCGCGGATCTGCGGCTCGAGGCCGACGCCGCCGAACACCACCGAGCGGCGGAGGTCGAGCTTGCGGGCGAACACGTCGAGCGACTGGCCGATCTGGATGGCCAGCTCGCGGGTCGGCGCCAGGATCAGCGCGCGGACCGACTTCGGCTGCGGCCGGCGGCGGTCGGTGATCAGCTTGTCGAGGATCGGCAGCCCGAAGGCGGCCGTCTTGCCGGTGCCGGTCTGGGCGATGCCGAGAACGTCGCGGCCGGTGAGGAGGTGGGGAATGGCCTTGGCCTGGATCGGCGTCGGCTGGTCGAGACCCGCGGCTTCGAGCGCACGGAGAAGCGGCTCGGCGAGGCCGAGAGCCGCAAACGTAGAAATATCGGTCAAGAAGGGAACCTGGATAAAGCGACGGAAAAAGCCCGTCGGAACGTGTCGTGACCCTACGCGAGGACAGGACGGGATCGTGCCCGGCTTCTCCGGGAGGGCGCCGCGTGGCCCGATTCTTCGGACCGAGGCCGCGGGCTGCCGCGCAACCACGATGATCGTGAGCGCTATATGCACTCGTTCATCAGAAAATGCAAGAGGTTGCGGCGCTTGGCGGCCCCTCGGCCGGCATTTCGCCCCGGCCGGAGGGCCGCTCGCCGCGCCCTTTTCGGCGCTACCGCAGGAAGATGTCGGCGATCTCCGCGCGCGCGGGTCCGTCCGGAAGCATCGCGCCGCGCTGCGGATGGACCGGAACGCCGCGCGGCCCCTCCCCGCCCTGTGGCAGCCGGTCCCGGCGGGGATGGCGGAGCGCCCGCCGGCCCCGCCGTCATCACCTTGACGGTCGACGCGAGCCTATATGCTCCTGTATCTGTGCCTTGCCCCGTGATCCTGTACGAAGAGGCGTCCGCCATGCCCTCCAAGCTCGACCAACTCAAGTCGATGACGACGGTCGTCGCCGATACCGGCGACATCGAGGCGATCCGCGCCTTCTCGCCGGTCGACTGCACCACCAATCCGACGCTGATCCTCAAGGCCGTCGAGATGCCGCGCTACGCCGATCTCGTCGATCCGGAGATCGCCTGGGGCCGCAAGCAGGGCGGCAACCGCGAGGCGGTCGTCGCCGAGGTCGCGAGCCGGCTCGCCGTGGTGTTCGGCCACGAGCTCACCAAGCTCGTCCCCGGCCGGGTGTCGACCGAGGTCGACGCCGATCTCTCCTTCGATTCCGAGGCGATGATCGCCAAGGCGCGCTCGATCCTCGCCGGCTACGCCGCCTTCGGCGTGCCGAAGGAGCGGATCCTGATCAAGCTCGCCTCCACCTGGGAGGGCATCCAGGCCGCCAAGGTGCTGCAGAAGGACGGCATCGACTGCAACCTCACGCTGCTGTTCTCGCTCGTGCAGGCCGCCGCCTGCGCCGAGGCCGGCGCCTTCCTGATCTCGCCGTTCGTCGGCCGCATCCTCGACTGGCACGTCAAGAACGATGGTCATGCCTTTGATCCGGAAGAGGATCCGGGCGTCAAGTCGGTGCGCAAGATCTACGGCTGGTACAAGTCGCGCGGCATCAAGACCGTCGTCATGGGCGCCTCGTTCCGCTCGACCGGCGAGCTCGAGGCCCTCGCCGGCTGCGACCGGCTGACGATCGCCCCGGCCCTCCTCGACGCGCTCGCCAAGGACAACGGCACCCTCGTCCGCAAGCTCTCCCCCGACGCGCCGGGTGAGAAGGGCGACGACGTGCCGACCGACGAAAAGAGCTTCCGCTGGCTCCTCAACGAGGACCAGATGGCGACCGAGAAGCTGTCGGAAGGCATCCGCGCCTTCGCCAAGGACCTGCGCTCGCTGCGCGCCCTCGTCGCCCAGAAGCTCGACGCCTGATCGGCCCGGTCCTCCCGCCCGGCGGGAGGACCACCGGTCCTCCCCCGCTACGGGGAGGACATGCCCGCCTCGGCTCTCGTCCGGCTCAGCCCTCGACGGCGCCGAGGTGCGCCGCCGCGCCGAGGAGCGCCGGGGCCGGCGCGACGATGAGCAGCGTCGCGACGTCCTCGAGCAGGCCGCCCATCCGGCCCTTGTCGAGAAAACTCTTGCGGAAGTCGCTCTCGGCCAGGAGCGGCCGCAGCCGCGGCACGATCCCGCCGGCCACGTAGACGCCGCCGAAGGCGCCGAGCGTCAGCGCGAGGTCGCCCGCCATCGAGCCCAGCATCGACAGGAACCGCAGCACCGTCGCCCGCGCCGACGGCTCGCCGGCGAGCGCCGCCGCGGTGATCTCGCGCGCCGTCTTGGCCGGGCCGGGGTCGCGCCCCTCGACCTCGGCGAGAACGGCGTGCAGTTCCGGCATCGCCGGCCCGCGCAGCACCCGCTCCATCGACACCCGGCCATAACGCTCGGCGAAGCGACGGCGCATCGCCCACTCCACCTCGTCGCGGGCGGCGAACTCGACGTGGCCGCCCTCCCCGGCGATCGGCACCCAGCCGCCGTCGACCGGCAGCAGCCCGGACACGCCGACACCGGTGCCCGGTCCGAGCACCGCGAGCGGGTGGCCGGGGCGGCGGGCGAGCGGCGGTCCGATCGGCGCGAGGTCGTCTGCACCGAGGTGCGGCAGCGCCAGAGCCTGCGCCGTGAAGTCGTTGATGACGGAGAGTTTTTCGAGCTTCAGCCGCTCGGCCACGGCGCGCTTCGAGAAGCTCCACGCGGCGTTGGTGAGGCTGATCCGATCGTCGTCGACCGGACAGGCGACGGCGACGCAGACGACGTCGGCGCGGCGGCCGTCGGCGAAGGCGCCGAGCGCCTCGACGAGGCCGGCGTGGTCGGCCACCGCGAGGGTGCGCTCGCCGACCGGTCGGCCGCGGTCGTCGAGCCAGGCGAAGCGTGCGTTGGTGCCGCCGATGTCGGCGACGATGGCGCCCGAACCGTCCATCCGTTGTCCTCCCGCGGCGCGGTCGCCGCCAGCGCCATCAGGACAACGCTTTGGCCGTTCCGCGGTTCGAGGGCAAGCCCCCAGCGGCCGGTCAGGGCTGCAGCGGGCGGCCGGCCGTCTCGTTGAAGAAGCGGATCGCGACGAACGAGACCGCGCCCGCCGCCGCCACGAAGAAGCCGGGCGCCAGCGGGTCGCCGGTCTCGTCGATCAGCCACGCCGCGACGAGCGGCGCCGTGCCGCCGACGAAGCCGAGGGTGAGGTTGTAGCCGAGCGCGATGGCCGTCACCCGCACCCGCCCGGCGACCGTCTCGACCATCGCCGTCGGCATCACCCCGAGCGCCCCGACCATCGCCACGAGGCCGAGCTGCCCGAGGAAGGCCGACACCACGTCGCCGCGGTCCATCAGCCAGAACAGCGGCACGCCGAGCACCATGAAGCCGATCGCCGCGCCGGTCAGGATCGGCTTGCGGCCGATGCGGTCGGACAGCCGGCAGAAGCCGACGATGACGAAGAGCAGGATCACCATGTTGAGGGTGTTGACCTCGAGCGCCGTCGCCTCGCCGAGGCCATCCTCGGTCTGCAGCCACGTCGCCACGTAGACGAAGGAGACGTAGAAGCCGACCGCGTTGAAGACCGAGAGCCCGGCGATGCGGAGAACCGCCCAGGGGTGCTCGCGCACCGCCTCGACGATCGGCAGCCGGGTGTGCTCGCGCGGCGCCGCCGCCGGCTCGGCCATCTCCCGCCGCAGCACGAAGCCGACGATCGCGAGCACCAGGCCGGCGAGGAACGGCAGCCGCCAGGCCCAGGCCTCGATCGCCTCGGCCGGCAAGAGCGCGGCGAGCAGCGTCGCAGACGCCGAGCCGAGCAGGATGCCGCCGACCGCGCCGACCCCGGCGAAGGCGCCGTAGACGCCGCGCCGGTCGGCCGGCGCGCTCTCGACCAGGAACACCATCGAGCCGACGTACTCGCCGCCGACCGACATCCCCTGCACCATGCGGAGCAGAACGAGCAGAATCGGCGCCGCGAGCCCGATCGCGTCGTAGCCCGGCAGCACGCCGATCATCACCGTCGGCACCGCCATGCCGGCGACCGAGACGATGAGCGCGATGCGCCGCCCGTGCCGGTCGCCGATGTGGCCGATGAGGATGCCGCCGATCGGCCGCATCAGGAAGCCGACGGCGAACACCGCGAAGGCCGAGAGCAGCGAGGCCGCCGGGTCCTCGGAGGGAAAGAACTGCCGCCCGATGGTCGCCGCCAGGTAGCCGTAGACGGCGAAGTCGTACCACTCGAGCACGTTGCCGATGGTTCCGGCGGCGATTCGGCGGACATGGCCGGCCTCGTGAGCCGGTCCTTCCCGTGCGATCGTCGCCTCGCCCATCGTCATGATCAGCCCCCCATATTGCCCGGACCGCTTATAGCACGGCGGGCTGGCGCGGGGACTTCCGGCGGCCGTTCAGCCCGCCGCCTTCGCCTCACGGCGGCGCTTGTGCAGCAGCGGCTCGGTGTAGCCGTTCGGCTGCGCGCGCCCCTCGAACACGAGGTCGCAGGCGGCCCGGAAGGCGACGCCGTCGAAGCCCGGCGCCATCGGCCGGTAGGCCGGGTCGCCGGCGTTCTGCTGGTCGACCACCACCGCCATCCGCTCCAGCGTCGCGCGCACCTGCGCCTCGGTGCAGACGCCGTGGTGGAGCCAGTTGGCGATGTGCTGCGAGGAGATGCGCAGCGTCGCCCGGTCCTCCATCAGCCCGACGTCGTGGATGTCGGGCACCTTGGAGCAGCCGACGCCCTGGTCGATCCAGCGCACCACGTAGCCGAGGATGCCCTGGCAGTTGTTGTCGAGCTCCTCCTGCACCTCGGCCTCGGACCAGTTGGTGCCCTCGGCGAGCGGCAGGGTGAGGATGGCGTCGAGGGAGGCCGGCGCGCGCCGGGCGAGCTCGGCCTGGCGGGCGGCGACGTCGACCTGATGGTAGTGCAGCGCGTGCAGCGTCGCCGCCGTCGGCGAGGGCACCCAGGCGGTCGAGGCGCCGGCCAACGGGTGGCCGACCTTCTGCTCCAGCATCGCCGCCATCAGGTCCGGCATCGCCCACATGCCCTTGCCGATCTGGGCGCGCCCGGCGAGCCCGGCGGCGAGGCCGACGTCGACGTTGTGGTCCTCGTAGGCCTTGATCCAGGCGGCCGCCTTCATGGCGCCCTTGCGCACCATCGGGCCGGCCTCCATCGAGGTGTGGATCTCGTCGCCGGTGCGGTCGAGGAAGCCGGTGTTGATGAACACCACCCGGTCCTTGGCAGCGGCGATGGCGGCGGCGAGGTTGACCGTGGTGCGGCGCTCTTCGTCCATGATGCCGATCTTCAGCGTGTTCGGCGCCAGGCCGAGAACGGCCTCGATGCGGCCGAACAGCCGGTCGGTGAAGGCGACCTCCTCCGGCCCGTGCATCTTCGGCTTGACGATGTAGACCGAGCCCGTGCGCGAGTTGCGGGGGCCGTCGGTCTTCCTCAGGTCGTGCAGGGCGATGAGCGCGGTGACGATGCCGTCGAGGATGCCCTCCGGCGCCTCGCTGCCGTCGGCCATCAGCACGGCGTCGGTGGTCATCAGGTGGCCGACGTTGCGGACGAGCATCAGGCTGCGGCCGGGCAGCGTCAGGGTGCCGCCGGCGGGCGTCGTGAAGGTGCGGTCGGGCGCGAGCGCCCGCTCGACGGTGCCGCCGCCCTTCGGGAAGCTCGCCGTCAGCGTGCCCTTCATCAGCCCGAGCCAGTTGCGGTAGACGGCGACCTTGTCCTCCGCGTCGACCGCGGCGACCGAATCCTCGCAGTCCTGGATGACGGTGAGCGCCGCCTCGATGACGACGTCGGCGACGCCGGCCGGGTCGTCCTTGCCGATCGGGTGGGCGCGGTCGACGACGATCTCGACGTGCAGGCCGTGGTGGACGAGGAGCACCGCCGTCGGCGCCGTCGCCTCGCCGAGGTAACCGGCGAAGGCGGCCGGGTCGGCGAGCCCGACGGTGCGGCCGTCGGCGAGCGTCGCGGCGAGCGCGCCGCCCACGACGGCGTAGCCGACGACATCGGCGTGGCGGGCGCCCGAGAGCGGCGCCGCCTCGTCGAGGAGGGCTTTTGCACGCGCCACCACCTTGGCGCCGCGCGCCGGATTGTAGCCCTTGCCGCGCGCCGCCCCGTCCGCGTCGGAGATCGCGTCGGTGCCGTAGAGCGCGTCGTAGAGGCTGCCCCAGCGGGCGTTGGCGGCATTGAGCGCATAGCGGGCGTTGAGGATCGGCACGACGAGCTGCGGCCCGGCGAGCGTCGCGATCTCGGCGTCGACGTTCGTCGTGCCGATCGCGAACGGCGCCGGCGGCGGCACCAGGTAGCCGATCTCGGTCAGGAACGCCTTGTAGGCGGCCGCGTCGTGCGGCGCGCCGCGGCGCGCCTTGTGCCAGGCGTCGATCTTCGCCTGCAGCTCGTCGCGGCGCGCGAGCAGCGCCCGGTTCTCCGGCGCGAGCTCGGTGAAGATCGCCGAGACGCCGCGCCAGAAGGCCGCCGGGTCGACGCCGGTGCCGGGCAGCGTCTCGTCGTGGACGAAGTCGTGGAGCGCGCGGGCGACGGCGATGTCGTGGAGGGGAACGGTGGCGGAACCGGACATCGGGGCGTCTCCTTCGGCGGACGGTCGCGCCCGGTCCGCCGCCGACCACGTGGTCGGCGCGCCGGGGCTGTTGGTCCGGACTTTATGCCAGCGGCGCACGGCCGGCGGTAGCGCCGCTTCCGGCGAGGGAGCTTTGCGGCCGTGGGGGTTTCCGGGCGGCCGGCCTACCCGGCGAGCGCGCCGAGCTCGGCGCGCACGGCGGCCAGGATCTCGGCCGAAAGCTCCGGCGCCGCCGCGGCGGTGGCGCGGGCGAGCGCCAGTCCGCCGACGAGGCCGGCGACGATCGCGATCGCCCGCCGGCGGCGCTCGTCCGGCGCGCCGGCGTCTTCCGGCAGCAGCGAGGCGACGAGGTCGACGTTGCCGGCGACGCCGGCGGCGAAGCGATCCTGCACCGCGTCGGCCTGGTGGCCGATCTCGCTCGCGAACGCCGGCATCGGACAGCCGCCTTCGGGGTGGTCGCGGTGCCGCGCCGACAGATAGCGGTCGAGGAGCCCAGAGAGGCCGTCGGCGCGGTGGGTCTCCTGCCGACGCAGGGTCTGCGCGAAGGCGGCGCCGCAGGCCTCGGCGGCCAGCGCATCTTTCGAGGCGAAGTGGCCATAGAAGCCGCCGTGCGTGAGCCCCGCCTCCTTCATGATGTCGGCGACGCCGACGCCGTCGAAGCCGCGCTGGCGGAAGAGCCGCGCCGCTGCCTCGAGGATCGCCGCGCGGTGCTCCGCCGCCTTCTCCTTCGTCACCCGCATGGCGGCGCCCTCCTCCCGGCCGCCGTCGCGGCCTTGACATTATTTATGACGAACGTCATCTAATTCAACGTTTCATGACGACTGTCATGTTATTTAGACGCGCCGACCGAGGCAACCTCCCCTCGCCGCCCGCGACGCCAGGACCCGCCCGATGCCGTCCTCCCGACAGACACCGTCCTCCCGCCTCGCCGCCGCCCTCGCCGCCCGCCGGATCCACTATGGCTGGGTGGTGGCCGGCGTCACCTTCCTCACCATGCTGGTGACCGCCGGCGCCGTCGGCGCGCCGGGCGTGATGATCATCCCGCTCGAGCGCGAGTTCGGCTGGAGCGCCGCCGAGATCTCGACCGCCCTCGCCATCCGCCTCGCCCTGTTCGGGCTGATGGGGCCGTTCGCCGCCGCCCTGATGAACCGCTACGGGCTGCGCCGGGTCACCGTCACGGCGCTCTTGCTGATCGCCGCCGGCCTCCTGATGTCGCTGTGGATGACGCAGGTCTGGCAGTTGGTGCTCCTCTGGGGCGTGGTCGTCGGCACCGGCACCGGGCTCACCGCCCTGGTGCTCGGGGCGACGGTCGCGACGCGCTGGTTCACCGAGCGGCGCGGCCTCGTCGTCGGCCTGCTGACGGCGAGCACGGCGACCGGGCAGCTCGTCTTCCTGCCGCTCCTCGCCAACCTCACCGAGACGCTCGGCTGGCGGACGGCGCTCGGCCTCGTCACGTCGCTGCTGGCGGTGGCGCTCGTCGCGGTGCTCGCCTTGATGCGCGACCGGCCGTCCGACGTCGGCCTCGCCCCCTATGGTGACGACGGCCCGCCGGCGGTGGTCGCGGCGGGGATCGCGAAGCTCGCCGTCTCGCCGCTCGCGGCGCTGCGCGATGCCGCCCGGACGCGGGTGTTCTGGGTGCTGTTCGCGACGTTCTTCGTCTGCGGCGCCAGCACCAACGGCCTGGTGCAGACCCACTTCATCCCGCTCTGCGCCGACTTCGGCCTCGCGGCCACCGCGGCGGCGGGCGTGCTGGCGATGATGGGCGTGTTCGACTTCGTCGGCACCGTCGGCTCGGGCTGGCTGTCCGACCGCTACGACAACCGCCGGCTGCTGTTCTGGTACTACGGCCTGCGCGGGCTCTCGCTGCTCTACCTGCCGTTCACCGACTTCTCGTTCTACGGGCTGTCGCTGTTCGCGATGTTCTACGGGCTCGACTGGGTCGCCACCGTGCCCCCGACCGTCAAGCTGACGGCCGCGACCTTCGGGCGCGAGCGCGCCAACCTGGTGTTCGGGTGGATCTTCGCCGGCCACCAGCTCGGCGCCGCCTCGGCCGCCTTCGGCGGCGGCCTGTCGCGCACGGCGCTCGAGACCTACCTGCCGGCGTTCTTCGTCGCCGGGACGCTCTGCCTCGTCGCGGCGGCGCTGGTGCTCACGATCGAATCGGGCCGCCGCGCGGCGGTTCCGGCGGCGGCCGCGGAGTGATCGGGCCTACCGGCGACCCGGCCTACTTGCCGTCGCGGAAATAGGGCTCGACCACGCCCTTCAGCTTGATCGTCATCGGGTTGCCGGCGCGGTCGCGGGCGTTGCCGGCGGCCACCCGCACCCAGCCCTCGCTGACGCAATACTCTTCGACGTTGGTCTTCTCGGTGCCGTTGAAGCGGATGCCGATGCCGCGCTCGAGCAGCGCCTCGTCGTAGAACGGGCTCGCCGGGTTGCTGGCGAGGCGATCGGGCAGGGTCTCGGACATCGGTCGGGCCTTCCGGAGGGGAGTTCGCTGGCGCCACACCTAGCGATGATGGCGGCCGCTGCCAACCGTCGTCCGCAAGCCGACGACGGCGCGGCCGGCCCCGAACGGGGGCCGGGCCGCGCCGGAACTCACTTCACGAGCTCGAGGCACTTCGCGGCGGCCTGCGCCGACGGCTTGGCCGACGCGCGCTGGATCGTGCCGGCCATCACCAGCGACTTCGTCTGGTCGGTGATGAGGGCGCGAAGGTCCGTCTGCGGCGTCACCTGCCCGACCGAGGCGTTGTAGATCGTCTGGGCATCCGCCGGCAGCTTCGCGGCGCAGGCGTTGCCGGCCGCCTGGTCGGCGAAGGCGGCGCCCGGGACGAGGAGAGCGGCGACGAAGAGGATGCGGGGGGTCATCATGGTCTTCTGGCTCCTGGAGCGTTGGGGTAGGCACGTCTCCGCGATGCGGGCCGGGTCGCCGGCGGATTGGGCGCCGGGTCCGGTCCGATCGGCGGCAAGGGGATGGGCTCGGGGCGCGGCAGGCTCGGCCGGTTGCGAGCCGCCGGCCAGGGCCGGGCCCGCGCGACGGCGCCGGAGGGTCTTCTCAGAGGCACCGCCGCCGATCCGTTCGGCAGCCGCGACTCACCGCACGCCGACGCGGTTGACCGGACCGCCGCGATTGACGCCGACGCCGACCCGCGGCGTCGCGTAGACGCGCGGCGTGGCGTAAACGCGCGGCGCCACCACCACCGGCGCGGGCGCCACGACGACCGGCGCCACCACGACAGGGCGCGCGACACAGCCCTTCGGATAGCCGACGGTCTTGCAGTAGATGACGGCCTGGCTCTCGCCGGCCATGCCGACGAGGCCGATGCTGGCGATGAATCCGAGCGCTGCGGCTTTCAAGGGGGTCATCTGCGGCTCCGTACTCTGTTGGCGAGCGAACTGGCCGCGAAGCCACCGCCCGCTCGTCGGTGGCCAATTACCGGGGCACGCTAGCGCGCCGCAATGTCGAAATTTGGTCAGAACGGAGGTTTGTGGCAAGTCGTTGGAACCCAGGATCGCCAGCCGCCGGACCAGAACGCGATGACCACGCTCGACCTCCGACCCACGGTGCCGCTGCATCCGCCGGATCCAGCCGCGGTCGAGGCGCTCCGGGCCGCGCCGGGGCTTCCGGCGGCGGCGCGGTCGGCGGCGGCGGCCATCGCGGAGCTCTATCGCGGCCATTGGCTGCTCAACCGGCTGATCAGCGACCGCGGCCGATTCGTTCTCTCGCTGATGATTCTCGACCTGCACTTCGGCGGCGGCCGCGGCGCGGCCGACGGCGGCCTCACCACCGGGCGCCTCAAGGCGCTCACCACGGAGCACGGCGTGTGCAGCCCCGGCCGCGCCGGCGCGATGCTGGCCTCGATGCGGCTGTTCGGCCTCCTCGCCGCGGCGCCGTCCTCCGATCGCCGCCAGCACCGGCTGGTGCCGACCGAGCGCCTGATCGGCATGCACCGCGAGCGCCTGCGCCGACTGTTCGCGGCGATGGCCGCCGTCCTGCCGGAAGGCCGGCGCGCCGAGGCCCTCATCGCCCGCGAGGACTTCCTCGCCGCGCACGTGCACCAGATGGTCGGCCTCTACCTTTCAGGATTGCGGATCGTCGAGGCCGTGCCGGCGACCGAGGTGTTCGCCGAGCGCGACGCCGGCATGATGATCGCCTTCGCGGTGCTGGTGGCGAGCCCGCCGGGCGAGGACGGCGGCGCCGGGGTCGCCGTCGCCGACCTCGCCCGCCGCTTCGCCGTCTCGCGCGCCCACGTGCTTTCGGTGCTGCGCGACGCCGAGCAGGCCGGCCTCGTCCGCCGCACGCCGGGCGGCGGCACCACGGCCACGCCCGCGCTCGTCACGGCGATCGAGGAGTTCTTCGCGACGCTGTTTCTTCTCCAGGCGAGCTGCGTCCGCGCCGCCGAAGCGTCGCTCGGGCTCGGCGAGGCCTGACGGGGCTCGCCGAACCGAGCGCCCGCCCTACCTCTTGGACGAGGCCGCACGAGGCGCGCCGGCGGACGACGAGGGGGGCGGCCACCATGGAACGGGTTTCGCGGGTCGTCTTCGCCGCCGCCGCGCTCGCCCTGATGGCGCTCGCCGCCGGCCTCGTCGTCTACGCCGTCGTCGTCGTCGCGACCCGCACCGCGAGCCTCGACGACCTCGGCCGCGGCCTCCTCGACGGCATCGGCTACTTGATCATCGCGATCGCCGTCTTCGACGTCTCGAAGTTCCTCGTCGAGGAGGAGGTCGTCTTCGGCCGCCAGCTGCGCAACCCGGCCGAGGCGCGGCGCAGCCTGACGAAGTTCCTCTCGACCATCGCCATCGCGGTGTTCCTCGAGGCGCTCGTCGGCATCTTCGAGGCCGGCAAGAGCGACCTGACGCTGATGCTCTACCCGACCCTGCTCCTCCTCGCCGGCGTCGCCCTCGTCCTCGGCCTCGGCGTCTACCAGCGGCTGTCGGCGAGCGTCGAGGCCGAGGTCGGCGAGGACGACCGGGCCGCCGACGTCGAGGACGAGCGCAAGAAGGCCGGCGACGAGCCCGCCCCCGTCGCGCCGCCGAAGCCCGCGCGGCGCCGCGCTCCGTCGAAGTCCTGACCTGCCCGTTTCCGGTTGCTCTCGCCCCGGCGTCATGGTGCATTGCAACGATCGGAATTCCTGCCGCGAGGAGCCCGCGATGGCCGGCCGGATCGTCACGCTCGCCCAGCAGAAGGGCGGTTCCGGCAAGACCACCCTCGCCGCCCACCTCGCCGTCGCCTTCGCCCGAGGCGGCCTCTCGGTCGCCGTGCTCGACGTCGACCCGCAGGGCAGCCTCGGCGAGTGGTTCGAGGCGCGCGAAAAGAGCCTCGGCGAGGACGCGACCGGCCTCGTCTTCCGCACCGCCAGCGGCTGGGGCGCCCGGCGCGAGGCGCGCAGCCTCGCCCGCGACTTCGACGCCGTCGTCATCGACACCCCGCCGAAGTCCGACGTCGAGTCCCGCCCGGCGATCGAGGCGGCCGACCTCGTCGTGGTGCCGATCCAGCCGACCCCGATCGACCTGTGGGCGACCGAGCCGACGCTGGCGATGATCGCCCGCGAGGGCACCCCGGCGCTCCTCGTCGTCAACCGCGCTGTGAAGCGGGCGGCGCTCACCGCCGAGATCGCCGAGGCGATCCGCGGCCTCGGCCGGCCCGCCGCCACGACGAGCCTCGGCAGCCGCGTCGCCTTCGCCGCCTCGATGGGCGCCGGCCTCACCGTGATGGAGACCGCTCCGTCCGGCCCCGCCGCCGCCGAGATCGAGGCGCTCGCCGCCGAGATCCTGGCGATGACCGAGGGATGATCCGGCCGCGCGGCCGTTGAGGACCCCTGCCCCACCGACTACAGTCGGTTCGAGGGGCGACAGGGGGAGGATGGCCGATGACGGGAATTCCAGCCGCAGTGCGCCGGTGGGCGGCCGCGACGATCGTGCTCGGGCTCGGCGCGCTGGCCGCCCCGGCGGTCGCCGCCGACGGCAACACGCTGACGATCAAGAACGCCTGCACCTACAAGATCTGGATCCAGCAGCTCAACGTCGACGGTGCGCCGACGGTGGTGGCGATCCCCGCCGGCAAGAAGCACACCTACAAGATCAAGGACGTCGGCGACGTCTCGACCCGCTTCTGGCCGAAGAGCGGCTGCAATTCGCAGGGCTACAACTGCACGGTCGGTGAGAGCCAGGGCAAGCCCAAGAAGGGCGGCGGCTACTCCTGCCCGAAGCAGGGCTGCGCGCCGCCGGTCGATTCGAAGATCGAGGTGAACTGGGCCTGCGTCGGTGACGGCTGCAACGTCGGGAAGGCCCTCACCTACTACGACATCAGCCAGGTCGACGGCTTCACCCTGCCCTTCTCGGTGAAGGCCGAGGGATCGAAGAAGAATTCCGCCTGCGTCTCGACCAACTGCGCCCAGCTCGACATGACCTCCGACTGCCCGACGAGCGAGGACCTCAGCACCAACGGCAAGTACCCGTCGCTGAAGAAGGTCGACCTCAGGATGCGCGAGCCGAAGTCGAACAAGATCGTCGGCTGCTTCTCCCCCTGCGAGAAGCTGACCGGCGGCGCCAACTACGGCGGCCTCGGCTACGCACCCTCCTCCGACGAGGCGGCCTACTACTGCTGCCCGACGCCGCCGATCTCCTCCGGCCAGTGCCAGAAGGGGCCGGCGCCCAAGACGAGCTACGTCAAGAACGTGCACAAGGCCTGCCACGGCAAGGCCTACGCCTATGCCTATGACGACGCCAACGGCAACCACGCCTGCCAGGGCTACACGACGCTGACGATGACGATCTGCTCCGGCAAGAACTGACGCCGGGCGCCGAACGCGCGGGGCGGCGGCGTCAGCCCGCCGCCTCGGCGAAGCGGCGGCTGAGGTAAGGCGAGCCCCGAAGGCCGAAGCGCCAGGGCGTCTCGACGCCCTTGGTGATGCCGATGCGCGGCCCCGTCACGATCGCGGCGGGGCCGGCCGCCGGCACGAGCGCGAACGGCGGCGCGTCGAGCGGCAGGCCGTCGTGCGAGCGGTCGATGGCGAGCGCCTGGCAGAGCCGGCCCGGCCCCGAGCAGAGCAGCCGGTCGGCAACCCCGCCGCGGCGCGCCCGCATGACGTCGAGCCCGTCGGTCGGCGCCAGCGCGCGGATCAGCACCGCCGCTCCGTGGTCGACCGGACCGCAGACGACGTTGAGGCACCAGTGCATGCCGTAGGAGCGGTAGACGTAGGCCCGCCCCGCCGGGCCGAACATCGCCGCGTTGCGCGGCGTCGGGCCGCGCACGCTGTGCGAGGCGGGATCATCGCGGTCGTAGGCCTCCGTCTCGACGATGATGCCGCCGACCCCGTCGAGAAGAAGCCGCGCGCCGATCAGCGCCCGCGCCGCCTCGACGACCGGCAGATCGAAGAGCGGCAACCGTCCGGGCATCGGTCCTCCACGCGCCACCGCGCACGCCGTGCGCCATCTCACAATCACATCAGCAGGACGGGAAGGATCTCAAAATCCCGTCGCGCGTTCCCTATATGCGACCCGAACCCGCCTTCGGAAGAACCGAAGGCAAGACGAGGGCACGGACAGATCCATGCAGAAGCTTCTTGAGCGCACCCGCAAGCTGGTGATCCCCGCGTTGCTGGCGCTGGTCGCCGTCGTGGTCGTGGTCGACGTCGCCGACGCGCGGCGGGCGGGCTCCTTCGGCTCGTTCGGCAGCCGCGGCGCGCGCACCTTCAACGCGCCGCCGGCGACCACCACCGCGCCGCGCCCCGCCGCGCCGATCGAGCGCACGATGACGCCGCGGCCGGCGCAGCAGCCGGGCGCCGCGGCGACGGCCGGGCAGGCGGCGGCACGTCCTGGCCTCTTCGGCGGCGGCTTCCTCGGGCCGATGCTGGGCGGCCTCGCCCTCGGCGGCCTGATCGGCATGCTGATGGGCAACGGCATCGGCGGCGCCGCCGGCTTCCTCGGCCTCCTGCTGCAGGTCGGCCTCATCGCCGTCGGCGTGATGCTGCTGATGCGCTTCCTGCGCGGCCGGCAGAGCCCGCAGCAGCCGGCCTATGCCGGCGCGGGCGCCGGTGACCGCAGCCGCTTCGACCGCATGGCCGGGCAAGGAATGGGCGGCCTCGCCGACGCCCCGCGCGGCGGCTCCGCCTCGTCCGCGCGCGGCACGGTGCCGGCCACCGGCCGCGTCGCTGCCGACGACCGCACCGCCGGCCCGAGCGAGATCTGGCCGGGCGACGAGATCGGTGTCGGCCAGGAGGACCTCGACGCCTTCGAGACGCTCCTGAGGGAGATCCAGGAGGCCTACGGCGCCGAGGACTTCGCGGCGCTGCGCGCCCGCACCACGCCGGAGGTCATGGGCTACCTCGCCGAGGAGCTCGGCGCCAACGCGACCCGCGGCGTGCGCAACGAGGTGTCGGGCGTGAAGCTCGTCGGCGGCGACGTCGCCGAGGCCTGGCGCGAGGGCGCGACCGAATACGCCACCGTCGGCCTGCGCTACGAGAGCGTCGACGTCACCCGCGAGCGGGCGACCGGCGCCATCGTCGACGGCTCGGAGGAGCCGACCGAGACGACCGAGGTGTGGACCTTCGTCCGCGAGCCGGGCGAGGACTGGAAGCTCGCGGCCATCCAGGCCGCCTGACGGGGACGACCCACCCTCCTCCCACACCCATCCGGATGCGGCCCGCCTCCCCCGAGGCGGGCCGCTTTTCGTTCGGGGCTGGTTCCGGCGGCACATGCATTGCATCGTGGTCGGACCAGCCTTCGAAGGACCGGGCGGATGAACCCCTCGCCGGATCGACCGTTTTCGATCGAGCGCCCAGCGCTGCACGACTACGCGGCCGTCTCCGCCGCCGGCATGACCGTGGAGACCTACCGCAGCGACGCCGGCATGATGACGTCGGCGGGCAGCCTGCACCGCCTCTCGATCAACCGCTCGGCGCACGTGCGCTACGCCTCGCGGATGGGCGACGCCGGTCCCGTCCGCCACCTGCTGCGGCCGGCCTTCACCCTCGGCTTCCAGCCGGCCGGCGTGCCGCTCTTCGTCGATGGCGACGCGGCCGACTACATCTCGATCTTCCAGTCGCCGGAAACCTACCGCGACGTCTCGGGAACGGGCTTCAGGCCGGAGGAGCTCGACGTGCACGAGCTCCTGGTGCCGACCGATCCGGCGACCCTCAACCTCGCCCTCGCGCTCGCGGCGATGACGCGGGCGAGGGTCGAGACCGATCCCATCGTAGCCGAATCGCTCGCCCTCGCGCTCGCCGCCTGCGCGGTGCGCCTCCTCGCCCGCCGGCCGGTGGCCGCCGAGGAGCGCGCCGACCCATCGCCCGCCTGGCTCGGGCGCGTCGTCGACTATGTCGAGGCGCGGCTCGGCGAGGACGGCCTCTCGCTCGCGGCGATGGCGGCGGTCGCCGGCCTGAGCCCCTTCCACTTCAGCCGGGTCTTCAAGCGCGCGACGGGCGTCGCGCCGCACCGCTTCGTGATCCGCAGCCGGGTCGAGCGGGCGAAGGCGCTCCTCGCGCGTCCCGACGTCTCGCTGGCCGAGATCGCCTACGCCGCCGGCTTCGCGAGCCAGGCCCACTTCACGACCCTGTTCCGGCACGAGACCGGGTTGACACCCCTCCAGTTCCGCCGGGCGCTCTGAGCGAGGGCGGCACGCCGCCGCGGCTGAGCAAGAACCTGCAACGGCGGGCGCATCGATCCGAAATCGTTCGTGCCCCGGATCGACGATGGTCGTCGTGAGGGGGCCCATCCGGCCCCGCCACGACGAGCGGCCGATGACCACCTTCGCCCAGGCGCACGCGATTACCGACCTCTGCTTCCTCGTCGAGGACTGCGAGCGCTCGATCGCCTTCTATGTCGGCAAGCTCGGCTTCCGCCTGCGCCGGCGAGCGCCGGGCTTCGCCGACTTCACCGGCGCCGGCGTCACCCTGGCGCTCTGGGAGATCGACCACATCGCCGCGGCCACCGGCCTCTCGTCCCGCCGCGGCGGACCGGACGTGCACAAGGCCTGCGCCGCCGTCGAGCTCGCCACGCCCGCGGACGTCGACGCCGTCTACGACGAGCTGCGCGCGGCGGGGGTGGCCTTCCGCGGGCCGCCGGCCGACTACGTCTGGAACGCCCGCTGCTGCTACTTCACCGACCCCGACGACAACCTGTGGGAACTCTACGCCTGGCGCGACGGCGGCCCGGTGGGAGATCTCGGTCGAGACTGACACCGTCCGGCGGTGTCCGCCGGCGCGCCGTCCGGCGAACGGAAGGAGACACGACATGACCGACAGGCTCTCCCGCTACGGCGCCGACCGGCGCGCGCTCCTCGCCGGCGGCGGTTTCGCCCTCGCCGCCTTCTCGTCGGGCCTCACGCTCCTGGTGCCGCGCGCCCGCGCGGAGACGGCGAAGATCCTCGTCCAGTACGACTGGCTGATGAGCAACGGCCAGATCGGCGACGTGGTCGCTGTGAAGAAGGGCTTCTTCGCCGAGGAAGGGCTCGAGGTCGAGCTGTCGCCCGGCGGGCCGAACGCCGCGACGGTGCCGCCGGTCGTGACCGGCCAGGCGGCGCTCGGCCAGTTCTCGGATTCCGCCCAGCTCCTCCTCGCGCGCGCCGCCGGCGTGCCGGTGAAGATCATCGCCTGCGGCTTCCGCATGGCCCCCTTCTCGTTCTACTCCCTGCCCAAGGCGCCGATCCGCTCGGTCCAGGACATGGTCGGCAAGCGCATCGGCATCCAGCCGACCGCCCGCTTCGTGCTCGACGCCATTCTCGCCAAGAACAAGATCGACCCGGCCTCGCTCACCATCACCAACATCGGCTTCGACATGACGCCGCTGATGACCGGCGACGTCGACGCGGTGACGGGCTGGATCACCAACACCAAGGCGCTCGAGATCATCGGCCCCGACCGCATCGACCTGATGATGGCCGACACCGGCCTGCCGTCCTACGCCAACGTCTACTTCGCCACCGACACGGCGCTCGCCGACAACGCGGACGTCCTCGCCCGCTTCATCCGCGCCGTCGCCAAGGGCTGGGGCTGGACGCACGCCAACCCGGAGGAGGCGGTCGCCCTCACCGTCGAGGCCTATCCGGCGCTCGACCTCGCCGTCGAGAAGGCGACGATCGGCCGGGTGCTCCAGCTCTCGTTCGACGCGGCGACCTTGGCGAACGGCTGGGGTACCTTCGATCCGGCCGCCATCCAGGAGCAGATCGACGTCTACGGCGCGATCGGGCAGTTCCAGAACGGCGCGCCGACGCTCGCCGACGTCGAGACGACGGCGATCCTCGAGGCGACCGCGGCGGCGCGGCCGAAGATCGGCTGACGACGACCGGCGGCGGGGAACGGGAGAGGCGTGTCCGTGCAGTCCGGCGCACCGGCGATCGAAGCCCGTGACCTCGCGATCGGCTACGCCGCGGCGGGCGGCGCCGGCGTCGCCGTCCTCAGCGGCGTCGACCTCACCGTCGCCGAGGGCGAGTTCCTCGCCGTCCTCGGCCCCTCCGGCTGCGGCAAGTCCACGCTGCTGCGGGCGATCGCCGACCTCCTGCCGCCGCTCGGCGGGCGGCTCTCGGTGCTCGGGGGGCCGCCGGCAGCGGCGCGCCTGCGCCGCGAGGTCGCCTTCGTGTTCCAGGATGCGACGCTGCTGCCGTGGCGCACCGTCCGCGAGAACGTCGCGCTCCCCCTCGCCGTCGGCCGCCGCCGCATCACCCGCCCGATCGAATCGACGGTCGAGGAGATGCTCGACCTCGTCGGCCTCGCCGCGTTCGGCGAGCGCTTTCCGCACCAGCTCTCCGGCGGCCAGCGGCAGCGCGTGGCGATCGCCCGCGCCCTCCTGTGCAATCCCCGCGTCCTCCTGATGGACGAGCCGTTCGGCGCCCTCGACGAGATCACCCGCGACCGGCTGAACGACGAGCTTCTGGCGATCTGGCGGCGGACGGGCGCCACCATCCTGTTCGTGACGCACTCGGTCGCCGAGTCGGTCTATCTCGGCGAGCGCGTGCTGGTGCTCGGCGCCCACCCCGGCCGGGTGCGCGAGGTCGTCGACCTGCGACCGGTGAAGGCGGACGGCCGCGGCCTCGCCCGCGAGGCGCCGGAGGCGGTGGCGGCTATGGCGCACCTGCGCGGTCTCCTCGCCGGTCCCGAGGCGGAGGACGCGCCGTGAGCGAGCGACCGCCCTCCCGCGCGGCCGCGATCGCGCTTCCGATCGCCGGCGCGCTGTCGATCCTCGCGGCCTGGCAGTTCCTGCTGCCGGCCTTCGGCGTGCCGGCGTTCATCGTGCCGACGCCCTCGGCGATCGCCGCGACCGTCGTCCGCGACTGGCGGCTCCTCCTCGACAACGCCGTGCCGACGGCGATCGAGAGCGGCCTCGGCTTCCTCGCCGGCAATGCCGCGGCGATTCTCTGCGCCGTCGCCTTCGTCTACGCCCGGGGGCTGCAGCGCGCCTATTTCCCGGTGATCCTGTTCTTCAACACGATCCCGATCCTCGCGCTCGCGCCGATCATCGTGCTCGTCTTCGGCCTCGGGCTGCTGCCGAAGGTGATCATCTCGGCGATCGTCTGCTTCTTCCCGACGCTCGTGAACATGATCCGCGGCCTCGACCTCGCGACGCGGAGCGAGCACGAACTGATGCGGGTGCTGTCGGCGAGCCCGGCGGAGGTGTTCTGGCGCCTGCGCGTGCCGCGCTCGCTGCCGCTTTTGTTCGCCTCGCTGCGGATCGCCTCCACCACCGCGGTGATCGGCGCCATCGTCGGCGAGTGGATCGGCTCGAACAAGGGCATCGGCGCCCTCGTCATCCAGTCGACCTTCAACTACCAATCCGACCGTCTCTACGCCGCGGTGTTCGCGTCTTCGGCGCTCGCCCTCGCCTTCTTCGGCGTGGTCGCGGCCACGGAGGCCCGCGTGCTGCGGTGGCAGCGCGGCTGACGCCCGCCGTCCTCAGTCGGCGATCTCCTGCTGTCCGCCCGGCTCGACGACCTGGAGCCGCTCGGGCCGGAGGTCGCCGACCAGGAGCTCAACGGCCCGATCGGCGGCGTCCTGGAACGGCTCGAGCACCAGGTCGGCGCCGGCCGCGCGCAGCCCTTCGGCGAGCTCGGTGCGGTGGCTGGTGACGGCGACGTTGCCGGCGAAGCCGCCGTCGGCGAGCGCCTGGATGAACGTCAGCCGCGAATCCTCGTGCACGAGCCCGGAATCGTGTTCCGGCACCGTCGAGACGGCCCAGCGCGCCTGCGGCAGCGGCAGCGCGGCGACGAACTCCGGATCGAGCGCGTCGCCGTAGACCGCCTCGATGCCGCGCCCGCGCCAGGCGCGCACCGCCTGCGGGTTGAAGTCGACGGCGATCACCCTGAGCCCGTCGCGCACCAGGCGCTGGGCGATCGCGCCGCCGAAGCGGCCGAGCCCGAACAGCAGCACGTCGACCTCGCGCTCGGCCGGAATGCCGCCCGCCGCCTCACGCGGCGTCCCCTTGCGCTCGAACGCCCCGAGCAACGGCTCGACGAGCCCGTAGAGCCGGTTGGCGTGCGTCATCATGTAGGTCGACGCGGCGATGGTGATCATGCCGACGAGCGTCACGAGGCCGAGCACGTCCGCGCCGACGATGCCGAGCGAGGCAGCCATCGCCATCAGGATGAGCGAGAACTCGCTGATCTGCGCGCCCGTAACCCCGGTCAGGAAGCCGGTGCGCTTGCGGTAGCCCATGGCCGCCATGACGAGCACGACGACGAGCGGCTTGCCGACCAGCACGAAGACCGCCAGCACCAGCGCCGACGCCACCCCGTCGCCGACCGCCGCGAGGTCGAGGCCGGACCCGAGCGAGACGAAGAAGAACAGGAGCAGGAAGTCGCGCAGCGGCGCGAGCCTGGAGGAGATCGCCTCGCGGTAGGGGGTCGAGGCGAGCGCGACACCGGCGAGGAGGCCGCCGAGCTCCTTGCCGAAGCCGAGGAAGTCGCTCGCCGCGGCGAACGCGGTGGCGAGCGCCAGGGCGAAGCACATCAGGAGTTCCGGCGTGCGGGCGAGCCGTGCCGTCAACGGCGTCGCGAGGACCCGCACGAACAACACGACGGTGCCGAGGAGCAGCACGCCGCCGCCGACCGCTTCCGCGATGCCGACCGACCCGCCCTCTCCCCCGGCGCCGATGCCGATCGTCGACAGCGCGATCATCGCGACGACCACCACGATGTCCTGGACGATCAGGATGCCGAGCGCGACCCGTCCGTGCAGCGACTCGATCTCGCGCTTGTCGGACAGGAGCTTCACGACGACGATGGTGCTCGAGAACGTCAGCGCGGCGGCGATGGCGAGGCTCGTCACCGCGTCGAAGCCGAGCGCCAGGGCGAGCGGAAAGCCGAGCAAGGCGGTGAAGCCGATCTGCCCGAGCCCCGTCAGCAGCGCCACCGGCCCGAGCGCGCGGATGAGCGCGATGTCGAGCTTGATGCCGACGAGGAACAGCAGCACCGCGATGCCGAGCTCGGAGAGGAAGGCGATCTCCTCGCCCGACTGGATGATGTCGAGCACCGAGGGGCCGGCGACCACGCCGACGGCGATGAAGCTGACGATCAGGGGCTGGCGCAGCAGCGTGCCGACGAAGCCGGCCGCGGCCGCGAGCGCGAGCAGCGCCGCCACCTCGTAGAACACCGACTGCAGGATCACCCCGTCCATCGCGGTCGCTTGCCGAATCCGGCGGCCCCGTTGGCCGCCGATCCACCATATAGCCGACGGGCGAACCGCGATCGCGCTCGCGATGCGGTAGGCTGTCGCCCATCCTGCCGATTCCCCCTGCCCGGTCGACCATGCCCCTCGCCCTGCCGCCCGACATCTCCGCCCGCAAACGGGCCGTGCTAGCCGAGACCTTCGGGTTCCCCGACTTCCGGCCGGGCCAGGAGCCGGTCGTCGACGCGGTCCTGTCCGGCCGCCACACCCTGGCGGTGATGCCGACCGGCGCCGGCAAGTCGCTCTGCTACCAGGTGCCGGGCCTCGTCAGCGGCGGCATCACGGTGGTCGTCTCGCCGCTGATCGCGCTGATGGACGACCAGATCGCGGCGCTCCGGCTCAACGGCATCGGCGCCGAGGCGATCCACTCCGGCCGCTCCCGCGACGACAACGTCGAGGCGTGGCGACGGGTGCAGCGGGGCGAGTCGCCGTTCCTCTACCTCGCCCCCGAGCGGCTGATGACCGAGCGGATGCTCGCCGCCCTCGGCCGCCTGCCCTTGAAGCTCATCGCCGTCGACGAGGCGCACTGCGTCTCGCAGTGGGGCCACAGCTTCCGCGCCGAGTATCTCCAGCTCGCGGCGCTGCGCGAGGCGTTCCCCGGCGTGCCGATCGTCGCCCTCACGGCCACCGCCGACAAGGCGACGCGCGAGGACATCGTGCAGCGCCTCTTCGGTGGCGACGCGGCGGTGTTCGTCGCCGGCTTCGACCGGCCGAACATCCAGATCACCGTCGCCGACAAGCGCGAGGCGCCCGAGCAGATCGCCCGCTTCGTGCGCGACCGGCCCGGCGCCAGCGGCATCGTCTACCGCCTGTCGCGCAAGAAGGTGGAGGAGACCGCCGAGCGCCTCGCCGGCCTCGGCGTGCGGGCGCTGCCCTATCACGCCGGCATGGACGCGGCGCAGCGCGCCGCCAACCAGGAGGCGTTCCTCGCCGAGGCCGGGATGGTGATGGTCGCGACGGTCGCCTTCGGCATGGGCATCGACAAGTCGGACGTGCGCTACGTGGTGCACGGCGACATCCCGGGCACGCTCGAGGCCTACTACCAGGAGATCGGCCGCGCCGGCCGCGACGGCGCGGCCGCCGAGGCGATGCTGCTCTACGGGCTCGAGGACGTGCGCACCCGCCGCCGCTTCATCGACGAGATGGAGGGCGAGCCGGAGCGCAAGCGCATCGAGGCGCGTCGCCTCGACGCCATGATCGGCTTCTGCGAGGCGACCACTTGCCGTCGCCAGGCGCTGCTCGCCTATTTCGGCGAGGACAGCGGGCCGTGCGGCAACTGCGACGTCTGCCTCGACCCGCCCGAGGTGGTCGACGGCACCGCGGCGGCGCGGCTGTTGCTCGGCCTCGTCGCGGCGACCGGCGGACGCTTCGGCGGCGCGCACATCGTCTCGCTCGTCCGCGGCGAGGCGACGGAGGCGGTCGTCGCCCGCGGCCACGACAAGCTCGCGGGCTTCGGCGACGGCGCCGACCGCTCGGCCAACGACTGGCGCACCATCCTGCGCCAGCTCGTCGCCTCCGGCGCCCTCGTCAGCGACCCGACCGCCTTCGGCGCGCTCCGGCTCACCGAGCGGGCACGGAGGATCCTCGCCGGCGAGGAGACCGTCGCGGTGCGCGCGCCGCGCAAGCCGAAGCGCACGCGGCGCGGCGCGGCGCTGCCGGCCGGCGTCGGCTCGCCGGATCCAGACCTCCTCGCCCGCCTCAAGGCGCTGCGCCGACGGCTCGCGGCCGAGCGCAGCGTGCCCGCCTACGTGGTGTTTTCCGACCGCAGCCTCGAGGAGATGGCGGCGCGCCACCCGAAGAGCCTGGAGGCGCTGGCGGAGGTGCACGGCGTCGGCCGCGCGAAGCTCGCCGCCTTCGGCGAGGTCTTCCTCGACGAACTCACGCGCTGAGCGGGCTCAGGCGGCCCGTCCGGCCGCCGCGACCGCGAGCACCACCTCGGCCGCCCGGCGGCTCGGCACGAGGCCGCCGCCGAGCTCCATCGCCGCGTCGAGGCGGGCGAACGCCGCCTCCTGGCGCGCCCGCTCCGGCCCGGCGGCGAGCAGCGGAACGACGGCGTCGGCGAGGCGGCCGGGCTCCACGGCCTCCTCAAGGAACTCCGGCACCGCGTTCTCGCCGACGATGATGTTGGGCAGCACCATCGAGGCGACGCGGACGATCGGCAGCACGCCGTTCAGCCGCTTCACCATCGCGTAGAAGGCGTCGAGCCGATAGGCGACGGCCATCGGCACCCCCGCGACGGCGAGCTCGAGCGTCACCGTGCCGGAGGCGGCGAGCGCGGCATCGGCGCGGCGGAAGGCGGCGTGCTTCTGGGCCTCCCCCCGAAGCACGGTGGGCCTAACCGGCCAGGCGGAAGTTTCCGCCTCGATGTGGTCGGCGAGGTGCGTCACCGCCGGCAGCAGCACCTCGATCGGCCCTGCCCGCTCGGCGATCAGCGCCACGGTGCGGCCGAAGATGTCGAGGAGGCGGCGCACCTCGCCGCGGCGGCTGCCGGGCAGGACGACGAGCACGGGCCGCTCGCCAGGCACGCCCCGCTCGCCGGGCTGCGGCCGCAGCGCCGGGAGCCGCTCGATCAATGGATGGCCGACATAGGTGCAGGGCGGGCCGCCGAGCCGCGCGTGCACCGCGGGCTCGAACGGCAGGATCGCCAGCAGGTGGTCGACATAGCCGCGCATCGCCTTGGCGCGGCCCGGCCGCCAGGCCCACACCGAGGGGCTGACGTAGCCGACGATCGGAATGTTCGGCGCCGCGCGGCGGATGCGGCGGGCGACGCGGTGGGTGAAATCGGGACTGTCGATGATGACGACGACGTCCGGCCGGGCCGCCACCGCCGCCGCCGCGGTCTCGCGGATGCGGCGGACGAGGGTCGGCAGCCGGCCGAGCACCTCGGTCATGCCCATCACCGCGATGTCGGACAGCGGGAACAGAGACGGCATGCCGGCGGCCGCCATGCGGCCGCCGCCGACGCCCGCGAACGACGGCGGCGTGTCGGTGCCGGCGACGAGCGCTCCCATCAGCGCCGAGCCAAGCTGATCGCCGGACTCCTCGCCGGCGACGAGGAAGACGCGGAGCGGAGCGGTCACGCGGCGTCCTTTCCCGCGTCGAACGCGCGCCCGATCAGGAACAGGCCGGCAGCGTCGGCCCGCCGCACGGTCTCCGCGCGGCCGGCGACGAGCACCCGTCCCGCCTCGACCGCGATGCCGGCAAGGCCCGCCTCGGCGGCGCGGGTGATGGTGTCGGGGCCGATCGCTGGCAGGTCGACGCGCAGGTCCTGCCCCGGCTTCATGCGCTTGACGAGCACGCCGCGGCCGCCGCGGGCGACGCGCCCGGCGACCTTCAGCTTACCGGCGCGCTCGATCAGGGCGTCGGTACCCTCCGCCGCCTCGATCGCGACCACCCGGCCGGCGACGACGACCGCCGCCTGGCCGACGTCGAACGGCCCGAGCGCGGCGAGGAGCGACGCACCCACCGCGGCGTCGGCGAGATCGGCCTCGGCCGGCCGGCCGCGCCCCAGCGCGCCGTCGCCGGCGAGCAGTGACGGCGCCACCTCGTGTGCGCCGCGCACCGTGACGCCTTCCATCTCGAACAGGCGGATGACCTTGCGCAGCACCCCGTCGTCGCCGCCGGCGAGCACCGGCAGGATGCGCGGCAGCCGGCGCATTGTTCCGAGGTCGCCGATGATGGCGCGGAAGTCGGGCCGGCGCGATACGCCGCCGACGAGCACGATGTCCTTGCAGCCCTCGCGGTCGAGGAGGTCGAACAGCCGGCCGATCTGGCCCCACTCGAGCCAGTGGGCGCCGAGCGCGTCGAGCGCCGGATCGGCCTCGCCGCGGATCGCCGCGATGACGACGCGCCGGCCGCCGGCCGTGACGGCCGCCGCGACCTCGGCCGGCAGGACGCCGCCGCCGGCGATGATCCCGAGAGGACCGGGCACGGTCATCCCGGCCGGATCAGCCGGCAGAGGCGGCCGCGCCCATCGAGCCCGGCGAGCAGATCGGCCGCTCGCCGCTCGCGCGGATGAAGGTGATCACGCTCTGGACGAGCGGCTCGTCCTCGAAGCTGCGGGCGACGTCCTCGACCCGCTCCAGCAGCGTGCCTTCGTCGGCGAAGAGAAGCCGGTAGGCCTTGCGCAGGGCATGGATCTGGTCACGCGAAATGCCGTGCCGCTTCATCCCGACGACGTTGAGCCCCGACAGCACGGCGCGGTGGCCGACGGCCATGCCGAACGGAATGAGGTCGGCGCCGATGCCGGAGAGCCCAGCGAGGAAGGCGTGCGGGCCGATGCGGGTGAACTGCTGCACCGCCGAGCCGCCGGCGAGGATGGCGTGGTCGCCGATCTCGACGTGGCCACCGAGGAGCACGTTGTTGACGATTCTGACGCCGTCGCCGAGACGGCAGTCGTGGGCGATGTGCGAGTTGGCCATGATCAGGCAGTCGGCGCCGATCCGGGTGACCATGCCGCCCGCCTCGGTGCCGGGATTGATCGTCACATGCTCGCGGATGACGGTGCGCGGGCCGATGACGAGCCGGCTCGGCTCGCCCTTGTACTTGAGGTCCTGCGGCGGCTGTCCGACGCTGGCGAAGGGGAATACCTGGCAGCCGGCGCCGAGCTCGGTGTGGCCGCCGATGACGACGTGCGACTGGATCACCGTGCCGTCGCCGACGACCGCGTCGGCGCCGACGATCGAGAACGGCCCGATACGCACTCCGGCCCCGATCTGCGCCGCCTCGTCGACGAGCGCAGTCGGATGGATATCAATTGTCATTCGTCGACCAGCATCGCGGAAATTTCGGCTTCGGCGACCCGCGTGGCGCCCACCATCGCCTCGGCGCGATAGCGCCAGATGTTGCCCCGCCGCTGCATCTTGCGGACGTGGTACTCGACCGTGTCGCCGGGAACCACCGGCTTGCGGAACTTCGCCTTGTCGATCGTCATGAAGTAGACGAGCTTCGGCTTGTGATCGATGCCGCGCGCCGTGACGCACAGGATGCCGGCGGTCTGGGCCATGCCCTCGATCAACAGCACGCCCGGCATCACCGGCCGCCCGGGGAAATGCCCCTGGAAATGTGGCTCGTTGAAGGTGACGTTCTTGACGCCGACGCCATAGTCGTCGGCCGACATCTTGATGATGCGATCCACCATCAGGAACGGGTAGCGGTGCGGCAGGAGCTCGAGGATCGTCAGAATGTCGGCGGCCTCGAGCGTTCCGCCCGCCGCCCCTGCCGGCATCGCACCGGTGTTGTTGTCCGCCGTCACGCCTTCGGCTCCTCGCCCTTCCGCTCGACACCGGACCGCCGCTCACGCCCGAGCGCGGTCAACGCCATCAGCTCCTGCATCCACTGGCGCACCGGCCGCGCCGGCGTGCCGACCCAACGCTGCCCGGCCGGGATGTCGTCGGCGACGTTGGAGCCGCCGGCGACCTGCGCGCCCTGGCCGATGCGGAGATGCCCCGACAGCCCGACCTTCCCGGCGAGAACGACATAGTCCTCGAGCACGGTGCTGCCGGACACCCCCGCCTGGGCGACGATCACGCAATGCCGCCCGACGACGACGTTGTGGCCGATCTGGACCTGGTTGTCGATCTTCGTGCCCTCGCCGATCACCGTGTCGCGGTTGGCGCCGCGGTCGATCGTCGTGTTGGCGCCGATCTCGACGTCGTTCTGCACGACCACGCGGCCGATCTGCGGCACCTTGAGGTGGCCGCCGGCGCCCATGGCGAAGCCGAAGCCGTCCTGGCCGATGCGGACGCCGGGATGGATGATCACCCGGTCGCCGACGAGGGTGTGCTGCAGAACGGCGCCGGCGCCGACGTAGCCGTCGCGGCCGATGCGGACGTTGCAACCGATGACGGCCGTCGCGGCGATCACGGTGCCCGAGCCGATCTCGGCCCCCGGCCCGACCACGGCGCCGGGCTCCACGACGACGCCGGCCTCAAGCCGCGCCGCGGGGTCGACATGGGCGGCCGGCGAGACGCCCTCGCCGCCGACGATGCCGGCCGGCCGAGCGGCGGCGGGGTAGAGCATCGAGGTCGCGAGCGCGAAGCTGCGGTAGGGGGCGCCGGAGACGAGCGCGACCGCGGAGGGGGGAACGCGCTCGGCGTCCTTGGCGGCGCAGATCACCGCGCCCGCCTTCGTCGACGCCAGCATCTCGAGGTAGCGCGGGTTGTCGATGAAGGAGAGGTCGGCGGCGCCGGCCTCGTCGAGCGGGGCGACGCCGGTGAGCACCAGCGCCTCGTCGCCGCGCACCGACTTGATGCCGACATGCGCCGCGAGATCGGCGACGGCCAGCCCCGCGGAACGCGGGAAGAACACCGGATCGGACATCAAACCGCCCACAGGATGAGGACAACCCGCCCCTTCGCCGGACGAAGGCTGCACGTCCGGGCGGCGCCCGCCTCGCCGGAGGCGGGCGGGCGTGCCGCCGGCCCGCGGATCAGAACCGCGTGCCGCCGCTGAGCCGGAAGACCTGCGTCTCGTCGTACTTGTCGGCGACGATCGGCCAGGCGAGGTCGGCACGGATCGGGCCGAGCGGCGAGCGCCAGGCGATGCCGACGCCGGCCGTCCAGCGCAGGGTCGGGTCGTTCGAGACGACGTTCACCGTCCGAACCTTGCCGTTGATCTTGCGGGTCAGGTTCTGGATCGACGGGTCGACGTCCCACAGCGTGCCGGCGTCCGTGAAGACCGCGCCGGAGAGGCCGAGCTCCTGCGGGATGTAGGGCAGCGGGAACACGCCCTCGGCGGTGCCGGCGACGTACAGACGGCCACCGAGCGCATCGCCGGTCCGCTTGTCGCGCGGGCCGATGCCGGCGGTGTTGAAGCCGCGGATGGTCTCGCCGCCGATGAAGAACTGATCGGGCACGATCAGGTCCTTGCCGATGCCGTAGATGGCGCCGGCCTCCGCCTTGACCATGCCGACGAGGCCCCAATCCGGCAGCAGCTCGCGATAGGCGCGGCCCAGCGCCTTGGTGCGGATGAACTGCGAGTCGCCACCGAGGCCGGCGAACTCCTGCTGGAAGTAGCCGTAGAGGCCGTCGCGCGGGTCGATGCGGCTGTCGAGCGTGTTGTAGATGAACTGGTAGCCGACGAGCGAGGTGATGGTCTCGCCGCTGGCCTCGAGCAGGGCGATCGACACCCGGCGGCGCTGGTGACGCGGGATCCAGATGTCGGAGCTGTCGAGGTTGTAGAAGACGTCGACCGACGTCTCTTCGGTGATCGGGAACCCGAAGCGGATGCCGCCGCCGATGTTGGTTTCGTCGTACTGGCGGTAGTCGGTCTCTTCCAGCTCGCGAGCGTAGAAGTCGAAGCCCGCCGAGATGCGCCGGCCGAGGAAGTACGGCTCGGTGAAGCTGAACTCGAACTCCTGCCGGTTCTCGCCGCCGCCGATCATCGCGCGGACGTACTGGCCGCGGCCGAGGAAGTTCTTCTCGGTCAGGGTCACGTCGCCGATGACGCCGTCGGAGGTCGAGTAGCCGATGCCGAAGGAGATCTCGCCGGTCGACTGCTCCTCGACCATCACGTTCACGATCACCTTGTCCGGCGCGCTGCCGGGCTCGGTGGTGATACGCACGGTCTTGAAGAAGCCGAGGTTGTTGAGCCGCCGCTCGGCGCGATCCATCAGGATGCGGTTGTACGCGTCGCCCTCGACGACGTCGAACTCGCGCCGGATGACGAAGTCACGCGTGCGGGTGTTGCCGACGATGTTGATCCGCTCGATGTAGACGCGCGGCCCCTCGTCGATCGAGTAGGTGATGGCGATCGTGTGGTCTTCGTAGTTGCGGTCGCCGCGCGGCCGCACCTGGGCGAAGGCGTAGCCGAGCGTCGACGCCTGGATGGTGAGCGCCTCGAGCGACTTCTCGACGGCCGACGAGGAATAGGTGTCACCCTTCCGGGTCAACAGCGAGGAGCGCAGCTTCTCCGGGTCGAGCGCGGCGAGCGAGCTCTCCACGTTGATGTCGCCGAAGCGGTACTCGTCGCCCTCGTCCACCGTGAAGGTGATGAAGAAGGTGTTGCGCTCGCGGTCGAGGTCGGCGACCGCGGAGATGATGCGGAAATCGGCGTAGCCGTGGTTGTAGTAGAACTGGCGCAGCAGCTCCTGGTCGGCGGCGAGCCGATCCGGGTCGTAGTTGTCGGTGGTGCGCAGGAAGCTCAGCAGGCCCGACTCGCGGGTGCGGATCACGTCGCGCAGCCGGCCGTCGGAGAACTGCTTGTTGCCGATGAACGTGATGCGCGAGACCGCGGTCTTGTCGCCCTCGTTGATCTCGAAGACGAGATCGACGCGGTTCTGCGGCAGCTCGATGATCTTCGGCTCGACGGAGGCGCGGAAGCGGCCGTTCTGGCGGTACTGCGCGAGGATGCGCTGCACGTCGCTCTGCACCCGCGAGCGGGTCAGCACGGAGCGCGGCTTCGATTCGACGACGCCGGTCAGCGTCTGGTCGGAGATGCGGCGGTTGCCCTCGAAGGAGATCCGGTTGATCACCGGGTTCTCCTTGACCGAGACGACCAGCGTGCCGCCCTGGCGGACGATCTGCACGTCGGCGAACAGGCCGGTGGCGTAGAGCGCCTTGATCGACTCGTCGATGTCGGCGGGCCCGAACGGGCGGCCGGGCCGGATGGTGACGTAGGTCCGCACCGTCTCGGGGTCGACGCGGGCGTTGCCGGTCACGGTGATGGAGCTCACCGTCTCCGCGTGGGCCGCCGATACGCCGAGGACTGGAAGGTCGGCCACGATCACCGGCGCCGCGAACGCGAGCGCGGCGGCGATGAGGGTGCGCTTCAGGAAGGTCGTCAACACACGCATTGGGTCGGTCGGCCCTCTTGTCTTCCTGTCTCGCAGTCCCGACGGCACGTCTCAGAGCTCCGCGCCGTCGCCGTCACGTATGGTCGAGGTATCGCAGGCTTTGTCGGGGGAGGCAAGCCGACGAGGCGGCCGCACCCGACATTGGCTTGATCCCGTTGCGAATCCGACACGCCGGCGCCTGCCGGCGATGCCGCCTCGTCGGTCCCTACGCGGATGCTACGTCAGAGCTGCGACAAATGGACGATGTCGTTCCATGTGGCGAAGATCATCAGGAGCAGCACCAGCGCCAGACCGATCCGAAACCCGACGTCCTGGGCGCGTTCGCTCAGTGGCCGACCTCGGACAGCCTCAATGGCATAGTAGACGAGATGTCCACCGTCGAGCATTGGGATGGGCATAAGGTTAAGCAATCCTATACTCACCGACAGCACCGCGGTGAGATTGAGGAGCGCCAGGAAGCCGAGCGTGGCCACCTGCCCCGATACCTGCGCGACCCGAATCGGCCCGCCGAGCTGGTCGGCCGATTCCCGCCCGGTGATCACCCCGCCGATGTAGCTGCCGGTGCGGGCGACGACGAACCACGTCTCCTTGACGCCTTCGACGATCGCCGCGGGAACGCTGAAGCTTTGGGTGGTCACCTCGCCGCCGTCGGTGTCGCGGCGGATGCCGAGGACGCCGATGCGGTGGACGTTGCCGAAGCGGTCCTTGATCTCGGACAGGCGCGGCGTGACGGTGAGCTCGACGGGCTCGCCGCCGCGGTCGACGACCACGGCGAGCGGCTCGTCGGCGCTGACGCTGACGACCCGCTGCACGTCGCCGAACGCCGCGATCGGGCTGCCGTCGATCGACTTGATGACGTCGCCGGGCTCGAAGCCCGCCGCCGCGGCGGCGCTGCCCGGCTCGATCGAATCGACGCGCGCCTCGGTCACCGGCTTGCCGAACAGCGCGAACAGGGTGGCGAAGATCGCGATCGCCAGGATGAAGTTGGCGATCGGACCGGCGGCGACCACCGCCGCGCGCGCCCACACCGGCTTGGCGGCGAAGCTGCCGGCGCGCATCTCGGGCGACATCGCCTCGATCGCGGCGCGGTCCGGCATGCTGGCCGCGTTCTCGTCGCCCTCGAACTTGACGTAGCCGCCGAGCGGGATGGCGGAGATGCGCCAGCGCGTGCCGTGCCGGTCGTTGCGACCGATGAGCTCCGGTCCGAAGCCGACGGAAAACGTCTTCACCTTCACGCCGCACCAGCGGGCGACGAGGAAGTGCCCGAGCTCGTGGAAGAACACCACGATCGTGAGCACGAAGAGGAACGGGATCACGTAGCCCAGCACCCCCGAACCGAGGCCGGCGATCAGATCCGTCATCCGTCACTCCACTTCATTGCGAGATAGGCCGATCGTCGAGATCGTTAGGACGCCAATGCGGCAACCGTGTGCACGGCCTCGTCCGCCAGGGACCGCGCCGCCGCGTCGAGGCGGTCGACGGCGGCGAGGTCGGCCGGCTCGACGAGGAGCCCGCGCCGCTCGGCCGCCTCGAGGGTGTTCTCGACGAGGCCGGCGATGCCGAGAAAGCCGAGCCGCCCGGCGAGGAACGCGGCGACGGCCACCTCGTTGGCGGCGTTGAGCACGGTCGTCGCCCCCTCCCCGCGCCGCATCGCCGCGAGCGCGAGGGCGAGCGCCGGGAAGCGCTCGAGGTCCGGCCGCTCGAAGGTGAGCGAGCCGAGCCGGGCGAGGTCGAGCCGCTCGACCGGCGCCGCGCCGCGCGCCGGCCAGTTGAGGCAGTGGGCGATCGGCGTGCGCATGTCGGGCGCGCCGAGCTGGGCGAGCAGCGAGCCGTCGGTATAGCCGACGAGGCCGTGCACCACCGACTGCGGGTGCACCAGCACCTCGAACTTGTCGGCGCCGACCGGGAACAGGTGGCTCGCCTCGATGACCTCGAGACCCTTGTTCATCAGGGTCGCCGAATCGATCGTCACCTTCTCGCCCATCCGCCAGTTCGGATGGTTGAGCGCCTCGCGCCGCGTCGCCCGCGCCATCGCCTCGCGCGTCCAGGTGCGGAACGGGCCGCCGGAGGCGGTGAGCACGATCTTCTCGACGGCGGCGACGTTGCGGTCCTCGAGCACCTGGAAGATCGCGTTGTGCTCCGAATCGACCGGCAGCACGCGCACGCCGCGCTTCGCCGCCTCGGCCATGAAGAGGCGGCCGGCCGTGACGAGGCATTCCTTGTTGGCGAGGGCGATCGTCGCCCCGGCGCGCACCGCCGCGAGGGTGGGCGCGAGGCCGGCGGCGCCGGCGATCGCGGCCATCACCATGTCGGCCGGCATCGACGCCGCCTCGAGCACCGCCTCGGGCCCGGCGGCGGTGGCGATGCCGCTGCCGGCGAGCGCGGCGGCGAGTGCCGGGCCGCTGGCCGGGTCGGCGACCACCACGCGGGCGGGCCGCAGATCGCGGGCGAGCGCCGCCAGGTCCTCGACCCGGCGCTGGGCGACGAGCGCCACGAGTTCGTAGCGCTCCGGCTCGCGGGCGACGAGATCGAGCGTCGACCGGCCGATCGAGCCGGTCGCCCCGAGCACGGTCAGTCGCATCCGGCCGCTCACGGCGCCCCCCCGAGAAGGCTGGCCGGGGCCGCGATGTCGGTGAGGGCGGCGAGGCCGGCCAACACGACGGCCGCCAGCAGGCCGTCGACCCGGTCCATGACACCGCCGTGGCCGGGGATCAGCCGGCCCGAATCCTTGCGGCCGAAGTGGCGCTTCAGCGCCGACTCGGCGAGATCTCCGGCCTGCGAGACGATCGACAGGCCGGCGGCGAGGACGGCCGTCGCCGTCGAAAGCGGCACGTCCGCCGCCGCGGCGACCGCGAGGCCGGCGAGCACACCGCCGGCGAGGCCGGACAGCGAGCCGGACCAGGTCTTCTTCGGCGAGACGGCCGGCCACAGCTTCGGCCCGCCGATCGAGCGGCCGCCGACATAGGCGGCGATGTCGGTGACCCACACCACGACGAACACGAACAGCACCACCCACAGCCCGGCGGGACCGTCGCGCAGCGCGACGAGCACCACCGACGGCACGCCGGCATAGAGCGCGCCGGCGGCGGCGAGCGGCCGGCCGGCCGGCCGGCTGCCGATCGCTGCGGCGAGCACGGCCGCGGCGGCGACGAGCGCGAAGGCCACGGCCGGATCGCCGAGCGTCGCCCACAGGGCGGCGACGAACACCGCCGCGGCGACGACGAGGGTCGCGGCGTCGAAGCGCCGGCCGCCGTCGGCGCCGGTGACGCTCGCCCACTCGACCGCGGTGACGGCGCCGACGAGCCCGACGAGCACCGCGAAGGCGGGGCCGCCGGACACGGCGGCGGCGACCGCCACCGGCACCAGCACCGCCGCGGAGGCGATCCGCAGCCACAGCTCGCGACTGGCGAGGAAACCGCGGCGGCCGTCGGTCATCCGGGCATCGCCGGCGCTCATGCCCCGGCCCGGGCGGCGAGGCCGCCGAACCGGCGCTCGCGGCCGCGGAACTCGACGAGCGCGGCGTCGAACTCGGCCGGCCCGAAGTCCGGCCAGCACGTCGGCACGAAGATGAACTCCGAATAGGCCGCCTGCCAGAGCAGGAAGTTCGACAGGCGGAGCTCGCCGCTCGTCCGGATCACCAGGTCGGGGTCGGGCAGGCCGGCGGTGTCGAGGCGGGCGGCGATCGCCGCCGCGTCGACCGCGGAGGGCGCGAGCCGGCCGGCCGCCACCTCCTCGGCGAGGGCGCGCGCGGCGCGGGCGATCTCGTCGCGGCCGCCGTAGTTGAAGGCGATGCAGAGGGTGAGGCCGTCGTTGCCGGCGGTCTCCCGCTCGGCCTCGTCGAGCAGGTGGCCGACGTCGTCCTTCAGCCCCTCGCGCGCCCCAATGATCCGGATGCGCACGTTGGCGTCGCGCAATTCGGCGAGGTCGCGCCGCACGAAGCGGCGCAGCAGCAGCATGAGGTCCTGCACCTCGTCGGGCGGGCGCGACCAGTTCTCCGAGGAGAAGGAGAACAGCGTCAGCACCTCGACGCCGCGCTCGCCCGCGTGGCGGACGATGCGCCGGAGCGCCTCGACGCCGCGGCGGTGGCCTTCGCCGCGCGGCAGGCCGCGCGCGCGCGCCCACCGGCCGTTGCCGTCCATGATGATGGCGACGTGGCGCGCCGGGCAGACGGCGTCACCACCCGCGATCGATACCGGCACCGGGCTAGCCGTCATCCGCCCCCCTCCGCGGCTGCTTCGGGACCGGGCTGCCGCAGTCGCCGGACCGTTCTCACACCTGGGAAATCTCCTGCTCCTTGTGGGCGACGAGCTGATCGACCTCGGCAATCATGCCGTCGGTCAGCTTCTGCACCCGCTCGGAGAGAATCCGGTGGTCGTCCTGGCTGACTTCGCCGTCCTTTTCGAGCTTTTTGAGGGCTTCCATGCCGTCCCGGCGCACATGGCGGACGGCGATGCGCGCCTGCTCGGCATAGCGGTGCGCGACCTTGACGAGCTCCTGGCGGCGCTCGGCGTTGAGCTCGGGGATCGGGATCCGGAACACCTGCCCCTCGACCACGGGGTTGAGGCCGAGGCTCGACTCGCGGATCGCCCGCTCGACGGCGGAGGACATCGAGCGGTCCCACACCTGGACCATGATCATCCGCGCTTCCGGCACGCTGATCGTCGCGACCTGGTTCAGCGGCATGTGGCTGCCGTAGGCCTCGACCTGGATCGGCTCGACCATGCTCGCCGACGCGCGGCCGGTGCGCAGGCCCTGAAGCTCCGTCTTGAGCACGCCGAGCGCACCCTGCATCCGCCGCTTGATATCGTCGAGATCGAGCGTACCCGTCATCCCGTCCTCACGCTTTTCTGTGGTCGCCCGCCGGCTCGGATTCGGGGGCCTCGCAGGGGCGCCGCCGACCGCGGCCGGTTCGCCGATCCGGCGTCAACCGGTGACGACGGTCGACCGACCATTGCCCTGGAGCACGTCGACGAACGCCCCCGGCTCCTTGATGGAGAACACGATTACAGGAATGGCGTTGTCGCGGGCAAGGGCGATCGCCGCCGCATCCATGACCGCGAGGCCGCGCGCCAGCACCTCCTGGTGGGTGAGCCGGTCGTAGCGGACGGCGTCCGGATCGGTCTTCGGATCGGCCGAATAGATGCCGTCGACGCTGGTGCCCTTGAGGAGGGCGTCGCAGCCGAGCTCGGCCGCCCGCAGCGCAGCCCCCGAATCCGTCGTGAAGAACGGGTTGCCAGTGCCGCCGGCGAACAGCACGACGCGGCCGGCGTCGATGTTCTCGATCGCCGCGCGCTGGGTGAAGGTCTCGCAGATCGCCGGCACCACGAGCGCCGACAGCACGACGCTCGGCACGTCGATGCGCGTCAGCGCCGCCTTGAGGGCGAGGCAGTTCATCACCGTCGCCAGCATGCCCATGTGGTCGCCGGCGACCCGGTCGCCGCCTTCCGCCGCGATCTTGGCGCCGCGCACGAAGTTGCCGCCGCCGACGACCACGCCGACGCGGGCGCCGAGGCGCACCGCCTCGGCGATCTCGCCGGCGATGCGGTCGAGCACGCCCTGGTCGATGCCGAAGGCGCGGCTGCCCATCAGGGCCTCGCCGGAGACCTTCAGCAGCACCCGTGACCAGCGCAACCCGGGCGCCGCGTCGTCCGTCTTCATCCCCGGCCCTCCGTCGGGGCGGCGGGGGCAGCGGGCCGACGACGGCCCCTGCCCGCCGTCCGCCCGCTCAGCCTCAGCGCGTGCCCGCCGCCGCCGCGACCTCGGCGGCGAAGTCGGTCTGCTCGCGCTCGACGCCCTCGCCCAGCGCGTAGCGCACGAAGGCGGTGAGCTTCACCGGCTGGCCGACGGTCTTCGACACCTCGGCGATCGCCTGCTCGACGGTCTTGTCCGGGTCGACGACGAAGGCCTGCTTCAGCAGCGTCACCTCCTCGTAGAACTTGCGCATGCGGCCCTCGACCATCTTCTCGATGATCGCCTCGGGCTTGCCGGAGGCGCGCGACTGCTCGGAGTAAACCGCCTTCTCGCGGGCGATCACCGACGGATCGATCTCCTCCGCCGAGACGGCGAGCGGGTTGGTCGCCGCGACGTGCATGGCGATCTTGCGGCCGAGGTCGTTGAGCGCGGCGGCGTCGCCGGCCGACTCGAGCGCGACGAGCACGCCGAGCTTGCCGAGGCCGTCGGAGACCGAGTTGTGCACATAGGTGGCGACGACGCCGGCCGGCACCGAAAGGCCGGTCGAACGGCGCAGCGCCATGTGCTCGCCGATCGTCGCGACCTGCTCGCGGATCTCGTCGTCGACGCTGTGGTCCTTGCCGGGGTAGCCCGCGGCCGCGGTCTTGTCGCGGTCGCCGCCGTTGGCGAGCGCGACCGCCGCGACGCCGCGGACGAGCGCCTGGAAGCTCTCGTTGCGGGCGACGAAGTCGGTCTCGGAGTTGACCTCGACGACGGCCGCGGCGTTGCCCTTCGAGGCGACGCCGATCAGGCCCTCGGCCGCCACGCGGCCGGCCTTCTTGGCGGCCTTGGACAGGCCCTTGGCGCGCAGCCAGTCGACCGCCTGCTCCATGTCGCCGGCGGTCTCGGTCAGGGCTGCCTTGCAGTCCATCATGCCGGCGCCGGTGCTGTCGCGCAGCGCCTTGACCATCTGGGCGGAAATGCTCATCGCTCGCCTCGTTCCGTCGATCGTTTGCTACCGCACGGTCCCGGAGAGCCGCGGCTCTCCGCGGCGGGACCGTGCACGAAATAGGTTGGGGAGAGGCCGATTGCCAGCCGGAGGGGCGGCAGCGGCTCTCCTGCTCGATCCGGCCCCGTGCCCGTTGCGGCAACGGGCGCCCGGCTCGCGCCGGACGCCCGGATCGGCCGTCCGTTGGCGGCGGGCCGAGGCCCGCCGCCGATGCGTCGCCGGCGTCAGGCCGCCGGGGCCTGCTCGGCTTCCGGCGCGAACTCGGTGGCCGCGACGTCGCCGACCGCGGCCTCGTCGGCCGCCGCCTCGTCGAGCGGCTCCTCGAGCACCTCTTCGGCGGCGCCGATGTCGATGCCCATCGAGCCCTGGGCGCGCGACAGGCCGTCGATCGCCGCGCGGGCGATCAGGTCGCAGTAGAGGCCGACCGCGCGGCCGGCGTCGTCGTTGCCCGGGATCGGGTAGTTGATGCCGTCGGGATCGCAGTTGGAATCGAGCACCGCGACAACCGGGATGCCCAGGCGGCGCGCCTCGTCGATGGCGATCGACTCACGGTTGGTGTCGATCACGAAGATGAGGTCGGGAATGCCGCCCATCTCCTTGATGCCGCCGAGGTTGCGCTCGAGCTTCTCGCGCTCGCGGCTGAGGTTCAGCCGCTCCTTCTTGGTCAGGCCCTGCGGGTCGCCGTCGAGCATCTCCTCGAGCCGGCGCAGGCGCTGGATCGACTGGGAGATGGTCTTCCAGTTGGTCAGCATGCCGCCGAGCCAGCGGGCGTTGACGAAGTACTGCGCCGAGCGGCGGGCCGAATCCGCCACCGCGTCCTGGGCCTGGCGCTTGGTGCCGACGAGCAGCACGCGGCCGCCGTTGGCGACGGTGTCGCTGACGGCCTTCAGCGCCTGGTGCAGCAGCGGCACCGTCTGGGCGAGGTCGATGATGTGGACGTTGTTGCGGACCCCGAACAGATAGGGGGCCATCTTCGGGTTCCAGCGGTGGGTCTGGTGGCCGAAGTGCACGCCGGCCTCAAGCAGCTGGCGCATAGTGAAATCGGGCAGAGCCATGGCTCCGTTTTCCTTTTCCGGTTCGTGCCTCCGCGGGGCGAACGGGCCAGAAGGCCCGTGATGTCACCGGACGGAAACCAGCAATCGTCAGCCGGTCGCCGAGGGCCCCGCGTGTGGAATGGCGCCGATATACGCCGCCCGGTCGGCCGGCGCAAGCCGCAGACGACCTCCGGTGGCAGCCGGGGGCCGCTAGAGGGCGAGCTCGGGCGGCGGCGTGACGATGAGCTTGTCGATCCGGCGGCCGTCCATGTCGACGATCTCGAAGCGGAAGCCGTCGACCTCGAACACCTCGCCGCCGACCGGGATGCGGCGCAGCCGATCGATGGCGAGGCCCGCGACCGTGTGGAAGTCGCCGTCGCCGAGCCCGCGCAGGCCGACGTGGTCGCCGAACTCGTCGATCGGCATCGCCCCGTCGACCAGCCACGATCCGTCGGCGCGGCGCAGGATATAGGGCTCCTCCTCCTCGCCGAGGCCCGGCAGCGTGCCGGCGATCGCCTCGAGCACGTCGGTCTGCGTGGCGATGCCCTCGATGGTGCCGTACTCGTCGACGACGACGACGAGGTGGGCGCCGGCGCTCTTGAAGACGTCGATGAGCCGCAGCACCGGCGTGCCGTCGGGCACCGCCACCATCGGCGTCATCAGGCGGCCGACGTCGATCGCCTCGCCGGCGAGCGCCGTCGCCACCACGTCCTTGGTGTGCAGCACCCCGACGACCGCGTCGATGCTGCCCTCGCAGACGAGCAGGCGCGAGCGGTGGGAGGCGGTGACGGCGCGGACGATCTCGGCGCCGCCGGCGGCCCGGTCGATCCACACGAGCTCGGCGCGCGGCGTCATGATGGCGCGCACGGTGCGGTCGGCGAGGCGCAGCACGCCGTCGATCATCTCCTTCTCGCGCGGATCGAAGACGCCGGTCTCGGCGCCCTCGGCGATCATCGCGCGGACCTCCTCCTCCGACACCGTGTCGTCGCGCACCCCGCGCAGCCCGAGCACCGCGAGCACGGCGTCCGAGGAATGGCGGAGCAGGAAGACCGCCGGCAGCGCGATTCGGGCGGCGACCGACATCGGCCCGGCGACGGCGGCGGCGATGCGCTCGGGGTCGGCGAGCGCCACACGCTTCGGCACCAGTTCGCCGACGATAAGCGAGAGATAGGTGATGCCGACCACCACCACCGCGATGGCGATCGTGCCGCCGTGCGGCGCGATGAAGGCGAAGCCGTCGAGCCAGACGCCGAGCCGGCCGGCGAGCGTCGCGCCCGAGAAGGCGCCGGCGAGGATGCCGATCAGAGTGATGCCGATCTGCACCGTCGACAGGAAGGCGCCGGGGTCTTCCGCGAGGCGCGCCGCCGTGCGGGCGCCGCGGTGGCCGTCCGCCGCCATCGCCTCGAGGCGCGCCTTGCGCGAGGAGACGAGCGCCATCTCCGACATGGCGAGCACGCCGTTGAGGAGCGTCAGTGCGACGACGATGACGAGTTCCAGAACGATCATGGTCGTGCCTCCGCTCCGATCATGCGAGGAACCGCGAGACGAGGTACAGGCCGGCCTTCACGAAGGCCAGGAGGACTCCCCAGACGACGAGAACGCTGGCGGCGCCGATCACGAACCCGACGATCACCGCCGCGCCGTCCTTCTCGACGAGGGCGAGCGCGAACAGGCAGATCGCCAGCGACGGCAGCCAGTTGCCGAGCGGGATCGGCAGGGCCAGCAGCACCGCGAGAATGAAGCAGGCCGCGCCGATCGCCCGCTCGCCGCTCCACGAGACGAGCACCGTCAGCCGAGGCTTCAGGAACCGCTCGATCCGCGCGAGATAGGGCAGCGCCCAGCCGATCACCCGCACGAAGTCGGCCGTCTTGAACGAGCGTTCCAGCGCCGCGCGCGGGAACCAAGGCCGGCTGCGGCCCATGACGAGTTGCGCCGACAGCAGCAGCAGCGGGATGCCGAGCACCGTCGAGATGCCGGGCAGACCGCTCGGAATGAGGTTCGGCACCGAGAAGACGAACAGCAGGATGCCGAACGCCCGGTCGCCGAGCGCATCCCGCACGTCCACCAGCCTGACCCGCGGCTCGGTCAGCCCGTCCAGGAACTCCCTCAGGACATCGGATGTCCGCCGGAAATCCGGTCTCTCGCCAGTGTCGTCAGGCTCGCCCATCGCGCGGCCGGACTTCGACCCGGCGCCCCTCGGTCTGTGTTTGGACGGAGCCTAAGCCATCGCCCCCGCCGGGGCCAAGTCCAATAGCGCCGCGGCGCGGCCCGATCGTCGCAGGACCCCGGTCGGACCTGCGGTCCCGGCTCGGCGGCGCGGCCGATGGCACCGGCAGCGCCTTGTCTCCCGGGCGGCGAGCGAATATGACCGCGCGAAGCGTCGGCCCGCCTCGCTCGTTGATGGCCGGCGCGACGGCCGCCGCATCGTGGCGCCGGGCGGTTAGCTCAGTTGGTCAGAGCACCTGGCTTACACCCAGGGGGTCGGGGGTTCGAGCCCCTCACCGCCCACCACGCCGCCGTCCACCCTCCCCGCCCGAACGCCCACCCGTGCGCGCCTGCGGATCGCGACGCCGGACCCGCGGCCGTCCACCCGCTTTTTCCATGATGAGACCGAGCTGTTCGCGCGCTCCGCCATGTGCGGGATCATTTGCCGCGCATGCAACCTGAAATATATCACTCTCATTTCCTCGCGACTGTCATCGGACGTTCAATCTCCGTGAATAGAGAACTTTTCCAACTCTAAGGTAGCCGCGCCTCCCCGCGGCGCCTTCGAGGTCGTATTCATTTGGAGATTTGAATGATGTCCGATCACGATCACCGATCCACGAACGAAATTCTCGAGGCCGCCGACGACGTTCCGAGCAACCCGTCGAACAATCCGACGATGGGTGAGATCATCGCCGCGCGCTATTCGCGGCGCGACGTGATGCGCGGGGCGCTCGCCGTCACCGCCATCGCCTCGACGGTGACGCCGCTCGCGCTCGATGCCGCCCGTGGCACCGCCGACGCGGCCGAGGCCGCCAAGACCGCGACCCCCACCTTCCACTTCCGCGAGATCAAGGCCGGCGTCGACGAGACCCACCACGTCGCCCGCGGCTACGACGCCGACGTGCTGCTGCGCTGGGGCGATGCGGTCGAGGCCGGCGCGCCCGAGTTCGATCCGCGCGCCCAGACGCCGGAGGCGCAGGAGAAGCAGTTCGGCTACAACAACGACTTCGTCGGCTTCGTGCCGCTCGACGGCTCGGCCGACCACGGTCTCCTCTGCGTCAACCACGAGTACACCAACCCCGAGGTGATGTTCCCGGGCTTCGAGGGCGTCGAGAAGCTGTCGAAGCGCGAGATCGACGTGACGATGGCCGCCCACGGCGGCAGCGTCGTCGAGATCCGCCGCGACGCCCGCGGCCGCTGGAAGGTCGTCGCCGACTCCCGCTACAACCGCCGCGTCACCGCCGAGACGCGGATGGAGATCACCGGCCCCGCCGCCGGCAGCGATCGCCTGAAGACCAGCCAGGACGAGACCGGCACCTCGGTGCGCGGCATGATCAACAACTGCGCCGGCGGCATCACCCCGTGGGGCACCTGGCTCACCTGCGAGGAGAACTTCAACAACTACTTCGGCGGCGAGTTGCCGAAGGGCGACCCGAACGCGGCGAGCTACGAGCGCCTCGGCATCACCGGCTCGTCCTACAACGGCTGGGAGCGCTTCCATAAGCGCTTCAACCTCGCCCGCGAGCCGAACGAGCCGAACCGCTTCGGCTGGGTGGTCGAGATCGATCCGCTGGCGCCCAACTCGCAGCCGAAGAAGCGCACCGCCATGGGCCGCTTCAAGCACGAGGGCGCCGGCAACATCATCAACAAGGACGGCCGCTTCGTCGTCTACCAGGGCGACGACCAGAAGTTCGACTACGTCTACAAGTTCGTCACCGCCGGCAAGGTCGACGCGGACAACCGCGAGAACAACATGGACCTCCTGGACGAAGGCACGCTCAGCGTCGCCCGCTTCCTGGACGACGGCACCGGCCACTGGGCTCCCCTCGTCTTCGGCGAGGGTCCGCTCACCAAGGCGAACGGCTTCGCGAGCCAGGCGGACGTCGTCATCGACACCCGCCTCGCCGCCGACCTGCGCGGCGCCACCATGATGGACCGGCCGGAGGACATCGAGGTCAACCCGCGGACCAACAAGGTCTACGTGATGCTGACCAACAACACCTCGCGCACGAAGGACCAGATCGACAAGGCGAACCCGCGCGCCGACAACGCCTTCGGCCACATCATCGAGATCACCCCGAAGGACGGCGACCACGCGGCGACCGACTTCACCTGGAAGGTGCTCCTGCGGTGCGGCGATCCGTCGATCGCCGAGGTCGGCGCCACCTTCTCGGCGGAGACGACCGAGAACGGCTGGTTCGGCATGCCGGACAACTGCGCCATCGACAGCCAGGGCCGCCTCTGGGTGTCGACCGACGGCAACAGCCGCGAGGACACCGGCCGGGCCGACGGCCTGTGGGCGGTCGAGACCGAGGGCGCGCTGCGCGGCACCTCGAAGCACTTCTTCCGCGTGCCGATCGGCGCGGAGATGTGCGGCCCCTACTTCACGCCGGACGACGAGACGCTGTTCCTCGCCGTGCAGCACCCGGGCACCGAGGGCGATTCGAGCTTCGAGAAGCCGATCACCCGTTGGCCCGACTTCAAGAAGGGCATGCCGCCGCGCCCGGCGGTGCTCACCATCACCAAGAACGGCGGCGGCAAGATCGGCGGCAAGCGCACCGCCTGACGCGGCGCGACGCGGCGGGCTTGCCCGCCGCCCCCTCCCCGAATCGAGACGGCCGCGCCGGGTCTCCGGCGCGGCCGTCTCCGTTCTCGGGGTTCGGCGATCGGGCGACACCCGGCCGAAAACGAGATCGGGAGCGCTCGACGACGGCGGTTCACCGCCGGTCGAGGCTCCCGATCAAACCCGACGCTGGCGCCAGCCGCAGAAGCGGAGGCGCCGAACGGGCGTCAACCGTTGACCGCATCCTTCAGCGGCTTGCCGGCGCGGAACTTGGGCACGTTCGCAGCCGGAATCTTGATCGACTTGCCGGTGCGCGGATCGCGGCCCTCGGACGCGGCGCGCTTGGTCACCGCGAAGGAGCCGAAGCCGACGATGCGGACCTCTTCGCCCTTGGCGAGATGCGCGACGATACCGTCCAGCATCGCGTCGACAGCCTTGGCGCTGTCGGCCTTGGTGAGGCCGGCGGCCTCGGCAACCGTCGCAACGAGATCGTTCTTGCCGACCCGGGCGGCCGGCTTCTTGACCTTCTTCTTGTCCACCATCTGACGTCCTTTCCTTCTCGTGTGAACCGGGCGCGGACGCGGGCCGATTCAGCGCATCCTTGGTGATCGGAATCGCCCCCGAAGGCAAGCCGGAACCCCCGAGAAACTGCGGATTTCCGGGGGTTTCAGCGAGTCGGGTGGGGGATTTTCGGGGATTTGGCCGGAATCGAGGCCGAGTTCGCCCCGGGAGGCATGAAAAAAGGCGCGCCGACCGAGCCGGCGCGCCCATTTCCTGCCGCCGATTCGCCGGACGGGCTGGCGCCCGTCCGGCCAATCGGAGCTAGTGCGCGGTCACCACCGAGGAGTCGTCGGCGACCGGGTTGGTCACCGGCGGCTCGACCCATTCGATCGGGTCGGGCATCCGCACCAGCGCCCGCTTCAGGACGTCGTCCATCCGCGCGACCGGCACGATCTCGACGGCGTTCTTCACCGCGTCGGGGATGTCCGCCAGATCCTTGGCGTTCTCCTCGGGGATGAGGACCGTCTTGATCCCGCCGCGGTGCGCGGCGAGCAGCTTCTCCTTCAGGCCGCCGATCGGCAGCACCCGACCGCGGAGGGTGATCTCGCCGGTCATGGCGAGGTCCCTGCGGACCGGGATGCCGGTCATCACCGAAACGACCGCGGTCGCCATCGCGATGCCGGCCGACGGGCCGTCCTTCGGGGTCGCCCCCTCCGGCACGTGGACGTGGATGTCGCGGCGCTCGAAGCGCGGCGGCTCGATGCCGAAGTCGACGGCCCGCGAGCGGACGTAGGACGCCGCGGCGGAGATCGATTCCTTCATCACGTCGCGCAGGTTGCCGGTCACCGTCATCTTGCCCTTGCCGGGCATCATCAGGCCCTCGATGGTCAGCAGCTCGCCGCCCACCTCGGTCCAGGCGAGGCCCGTGACGACACCGACCTGATCCTCGGCCTCCACCTCGCCGTACCGGTAGCGCGGCACGCCGAGATAGGTCTCGAGGGTCTTGTTGGTGACCTTCACCGACTTCTTCTTGCCCTTCGCGATGACGAGCTCCTTCACCGCCTTGCGGGCAAGCGAGGCGAGCTCGCGCTCGAGGTTGCGGACGCCGGCCTCCCGGGTGTAGCGCCGGATGACCGTGCGCAGCGCCGCGTCGTCGACCGAGAACTCCTTCTCGGCCAGGCCGTGGTCCCGCTCGATCTTCGGGAACAGGTGGCGCCGGGCGATCTCCACCTTCTCGTCCTCGGTGTAGCCGGCGATGCGGATGATCTCCATCCGATCCATCAGCGGCGCCGGGATGTTCAAGGTGTTCGCCGTCGTCACGAACATCACGTTCGAGAGGTCGTACTCGACCTCCAGATAGTGGTCCATGAACGCGCTGTTCTGCTCCGGATCCAGCACCTCGAGCAGCGCCGACGACGGATCGCCGCGGAAGTCCATGCCCATCTTGTCGATTTCATCGAGCAGGAAGAGCGGGTTGGACTTCTTGGCCTTGCGCATCGACTGGATGACCTTGCCGGGCATCGAGCCGATATAGGTGCGCCGGTGGCCACGGATCTCCGCCTCGTCCCGCACGCCGCCGAGCGACATGCGCACGAACTCACGGCCGGTCGCCTTGGCGATCGACTTGCCGAGCGAGGTCTTGCCGACGCCCGGGGGGCCGACGAGGCACAGGATCGGCCCCTTCAGCTTGTTGGCGCGGCTCTGCACGGCGAGGTACTCGAGGATGCGCTCCTTCACCTTGTCGAGCCCGTAGTGATCCGCCTCGAGCGTGTCCTCGGCGACCTTGAGGTCGTAGCGGACCTTCGAGCGGCGGCCCCAGGGGATCGACAGCAGCCAGTCGAGGTAGTTGCGGACCACCGTCGCCTCGGCCGACATCGGCGACATCTGCCGGAGCTTCTTCACCTCGGCGAGCGCCTTCTCGCGCGCCTCCTTGGTGAAGCGGGTCTTCTGGATGCGCGCCTCCAGCTCGGCAGCCTCGTCGCGGCTCTCCTCGCCGTCGCCGAGCTCCTTCTGGATCGCCTTCATCTGCTCGTTCAGGTAGTACTCGCGCTGCGTCTTCTCCATCTGGCGCTTGACGCGCGAGCGGATGCGCTTCTCGACCTGCAGGACGGAGATCTCGCTCTCCATCATGCCGAGCACCTTCTCGAGCCGCGCCGCGACCGAGGTGATGCCCAGGATCTCCTGCTTGTCGTTGATCTTGACCGCGAGGTTGGACGCCACGGTGTCCGCCAGCTTCGAGTAGTCCTCGATCTGGGAAACCGCGCCGATCACCTCGGGCGAGACCTTCTTGTTCAACTTCACGTAGTTCTCGAACTCGGCCACCACCGAGCGGGCGAGCGCCTCGATCTCGATCGGATCGCCCGACTCCTCGGGCAGCCGCGTCGCCACGGCCTCGTAGTAGTCGTCGCGCTCGATGAAGCGGCCGATCGAGGCGCGGGAGCCGCCCTCGACGAGCACCTTCACCGTGCCGTCCGGCAGCTTCAGCAGCTGCAGCACGGTCGCGAGCGTGCCGATGGAGAAAATCTCCGACGGCGCCGGATCGTCGTCGCTCGCGTTCTTCTGCGTCGCCAGCAGGATCAGCTTGTCGGCCCGCATCACCTCCTCGAGGGCGCGGATCGACTTCTCGCGGCCGACGAAGAGCGGCACGATCATGTGCGGAAACACGACGATGTCGCGCAGCGGCAGGACCGGAACGGTTTCGGTGCCGGCCTCCGCAGCGGGGAGATCGCGCTTATTGGTCATAGGCTCCGTCCTTTCTCGTCGGGACCGGCTCGGCTTTGGGAGGAAGCACGAACCAGGCCACCGTGGTCCGGACCTTGACCAGGCGGATCGCCGAATGGGCGCGGATTGCGCCGCGTCGACCCGTCCAACCCCCGCCCGGGCATCACCCGGATGTTCGTCGATTAGGTGGGCTTGAGGTCGGGGGGTGTCAAGGAGCGGGGCGGGCGGCATCCACAATCACCCGCCGGCCGCCACCGAAGGGCCCAGGCGGGGGGCCGAACGCGTGCGGGCCGCCGCGCCCGGAGAGCGCGGCGGCCCGCGAAAGGCCGGCGATTCGACGGATCCCGCGCCGGCGGCGCGGCGCCCTCCCCCGTCAGGCGGAGGTGAGCGAGGTGCCCGCGCGATCGGCGTAGATGTAGAGCGGCCGCGCCTTGCCGTCGACGACCTCGGGCGAGATCACGACCTCCTTGACGCCCTCGAGCGCCGGGAGCTCGTACATCGTGTCGAGCAGGATCGCCTCCATGATCGACCGCAGGCCGCGGGCGCCGGTCTTGCGCTCGATGGCCCGGCGGGCGATGGCCCGCAGCGACTCCTCGTTGAAGGCGAGCTCGACGCCCTCCATCTCGAACAGCCGCTGGTACTGCTTCACGAGCGCGTTCTTCGGCTCCGACAGGATGCGCACCAGCGCCGGCTCGTCGAGATCCTCGAGCGTCGCGATCACCGGCAGGCGGCCGACGAACTCGGGGATCAGGCCGAACTTCAGCAGATCCTCCGGCTCGACGTTGCGGAAGAGCTCGCCGGTGCGTCGGTCCTCCGGCGCCATCACCTTCGCCTTGAAGCCGATCGAGGTGACGCGGCCGCGCTCGGAGATGATCTTCTCGAGCCCGGAGAACGCGCCGCCGCAGATGAACAGGATGTTGGTCGTGTCGACCTGCAGGAACTCCTGCTGCGGGTGCTTGCGGCCGCCCTGCGGCGGCACGCTGGCGACCGTGCCCTCCATGATCTTCAGGAGGGCCTGCTGCACGCCCTCGCCCGACACGTCGCGGGTGATCGACGGATTGTCGGACTTGCGCGAGATCTTGTCGACCTCGTCGATGTAGACGATGCCGCGCTGCGCCCGCTCGACGTTGTAGTCGGCCGACTGCAGCAACTTCAGGATGATGTTCTCGACGTCCTCGCCGACGTAGCCGGCCTCGGTCAGCGTCGTGGCGTCGGCCATCGTGAAGGGCACGTCGAGGATGCGGGCCAGCGTCTGCGCGAGCAGCGTCTTGCCGCAGCCGGTAGGGCCGATCAGCAGGATGTTCGACTTCGACAGCTCGACATCGTTGTTCTTGGCCGCGTGGTTCAACCGCTTGTAGTGGTTGTGCACCGCGACCGACAGCACCTTCTTCGCCTGGTCCTGCCCGATGACGTAGTCGTCCAGGACCTTGCGGATCTCGGAGGGGGTCGGGATGCCGTCGCGCGACTTCACCAGCGAGGACTTGTTCTCCTCGCGGATGATGTCCATGCAGAGCTCGACGCACTCGTCGCAGATGAACACCGTCGGACCGGCGATCAGCTTGCGCACCTCGTGCTGGCTCTTTCCGCAGAAGGAGCAGTAGAGGGTGTTCTTCGAGTCGCCGCCGCTGACCTTGCTCATTCTATCATCCTCGTGCCTCGACGACGCGGCCCGTCAGGAACCGCAACGCCGGTCTCGCCGGACGCGCACTCGGGGAGCGCGGCCCGGCCTCGCCGGGGCGCGGACGGAGGCTGTCCGCGCGACTCTACGCCCCGACCGCGATGCAATCACGCGAATGGGCCGGAGATCAAGAGAAGCCCGCACCGCCTTCGACGCGCCGGCTCCGCAAATGCAAGTCCCGTTCCGCCCACGCGCGGGTCAGGCGGCGGACTGGTCCATCGAGCGGCGATCGTGGATCACGTGATCGACGAGGCCGAAGCTCTTCGCCATGTCGGCGGTCATGAAGTTGTCGCGCTCGAGGGCCGCCTCGATCGCCTCCAGCTTCTGGCCGGTGTGGCGCTGGTAGATGTCGTTGAGCCGCCGCTTCAGCGCCAGGATCTCCTGCGCGTGCAGCATGATGTCGGCCGCCTGGCCGCGGAACCCGCCGGACGGCTGGTGGACCATGATGCGGGCGTTGGGGAGCGAGAAGCGCATGCCCTTCTCGCCGGCGGCGAGCAGGAGCGAGCCCATCGAGGCGGCCTGGCCGATGCACAGCGTCGACACCGCCGGGCGGATGAACTGCATGGTGTCGTAAATCGCGAGCCCGGAGGTGACGAGCCCTCCCGGAGAGTTGATGTAGAGCGCGATCTCCTTCGACGGATTGTCCGCCTCGAGGAACAAGAGCTGCGCGCAGACGAGCGTCGCCACCGTGTCCTCGATCGGACCGGCGATGAAGATGATCCGCTCCTTCAAGAGGCGCGAGAAAATGTCGTAGGCGCGCTCGCCGCGATTGGTCTGCTCCACCACCATCGGCACGAGGGTGCTCATGTAGGTGTCGACGGGGTCCTTCATGCGGGCATCCTCGTGGTCGGTCGCGGCGGGAGGCCGGGGCGGGAGTCGATGGTCATATAGGGCAACCGATCCCCGCCCGGAAGAGGCGCCGGGCTCACGCCGCGGCGGCGTCCTCTTCGTCGTCCGCGAACAGCTCTTCCTTGGTCACCGTCTTGCGATCGACCGTCGCGAGCTCGAGCAGATAGTCGACCACCTTGTCCTCGAACAGCGGCCCCTTGAGGGCGGCGACGGCGGCCGGGGTCTTCTTGTAGTACTCGAAAACCTCCCGCTCCTGGCCGGGGAACTGGCGGATCTTGTCGCGCAGCGCGCCCTGCACCTCCTCGTCGGTGACGTCGATCGAGGCCTTCTCGCCGATCTCGGAGAGCAGCAGGCCGAGGCGGACGCGCCGCTCGGCGATCTTGCGGTACTCCTCCTTGGCGGCGTCCTCGGTCGTCTCCTCGTCGGCGAAGCTGCGACCCGAGCGGGCCATGTCGCCGGTGAGCTGGCGCCAGATCGCCTCGAACTCGCTGTCGACGAGGCCCTGCGGCACCTCGAACACGTTCTGCTTGTCGAGCGCATCGAGGAGAGCGCGCTTCGCCTTCTGCCGCGAGGCGGCGGCGTGGCGCTTCTCCACCTGGTCGCGGACGGCCGCCTTCAGCTCGTCGAAGGTCTTCATGCCGAGGCGCTCGGCGAAGGCGTCGTCGAACTTCGTCTCCTCGGGCGCCGCCACCGCTTTCACCTTCACGTCGAAGGTGGCGGCCTTGCCGGCGAGCTGCTCGGCCGGATACTCGGTCGGGAAGCTCACCTCGACGAGGCGCTCGTCGCCCGCCTTGGCGCCGATGAGCTGCTCCTCGAAGCCCGGGATGAACTGGCCGGAGCCGATGACGAGGTCGGCGTCCTCGGCCGCGCCGTTCTCGAACGGCTCGCCGTCGATCTTGCCGACGAAGTCGATCGTCACCTTGTCGCCGTCGGCGGCGGCCGCGTCGCCCTTGTCGGCGAAGTTGCGGATCTGGCCAGCGAAGCGCTCGATGTCGGCGTCGACGTCGGCGTCGGTCACCGGGGCGACCGGCTGCTCGATCTTCACCGCCTTGGCGTCGGCGGCCGGGATCTCCGGCAGCACCTCGTAGCGAAGGCTGAAGGCGAGGTCGCCCTGGCCCTCGAGCACGGCCTCCATCACCCCGTCGGCGACGTCGACCGCCGGCTGCAGCGCCGGCCGCTCGCCGCGCTCGCCGACGGCGTTCTTGACCGTCTCGGTAACGAGCTCGTTGACGATGTCGGCCATCGCCGAGCGGCCGTAGAGGCGCTTCAGATGGGCGACCGGCACCTTGCCGGGGCGGAACCCGTTGATCCGCACCTTGCCGCTCATGTCCTGCAGATAGGTGTCGAGCTTCGCGCCGAGGTCGGCGGCGGGAACGACCACCGCGAGTTCGCGCTTCAGGCCGTCTGATTGGACTTCGGTGACGTTCATGGACCGTCTTCTTTCGTCTTCCTGCACCCGGACGCTCGAGCGCCCACTGTTCGCCAGCGCCGGGGCGCCGTTGTTCTCGAATGCGGCGACCGGCCGGCCGACCGCGGCCGGATGCGCGACGGAAGACCTGACCGATGCCACGGCCCCGTCCCGACCGCGCAATCCGCCGATCGATCTGGGGGCTGCCTCCGCCGGAACCGGACCGGCCGGCGACTTGGCCGGCGGCCCTTTCGCCGACTCCCGGGCGCGTGGTGCGGGCGGAGGGATTTGAACCCCCACGGCTCTCGCCACTGGAACCTAAATCCAGCGTGTCTACCAGTTCCACCACGCCCGCGACGCGCGGCCGACGCCGGCCCGAACCGAGGCGGGAGGGTCTATAGCACCCGCCCTGCCGGGCCGGAAGCGAAAAGCGGCCGCCCACGGCCGCCATTTCCGTGCGCCGGCTCGGGACTCGCGCGACGGGGCTTCCAGTCGCGGGACCCACCCGAGGTTGCGGGCGGGCGATGGGCGCGGGTCACCGCACCTATTGCGTGTATTGTCAAATGAATTCTATATTTGGTTGTATTTCCGGCCACGCGCCCGCATAGGGGGAACGCCATGACGATCTCGGTTCGGCAGCACCGGTTGTGGAAGGACGGCAGCCGGGTGGAGTTCATCCGCTCCCCCTATGTCGGCGGCCCGTTCGCGGCCGGCCGGCCGCGCATCCTGGTGATGCACTTCACCTACGGTGCCGGCGGACGGTCGAGCGCCAACTGGTTCGCCGATCCGAACCGCCCGAACGGCTCGTCGGCCCAGATCGTGATCGACCGCGACGGATCGCTGATCCAGTGCGTCGAGTTCGGGACGGTCGCCTGGCATGCCGGCAAGTCCCGGCTCCGCGACATCGACGGCCTCAACGCCCATTCGATCGGCATCGAGCTCGCCAACTGGGGCTACCTCCAGCGCACCGGCAGCGGGTGGGCGAGCTACACCGGGGTCAAGATCCCGGACCCGGTGATCGCGACCCACCGCAATGGCAATCCCGACGGCGTCCCCTCCCCCTGCGGCTGGGAGCCCTATCCGCAGGCCCAGCTCGATGCCGCCGTCGACGTCGCGCGGGTGCTCGTGCGCGAGTACGGTATCAAGGAGATCGTCGGCCACGACGACATCTCGAAGGGCCGCAAATGGGATCCCGGCCCGGCCTTCGACATGGCGCGCTTCCGCGCCCAGGTGTTCGGCGAAGACGGAGAGGACGGCGACACGCGGATGCGGGTCATGCCGGCCGACGGCCTCAATCTGCGCACCGGCCCCGGCGTCCATTTCGCCGCGATCGAGAAGCTGCCGGCCGGCACCATCGTCGATCCGATCGGCGCCGACGGCAACTGGGTCGAGGTGTCGGTCCTCACCGCCGCCGGCGCGCCGCGGGCGACCGGATGGGTGCACGGTGAGTACCTGGCCGACGCCTAGAGGCCGGCCTCACTCGGCCTCCGCCAAGAGCCGGGCGATCACCCCGCGCAGGGCGGGGGCAAGGTCCTCGGCGATCAGCCCCGGACCGACGGCGTCGGCGGCCGCGCCGTGCATCCAGGCCGCCATGGCCGCCGCCTCGAAGGCCGGCATACCGCCGGCGAGGAGCCCGGCCGCGATGCCGGTGAGCACGTCGCCCGAGCCGGCGGTGGCGAGCCACGGCGGCGCGTCGTGGTTGATCGCCGCGCGGCCGTCCGGCGCCGCGATCACCGTGTCGGCCCCCTTGAGGAGCACCACCGCGCCCGAGCGCGCGGCAGCGAGGCGGGCGCGGTCGGTCTTCGCACGCCGCTCGCCTTCCGTCGCCGCGAGGTCTGGGAAGAGGCGGGCGAACTCGCCGTCGTGCGGCGTCATCAGCACCGGCCGCTCCGGCACGGCGGCGATCGCCGCGAACAGCGCCTGCGGCGCCTCGCGAAAACTCGTCAGCGCGTCCGCGTCGAGCACCACGGCGCGGCAGCCGTCGAGCGCGGCGAGCGCGAGGCCGCGCGTCGCCTCCCCCACCCCGGCCCCGGGGCCGAGCGCGACCGCCGTGAAGCGCCGGTCGGCGAGCATCGCCGCCAACGCGGCGGCGCCGTCGACCGGGCGCAGCATCACCGCCGTCAGGTGGGCGGCGTTGACGAGCACCGCGGAGCGCGGGCTCGCCACCGTCACGAGGCCGGCGCCGGCCCGCAGCGCCGCGCCGGCGGCGAGGCGGGCGGCGCCCGTGGTGGTCGGCCCGCCGGAGACGACGACGGCATGGCCGCGGTCGTACTTGTGGCTGGCCGCGCCGGGACGCGGCCAGTGCGCGAGCCAAAGCGGCGGCTCGTTGGCGAAGGTCCGCGGGCGGATCTCCTCGAGCACGCGGTCGCGGATGCCGATGTCGGCGACGCGGAGGCGGCCGGCGTGCGCCCGGCCGGGCATCAGCAGGTGTCCGGGCTTGCGGCCGAAGAAGGTGACGGTGTCGGCGGCCCTAACGGCGATGCCGAGCACCGCGCCGCTCTCGCCGGAGATGCCGCTCGGCAGGTCGACCGCGACGACGCGGGCGCCGGAGGCGTTGATCGCCTCGACGAGCGCCGCCGCCGCCCCCTCGATCGGGCGATCGAGCCCGGCGCCGAACAGCGCGTCGACGACGACCGCGGCGCCCGCGACGGCCGCCGGCGTCGCCGGCTCGACCGGCCCGCGCCATCGTGCCGCGGCCGTCGCCGCATCGCCTGAAAGGCGCTCGCGCACGCCGAGCAGCGCGAGCCGCACGGGGTAGCCGCGCTCGGCCAGGATGCGGGCCGCGACGAAGCCGTCGCCGCCGTTGTTGCCCGGCCCGCAGACGGCGAGAACCCGCGTGCCGAGCGGATGGCGGGTCGCCACGACGTCAGCGACGGCGAGGCCTGCGGCCTCCATCAGTTCGATGCCCGGCCGGCCGGAGGCGATGGTCAGCCGGTCGGCCAAGCCCATCTCGGCGGGGGTGAGAATCTCGATCATGAGGGCATATGCCTATTCTGTAATCATATTGCTCAACAAATCATCACATGCCGTGCACGCGGCGACAGCATAATCGGCAGGCCGCTCGCGACGCCCGTCGTGGCACGGACCATGCAAACGTCGCGGCGAGTCGATCCGGATGGTCGATGAGGCGCGCGCACCGCGATGAGGGAGGCGATGAAGAAGATTGAGGCCATCATAAAACCCTTCAAGCTCGACGAGGTGAAGGAGGCGCTGCAGGACGTCGGGTTGCAGGGGATCACCGTCACCGAGGCGAAGGGCTTCGGGCGACAGAAGGGCCACACCGAACTCTACCGCGGCGCCGAGTACGTCGTCGACTTCCTGCCCAAGGTGAAGGTGGAGGTCGTGCTGCCGGACGACATGGTCGAGAAGGCCGTCGAGGCCATCCGCAACGCCGCGGCGACCGGCCGCATCGGCGACGGCAAGATTTTCGTCTCGAACGTCGAGGAGGCGATCCGCATCCGCACCGGAGAGACCGGGCTCGAAGCCATCTGACCACCCGCCGGGTCACGCGGGCGACGCCGCGGCCGACCGCCTCCCCTCCGGAGGCGCCCGGCCGCCGGGTCGACGGCGGGGGACGACCCGGCGACCGATCGACAATCACCCCTATGCGCCAGTCGAGGAAAGAGACATGACGACAGCCGCTGAAGTCCTGCAGACCATCAAGGACAAGGACGTCAAGTACGTGGATCTGCGCTTCACGGATCCGCGCGGGAAGATGCAGCACGTGACGTTCGACGTGTCGCTCGTCGACGAGGAGATGTTCGCCGAAGGCACCGCCTTCGACGGCTCGTCGATCGCCGGCTGGAAGGCCATCGACGCCTCCGACATGACGCTCGTGCTCGACCCCGAGACGGCGCACATGGACCCGTTCTTCGCGCAGTCGACGATGGTCATCCTGTGCGACATCGTCGACCCGCGCACCGGCGAGTCCTACGGCCGCGACCCGCGCTCGATCGCCAAGAAGGCCGAGGGCTACATGCGCTCGCTCGGCATCGGCGACACGACCTTCTTCGGCCCCGAGGCCGAGTTCTTCGTGTTCGACGACGTGCGCTTCTCGGCCACGCCCTACAACACGAGCTTCATCGTCGACGCGATGGAGCTGCCGACCAACTCGTTCACCGAGTACGAGACCGGCAACCTCGGCCACCGCATGCGCATCAAGGGCGGCTACTTCCCGGTGCCGCCGCAGGATTCGCTGCAGGACTGCCGCTCCGAGATG